>Ga0153915_10000002_pt1 | contig 498509 bp, 443 predicted proteins | sample Opewatmetagenome_2_FD_107003 | JGI IMG/M metagenome (GOLD analysis project Ga0153915, IMG submission 107003) | Freshwater wetland microbial communities from Ohio, USA - Open water 3 Core 3 Depth 3 metaG | ecosystem: Environmental > Aquatic > Freshwater > Wetlands | place: USA: Ohio, Lake... | reverse complement strand
TTGTGGATCCACGTGGTCCATGGCGTCCCCTTTCTGATTCGTTGACGTGTGGTAACTCAACTAAACCAGATGAGGACGCCTCTTTTCTACCTGCAATTGTGCGAAACTAACAATACGTTATCCGCGCTGTTCGCGCTCCGCTTCGGCCAACATTGGTCGCGCCTCTGCGCGACCAATGTTCACATACAGGCGACCGTTAGCTGCAAGTTTTAGCCCCCACAGATAATCAAAAGCGCCCGGGCCTCCGGCCGTCGGGCGCAATATTATGAAGGTTAGGAATGTAATGGTTTTATTAAGACCTAGAAAACCACCGCCTTTGGCGGTGGTTTTCTAGGTCTTAATAAAAATGAAACTGAGAAAGGCATTAATCTTGAAAATTTATTTGTAGAGTCAACGACCCCCACCAGAGGTGGGGGCTTGAGTTAGCGCCCCATAGGGGCTTTTCATACTTATGCCTTGAATAATTTGCCTTGGTTTTCTATCCGGTCTAGTTTGTCTTGCTCTTTTATGTATTTGCGTATCTGTTCTTCATCTCTACCTACTGTATTCACGTAGTATCCCCTACTCCAGAAATGACTTCCCCAATATCTTTTTCTTAGGTCGGGAAATCTGTTAATCATTCTAATCGCACTCTTTCCTTTTATCGTTGCTATAACCTTTGCTATGGAATACTTTGAAGCGCCCCGAGTTTACCGGAGACCGGATTATCTGAGAGGATACGGTCATGGGAAAAGCGAGCAGGTTTCCGCAAGAGGCAAAGGACAGGGCAGTTCGGCTGGTCCAGGAGTAGGTAAAGGGCAACGAGCCAATCTGACCCGTTATCGTTTCGGTGGCGGCAAAAATCGGGTGCACAGCAGAAACACTCCGGCGGTGGGTGCGGCAGGCAGAACGTGACGCGGGGAAACGCGAAGGGAATGACCACCGACGGACGAGAAGAGCTCAAGCGGCTCCAGCGTGAGAACCGGGAGCTTGAAAAAGCCAATGAGATCCTCCGCTTAGCCTCCGCGTTTTTCGCTCAGGCGGAGCTCGACCGCCTGTAATGATGGTCGCGTTCATCGATCGTCATCACGCGGCCCTGGGATTCGAGTCGATTTGCAGGACACTACAGTTCGCTCCCTCGGCGTACAAGGATTTTTCAATATATGCTCCTCGCCGCTTGGATATGTACCGGCTTGATAATGAAGTGGAAATGATTGCCCATAACGCACAGGTTCTCCAGCCGGAAATCGTACTTTCCCTTTGCCCGCTTCACGACGGAGAGGAATAGTTCTTTCATCGCATTCGAGGATCATTTCCTTACGGTTTGCTCGCGCCGTTACATGATAACGAGCGTCAGCCCGTAGTTCCCGTGGGCGTCTCATGCCCATAACTTACAGGTGATATTGTCTCCTGCTTCAACCTAGCACTGTCCCCCGTGGGGTTCGGCGCATTGATCCCCTCTTTACTGGTTCCCGGGAAGCGGAAAAGAGTACGATGCGTCGTCCATGACTAGAATCCAGTCCCCGGCCGAAGAGGGAGCCAGGGAGCGCGTTCCCGCGGTCGAGTATGTTCCCGCGTCCGCGGATACCCCTTCGGATACGTCGTACCACCAAAGATGGGCCGTTGACCCAGAGACTTTTTCGAGGTCGACGGTGATCGTTCTCTGGGTCGGAAGGTATACGATGCAGGTCCTGCCGTCACTCGCGCCGGCCGAGACCGTCGCCGTACTGCCGCTTTCCGCCCCTGCGGTGACGATGGTGTCGTCGGGCCGCAGCAGATGCCAATCCCGGGACCGGAAAAGCTTGCCTAAATTCCGCATCGAGACGGTTCCGGTCGAATTCAACTGGCTTTTCCATCCGCTGCCAAATGACCACATCGGACTGTTGCCGAATACCTCGCCGAAGCCTCCGGATAGAATAGTGTCATAGGCCTGGGCCCTGATTTGCTGAGGAGTCGAGGAATTCTCGCTCTCGTAATTGGATTCGATCTCGAAAAACGGAATGCCCGCGTTGTACGCCGTCTGGGCCGCTGGTGTCAGGGGATTTGAATACTCGTAGACATTGTTGACCGTCAGCCATGAGGGGATAGGAGAACCCCAGGCCGCAACAGCCGTTGAACCGGGACCGTTGTGCGCGGTCATCAAGTGGCTCGAATCGCGCTCGATGATACCGGACACGACGGCTTGGAGCTTCGACCTGACCCTCTCCGGGGCGCAGTCGTCGCCGATGACCCAGAGGATATTCGGCTGGTCGGCGTACCGCGCTCCGACGAACCTTCCCCAGTCCTTCATCTGTTCATCCGTCGCCGCTTGCATCTCTGCGCACCAACCCTCGTCTTCGCCGTTATACCCTACGTAGGCCGGCGCCAGCAGCACGAGAATTCCGCGAAGGGCGGCTTGCTGTATGACGAAATCGGCGTGGGTGAAATACGATTCGTTCGGCGCGGATTGGAACGCCGTGCCGATGAAGGGGCTGTCGCCGAAAATATTCTTAGGCGCGTTGTCTGCGAACTTGTGCTCGATCAGGTTCACGAGAATCGTGTTGAACCCCATCGCCGCGCGGGAATCAAGATAGGTTTTTACGTCGTCATCGCCGAGTTGGACGATCAACGACCAAGGTGCGTCGCCCGTCATGAGCACCGGCTCGCCCGCCTGGTCGACGAGGTAACGCCCGGTCGGGCCCTGCGCGAGGGGATATGCCGTGCCGGTGGATTCCCCGATGGCGACGACAGCGGAGTATGCCTTGGTGGATCCGTCCGCCGCCGTGACCTTATAGGTCACGGGATGGGTGAAGTCGTTGACTGTCGTTCCGCTTACCTGTTCTATCCCGTTGACCGTCGTACTGACACCGGTCGAGACGAATCGCGCGATAAGCCTCGAGACGTCCGTTCCTGTAGGAACGGTAACGGTCATGCGCCGCGAAGTCTCGTCGATGGAGCCGTCCCCGTTCACGGGGCTTACGATGCCGAAAGAGACTATGTCTTTGCTTGAGGAAGCCACGGGCGTTTCAGCGTCATCGGGCGTGTTCGCGTAGCGGCCGCATGCCAACGCGAGAATTAAGGGGATAAGCGTAATTGCGCGTGAAACGAATAAACGTTTTTCCATGACAACACCTCAAAGAAAATTTATAGCACAGATACCGATTATTATTAGGAATGATTTAAGGGGACCTCTAAAAACTACCTGATCACCTTGATTGATTCTGTCCGCTCACCGCTGGTTTTATAAATAGCATGTTGAACGATACGGCAAGGCCGATTTTTTATGTTCTAGCATCGGCAGCTACTTTGGCTGCCCGCATTTTATGTAATCACGCAATATCTTCTCATGTTGCAGACTAGGTTTTTTAGGATGATCTGAACCGCCCCGGGTTTGCGGGAGACCGTAGAGTATGAGAGGATACGGTCATGGGAAAGGGAACAAGGTTTTAACCAGAGGTCCAGGAGAGAGCCGTCAAGCTTGTGGATGATCAAACTCCAGCCGCTGGATCGCAATGGGCTGCCATTTGTTCAATAGCGCCGAAGATAGGGTGCACGGCAGAAACCCTCAGACGCTGGGTTCGACAGGCAGAACGGGACAAGGGAAAGCGAGCTGGTCTCACGACCGATGAACGAGAAAGGCTGAAACAGCTAGAACGAGAAAACAAGGAACTAAAAAAAGCCAACGAGATCCTTCGGTTGGCTTCTGCATTTTTCGCAAAGGCGGAGCTCGACCGCCTGCACAAGTGATGGACGACTTCATCGACGCGCACAAGGGGCCCTTGGGAGTCGAGCCGATCTGCGCCGTCTTGCGGATCGCTCCCTCGACCTATTATCGACACAAGTCGTGGGAAGCCAACCTCGATTCACGTCGGCTCGGCAGAAAACCGATGAATACTTTAGTACGGAAGCATTCAGGGTTTGGAAGACCAATTACGAGGTCTACGGCGCCAGTAAGGTATGGCGTCAGCTTCTTCGTGACGGTATCGCCGTAGGGCGCTGCACCATCGAACGACTTATGAAAGCCATGGGATTGCATGGGGCGGTCCATGGCAAGACAAAACGAACGACCATATCTTCTGACCAGGACCATCGACCGCTCGATCTTGTTCAGCGCAATTTCACCGCCAGCCGTCCGAACCAGCTTTGGGTGGCTGACTTCACCTATGTAGTCACATGGTCGGGTTGGGTGTTCGTCGCGTTCGTCATCGACGTATTCTCGCGTATGATCGTTGGCTGGAGGGCGGCAACATCGATGAGCGCCAGCCTTGTCTTAGATGCGCTAGAACAGGCCATCTGGGCTCGTCGCATTACTGGTGGGCTCATTCATCATAGCGACCGAGGGAGTCAATACCTGGCGATAACGTATACTGAAAGGCTCGCCGAAGCAGGAATAGAGGCCTCGGTCGGAAGCGTAGGGGATGCCTACGATAATGCCCTTGCTGAAACCGTGAACGGCTTATTCAAGACTGAAGTCATCCGAAAGCGAGGCCCGTGGCGAAACCTTGAGGCTGTCGAGTATGCCACCCCGGGATGGGTCCACTGGTTCAACTCAAGGCGGTTGCTCTCTTCAATCGGAAATATTCCCCCCGCTGAGTATGAACAGATGTATTACAATGGCGATATGTCCTTGCCCGTAGTGGCTGGACTCACATGACGGACTCTCCGGAAAAACAGAGGCGGTTCACAGAGGCGGTCCACTTCGAATGTGTCCGTAGAGAGAGTCTATACTCCCACGATGGATCTGGCTGTTTCCTTGAACTTATTGCCACGATCAAATTCATTAATAAACATTCCAAATGACGCGCACCCGGGTGATAGTAGTATCGCGTCACCTGAATGAGCGAGGTTTTTTGCCTTTGTTACTGCGGTATAGATATCATCATAGGGTCCATAATACGAAATGCCGTCATCGTCAAGGAGTGGTTTCAGCTTGTCTGTGCCTGACCCTGATAAAAGGATAATTTTTTTTGCTTTTCTGTATGAGGATCGCGAGGTAGCGAAATCGAGATTTTTGTCGGTACCGCCTGTGATGAGAATTACAGGGCAGGTGAAAGAATCGAGCGCGGCGGCAACGGCCTGAGGGATCGTGGCGGCGGAATCGTTGTACCACGAGACGCCATCTCTTTCGAGGAATCTCTCGAGGCGATGCTCCACGCCGGTGAAGCTGCCCATCGCGGCCGATATCGATTTGGATGGAGCGCCGTAGGCTCGGCAGGCAAGAGCAGCTGATAAGAGGTTCTTCCTTTGATGCAGTCCTGGAACGATGAGTCGAGATGGAAGCAATTCTTCGGAGCACTCGGGATCACCAGTAGCGGAGTAAAGACCTATGGGATTGTCGCCTTCAGCCAGCCATGCTCCGGGGAGTCCAAGATGGTGGTCGGAATACCATAGGACTGAGCCATGGGTTTCCGAAGCGAAGGAGATGCCCCACGTATCATCGTGATTGCAGATCGTGAAGGCGGCAGCATCCTGGTCGGCGTAGATCAAGCGCTTATCCGAGACGTACTCATCCATGGACGAGTATCGATTCATGTGATCGGGCATTATGCTGGTAATGACGGCGATGCGAGGCTTGAGAATTCCCATGCCACGCATGTCGGCCAACTGCCATGAGGAGAGTTCGAGTACGATGGGAGTCTGAGGAGTTGTGCGCTCGATGAATGTTAAGGGCGAGACGGTTATGTTACCGCCGAGGAATGATTCGATGCCGGAAGCGGTAAGTCCGTGACGGATCGCCGTCGAGACGGATGACTTCCCCTTGGAGCCGGTCACGGCGATGATAGGCGCGGGAGAGAATCTCAGGAAGAGAGAGATGTCGGTTTCGATATCGCGCGCTGCGGCAAGAAACGGAGAGTCGGGCCGCACGGCGGGATTCTTGACGACGAGATCAGCGCTGGAGAAATCGCTGATCTCGTGACGGCCGAGGACGAATCGTATCGGCAGCCCTTCGAGCGCGGCGATCGAGTCGGTGAGCGCGACTTCATCCTTCATGTCCGTGACGGTGACTACCGCGCCGCGCTCCGCGAGGAATCGGGCGCTGGCCATTCCGCCGCCGTTGAGGCCGAGGCCCATAACTGTAGCATTGAGGCCTCGAAGGTCCTCTGGCGATGACAGCTTAATACTCAAGTGCGTATTCCTTCAGTTCCCTGTCGTTGAGGTATGATCGCACCGTGACGCCTACGAGAACTTCTCGCCAGGAGGCGGGGATTCGCTTGCGAAGGCCGACGAATTCCGGCAGGGAGTCGGAGAAGGGTCGACCTTTTAAGGAAGCTTGTATCCGTTCCATCTCGGGGGCGAGGAAGGCGATGGCGCGATGGAGGAGAGGCAGGAGCTTCTTGCGGCGATCAGGCGATGGAGGCGTCGCTTGAGCGCATATCGTCTTGTACCTGCAGAAGAGCGGGTAGTAGGGGTAGGAACGGACTCCCTCGGGGAGGACGAGCTTCGTAAAGAACTTCGTGAGGTCATTGTCCATCCATATTCCGTGCTGTAGATATCCGCGGCCTGTCTCGCCGATCCAGGTGTCGGAGACGAGCTGCAGAACCTTGAATGATCGCGCCCTGCCTTCCTCCCAACCGACGCTGTCGAGGGGAATGATCTCGCTGTCGAGATAGAGCCGGCTCGTCCGGTAGGAGGGCATAACGTCGTTCGAGCCCGCTTCGAGTACCTCTCCCTGGAAATGACGAAAGATCAGATCGAGCCTGAGGAGAAAAAGGTAGATAGAGTCCTCGACCTTGTAGAGCTTGTAGAAGCGAGGCTTGAGGGGCTCAGTTGGGTCGAAAAAATACGTGAGTCCTCGGAATACCTCGGGGAGAAGCTCGGTTAGCCTTCCGGAGAGCTCGCGGATGGCGGCTGTATACTCGCCGCTTGGTTCAGTTTCGCGGATATCATGATGGATGGGGAATCGAGGCATGACGATGGCAGAGCCGAGCTCGAGGAAGAGCTCCTCGTTATGGTTATAGCGCACGGAGCACGACGCGCCCTTGGCAGACTCGGGTATCGAGGCAAGGAGGCCGTTGATCTCGGCATCGGGGCAAGAGACGGGGATCTCGTTGAGAATCTGATCCATGCTACTCGTCTCAGTATATCCGGCGGACAGAGCCCTGCAAAGCGGCCGCCGCCAGGCAATTTCATTGCGGATTACAAGGGATAGGGGTATTATCCATATAACCATGAAAACGCCAATATCGCTTCTCTTATTGAGTATATCGATTATGGCCGCCTCGAGCGCCTCGGCCCAGGTCTCAGAAGGGAAGGGCTCGGCCTCAGCGGTATATGCCGAGATAGTCTATGCTCAGGGAGACGATATCGTGATCCTGAGCTCTGGAAAGCAGAGGGCACTGAAGGACCCGATAGGCGAGCGCCTGTTGGCGGGCGACCAGGTCCAGACGGGGAGCAAGACCTCCGTCGAGCTGGTACTCATGCCGAGGAAATCGAGGCTCAGGCTGTCGGAGAACACGGTCGCGACGATACGGGAACTCGGGGCGGACGGGACGACGGGCATCGAGCTGCTCTATGGCAGGATCAGGTCCAAAGTAGCGCGGATGACCGAGCGGGAGTCGCAGTACAACGTACGCGCGCCGAGCGTGGTAGCCGCGGTCCGCGGAACGGACTTCGGCTGCGACGTCATCCTCTATCCGTCGGGGAAGGCCGCTCCTACGAAGGTGTACTGCTTCGAGGGCAGCGTGGACGTGGCGCCGGCAGAGGCGGCGGAGGGAGCGGCGGCGGTGAACGTGGATGCCGGATCGATGGCCATCGTCAGCCTCGTAAAGGCTGGGGCGAAGGCCGAGATCGTAAAATCCGCGATAGACACGGACACGCTGAAGTTCTGGAAGGCGAACGATTTCACCGACAAGCTTCCGGTCGAGGCGACATCGCTGCCAGCCAAGACTGAAGCGGCTATCGCGCCCGCGACGTTGCCGGTTCCCGGCATCGACCTCCAGCCGATACGAAAGGGCGTCGCGGCCAAGAACGCGGCGATAATCGGGAGCGCGGCGCTGTTCGTAGCGGGTGCCGCGTTAGGCGGAACGGCGTTCTACTTGAGGGACAGCGAGCCTGACCTGTCGGATACGCTCCTCATCAGCGGAGGGCTGACCGCGTTGCTCGCTATCCCATCGCTCGTGCTGGCGATCTCGATAGACCCTTTCGCCAAGGTAGATAGACCAAGCGGGGAAGACTGAGAGCTCGGAGCCAGACGGCTTCAGGCGGGGAAGTTAACCGCCGCCAGTATCGGGATAGTCGCGATCGAGAGCAGGGTCGATACGAGCACGAGGGAACTCGCCGTCTCCGCGTCGCCTCCGTAGGCCTCGGCCAGGATCGCGGAATTGGCGGCGACAGGCATGGCCGCGAGGACGACCGGCACGGAGAGGGTGAGACCGCGAGCTCCTATAAGGCTGAGGAGCGCGTAGAGCCCGAGCGGGAAGACGGCTAGCCTATAAAGGGCGGTGGCGTAGACTCTCGGCCTCGCTATGGCGCTTCTCGCGTCCATCCTCGAGATGATCGATCCGATCAATATCATCGATATCGGAGTCGTGGTATTTCCCATGAGCTTCAGCGCCTCGGCGATCGTGTCGGGAAGCCGGACTCCGCCCGCGAAGAGCCCGAAGCCGACGAAGGCGGACACGGCCGCGGGAGTCACGAAGGAGCGGAGTCGCAGCTCCACGCCGTGGCCGGCGGTCTTGGCCAGCATGTACGGGCCGATGGAGAACGCGAGGAGCTGGAAGGGGATGTTCGCTACCGAGGCGGCGAAGATGGCGTCCTTGCCGAGTATAGCCTCGATCACGGGAAAGCCCATGAAGGCGCAGTTGGAGAAGATCGCGCCGAAGGCGTGAGCGCCGCGCTCGCCGCCCTCGGCTCTGATGGCCTTGACGAGGAGTGCCGCGAGCGGGAAGGAAAGGGCGTAGGCGAGGAAGGAGACGCCGAGGGTCGAGTACGCGAGGTCGCGCATCTCGGGGGTGAAGGGCCGTTGCATAGAGTCGACGATGAGGGCCGGCAGGATGAAGTTGACGAGGAGCTTCGATAGGGCGCGATTGCCTCCTTCGTCGAGGAACTTCATCTTGCCAGCCGCGAAGCCGATGCCCATGAGGATGAAGAGGATCGCGGTCTGCGACATCGAAGGCGAGAGGCTCATGATGTCTTTCCCTTGGGTCGATCGGCGTCGAATGGAGCCAAGGCGGCGAGCGCTGACTTGAAGGAGCCATAGTGCTCATCGTAGGCGCCTGGGGACTCGGGATCGAAGCGGCGGCGCGCCCTGAAGAGCGCGCGCGAGGATTCGGCGAGACCGCACGAGTCGCCGAGAGCGAGGGCGCAGGCCGCCGCGTCGCCGACGAGCTCGCAGTCGGCGATCGCCGGGGCCTCGACGGGCACGCCGAGGACCTCGGCCTTGAGCGCGCAGAGAAAGTCGTCGCGGGCCGCGAAGCCGCTCGCGCGGACGAGGCTGAGCGAAAAGCCGCCGGATCGAGCGATGTCGGCGGCAAGCCGCAGCCCGAACGCCAGGGACTCGCAGGCGGCCCTCGCGATCTCGGCGCGGCCGTGCTCGAGCGACATGCCGACGAAGGCGCCGCGACGGTCCGGATCCCAGAGAGGCGCGCGCTCCCCGGCGAGGTAGGGCAGGAAGACGAGACCTCCCGAGCCGGGGGAAGAGGACTGCGCAAGCTCGGAGACGCGGGAGGCCGCCGGCATCTCGGAGCTAGATGACGCGTTGGTCGATCGAGCGTCGAGGCCGGAGCCGAGGATGCCGTCGAGCCAGTCGAGGGCAGCGCCCGCGGCGGAGACCCCGCCCGAGAGGTTCCAGAGTCCCGAGATCGCGTGAGGCAGGGAGAGGATCTCCTTGCCGGGGAAGGGGCGCTCGGCGCAGATATTCAAGGCCTCGGAGGTGCCTGAGCGATCGCAGGCGCAGCCAGGCTCGACCGAGGCGGATCCGACGATGGCAGCCAGGAAGTCCGGGAAGGCCGAGACGAGCGGCACGCCTGCCGCCAGGCCGAGCCTGTCGGCGGAGTCGCGGGACAGGGCGCCGATCCTTTCCGCAGGCGCGACGAAGGGCGGGAAGAGCTCTTTCGGGATACCAACGGCGCCGATGGATCGATCGTCCCAGATGTAAGGCTCGTATCCGGGACTGGGTAGATACGTCACGGCCTCTCCGCAGAGGGCGAAGGCCAGGTACTCCGGGCAGGAGAAGAACCAGCGCACTCTTTCCCTGACCTCCGCGAGGTTTCTGTAGAGCATGAGCGCCTTGGGCAGGTAGAAACCGGCGTCGATGGGGAAGCCCGCGATGCGCGAAACCTCCTCGGCCTCGGTGCGGGCGCGCCTGTCCATCCAGGAGAGGGCGGGACGGATAGGCTTCCCGTCGGCGTCCGCGGCGAGGAGGGTAGGGCCGTTGCCTGATACGGCGATGGCCCTGACCTCGGGGCCGCCCTTCGACGAGTCGCCGCGCGCGGCCGCGACCGCCGCCCGACCGGAGCGGAACGCGGCCTCGACCCAGGCCGAGGGGTCGGCCTCGTGGGCGCCGTCAGGGCCGTGCGTCAACGGGACAGGACTCCTGCCGAAGCCGAGGAGCCCGCCGTCCTCGGAAATGACGGCCGCCTTGACCGAAGAGCTGCCGACGTCGAAAGAGAGGTACGGCACCGTCAGTCCTTCACGATGAGCTGCCGCACGTCGCACTTGGGCGCATAGGGGCAGGAGGGGCAGGACGCGCCGGGGCAGTCGAAGAAGTCGGGCGAGCGCTCGAGCTGCTCGACATGCCAGGTCAGGTCGTCTATGTATTCGTCGAGGGCGCGCCTGCGCCTCTCGGCCTCGGCGAGCTTCTCGCGGTACTTTTCGGCGAGCCTCGAGCGGACTTTCTCTCCGGAACGGTCGCGGCGAGCGAGCTCGAAGAGCTCTCGGATGTCGGCGAGGGAGAGGCCGTAGTCCTTGAGCTGCTGGATGCGTTTGAGGTAGACGGCGTTTCGCTCGTCGTACTTCCTATGGGCCCCGTCCTCGCGATCGGCGGCCTCGAGGAGGCCGAGCTCCTCGTAGTAGCGGATCGTCCTCCCGGTGACGCCGAACATGGACGCCAATTCGCCGATGCGATAGGTCCGCCCTTCCGCCTTCGCCGTCATGTTCCCAATCGTACCTTTCACGTCAATTTTATTCCGCGGAAATTTCCGCCGCCTCGATGCTCGTTTACTCGACCAGTATACTGCCCGCCTGAGTACATTGTTAAGTGAGGCGGGATCATGAAGACTAGCAGAATCGTTGTCGTAGCGCTCGTCGCAGCAGCCGCGCTCGGCGCGCAAGCGGCGCCGGCCAAGGCGCCTCGGGTCGCCGTATTCGTTCCCGGCATAGCCTCGGGCAGTCCGATCTACGAGCAGCTCGTCGCCGGAGCGAAACGCGCGGCCGCTGAAGTGCCCGGAGCGTCCGTGAAGGTCGTCGAGGCGGGCAATAACCAGGCCGGATGGCTCGAGAGCCTGTCGGCCCTGGTCTCCACGGGAGAGTACGACCTCGTCGTGACATCGAATCCCTCGATGCCCGAGCTCTGCGCGCAGGCAGCGGCATCGTTCCCGGGCGTCAGGTTCTTCGTGGCCGACGCCTGGATGAAAGGGAACCAGGCGATTCACACCGTGCTCTACAACCAGATCGATGAAGGATACTTCGTCGGATACCTCGCGGGCCTCGCGGCGAAGGGACGGCTGTCCGGAGCGACCGCGACGCACAAGGCCGGGATGATCATCGCGCAGCACTATCCGACCATGGACAAGATGATCATCCCCGGCTTCGAGAAAGGGCTCAAGGCCGCCGACCCCGAGGCGACGCTCGAAGTGCGCGTCGTGGGGAATTGGTACGACGCGACCAAGGCCTCGGAATTGGCGAACGGACTCTTCGACGCGGGAGCCACGGCCATCCTGCCGATCGCGGGCGGCGCGGGCCGAGGCGTCGTCGGCGCCGCGAAGTCCAGGGGCCGCTACGTTCTCTGCTTCGACGACGCCTCGGGCTATCAGAGCGCGCCGGGCACCGTAATCGGCTGCTCCGTCCTCGCGCAGGAGCGGCTCGTCTACGAGCGGGTGAAGGCCCTCCTCGCCGAGGGTTCGAGCTCGAGCCTGTACGGCAAGGCGGAGGTCGTGGGCGCGAGGGAAGGCTACGTCGACTTCGACGGGAGCGGCGCCGCGTATCGGGCGCTTCCCGTGGACGTCCGCTCGGCCCTCGAGGCAGAGGTAGCGAGATTGAAGTCGGGGAAGCTCTCCTTCCCGGTATCGGGATTCTGAGCGGGATCACATGGAGCTCCTTTCCGCGCGAGGCCTGACCAAGTACTTTCCCGAGACGCGGACGCTCGCGAACGACGGCGTGTCGCTGTCGCTGGCCTCGGGTGAGCTCCACGCCATAGTCGGGGAGAACGGCGCGGGAAAGAGCACGCTCGCCCGCGTCATCGCCGGCCTCGAGCGCCCCGACTCCGGGGTAGTCGAGGCGCGCGGAATACGGGTGCGTCCGGGCAGCGTCAGGGACGCTGAGTCGGCGGGCATCGGCTTCGCGCCGCAGGTCTCGCTCCTCGCGCCGGGCCTTAGCGTCGCCGAGAACCTCGCGCTCGGAAGGGAGCCGCGAAGGGCGGGCGTATTCCTGTCGGCGAGGAAGGCCTACGTCGAGGCGGCGCTCATCGTCGAGCGCTACGGCTTCCGCATAGACCCGGGAGCGCTCGTCTCGTCGCTGTCCGTCGCCGAGCGCAGGCAGGCCGAGATAGCGAGAGCGCTTGCGCGGGGCGGCGACATACTCATCCTCGACGAGCCGACTTCGATACTTTCGGAGGCCGAGGCCGACGCCCTGTTCGATCAGCTGCGAAGGCTTGCCGACGCCGGCAAGGCGATCGCCTTCATCACGCACCGAGTCTCGGAGATCATGTCGGTCGCCGATAGGATAACGGTGCTCCGGGACGGGAAAGTCGTCGAGTCGATCGCCGCGGCAGAGGCCGACGAGCGGACGATCGCGGGACTCATGACGAGGGAGACTGAGGGGCGAGAGGACCCGAAGCGAACGAGATCCGTTGGCGGAGCTATCTCGAAAGCAGGAAGCGAAGCGGCTGGCCTCGCGATAGAAGGGCTCAGGCTCGTTCCGGACGCGGAGCCTCTTTCGCTCTTCGCGCGGCCGGGAGAAGTCCTGGCCGTGACCGCTTTCGCCGGCAACGGGCTCGCGGAGCTCGAGGCCTACGCCTCCGGCATGCGCGCGCCGATGGAAGGACGGGTCCTGATAGACGGCGAGGACCTGCGCCTCTCAAAACGAGGGGAGCTGCGGGCCGATAAACTCGCCTACGCGGCTTCAGACAGAGAACGATTCGGAATCTGCCGGAGCGCGACCATCCGCGATAACGCGCTCGCGCTTCGTCGCGGAGAATTCCGGGACCTGGACTGGATCGTCGCGAGGAGGCTCGACAAGGCAGCGCGGGCAATGGTCGGCGACTTCCACATAGAGGGCGACGTCCGCGCCGCGGCCTCGACGCTCTCCGGCGGCAACAGGCAGCGCCTCCTCCTCGCGCGCGAGCTCGACCGTCCGAGAAGCGTCGTCCTGCTCGCCGAGCCCCTGCAAGGGCTCGACCTTCGCTCTCGGAAGGAGGCGGCTACCAGGATACGGGCGATCGCGGCAGATGGATCCGCCGTCCTCGTACTGACCTCGAGCGTCGAGGACGCGCTGGACCTCGCCGATCGCGTCGTCACGCTGTACCGCGGGCAGGCCGTCCTGGAGACGGAGGCCGATGGCGCGAAGGCACGAGACCTCGTCGCGAGAATGGCCGGATCGCTGGGAGCGGCATGACGGACGCGGACGCAGCCCCTCGATCGAGCCGCGCCGCGCGGAGGGCGCTCGCTCTCGGGTCGGCGCTCGTCCTCGCGGCGCTCTACGCTGCGGCCGCGAGCCGCGAACCCTTGAAGGCCTTGTACGCCTTCTTCGCGTCTCCCTTCGCGAGCGGGTACGCGATATTCTCCCTCATCGAGAAAGCGGCGCCGATACTCGCGTGCGCGGCCGGCGCCTGTTTAGCGCTCAGGGCCGGCGCCTTCAATCTGGGAGGCGAGGGGCAAGCGGCGGTCGGCGCCCTGGCCTCGGCCGTCGCGATCGAGGCGATGACGCCGACGGGCGCGAGCCCGGTCCTCGCGATCGCGGTCGCGTTAGGCGCCGCTGCCCTGGCAGGCGCGGTCCTCGCCTGGCTCTCGGCAGCGGCCGAGGAATGGTCGGGCGCGGACATCATGCTGACGAGCTTCCTCTTATCGCAGGCGGCGATAGCCGCGGTCGACTGGGCCGTAGGGACCGCACTTCGCGAGGAGGGGTCGAACCTGCTCGCGATGGCGAGGGTGCCCGACGCGTACCGCCTGCCGCGCCTGGCGCCGCCTTCTTCGCTCAGCGCGGCCGCTCCGGCGTCTCTCGCCGCGGCGCTCATCGCGCTCTTCGTCTTGAGAGGGACGAGGGCGGGCCTGGAGATCGAGCTTTCAGGACGGAACCGCGACTTCGCCGCGGCCGTCGGGATCTCGCCGAGGGTACGCTCCGGCGCCATGACCGCGAGCGGAGCCCTAGGCGGCCTCGCGGGAGCCCTCCTCGTCCTGGGACAGGCCGGAAGGGCCATCAAGGGAATGACGGGCGGCGTGGGCTGGGACGGCCTGTCGGTCGCGCTCATCGCGGGCACCGATCCGCTCGCCTCGGTGCCCGCGGCGCTGTTCTTCTCGTGGCTGGACGCAGGCGCGCGACAGGGATCGCTCATCGCGGACCTGTCCCCGGACGCGAGCGCGATCATGAAAGCCGCGGCGCTCTTCCTTGTCACCGCAGCAGCGATCGGCGGCGGAGCGGCGCGGAAAGGCCGGAGCGCGTCGAGTCGCGGACGCGGCATGGACCGGGCGGGCGATCGCGGCGCGGCAGGAGAAGCCCAAGGATCGACGGGATGAGCGCCGATATGATAGCGGACCTCGCGGCGTCGACGCTCGGCGCGGCGGCGCCCATCGCGGCGGCCGCGCTCGGGGGACTATTCACCGCGACCGCGGGCTCTCTCTCCGTCGCGCTCGAGGGATCGATCCTCGTCGGGGCCTTCGCGGCCGCCGCGGTCGGGCAGGCCGGTCAGAGCCTCGCGCTGGGCATGGCCGCCGGCGCCCTGGCGGGAGCGCTTCTCTCCCTGCTCGTGGCGACGGCCGCCATTGCGCTTCGCGCGGACGTCTTCGTCGCGGGCCTGGCCGCGAACGTACTCGCTCCCGGCGCGGCGTCCGCGATCTCGCAGGCCGTCTTCGGTACGAAGGGCGTCTTGCCGGCCGAGGCCATCGCGGTCGGGGCCGCGCCGTCGGCGTCGATCGGCCGATCCATCCTGGATCAAGGACCCGCATTCTACGCGCTAGTCGGCGCGGTCATCCTCCTCGCCGTGGCTCACTCGAAAAGCGTATTCGGCCTCAGGGTGAGGGCCTCAGGAGAGGGTGAGGACGCGGCTCGGGCCGCCGGCATCTCGCCGGATCGCTATCGCTTCGCGGCCCATCTCGTGTCGGGAGCGGCCTCGGGCCTCGCGGGCGCCGCCCTCGCCTGCGGCGTCGCGGCCTTCGTGCCGGGCATGTCGGCCGGACGGGGCTGGATCGCGCTGGTGGCCGTCTACCTCGGGGGAAGGAAGCCTGCCGGCGTGGCGCTCGCCTGCCTTCTTTTCGGATTCCTCCTCGCGCTCTCGAACCTCGCGCAGGGACTGTCGAGTCAGGCCGCGTCGGGCGCGGAACTCCTCCAGGCCATGCCCTACCTGGCCACGGCCATCGCCTTCGTGCTTTGGAAGAGGCGCGAAAGGCAGGCGCGGAGCGGGACGGCGCATCGAGGCGCGAACGGTCCGATAGCCTGATGGCGCGCATCGTCACGAAGATCGCGCGAAGCCTGTCCGAGCGCTTCGCCTCGACCTGGCGGCTGCTCTCGGACACGACGGCGTTCCTGTCGCGTACCTCGGCCTTCGAGCACTACGAGGCGCAGCTTAGGAGCCTGCGGAGCAGGCTGCAGGCCTCGCAGGGCGATGATAGGACGACGGGCGAGGTCCGCAAGGAGATCGTGCAGCTGCGGTCTTCGCTCCGGCTGCAGGGATACGACCTGAGCCTTGGGGCGCTCGAGCTTTCAGTGAAAGGTTTCCGGAACGATGTCTCCCTCGTGGAGGGCTATCGGAGGGTCGTCGTCTTCATCGGGTCGAAAGGCATACGCGTCCTCGCGGGCGAGGGCAACCACCTCGAACTGCACGACCTCCTGGAGTCCGCGCTGTCTCGAAAAACGTCGATCGATATTCAGACGAAACATTACCTCTGGTATCGCTGGAGCAGCGGGCTCCTGTCCCTCTCCGGATCGGCGACGGAGACGGCCGAGGACTTCGAGTGGCTCCAGGCGTGGTGCGAGAACCCCGAAAACCGCTTGAGCCTCCTGGCCGCGATGAAGACTTTGAGCTGAATGGCGCGTCCCCTTGACGAGCCGTTTTTTTTTGCCTATATTCCTATTAACTCGATGGGAATACGGGAGTTACAATGTTCTCTGTACCAACGAAGACGCAGTACGGGATCAGGGCTCTCGTTCACCTCGCCCGGATGGAAGGCGAGTCTGCGGCGAGCGCCGAGATAGCGAGGGCCGAGGGCATACCGCCCAAGTACCTGGAAGGGATCCTCGGGCAGCTGAAGAACGCGGGCCTGGTGCTGTCTGAGCGCGGCAAGAACGGGGGATACCGGCTCGCGAGACCGTCGTCGGAGACGAGGATGCTCGACATCGTCGAGGCGCTCGAGGGCGAAGTGAGGCCGGTCGGATGCCTCGATGACTCGGCGCGCTGCGCGCAGGGGAGTTCCTGCCTGCCCAGGCTTTTCTGGGTCGGCCTCAAGGGCGCCATTGACGGCTACCTCGCCTCGAGGACGCTGCGGGACGTGATAGAGGCCTAGCGCCGAGGAGGAAGCATGGACAAGCGATTCGTGTACATGGACTACAACGCCACGACTCCCCTGAGGCCCGAGGTCAAAGAAGCCATGACCGCCGACCTTGATGTCTTCGCGAACGCCTCGAGCATGCACGAGGCGGGGCGCAGAGCCTTCGATCGGATCGAGAAGGCCAGGTCTTCCGTGGCCAGGCTCATCGGAGCGCAGCCCGGCGAGATCCTGTTCACCTCGGGCGGCTCCGAGTCGAACAACACGGTCTTCAACACGATGTTCGACCTGGGAAGGACGGCGACAGGCCGGCGCAAGATAGTGACGACCGCGATCGAGCATCCCTGCGTCATGCGGGCTGCAGAGCGGCTCCGCGACGAGGGCTTTCCCGTGGCCTTCGTGGGAGTGGACGGCGCCGGGCGACTGGACATGGCCGCGCTCGGACGCGAGCTCGACCCCTCGAGGTCGGAAGGCGGGCCGGCCCTCCTCGTGTCGGTGATGGCAGCGAACAACGAGATAGGGACAGTGCAGGACATACGGTCGGTGACGGCGCTGGCCAAGGCCGCGGGCGCCTTCATGCACACGGACGCCGTCCAGGCCGCGGGCAAGGTGCCCGTGAACGTCCGCGAGTGGGGCGTCGACTACCTCACGCTCTCGTGCCACAAGATCTACGGGCCCAAGGGCGTCGGGGCGCTCTTCGCGCGCAAGGGCACTCCCCTCGATCCGCTGATCCGAGGAGGCCATCAGGAAGGAGGCCTCCGGGCCGGGACCTACAATAATCAGGGCATCCTCGCCTTCGGGATGGCGGCCGAGCTCGCGATGAAAGAGCTGCCGCGATACAGGGAAAGAGTAGGGGCGCTCCGGGAAAGACTGCGCTCGGGCCTGGTAGCGGCCGTGCCGAGCATCCGCGTGAACGGCCACGCGACCGAGGTCCTGCCGAATACGCTCAACGTGTCCTTCCCCGGCGCGGAGGGCGAGGCCATACTCCTCTCCCTCGACCTCGAGGGGATCGAGGTCTCGACGGGCTCGGCCTGCGCATCGGGAAGCCTCGAGCCGAGCCACGTGCTCATGGCCACGGGCGTGGGGCCGGAGCTGGCGCACGGATCGATACGCTTCAGCCTCGGGAGGGACTCGACCGAGTCCGACGTCGACTACGTCCTGGAGAAGCTGCCCCCGATTATCGCGAGGCTCCGCCGCATGTCGACCGTGCCCGCGGCCTGCCTCGAGGCATAGCAGATTGTTGAGAAGGCCATAGAGCCTTCTGGTTCCAGGAGGATTTCCGATGAGCGACGCGTTCCAGTGGCTGTACTCTCCGATCGTGAAGGAGCACTTCACGAACCCGAAGAACGTATTCGATCCGGACGAGCGCTTCGAGGCGGACGCCGAGGGCGTCGTCGGCAACATCAAGTGCGGCGACCAGATGATGTTTCTGCTGAAGATAAAGGGCGACGTCATCGAGGACGTCCGGTGGAAGACCTACGGCTGCGCGAGCGCGATCGCGAGCACCTCCATGCTCTCCGAGGTGATCAAGGGCATGCCCATCAGGGACGCCTACTCGATCAAGCCCTCGGACATCGCCTCGAAGCTCGGCGGCCTGCCCGAGAACAAGATCCACTGCTCCGTGCTGGGGGACAAGGCGCTGCGCGCGGCGATCGACTCCTACCTGGAGAAGACGGGGAGGGCGGGCGCCTTCAAGGGGGAGGAGGCGGTCACGATCTGCAACTGCCTCAATATAACCGACAAGGACATCGAGCAGGCGGTCAAGGATGGGGCGAGGAACTGGGAGCAGCTCCAGGAAGCCACGAAGATCGGGACGGTCTGCGGAGGCTGCAAGCCGAGGGCACTCGAGCTCCTCCACGAATTCGTCCACATCTATGGAGCGGACTAACGCCTCCGACGGATGTCAAGTGCGGAGTTTCACGGCGTAGCGATATTGCGTAATGGCTGATTGAATACTACGATACTCCCCATGCATCGCCGCCTCTCAGCGCATGTGGCTTTCTTGACAATGGGGCTCCTCCTTGTCGTTCTCCCCGCCGGCTCGCAGGAAGCCGCGGCAGGAAAGAGCGTAAGATCGGCCGAGGGCCTGCGCTACGCGGTCCAGGGATGGAAGTGGGCCGTCGGCGATTCGCCGGAGATGGCCGGGCCCGACTACGACGACTCGGCCTGGGCGAGCGTCGAGTTGCCTGCCAACGTGAAGCCGGGGAAGCCGCTGACCGTATTCTGGATGCGCGCCCGCTTCGCGGTGCCCGACGGGGCGCCGGAGCGGCTCTGGTTCCTGACGAAGAACGAGGGAGCCGCGCTTGAGCTCTATGTCGACGGGAAGTACTCGGGCTCGAGGGGACGGCTGCCCCCCGACTACGAGTTCAAGTCAACGCTGAGCGAGGCCCTTCTCTTACCGGCCGCTGCGCCGGGGGCGACCGTCACGATCGCCCTGCGCTGCACCTTCAAGGGGAGTTCGGTCGGCTTGCAGGCCTTCGAGATCGGGGACGCGGACGCCCGAGACTTCGATCTCGTGACGAGAAATTTCTGGAACGGGAAGCTCTACACGATCCTGGCGGCACTCTGTCTCTTCCTCGGCCTCTTCTCGCTCGCGAAGTTCGTCTTCAAGCCGACCGAGACGCAGGAACTCTTCTTCGCGGCGTCCCTCATATTCATCGCCGTCTACCTTCTCGAGCTCGGGGCCGAGCTGTGGGTCTTCAAAGCGACGTGGAGCAGGGCCCTCGCGAGGGCGAGCCTGTTAGTCTCCATGATGTTCCTCGTTCCCTTCTTCACGACCTTCTTCAACTTCGCGCAGAAGCGGATCGTCACCATCGCGAGCGTCACGATCGGAGCGGTCTTCACGATCATTTTCCTGCTGAACTCCGGCGACGACAGCGCGATCCACAAGGTGTTCACCCTGTCCATACTCCCCGTGTTCGCGGCCATCGTCCTGTGCGGCTTCATCGGCGTGCGGGCGGCCATCGCGGGATCTCGCGAGGCGATACCGGTGGTGGCGGCCGTGGCCCTCGGCATCGCCCTCGCGGCCTACGACTCGTCCTTCTCGATCGTCGGTAAGGCGCCCTTCGCGTGGCTGCAGGGGATCGCCTTCTTCATGCTCAACCTGTCCGTGTTCGTCGCCCAGTCGATGCGACAGGCGAAACTGAAGAACGATCTCGAGGCCTACGCGAGGGAGGTCGAGTCGAAGAAGTCCGAGCTCGACAAGACCCTGACCGCGATAAGCGAGGCGGGGCGGGCGGCCGCCGGCATAGCGGAGCGCCTGGACGAGGCAGCTTCCCGAGCGACGGACGCGGCGCAAGAGGCCGCGCGGCGCTCGACGGGGATAAGCGCGGACACCGAGCGTCAGGCGGACGAGGCGAGGGCGGCGGACGAGCTCGTGGCCCGGCTCGTCTCCTCGATAGGCAAGGTGACTGAGAGCCTGGGGAGCCAGAACGACAGCGCCGAGAGGACTGCCGCGGCCGCCACGGAGCTGTCGGCGGCGGCGGAGGCGGTGGCGCTGAGCGTCGGCCACGCCGCGGACTTCACGGACGGGCTCGCGACGCTCACCGGGGCCGGCGACAAGGCGGCGGCTTCGCTCTCGGCCACGATGCAGAAGGTCTCGGAGTCCTCGAAGGGAATCTCCGAGGTCGTCGACGCGGTCAACGAATTCGCCGAGAGGACGAACCTCCTTGCGATGAACGCGGCCATCGAGGCCGCTCACTCGGGCCAGGCCGGGCGGGGCTTCGCCGTCATAGCCGGAGAGGTGAAGAGCCTCGCCGCGTCGCAGGCCGAGCGCGCCGCTCGCATCAAGGTCATCGTGGCGGAGATCCAGCAGCGCGTGCGCGAGGGCGGCGTCGACGCGTCAAAGCTCACCCAGACCATACGAGAGATCGCCTCGGGATCGGCCGAGGCCGCGGGGAAGCTCCGAGACGTCATGCGGGCGACCCAGGAGCAGACGCGCGCCTCGGGCGAGATAAGCTCTTCCATGGAATCCCTGGTCAAATCGATAGGATCGATACGAGAAGAGGCGGAGCAACAGGCGGAGTTCTCCGCGAAAGTCCGCGCCGCCGTCGCGGCCATCGCCGAGGAGGCCGCCGCCGCGAGGACGGCGGCACGCGCGATAGCGGAGGACGGGGCCGGACTGGCGCAGTCGGTCGCCAGTCTCAAGGAGCTGGCAGCGAAGGGAGAGCAGCTGACCGCCGCGTTAGCCGGACGAGATGTCTAGGCGAGGAGGCGTCGGGGGCGAGAACGCTCGGCCCGAGCAGCCTCTACCCGGCGACGCCGAGATCGAGGACTTCCGCGCCCTCGTCCTGGGACGCTACGCCGAGAGGGGCAGGGCCTTCCCCTGGCGCGAGACCCGGGATCCCTGGGCGATCCTCGTGTCGGAGGTCATGCTCCAGCAGACGCAGACAGAGCGGGTCGTTCCGAAGTACCTCGCGTGGATGGAGGCCTTCCCCGTCCCGGGCGCTCTGGCCGACGCGCCCCTCGCCGAGGTCCTGGCGCTCTGGAGCGGCCTCGGCTACAACCGACGGGCGCTCGCCCTGCGGAGCGCTGCCGCCGAGATCGCCGCGGCGGGAGGCGTGCCCGACGACGAGGAGGCCCTCCTCGCGCTGCCCGGCGTCGGTCGCTATACGGCGCGGGCCGTGCTCGCCTTCGCGTTCGGCAGGCCCGTCGTCCTCATCGAGACGAACATACGGGCGGTATACCTGCACCATTTCTTCCCTCGGAACGAGAGCGTACCCGACTCCCTGATCGAACCCGTGATCGCGGCCACGATGAGCCGGGGCGACCCGAGGACCTGGTATTACGCCCTCATGGACTACGGCGTCGAGCTGAAGCGGACGTTGGGTAATCCGAACATCCGCAGCGCGCATTACGCGAAACAGTCTCCCTTCGCGGACTCGAACCGGAGGATACGGGGCGCGATCCTGCGCGAGCTGGGCTCGCGGGGCAGGGCCGGGGGCGACGAGATCGCCGCGGCCCTCCCGTTCTCCCGCGAGCGAGTGGACGGCGCCCTGGCTCAGCTGATCGCCGAGGGCTTCGTGGCCGAGTCGGGGGGAACGTATCGACTGGGCGATTGAAAGCGCCCGTAAAGCCTTGACAATCCGCGCTGAGCGATAATGCTTTATCGCAGGCCGCAGCGCCGATGACGGCGCGCGCCGCGCGAGGGCAGCTATGAAACAAGATTCGCTTCAGCGCATAGACGGCTTCCTGACGACATCCGCGATCGATCTCTTCGCCTCATACGGGGTGAGCGTCGAGCCCGGACCCGAGAGGATAGGCGGGATCGATAATCCCTTCGCGGCGACCATCGGCTTCACGTCGACGGACCTGCACGGCGTCCTCGTGATGACGATCGCCAGGGAGATCGCCGCGCGTTGTCTTCCGCCTAACCTGAGGGTCGAGGCCCCGAAGGACGAGATCGTCGCCGACTGGACGGGGGAGCTTTCCAATCAGATGCTCGGAAGGCTCAAGAATCGCTTCCACGCGGTCGGCGTCGACATCTCGCTCAGCACTCCCTGCGTATTCATCGGGAAGGAGATGCGCCACTACTCCCACGAGTCGCCGATTCAGAGGAGCCTCTACCTCGACGAAGGCAGGGTCCTCATCGAATTCCACGCCGACTACGAGAAGGACTTCGAGATCAAGGGCGAGGCCGAGGGCGCCGGATCCGGTCCGCCAGAGGGAGAGGCGATCTTCTTCTAGGCCTTGCCGAAGAGCTTGGCGAAGAACTTTGCGAAGGCGTCTCCGATGATCGTGAAGATGCCGCCGCGGGGGACGTCGCGCTCGGCCACGAGGTCGACGCGCCTGACGACTTTCCCATCGGACGAGTAGATGACCTCGCCCAGGCGGGCTCCCGCCGCGATCGGGGCGTCGACCGAGCGGGCCAGCTCGACGCGGAACGAGAGGGACGCGGCCGATTGGCGGGGCAGCGTCACGGCGAGCGCCGAGGCGGGAACGACCGCGACCCTCTTCGAGGAGCCGTACCATGCGCGGGGCGCCTCGAGGGGGCCGACGTCCGGCCTCTCCGTGACGTAGGAGCCGAAGGCCCAGTCGAGGAGGCGGCCGCCGTCGCGCGAGCGCTGGTCGACGCCGCCCTGGGCGCCGCCTGAGCCGGAGCCGCCCAGGGTGACGAGGATGAAGCGCGTTCCGTCCCGCTCGGCCGTGGCCGCGAGGTTGTAGCCCGACTCGATGATGTAGCCGGTCTTGAGCCCGTCGCAGCCGGGGTAGAACTTGACGAGGTCGTTGCGGTTGAACTGGACGATCCGTCCCTTGGGGACGTAGTCGGCCGTGGCGTGCTCGGGCCTGGGGAACTCGATGTAGCGGAGCGAGTGGAGCTCGGAGAGGGACTCGGGGTGGAGCTCGACATAGCGGCGGCAGAACTCCGCGAACTCGCGCGCCGTGACGTAATTCATCTCGGAGAGGCCCGAGGGCTCGACGAAGTACATCTTGCGCAGTCCCATCGAGCGTATGTCCGCGTTCATGCGCGAGGCGAAGGCGTCGTTCGATCCGGAGACGCGCCTTGCGAGGGCGAAGGCCGCGTCGTTGCCCGAGACGACCGCCGCGCCCAGCATGAGATCGATGACCGATACCTTCATGTCGGGGTGCAGGTACATGAGAGAAGACCCGTAGGGTATGTAGGGCGAGCAGTCGCGCTTGTCGATCGTGATGATCTCGTCCCGGGACAGGCGGCCCGCGTTAAGCTCCTCGTAGACGACGTGGAGGGTGACGAGCTTGGTCAGGGACGCGGGCGGTATGACGAGGTCGGGATTCTTGCCGAAGAGGAGGGTGCCGGTCGCCTCGTCGACGAGGACTACGGAGCGGGCCGACACTGCCGGCGGCCGCGCGCCTGAGGCGGCGGACGGCTCGGCGAAGCACATGGCCGCCGCGAGGGCGAGCGCCGAGAGCGCGGCCGCTTTCCTGGTCATGACGCCTGCATTCATCGGTATCGCTCGCCTCCCTCGACCTAGAAGTCCGCGAGCTTGGGCGCGCGCGGGAAGGGGATGACGTCGCGGATGTTAGCCATGCCGGTGACGTACAGGAGGAGACGCTCGAAGCCCAGGCCGAAGCCCGAGTGCGGCGTCGTTCCGAAGCGACGGAGGTCGAGGTACCACCAGTAGGTCGACTTGTCGAGGCCGAGATCCGCGATGCGCTTCTCGAGCACGTCGAGGCGCTCCTCGCGCTCGGAGCCGCCGATGATCTCGCCGAAGCGGGGGACGAGGACGTCCATGGCGCGCACCGTCTTCCCGTCGTCGTTGAGCTTCATGTAGAAGGCCTTGATCTCCTTGGGGTAGTCCGTGACGATGACGGGGCCGCCGACGATCTTCTCGGACAGGTACTTCTCGTGCTCGCTCTGGAGGTCGCAGCCCCAGTAGGGCTTGAACTCGAAGCCGGCCGAGGACTTCTCGAGCTCCTTGATGGCGTCGGTGTAGGTCATGCGGGCGAAGGGCGCGGCGACCATGGCCTTGAGCATGTCGACGAGGCCGTTCTGGATGCGCTGGTCGAAGAAGGCGAGGTCCTCGGCGCAGTCCGAAAGGGCGGCGCGGGCGAGGTGCTTGAGGAAGTCCTCGGCGAGGTCCATGTTGTCGCGGATATCGTTGAAGGCGACCTCGGGCTCGATCATCCAGAACTCGGAGAGGTGGCGCGTCGTGTTGGAGTTCTCGGCGCGGAAGGTGGGGCCGAAGGTGTAGACCCGGCCGAGGGCCTGGCAGTAGGTCTCGACGTTGAGCTGCCCGGACACGGTCAGCGAGGCCTTCTTGCCGAAGAAGTCCCGCTCGTAGTCGACGGCCCCCTCCTTGGCGACGCGATCGAGGTCGAGTGTCGTGACCTGGAACATCTCGCCGGCGCCCTCGCAGTCCGAGGCCGTGATGAGGGGCGTATGCACGTACTGGAAGACGCGCTCCTGGAAGAACTGGTGCACGGCGAAGGCCATGCGGTTGCGCACGCGCGCGACGGCGCCGAAGGTGTTCGTGCGCGGCCGAAGATGGGCGATCTCGCGGAGGAACTCGAGGGAGTGGGCCTTTTTCTGCAAGGGGTAGCTGTCCGCAGGGGCCTCGCCGATCACCGCAAGCGAAGCTGCCCTGACCTCGAGCTTCTGGCCCGAGGCGGGAGAGGGAACGAGGGAGCCTTCGACCGAGACCGAGGCGCCCGTGCCCGCGCGGGCCAGCTCGGCGGCGGCGGCCGTGGCGGCCGCGTCGTCGAAGACGCACTGGATGTTGCCCATGCGCGACCCGTCGTTGACCTCGAGGAAGACGGCGGCCTTGGTCTCGCGCTTGGTGCGGACCCAGCCCTTGACGCTTACGGAGCGGCCGTCGGCCGGAAGGTCGAAGATTTCTTTGATGGTCATGCGCATGATGTACCTCTCCTGGCGCTGCCGCGGCGCCTGCCGGGAGCTCCCGGCCCTGCTGCCCGCGGCGCTTTGGTGTAGCACGGATAGGCCGTCAGGGTCAAAGGGGACGAGCCTCCGGACGCGCGGGCGCATCTTCCCGAAAAGCCTCTCCTCGTAGTAAATTATCGGCCATCTACGGAGGGGACATACAGTGCGATATAACGTCGGCGTAGCGTACCTGCTCTGGCTATGCTCATGCTTCGGGGCCTTCGGCTTCCATCGGTTCTACCTGGGGAAGATCGGCACGGGAATATTGTGGATGTGCACGGGAGGTCTCTGCGGCGTCGGCATGATCTACGACGCGGTGACCCTGCCGAGGCAAGTCCACGAGGCGAATATCCGCTACGAGGTCGAGTCCCGCATGCGCGGCGAGCTCGCGTACGTCGACGCGGCGGGCTCAGGCTACTCGTCCGCCGCGCAGGCGCCCAAGCCCGACAGCCCGGAAAAGACAATCCTCAGGGTCGCGCGCAAGAACGGCGGCTTCGTCACGCCCGGAGAAGCGGCCCTGGAGGGCGATCTCTCGGTGGACGAGGCTCGCAAGCAGCTCGAGAAGCTCGCCTCGAAGGGCTCGGCGGAGATGCGCGTGCGCTCGAGCGGGGTGGTCGTCTACTTTTTCCCCGAGTTCGCGCGCGAGGGCCGCGACGACTTCGCGGTTTAGTCTCAATCGGGGAGCGAGGCCTTAAGCGTAGAGGCCATGCAGGAGGGCGTATGGAAGACAGGGAAGTGACCTTCAAGATAGTCGAGAGCCTCGGCGTGATCTCGCAGGGATCGAGGGGCTGGAAGAAGGAGCTCAACCTCGTGGCCTGGAACGACCGGGACCCCAAGCTGGACATACGGGACTGGTCCGAGGACCATCAGAAAATGAGCAAGGGAATCACACTTACGAAGGAAGAGGGCGCGAAGCTCGGCGAGCTTCTCGGGGCCTACCTCAAGAAATGAATGAAGGCGGGCCGCGCGATAGCGGGGCGACGGAGGGCACGACCGCAGCGCCCGTCGAAGGCGCCGCAGCGGCCGAACCGACCGTTGCCCGGCCGCTCGTCGTCGTAGCGGCCCTCGTCGAGAGGTTAGGCGAAAGCGGATGCCACGAGCTGTTCCTCGCGCGGCGCGCTCCCGGAGGACGCGACGCGGGCCTGTGGGAGCTTCCGGGCGGCAAAGTCGAGCCGGGCGAGGAGCCCGGCGCGGCTCTCGAGAGGGAGATCCGTGAAGAGCTCGGAGTCGGGACCGAGATCCTGGGGCCGCCCGCTCGCTACGAGAGCGTCCTGCGCGGGCAGAAAGCGATCTTCCTGGTCTTTTCGTCGCGGTTCGAAGGGGAACCCGCGCTGCGCGGCTCGCACGACGACATGTCCTTCTTCACGGCGAATGAGGCGCTCGGGCTGAACCTGGCGCCGCTGGACGGGCCGGCGATCGCGAATTGGACTAGTTCGAGTACAGGACGAGATCCCGCGCGCCGCCGGAGATGTGGGGCATGAAATCGGCGTAGGTGCCGGTCTCAGAGTCGTATTCGCCCTGATAGTACACATTCCAGTTCGACTTAATGCCGGAAACGGCGTAGGCGTAGGCCTCTGTTGCGGTAACATAGCCGTCCCCGTTCGCGTCTCCGCTCTCGGCCGCCTTGATGATGAAGTACGGGAAGATACCGTGATCGTCGAATATGTAGCTGTAGGCTGACGTCAACTCGTAGGTAACCTCCTCGCTACCCGCAGCTGATATCACGATGGGTCCCGGCGCCTCGGAATCGCTCGCGTTCTTCGATAGAAGTGTCCCGAAGTTCTCGATGGCGGTCCACAGGCCCGAAGGGGTCGTGCCGTCGTCGTAGGGGCCGTAGTTCTGCGGCGCGGTATCGATGGACGATCCGGAGTCGACGAAGCCGCCAGAAAAGCACGTATTGAGGATGACGATGACGTTCCGCTTGCCGGACTGCGAGATCCAGCCGGAAAGCTCGGTAGGGGAAATAAGGTTCGTTAGGACGCCGGAGCCGTCGGCGTTTATCGCGTCGTAGGGAACCAAATAGGCGCCTTCATAGCCGGCGTAGCTGCCTGATTCAAAATAGGTTCCGTGGGAAGCGTAGAAAATCACGATGATCGAATCGCTCTCGAGCGACGCGAGCGAAGAAATGTCACTCTGGATCTGTGACTTCGTCACGGCCGAGTCCGTACACGCCGCAGTCTGGAGGGCCGTATAGCCGTCCGCTACGAGCAGCGAGCGCATAAACTGGGCGTCGTCTGCTGGAGAGTTGAGGTCGCCGTCATCGGCGTAGTCCGATATCCCATACGAGAGCACATAACGCGGAACCGTGATCGATCCCGCCGAGCATCCGGCCAGCGCGGCCGCGAGGCTCAGGGCCGCGATCGCATAATACGTTCTCATCTCTGCGCTCCGAGGGGGAAGCTCCACGCGAAAGAAGCCGCGAGACCGGGAGCGAAGTCCATGTAGGCTCCGCGGAACATGAGCTCGAGGGGCAGGCCGACGCGGACGATTCCCTGCTTCATGACCGGTATGTCGAGATCAGCGCGGGCAAGCAGCGAGGGATAGGCGAAGACGAGCGCTGTGCCGCGGTAGTCCGCGGCGGTCAGCGCTCCGCCCGCAGTGACGTCGAGGGACATGCGGCCGATCGGGAAGGAATAGCCGGCCGCGAGCGAGAAGCGCATGCCCTCCCATGAGCGGTAGAGGATGCCCTCGGGGGAGACGGACGAGGAACCAATCCAGAGGACATCGATTCCGAGGCGCGCGGCGATGACGCGTCCGAGCGCGAGCTCGGCGCCGCCGCCGAGTCCCCAACCGAAGTGCGGGAGCGTCGGATTATCCTCGGCCCAGGTCACGGGAAGGCAGAGAGAGGGTCCCGCGAATAGACGGATCGAAGAAGTCGCGGCCGGGCCGGATGCGGTTTCTGCGGTCGTGAATGCTATCGCGCCGAGCAGCAAGAACAAGGAGAGCGTACGTCGCGCCACGGCTATAAACTGCCATAGTTTCATGATAAAATCCAGCCACCGATGCGAGAGAAAGCGATGTCACCATATTCTCACGCGCGCGCCATGCTCGCGATATGCGTACTTTGCGCGTTCGCCATGTGCGCCTGCACTCGATCCGCGGAATCGTCGATCAGACCTCCGGAGACGCCGATCTTGACCGGAGGCCTCGGCTGGGCCCTCGTCAAGGAGTCCTACGTCAGGCTCAAGGAAAGACCGGCGTCCTCGTCCGCTGATATCGATCACCTGCGGAGGGGAAGCGTATTTGAGGTTGAAGCCCGCGCTATCGGGGAAGCTTCCAGGTCGGAGGACAAGGGCCTGTGGTATCGTCTCAAGGCCGAGGGCCGCTCCGGTTGGGCGCGCGATGCCGAGCTCGACGTTTTTCGCTCCAGGAAACAGGCCTTGCGGGCGAGCGCGTCCCTCAAATGAAGGCTCTCGCGATCGTCTAGGCCGTCAGGGCCTTGTAGGCCTCGGCGCAAAGATAGAACGACCCGGTCACGAGAAGGGGAAGGCCCATGGCTGCCGCCTGCGCGCGCGCGTCGCGTATCGCGCGGGCGAAGTCGGGATCTGCGCGAGGATCGGCGCCGGCCGTCCTGAAGCTCGCCTCGACCGCTGACAGGTCGCTCGCCTTGAACGATCCCGGCCTCGTCAACGTTATGCGATCGAATCGAGGAGCCAGGACCGCGGCCATGGGGCCGTGCTTCTTGTCCTCGGCGCAGGCGAAGAGGAGGGCCTTGGGGCCCGGGAACAGCCTCTCGAAGGAGTCCAGGGCGAGCGCGACCGAGTCCGGCGTGTGCGCCCCGTCGAGTACGACCGGAGGATCGAGGGGGAGCACCTGAAAGCGCGCCGGAAGGAAGGCGCGAGCGAGGCCGGATGCGGCCGCGGCGGCGTCGACGCGCTCCTCGGTCTCGGCGACGGCGAGCACGGCGAGGGCCATGTTCTCCGCCTGGACGGCCCCGACGAGCGGCGTCGCGACGCGGAGGCCCGAAGGAAAGCGGGCGGCCAGCGGCGAGCGCGGGGCGAAGGCCAGGGAGGCCGTGGTGCCGCCGGGAGAGACGTCGACGCCGGAGACGGCGACCAGCGCCGTAGCGTCGCGGAGCGGGGCGGCCAGCTCGGCCGAGCGGCGCTCGATCGCCGTTCGCCCCTCGGGGCGCAGGCGGCCTATGTAGCAGGGACGGCCGGGCTTGATGATGCCGGCCTTCTCGGAGGCGATGGCCGCTATCGTGTCGCCGAGCCATTCGGTGTGCTCGAGCTCGATGGGAGTGATGACGCTCGCGACGGGATCGACGACGTTGGTCGAATCGAGGCGGCCGCCGAGCCCCGTCTCGAGGACGACCCGATCGCATCCGGAGGCGCGGAAGGCGCAGAAGGCGATGAGGGTCGTGAGCTCGAAGTACGTGGGGGCCTCGCCGTCGGGCAGGCTACCGGCGGCCAACTCGTCGATCGCGGAGAAGACCTCCTCCGCGGCGCTTATGATGACGGCATCGGGAATCTCTTCGCCCGCGAGGCTCATGCGCTCCTTCCACGAGATGAAGTGCGGGCTCGTGTACAGGCCGACGCGGAATCCCGAGGCCTCGAGCGCGCGGGCGATCATGATCGAGACCGAGCCCTTGCCCTTCGAGCCCGCCACGTGGTAGGCCGCGCCGCTCGACTGGGGCTCGCCGAGGGCGGTGCAGAGGGAACGCATCCGGTCGAGCCTGAGCTCGGTCTTCTGGCCGCGCTCGACGTTGGTGTACTCGAGCAGGCGCGCGTAGAGCGCGTCAAGGTCGCTGAATCGTGCCGGCATACTGATTGCGAGCATGAGGCGAGGCGAGGGAGGCGGTCAAGCGGGAGGCGCGGAAGGCCGATAGTCGAAGAGCGGGAGGAAAACTTCGATGAGGACGACCGAGGCCCCTGGGAGAGGACGGGCGAGGCTCAGGGCCAGGACGAGGCTGTCGAGCCATCGACCTGAGGATACCGGGGTCGCGCCGGCTACCATCATCCTCGATTCAGCTGGCACCGTGCTGGACTGCATGGGCGTCCGGCACTCGCTCGCCTATTTCCCCGCATTCGCGGATGCCTTCTTCAAGGGGGCGGATAAAGCGGCGCTCGAGGAGGTCTGGAGCTTCGTGGCGCTGAGGTCCCGGTCCCGGTCCGCGAGCCGCTTCAGACTGCTCGTCTCGGCGCTCAGGCTGGCCCGGAGGCATCCGAGCATCGGCTCGAGGCGACAGCGCGAGGAAGAGGTCGCGGCCGCCCTAGACCATTGGCTCGCATCCGAAAGGGCTCCGACGGCCGCGGCCATAGAGCGCGCGATGCGCGACAGGTCCTTCGCCGAGTCGCTCGTGCCGGCGGCGATATGGTCGCTCGACGTGGACGCGCGGCTCTCCGCGCTTCCTCCGGTCCGCGCTTTCGAGGGAGCTCGCGAGGCGCTCAAGGAGCTGTCGGCTCGCGCGAGGATCGTCGTGGCCGGAGAGGGAAGGGCCCAGGATACCGAGCGGGACTGGAGGAAGGCAGGGCTCCTCGGATCGTCGCTGGGCCTGGGCGAGGTGGCCTTCGTCGGCGAGGAGGGCGGCACCATAGGCGAGATAGCGTCCGCCGCGAAGAGCTACGCGCGAGGCCCCGTTCTCGTGGTCGGCGACTCGCCCGGCGAGCTCGAGGCCGCGAGGTCCTCGGGTACGGCCTTCTTTCCGATCAGGCCCGGAAAGGAACGGGAGAGCTGGCAACGACTGGCTCGGGACTTCTTCCCGGCTTTCGCGCGGGGAGAGCGAGCCGACGTCGACAGCGCCGGCTTCCTCGCGGCCTTCGCGGTCGATCCCGGCTGGCGCAGGGCGAAGGCCGATTAGCCTCGGCCCGGTGATGCTCAGGACGGGAAGCGGCCGGTCAGATAGAGGACGGCGAGGGGCCAGGGCCTGGGCGAGGACTCGCACTCGTCCCCGATAATTGACGCGATGCGCGATACCGTTCGCTGATCGACGCTCGCCGCGAGGGCCGATCCGTAGGCCGAGGACGGGGAGAGCCAGGACTCGAGCTCGGTGCGGCCGAGCCGCCTCGGATACGAGTCGCGCCTGATATCGGAACGGAGAGAGAGGCCCGAGAGCGAGAGGGCGGACTCGAGCTCGTCCGCGGTCGGGCCGAGGCCCGCGACGTCGCCCCTTGAGTAGAATCCTTCCTCGAAGGCCGCGAAGGCGGCCGCGCCCTCATCGCCAAGGCCGCGGGCCAAGGCTTCGCCGAAGACCGACGACAGTCTGCCGCCCTCGCGGGGCAGGACCTGCGCCAGGGCGACGCGAGCGCCCGGAAGCGATGTCGCGATGGAGGCGAGGACGGCCCCGGCTGCCTGGGCGGCCGAGGTACGGTCGTCGCCTCCCGGGGCGGCGCGTATGTTGACGAGAAGGTCGCGGCCCACGACGAGGTCGAAGGACGAGAATCCAAAAGCCTCCTCGATCGAGGAACGCGAGAGCGACTCCAGGGGCAGGACCGCCACGAGGGGGCGCTCGATCTCCTGGAGCGTCGTGGCGTACTGCGAGACGAAGGAAGCCTCGGCTTCGGACCGGGCGGCGGCTGCGACCGTGCCCTCGGGGCAGCGCCTGAGCGCTTCCCACACGAGATAGCCTTCCCTGCAATCGAGGACGAGGACGCGGTCGGAGCGGCCGGGAGCGGCCAGGTCGAAAAGCGCTCGGCGGACCAGCGAGAGTCGGGCCGGAGCGGAGGACTCGGCCCGCGAGCGCCACGCGCGCTTGGTCTCGCCCGCCTTCGACCACGAAGAGGCCTCAGCTGCGGCGGAGCCGGGCGATTCGGCCGACGCATCGAAGGCCGAAGACTCATTGAATGAAGCGGCTTCATTGAATGAAGCGACGACCTGCGCCTCCCTGCGTTCGAGCACGGAGTTTCGCCTCTCGCCCTCCACGCCCAAGGCGCCGGGATGGTAGAAAACGCGGCCGCGGAGCGCGTCGGGCAGGTACTGCTGGGCGACCCAGTGGTCGCGGTAGGCGTGCGGGTAGAGATAGCCCTCGCCATGGCCGAAGCCCTTCGCATCGCGGCTGGCGTCCTTGAGGTGATTGGGGACCTCGGCGGCCTCGGACTCGACCGAGGCCAGGGCGTCGTAGAAACCCAAGCTCGAGTTGGACTTCGGCGCGGTCGCGAGGTAGAGCGCGGCGTGGGCCAGGTGGAACTGGCCTTCGGGCATGCCGATCCGATCGAAGGCCTGGGCGCAGGACAAGACCACGGAGACGGCGCTCGGGTCGGCCTGGCCCACGTCCTCGCAGGCCGAGATGAGCATGCGGCGGAAGGCGAAGCGCGGGTCCTCGCCGGCGTAGACCATACGCGCGAGCCAGTACAGGGCCGCGTCAGGGTCCGAGCCGCGGATGCTCTTGATGAAGGCGCTGGCCGCGTCGTAGTGGTAGTCGCCGTCCTTGTCGTAGAGTACGGCCCTGCGCTGGATGCTCTCCTCGGCCGCCTCGAGCGAGACGACTATCTCGGAGCCGTCGGCCGGCGGCCAGGGCTCGGCACTGGTCTCGACGGCCAGCTCCAGGGCGTTGAGGAGGCTTCTCGCGTCGCCGTCGGCGGTCTCCACGAGGTGCTCGAGGGCGCCCTCGCCGAAGGTCACCTTCCAGCGGCCGTATCCGCGATCGGCGTCGCGCAACGCGGAATCGGCCACGCGGCGCAGGTCAGCGCCCTCGAGGGCCTTGAGCTGGAACACGCGAGATCGCGAGACGAGTGCCCTGTTGACCTCGAAGAAGGGGTTCTCGGTCGTGGCGCCGATCAGGATGATCGTGCCGTTCTCGACCCAGGGCAGGATGGCGTCCTGCTGGGCCTTGTTCCAGCGGTGAACCTCGTCGACGAAGAGTATGGTGCGCCTGTCGTAGAGCTCGCGGTGTTTCTTGGCCTCGTCGATCGCGACGCGGATGTCGGCGACGCCCGCGAGGACCGCGTTGAGCGTGACGAAGCGGCTCGAGGTGGTGTTCGCGATGACCCGCGCGAGGGTCGTCTTGCCGGTGCCGGGAGGCCCCGAGAGGATGATCGAGGAGAGCTGGTCCTTCTGGATCGCGCGGCGGAGGAGCCGTCCCGGACCGACGATGTGGTCCTGGCCCGCGAACTCGTCCAGGCTCCGCGGGCGCATGCGCGCCGCTAAGGGCTCGGCGGCCGCCTGGCCCGGGCCTTCGCCGGGCCGCGGCCTCGCGGACGAGAAGAGGGAGTCCTCGCCGTCAGCCATCGAAGCTCCCCTGTGCGCTCGCGGTCGCGACGGGCCGCCGGACTACGAGAGCCGTGCGGCCCGGGCGCCGACGATCGCGGTCACTCGGCCGTCCATCCCGACCACGAGCTCGAGCTACTGTTCCACGTGGACGAGTAGAGGCCGTAATGAGTGCCCGAGCTGGTATAGGACGAGATGCCGATGAAGAGCGTTCCCGAGCTCAGGTCGCCGTCGTAGAGGAAGGCATGCACGGCCATGTCGTTGACGGTCGACGAATAGATGGACGAGCTTGAGGCGACGGCGCCGTCCTCGCCGTCGGAGAAGGTGGTGGAGGAGATGGCGGCGCGCGCTGTCGTGGCCTCGTGGTAGCCTTCGGCGTCGTAATCGGTATCGGTCGTCTCCGTACCGACCAGCAGCTTCCATGTGCTGCCGGTAAGGGGAACCTCGACGACGGCGCTGAGGGGAATGTCGGCGAGGTCGGCATAATCGCTCGTGCCGTTGCGGTAGATATAGCCGCCGGTCGTCGTGATGTAGATATCGTTGTTTTGTGTCGAGCAGATGTTCCAGATGCCGGAAAGTGAATAGGACGTAGGAGAACCTGAAAGATTATTGGTCCCGCTGTACAGGTGGTCGTCCGAGGCGAACCAGTACGTGGACGCGCCGTCGAACGCCACTCCGCGGATCGACTCGCTCTCGGCCAGGACGCCGCCGAAGTATGTCGACGATGACATATTCGCGACGGTCTCGCTGAAGGAAGTGCCGACCAGGTGGTACAGGCAGTAGTAATTCAAGGAATCGCTCGAGTCCGTATCGTCGTACAGATGACCGACCGCGTAAACCTCGTTGCCGGCCGTGAAGACGGCATCCATATAGAAGCTCTGGTTCTCGCCGGGCGTATACGTGGGAGAAGTCAACTTCGTCCATGTGGAGCCGTCGTACGAGTAGATGCCCGCGTCCGTCGAGACGTAGATGGCCGCGCTCGTGGCGGCCAGGCCGTACACGAAGTAGCTCGAGAGTCCGTCGATGCTCACGGGCGACCACGAGGAGCCGGAGGTCGTCGAGCGTGAATAGAGATGGGCCGTGGCCGCATAATAATTGCCGCCGAGCTCGACGATGCTCGACACGGTTTTCTTCTTGAAGTAGTCCTCGCCGATCTGCTCGCGCTCTTTCTGGACTTCCTCGAATATGCCGTACGAGTTGTTGCATGCCTGCGGGATCAGCAACGCGGCGATCGCGAGGCCGAGGCCGAAGGCCCGATGTGCGCTTCTCATGCTCGACTCCTACAGGTGGTAGACGGCCGCGACGGAGGCCTCGACGAAGCCGGAGAACTGGGTGAGGTCCGAGTACTCGCCGTAGTGGATCTCCGGTACGAACCAGAAGAAGGACTGCAGGCCGAGGCTCCACGAGCTCGTAATGCGGTAGAACGCGCCTCCGCCGACCTTGGCGAAGGGCCCGAGCATTCCCTTGGCGTTGTAGCGCATGAGGTATCCGCCGAGCTCGCCGATCGCGCAGAACTCGAAGGGCATGCGGGACCACCAATAGCCGGCGGTGACGCCCACAGGCGCGACGAAGACCGTCAGGCCTCCGATGGTGCTATTGAACGCGCCCGAGATCGTCCCGCCTAAGGCGAAGCCGCGCGACAAGAAATATTGGTATGAGAACGAAAAGACGCCGCCAAGATCAAGGTTGGCGACGCCCTGGTCGGTGACCGGCGCGAGGAAGGCGGGAATTTGAAAGCCCACATTGAGCTGAAGGGTCTGCTCGCCGCGAAGGAAGGGATTCACGGGCGTCGTATTGACGCTCTCCGAGCCGTCTGGAGGCGACTCGGGCTTCGCTTCTTCACCCTGCGCGGAAGCCGCGAGCGGAACGAAGATGATGAGCGCCGCGGCGATAAATACTGCGGCACTTGGTAACTTCATGGTGCCTCCGTTCGGTCCCTGGAATATAGCATAGCGGGAACACATTGAAAAGCCGCGCGGCTTCCGGAGGTTACGGACCTGTTCTTCTCCTCGAGCGGGCGAGCGTCTTCCACGAGGCGGCGCGGAAGGGATCCGATCCTATGTCAACGCGAAGGAGGACGAGGGAGCAGTCCATGAACGATATCCGGGGAGGATCAGGCGGACCTGCCCGGAGGGGAGCGGCGAGATGGTCGCCGAGGCCGTACAGGAAGAACCCGAGTCCAGGGTCGAGGGGAGGCGCCGCGTCCGGCGCGCAGCCGAGCGAAGCGAGAGCGGCGGCCGCGTTGCTGGCAAGGGCACCTACCGATCCCTCCAGCTCGAGATAGACGAGGCTTCGTCGGACGACCGGACGAGAGGACGCGAAAGGTCCCTCGACGTCGCGCCAGCATGCCTGGAGGGAGATGTTACATCTTCCGGGCGAGCGAAGGCTCGCCGACGGTCTGTCGAGGGAAAACCCCCAGGCCAAGAACGCGAGATCGGGGAAGGCGAGGGCGGAAGCATCGCCCAGGGCGGAGAAGGCCCTCCGCCGGTACAGGGACAGCTCCCGCGCCACGTTACCGGGAGGCTCGAGCGCGATCGCGAGTCGCCGCGACGAGGGGCGTTCGTGTTGCAAAGGCACCGGCTCATGATACAATGTTGTTATATGCATCGGAAAGTGGAGCGGCTTGCCGGGGTGATCACCGAGACGGTGTCGGCATGGGGCCGGGTAGAGTGCGTGTCCTCGGGGGAGTACTCAGAGGTCGACGTCCTCGATCCGTACTTCGCTCTGGTCATCGACGTATACTCGCGCGGAGAGATGCCCAAGCCTGAGGAGCGCAAGGCCGCCTTCGCCCGTACGGCCGGCGACCCGGGCGCCTTCGAAAGCTCGGCCGCGCAATTCAAGGATCGCTTCTTCCTCGAGGGCCTTCCCGTCCGGGTCGAGTACAAGGACGCCTCGGTGGTCGACGAGCTCATCGCGGGGGCGCGGAGCCTCGATCCTAAGATCATGTGGGGCCTGAAGAACTCCGGCACCTACGTGTTCCATAGGCTCAAGAACTGCAGGATCCTCCACAAGAAGAGCGATTGGATCGATTCCGTGCGGAAGGAGATACGCGACCTTCCGTCTCAGTTCTGGCGGGCGATGCGCGATTCCTACCAGCTCAAGATGGAGCATATCCTCGCAGACCTCGGCGCCGCCGCCCAGAGGGACGACGAGTACTTCTACGACATATCGTCGTCCGGATTCATACGCTACGCGGCCGCCTCGTTGTTCATGATCAACAAGACATTCGAGCCGTCCCACCGATCCGTGACCGCCCTCCTTTCCTCCCTGCGAAAGCTGCCCGAGGATTTCCCGGGGCGCTGGGACTCGCTCGTTCGCTACGACCCGGGCATCAGCAAGGCCCAGCGGTTCGAAGTCGCCCAGCTGATAGCTCGAAGCATAATCACTCTGTAATGAGAGCCGACTCCGTATCCGTCGATCGAGCATCGATCGATCGCCTCGCCGTCGCGGCGCGGATCGCGGCACTGTGCTGCGCCATCCTCGCCTGGTCCTGCGAGGCCCAGCCCGTCTCGGGCTTCCGATGGCTCGACGCGGAAGGGAAGGAGGCGGCCTTCTCGCAATCGGAGCGATGGCCCGAGGGAAAGGAAGGCCTCTTCGTCGAGTCGTCCGCGGCGAACCGCTACACGCTGTCCAGCCCCGTCGCTGTTCCGAGAGGCAGGGCGATCGCCGTGGACGTGGAGCGCATCGAGGGCGGCGCGACGGTCGGGGCCACCTCGCCCCGAGTGACCTTGGGGATTTCCTCGGAAGCCGACGGCGATCCGGCGACTCTGGAAGCCTCGTTCCCCCTGATCGAGCGGAGCGCGCGATTCTATCTGAGGCCGAAGGCGCTCACGCGCGTGGCGTCGCTCTACGCGAAGTCCGTCGGAGGGGCAGGGTTCAGGATCGTCGAAATATCGACGCCCCCGACGCTCGCCGGCATCGAGGAAGGACCCGAAGGCCCTTCCGTGTCCTCGGGCTTCAGGCTGGCGATCGGCTCGGGGGCGCGCGAGCTTACCATAGACTCGCCCTTCGAAGGGCTCGCCGCGGGCTCGGGACTGCTGGTCGCGTACGGGCCCGCGAAGGGGCGCTCCGGACAAGGAGCGTCGATCGTCATCGATGCCCGGAGCGAGGGAGGCGGCACTGCCTCGATGTCGCTGCGGATGGGACCGGGCAGCGGACGGACGGTCCTGGGCGTCGAGCTGTTTTCCTCCGACGCCGCGAGGATCGTCGCGCGCTCGCCGGAGGGAAGGGACATAAGCGCTTTCTGCGCGAGACAGTTCGAGAGCCGGGACTACGAGCTCGCCGACCTCGGGCGCGTCCTGGCGTCGGGCGCCCCGCGGGACGGGGAGGACTTCGCCATCTACCGATGGGACGCGCTTCCGTCGGTGATCGTGCTCGTGTTCAAGGACTACGACGCGCAGGACCGCTACCTGAAGCGCCTCGCCTTCTTCGTCGAGAAGGCCGGCTACAGGGGGACGCTCCAAAAGGACGAGGTCATAGCGCCCCTTCACGGCTGGAACGCGCACGACTACCGTCCGGAGGACCTCGCGGCCTTTTTCGAGAAGGCGAGGAAGTCGGACTTCCGATTGTCGTCGCAGGAAAAGGCCCTCGAGAAATTGCTCGAAGGACGCGGCCTCATCAAGGAGGGAGGAGGGACGATCGGGCCCGGCGAGGGAGCCCTCATCTCGATATCCCTCGAGTCCGTGCCCGCTCTCCGTCGAACCCTTCTCGTCCACGAGTCGACGCACGCGATCTTTTTCGCCGACGAGGAATACAGGAGCTACGTGCGGCGACTATGGGATTCTATCGGAGATTCCGAGAAGTGGTTCTGGAAGGCCTACTTCGCGTGGGCCGCGTACGATACCGGATCGACCTACCTCATGGCCAATGAATTCCAGGCCTATCTATTGCAGCAGCCGCTCTCCCTGGCCAGGGAATACTTCACGAAACGCAAGCCCGACGAGCTCCTCGAGAAGCATCCCGAGCTCAGCCAGAAGGTCGAAGAGTACATGAAGGCATACGGCGCCTCGTTCGAGGCCCGCGCCCGTGACCTGGACGGATGGCTGTCGAGGAAGTACGGATTCCAGGCGGGCAAGACCTATTTCCTGGATATCTCGCGTTAGCTGCTATCTGGACTCGAGCTCCGACAGCGCGTCCTCGACCGCGCCGATTGCCCACTCTCGCGTCGTCTCAAGGAGGTCGGCGGGGTCCGGTATGCTGCCGCGCATCTCGCGCTGGAAGGCGCTCGCCGCCGGAAGCAGCGTCATCCAAAGGTCGCGCTCCTCGCTCTTCAGCGTGGTCAGGTAGCGTATCGCCGGATCGCGCGGCCGGGGAAGGGCCGCGAGGTCGCGGGCGTAGTCCGCGAGGAAGTCGGCGGCCGGGCAGCTCGCGCTTCCCGCCGCGAATATGCGGCGCTCGCGCTTCCGCCTGGCCGCGGCCGCCGACTCGGCATCCGCGGCGCGCGAGGCGCGGATCTCGACTCCCTTGCCGCGGAGCGGGACGATCTCCATCGGAGAGGAAGCCGCGAATCGCTCGAGGTGCTCGCGATAGGCGACGAGGGGCTTAGTCAGGTAGCGGGAGTAGCGGCGGCCATCTTCGTCGCGGCAATCCTCGCGCGAGGTCTCCGCGCCCCTGAACATGAAGGCGGCGAAGAGGGACTCGGTGGGCGCGAGCCTGTCCTGCCGCTCCCCGAAGTAGTTGTAGATGTAGGTGCCTCGCGCGTAGCTCTTGCCGTCGGGATAGGAGAAGTCGGCGCCCGCGAGCAATGCGCTCTCGGCGCCGAGGGCCTCGGCGAGGGAGAGCGCCGCGTGGGTCACGTTGCCCCCGGAGGTGTCGAGGGCCGGGAAGGGCCGCCAGCGGGCCGAGACGTAGGTGCAGAAGGGATGGCCCGAGGAGAAGAAGCGCGGGGCGGCGCTGAGGCGGTGGAGCGTCGAAGGAGAGGCGAGGTCGAGGACGAGGGGCACTGTCTCCGGGATGCCTCCCAGGAAATGGTAGTAGCTGATGTGCTGGCAGTCGATGGACACGACCGCGTCCGGTACGAGGCCGCAGCCCACGAGAGCCGGAAGGCTCGTGTCGGTCGCGATGATGAAGGCCCCCCCGTCCTTGGCCGCGAAGAGCGCGGGCATGGAGGACTCGAGCGAGGGACCGGCCGCGGTGACGGCGGCCTTGCGGATCCGCGGAAGCGGAGCCGCAAGGCTCTCGGCCGCGAAGAGGTTGCGGACGGCGTTCTTGAACCACAGCTTGCCGAAGAAGGCCTGCACGCTATAGTCGTCGGAGATACTTCCCAATATCCCGTTGAGCGCGCGGGAGGCCTGGGCGAAGGGCTCCGGATCCAGATCGACCCTCGCGCGAAGAGGAATGCTGCGTATGTCGCCGGCGAGCGGCGGGACATAGATCGAGAGCAGGAGCTCCTTGAGCCTCGCCGGGCTCGGATCGAGGGCGAGCGCGAAGCGCTCGTCGGCGAAGAGGTCGGAAAGATCGATCTCCTCGAGGACGGACCTGAGCCTCGGGGCGGAGTACTCGACGACCAGGATGCCCGTCGTCGCGCTCGAGGCGAGGTAGCGCTTGAGGAGGATGCCGGAACCGAGGCCGAAGGCGACTATGAAGCCTCCGGCGGGCTGGGCCTCCTCTATCCTCGCGGCTTCGCGCTCGGGATCGATGAGAGAGTGAAAGGGCTGGACCCGGTCGCCGATACGCGCGACCGGCACGAGGACGCCGGTCCTCGCCTCGACGGTCTTGATAGAGGGATCGGGCTCGACGTCGGCGAGGCGGTCGCCCAGGCTCGGATCGTACCTGGCGAGGGCGAGGAGATTCCTGCGGAAGACCATGTCGCTCATGGGATGAGACGCTCCATCAGGTCGGAGATAAAGTGATCGGCGCGGCGGCCGAGCTCGCGAGCCGTCGGTTCAGGGTCGCCGTCAGTAGCGATCGCTCTTCGAGCGGCCGCGTAATCCACTATATCGATCGAGCGGAGAAGCTCGGCGACCCGCGCGTCCTCGACCGGCCTGCCCGAGGCGAGGCCTGCGGAGGCCTCGGCGGCCAAGTCCCTCCATTCTGAGAGCGCGATCCTGAGCGATGCCTCGCGAGAGCTTCGGGCGGGCAGGGGATGGGCGGAGGCGGAAAGCGAAGGCGCAGCGCCCTTAAGCGACGGGCCGAGTAAGGCTCGGAAACCCGATCGGTCGATGTCCGCGAAGGACGACAAGGGAACCGGCGAGGGATTCAATCGGAAGAGCCGTCCTTCGAAGGGTCGCATCGATGCGTCGAGTCCCGAGGCGTAGGCCGAGAGGCTTCGGGAAATCCTCCACGGACGAGTCGGGAGCTGATCGGGCGCTGATTCGATCGCGCGAGTCCATCGATTGCCTTCCTCGGTACGAAGGCGGCCCGATGAGATCGAGGAAAGCGGATCGAATCCGTGCGGACGCGCGTGATCGAGGTCGCCCCGGGACGCGAGATCGAGGCCGGCCGCGATAATCGGTCCGGCGCACAGCCGCGAGGCGAGGAGCAACGCGGTACCGCTGACCGTGCCGTGAGGAGGAAGCGGCAGGATCGAGCCTGAGGCTGCGCCGAGTCTCGGGATGAGTTCTGACTCGGCGAATCCGCCCTGATGGATGAAAAGGAAGGAAGAGCCGCGCGAGAGGGAAGCGGAAGGAAGGGAGGTCAATGGAGAGGCGATCGGAGCTCGGCTCGACGAGAGCGGATACAGGTGGAGACGGCTCCAATTGCCGCCGTCCGTCGCGACGACGAGGTCAGGCTCAAGGCAGGCGGCCCGGCAGGCCTCGAGCGCCGAGGAGACGGCGATCAAGACGAAGGAGCCGCGCGACGGGGCGATCTCTCGAAGCGAGGACGCGAGGGTGGGGCCGGCCGCAGCCACGACCGCGGGAGCTTCGGACGCGCCGCAGGACAGGGCCGACTCGGCGAGCAGGAAGTTGCGGCAGGCGTTGGCGATCCATCGGCGGCCGAATGCCTTGACTGTGGCCGAGGACGAAGCGAGTCGATCGAGAGAAGAGCGTAGGGCGTTCGCGGCGGCGCGGGACTCCTCGGGGAAAGCGATCTCCGCGGGTGGCCAGGACAGGACGGCGATGCCGGAAACCGAGTCATCGCCGATCGCGGAGTCGAGGAAGGAGTCGATGCCCATGGTCGAGTCAGGGTACCAGCGATAGTCGGCGTCGAAGACTTCCTTCCCCCTGAAGAATGACGAGTGTTGAATTGAGATGAGCGTCGCCTTGGGGACGAGGCGACGGACGGCCTTTCCAAGGTAATCGAGACAAGGCCCGAGGATCACTACCGCGGGCGGGCGACCGCCGCCGAGCGACGCGGCGGCGAAGCGCTCGGCCTCGCGGGAGGGATCGAACTGAGAATGCAGCCAGGCGTCGCCCGCGCGGCATGCCGGCGGCCCCGCTCGCGAAGCGAAGAGCGCGGGTTCCATGTCAGCTGGCGAGGAAGCGGGCGAGCTCGGATGCCGCATCGGCCGAGGAAGTCGCGATGGAGGCGGAGCGGCCGGAGGGGAACGAGGCGACCGAGAGGAAGGGCAAGAGGCGTTTGAGGGACTTGCCGAACTGGAAGAGGGCGAGCTCGTGGTCGGTGCTCGAGGAGGAGCCGAGAGCGCATCCGATGCGCGAGGGGCCGCAGGGAGCCGCGGCGCCCTCGCCCGAGAGGATCGAGGAGCAGGCCGCGGCGAAGGACGAGAGGAGAAGCTCGGTCGAGATGCCTGGGCAGGACGCCGAGATCTCGCCGTAGAGCCGCGACAGGTCGAAGAGGAAGAGCGAGGCCCTCGCCGAGTGGGATACCGAGTCGAGGAGGACGCGTTCCGGCTTGGTCGATGCCCCGAGGATATGGACGAGGGGCGCGCCTCGTCTGGACATGGAAGAGAGCGTCGCGCCGAGCCTCGATTGCAGGTCTCGGGGCGAGGTCTCGAGAGCGGCGTCCCTGTAGACCCAAAGAGCGGTTATGCGCGAGCCGGAGTGCATGGCAGCCGCGCGCAGGGGCAACGAGGGCGTAGCGCCGAGCGCCGCGGACAGGGCGTCTGACGCTGTCTGATCGAGGGGGTCGCGTCCGCCCTGGGCGTGCTCGGCGGTCAGGGACGGCACCGCGGCTATAGGCTTTTGGGGGAAGCCGATCCTGGCGACCGGGACGAGCGAATCGCCGCGCGGCATGAAGAGGGCGAAGGAAGACAGCCTGAGGATCGAGGAAGCCTTCGACCACGAGGCGAGATAGGCGTCATGGGTCGGCGATATCGCGGAAAGCTCCGATTCGAGCGAGGAGAGGGCTTCAGGCGTGAAGGCGAGCGACGATGTCGCGCGACGAGGGGGAGAGGGCTGAGGGAGGCGCTCGGGAACAGCCTTCGCCCTGGATTCCGGCGAGGCCGTGGACGACGTGGCCGCTATGGCCTTGGCATAGAGGCTCGAGCGGCCGGAGCCGCTCGATGGAATCTCGGTTTCGCGGATCGCCTTCTCGAGGAGGCCCATCTCACACCAGGCCCAATTCCTCGAACAGGCGCTTGTAGGTGTCGAAGTACTCCGACCGGGCGAATTCCTCGATTTTCTCTTCGGGGAGGGAGTCGAGGAGCTTGTCCAGGTAAGAAAGGACGCTGCGGATCTCGGTCTTCAGGCGGTCGTCGGCGACAGGCTCCGTCGCGGAGGGAGCGGTCGCCTGTTCGGCGGCAGGCTCGGAGACCAGCGTCGCGGGTTCGGCTTCTTCGATCTCGGGAAGCTCCTCGATCTCGGCCGGAGCCGAGGGTTCCTGGGCGCTCTCGCCGCCTACGAAGATGTTCTCGTCGAGGCCGATAGGCACCTCGTCGGGACGTATTGAGAGGGACTCGGGAGCCAGGTAGGGGGAGGTCGGGGACTCGTCGACGAGTTCCTCGAGCTCCTCGACGTCGGAAACTTCGTCGATCGAGGTATCCGGAGCCGGCGCGGCCTGGGGGCGCTTATCCTTGCTCTCTTCGTGGAGGCTGATCTCGCCGTAGACCGATTCTTCGACTTCGGGCACGGGCTCGAGGAATTCGGCCTCGTCGGCCTGATAATCGAGGCCGTAGCCGGGGCCGGCGTCGATGTCCAGCTTGAGGTCGGGAGACTCGGAGGCGAGCGGCAACTCTTCGGCTACCTCGGCGCGGAGCTCGCCTTCCTCGCTCTCGATCTCGAATTCCGAGAGGTCGGGTTCGACCAGGGGCACATCCGCGATCGGCGCGCCGTCGAGTGCCATGCCCTCGTCGAGCGAGAGGCCTTCGGCTTCGAGGTAGGACGAGTCCTCGGGGGCGGCGGTCATGGAGCGCACGCCCTCCTCGGACACGTTGACGAGCTCGGACAGGGAATCCTCAGGCGGCACTTCCTCGATCTCGTCGACGCTGTCGGCCTCGCCGAGCCTCATTTCCTCGATCGCGGGGGAAACGGCGGGACGCGCGGGAGAGTAATCGCCGCTCTCGGGAAGGAGGGGCTCCTCGAGGAGAGACTCGGAAGCGGCCTCGGCCGCCTCTTCGGTGAAATCCGCGGTGTTCAGGATGTTATCGAGCTCGTCTCCGGTCAGGGCGATGGTCTCGTCCTCTTCCTCGTCGAAGAATCCGCCCGAGGCGGACTTCTCGGCGGTGAGCTCGGCCTTCGGGGCGCCCTCGGCGGAGATCGCGATCCCGCTGATCTGCGACTTGAGGGCGACAAGCTCGCCCCGAATGCTGCTAAGCTCGTTTGCGATCTTCAAGAGTAGTTCGCTCGAGAGATCGGGCTTGCCGACGGGACCGGTCGACCGGGACGCGCCCGACGCCGGGGAAGGCTCGGAAAGGCTGGCCTCGACCGCTGCGAGGTCGTCGAAGCCCCCGATCGCCTGAGCTTTCTCGCCCTGGGAGATGAAGTCGTCGAATTCGGAAATAGGCTCCAGGCCGGAGCCGGAAGGAGCGGAGGCGGGAGGGGAGGCCGGGGCAGCCCCGAGGTCGCCCTCGAACTGGAGGTCGATGTCGAGGGGCTCGAAGTCCTGGGGCGTCTCGACCGTGCGGCTCAGGGGGGCCGCCTCCTCGGCCTCGGCGAGGAACTGGGAGGTCACGTCGTCGACGCCGAAGTCGGAGGAAGGCGCCCGCGAGAACGCGGACGAGGGAGCCGAAAAGTCTGATTCGTCGAGGAACTGCGCGGAGACGTCCTCCATCGAGTCGCCCTGCCGCGGGGGAGCCGAGGGTCGCTCGGCCTCCGTCGAATCCAGGCCGAGGACGGTGGACATGTCCAGCTCGGAGCTGGCGTGGATCGTGTTAGGGGAGCGCAAGGACTCGATGTCGTCCAAGCTGATGTCGATGGGCTCGGGCGTCTCGGAGTCATCGGCGGGGACGTCGCCGATATCAGGAAGGGGGCCCAGGTCCGCGGTCGAGGAAACGGCCTGGGAGGGCGACTCGAAGTCCGCGTCGAAGGTTCCGAGGAGCTTCTCCTCGTCCTCGGAGAGGAAGGACTCCTCCGATACCGCGGGCGACTCGACAGGCAGGTCGAAATCGATGTCGCCGGGGAAGGATGCCCCGTTCTCCTCGAGGATATCGCGAGGCTCCGCCTTGACCCAAACGCCATACTGCTCGAGGTCGCCGGTCTCTATCCCGGAATGCGGCGCGGCGCTGGAAGGATCGTTGTCGGAACGAATGGCCATGGCAACTCCGTTACGGGCGGTCGATAGTTCAGTATCGGCAGAACGGCGCTTCCCATTAACGCCCCGCGGGCGTTGACTGTAAGGAAAATAGCATACGAGGCCGCCCTCGTAGACCCGCGGGTGGCGGACCGCACTTTACTCTATGCACGGCCCCCGCCATTGTCAATCATCGCAGGCCCGCCTGGCCTTGTCGAGAGCCGTCGCCGCCCTCGCATTGAAGCCTAAAGGGCCGGCCCGCTTCGGCCGTAAATTGATACGATGAGTGCCTCCGCATTCCAGCGCCGCGACCGGCGCGCTCCGACGAAGGCGTCGCGCCTCGGCCGCCTTCTATCGGCCTCGGCCGCCGCCGGCCTCTTCGCCTACTGCGCCCTCTCGGTGCTGCTCGGGCCCGCGGGCATGACCGCGTATGGCGCGCTCGAGAAGAGGAAGGCGTCGATGGAGGCGAATCTGACCGAACTCGCGTCCATTAACGCGCGTCTCTCGGCCGAGCTCGAGTCGCTCGTTTCCGACCCCGAGCGCGCGGCGGCGGAGGCGAGGAGCCTCGGTTATCTGCGGAAGGGCGAGACCGCGATACTGACGGGGGAGGGGAGCGGCTGGAAGGCGCGGGTCGACGTCGGGGAAGTGCTGCCCTACGTCGATCCTCCGGCCCTCGGCGACGACGTCGTCAAAGCCATCTCGCTCGGCGTGGGCATGGCCCTGTTCGCCGCGCTCCTGATCCCGGGCTCGCGATCGCGGCAGCCGCGGCGAGGCTACCGGGACCGCCTCGTCCAGAGCGCTTCCCTCGAATAGTCGTTATCGACCGAGACGGCGCCTTTCTCGTCCACCTTCACGAACACGGACTCCTTGAATCCCTTCAGGAACGAGCCGTCGGAGGCCAGCGAGAATATCCACTTCCAGCGTCGGGCGGCGGAGGAGACTATCCTGGCGGACTTAGGGTCCAGGTCGGGACGGTAGAAGTCCGGGGAGTTGGGTTGGTCCTGGGTCACGATCACGAAGGATCCCGAGACGACCGCCTTGATCAGCATGCGCGCCCCGGAGTCGAGGAGGGCGAATCCCCTGCCGTCGGGGCGGAGCGAGACGCTGTCTATCCCCTTGTCGCCGTTCCAGGTCCCGGCGATCCCCGAGAGCCTCGGACTCGGATCGACGCCCGCGCCTTGGCCCGCCCGGGTAGGCTCCCCGGGCCGCTCGGGCGCGACGGCCGCGGCCTGCGCAGGGGCATCCGCGTCGGCCCCGAAGGCTCGATCGAATAACGCGGCGGTCAGGCGCCTGGACGCCAGGACCAGGTCGTTGAGATCGGCGAAGGCCTCGGCGACGCTCTTCCGCTCGCCGGTGGCGACCTTCGTCACGTCCAGCGAGAGGGCGATGCGGCCGCCGATGCGGGACGCGCTCGCGGTGAGCACGTAGTCGGCCGCGAGGGGCGAGACGGGCCTGCCCGCTCCCGCCTTCTCCGCCGCCTCCGCCTCGTCGAGGGCGATCCTGCGGCCGTCGGAATCGATGATCCTGAATCCGCCCCGCTCGAGCGCGTAGGACGAGATGAGCCCCCGCAGGGCAGCGGCCTCGCCCGGGCCGAGCGCGTCGCCGGAGACCGCGTCTATCTTGAGGACCCGACGCCCGTCCTGTGCGGTGGCGGGCAACGCGAGGATCGCGAGGATCGCTAGCAAGGCAGCCAGTCTCGGAGTCGGTCTCATCGGGGCCTCCAGCCGGTAGCCGGGACTCTATCTAGTTCAAAATATCGCTTCGCGGCCCTTCCGTCGCGCCCGAGGGCGCGGATTCGGTCGTCGAGGGGGTAGAGGGGCTCGATTCCTGCGGCTGGGGCGCCGGGGCCGGCGCGACGACGCCGGAATCCGTCCCCGGGTCCGCGTCGAGGCTCGGAAGGTCGAGGCGGAGCCTGGAATCGACCTTCGGGCCCGCGCCCGAGCTTCGGACCTGGCCCTCGATCTTGTCGATGAGGCTGCGGTCGCGCTCCGCGCTCGTGCTGTGGTAGTCGCAGATCTTGTTGGGCTGAGTCCCCTCGAGGAAGAGCAGCGTGATCGTCCCCTCGTTGCACGAGGGCGTGGGCAGGAGCCCCGTGACTGAGCAGACGGTCGCCTCGACGAGGCCCGACTGAGGCCGCTGAAAGCCTTTCGAGGGAAGCCCCCCGTGGATGTCCTGCATGTACTCCGCCCAGTACTGGCCGGCGATGACGGCGCCGGACTGCGTGACCCCCAACGAGTTGCCGGGATTGTCGAAGCCGAACCATATGGCCGTCGTGTAGTAGGGCGAGAAGCCGACCGTCCACGCGTCGGCCCAGTTCTGCGTCGTGCCCGTCTTCCCGGCGCAGGGTATCGTGTACTTCTTACCCTGCGCGTCAGAGTAGGTGAGGACCCGCCCCTCCTGCGAGGGCCAGGCCAGGGTCCCGTACTTCGTGACCTTCCCGAGCATGTCGACCATCACCGCCGCGGTCTGCTGGCTGATGATCTGCATAGCCGCGCCCTTCTTCTTCTGCTGCGTGCGGAGGTCGCGCTCGGGCTCGAGGATGACGCGACCGTTGCGGTCCTCGACCGAGAGGATGGAGATCGGCGTCACCTCGCGCCCCTGGTTGGCGAAGACCGAGAAGGCCCTGGCCATCCGGAGGGGAGAGACCGAGCAGGTGCCGAGGCCAAGGGGGTAGTATCGCGGGAAGCGCCGGCGTATCTCGCCCGGGTCGGTGATGTCGAGGAGGAGGGCCGCCCTGTCGATCGCCGCATCGAAGCCGATCGAGTCGAGGATGTGAAGCGAGGGCACGTTCATGGACTCGGCCAGGGCGTACCAGGTCAGCACGGGCCCCATCCACTTGCCTTTATAGTCGAGCGGCGTATAAGGCGTGCCGTCCTCGTTGTAGAAGACCACGGGGGCGTCCTGGATCAGCGTGGCCTCGGTGAACTTATGCGAGTCGATCGCCGCGGAGTAATAGATTGGCTTGAAGGATGAGCCGGGCTGAAGCTCGGCCTGCGTGGCCCGGTTAAACTGGTTGGCCTCCGAGAACTTCGAGCCGCCGACGAGGGCCGTGATGTGGCCGGTATCCGGCTCGATAGTGATCAGGGCGCCCTCGACCGTAGTCTTCGCGAGCTCGTCCTTGATCCAGCCCGAGCCCGCGTTGGACATGGTCTTGAGCGTCGGCAGTCCGAAGAGGAGCGCGGCGGCGTCTATCGTCGGATTGATCTTCTTCTGGTAGTGCGCGAAGGCCTGGTTCTTGACCTTGGCGCTCGAGACGAAGAGCTGGTCGAGGTCGAAGGCGAGGCCGAGCATCTCGACGATAGGGATATAAGTCCTCTCGGCGCCTACCAGGCTCTTCGAGCTCTCGGCCTGGTAGGTCTTGTTGACCTGGACGATCGCCCTCGACATGATCGCGTCGGCGCGCCGCTGCTGGTCGAGGTCGAGGGTCGTGTTGACGACCAGGCCGTCGTTGTAGAGGTCGAGCGACCCGTAGAAAAGCTCGTCGACCAGCTGCTGCCGGACGTATTCGCTGAACCAGGGGGCCTCGTCGTTCTCCCGCCTGCGGTTGTAGGCGCTGGTCGGGAGCCGCGTATAGTCGAAGTTGTCCCAGAACGCGTTGAAAGACTCGTCGGCCTCGTCCTTAGGCGCGAGCCCGTTCTTGACCATGAGGTCGAGCATCTCGCGCGAGCGGACGTAGGCGTTCTTCGGGTTCCTATAAGGGTTGTAGAGGTTTGAGTTCATCTGCAGGGAGAGGATCACCGCCTCCTCGAGGGTGGCGTCGCGGGCTGACTTGTTGAAGTAGTACTTGCACGCGGCCTCGACCCCGTAGACTCCCGGTCCCATCATCATGCGGTTGAGGTACTGCTCGAGGATCTCTTCCTTCGTGTACCGGCGCTCGAGTTGGAGGGCCCACCACAGCTCTACGATCTTCCGCCCCAAGGTCCTCACGTCGCGATCGGCGTAGATCTTGCCGGCGAGCTGCTGGGTGATGGTCGACCCGCCGCCGCGGTTGGTGTGCGTCACGATGCCCCAGGCCGCGCTGACGATGCGCTTCAAGTCGAAGCCGTGATGCTTATAGAAAGTCTTGTCCTCCCGGATGACGAAGGCGTCGAGCAGGTGCTTCGGGAGATCCTTGATCGAGACCATCTCGCGCTTCTCGTTGGAGAAGAACTCGGTGATGAGTCGGCCCTTCACGTCGTAGAGCTTAGAGGGGAGCGCGAGCTTCTGGGTGATGAAGTCTTCGGAATTCATGATATTGTCGGTAGCGGCGATACCCACTCCGACAGAGATCCCGAGGAAGAGCGCGGCCGCGACGGCGATGATCAGCAGGACGCGAGCCGTCTTCGCCGGCTTCGATGCGCTCGCCATGACGACGAGCCTACGCCATGGCGATCGTCTTGGTCAACGGTCTGGTCTTTCGCGGGCCATTGGCTTGAAAGACCAGACCTGGCAGTTTCCCGCAAATGGTAATGGGATGCGGGAAACTGCGCGAATTCAGGTTCTACCGAGCCATGGTAGGTACTTGAGTTGAGATATCGCTCGCGGGAAACAGTCGTCCGATGGCTGTTCACCCACGAGTTGCCGAGCTTGGCGTCAGGGCATAAAAAAAGGCCGGTTTTGGGGAAAACCGGCCGCCCGTAATGGGTGTCGGACGTACCATAGTAGACTGGGAGGGGAACTATGATCGAATCCGACATCTATACTATCGGTATCGGGCTCTTCTAATATTAACAGCATTCTCGGTTCTTTCAAAGACCGAAAGAGAGATACTGAACACCTATGGAGCTTTGATCCTCATCCGTCGTTTACGTATATTCATGCATGACGTCGTCCGCGTCGGCTTACGCCTTTCGCGCCGGCAGCGGGCCGTTGACATTCTTACGTCATTTCATTATGTTTTCGGTATAAAATTATAGATTTGCCCCCTATAGGAGGATTCAGGATGAAAGTCGCGATCAACGGTTTCGGGAGGATCGGCCGCCTCGTGTTCCAGGCCATCGTGGACCAGGGCTTGCTCGGTAAGGATAAGATCGACGTCGTCGCCGTCGTCGATATCTCCACCGACGCCGAGTACTTCGCCTACCAGCTCAAGTACGACTCGATCCACGGCCACATGAAGGCCGCCATCTCCGCGAAGAAGAGCGACCCCTCCCTGGCCGAGGCCGACACCCTCGTCGTCAACGGCCATGAGGTCAAGTGCGTGATGGCCGAGAAGGAACTCAAGAACCTCCCCTGGGCCAAGCTCGGGGTCGAGTACGTCATCGAGTCCACCGGTCTGTTCTGCAGCGAGAAGGCCTGGGGCCATCTCGAGGCCGGAGCCAAGAAGGTCATCATCTCCGCCCCCGCGAAGAGCGCCGACGAGACCAAGAAGATCCCGACCTTCGTCATGGGAGTCAACGAGGACAAGTACGATCCCGCCAAGCACGTGGTCGTCTCCAACGCCTCCTGCACCACCAACTGCCTTACTCCCCTCGTCCACGTCCTCCTCAAGGAGGGCATCGGCCTCGACCGCGGCCTTATGACCACGATCCACTCCACCACCGCGACCCAGAAGACGGTCGACGGCGTGTCCAAGAAGGACTGGCGCGGCGGCCGCGCGGCCTCCAACAACATCATCCCCTCGACCACCGGCGCCGCCAAGGCCGTCGGCGAGGTCTACCCCGAGACCAAGGGCAAGCTCACCGGCATGTCCTTCCGCGTCCCGACCCTCGACGTCTCCGTCGTCGACCTCACCTTCACCGCCTCGCGCGACACCTCGATCGAGGAGATCGACGGCCTGCTCAAGAAGGCCTCCCAGACCTACCTCAAGGGCATCCTGGGCTACGGCGACGAGGAACTCGTCTCCACCGACTTCATCCACGATCCCCGCTCCTCGATCTACGACAGCCTCGCCACCAAGCAGAACAACCTGCCCGGCGAGAAGCGCTTCTTCAAGCTCGTGAGCTGGTACGACAACGAGTGGGGCTACTCCAACCGCGTCGTCGACCTCCTCAAGCACATGGCGTCCAAGAAGTGACAGGGCTCAAGGCCGAAAGGCTCTAGCTCCGAGCGATGCGAACCTGAAGGCCGTCCGGGACTCGATTCCGGGCGGCCTTACTTTTACGATGAGAATCCGGAGGCGATCATGATCAAGACGGTCAAGGACATCCAGCTCAAGGGCAAGCGCGTGGTGATGCGCGTCGACTTCAACGTGCCCATGAAGGACGGCAAGGTGCAGGACGACACCCGCATCGTCGCCGCGATTCCTACGATAAAGTACGTGATGGACCAGGGCGCCAAGACCTTGGTCCTCATGTCCCACTTAGGCGACCCGAAAAAGGACATGAAGAAGGCCAAGGAGAAGGCGGAGAAGGACGGGAAAGCCTTCGACGAGGCGAAGTACATCGCGGGCAAGCACCGTATGGCGCCGGTCGCGGCCTACCTCGCGGACAAGCTCGGGCGTCCGGTCCTCTTCGCTGGCGAGGATTCCTGCTTCGGCAAGAAGGCCTTCATCGAGTCCCAGAAGGACGGGACCATCGTCATGCTCGAGAACACTCGCTTCCACAAGGAAGAGACGAGCGAGGACCCGGCCGAGCGCGACAAGCTCGCCAAGGAGCTCGCGACCTACGGCGAGATCTTCGTGAACGACGCCTTCGGCACGGCCCACCGCGACCACGCCTCGACCGCGTCGGTCGCGAAGTTCCTCAAGACTTCGGTCGGCGGTTTCCTCATGGAGAAAGAGGTCGCCTACCTCGAGCCCATCGTCACGAGCCCGAAGAAGCCCCTGGTCGCCATAATCGGCGGAGCAAAGGTCTCCTCGAAGATCGCCGTACTCGAGTCCCTCCTCAAGAACGCCTCCGCCCTCGTGATCGGCGGCGGCATGGCTTACACCTTCCTCAAGGCGCAGGGACACAAGGTCGGGAAATCGCTCGTCGAAGACGACCAGATCGATACGGCGAAGAAGATCATCGAGGCGGCCAAGAAGGCCAACGCCGAGATCGTCCTGCCCGTCGACCATGTCTGCTCCGAGACCTTCGACGCGGCCGCAGCTCCCAAGGCGATCGACGGCCTCGACATCCCGGACAACCTCATGGGCATGGACGTGGGCCCGAAGACCCTCGCCAAGTACAAGGAAGTCCTCGCGAAGGCCAAGACCATCGTGTGGAACGGCCCCGTGGGCGTCTTCGAGTTCGATGCCTTCGCCAAGGGCACCGGCGAAGTCGCCAAGCTCGTGGCCGATGCTACGGGCAGGGGCGCCACGACCGTCGTGGGCGGAGGCGACTCCGTCGCGGCCGTCAACAAGTTCGGCCTCGCTGCCAAGATGAGCCACGTCTCCACCGGCGGCGGCGCCAGCCTCGAGCTCCTCGAAGGCAAGAAGCTCCCAGGTATCGAGGTCTGCCGATAGGAACTAAAGCAACCTCGATACCGGGTGTCGAGGTCTGCCGATAGGAACTAAGGCAGCCTCGATACCGGGTGTCGAGGTCTGCCGATAAGGCGCAAGCGGACCTTGGTATCGTCTATTGCGAGAGCCCGCTCCGCGCCGGTCGCGCACGCGTCCGGCCGGGGCGGGCTTTTCACAATATATTATGAGTGAAAAAGTCTAGTATCGGGCTGTGACGCGGATATACTGACCCCGTTAGGGGGCTGGCTAGATGCACATACATGGATTCGTCAGGCGAAGCGCACTGACCATGATCTGCGCGATGCTCCTGTTTTCCTGCGGCACGAACGATGAGGAGGCCGGAGCGACACTTTCCGGGACGGTTACTCAAAGCGACGGCTGGTATAGCGTCGATCAAGCAGTGTCCGCGGTCGAAGGGGCCACTGTCAGCCTTAAGCAATCCGCTATCACGAAGAGGAGCGCGACGACTAATAACTCTGGCGCATACCTCATCAGCTCGATCGATCCGGGAACCTACGACGTCGAGGCGGTCATCACGCCGTCTTTTTACGAGCACGCATGCTATCCCTATACCAATAGCGTGGGTGATGCCCCCCAATACAACCTGAATAGCGCCGGATGGACCGACGTCGACGCGGCGAACTACAGCCTCAGCAACACGACCGACGGGACCTACACGATCACCTACGGAAGCCTGGCGCTGGCGTCCGGTGATTCTGTGACCCTCGACTTCCAGGTCTATGGATACTGAGGAGGTTCAGCTCGCCGCCTCGCGGAAGCGGGGCGGCCTCAAGGCGGCGATCCTCGCAGCGTGCGCTCTCATCATCATCGTCGTCGGGATATGCGCGTACCTCTGGTGGACCGACGACTTCATCGTGCATCGCATACCGGGCTTTCAGGTCCTCTCGGACGGGCGTATCCTCGTCACCGATGGGGGCGGGAGCGACTGGAGCGACCGGGGCAGCAAAGTCTTCATAGTCGATCGTCGCGGCCGCGTGTCCTGGCGCTACGACGAGGGCCTTCGCTTCGCCCATAGCGCTATCGAGCTGGCGGACGGCGACGTGCTCATCCCGGACGCGAATAATGACAGGCTCGTCGAAGTTTCCGAGGATCGCCGCGTCGTATGGGCAAGCGATTCATGGGGCGGCGGCACGGGCGCTCTAGCCGACGGGAGCCATCTGCGTTATCCCAACCACGTCGTCGAGCTCGAGGACGGCTGGTTCCTCGTCAGCGACAGGTTGAACAGCCGCGTGATCGAGGTGAATAGGCGCGGCGAGATCCGCTGGTCGTTCGCGGGCGCCTCGAAGCAGCATGCCCCGATCAGGCTGCCCGACGGGAACACGCTCATCGCCGACTCGGACGGGAACAGGATCGTCGAGGTCGACCGCGGCGGGAGGATCGTCTGGCAGTTTGCGAAAGGCCTGCGGTGGCCCCGCTACGCGCAGCGCCAGGCGAGCGGAAACACGCTGATCACCGACTCCAACAACAACAGGATCGTCGAGGTCACGCCGGCGGGCGAGATCGTCTTCGAGTACGGCAAGGGCGTCCTTAATACGCCCTACCAGGCCGAGGAGCTCCCGAGCGGCCGCATACTCATCTCGGACGCCCAGCACGGCAGGCTGATCGAGATCGACAGACAGAAGCGCATAACGTGGAAGTTCGAGCGCAAGCAGGCGCTGAAGCGGCGGCTCGCGATGGGCCGCGCCCTGGCCAACGGCGGCGCCGAGGCGGCGGGCGCGGTCGGGGCCCCCGACGGTTGGACCCGCTGCGACCTCCTCGCGGGAGGGCGGGGCCGATGGTGGAGGGACGTCGACGTATGCCATTCCGGCGCCGCCAGCCTCGCCATCGAGGAGATCGGCGCCTCGGACAAGAACAAGTGGTGGGGACAGATACTGCGGACGAAGGGCGGCGAAAAGGTAAAGGTGAGCGCCTACATAAAGACCGAGGGGGTCGAGAGGGGTGTGGGCGTATCGCTCAACTTCCTCGACGCCCTGGGAGGCGTCGTCGGAGGGGCGAGCTCGGCCGCGACGAAGGGCGACGGCGACTGGAAGCAGGTGACGCTCGTCGCGCCGACGCCGAAGAACGCGGTCGCCGTCGCGCTGGCGCTCTCGCTGATCGGGCCGGGGCGGGCTTACTGGGACGACGTGACCGCGGACTTCGAGTAGGCCGGCGCCTCCTTCCGCGAGGCGAAGAAGTCGAAGTCCAGGATGTTGAAGATGAATGCGACGCTTCCGCCCTCGAGTTCATAGAGGACGCCGGCCGTGAACATCCGGTCCCTGCGGCCATAGAAGGTGTCGCCTATCGCGAGCGGAGTCAGCCTGAACGAGAGGTAGCGCTTCCCGACCGGGTCGGTTCCTCGGAAGTCGAAGCCCTGAAGGAAGCCGGCGCTGAGGAACATGTTGAAGTAGCCGGTCTCGCGCGAGCCCAGGAGCGGTATGGTAGCGTCCGCGCCGAGCATGCAGGCGCGCAGGGGATCCGGCGCGGCCTCGATGACGACGTAGGGCTCGAGCTCGAGGCGCGAGAAGATGCCGACTATCGCGCCTCCGCGCGCGTACAGGCCCGGCAGGATGCCGGCCTCGGCGTAGTCGAGCGAGCCGAAGGACTGCCCGGAGACCGAGAGGCCAAGGTCGAGGGCCCCGACGGCCTTCGGAGCGGTGAGCGCGAGGGCAGCGACGAGGGTGGCGAGCGGTATCGTTCTTCGGTTCATCGCGCGGCCCCCTACATGAAAAAGTGAGTGAACTCGAAGAGCTCGACGGAGAACCCGCGGAAGTTGTACGCGGCTTCCGGATCGGAGCCGCGGGAGACGACGGCGGCAATCGAGAAGAACGAGTACAGCGCGTCGCCGGTCCTGAACTCGAAGGGACGGATGCCCAGGGAGCCGAACGCGTCGCCGCCCGCGATAGGCAGGTACAGGGACGCGGTCAGCGAAGGCGCGTATTCCGAGGGGCCGTCGTACAGGCTTTCGATGAACGCGGGCCTGAGCGTCAAGAGTCGCAGGTCGAGCCGCGCCTCGAAGAGCGACTCCCGCGGGATCCAGGGGAATAGCGGAACGGAGACGCCCGCGGCGAGCGAGGGAACCGCGACCTTCCAGGGTAGGGGATCGAGGACGAGAGCGAGGGACATCCGCTCGCAGTCGGAGAGGCCGAGGTCGCCGCCGAAGCTCTCCGGCGAGACCGCGAGGCCCAGGAACCAGGGCGACGGAGCGCTCGAGGCCGCTCGCGGCGAGATCTCGGAGCCCTCGGCGATCGCGCAGGCCGCCGAGAGCGCCGTCATGGCGACGATGACCGCGATGCGATGCCGCATGTCAGCCCGCCACCTGCATGAGGAGGAAGTACATAAGGTAGGACGGGCCGCGGTACTTGGCAGCCTCCTCGGGCCCGACCTCGCGAAGGTAGGGGCGTATCTCGTCGAGTCCGGCCTTAATGGTCGCGAGCGACTCGGGGTCCTCGAAGATGACCGAGATGTCCCGCTCGAGAGCCTGCGAGCGCCAGTTGTAATTGGCGGAGCCGATGGAGGCCAGCTCTCCGTCGGCCATGACCATCTTGTAGTGGAGCAGCGAGCCTCCGGGCGACTCGTAGAGGAAGACTCGGGCGCCGGCCGCGATGAGGTCGGCGATGCAGTAGTACGAGCCTTTCTCCGCGCGCTCCGAGATGTGACCGCCGGAGAGGATGAAGTCGACCTTGACTCCCCTCTTTACGGCCTCCTCGACGCGGCGTGTCAGGCTTGGGGAGAGATAGGTGTAGCACTGGACGAAGACGAGCTCGCTCCTTGCGCGGGCGTAGAAGGCGTCGAACATCGCGGTGACCCTGCCGTCCTTTTCCTTGCCCTGGTCGACGAGCCAGGCGCGGTACGAGGAGGGGCAGTCTCGGACGGGAAAGTCGTCGGGATCGAGGCGGTCGATCGAATAGGAATTCCACGTCTCGATGAAGGAGTCTCGCATCTCCGTGATCGCGCCCGCGGAAGAGAACTCGACCATCGCGTCGACGCAGCCTCCCTCGTTCGCGTCGCGGAGGGAGTCCCAGTCGACGTTCTGGCCGCCGAGGATCGCGACCTTGCCGTCGACGACCCAGTACTTGCGGTGGTCGCGATCGAGGAGGCCCAGGAGCTTGAAGATGCGCATGCCGCGGATGGAGTTGTACTCGGCTACGGGTATGCCGAGGTCCCGTGCCTCCATGATTATCGCGGGCTCCGGGATCGAACTCATCGGATAGGCGCGGTAGTACGAGGAGGAATCGACGATGAGGTGGACGCGGACGCCGCGCGAGCGCGCGGCAGCCATCGCCTCGAGGATCGCGCGAGCGTTCGGGTGGTCCGTGAGGAGGAAGGATGCGACGAGGACGTAGTCTTCGGCCCCGTCGATGAGCTCGATGGCTCGCTTCGTCCACGCTATTCCGTCCATGGAGAGGCGCTGGATCGGGCCGGAGGGATAGTTCGTCATTCCGGCGTCGCGGAGGATCGCCTCCGAAGCCGAGGCGGCCTCTTCCGAGCTCATGCCGGGACGAAGGCCCCGCGGAGAGCTCGCGCAGGACGCGAGCGACGCCGCGATGAGGATGGCGAGAGCGAGGGAAGGGGTCGCGTCGACGCGCGGCGCGGGCGCCGTGGATCGTTGCCTCATGGTTATATGACGATACCCTAGAGAAGATCGAAGGACAAGTCGTCGATGAACCTTCGCGCGATACCCCTTTACGCGCCGGGAGCTATTTACTACTATTCCGCGAGAACAAGGAGATCGACATGCGGAACTACTATATTGCCGGCAATTGGAAGATGAACAAGACGCCCACCGAGGCGGTCGCCCTCGCCAAGGATCTGGTGAGCCAGCTCAAGGGCTGCAAGGAGAAGGTCTGCATAGCGCCCGCCTTCGTCGCCCTCGACGCGGTCGCGAAGGTCGTCAAGGGCACGAACATCCGCCTGGGCTGCCAGAACATGGGACAGGAGGAATCGGGCGCCTTCACCGGCGAGGTCTCCCCCCTCATGCTCAAGGAGATCGGCGTGCAGACCGTCATACTCGGTCATTCCGAGCGCAGGGCCATATACAAGGAAGATGACGCCCTCATCAACAAGAAGCTCCACCTCGCCCTGAAGCATGGCTTCGAGGTCATCCTCTGCGTCGGCGAGACGCTGGAGGAGCGGGAGGGCGGGAAGCTGGAAAAAGTGCTCTCGACCCAGGTGACCGAGGGTTTCAGGGGAATCGCCGCCTCGAGCCTTTCCAGCATCGTCGTGGCCTATGAGCCCGTCTGGGCCATAGGGACCGGCAAGACCGCCACGCCCGAGGACGCCGACGCCGCGCACGCCTATATCAGGAAGGTGCTCACCGGCCTGTACGGCGAGGCGGCTGCCAAGGCCATGTGCATCCAGTACGGCGGCTCCGTGAAGGCGGACAACGCGGCCGCGTTGATGGCCAAGCCGAACATCGACGGCGCCTTGGTGGGCGGGGCGAGCCTCAAGGCCGAGACCTTCGTTCCGATCGCCTCGTTCAGGTGACGCAATAGACGACGGTAACAAGACATCGTCGGTACTTGATCAAGGCCGACGACATCCTATAGGATGAGTAAACTCCGTATTAGGCGCTTGTCACGGCGAAGGCGCGCCTGGACGGGTAGAATCGGTCCGCTCTGGAGCGTCGCATATGGGTATACTATCGATCTTCCTTCTCGTGATTTTCATAATCTCGTGCGTACTCCTCATCTTCATGGTGATCATCCAGGACTCCGATTCCGACTCGCTCGGCGGGATCTTCGCGGGCGGATCGGGCAGCGCCTTCGGCTCGCGCTCGTCTAACGTTGTCATAAAATTCACGACGGTGCTCGGCGCGCTCTTCTTTGTCTGCGCTTTCAGCCTCGCGCTCCTCAATAAGTCCTCGATCGGCGACGTGGAATCGGCGGCGGCAAAGACCGCTCCGGCGACCACCTCGGAATGGTGGAACACGCAGGAGCAGGGATCGGCCACCACCGCTCCCCAGCCCGCGGAGAACGCGCCCTCGCAGGGCGCCCCGGCCCAGGAGAAAGCGCCCGCCTCCGGCGGATGACGCGCGCCGGTCCTCGAGCGGCGGCCTAAGGGAGGCGTAGATGCTTCTTTCGCAGGTCTTCTCGCCCTCGAGGATCAAGATCGGGCTGGAAAGCGAGGAGAAGGACGAGCTCTTCGAGGAGCTCGTCGACATCCTCGCTCGGGAGGGGGGAAGGGAATTCCCCCGCGAGACCGTCCTCGACGCCGTATGGGAGCGCGAGGGAAAGATGTCCACGGGCATCACCAGGGGTATCGCGCTCCCGCACGGCAAGGCCGAGGGGCTCCAAGGCATCTCCGGCGTCCTCGGCGTGTCGCGTAAGGGCATCGAGTACGCGGCGCTCGACGGGCAGCCCGTCTTCCTCGTCTTCCTCCTCGTATCGTCCACGCGGGAGTCCGAGCTCCACCTCGCGGCCTTGAAGCGTCTCGCCGTCATCCTCGACGATCCCGAATTCTTCACGGAGCTCGTGAAGGCGGATTCGCCCGCCCGCGCCAACGCCATCATCAAGAACTTCGAAGGCCGATTGGTCGACCTCAGCCCGGGACGAGGGTAGCGCCGGGCTGGATTACGTGAAAAGCGGCCTTCGACGGCCTGGGCCGCGGTGGGAGCGTCGCATGTCCTCGAAGGATCTTCTCGAGAGGCTCTTCGACGTAGAGCGCGAGGCCGAGGATCTCGTTGAGGCGGCCCGGACTGAGGCGCGCGCGAAGACCGAGGCGGCCAAGGCTTCAGTGCGTGCTCTCGTCGATGAGTCCCGGGCTAAGGCTCAGGCCGCGGCGAAGGATGAGGAATCGGCCGCCAAAGCCGCGATCGACGACGCGTACGAGAAGTCTCTCGAATCCTTCAAGGCGGCGCTCGAGGCGTCGCGCCTCGACTCCGAGTCCTTCGCCGCGGCTTGCCGCGATGCGATAGCGGAGCTCTTCCCGCGATGAAGGTCGCATTCGACGCGGACTACGCCTACGCGCGCGCCTGCGGCAGTCTCGCGAAGAGCTTCCTCGGAGAGCGGGCGGCCTCGCTCGCCCGATGCTCGAGGGTCGCCGAGGCATGGAGGGCCGTCTTCGACGAGATCCCGCCCGCGTTGCCCGAGGCGGCCCTCGCGGCGGAGATGGAGTTGCGCCTCGGAGGAAGGGCGGCGGCCGCGCTCCGCTCAGTCGCTGGCCCGCTCGTCCTCGATACGCCGCTGTTCAGGGCGCTTTCCCGCAGGAGGGAGATGTCGTACCTGAAGCGCGTCCTCGCCGCAGCGGCGGAAGGGGCGAGCGCCCCGCCCGAGCCGAGCTCTCCCGGACTCTTCCCGGACATACGCGTCGAGGCCTTCCCTGACATCGAGAGGATGCTGAGGAATACCTGCTACGCGTGGATCGTCGAGGCAGGATCGCTCGACCTGCCCGCGGTCAAGAACAGGCTCGATCGCCAGTACTACCGCGATCTATGGGAGGCGGTCTCGACTATGTCGGCAGCCCTCAGAGGCTCGCTCCTCCCTCTCGTGCGCGTCGAGGCCGAGCTCGAGAATGTCGCGTGGGCCTTGAGGCTCAAGCGATACTACGCGATGGACGCCTCCGACATCGGTGAGCTCCTCATCGACCTTCCCGGCGCGGACGTTAAGGCGCCCGCCATAGCCGCCCTGGGATTCCGCTCCGACGCGAGGAGCGATTGGCGGGAGTGGAAATGGGAGCGGCTCGTTCCGGACCTGAAGAGGGAGGGCGCGGGCGCCTGGAGACTCGATCTCCGCGCCCTCGAGTCGGCCGCCGACGCCTATCTCTTCAGGCGTCTCCTCAGGGCCCTTCATATGGAGAGCGATACCTGCGTGCCTCTCTATTCGTATTTCAGGATCAAGGAGATGGAGGCGATCGCGATACGAGGAGTCGTCGAGGGCATCAAGCTCGAGGCGCCCGAGGAAGAGATCGCGGCCTTCGCGTCCGAGCGGACCGGAGGCGCCGCGTGAGCTGCGTCGCGATGACGAGGCTCGAGATCGTCGCGCTCAAACGCGACATGGACGAGCTTCTGTCGTTCCTGGGCGAGGCCGGCTGCTTCCAGATCGCCCTGCCGAGGGAGGCGGGGGAGAACCGCGGAAGCGCGCACGCCGCGGCATGGTCGGCGGCATTCAGGGCGGCCCAGGCCACCGTCGAGGATATACGGCGGGAGCTCGATCTCGAGTATCCCCAGGCCATACCGCCCGGCACGCGGCTTCCGAAGGCCCACGATTCCGAACTCCTTGCGTCGATGCACGAGATGACCGCGGCACTGAACGAGGAGGAGCATCGCAACCTCGAGCGCTCGGGCAAGGCTCGCGACGCCCTCGACGAGGCGAATACCTTCGCGGGCCTGTCCATTCCGTTCCGCGACCTCGAGCGGCTATCGTTCCTCGTCGTCAGGATAGGGAGGATCGATCCTGATGAGATGGAGGCCCTGCGGGAGGCTATCGGGGACAGGGCTATCGCGGTCGCGATCGGCCGCAGGGGAGACGTCGTGGCCGTCGCGACGAAGAAGGGCCGCTTCGCCCTCGATACCGAACTGGCCAGGGCCGCCTTCGAGCCCAGGAAGCTCTCGCCCGACTTCGCCGGCGTTCCCCCCGAATTACCGGCCGCGCTCGAGAGGAGCCTGCGGCAGATCGAATCGGAGAGGGCCGATATATGGATGCGAAAGGCCGAGCTCCGCTCGCGGCTCGCCGAGACCTGGGAGAGGATCGCCGCATCCTACGCCGTGGCCTCCTGCGTCGAAGAGGCGAAGAACGGACTCGAGTCATCGAGCCAGGCCTGCAAGCTGGAGGGCTGGGTCCCTCGTCTCCGCGTCGAGTCCCTCGTGGCCGAGCTCTCCTCTCGATTTCCCGGCAGGATAGCGATTCGCGCCAGCGATCCCTCCGAGATCGAGGCCGTGCGCTCGGGCGAGGAGGAAGTCCCCGTCCTCCTCAAGAAGCGGCGCTTCGTCTCGAGCTTCGAGCGCATGGTCCTCTCCTTCGGGGTTCCGGCCTACGGCAGCGTCGATCCGACGCCCTTCGTCTGCGTCTTCTTCACGCTCCTCTTCTCGATCATGTTCGGGGACCTGGGCCAGGGCTTCCTTATCCTCGCGGGGGCGTACGCGATATACCGCGGCCTCGTCCCGGCGCTCTCGAAGTGGAAGGCCTTCGCGCCGATAGGGATGGCGGCGGGCATGGGATCCATGACCATGGGCTTCCTGACGGGATCGGTCTTCACCTTCGAGGAGGCCCTCGTCCCGCTGACCAGATCGATCAGCGGCGCCCTCCTCGGCGCCCCGGTCGACCGCTTCCTGACGATAATGCCCTCGGAGGGCTCGGCCAGGACCATAGCGTTCTTCGGGTTCACCGTCGCGCTCGGCGTCCTGGTCAACTCGACCGGGCTCTCGATCAACATAGTCAACAAGCTCAGGAGAGGAGAGGTCGCCGAGGCGGTCTTCTCGAAGACTGGAATAGCCGGAGCCGCGCTCTTCTGGTGGGCCATCGGGATCGGCGTCCGCTCGCTCCTCGGATCGGAGCTCGCGTGGTTCGACGCGATCGGGCTCGGCCTTCCCCTGGCGGCGCTCATGCTGGAGGAGCCCCTGTCGCGCGCTGTCGCGGCGAGATCGCGGCGCGCAAAAGAGGCGGACGCAGTCCCGCGCGAAAAGGACGGCGCCTTCGCGGGGATAGTGAAGGGCTTCGTCGCGATCCTCGAGTCAGTATCCTATTTCCTCTCGGGCACGCTCAGCTTCCTTCGCGTCAGCGCCTTCGCGCTGTCGCACGTCGTGCTTTCGTTCATCGTCTTCACGATGGGCGACATGCTGCGCCACGGCTCGCCGTCAGGCTTCGTCTGGCAGTTCCTCGTCGTGCTCGTCGGCAACGCCATAATAATCTTGCTCGAGGGGCTGGTCGTGGCGATCCAGGTCGTGCGGCTGCAATACTACGAATTCCTATCGAAGTTCCTGACGGAGAACGGCAGTCCCTTCGATCCCTTCAAGTTCCACTTCCGAAAGGAGTACACATGAAGAAGTTGACGATCGCGGCGCTTCTCGTATTCGCGTCCTTCTTCGCCGGCGCCGTCGCTCAAGGGGCGCCTCAGGAGGCCGGCCAGGCGGCCCAGGCGGCATCGGGAGCGACGCCGCTGCAGGCGTGGAAGTACATCAGCGCCGCTCTCGCGGTGGGATTCGCCTGCATCGGGGGCGGGCTCGCGGTCGGCAAGCTCGGCGCCGCCGCGATGGGCGCCCTCGCCGAGGAGCCAAGTCTGTCGGGCAAGGCGTTGCCGTACCTGGGCCTTGCGGAGGGAATCTGCCTCTGGGGCTTCCTCGTCGCCCTGCTCATACTGATGATCTAGCGAGCGGCCGCCGATGTCCGACTTCTTCGTCATCGCCGAGGAAGAGATTGTCCTCGCCTTTCGAATGGCCGGCGCTGAGGGGCGCGCGGTGTCCGGACGGGACGAGGCGATCGAGGCCTTCCGCGCCGCTGTAGGGCGCTCGCCCGCGCGGCACAAAGTGCTCGTGCTTACCGAGGAGGTCGCGGACATGATCGGCGAAGAGGCGAGGGAGTGGCAGGCCGGGGGCGGTTTTCCCTTGATCGTGGAAATTCCCGGACAAAGGCCCGGGAGAGCGGACAGGAAAGGCCTCGTAGATCTGGTTCGCGAGGCCATCGGCGTGAGCATATAGCCGGCTAAGGATAGCAATGGAAGAGATGGTCGCGACGGACGCGATGAAGGCTGAGATACTCGAGGACGCCAGGAAGAAGGCGGAGCACATCCTCAAGGAAGCTGACGAAGCCTCCGCTCGAGAGCTGGAGGAGGGCAGGGCGCTCGCCGCGAGGCTGTCCGAGAAGCTCGCGCGCGAATCGGCCGGCCGGATCGCGCGGCGCCGCGCCGAGGCCGACGCTCGTCTCCCGCTCGACCGGATGCGGGCGCGGATCGCCTTCGTCGATCGCGCCCTGCGGGAGGCGACGAGGGCGTACGTTTCTGCCCTCCCCGAGGCCGAGGTCTCGCGCCTCGCTGCCTCGATGATCGCTGCGGCCTCGCCGTTCTTCGCGGGGAAGCGGACACGCGCGACCCGACGGGGCCTGTCCGCGGCCGCCGCTTCCTCTGCGGCCGCGTCGCTCGGCAGCGGCGTCGAAATGGCCTCCGAGGAGGACGCGTCCTTGACGGCGGCCGGCGTCGCGATCGCGACCATCGACGGCGACGCGACGCTCAGCGCGACCATGGACCTGGTCGAGGAGAGGCTCCTCGACCTGCGGCGCGAGGAGCTGGCGAAGGCCCTCTGCGCGGAGGCGCTGTCCCTGTGACCGCCGTCAAGGGCGCGGCCGGCCCGATTATCGGTCGCATAACGCGGATATCCGGACCGGTCGTGATCGCGGAGGGGCTCGAGGGAGCGGGGCTCTACGACGTCGCGGAGGTCGGGGAGGCGCGGCTCGCCGGTGAGATCATCCGCGTGGACGGGAGCGGGGCGACGATCCAGGTCTACGAGGAGAACACGGGCATGAGGCCCGGCGAGCCGGTCGTGGCATTGGGAAGGCCGCTCTCGCTCGCCCTGGGGCCAGGACTCATCGGAACGATATACGATGGTATCCAGCGGCCCCTCGACCGGCTCAAGGCCGCATCGGGATCTTTCATCAAGGCCGGCGTGCGCGGCGAGAGCCTTCCGCGGGACCGAGCGTGGAAGTTCTCGCCGACCTTGAAGGCGGGCGACGAAGTAGCGGGCGGCGTCCTCATCGGGACCGTGCGAGAGACTCCCCTCGTCGATCACAAGATCATCGCGCCGCCCGGGACGCCGCGGCGAAGGATCTCCTGGGTCGCGGCGGAGGGGGAGTATCGCGTCAGCGACGCGCTGCTCCGCGCCGAAGGCGACCTCGAGCTGACCATGGCCCAGGAGTGGCCCGCCAGGCTGCCCAGGCCCTCGGCGCGGAGGCTTCCTCCCAGCGAGCCCTTGCTGACCGGATTGCGAGTCGTCGACGTCCTCTTCCCGATTTCCAAGGGAGGGACCGCCGCGGTGCCGGGAGGCTTCGGCACGGGCAAGACGATGACCCAGCACGCTATCGCCAAGTTCTGCGACGCGGACATCATCGTGTACGTCGGCTGCGGCGAGCGCGGCAACGAGATGACCGACGTCCTCACCGAGTTCCCGAAGCTGGTCGACCCGCGCTCGGGCCGATCGATCATGGAGCGGACCATCCTCATCGCGAACACCTCGAACATGCCTGTCGCGGCGCGCGAAGTGTCGATCTACACGGGCATCACCTTCGCCGAGTACTACCGCGACATGGGCTACGACGTGGCCGTCATGGCCGATTCGACCTCGCGTTGGGCGGAAGCGCTCCGCGAGCTATCCGGCCGACTCGAGGAGATGCCGGCCGAGGAGGGCTTCCCCGCCTACTTGCCGACGCGCCTCGCGGAATTCTACGAGCGCGGCGGGCGCGTCGAGACCCTGTCGGGGGCCCCGGGATCGATCTCGATCATCGGGGCGGTCTCGCCTCCCGGAGGCGACTTCTCGGAGCCCGTCACCCAGCACACGAAGCGCTTCATCCGATGCTTCTGGGCCCTCGACCGCGATCTCGCCAACTCTCGGCACTATCCCGCGATCTCGTGGATCGACTCATACTCGGAATACGCCGACGAGCTCATCGAGTGGTGGGACTCGAAGGAGCCTGAGTGGAGGGAGCTCCGGACGCGGGCACTGGATCTCTTGAAGCGCGAGCAGAGGCTCGAGCAGATCGTCAGGCTCATCGGCCCCGATGCCCTGCCGGACGAGCAAAGGCTCATACTCCTGACCGCCGAGGCGCTCAAGAACGGCTTCCTCCAGCAGAGCTCCTTCGACGAAGTCGACAAGTTCTGCGCGCCCGAGAAGCAGGTGCCGATACTGCGCGCGATACTCGGCTTCCACTCGAGGGCCGACGCTGCCATCCGCGCGGGCGCGCCGCTCGCCGAGATCGCGGCCATGCCCGCGCGCGAGCGCCTCCAGCGCCTCAAGAGCGAGGTGCCGAACGATCGGGTCGAGGAGATACGCGCCTTCGAGCAGGAGACGGCCCGGGCCTTCGACGAGCTCGACGCGCGATACAGGGCGGGAGGCTACCTATGAGGGGGCTCGAGCACAGGGGACTCGTGCACGCCGAAGGTCCTATCGTGACGGCCCGGGCGCGGGAGAGGGCCGGATACGGAGAGCTCGCGGCGGTACGCGGCCGCGACGGCGTCCGGAGGACGGGAAGAGTCGTCGACACCTCGGAGGATAGCGTGTCGGTCCAGCTCTTCGCCTCCAACGCCGGCCTCTCCCTCGAGGACACGACCGTCGAGTACCTCGGCCGGCCCCTCGAGCTGCGCGTCGGCGAAGGGCTGCTGGGCCGCGTCTTCGACGGCCTGGGCAGGCCTTCCGATGGGTATCCTGACATCATCTCCTCTGAATCGAGGGACGTTAACGGGAGCCCCATCAACCCTGCGGCCCGCGTCTATCCGCGCGACTTCATCCAGACGGGCGTGTCGGCCATCGACGGCATGAACACGCTGATCCGCGGCCAGAAGCTCCCGATCTTCTCGGGGTCGGGCCTGCCGCACAACCGGCTCGCGGCGCAGATCGTGCGCCAGGCGAGGATCCTTCGTCGCGGTAGCGACGATCGCGGCGACGATGCCTTCGCGATCGTCTTCGCCGGCATGGGCATCAAGTACGACGTCGCCCGGTTCTTCATCGATTCCTTCGAGCGCTCCGGCGCGCTCTCGCGCGTGGTCATGTTCCTCTCCCTCGCGGACAGTCCCACGATCGAGCGGCTCATCACGCCGCGCTGCGCCCTCACCGCGGCCGAGTACCTCGCGTACGACCTCGGCATGCACGTCCTCGTCGTCCTCACGGACATGACCAACTACTGCGAGGCCCTGCGCGAGGTGTCCTCGTCCCGAGGCGAGGTGCCCTCGCGCAAGGGCTATCCCGGATACCTCTACTCCGACCTCGCGTCGATCTACGAGCGCGCGGGCCGCATCGAGGGATCGTCGGGCTCCATCACGCAGATCCCCGTCCTGTCGATGCCCAACGACGACATCTCGCACCCGATCCCCGACCTCACCGGATATATTACAGAGGGGCAGATAGTCCTCGAGCGCGAACAGCACCAGAAGGGGGCGTATCCTCCGATCGCCGTCCTCCCCTCGCTGTCGCGGCTCATGAAGGACGGCATCGGAGAGGGCATGACGCGCGAGGACCACAGGGAAGCCTCGAGCCAGCTCTTCGCTGCCTACGCGCGCACGAAGAGCGTGCGTAACCTGGCCGCGATCATCGGGGAAGAGGATCTCTCGGCGCTCGACAAGAGGTACCTGCGGTTCGGCGAGCGCTTCGAGGCGGAGTTCGTGTCGCAGGGCGAGCTCGAGGACCGGAGCATCGACGAGACCCTGGACATCGGCTGGAGGCTCCTCTCGACGCTGCCGAGGGAGGAGCTCGTTCGAATATCGAAGGCGACCCTGGACAGGCGGCTGTCGAAGGAGGAGAGGGATGCCGGCCCCGAGCGTCGCCCCGACTAAGTCGAACCTCCTCCGCGAGCGCGAGAGGCTGGCCCTCGCCGAGGAGGGATACGACCTCCTCGAGCGCAAGCGCGAGATCCTGATGCTCGAGCTCATGAAGAAGATCGGGGAGGCGAGGCAGCTCGAGAGGGAGATCGAGAAGGCAGTCAAGGAGGCCTATCCGGTCCTCCGCAGAACCCTCCTGGCCGGGGGGCTCGAACTCGCGCGCGAGGCCGCGGCCGGAGTCAGGCCCGACTTCGCCGCCAGGGAAAGGAAGGAGCAGGTCGCGGGCATTTCGATGCTCTCGCTCGAGGCCGAGACTCCGGAGCGCCTCCTCCAGGTGTCGGCCCTCGATTCCTCGGTCGATTCGGACGAGATCTCGGCGCGCTTCGCGGGGATACTCCGCCTCCTCGTCGACATGGCGGGCCTCCGATCCGTCGTGTGGAGGCTCGCGAGGGAGGTGAGGAAGACGCAGAGGCGCGTCAACGCCCTCGAGAAGATGGTCATACCCGAGTCGAAGGAGATCAAGGCCTTCATCGAAGCGTCCCTGGAGGAGCGCGAGCGCGAGTCCGTGTTCTCGACGAAGCTCCTGAAGGCGCGCAAGGAGAGGGGAGGCAGGCCATGAGGGGACCTTTGTCGAGCGCGCTCGTCGCGGTGCAGGGCGTCGGCGCCTCGGTGCCGGCGGCGAGGTTCGCCGTCGCCCTTGCCGAGTCCTACGGAACCGCCGTTACGGCGGTCTACGCGGTCGACACCGCGGCGATCCGCCACCTGTCGCTCTCGAGGATCTTCGTCGACGACGAGGGCGAGGAGTACGAGCGCAGCCTCGAGTTGACGGGCAGGAGGCACTTGGCGTACGTTGAGGAGCTCGCGCGGTCGAAGGGCGTGTCCGTCAGGACTATGCTCCTCAAGGGATCGATCGCGGAGGAGGTCGTCAGGACCGCGGAGGAGATCGGCGCGGATTGCATCGTCCTCGCCGGGTGGGAGCGCGGGGGCGACTTCAGGGATATAATACTCGAGGCGAATCGAGAGATAGCCAGGATGGCCCGCTGCCCCGTCGTCATAGTGAAGGGGCGCGACGTCGAGGACGCGCGCGAGGGGCCAGGCACGGAGGAGCGATGAGAGTTGCGGTTGTGTACGTTCCCGCGAAGGACAAGGACAGGATCGAGGCGGTCGCGAAGGCGATGGCACGGGCTCTCGAGGGGAAGGGCTACCTTGTCGACCTGTCGGAGGCGCGCGCCGATGAGACGCCGAGACTGACCGGCTACGACTACGTCTTCATCGGGACGGAGAGCGCGAGCGCCTTCGGGAAGATATCCGACCGCGTCGCGCAGTTCCTCGCCCAGGTGGGCACGCTGACGGGCAAAAGGAGCATGGCCTTCCTGCGAAAGGGCGGGCTTCGCCCCGAGAAGGCCCTCTCGCGCCTCATGAGGGCGATGGAGGCCGAGGGCATGATAGTCAATTGCGCCGAGATCGTGAAAAACGAGGACGAGGCGGCCAGGGCGGCCCGCGAGGCCCCCGTGGAGCGGAACTAGCGCGTGGAGAACTACTACGATGTCCTCGGCATCCAGGCCGAGGCGAGCTCCAAGGACGTAAAAAGCGCGTTCAGGCGTCTCGCGAAGAAGCATCACCCCGACTTGTCGGGCTCGACCGGCGGAAGGCAGCGCGAGGGAGCGCGGGCCGCGGACGCGGCTATGCGATTGCTCCTCGAGGCCTACCGAGTCCTGTCGGACCCCGAGAAGCGCAGAATCTACGACCGGAGCCTGCGCAAGCGGGCCGCCGAGGAAGGCGGCTTCGACTACCGCCTCTTCCTCAAGGCCCGTCCCGGCGATCCGGAGAGCCAGGCGAAGCTCGTCGTCTTCGATCTCCTCCATGGCCTCGAGGACGAGGCGATCGAGGTCTACGAGCGCTCGCGGTCCTTCGAGGACTTCCGCCTCGAGCGCTACCTCGAGCGCGGCGAGGCCATGGACGCGGAGTTCTGCATCGCCGAGGAGTACGAGAAGCGCGAGCGATGGATCAAGGCCTACTCGATCTACAGGCGCCTCATCGTCATGGAGGCCGAGAAGCCCTGCTTCCGCTATTTCTTCGACGTCGTCGCGCTCAGGTTCAGGACCCTCGTCCTCACGAAGCTTCAGAAGGCGCTCGAGGACGAGGACTACGGCGACAGGCTCGAGGAGGCCGCCGGCCTCGAGCTGCCCCGCAGGGACCGCGCCCAATTCCTCCGGAAGAAGGGCGAGATACAGCTCCGGGGGCGCGACGCGGCCGGTGCGGCCGACTCGCTGCGGAGGGCCGCCGAGCTCGAGCCGAGGCTTGCCGGGCTCTCGGCGCTCTGGCGCAGGGCGGGCATTCAGGCCTGATATCCGCGGGCGAGCTTGCGCAAACGTGCTTTTTCGTATACTTTTCTCGCCGAGCGTTGTTTCGACGGTATGCACAATTTTCGCGAGCGACTCGCCGACCGCGAGGCTCGCGCTTCGAGAAGGATGACATGGACAGACGTATCGGTTGCATGCTGACTATCCTCTCCGTAGCCCTGCTCGCTCCCCTCGCGGCCCAGGCCCCCGGCGGGAAGCAGTCGACTCCCCTCGCGACGCGCAAGGTCGCCGTCAAGATCAATCTGACGGCGCCCGAGATGATCTACGTCGACGAGCTCGCGGCGACCGTGGACGAGCTCGAGAAGGCCGCCAAGGGCTCGAAGATGACGTCGAAGGACAAGCTCAATGTCCTCGTCCAGAGGATCGACTTCGTACTCTTCAAGCAGTTCGGCGAGCGCGAGGCGATAAAGGTCAGCGACGCCGAGATCAATGCGAGGCTGTCCGAGCTCAAGGGACAGTCCGCGTCCGGCGCCTCCGACGCTATGATACAGGCCAGCCTGATCGCTCAGGGGATCCTCGTCGACGTTAAGACCTACCTGCGCGAGGATCTCATCTTCAGCCGCTACGTGATGGGCAAGAAGCAGGACGAGCTCAAGGCCGCGGGCAAGTACGAGGTCGCGGAGTTCACCAGGGCCTACGACGACATGAAGTTCAACCTCCGCCGCCCCGATCTCCTCCGCTTCTCGATGATGTTCGTCAACGTCCAGGGAAAGAGCGACGCGGACAAGAAGAAGGCCGCCGACGCCATGGGGGCGATCGCGAACCAGCTCAAGGTGAACCCGGGCAGGTTCGACGAGTTCCTCATCAAGGGCCTCGTGGACCAGAACGCGGGATACGTGACCGCTCCCGCCGGGACGATCTACAAGACGCAAGAATCGAAGAAGCAGAATCCGGCCATCTACGATGCCGCCTTCAGCCTCAAGGACGGCCAGATCAGCGAGGTCATCACTGACCAGAACAGGGTCTGCATCATCAGGGCCAACGAGTTCCTGCCAGAGCGGCAGCTCGGCCTCACCGACTTCATCGACACACTGCCGTCCAACGGGACGATCGGCTACCTTCAGTCGGTCAGCCCCAACGCCACGGTCATCGACCTCATCGCCTACGAGCTCCGGAGCGCCAAGTCCGAGGCCTTCTCGAAGAAGGTCCGCGAAGAGATCTTCAACGACATACGGAAGAAGGCGACTATCAAGATTACGCTCGCGAGCCTGTCCGACTTCCTCGACGCCGCCGAGATCGAGTCCCTCAAGGCGATGAAGGGCGATTACAACTTCGCCTTCGAATAAGGACTGAAGGCCGCGGCGTGGCATCGAGGAGGAAGGCCAGGATACTCGCGTTCCAGGCGCTGTACGCCTGGGACTCCTCCGCCGGCGCGGCAGAGGGCCTGCTCGACTTCAGCTGGCTCGAGGACGAGAGACGCGCCTCGCTCGACGAGGAGGTGGCCTCCTTCGCCCGCCTTATAATCGCGGGCACGCTCGAGAGCATCGAAGAGATCGACGAGACCATCCGGTCCCACCTGCAGAACTGGACCTTCGAGCGCTTGAAGCGCGTCGACCTGGCGGTGCTCAGGATCAGTGCCTATTCCCTGCTTTTCCAGAAGGACATACCGGCTCAGATAACGATCGACGAGGCGATCGAGATAGTCAAGGAATACGGTTCCGAGGACTCCTACCGTTTTATTAACGGAGTGCTCGATGGCATCTGGAAGTCGACGAGCGCCCGGGCCTGAGCCGGGTCAGGCGGCGAGCCGAGGCTTTCCGAAGGCCGCGGCGGCGCTGGCCGTAGCCGCAGTTTTAGCCGCCTCGGCCGCTATCGCGCTGACGATCATGATGAAAAGGCCGTCCTTCGAGGCGGCCCTCGGGTCTATCGACGCCGCCCTCGCGGGTCCCACATCGCGCTCAATAGTGTCCACGGCGTTCAAAGCCGCATATCGGAACGCCTCCGATCCCGGAGACTGGTTGTCGGTGCTCAAGCGCGCGAGGACCTCCGAGGCCGCGGGCGACCGCGGCCGCTATGTCGAGGCCGCGTCGTTTGCCCTCAAAAAGAATCCTAAGTCCGAACCCGTCTCTGCCGTGGCGGCGCACGCTTACCTGCGCAGCGGTCAACCCGAAAAAGCATTTGCGCTCTTCTCTCCTCGCGGAAGCGGCGGCCGCGACGGAGCGGCGGCCGCGCTCTCGCCCGACCGGAGGCCGGGGCTCTGGGCGGAATCCTTCGTCCGCGCCGCGCGGCCCGCTGACGCGACTATCAGGGAGTACGCGAGGCTCGCTTCCATAGTGGGAGACGGGACGCCCTACCTGGGCGCGGCGGTATCTGCTATGGCCGAAGGCGACTTGGCCGCCGGCCGCTATTGGCTGCGGAAGGCGATCGACGAGAGAGTCCGCGCGCCCGCCGACCTGGCCTGGGACTGCGGCCTCTACGAGGAGCTCTCGAGGCGTACGGATGAAGGCTCAGGTTCCGAGGAGCTCGCTGTCCTCGGGGACGCGGCGAGGAAGGCGGGCGACATCGAGATCGCGAAGGCGCGATGGGAGCGGTCGATAGCCCTTGAGCCGCGCAGGTCGTGGAAGCCCTACGCGTCCCTCGCCCTCGCCTCGGGGGCCGGAACCGATTCTTCCAGGAGCTACTGGGAGCGGCTGCGGGCAGCGTTCCTCTCGGGACCGAAGGGCGCTTCGCGCGACGGCGCGCTTCGCGCCTACGCCTCGGAGCTGGCGCGAGAAGGGCGCGACGCCGAGGCGCTGAGGCTCTTGGACGGCACCATGGCGTCGGATGCGGAGGCGGGTGCCCTCGCGGTCCTGCGGATAGCTATACTCGGAAAGTCGGAACCCGAAGGGCGCGTCGCGGCGGGCTACGCGAGGCTCGCGGAGACGAGGCCTGACGATCCGGTCGTGCTCGGCTCTCGCCTTCGGCTCCTCGCGGAGCACGGCCTCGCCGACGAGCTCGTCCAAGCCTACGACGCGGCGACGAGGAGGGGCTTCAAGCCCGCCCACGGATGGTTCTACGGGGCTTGGGCGCTCGCGGCGAGAGGCCGGACCGCCGAGGCGGCCGATCTCATCGTAAAGGCGGGGAGCGACGAAGCGGGCCCCGCGGCCGCCTATTCCCTGGGATCGCTGCGCTCGGCGCAGGGACAGGTAAAGGAGGCCGCCGAACTCTTCGAGAAGGCGGCGTCCAGCTCGTCCGACGGCAGGACGAGGGCGGTCGCGCTCAAGGCGAAGGGGAGGGCGCTCGGGGCCTCGGGCGACTCGTACGGAGCGGCCGCGGCCTTCAAGGCCGCGACGATCGCCGATCCGGACGACGCGGAGGCGGCCGTGCTCGCGAGGGGAGCGTCTCTGCGATGAAGCGCGCAAGGAGCGATGTGTGATACGACTTAAGAACAAGGAGCAGCTTCAGGGAGTCCGCGAGTCCTGCGCGATGCTTTCGCAGCTCTTCACGGTCCTCGTACCGATGGTGAAGCCCGGCGTGAGCACGATCGAGCTCGACGAGGCCGCGCATTCGTTCATCGTGGAAAGGGGAGGGCGGCCGTGGTTCCTCGACTACGACGGATATCCCGGCAGCCTCTGCGTCTCGGTGAACGAGGAAGTCATCCACGGGATCCCCGGCAGGAGGCGGCTCAGGGAGGGCGACATCGTCGGCCTCGATTGCGGCATCGACCTGCGGGGAAGCTTTTCCGACGCCGCGATCACGGTCCCGGTCGGCGCCGTGTCCGAGGAAGTCGATCGCCTCATGCGGGTGACGAGGGAGTGCCTCGACCGCGCGATCGCCGCGGCCAAGCCGGGCGCGCGCGTCCACGACATCTCGAGGGCGGTCTTCGCGCACGCGACCGCGTCGGGATTCGGCGTCGTGAGGCAGTATTGCGGCCACGGCGTCGGCTTCTCGGCGCACGAGGACCCGCAGATACCCAATTACGTCGGGGCCGGGCCCAATCCGCGGCTCGTGCCGGGCATGGTGCTCGCGATCGAGCCGATGATCAACCTCGGGACCGGCGACGTGAAGGTGCTCGACGACGACTGGACGGTCGTCACGCTCGACAAGAAGCCTTCGGCCCACTACGAGCATACCGTGGCGATCCTGCCGGAAGGCGTCGAGATCCTGACCTCGTGGAAGATGCCCTGATTGTAACGAGAGTAAATTCCGAGGCGGAGCGCGCGCCCGGCCGGGCCGGACCGTAACCTTTCCGGCGCCGTCATCATTATATTCATGTCATAGATGCGATCGCATATATAAGGAGTCGTATATGTCGTTCATGAAGAGACTCTATTCGAAGAAGTTCTTTATCGCGAACCTGGTGCTGGTCGGGGTCATCGCGGGATTCGCCCTCGCGTATACGGGCTTCTCGCGGTCGGCCGCTCGCTCGGCGCTCGGGTCCGTCACCGCTCTGGCCGAGTCGCCCGCAGCCTCGGCCCCCGCCGAGGTAAAGGTGGCCCTCTCGCAGGCCGAGGCCGTGCAGAGCGCCTTCAGGTACGTGGCGGAGAAAGTGAAGCCCTCGATCGTCGAGGTCAGGATTGTCGAGAGGGTGACGAAAAAGACCAGTCCCCTGGATCAGCTGCCGTGGCGCTTCAACTTCCCGGACCAGGGGGATAACGGCGACGGTCAGGATTCCGCGCCGTACCAGCAGGAGGGCCTGGGCTCGGGCATCATAGTCCGGCAGGACGGGAAGACCGTCTACGTGCTCACCAACAACCACGTCGCGGGCGAGGCCTCGAAGATCACGGTGATCACCAGCGACGAGAAGGAGCACGAGGCGACCCTCGTCGGAAAGGGCGACAGCCGCAGGGACATCGCCCTCGTCAAGTTCGAGTCGAGCGAGCCCGTGACGGTCGCGACGCTCGGAGACTCCTCGACGGTGCGCGTCGGCGATTGGGCGATAGCCATCGGCAGCCCCTTCGGCCTCGTGTCCTCGGTCACCGCGGGCATCGTAAGCGCTGTCGGCCGCGACCAGGGCGGCCCCGACGGCAACATCAGCGACTTCATCCAGACGGACGCGGCCATCAACAAAGGCAACTCGGGCGGCGCCCTCGTCAACATCCGCGGCGAAGTCATCGGCATGAACACCTGGATCGCCTCGACCACCGGCGGCAGCATCGGCCTCGGCTTCGCCCTGCCGATCAACAACGCGAAGAAGGCGATCAGCGACCTGATCGACAAGGGCGAGTATCAGAGCGGCTGGATCGGGATCGGCCTGTCGAACATCGACAAGGCCACCGCGACAGAGCTCGGCGCCGATCCCAAGAAAGGCGCGTTGGCCGCATCCATATTCAAGAAGAGCCCCGCGGACAAGGCGGGCATCTTGCCGGGCGACATCATCCTCAAGGTCAACGGCCAGGATATCAAGAGCACCGAGCAGCTGGTCAGGATAGTCGGCGACCTCCCGATCGGGAAGGCCGCGAGCGTGGAGCTCATCCGCGACGGCAAGGCGATGACCCTGAACGCGACGATCGAGAAGCGCGACGAGAAGGTAGCCTCGACGGACGGCAACTACTTCCCCGGAGTCATCGTGATCTCCCTCAAGTCCGAGGACTTGGATAAAGACAAGCTGCCCAAGGACGCGAAGGGAGTCTACGTGGTCAACGTCAGCGACAAGTCGCCGGGCTCCATCGTCGGGCTCAAGGCCGGCGATATCATCACGGAGATCAACGAGAAGGCGATCTCGACGGTCAGAGACTTCTATCGGCTCATCAACGACGCGTCCGCCAAGAAGATCGCCTTCACGGTGCAGCGCGACGGGGAGACCGTCACGACGCTTGCCTACGTGAAGAAGTGAAACTATAGTCAGAGTGTCCGCCGTCGGCCGCCTGAGCTCCCGGATGGGGCCCGGGCGGGGCGCCCGACGGCCCGGCGCGGGTTCCCTTCGGGGCTCGCGCGGGGCCGCCGGGCGCCTTTGTATCCGGAAGCCCGTGCCGATAATGGTAACGAGGCTTTCTCGGAGATACTTTTTTCGATACGCCCATCAGGTTCGAGCGAGGTCGCCCGTGATCAAGGAATTCCTTCCGTACAACGTCGTCCGCAACAACGCCGTGAAGATGGCGTACCGGATCTACCGCGAGGGCTTCATCCCCGACGTGATCTACGTCTCCCTGCGCGGCGGCGCCTATCTGGGCAACGTGATCAGCGAGTACTTCAAGATCGTCCGCAAGGAGGCCGCTCGCCCGGTCTTCTACGCGGCCGTCGTGGCGCGGTCCTACGCCGGAGTCCACCAGCGCAGCCAGGTCCGCGTCGACGGGTGGACCTATAGCCCCGAGTACCTGCGGAGCGGGGACAAGATCCTCCTGGTCGACGATATCTTCGATACCGGCCGCACGATCAACCACCTCGCCGAGATCATCCTGGATAAGGGACTGCCGCGCCAGGACGTGAAGATCGCCGTGCACGACTACAAGGTCTGCGAGTATCGCTCCGAGCGCATGCCGATCGAGCCGGACTACTGGTGCCGAAAGCACGTAATCAAGGACCCGTCGGACGAGATCTGGATCCATTATATGAGCCACGAGCTCGTCGGCCTGTCCGACTCCGAGCTCGAGGCGAGGTACTTCGCCGAGGACCCCGAGCTCCGCGAGGCCTTCGGGCCGATAAAGGAATAACCGTGGCGAAACCAGGACCGACCGCCAGCATACGCCGAGCCGTCGCCCTGCTCGTCCTGGCCGCGGCCTGCTCCGCCGCGGCGGCCCAGGACCTCGAGCCGGCGCAGACCTTCGTGACCGGGAAGGACCTCGACATCTATCCGCCCGAGCGTCGCGCGTCGAGCTTCCGCTTCCTGCCGGGCGTGGAATGGATACCCTTCGATCGCAGCCTGGAGCTGACGGCCGCGCCCGGAGAGGCGCGCGTTTACCTCCTGCAGATCGATTCGGGAGAGGGCGAGGCCTCTCCCGTCATGGCCTACGTCGTGGACAAGCGGCGACCGCGTCCGCCCAGCGCAGAGCCCGGTTCGGGCGTCTATCGCGCGCAGGTGGATCCCGTCCTCTCGGGCGAGGAAGGCGTCGACATATTCTGGTCGCTCATCGGGCCTGGATCTGAAGCCGCCGGCTTCTCGAAGTACGGCGAAGGCGCGAGGCCGAGCCTGAAGCCGCCTGCCTCCGGTACCGCGACCTACAGCCTCCTCGCCTACGCGGCCGACCAGTACGGCAACCGGAGCGAGCCCGCGCGTTTCGTCTACAGGCTCGCCGAGCCCGGCCTCCAGGCCGATGCGCCGACATCAGCGTCCGCCTCTCCGGCCCTGGTCCCGAAGTCCGACCTGCCCCCTCCCGAGATCGACGCGAGGCCCGGCAGGACCGAGATCGTCTTCTACCTGCCCGAGGGAGCCGAGCTCCTCGTCGACATCGATCCTCAGGAGCCTCCCGATTCCTTCGACGATTTCTCGAAGGTCGAGGCCTCGGGCGGCGTCGCGCGCTTGCGGCTATCCTGCCCGTACGGGTGGTCCAGCGATATCCCGATCTACTATGGGATCCTGAAGGCGGGCTCGGTCCAATTCAGGCCCGAGCCCGCGGTCGCGAAGCTCTCGTATCCGCCGGAGGAACGGCAGGCGCCCTCCGCGCCCTCCGCGCCCGAGCTCGCCGCCGACTCCGCCGGAAGGGGCGCGTTCTGCGTGTTCCCCGCCTACGACGGCGACATCTACGTCTCGGTCGACAAGGCCGAGGCCTCGCCCTACGAAGGCCCCATACCGATCGCGAAGGGCAAGGACAAGGTCCTCGTGTCATGGTACGGAGTGGACCGCCTCGGCCTGCGAAGCGAGACGCGGTCGACGACCCTCTCTCTGCCTACGCGGGTCCAGGACGTCTCGCTCGTGGGGGTCGAGGACGGCGCGGTCATTAGTAAGGATGCCACGCTGAAGCCCTCGAGCCCGGCGATCATCCGATACGAGATGCGTCTCGACGGGAGCCTGCCTCCCGAGCCCAAGGCCTCCTCGCCCCTCGTCGGCGACGCGCTCATCGTACAATGTCCCCAGGGAGAAGAGCGCTTCGTCGTGGTCCGCTATAGGCCTTTCTCGGGCGACGCGGCGGGAGAGGGTAAGATCCTCCGCTTCTCGATAGACCGCAAGCCGCCCGAGCCGCCCAAGCCCGCGGAGCTGCCGCCGACCTACACCGAGCGGTCGCGCTCGGTGTCGATCGAACCGGGCCCGGGATCGAGCTCGGTCTACGCCTCCGTGGCGACTGATGGGAAGTCCGTCGGCTTCGCGCCGGTCTCCGGACCCATCGAGCTCTCGGGCGCGGAGTCCGGTCCCGTGGCGTATATGATCCGGGCCTACGGAGTAGACGCGGCAGGCAATAAGTCCGCCGAGATGAAGGCCATCTCCCTCGTCGTGGATCGTTCCTCGGTGTACGCGGCCGAGGACGGACTCGAGCGGGGCGACGGGACCCCGGACCGTCCCTTCCGCAGCCTCGACGACGCGATCGCCGCGGCCCTCGCCTCCGGCAAGAGGAGCGTCAACCTTCGCGGATCGCTCGAGCTTCGCTCGCCGGTTTCCTCCTCGAGGCCGATCGATCTCGTCGGCGGATTCGGCAAGGGCTGGGCCCGCGACCCGACGGCGCGCGCATCGATCCTCGTATCTGTCTCGGGAGGAACGAGCCCGATATCAGTGGTCGGAGCCTCGCTTCGCATCAAGAGCGTGGACCTGACCGCGCCCCGATCGGGCCAAGCGCCGATAGTCTCGCTGACGGGCGCTTCGCTCGTCATAGACGACTCATCGATCGCCGCCGGCGGCGACGGGGATCTCGTCGTCGTCTCGGCTCTAAAGTCGAAGGTGCTCGCGACGAAAGCGAAGATCTCCTCGATACGCGCGATGTCCTGCACGGCCTTCGCCTGCGAGGAGAGCGAGGTCGTCGTAGAGGACTCGGTGATCGAGGCGGAATCGGGCACCAGGGTCTTCGGCGCCTTCGACCTTACCGGCGGCTCCCTGTCCATGCGGGGAACGCTCATCGAAAGCTACGCCGATATCGGACTGAACATGCTGGCCCTGCGGAAGGCCTCGATCGTCATGGATCGCAGCCTGGCCCGGGCCGACTCAGGCTCCGGATTCCTGCGGATCGGCTCCTTCGCCGGCGCCACGGGCGAGATCAGGAATACCAAGATACTCGTCTCGTGGAAGGGTTCGGGGACCCTCTTCGAGGTCTCCGGAGGCGGGCCCGACTTCCGTCACGACACCGTGGTCGCGGACGCCGAGAAGGGAAGGCTCAGGTTCTTCGACGTGACCGGAAAGATGCCGCAGCTCTGGAATTCAATATTCGACTGCTCGAGGGGAGGGGCCGAGCTCATCTCTGCCGACTCGGTGCCGCAGCCCGGTACCGTGGTCGCCAACTGCGCGTGGGGCTTCGACCGGATGCTGGCAGGGGCCGTCGACCTTCGCGGCATCGGGGACCTGAACGCGCTCAACGGTTCTTCGGCCTTCTACGCCTCGAGGCCCAATGTCTCCGAGTCGCCGAGCGCGACCTTCTCCTCGCCGGTGAAGAGCCTGGCGCCCTTGAGTCCGTCCTCGGCCTGCGTCGATGCCGCCGTCTCACTCGACGGCGCCGCCTACGCGGTCGACTTCCGCGGACTCCCGCGCCCGGCGCCCGGAACGTTGCCCGACATCGGGGCGGACGAGCTGCAGAAATAAGGACGCCATGAGACTCGCCTACGCCTCTCTCGCTCTCCTCCTCGCGACGACCCCCGTTGTCGCCCAGGGCCTCAAGACCTATCTGCCCGCGGCCTCCGCGTCGAAGGCCTCGTCGTACCTCGCCGCGATCGACGCCGCGAACTCCGGCATCCGCTCGAGGCGCGCGGCCGCGAGGGCGGAGCAGCTCGAGGCCGAGACCGCCGCCTTGGCCGCCTTCGCCCTCCTGTACGCCGCCGACTCGGGCGATGAATGGGCCGACCCGGAGGGAGGCCTGACGAGCGCGGGAGCGGCGGCGGCGTTCGCCGAGGCCAGGGCGAGGGCGCTCCGGGTCGCGTCGGCCCTGTCCTCGGGCGGCGCCTCGACGAAGGAGTCCGGCACCGCGGAGCTCGAGAAGAAGAGGGACGAGTCCACGGCGAAGATGCGCGCGGTCCTGAAGGATGCGTCGCTCGGGCAGTAGGCCGCGGCCGGGATCGAGAAGCTGCTCTCGGACAGGATCAAGAGCCTCGGCAAGCTGTTCCCCGAGATCGTCGAGGTCCAGGCGCTCCTACGCAAGGCCGGCGCAGCCGGTTGCCGCCTCCTGGCTGAATCGATGGCCGGAGGCAGCGCGGAGCTCGTCGCAGCGGCTTTCGTCGAGTCCGCGGACGAGATACTGGCCGCGGCGCCCGCGGCATCGCGAGCCATGGAGTCGCTCGCGGCCTCCTATGGAGCGTACTCGGCCTGGATGAGCGGCTTCGCGCTCGCCGCCTGCCCGGGAGAGCTCGCGTCGTCCATGACGACGGGGCCTGAGCCTCTGTCGCGCGGCATCGCTGCCTTCGCTTCGCTCGAGCCGGCCAGGGCCTCGGCGCTCGTCGCCGCCTTGGAGTCCGGCGACGGCAGGGAGGCCGCAGCAGCGGCGGCGGCGAGGAGGCTCGCTGCGGTATGGGAGTCGCTCGGGGCTGCGCGAAGGCGCGAGCTCGCGGCGGCCTGCGCGGTGCAAGGCTCCACGATGATGGCCTTCGCCTCGGCGCTCGCGCCGAGCGTCGCCCCGAGGGACCAAGCCGTCGCGCTCTCTCCCGACTCGATCCTGCTTTCGCTCAACTCCTTGGCCGCGATGATCGCCGGGGAGGGCTCCGACGGATCCCGCTCGGGGCCGGAGCTCGCCCTCCTCCTGCTCGAGAGGCCCGAGCTCGCCGCGGCCGCGGCTTTCGAGCCGCGTTATGCGAGTTTGTACGAGCAGTGCGACGGTCGACTCGAGGCGATATACCGTCGCGCGGCCGACGACGCGGCCGCCTCGATCGAGGCCATGCCCGCCGTGCTCAAGGCGGCCGCGCGCTCCCTGGGATCGGCGGCTCAGTCGCTAGTGGTCGAAGCGATCGACTTGGGCTCAGGGGAAAGATCCTCGGGGCGGAGGATCGCGTTCGTGGCGATCGCCAAGGACTCGCAAGGACGGATAACGAAGCTTCCGGTCAGGGCCGAGATGGCTGCCGACGCCTATGCCCGGAGCTTCGCGAAGGCCGCCGGCCTCGGAGGCGTCGCCGCGAAGAGCGGTACCTCTTCCGGAGGGGGAGCCCAGAAGCTCCTTGAGCGATACGGCCAGAGCCTCGTCACGGCCTACGATCCGTCGAGGGCCGGCTTAAGGCTTGCCATCGCTTCCTACCCGAAGGGCGCAGGCATCGACTTTCTGTCAGCGATATACATGGAGCGAGAGATGCTGGAGGGCTGGAGGCCATGAGTATCCCGAGGAGTCGGGTCGCGCCTGTCGTCGCGGCCCTCTCGGCCATCGCGGCCTTGTTCGCGTCCTGCGGCGCGGAGGGCGCGCGAAACGACGGCCAGGTTGCCTCGGGCAAGGGACAGGCGGCGTCGCAGCAAGCCGCGGAAGCGGCGGGCGCGGACCCGAGGGCGGCCTTCGAGAGCTCCGGCATGCTGTCCGGACTCAGCGCCAGCATCGAGACCGCGAAGATACTCAGGGCGACGCGCGGCTCTCCGCGCGCGGGCGTCGCGCTGGCCTACGGCTCCTCACTTACGAACGCCGTAGCCGCGGGTAGCGTATCGGGCAGGGGACCGCGCGGCCAGGCCATGAGCTCCGAGGAATTGTTCGCGGCCGCCGGGACCGCGAGCGCTCCGCTGCCGGGGCCCGCGCTCGCCATGGCCGTGTCCGGCGAGTCCGTCGTCGTCTCATGCTCCGTTCCAGGCGGGAAGGGCGCTCTCCTGGGCTTCAGGCCGGACAACTCAGGCGGCTTCGCGGTGTCCTGGAAGCGCGAGGACAAGCCGAGGAGCCGCTTGCTGCCCGCTCCGGGCGGTCGTATCGCCGCGGGAGGGGAAGACGGCGTCCTCTCGATCCACGACGCGGCGGACGGACGCGAGCTCTGGCGCAGCTCCCTCGACGGTCCGATAACGGACCTCGCCTACGCCCCCGGCGTAGTGATCGCCGCGGCGGGATCGGGTCTCGCCGCCTACGACGAGGGAAACGGCAAGCGGCTGTGGGGCGCGGCCCTCGGCGCGGAGGCAGTATCAGTGTCGGCCGGGGCGAGCGTCGTCGTCGCGATGACCAGGGCCGGCGCGCTCGAGACATTCGTGATCGCGGACGGCGCTGCCCTGTGCCGCTCAGCCGGCCCCTTCGATCCCGCGGTGAGGGCGATAGTGGACGCCGGAAGAGTCATCGCCGCGCTGCCGAGGGGCGGAGCGCGGGAGCTCGAGCTCAAGGCCGGGACCGTCATGCGGTCCTGGGACTGGGAAGGGCAGTCCTCGTTCCTCGCCGCCGACGCCGACTCCCTCTACGCGGGAGCCGCCGGCGCCGCGGGGCCGAGGATCGTCGTCGCGCCGCGCTCGGCTTCAGGCGAGGCGCGCGAGATACCGCTGCCTTCTGCCGCCTTCGACGCCCCCGCCGCGGCGCACGGATCGAGGGGCGGGCTCCTCCTTCTCCTGCAGGACGGCTCAGTGGCCCTGGCGACCGCCGAGGCCGCGCAGACCTCGGCCCAGTCCGCGCTCGACGCGGCCGCGTCGCCTCCGGAGCCGGCCTCGTCGGCGATCGCCACGGCCCTTGGGCGGTTCCGCTCGAGGAATCCTGCCGAGCCTTCGTCGCGGTACCTGCGATTCGATCTCTTCGTTTCGGGAATGCCCGTCGATCCGTCGGTGGCCTTCACGGCCTTCCGCTACGATTCGAAGGCGAGCGGAAGGGCGAGTTTCTCGGCCGTGCCCGCGGTCAAGGGAGCCATCATCGCCGCCTACGACGAGGACGGCGCCGAGCTGGAAGCGAACATCGACGAGCTCGGCTCGAAGGCGAGCGTCGACGTGAGGATGCAGAAGGGAAGGACCTACTGGATAGTCGCCGGGAGGGCGCAGGCGGCGGAGGCCGCGCCCTTCCGGCTATTCGTCAAATGACGGTGCCCGAGGGGACGACGCCGTCCTTCGGTATGATGATGATCCCGTCGACTATGTAGTACGAGGAATAGTCGCCATCCGCCCTGCGCCTCGGATCGACGCCGATCCGGCAATCCTGCCCGATGCGGGCGTTCTTGTCGATGATGGCGCCCTTCACTATCGTACCTTGGGCGATTCCTATGTCGGGAACTCCGGCCAGCCTGTTCGCGGCCTTGTCGGCCTCGCTCTCGTAGATGTCCGCGCCCATGCAGACGACGCCGTCGAGGCTGGCTCCCGACTCGATGATCGTGCGCACGCCGACGATAGACCTCGTGATCGACGCGTTCGTGATGATGCAGCCCTCTGCCGTCAGCGCCTGGTTGAGCATGCAGTAGTTGAGCTTCGAGGCCGGCAGGTTACGCTTGTGCGTGTGGATCGGCTGGTCCTCTTTGTAGAAGTTGAAGCGCGGATTGATCGAGGTGAGCTCGAGGTTGGCCTCGTAGAAGGACTTGATCGTGCCGATGTCCTCCCAGTAGCCGTCGAAGACGTAGGCGTTTATCGGTCCCTGGGCCAGCTGGCCGGGGATGATCTCCTTGCCGAAGTCGTTCTCCGAGCCCTCGAGGGCGCGCTCGATGACCTTGGCGTCGAAGATGTAGATGCCCATGCTCGCCAGATAGTCCTTGCCGCCGCGGCGATCCGTCTGGAGCTCCTTAGGTATCCTATAGGCTTCGATGTCGCGCGCGGCGTCAGGCTTCTCGATGAAGCTCGTTATGCGCCTCTGCTTGTCGACCGACATGATGCCGAGCGCGGTCGCGTCCTGCCTGTTGACCGGAGTGCAGGCGATGGAGAGGCCGCACCCTGACTCGACGTGCCTCTGCAGCATGTCCGCAAGGTCCATCCGGTAGAGCTGGTCGCCCGAGAGTATGATGTAGTAATCCGGTTTATGCGGCCTGAAGTGGACGAGGTTCTTGCGCACGGCGTCCGCGGTGCCCTCGTACCAGCCCGAGTGGACCAGAGTCTGCTCGGCGGCGAGTATCTCGACGAATCCCCTCGAGAACGAGTCGAAGCTGTAGGTCCTGGCGATGTGCAGGTGGAGCGAGGCTGAATTGAACTGCGTAAGGATGTAGACCTGGTTGAATCCCGAGTTGATGCAGTTCGAGATCGGTATATCCACGATGCGATACTTCCCGCCGAACGGGACCGCGGGCTTGGATCGGTCCTTCGTCAGGGGAAACAGGCGGGAGCCTTTCCCGCCTCCGAGCACGATGGATAGAACCTTGTCCATTGCCTTCTCCTCCAAGGGTGTCGAAAAGCATCGATGTCGAGTAGAGTATAGAGCATGAGCAACGAGACCGCCACGGGGATTATCGAAGGACTTCTGTCTAATCCGGAAGTCGCGCCCTGCGTGGCGCACGTGGAAAGAATCCCCGCCCGGGGCGCGTCCTGGGCGCCTCTTCCCGGCGACTTGGACCCGGCGCTTGCCCGGGCGCTCTCGGCGAGGGGAGCGACGCGGCTCTACTCGCACCAGGCGCGCGCGTACGAGCTCGCGAGGTCGGGCAGGGACTTCGTGGTCGTGACGCCCACCGCGAGCGGGAAGACGCTGTGCTACAACCTGCCGGTGGTCCAGACCCTGCTCGAGGAGCCCGAATCGCGGGCACTGTACCTTTTCCCGACCAAGGCGCTCTCGCAGGACCAGCAATCGGAGCTCAACGAGGTGGCCCTCGGAGGCGACCTGCCGATCAAGGTGTACACCTACGACGGCGACACGCCCGACTCCCTGCGCGTGGCCGCGCGGGACACGGGGCGGATCGTCATCTCGAATCCGGATATGCTGCATTCCGGCGTGCTGCCGAACCACTCGAAGTGGATACACTTCTTCTCGAACCTGCGCTTCGTCGTCGTGGACGAAATGCACGCGTACCGCGGGATTTTCGGGAGCCACGTGGCGAACGTCCTCAGGCGGCTGCGCAGGGTCGCGGCCTTCTACGGCTCCGATCCCAGGTTCATCCTCTGCTCGGCCACCATCGGCAATCCGGAGGGGCTGGCGCGCTCGCTCATCGGCCGCGAGGCCGTCGCGATCAGCGAGAACGGCGCGCCCCGCGGAGAGCGCGTCGTGGCCTTCTACAATCCGCCCCTCGTGGATCCCGTGCAGGGCATACGGAAGAGCACGGCCACGGAGTCGGAGGCGCTGGCCGTGCGCCTTCTCAAGGCCGGGGTCAAGACGATCCTCTTCGCGCGCTCGCGGCTCAAGGTCGAGCTCATCGCGTCGTACATCTCGAGCGCTCTCGCGAACCCGTACACGGACGACGGAAGGATCAAGGTAAGCCCCTACCGCTCCGGGCTCCTGCCGAGCGAGCGCAGGGCGATCGAGAAGGGACTGCGGGAGGGAAGCATACAGGGCGTGGTGTCGACCAACGCGCTCGAGCTCGGCATCGACATAGGAGGCCTCGACGCGTCCGTCGTCGCGGGCTTCCCGGGCGGCTTCGCCAGTTTCTGGCAGCAGGCGGGCAGGGCGGGAAGGCGGGGCTCGACATCGCTCGCGGTCCTCGTCGCCTCGTCATCGCCCCTCGACCAGTACATCATCGCTCATCCCGAGTACTTCTTCGGGCGCAGCCCCGAGCGCGCGCTCATCGATCCGGACAACCCCTACGTCTTCATGGATCACCTGAAGTGCGCGGCCTTCGAGCTGCCCTTCAAGGAAGGCGAGGCCTTCGGCGACCGCGAGGGGCAGGGAGCGGACGGAGAAGACGCCGCTGCCGAGACCGAAGAGGGGCTGTCCCTCCTCGAGGAGGAGGGCATAGTGCGCAGGACCGGAGGACGCTGGTACTGGTCCGCGGACGGCTATCCGAGCGAGAAAATATCGCTACGATCGGCGACGGCGGACAACGTCGTCATCGTCGACGAGACCGGGGGCGGCGGCCGGGTCATCGGCGAGATGGATCGGCCGAGCGCGAAGGAGCTCATCTTCGACGACGCGGTCTACATCCACCTGGGACGGCAGTACATCGTGCGCAAACTCGACATAGAGAACAGGACCTGCCACGTAGCCGAGAAGGACGTGGACTACTGGACGGACGCCGTCGTCAAGACGGACATTGAAGTCTTGACCGAGGACGAGCGGGTATCGCTCGAGTCTCGTCGGAACGCGGCGGCCGGCGAGGTTCTCGTCGCGGCTGAATGCGTGATCGGCGACGTCCTCGTGCGGTCGCAGGCCGAGAAGTTCAAGAAGCTCCGCTTCCACACGCACGAGAACGTCGGCTACGGCGAGATCAGCCTGCCTCCCGAGGAGATGCAGACGAGGGCGGCTGCACTTCTCTTCCCGCCGGGCACGGCGGCCGGAGACTCGCTCTCAGGCTCGCATGAGGCGCTGAAGGCGGCCACTCTCGCCGGCGCGGGAAGGCTCCTCCACGACATCGCGCCCGCCTTCCTCATGTGCGACCCCAGGGACCTGGGCAGGGCGGAGAGGGTGCGCGATCCCCACTTCGGGACGAGCGCGATCTACTTCTACGACAAGTACCCGGGCGGCACCGGCTTGGCCGAGGCCCTCGCTCGCATGATTGGCCCCGCCGTGGAAGCCGCGATCGAGAGGCTCTCGACCTGCGGGTGCTCGGGCGGCTGTCCCTCCTGCATCGGCGTCGACTTCCTCGGCCCCGGCGAGACGCGGGCCGTCCCGTCGGCGATCGACGGCTCCGAGGTAAAGTCGCGCGCTCTCGCGCTGCTCCGCGCCCTCTCGGCGGAGACGCGAGGGTAGGACCTTGGCCGGCCGGCGGCTCAAGGGCCGGCTCTCCCGGATGAGAGAGCTCGGCCTCGTGAAGGCCTCGGACCTGCGACCTCGGTCCGACGCGGCCTCCGCGCCCGAGGGGGATGTCGGGAGTCCTCCGGCGAAGGCCGGCCGCGGAGCCATAGCCCGCGCGGCCGTCGCGCGCGGGGCGCTTCCGTCGTTCCTCGACGGTTGGGAGAGGATCGGCGAGCTCGCCTGGTCTCGGACTCTGAGGAAGCGCGACCGCCTGCCCGATTCCATCGACGCCGCGCCGTTCAGGCGCATCTCGTCGCGCGCCGCTATCTCCCGCGGCCCCGGGAAGGGCGACGCGGCGCCCTGTCCAGGCCGCGTCGACTCGGGGAGCCTGCGCTTCTTCGACTTCGAGACCACGGGACTTTCCGGCGGTACGGGCACGATCGCCTTCCTCGCGGCAGTGGCGCGCCGCGAAGGCGGCGAGCTCGCCGTGAGGCAGTTCTTCCTCGAGGATTACCCGGGCGAGAGGGCCTTCCTCGAGGCGATCCTCGCCGAGCTTCCGGAAGAGTCGGTCGTCGTCACCTACAACGGCTCCTCGTTCGACCTGCCGCTCCTCAGGACGCGCTGCGTCATGAACGGCATGGAGGCGCCTTCCCGGTCCCACGTCGACGCCCTCTTCGCCGCGAGGCGCCTCTGGAAGCGAGTGTGCGGCGGCGCCTCGCTCGGGCTCATCGAGCGCGAGGTGCTCGGCGTCGAGCGCCAGGAAGACGTCCCCGGCTCGATGATACCGGGCCTCTACTTCTCCTACCTGCGGTCGGGCGACGAGCCCCTGATGCGGATCGTAATGTCGCACAACGCGGACGACGTCGCGTCGCTGGCCTCGCTCGTTGCGAGGGCGGACTCGATATTCGGCGACCCGAGGCGGCACGCCGGGTCCTCGTCGGTGGACCGAGCGGGCCTGGGCCGCAGCCTCATCGCGGCCGGCAGGGAGGCCGAGGGCGAAGAGCTCCTCGAGGCCGCCCTCGGCGACGGCGATGAAGCGGCCGGGCTCCTCCTGTCGAGGCGCTACCGCCGCTCGGGACGGATAGAGGACCGCGGCAGGGTTATCGCGATGCTGCCGGAAACGTATCGGTCGGACGTCGAGCGCGCGAAGTTCCGCGAGCATGTCGCTCGCGACCTCCCCGCGGCCCTGGCCTGGGCCGAGAAGGCCGCGGGTCTCGCCTCGACGGAAGGCGAGGCAATGGCAGCCGAAGCGAGGATCGAGCGTTTGAAGGGCAAACACGGCGCCGGGCTATGAATCCTTGCGGGAATACACCAGGAGCTGCAATTCCTTAGGCGAGTCCTTGTTGCCGTCGAAGTCGCAGAAGGTATCTATGATCCGCATGCCGCGCTCGGCGAGGATATCGGACAGCTCGAGCTTGGAGTAGAGCCTGGTGCTGGTCTCGAAGGGCTCGGCATCCGGCTTCGGAAGGACTTTCCCGATCTCGAATTCCATCTGGCTGTACAGCATCCTGCGCGAGGCGGGATCCCATTTGAATTCGGGCAGGGACAGGGATTTCGAGCCGAATTCCCAGTGACGCTTGGGGAAGCGCGTCTCGGCGTGCTCCGCGTTGCATACGTCCATGAAGTGCCTGCCGCCCTTTTTCAGCGCGCGGGAGATCACGTCGAAGATTTTCAAGTTCTCTCGGTCGTCCTCGAGGTACCCGATGGCTCCGTCCGCCATGTTGAGGACCACGTCGAACTCGTCCTCGTACGCCAAGTTCCTGATGTCCTCGTGGACGAACTCGGCGCGAAGGCCTCTCCTCGCGGCCTCATGGCGGGCGTCCTCGATGTAGTCCTTCGTGATGTCGGCGCCGACGACCGAGAAGCCCATTTCAGCCAGCGCGAGCGCGTGCCTCCCGAAGCCGCAGGCGAGATCGAGTATCTTCTCGCCGCCCCGGAGGCCCAGAGTACGGACGAGGAAGCCGACTTGGCGCGCGGTGTCCTCGACCCAGGATTGGTCCTTGATGCCGAGGGACCAGATCTCCTTGTACCATTGCGGATTCGTCATCGACCCGCCTCCGATCGCAGCGTCTCGCCGAGCTGGCCGCAGGCTCCCATGACGCCGCGGCCACGGCGCATCCTCCGCACGGCCACGAGGCCCGCGGCCTCGAGCACGGCCAGGTACGAGTCGAGCTCCTCGCGGCTCGGCTCGCGGAAGGGGAAGTCCGGGATCCTGTTCCAGGGAATCACGTTGACCTGGACGTCGAGGCCGTCGGCCCATCGAGCGAGGGCTCGGGCCTGCTCGACCGAGGAATTGACGCCGCCCATGATGGCGGCCTCGAGGGTCACGCGCTCGCCCGTCGAGGACTGGTACTCGACCAGGGCTTCCTTGAGCTCGGCCAGGCCCCACTTCCGGTTGACCGGCATGAGCTCGGAGCGACGCTCCTCGTCGGCCGTCGTGAGCGATACGGCGAGCCGGACCGAAGGACCGTTCCTCGCGAGGTCGAGGATGCCGGGGACGAGGCCGCAGGTCGAGATCGTGATCTTGCGGAGGGACATGCCGATGCCGCCCGACAGCAGCGAGATCGACTTGCGGACGGCCGCGAGATTGGCGAGCGGCTCGCCCATGCCCATGAAAACGACGTTGGAGATCGAGCCGGGCCCGCTCGAGCGATCCGATAGATAGTGGAACTGCTCCATTACCTCGCCGGCCGAGAGGTCGCGGAGGTAGCCCAGGCTGCCCGTCTTGCAGAAGGCGCAGCCCATGGGGCAGCCGACCTGCGATGACAGACAGGCGGTCTTGCGTCCCTCGATGTCCTCGAGGAGGACGCACTCGACCGCGGCGCCGTCGGCGAGGCGGATCTGGAGCTTGAGCGAGCCGTCGGGATCGGAAAGGGCGGCCGTTGCCTCGGAGAGGCGGACATTAGGAAAGAGGGCCGATAACCTTCGTCGCTCGCCCGCGGGGAGGTCGGTCATCTCGTCGAAGGACGCGGCGCCGCGGTCAAGCCATCGACGCACCTGTCGGGCCCTATATGCCGGCGCGAGAGAGCAGGCCGCGGCGAGCTCCTCCGCGGCCATTCCCGGAAGCGAGTCCACGGCCGCTACGACCTCTGAAGCCTCGCGACCGCGTCCTGGACGTAGATGTTGCGTATGCCGAGCCGCTGGAAGTCCGAGAGAGCCTCGAGCGCCTTCTGGCGGTCGCCGGTCGCCATGTAGCACTGCGAGAGCTCGAGGTAGAGGCGATAGTTCTTAGGGTCGTTCTGGATGAGTCTGCGGAGCGACACGATGGCGTCCTGGTTCTTGCCCTGCATCCTCGCGATGACCGCGAGGCCGAGCACCGCGTAGACGTCGAACTCGATGTTCAGTGCCCGCTCATAGTACTCGGCGGCCTGCTCCCAATCCTCCATGCTGCGGTAGGCGTCGCCCGCGCGCGTCAGGATGACCTTGTTCTTGGGATCCTTCTTGAGGATGCGGTTCCAGTAGTCGAGGGACTTCTTGGGAGTGCCCGAGCCGCGGTAGCAGTCGGCGAGCCCGAAGAGGGCGTAGAAGTTGTCCGGCTCCTTGCCGAGCGCCTTCTCGAAGTAGGGTATCCCCTGGTCGAACTGCTTGAGCTTGCGGTAGCAGTTCCCGATCGAGGTGAGGACGCGGATGTCGACGTCGTCGCCCTGCAGCTCGACCATGCGCTGCCAGTAGCCGAGCGCGTCCTTGTACTCCTTGAAGTCGTAGTGGAGGTGCCCCAGGCCGATGAGGGCGTAGGGATTGTCGGCCTCCATCTCGAGGACGCGGAGGTAGATGGCCTTCGATTTGCGGAAGTCGCGGACCTTTCGGTAGGCGTCTGCGACCCGCGTGAGGACGGTTATGTTCTTGTTGTCGTGGAGGAGGTACTGCTCCCAGATCTCGATGGCCTTCTGGTACTGGTTGAGCGCCTTGTAGCAGTTGGCGAGCCCGAAGAGGGCGTAGTTGTTGCCGGGGTGGTAGACGAGGCACTTCTTGTAGTGGTCGACGGCCTCGCGAAAGGCGCCGCGCTTGCGCGCCGCGTCTCCAAGGCCGACGAGGGCGTAGTTGTTCTCCCTGTCGCGCTCGAGGATGCGAGCGAAGCACTCCTCGGCCTCCTCGACACGATTTTCCTTGAGGTATTGATAGCCTTTCTTCGAGAGCTCCGCGATCTCGACGAGCTCCTGGCTCGGCGCCTCGCGCTCGGGATTGCTGCTGGCGGGGTCCTGGCCGGCTTCTTCGCTCACTTCGTGCCCTCTTCTTTGATCAAATTTTGTATGACGAGCGCGGCGATGCCTACGAGGCCTTCCTTGCGCTTCTCGTCCTTGGCTAGCCAATACATCTTCAGGGCGTCGACGGGCTTGCGGTCGGAGAGGTACCGGTCCCCGATCCGGATGAGGCCGTCGGAATAACCTGTGGTCTGGAATATCCTGCGAGCGGCCTCGATGTCGCCTTGGTTGAAGAGCTCGTTGCCGCGACGATTGAGGTGAGCCTTCTTGTCCGCGCCTACCCCGGGCGTCGGAAGGTCGGCCGTCTTGATAAGGCCGTCGTCGGGGAAGCGCTCGAATACCTTTTTATCCATGGTATATGACCGTTCGTGAAAAATATAAGGGCAAACGGGAGAATAATCAACCCGCGAAGCGGCTATCGAGCCTGAATACGGCAAATACGAGCGTTATAATATACAAAAAGATCGGAGGCGGGGAAATGAGGGAAACACGGCGGCCGGAGAGCGATTTCGATGAAGTCCCGGCCCTCAGCGCGATCCAAGCGCCGGATTCCCCCGAGTACGCCCCTGAGGCACGCGGCGCCGCGATGCGCGGCGCGGGTCGCCGGCCCCCGACTCCCGACGAAGCGAAACGCGTCGAGCGGCTCTCGGCATACCTCAGAACGATAGATCGCTAACGGGTCGTCAAAATACTCGATTCATTTCGACACCCTCTAGCAGGCTGCTGAACTACTCGAGGTATTTCAACAGCCTGTCAGGCCGACACATCGCTCAGTTTTCTGTAGAACCTCACACGCGAGCGTCCATATTCCCTCTCGTCCTCGATGGCCAGGGGGCCGAGCCTTTCCGGCGCCGCGTCTTCGGCCGGATAATGGAGGAGTACGAGGCCGCCGGGGCTGACCGTAGGCCCCTCCGCCAGCGAGCCAAGGAGCTCGCGGCGAAAGCGATAGGGGAAGGGCGGGTCGCAGAAGACGATCGAATAGGATGTCTTGTTCCTGAGGAGGAAGCGCTCGACAGGCATGGACCGGCACTCGATCCTCTCCTCGGCGATGGAGACGTTCCGCACCAGGACTGAGAACTTCTCGGGGTCCTTCTCGACGCAGGCGACGGGCGAGGCTCCCCTGCTGGCCGCCTCGAGCGCGATGATTCCCGAGCCCGAGAACAGGTCGAGGAAGGAGAGGCCCGAGAGGTCGCCGAGGACGGCGAAGACCGATTCCCTCATCCTGTCCATGGCCGGCCTGATCTCGAGCGGTCCCTTGGGAACGGAGACCGTCCTGCCTCGGTACTTGCCCCCTGTTATGCGCACCTGGCTCTCAGTCCTCGTTGCGTCTGCGGATGTCGCGGCGCATCTCGCGATCGAGGTCCCGTTCCCTGATGTCCGCGCGCTTGTCGTAGAGCTTCTTGCCCTTGCAGAGCCCGAGCTCGATCTTCACGAGGCCGCGCTTCAGGTAGACCGCCAGCGGAATCAGCGTGTAGCCCTTCTCCCTGACGCGACGGTCCATGCGCTTTATCTCGGCCGCGTGGAGTAGGAGCTTCTTCTTGCGGTCAGGATCGTGCTGGAACACCGAGGAAAAAGAATACTCGGCTATATGGAAGTTGCGCAGCCAGACCTCTCCGCCGACGACTTCCGCGAAGGCGTCGGGGAAGGATATCCTGCCGTCCTTGATGGATTTGACTTCGGTGCCGAGGAGGCAGACCCCGCACTCGAAGCTCTCGTCGACGCTGTAGTCGAAGCGAGCGCGCTTGTTAAGCGCTACGATCTTCGAGCCTTCTGGGACGCTCACTGTCGCTCGAGTATAGGAAACAGCGCTCCGGCTTGTCAACGCGCGGCCGAAATGCTACTGTCGTTCTCCGATGGCGCATTCACATGCGGCCCGCGCGCGATCGCGGAGCGCGGCATCCGACGACGTTGGGCGGTACGCGTGGCCTTACTGAACAGGCGCAGATCCTTCGCCGAGGCCGTCGAGGGCCGCAGGCGCTTCGCGCGCAGGATCGCGGCGGTATTCGCGTTCTTCGTCTGCTTCGAGCTCGTCTCGTCCTTCTTCCTCACCGCGTACTCGACCGGCTCCGTCTCGATGTCCCCAACGATACTTCCGGGCGAGAGGCTCCTCGCCACCCCGCTCGCCTTCGGCCCGCGGACGATATTCGGGAAGCTTCCCGGCGTATCGAGGCCGGAACGAGGCGACATCGCGATCATCGACCCTCCCTTCGCCCCCGAGCCCGGCTTCTGGAATGGACTGGCGGACGCGGTCGTCCGCTTCGTCACCTTGCAGATCCTGTCAGTCGACGGATCGCGGGCGGACCGCGCGCTCATCGGACCCTGCGTCCAGCGAGTCATCGGCCTGCCCGGCGACGTCGTCGAGATGAAGGACTTCGTGTTCATGGTCAGGCCGGCCGGCGCGTCCGCGGCCCTGACCGAGTTCGAGCTTGCAAAGGCCAGCTACGACATCTCGAAGGAAGGACTGCCTGAAAATTGGAGCGCGTCGCTGCCGGGATCGGGCGACATGTCGCCCGTGACGCTCGGCAAGGACGAGTACTTCGTGGCGGGCGACGCGCGCTCCGCGTCCAGCGACTCGAGGCTATGGGGCCCCGTGAGGCTCGAGCGCTTCCGATCGAGGGTCGTCCTGCGCTACTGGCCTCTCAAGAGGCTCGGCCTGCCCTGATGAGCGACCCGGCCGATGGCCCAGGCCTCGCGCCGCCGGAGTCTCTCTATATACATGTTCCCGTCTGCCGCTCGAAGTGCGCGTACTGCGACTTTTTCTCGGCGCCCGCGGCCTCGATGTCCGAGTCCTTCATCGACGACCTCGTCGAGGCGACGATCGCGAGGGCGGCCTCCCTCGCCGAGCGCTTCGAGTCGGCCGGATTCAAGACCGTTTATATCGGCGGCGGAACGCCGACCGCCCTCGGGACCGCGGCCTTCGATCGGCTCCTCGAGGGCGTCGCCCGTCTGGCGCCTTCCCCGCTCGAATGGACCGTCGAGGCGAACCCCGAGAGCCTCGATCCCGCGCGCGTCGGGATCATGCTGGAACGAGGCGTTACGCGCGTCAGCATCGGCGCGCAGAGCATGGACGGCGCGGCGCTCGAGCTCCTCGGGCGGCCTCACGACTGGGCGGACGCGCTTCGGGCCGCACGGCTCGCGGCATCGTCGGGCATGGAGCTGTCGGTCGACCTCATCGCAGGAATTCCGTCGCGCAGGGAGGACGGGAAGGGCGGCTCGCGCTCGGCCGCGACTTGTCGCGAGGCGTCCTCGCTAGTAATCGCGGCCGAAGAGCTCATCCAGGCGGGCGCTCGACACCTCTCGGTCTACGACCTGACGCTCGAGGACGGCACGCCTCTCGCCGAGGCCGCGAAGGAGCTACGATTCCCCGGAGAAGACGAGTCCTTCGAGGAGCGCTCGGCCCTCGAATCGACGGTCGAGCAGGCCGGATTCAGGCGCTACGAAGTCTCGAACTACGCTCCGCCCGGCCTCGAGTGCAGGCACAATCTCGCATACTGGCGCATGGACTCCTATGTCGGAGCCGGTCCCGGCGCCGTATCGACCCTCGTCGCGCGCGGCTCCCGGGCGTCGAGGCCGGGAAGCGACGGCTCCTCGCTGAGGATCGAGGAAAGCAGGCGACTCGCTACCTACGCCGGCGCGGCCGCCGGTGAGGCTACGGAAACAGTAATAGCTCCGCGCGAGGCGGCCTTCGAGACTATGATGATGGCCTTCAGGACGCGCTTCGGCCTCGACCTCGATCGCTTCGAGTCCCGCTTCGGCCTCGACGCGGAAAAGCTCATCGGAGGGACGCTCGCTTCGTGGAAGGGGATGATCTCGCTAGGCGAGCCCTGGCCCGGCGAGGAGAAGAGCAGCGGCCCGGCGCTGGACGGTCGCGGCCTGGACATCCTGAACCGCTTCCTCGGCGACTGTCTCGAGGAGCTCGAGGCTTCATTTCCCGACGATGAGCCGCGCTCGCGTTGCGCGGCGCGAAATTCGGAGTGACGCGATGGCTATAGTTTCCATTCAGTCGCACGTAGCCTACGGTCGCGTAGGGAATCGCGCGGCCGTCTTCCCGCTCGAGCGTATGGGCTTCGATGTCTGGCCGATCAACACAGTCCAGCTCTCGAACCATAGGGGCTACGAGACCTGCGCCGGCGAAGCCTACGCGGCCTCGCAGCTCGAGCTCGTCTGGGGAGGGGTGAAGGACCGGGGCGTCCTCGGAGCCTGCGAGGCGCTGCTTTCCGGGTATATCTCGTCGCGCGAGATCGGCGGGTTCGTTCTCGCGGCGGTCGAAGACGTCAAGGCGGCGAATCCGAAGGCCCTGTACTGCTGCGATCCCGTCATGGGCGACTACGGCAAGGGCCTTTACGTCGACGAGTCGATACCCGCCTTCATGCGCGGCTCCGCGCTCCCGGCATGCGATATCGCCACGCCCAACCAGTTCGAGGCCGAGCTGATCCTGGAGACCGCCATCGAAGGACTGGACGACGCGAAGAGGGCCTGCGACGCCATGCGCGAGAAGGGGCCGTCGATCGTGCTCATCACCAGCTTCGAGCCTGAGGGACTCGCGGAGGGCCGAGCGGCCATGTTCCTGGCATCGGACTCGGGCTTCCACATGATCGAGACCCCGCTCGTCGCCTCGGATCAGCCGCTCAGGGGAACGGGCGATCTCTGCGCCGCGCTGTTCCTCGGACGCTACCTGGCCGCCAAGGATCCGGTGGCGGCGCTCGAGCTGGCCTGCGGAAGCCTGTTCTCGGTCGTCGAGAGGAGCATTGCCGCCGGGAGTCGGGAGCTCCTCATCGTGGAGTCGCAGGATGCGATCGCGAATCCGGAGCGGCGCTTCAAGGCCGTCGCGGTCTAGCAAGCTGTTGAAGTGCTCGAAGCATCTCAACACCCTGCTAGACGAAAAAGTCGTAGCGGTCGCTCACCCTCTCGGCGTAGCCGGGCTCGAGGCCGACGTTGTAGAGGCGCTCCGTCCTGACGGTCGACGGCGGGCCGTGGCCCGGTAAGATGATGCACTCGTCGGCCTGGTCGAGGATCTTGGCCCGCAGTCTCGTCGAGAGGGTGATCGCGTTGTAGCTCGACAAGGTCTTACCGATGAGGCCCGCGTGGAGGGCGTCCCCCGTGAATATGAGGCCGTCGACGCAGAAGGCCAGCGAGTCCGGCGAGTGACCGGGGAGGGAGTAGACCGTAACCTTGAATCCGCAGGTCTCCACGACGTCGCCGTCGCGTATCGGGCGGCAGGGGAAGCCGCCGACCTGGGCGTTCGCGGCGTAGACCTCCACGTCATAGATTTTGAGGAGGGTCTTGAGGCCGCGGACGTGGTGCGGATGGTTATGGGTGATGAAGACCGCCCTCAAGGCGTAGCCGTTCTTCTCGATATGGCCGAGGAGGGCCGAGTTCATCTCGGCAGGATCGACGACGAAAGCCTCGCGCGTCTCGTCGTTCCCGAGGAGATAGACGTTCGAGAATCCGTAGAGCGAGTAATGGTGGTAGAGCTTCATATGTAGAGGTGCTCCAGGTCTCTGATGGCCTCCATCGTGTTGGAGCCCTTGAAGGAGACCCCCGACTGCCTGGACGGTATTATGTAGACGCGCTTGAGGTCGCAGTTCTCGATTGCCGTGTCCTCGATCGTGCCTTTGATGAAGCGGGAGTCGTAAAGGTTCGAGCCCGAGAAGGTCGAGTCGCGGATCCGGGTCCCGTCGAAGTTGCAGTGTATCATCTCGGAGCCCTCGAAGGACGAGTCGACGATGGCCGAGTCGCCGAAGGAGCAGAACTGGCCGTTGACGCCGGAGAAGTCGCAGGACTCGAAAGAGGAGCCGTCGAAAAAGCAGAGCAGAAGGGTGCTGCCCGTGAAGAGGACGTTCTTGAGGGAGGCGCCCATGAAGGAGCAGCCGACGAAGCGGCGCCGCGAGAGGTCGAGCCCCTCGAGGCGCGCTCCCGCGGCGTTGACATCCTTCGTCCCGATCTCGGCGGAGAGGATCGCCGCTACCGCCGCTTCGGCGGAAGCCGGGTCGGGATGGTGCGCGAGGCAGGTCGAGGAGTCGTGGAAAACGATGGACCTGCAACCGGGCGAGGCGCATCTCGTGAAAGAATGCATGAGATTACCGTACACGATAGGCAACCGCGGCACAAGCGTCCGCGCCGATCGCGTACTGCTTGCGTCTGTCGCGGACGGGACGTATTATTGCCGCATGTGCTCATATTGCGGCTCGCCCCTGCCGGCGGACAGGTCGCCGGGCTTCAACGAGACTTGCGAGTCCTGCGGAAAGGACCTTCATGCCTGCCTCAACTGTAAGTTCTATAAGCCCGGCGCCAGATGGGACTGCGCCGAGACGATCGACGAGCCGGTGACCGACAAGGAGCGCCGCAACCGCTGCGACTGGTATCAGACGAAAGCGGCCCTCCTAGTCGCGGGCGAGGGCCGGAAATCGGCTCGATCCGCCGCCGACAAGGCGCGCGCCGACCTCGACAAGCTCTTCGGTGGCTGATCCCGTGGACTCTCGCGAACGGCCCGTGGCGATCCTCGACTCGGGCATCGGCGGACTGCCGTACCTCGCCGCGGCGCGCGACGCGCTTCCCTACGAGCGCTTCGTCTACCTGGCCGATCGCGAGGGCTTCCCTTACGGCACGAAGACCCGCGACGAGGTGAGGAAGCGAGTGCTGGAGCTCGCTGACAGGATCGTCGCCGAGCACGACCCGAAGGCCTTCGTGATAGCCTGCAACACCGCGTCCCAGGCCGCGCTCGAGGCGGCGCGCATCGCGCGACCGGACCTTCCGATGATCGGGACCGTCCCCGCGATAAAGCCTGCGGCCGAGAGGACCAGGACCGGTATCATCGGCGTCATGGCGACTGCGGGAGCGATCGAGGATCCCTACCTCGACGAGCTCGTGATGCGGCACGCGGGCGGGGTCAAAGTGCTGCGCGAGGCGGCCCAGGAGCTCGTGGACTTCGTGGAGAGGCGTGCCGCCTACGCCGGCGAGGAGGAGCGACGCGCCGCGGTAGAGCCCTTCGTCCGTAAGCTCGTCGCCGGCGGGGCCGACCAGATCGTCCTCGCCTGCACGCACTACCTGCACTTGCGCGACGACATCGCGGCCTGCGCTGGATCGCGCGCCGAGATCGTTGACTCGCGGGATGGCGTGGCCCGCAGGCTCGCGGAGGTGCTCGACGAGCGCTCGCTCCGACGCTCGGGCGAGGTCCCGCCCGAGCCCTCGCTCTTCCTGCTTACCGGCGCGCCTCCCTATGAGGAACGCTACTCCGTCCTCGCCGGCGCCTTCGGCCTCGAGGGGCCCCGGCCTCTCGGCGGCGGCTGAGGCCCATGGAAGGGCTCGTCCTCTCCGGCACGAACAACGTCTTCTCTGTCCTCTGCGGAGATGGCGAGCGGCGGCTCTGCGCCATCAAGGGAAAGCGCATCAGGGACCAGGCTGGATCGTACAACGCGCTCGCGGCCGGCGACGCGGTCGAGGTCGAGCCGGGCCTGCCTGGCCGCGGGATGGTGACGGCCCTCTCGCCTCGGAGGAACGTCTTCGGCCGCTATAACGAGAAGGGCAGGGCAAGGCAGGCGATAGCGGCCAACGTCGACCTCGTCGCCTGCGTCGCCTCGCCGTCCCTGCCGCCCTTCCGACCGCGCTTCGTGGACAGGGTGGCGGTCCTGGCCGAGGCGGCGCACGTCCCCCTCCTCATAGCGCTCAATAAGGCCGACCTCGGCGAGGACGAGGAGACCGCGGAGAGGCTCGAGCTCTACCAATCCCTCGGCTACTCGATACTGCGTTGCTCCGCGCGGACGGGCGAAGGCGTCGCCCAGCTCGCCGACAGGCTGCGGGGAAGGACCTCCGTGCTGACCGGACAGTCCGGCGTGGGAAAGTCGAGCCTCCTCAACGCGATCGATCCCTCGCTGACGAGGCGGGTCGGAGACGTATCCGAGAAGTACGCCCGCGGTCGCCATACGACGACCATGGCCGAGCTAATCTGCATGGGCGACGGGCGTACGAGGATAATCGACACTCCGGGCGTCCGGAGGCTGGCCCTGCGAGGGATCGAACCGGGCGAGCTGGACGCCTACTTCCCCGAGCTGTCTCCGCTCGCCCCGATGTGCGAGTTCGGCCTATCATGCACGCACCGGGACGAGGGAGGATGCAGGATCGCCGAGGCGGTACGAGAGGGAGCAGTGAATGCGGACCGCTACGAGAGCTACCTACGGATACGATGGGAGCTCGAGTCGACCAGGGAGTACTCGCCTCGCGAGGGCTGGAGCGCGGCCGCGAGGCGCGGCGGCGGGGCCATGAGGGGCGACGGCGTACGCAAGAGCGCGCGATCGCGCGGAGACGACGAAGATGATGACGAGGACTGACGATCATACGCTCGCGCTGCTGGAGTTCGCGCGCGTCAGGGAATCCGTCTCGGGCTATTGCCTGTCGCCCGAGGGCAGGGCGGCGATGCTTGAGTCGCTCCCGAGCTCCGACGCGGAGGCGGTGGCCTCGATCAAGGCGAAGGTGTCGGCCATGCTCGCCCTTTTTCAGGAGGGAGACGAGGGCCTATCGCTCTCCTTCCCGGAGATCGACCGGGCCGCGAAGGTGGTGGCCAAGCAGGGCGCCTCGCTCGAGCTGGAGGAGCTCCTGGCCCTCGGCCAGTGGGCCGACGCGTATTACGACCTCGCCGCGTTCATGCGCAGGGTCGAGGCTCGCGGCGCGGCGCTCGGCATGAAGGACGCGCCAGACCTGGGCCCGGCCGCGAAGATAGTCTTCCGCGTCCTCAACAAGGACGGGACCCTGCGCGACCTGCCCGAGCTCCGCGAAGCGAGATCGCGCATCGCGCGGCTCAACAGGGACATCGGAGCGATCACCGACTCCTACTATCGCGATCCCGATCTCCGATCGATGCTCCAGTCGGACGAGCCGACCATGAGGGACGGGCGGACGGTCCTCCCGGTGCGGGCCAACTTCAAGGGACGCGTGCGCGGAATCGTCCACGAGGTGTCGGCGACGGGCCAGACCGTGTTCATCGAGCCCGAGGAGCTCGTCCTGAAGAACAACGAGCTCGTCCAGGAGGAGGCTCGATATCGCCAGGAGCTCGCGAGAGTCCTGCGCGAGGCTACCGAGAGGCTGCGCGAGCATGCGGAGGCTATCGGGACCGCTCGCGCCAAGGCCTCCGAGCTCGACGGCCTCTACGCCCGCGCCCGGCATGCGAGAGTGGGCGGGCTCTGCATGGCCCGCGACCTGCAGTCGGGTTTCACGCTCAGGAAGGCCAGGCATCCCCTCCTCGGGCCGAGGGCAGTCCCCATCGACGTCGAGCTTCCCGAGGGGACGAGGACGCTCATCGTCACGGGTCCCAATACCGGCGGCAAGACCGTCACGCTCAAGACGATAGGCCTGCTCGCGCTCATGAACCAGTTCGGTCTCGCGGTGCCCGCCGCGCCCGAGACCGGCTTCGCGGTCTTCGACGCGGTGCGCGCCGACATCGGGGACGAGCAATCGATCGACCAGTCCCTGTCGACCTTCTCGGGCCACATGCGCGTTATCGGAGGCATAGTCGAAGGCGCGACGGAGCGGAGCCTCGTCCTCCTCGACGAGCTCGGCTCCGGGACCGACCCCGAGGAAGGATGCGCCGTGGCGATGAGCCTCCTCGACTGGTTCATCGAGCGCGGCTGCCTCACGGTGCTGACTACGCACCACGGCATATTGAAGAACTACGGCTACTCGAGGCCCGCCTGCCTCAACGCATCGATGGACTTCGACAAGGCGAGCCTGTCCCCGACCTACCGGATACTGATGGGCGTGCCGGGGGAGAGCCGTGCCCTCGAAGTGGCGTCGAAGAACGGGCTTCCGCAGGCGATTGTCGTCGGCGCGAGGAAGTACCTGGCCGAGGAGCGGGCCGACGTCAGCGAGCTCATCCGCGGCTTGACGGAGAAGCACAAGGCGCTCGAGGACATGGAGTCCGATCGCCGCAGGCGGCTGCGCGAGGCGAAGGAAGAGCAGCGGAAGGCCGACCTCGGCAAGCTGCGCGTTCGGCAGAAGGAGCTTGAGCTCAGGGAGAAGGGCGTCTCCGACCTCCGGCGGCTCCTCGCCGAGGGGAGGAAGAGCCTCGAGAACCTCGTGAAGGAAATCCGCGAGGGAGAGCTGACCTCGGAGAAGACGAAGGCCGTAAAGGAATTTCTTTCGAGCTTGGCCGGCGAGGTCGAAGGCGAAGAGGCTATTCTCGAGTCGCTGAGGCGGGAGGCGCAGGAAGACGCGGCGCGGGCGGAGATCGAGGCGGAAAGCGGATCGAGCGGAGCTGCGCCGAGGATCGCGACGACCATCTCGGAAGGCTCGAGCGTCTTCGTCGGCCCGGCAAAGAAGCGCGGCGTCGCGGTCAGGCGCGCCAAGAAGGGCTACTGGGTCGTAGAGACCGAGTCGGTCAGGCTGACTCTTCCCGAGGCCGACCTGTCGCCCGCTCCCGAGCCTCGAGAGGCCGCGGCGGGCAAGACCTCCGTGCAGGTCGAGCTCGCGCCGCGCGGTGAGGGAGGCAGGACCGCTGCGGCATTCGAGCTCGACCTTCGGGGCTCCAGACTCGCGGAGGCGATCGACGCGGTCGAGCGCCAAGTCGACGCGGCGGCGCTCCAGGGACTATCGCTCTTCCAGATTTTGCACGGGACGGGAGAGGGCGTGCTCGGCAAGGGGATACACGAGTACCTGCGAACCCACCCCGCGGTCGCGGACTACCATTTCGCGAGACCAGAGGAAGGCGGCTACGGCAAGACGATAGTCAGGCTGAAGTAGGCCAGGCTGCGCGCGATCGGCGCGCGCAAGAGCGTCCCTCAGCCCAATCAGCTGGACCTCGCCGCGGCGATGTCGCCGACATCCTCCCACTCGAGTCCCTGGCCCGAGGGAATATCGCGGCGCGCCCTGCGGCCGAGGACGGCAGGGAGCAGCTCCGGCGCCAGGCCCGGCTTGAGCACCTTCTCGGTGCGGAGCAGGGCGAGGCACTCTTCCGAGAGCGCCTCGCCCGCCCTGATTTCGCGCGTCGCGTGGATCGAGCGATTCGTGCGCAGATAGTTGCGTTCCTCGCTCGGGGCGAGGCGCTTGACGCCGTCGCCGAGGACGGCGACGACCTTGTCGGGACCGTAGCGATCCTCGAGCTCGGCGATCGTCTCGGAAGGCGACCGCGCCTGCGCCCTCCTGACCGCCTGAGTCATCTCGGCGAAGGCGTCGGGCGGCAGGGCGATCGGGTCGTCGAGCCCGGGATCGCGCCGGCTCAGGCAGATGTGCTTCTCGACGATGACGCCGCCCGCCGCGATCGACAGCGCCGGCACGAGGACAGGATCGAGGGAGTGGTCGGACACGCCGACGGGCAGTCCGAAGACGCTCGAAAGCGCTGAGAGAAGGCGGAGATTGTAGTCCCCCTCGGGGGCTGGGTAGGCGGTCACGCAATGGAGGAGCGCGATGCCGGAAACTGCGGCACCCTTCGGGAGAGCTCCCTGCGAACTCGCCGGCCCGACGGCGCGCAGCCTCGCCAGGGCCCTCTCGATATCGGAGAGCGTGGAGACGCCGCTGGACACGATGATGGGCAGGCCGTAGGACGCTATCTCTTCGAGGAGGGGAAGGTGGTTGAGCTCGGGGCTGGCGACCTTGAGGACGCGCGAGCCGATTCGCTTCAGGAGGCTTGCGCTGCGCAGGCCGAAGGGCGTGCAGAGAAAGGCCAGTCCCCGTGCCTCGCATTCCTCCTTGAGAGCGAGATAGAAGTCCTCATCCTCCTCGAGGGCCTTGAAGCGGTCGTATATGCGGACGTCGCCGCCGGGCAGGGGGACGACGCCCGTGGCAGGATGGACGATCTCGTCCGCGATGACGCACTGGAATTTGGCGAAGTCAGCGCCGGCTCCGGCGGAGGCTGCTATGAGGTCCCGTGCCTTGGCGAGATCGCCGCCGTGGCCGGTGCCAATCTCGGCTATGACGAGGGCCGCGCCGGGGCCGTAGTCCCTGCCGCAGGCAGAAAAAGTGGCGTCCATCTCGACTCCGTAAAATGCTTGCGCCCTTCCGCGCGATGCGATATCATATCACTACAGAATAGACAGAGGCAAAGGAGACCGATATGAAAGTCCAGTACTGCGATATCTGCAAGAAAGAAGTCGAGGATCCGATTCCGACCAGGACTTTCTACTATATCGCCAACGTCGATCTGTGCGAGGGCTGCAAGGACGACCTCGAGCTGGCCATGAAGCATACGATCCGCGGGCACAACCCCTTCGACACCAAGTGGTACGACGACCTGCAGACCAAGCTCCTCAAGGAAGGCGTCCAGCGCGGAAAGATCGCCGTAGCGAAGCGTTAGTTGCCATTCGTCTAGCAGCCTCGCTGCATCCGTCAGAAACTCGGCCCCGGCGCATGCCGGGGCTTTTTAGTTCCCCAAGCTATCAGTACAGTGCATGCAAAATACCGAACCATACGCGCGACCTTCCGGCCAAACGCGAAAAACGCCCCGTGGTTGACAGCTTTTTGAGCGCCATGCTATGCTTTTTCGGCACTGGAAATAAGGAGAACAAATATGTCCGGCCATAGTAAATGGGCAACGATAAAGCACAAGAAAGGGGCTCTGGACGCCAAGCGCGGCCAGATGTTCACGAAGCTGATCAAGGAAATCTCCATCGCCGCCAGGATGGGCGGCGGTGACGCCGAGGGCAATCCCCGGCTTCGCACCGCGGTCCTTAAGGCCCGTGCGGCCAACATGCCCAAGGACAACATAGACAGGGCCATCAAGAAGGGAGCCGGCGAGCTCGAGGGCGTCAACTACGAGGAGCTCGTCTACGAAGCCTACGCTCCCGGCGGCGGCGCCATCCTCATCGAGGTGCTCACCGACAACAAGAACCGCGCGGCGGCCGAGATCCGCAACATCCTGACCCGTTCCGGCTCCAACCTCGCAGCCAGCAACTCTGTGGCCCGCCTGTTCAGCCGCAAGGGCGTCCTCTCCTACGACGGCGAGAAGTACACCGAGGACAAGATCATGGAGGCGGCCATCGAGGCCGGCGCCGACGACGTTCAGAACGACGGCGGCGAGCTCGTCGTCTATACCGATCCCGCCTCCTTCGAGGCCGTTCTCAACGCGATGAACGCCGCGGGTTTCGAGACCGACGGCGCCGAGATCTCCATGGTCCCCGAAAGCTACGTCGCGCCGGACAAGGATACAGCCCTCAAAGTCCAGAGGCTCATCGACAAGCTCGAGGAGAGCGAGGACGTCCAGAACGTCTACCACAACGTCGAGATCCCGGAGGGACTCGACGAGTAGCGGACGAACAACGAAGCCGGCCGCGGAAGGGGCCGGGGAGCCTGGGCGCCGAGCGAGGCGCGCTGACAGCTCCCCGGCCCTTCTCATTATCGGGATTGATCCCGGGCTCGCCTCCATGGGCTTCGGAGGCGTCGAGTCGTCCCGCGGGCGGCTGCGGCACTTGGATCACGGCTGCGTCTCGACCTCGAAGGACGAGCCTACAGGCGATCGACTCCTGAGGATATTCGACGCGGTTTCGGGCCTCGTCGAAAAATGGAAGCCGGGCGCAGGGAGCATGGAGAGCCTCTATTTCTGGAAGAACGTAACCTCCGCCATGCCCGTGGCCGAGGCCAAGGGCGTCATCAGGCTGGCCTTCGCGCGATCGGGCGTCGAGCTCGAGGAATACAGCCCGACGGCCATCAAACAGGCCGTAACCGGCTCGGCCCGCGCCGAGAAGGATCAGGTGCAGGAGATGGTTCGCCTCCTCCTCGGCCTGGACGCGGTACCGAAGCCCGATCACGCTTCCGACGCTCTAGCCGCCGCGATCTGCAGGGCCAATCACGAAGGGCCGCTATGATCGAGGACGATTGTTAGGGCGGCTCGAATGACTCTATAATCCCGAGAACATGTTCAACAGCATATGCGGCGTCCTGTCCGAGAAGCGCGCGGACGCAATCTGCATCGAGACCTCGGGCGTGGAGTGGGAGATCGCCGTGCCCGTCCGCTCGGTCGACGACTTCGGGCGAGTGGGGGAGGAGGCCAGGGCCTTCGTATGGCTCCACCACTACGAGGACGGCATGCGGCTCTTCGGATTCCCGACCGAGGAGGAGCGCTCGGTCTTCCATGAGCTCATGAAGGTCGAGGGCATCGGCCCTAAGCAGGCGATCCGGATCCTGTCCGGCATCAGGCCCGACTCGCTCGAGGCGGCCCTTGATAGCGACGACCTCGCGGCCCTGCAAAAGATACCAGGCGTCGGACCGAAGCTCGCGTCGAAAATGCTCCTCTCGCTCAAGGGAAAGATCGTGCGGCCCGGCGAGGCCAAGGCCCGGGGCGAGGTCCGCGGCGATGCCCGGTGGACGGACATTATCCGCGCCCTCGCGGACATGGGATACGATCGCAAGGCCGCCGAGAAAGCCGTTGCCGAAGCGGCGCCCTCAGCGGCCGAGGGACCTGAGCGCGAGCGCGAGATCTTCCGCAAGGCGCTCATCGCACTCTCGTCCGGAGGCTAGGGTGGCGCGGAAGATGGATCCTGCCTTCGATCCCGAGGAGGACGAGCGCGAAGTCTCCCTGCGGCCCAAGATGCTCTCGGAGTTCCAGGGCCAGGCGGCCCTCAAGAAGAACCTCGAGCTGTTCATCCGCGCGGCGAGGGAGCGCGGCGAGGCGCTCGATCACCTGTTCCTGATGGGGCCGCCCGGCCTCGGCAAGACTACGCTCGCCCTCGTCGTCGCGAACGAGCTCGGCGCGGACTTCAAGCCGACCAGCGCCCCGGCCCTCGAGAAGCCCAAGGACCTCGCGGGAGTGCTGACCACGCTGCGCGAGCGCTCGGTCCTCTTCATCGACGAAATCCACAGGCTCAAGCCGACCATCGAGGAGATGCTCTACATTGCGATGGAGGACTTCGAGCTCGACTGGATGATAGGTCAGGGCCCCGCGGCCCGCACGGTCAGGATACCCGTCCCGCCCTTCACCTTGATCGGGGCGACGACCAAGGCCGGGACGGTCTCGGCGCCGCTCGCGAGCCGCTTCGGCATCTCGCTCCGCTTCGGCTACTACGGGCCCGACGAGCTTAAGTCCATAATCGCGCGATCGTCGTCGATCCTCGGCGTCGAGGTCAGCCCGGGCGCGGCCGCCCTCCTCGCGGCCTCGAGCCGCGGGACGCCGCGCATCGCCAACCGCCTCCTGCGCCGCATGCGGGACTTCGCCCAGATCGAAGGAGACGGCCTCGTGAACGAGAAGATCGTCCGCTCGGGCCTCGAGCGCCTCGAGATCGACGACCTCGGCCTCGAGCGCCTCGACCGGGAGATCCTGCGCGCCGTGATCCAGAAGTACGCGGGCGGGCCCGTCGGCGCCGAGACCCTCGCGATAACGGTCGGCGAGGGCGTCGACAGCCTCGAGGACTTCTACGAGCCCTACCTCATCCAGGCGGGACTCCTGGCGCGCACGAGCAGGGGCAGGGTCGCGACCGCGGCCGCGTATCGTCATCTTGGGATGGAGCCTCCGAGTGAGGACGGACGACTTCTCTTTTGACCTTCCCGAGGAGCTCGTAGCGCAACGCCCGCCCGAGAGGCGCGGCGAGTCGCGCCTCATGGCCCTCGACAGGTCGACGGGCGCCGTATCGCACCACGCGATGCGCGATATCGTCGGCCTCGTCGAGCCCGGCGCCCTCATGGTCTTCAACGACTCGCGGGTGAGGAAGGCCAGGATCTTCGGGACGGCGCTCGACACGGGCTCGAGGGTCGAGTTCCTCCTCCTCCGGCGCATGGGCGACGGTCTTTGGGAAGCCGCCGCATCAAAGCTTCGAAGGCAACGGCCCGGCAGGCGCTACTCCTTTCCCGAGGGCGTCGAGGCCGAGTCGCGCGGGAGCGGGGAGAGTGGAGAGGGCGGACGCCCGGAGAGCCTCGTACTGGAATTCTCGCCGGGCATCGACGATGACTACCTCGAGCGCAACGGACACGTGCCGCTTCCTCCGTACATCAGGCGCGACGACGTTCCCGAGGACGAGGAGCGCTACCAGACCGTGTACTCGCGCAAGGTCGGCTCGGCGGCCTGCCCGACCGCCGGGCTGCACTTCACCGAAGAGCTGCTCGGCGAGCTCGACGCGGCGGGCGTCCGCAGGGCCTCGGTGACGCTGCACGTCGGGCTCGGGACCTTCCTGCCCGTTCGGACCGATACCGTCGAGGACCACTCCATGCACGAGGAAGAGTTCAGCGTGCCCCAGGAGACGGCCCGGGCCGTGGCCGATGCCAGGGCGGAGGGCAGGCCGGTCTACGCCGTCGGCACGACCAGCCTACGCACCCTCGAGTCGGCCTGGATCGAGGGCTCGGGGCTGCGCGCGGGCTCGGGCTCGACGAGGATATTCATTTATCCCGGTTATCGCTTCAAAGCCGTGGACAGACTCTTCACGAATTTCCATACGCCTCGCTCGACCCTGCTCATGCTGGTATCGGCCTTCGCGGGGCGGGAGCGCGTGCTCGCCGCCTACGCCGAGGCGGTCCGCGAGCGGTACCGCTTCTTCAGCTACGGCGACGCCATGCTGATAAAGTAGATCGTCAGTAGGTGGACGCGTCCATCTTCTCGAACTCGGCCCTCACCTTCTCCAGCCTCTTGAGCTCGTCGCCGATGATGTCCGCGTAGTCGAGGTCGCCCGATTCTATCCGGTAGGCCTCGTCTATCCAGTACTGGACCTCGTCGAGCTTGACGAAGCGCAGCTTCATCGCCTTCGCCGCCAGTTCTTTGGCCTCGGTCCAGTACGAGAGGGCGGCCCGGTAGGCGGTCTCGGCGGTCTTGAGGCTGTCGAGGTTCTGATCCTTCCAGGGCGCGTTGTAGAAGTACGCGACCCGCTTGTCGAATTTGGAGCCGAGGGCGAGGTGCTGCTCGATGAGCTTCAGGTCGAGGTGCATGTCGAGAAGGTAGCGGTAGCGCTCCCAATGGGTCTTGTCCTCGATCTTGGCGAGCGCGTAGAGGGGATTGCAGAAGTCGGCCTTCTTCGCCTTCTCGAGCCAGTAGATGTTCTCGATCGAGTCGTCGGGATACTGGATATAGTGCGTGTGGAAAAGCCTGTAGTACTGTTCCTTGAAGTAGACGGGATACGCTGCCGCGGCTGCCGCGGCGACCACCAGGAGGACAGCGAGGGCTGAACGCTTTCCCATACCGATATACTCATCGGATGGCTTCGGCCTCGAATGTAGGGACGAAACCTCGGCGCCGGGAGGTTGTTTATTCGACGTAGGGAGCGCGCTTACGCGACGGGGGGCGCGGAGAGGGCTACGCCGAGCTCTACGCCGATCGCTTCAAGCACGTGTCGCGTCACGCGATCGAGGGGCTGAGACGCGTCGACTCGGACGATCCGCATGCGGGTGCTCGAGAGCCGCTCGATCGACCGGGCGTAGGCCTCGCGCACGAGCTCCTGGAAGTTGAGCACCTCGTATATCTCGCGGTTCTCCCTGCCGCGGATCCGGTCGAGGGACTGCTCGGGGGGCACGTCGAAATAGAGGAGGAGGCGGGGGAGGGGGAAGGACGAGTTCAGGGACCAGGGAAGATCGGAGCCGCAGGCGGCGCCCTGGTAGGCCAGGCTTGAAAGGACATAGCGGTCGCAGACGACGGCCTTGCCCTCTTTGAGGGTCTCAAGGATTCCTCCCTTGCCGTATACGTGCTCGTTCCTGTCGGCGGAGAAGAGCCGGGCCACGGTACCTGGATCGCGAACGAGGCTTCCGGAGAGTATCGAACGGATAAGGGCGCCCTCCTGGCTCTCCGTAGGCTCGAAGGTCGTCCAATGGGGAACGCGGGCACCCTCGAGGGCCGCGTCGATGATCCTGAGCTGGGTAGTCGTGCCGGCGCCATCGCCGCCCTCGAGGACGATGAAGCGCTCCAGCACCTCCCTTTCCTGCTTTTCCATCGCTCGAGCCTAGCCTCGAGCAGCCTTTACGCGCAAGCGTTCGCGGCGTTCGGCCGCTGACGGGAGGAATCGGCTTGTGGTATCGTTAGGGACACGAGCATGGTCATAGAGAAGCGGGCGCCGGTCGCGGCCGCCGGACTGCTAATCCTCGCCGCCGCGGCCTTCCTCGTCCTACCGCCTTTGGACAGGGCCGCGCGCGAAGGCATCGGCGCGGCTATCCGATCGGCGAAGACCGGGCTCGAGGACATGATCGGCCTGAGGATTTCTTTCGACGCTTTGTCCCCCTCGATACTTCGATCCGCCTCGGTCTCGCGGCTGAGGATCGCGGCGCCGGGCGGTCGGACCCTGCTCGAGGCAAGGAAGGTCCGCTTCTACTACAACATCTTCGCTCTCTTCTCCGAGGACGTGTCGAGGGCGATCGTCGGCCTGGGGCTCGAGGGCGTGACGATGGATCTGCGGCTGCCGGAGGACAAGGAGATCGTCGACAGGCTTTCGAAGCTTTTTTCCGGGAAAGGCGGCGGCCCGACGCCTCGAATGACGATCACCGGGCGCGGGGTCGAGGCCTCCGTGACCCTGGACGGCGCGGGCACGGCCGCCTTCGCGGCGAGCGATCTGCGCTTCTCCAACGTCGGCGAGGCCGTCGAGCTATCGCTCGACGGCGAATTCTCAGTCCGAAGCGAAGCGAAGGGCTCGCAGGAAATCTCCGGTCCCGTCAAGATCGCCGGCTCGCTCACGAACGACTTCAGCCGCGCGAGGCTCGGTCTCTCCGTGGCTGCGGCTTCGGGAGACTTCTCGCTCTCGACGCAGCGCTTCGAGCTCGTCTACGCCGACGGAGCGGTGACGCTCACGAAGGTCAAGGATAAGGCCCCCGTCGACGCGGAGGTCAAGTACGACATCGCGTCCGGCGACCTCGCGGCCTCGATACGCATGGAGGGGTTCGCTCCTTCGGGGAGCGTCCGCCTCGGCAAGGGCTTCGACGGCCTCGAGCCCTGGCTCTCCATCCCGTATTACGGCTCTATATCGCTTCGGGCACCCGGCGGAGATCTCAGCGCCCTCTCGTACGAGGCACGGGTCTCCGGATCGCTGCCTAAGGGAGTCCTGCCGCGCGGAGCGGAAGGGAAGGGCCCTATGGACGCCGAGCTCGCCGCGAAGGGCGACTACTCCGCCGTGTCGATCGAGTACGCGCGGCTCGACAGCCCGGGGCTGAGGCTCGAGTACCGCGGGGACTTCCGCTTCGCCGACCTCTCGCCGGAAGGCACGCTCGACGCGAGGCTCGTCCTCATGAACGGCAGGCTACCCATCGAGGCCTCGCTCAGGATAACCGAGAACGATGGCGAGTATACCGCTTTCGCCGATACGGCCAGCGCGGCCGGCGTGGAGATACGGGACATCGTCGTGCTGGCCTCGCGCAAGGGCGGCCTCGTGGATTTCCGAGCGTCAATGCGGCCGCCCGAGGCGGACGCCGACGAGCTCCCCGCGGCACGATTCTCGGGCGAGGCCGGTACCGGCGGAGGCAAGCTCCCTACTATAGGAATCGAGGGCAGCGCTTCCTTCGGGGCCGATCCGGTGCTCGAGGTCTCTATGGACGTCAGCGAGCTGGACCTCCAACCGCTCAAGCCGATCGTCGAAGCCGCGATCGGCTCGCCCGAGGCCGCCGCGATCATCGGCGACCTGAAGATCGGCTTCGAGCTCTTCGCGACGAGCGACTTCAAGCGGTTGTCATGGTCGGCCCCCGAGTTCACCCTCGTATCGCGGCGATCTCCGGGGACCTTCGCTTCTCTCTCCCTCGCCGGCGGCGACAAATCCGTCTCCGTGAAGAACGCGGTGCTATCGATAGGAGGGCGCGCGATAAAGGGCTCGGGCAAGCTGGAGCTCGGAGGATCCGACGGCATGGGCTTCGAGGCGCGGATCGATCTGTCGGACATACCGTACGTCATCAGGGGAAACCTCGCGGAGGGCGGGCTCTCGATGTCCGGCGACTACGGCTTCGAGCTGAACGCGGCCAAGGCTGGAGAGGATACGTACTTCGGGGCCACGGCCCGCGACCTGCCCGTTCCCGTGGCGGGCGGCGTCTTCCTCGCCTCCCTGGACGCGACCGGACGATTTCGGAGCGCCGAGGATTGGGGCGTCTCGCTCTCGAGGCTCGATCTCGCGCCCTCGGGCGAGCTGATGAACGATCTGCCGCGGGTCGAGCTCGCGGGAGCGCTGGGGCCGAAGGGCGGCGCCCTCGGCTCGATACGGATCGCGGACAAGGTCTCCGAAGTGAGCGGGAACGCATCGATAGCGTACTCTCTCGAGAACGGATTCAAGGCGAAAGTCGAGGCCGATCTCGAGGGGACGGCGCCGAGGAGCTCCGCGGGCGCGCAGGGCCTGGGAGGATTGCTCGGGCAATCGGCCGCGCGCAGTCAAATAGCCGCGGCCGAGTCGTACGCGATCTCGGCGGCCTACGAGAACGGCAGCTATCGAGGAAACGTCGTCGTATCCGGCTCGCCCTTGGCGAGAATCAAGGGACTCCCGGTAAAAGGCTCCCTCGACGGCAAACTCTCATTCTCAGGAGACTCGAAGGGTCCAAGGATGGACGTCGAGGCACGCCTCCGCGACGGAAGCTTCCAGGAACAGGCCTTGAGCCTCTCGCTCTCCGGTTCGTACTACGATCGTCGCCTGAGCGTCGCGGGCCTGGACGCCGCGTACCAGGGATTCAGGATATCCGATACCAAGGGCGGCCTCTCGCTTGAGAGCGGCTCGGGCGATCTTTCGGTGCTCGTCTCGGGATCGTTCCTCGGGGAGCCGGTCTCCTATTCCGTATCGGCGACGGGCGAGTCGACGTCGCGCGACGCCGCCGCCGGGCCGTTCAGGAGCTATTCCGTCAATGGATCCGCGCGAGTCGCAAAAGAAGGCTCAGCCTCATGGCCGTTCTTCGCTAAGATCGACGAGAGCGGCCTCTTCGTCAGGGCCGGCGTCTCCGACGAGCTGCGACTTGACTACAAGTCGGACCGGAGCTTCGTCGCGAGCCTCAAGGCCCCGCTCCCCGTACGAGTGGAGGCGAAGGGGAAATACGATGGAAAGGACATCGACCTCTCGGCCACCGGCCTCGATCTCAACGTCAGCATCCTGAGGCCCCTCGTCGATCCCGACGACCTCACCTTCGAGTCGGGCAGGATACGCGGCGACTTCCACGCCTACGGGCTGGCGAGCGACCCGGAGATAGAGGGCGACTTGCAGATCGTGGACGCGATGCTGCGCGTCCCGGGTTGGATCGCCGATCCGATAGGACCGATCAACGCTCCCGTCTCGATATCCGAACGCAGTTTCGTCGCGGTCGTGCACTCGGTTCCCGTGGGCCGCGCTGCGGTGACCGCCCGCGCGCAGGGCGTCTTCGACCATTGGCTGCCGTCGGAGCTTTCCGCCTCCATCAGCTCGATCGCGGGCTCGCAAGTCAGGCTGGGCTTCGTCGTACTGGGAATTAAGGCCGAGGGCGAGGCCGAGATCGATCTCAAGGGAAGCCTGGACGGCGACGTCTTCCACTTCGACGTCGACGTGGCCTTCGACAAGGCAACCGTCGTCGTGAGCCCCGCCGTGCTCGGAGGCGGATCCTCGTCCGACGCCCCGCCCAGGGAAAGGTCGGCAGTGACGCTCGATCTCGCGGCGAGCCTGCGTTTCGGGCGCGGCGTGCGCGTGTACTTCCCGTACAAGGAGAATCCGGTCGTGGAAGGCTATACGGAGCCGTCCAGCGCGCTGCGGATCAGCTGGGACCAGGCGTCGGGGGATTACTCGGTCAAGGGCGCCGCCGTGCTCAGGGGCGGAGAGGTCTTCTATATCCAACGCAACTTCTTCTTGAAGAGCGGCAAGATGGTCTTCAACGAGGAGACCGGGATGTTCGATCCTCGCGTCACCATCCTCGCCGAGCTGAGGGAGAGGAACGACGATGGCCCCGTGATCGTGACGCTAAGGGCGGACAACACGCCGATATCGAGCTTCAAGCCCAGGCTCAGCTCGGAGCCGGCGATGACCGAGGCGCAGATCGCGATACTCCTCGGGCAGAACCTCCTCGGCGTGTCGGAAGACGAGAGCCTGGACATACGGAAGGCCGTCATCTCGTCGAGCGAGTTCATCCCGCAGCTGAACGTCACGAGGGCCTTCGAGAACAAGGTACGCGAGATAGTCGGGCTGGACATCCTCTACCTGCGAACGCAGGTGCTCCAGCGATGGCTCATCGACATCTCGGGCGATAGCGAGGACGCGACCGGCAATCCGTTGAGCCGCTATCTCGACAGCACCGAGCTGTACGCGGGGAAGTACCTGAGCGACTCCATATTCGCGTACGGATCGGTGCGCCTCGAAGATGAAGACCCTCTTGCCGGTAAAGACAAATTGGGAATAGACTCCGAGTTCGGCGTGGAACTGGATACGCCCTTTGGGCTGGTGCAGTGGACCATCGCTCCGAGTCATTGGGACGACCTTCTGATCAGCGACCAGAGCCTCAGCCTGAGCTGGCGGCTCTCCTACTGATAATGAGGAGTACTATGAAGCGATTCTTGACCGCGACGGCCCTCGTCCTCATCGCTCTCGCTGCGAGCGGGCAGGCTTCCGAAGGAACGGGAACGGCGACCGAAGACTGGTTCTGGGGCAAGCCGGTGGCTTCCATGCAATGGGAAGGGATCGTCCACGCGGATAAGCGCGAGCTCGAAGCCGTGACCAGGAACTACATCGGAAAGGAATTCACCTCCGATCTCTGGATGGAGCTCCAGTCCAGGATATACGAGCTCGATTGGTTCGAGAAGATCGACCCTTCCGCCGTACCCGCCGACGATGCCAAGACAAAAGTCATCATCAAATTCATCGTGGTCGAGAAGCCGGCGATCGAGGCCGTCAGGGTGATCGGTAATTCCGGTATACGGGCGTCGGACATTCTCGACGCCGTATCCGAGAAGTCCGGCGACATCTTCAACCAGTCGAAGACGCGCGTGGACGAGCTCGCGGTGCGGAGGCTCTACCTCGAGCGCGGATATCCGGACGCGACCGTCTCTTCGAAGACTCAGTCGGGGAAGGACCCCGGATCGATCGTCGTCCTCTTCTCGGTCGTGGAAGGCGAGCAGGTGGCCGTCCGCGAGATCCGCTTCTCGGGCAACTCCGCCGTCTCCTCCAAGACCCTCCAGGGGCAGATGGACCTGAAGACCGCGGGGTTCCTCAAGGCCGGGACCTTCCAGGAGGCCACGCTGGAGGAGGACAAGCGCAAGATCGTCGAATACTACCACACCCGCGGTTACGTCGACGCCAAGGTCGCGGACATCGTCAGGACCTACGAAAAAGATCCCAAGACGTCGAAGACGTGGCTGGTCCTCGATATCGTCGTGAACGAAGGCCGCCTCTGGACCTACGGAGGCATCACGTTCGAGGGCAACGAGATCTTCTCGACGGAGAAGCTCGCCGCGCTGGTGACGCTGAAGCCCGGGGCCGTCCTGAACTACCGCAAGCTCGAGTCCGAGAAGGCGAAGATAGACGATCTTTACTATGAGTCCGGCTACATCTTCAACACGATCGACATGACTGAGAAGCGCGACGAAGAGAAGATCTCCATCTCGTATACGGTGAAGATAGTCGAGCGCGACCGGGCCTATATCGAGAGCATCGCCATCAAGGGGAACAAGAGGACCAAGGACTACGTGATCTACCGCGAGCTGCCGCTGGAAGTCGGCGACATCTTCTCGAAGGCGAAGATCATGGACGGACTACGCAACCTCTATAACCTCCAGTACTTCTCCGGGATAAATCCCGAGATGTTCACCGGATCGGCAGACGGACTCATGAACCTCGTCATCGCGGTGGAGGAGCAGAGCACGGCCGACATCCAGTTCGGCGTCACGTTGACCGGGATCGGACAGCCGGACACCTTCCCGGTCTCGGGTCTCATCAAGTGGAGCGACCGCAACTTCTTCGGCAACGGGACCGACTTCAGCGTCGACGTGAGCGGATCCCCGACGGCTCAAGCGATCAGCTTCGGATACACGGACAAGTACTTCTTCGGCGATAAGATCTCCGGCGGAGTAAGCCTGTCCTTCTCGCATAAGATCCTTACGACGGGGCAGGACAGCATCGCCCCGATATTCGTCGACGGCGTGCCGGATCCCTTCACCGAGTCGCAGGACGGCGGGTACTCCCTGAGCGTCATCCCCTCTGACTATCTCATGCCGTATAGCGCATGGGATATATCGCTCAGCTTCTCGTCCGGCTACAAGATGCGGACGCCCGTCGGCGACCTCGGATTCGGAGGAGCCATTTCCTTCGGCGTCGGCATGAAGTCGTACGATGCGGAAGGATACAGGCCCGCGTCCCAGGACCTTCGCGATAACAACGGCGATTGGATACTCGAGAATAAGCTGATCGCGAGAACCTACCTGAACGACCTCGACCTATGGTACAGCCCGAGCTCAGGGTATTACCTCAGCCAGCGATTCACGTGGGCAGGACTCCTTCCCTTGGAGCCTCAGCAATATCTGAAGACGGAGACGAAGGCCGAGGGCTACCTGACGCTCTTCAATATCCCCGTCTTCGAGAAGTGGAACTGGAAGATGGTGCTCGGCGCGCACTCCAGCTTCTCGGCCATGGTCGCGAAGCCCTGGAAAGAGCTCGAGATCACCGACGACTGGCTCTACCTCGACGGCACCTTCAATGCGCGCGGATGGGACAACCTCTACGGCTTCGAGGGCGTCAGCATGTGGGAGAACTGGCTCGAGCTCCGGATGCCGATCCTCGAGCAGTTCGTCTGGGTGGACGGGTTCATCGACGCGGCCGCCATGAGGACCAAGGCCGGGATGGTGGATATGGATACCCTCGAGGTGGACGACGGCCACTCAAACTACGGGGATATGAGCTGGAAGGACCTGGCGCTCAGCGTGGGATTCGGCTTCCGCTTCTCGCTCATGCAATTCCCCTTCAAGATCTACTTCGCCAAGCGCTACGTATTCGACGGCGAGGACCTGATTTCGAAGACCGACAGCGGCTTCGATCTGGTCATCAGCATCACCCAGTCTCTGAACTGAGGGAGGCAATCGATGGACTGCAGGAGGATAGCGGTCGCGGCGGCGGCGATACTCATCTCGGCCGCCGCCTATTCCCAGCAGATAACGAGGATAGCCGTCGTCGACCTGTCTCGCGTGATATCGGCCTACTCGAGCGAATCGAAGGAAGTAAAGGCCTTCGAGCAGAAGAAGTCGCAGGTCCAGGCCGATATCGACCGCATGAGCGCCGAGCTCACTCGTCTCATGAGCGCCAAGGCCGAGGCGGACAAAAACGGGGACAAGGCGCAATCCGCGAGCCTGAAGGCCGAGATCGAGGATCGGACTAAGGTCCTGACCGACTTCGTCAGCGCGAAGCAGGCGGAGCTCGACGCGGAGGCCGCCTTGCTCGCCTCGTCGAACGCGTTCACGCAGGACTTGTACAGGCAGATTCAGCTCGTGGCCGAGATGAAGGGCTTCTCTCTGGTCCTCAACCTGAAGAGCGGCGACTCCGTCATGAACTCGGTGCTTTGGTACAGCCCGATGATCGACATCACGAGCGACGTCATACAGGCCCTGCAAGCGCCATAATTGTTCGCGCCGTTCCCCATCGCAGCGAGACGGCAAGAATCATTGCTTGCCGTCTTCGCTCTCGATGGCGCTGCGGAGCACCGAGGTGAGGGCGGAAAACCGTTTGCGGTTCTCCTGCGAGAGTTCGGAGAGTTCCTCGTGGGCATCCAGGAGGAACCGCGCCGTCGCCCTCTCGCCCCCTGAGATCTTTTCCATATCCTCGGGCAGCTCGAGCTCTCCCTTCTGCAGCTTTACGATGCTGAGGACGCCGATGGTGCGCAAGAGGCCACGGCAGGCCTCGTTGACTCCGTAGAGCTGAACGGTCCCTCCCGACGATCCCCGAACCGGTCGGGAGAAGCGCTTCTGGGTCCCCACTATGAGGCCGAGGAAGGTCGAGTCCATGTACTCGCATTCGGAGAGCTCGAGGAATATGTCCACGACGGGCGGCTCCTGGTCGAGCCTCGCGAAGAGCCTGGCCTTGAGGGGAGGGCAGACGAGGGCCGTCACGTGGCCGGTCGCCTTGACGTATACGGCGTCAGCAGATTCCCTGTAATACACCGCCTCTTCCACGTTCCCCCCTGAATGCCCTCGCCTTGTAGACTACCGTCTCGGCGCCTATAATGCAACGCCATGGCCGAGCGCGGGACGATGATGGATCAGTACAGGAGGATAAAGTCACGGCATCGGGACGCCGTGCTCTTTTTCCGCCTCGGCGACTTCTACGAGATGTTCTTCGAGGACGCCATCGAGGCCAGCGCGCTCCTCGACCTCACGCTCACCCGCAGGCAGGGCGAGCCGATGTGCGGCGTTCCCTACCACGCGGCCCGCTCCTACATCGCGCGGCTCCTCAAGCACGGCAAGAAGATCGCGATCTGCGAGCAGCTCACGGACGGCGCGGCGGCCAAAGGCCTCATGGAGCGCGACGTCGTCGAGGTCGTCACTCCCGGGACGACGGTGGAAGAGGACTTCCTCGACCAGGGCGCCAACAACTACCTCCTCGCGGCCTGCTCCTCGGGGAGCGCCGTGGCCGGCGCCGCGGCCGGAGGCGGCCGCTCGCTCTGCCTCGCGTACATGGACGTCTCCACGGGGGAATTCCGCGCCTTCGCGGTGCCGGATCCCGGCGGACCCGAATCGGCCGAGGCCTTGCGAGCGCAGCTGTTCAGGCTCGCGCCGCGCGAGATGATCGTCCAGCAGTCCCTCCTCGACAGGCCCGAGCTCGCGGAGGCGGTCGCCGAGATCGAAGGGCTCGTCGTCAACCGGTACCCCGACTGGAGCTTCGACGCCGCTCAGTCCTCGGTGGAGATCGCGAGGCGCTTCGGGTTGCAGTCCCTGAAGGGCCACGGCTTCGAGGACGGCTCGCCGGAGCTCGCCGCGGCTGGCGCCCTGCTCCGCTACGTCGACGAGACGGCGCGCTCCTCGTCTCCGCAGCTGTCGCCGCCGCTTCCCTTCCGCGAGGACGAGTTCGTGTCGATCGACGAGGGCTCTAGGAAGAACCTGGAGATCGTCCGTAACATGAGCGACTCAGGGAAGGCCTACAGCCTCATAGCCGTCCTGGACTTCACGAGGACAGCCCCCGGGGCCCGTCTCCTGCGGCAATGGCTCCTCCAGCCGCTACGCGAGAGGGCTGCCGTCGAGGAGAGGCTCGACGCCGTGGAATTCCTCTATCGCGATCAGGCCCTCCTCGCCGGGCTGCGAGAGGCCCTGGGAAGCGTGCGGGACGTCGAGCGCCTCGCGGCGCGGGTCGCCATGGACAAGGCGCACGCCAAGGATCTCCTTGCCCTGGCCCTGTCTATACGGGGATGCGCCGCGGCGCGCGGGCTCGTCGCCTCCGCGTTGGGAGAGGCGCCCGCGGCAAGCGTCGCCGCGTCCACAGAGGGCGCCGGCGAGCGCGGCGCCGCGAAATCTCCTCGCGAGGGAGCCCGTCGACTCCTCGCGGGCGACGAAGAGGAGCGCGCTCTTTCGGCGGCGCTGGCAGCCTCGGACGACATCGATAAGGCGGTAATGGACGAGCCCTCGATACTCCTGACCGAGGGAGGACTCATTCGCGAAGGCTACGACGCCGAACTCGACAGACTCAGGTCGCTCAAATCGGGATCGAGCGAGCTCCTCGACGCGTATGTCGAGGAGGAGCGCGCGGCAACGGGCATTACGACGCTCCGCGTCAGGTACAACCGCATAATCGGCCACTATCTCGAGGTCTCCAAAGGAAAGCTCGACTCGGTCCCGAAGCACTTCATCAGGCGGCAGTCCCTCGTCGCGGGAGAGCGCTTCACCACCGCGCGGCTCTCGGAACTCGAGAGCGAGATCAACGGGGCGACCGAGCGGATCGTGGAGCTGGAGCGCAGGCTTTTCCTCGAGCTGCGCGGCCGCGTGAAGGAGGCCGTAGGCGGCATCCTCGCGCTCGGTCGGGCCGCCGCGGTCCGCGACTGCCTCGCGTCCTTCGCCTGGGCGGCCACCGCGCGCGGATACTCGAGGCCGCGCCTGGTCGACGAGCCGGTGCTCCGGATAGCGGAGGGCAGGCATCCCGTCGTCGAGGCGCACCTCGGCTCCGGCTCCTTCGTGCCTAACGGAATCCGTCTGGATGCCAGTAGGCATCCAGACATCGCGGAAGCGCCGGGCGGCGCTGAGGGCGGAGACCCGGCCTTCGCGCTGATCACGGGCCCGAACATGGCAGGAAAATCGACCTTCCTGCGCCAGGCCGCGCTCATCGCCCTGATGGCCCAGGCCGGCTCCTTCGTCCCCGCCCTCGAGGCGGAAATCGGAATGATCGACAAGATCTACTGCAGGGTCGGGGCTCAGGACAATCTCGCCCGCGGGGAGAGCACCTTCCTCGTCGAGATGCACGAGACGGCCTACATCCTCAATACCGCGACGCCCTCAAGCCTCGTCATCATGGACGAGGTCGGGAGGGGAACGAGCACCGTGGACGGCCTCGCCATCGCGTGGGCGGTCAGCGAGCGCATCCTCGACGGGATAGGATGCCGCGCCCTCTTCGCGACGCACTACCACGAGCTCACGGTCATGGCTCACCCCAGGATGAGGAACTTCTCCATGGCGGTGCTCGAGGAGGACGAGGACGTCGTGTTCCTGAAGCGGCTCGAGGAGGGGCCCGCCGAGGGCTCCTACGGCATCCACGTCGCCAAGCTGGCGGGGCTCCCCCGCGTCGTGCTCGAGCGCGCCAGGAGCATCCAGGCCGAGCTCGTGCGCCAGGAGAGAGCGCTGCCGTCAGCATCGGCGCTCCCGGCGCCGACCCAAGGCTCCTCGCCGTCGGCCGAGGCCGCGAGGGGCCTGAAGAAAGCGCGGCCGGACGCGCAGGAAGGGCTCTTCAGCCCGGCCGACCTCGTCCTCGCGGAGCTCGCCTCGATCGACGTCGACAAACTCACTCCTCTCGGCGCCCTCAACAAGCTCGACGAGCTCCGAAAGCGCCTTCAAGCGTAGCCCGGGCGGCCGCGCGTAGATGCGCATGCTACTCATCGCACGAAGACTGCTCGACGCTGCCCTGCCCAGGAGCTGCGTCCTGTGCGGCGTCGCGCCGCTCGGAGATGCCGACCACGGATCGCTCTGCTCCGCCTGCGAGGATGGCCTGGCGCCCTGGAACGGGGCTCGATGCCGCGCCTGCGGGCTTCCCCTGGTCTCGGAAGAAGGGATATGCATGCGCTGCCGCGGCGTTACCTGGGCCTTCGACGAGGCCTATCCGTTATTCTCGTATTCCGGCCAGTTCCGGGAGCTCTTGTCCGCGTACAAGAAAGGCGGCAGGAGAAGCCTCGCTCTCCCGCTGGCCCGGATGGCGGCCAAGGAAGTATCGCGGCGATGGCCGGGTCGGATCATCGTGCCCGTACCGCCCAGGCCGGGGAAGCTCAGGTCCAAGGGATGGGACCAGGTCGAGGAGATCGCGCTTTGCCTGGAACGGATGGGCCTCCGCGTTGAACGGCCGCTGCGCCGCGCGTCATCTGCCGAGCAGAAGCGCCTCGGAAGGGAGGGGAGGGCGATGAACGCGCGCGCTTCCTATGCGCTCAAGCCGGGCGCTTCCTCGCCGGAGCATCCATTGATTCTCGACGACGTTATCACGACAGGAGCGACGATCGACGCGTGCTCGAGGGCGCTCAGGGGAGGAGGTGCACGCGACGTCGCGGCCCTCGCGCTCGCGGCCGATTAGCCCGGATATCTCACGCCACGCCGCAAAACAGGAGGTATCCGGCCTAGCGATGACGGCGCGACCGACTGTCTCAGGTCGGCCGGTTGACGAGGAATGGATCACGAGGTAGTATTGCGCTTGATGTAATAAAAACAAAGATTCTCCTTAGCGATAAGAAGAGTCGTGCGAACGACTCTTTTTTTATAGGCATTCGGGCATGACGGAAAGCGAAGCTCTTTTCGATGAGCTCGCGTCCCTTCTCTCGGGAGCGGGCCTGGCTCTCGTCGAGCTGAACGTGGGCCGCGGTAGAGGTTCGGCCCAGGCGAGGGCAACGATCTACGCTCCGGACGGGACCGGGACTTCTGAATGCGCGAAGGCTCACCGGATCATCTATCCGAGGCTCCAGGCCTTCTTCGGAAGCCAGGAGCCGACCTTGGAGGTGGCGAGCCCCGGCATCGATCGGACGCTCCGCTCCGACAGGGAATGGAGGATCTTCGCGGGCCGTCGGGTCAGGATCCTCTTGAAGGAAGACGCGACCGAGGGACGGGACTGGATCTCGGGGCGCATTGAGCGCGCGGGGGACGAGGGGGTCGTCCTCGCGACGGATAAAGGGGAGCGCGCGCTGCGCTTCGACGAGATCGCGAAAGCGAAGCTCGATTCCACGAGGGAGGGAGACTAAGCAGAATGGCTTCCGAAATGGCAGAGGCGATACGGCAGCTGATCAATGAGAAGGGCATATCAGAGGACCTGATCGTAAAGACGGTCGAGGACGCCCTGATGGCCGCCTATAAGAAGAAGTACGGGACCAACGAGAACGCCGTCGTCCGGTTCAAGGACGATTACGAAGGCGTCGACGTCTACGCCAAGAAGACCATCGTCGAGGAGGTCGACGACCCGGTGCTCGAGATCTCCCTCGAGGAGGCTCAGGAGATGGCCGATGGCGCCGAGGTCGGCGACATCCTCGAGCTGCCTGTCGACCCGCACGAGTTCGACCTGCAGTCCGTCATGCTGGCCAAGCAGACGACGAGACAATCCCTCCGCGAGATATCGCGCGACACCCAGTACGCCGAGTACAAGTCCAAGGTCGGCGAGATCATCATCGGGTACTACCAGCGAGAGAAGAACGGCAACATCTTCGTCGACTTAGGCAAGATCGAGGGCATCTTCCCGAAGAAGTACCAGTCGCCCCGCGAGACCTACCACCCGAACGACCGCATCAAGGCGATGATCGTCGAGGTCGAGAAGGGCCGGATGGGCCCGATGATAATCCTCTCGAGGACCCACGCCGAGTTCGTGCGGAAGATACTCGAGCTCGAGGTGCCGGAGATCTACGACAAGGCCGTGGAGGTCTTCAAGATCGTCCGCGAGCCCGGCTACCGCACTAAGATCGCGGTCATGTCGAACCGCGAGGACATCGATCCCGTGGGCGCCTGCGTCGGCCTCAAGGGCATCCGCATCCAGGCGATCATCAGGGAGCTCGAGGGCGAGAAGGTCGACATACTCAAGTACGAGCTCGACCCCAAGCGCTTCATCCGCAACGCGCTCTCGCCCGCCGAGGTGAAGGACGTCTTCATAGTCGACGAGGCCAAGCACCTCGCCCTCGCCGTCGTCGCCGAGAGCCAGCTCTCGGTGGCCATCGGCAAGCAGGGCCTCAACGTAAGGCTCGCGAACCGGCTCTGCGACTGGAGCATCGACGTCAAGACCGAGGAGCAGTTCATGCAGATGGACCGCTCGAGCGACCTGCGGAAGGCCGTTTCGGAGCTCTTCGGGGAAACGGAAGCCGAGGGCGCGGCGCCGATCGTGGACCTGCCGGGCATGGAGGCTCCCTGGGCCGCGGCCCTCGAGGCAGTCGGCGTCAGGACCGTGGAGGACTTCCTCGCCATGCCGCCCGGGAAGCTTTCCGACATCGAGGGCATCGACGCCCAGGCTGCCGAGAAGATACAGGCGATCGTCGACGAGAACGTAGAAGTCGTGGAAGAAGAGAACGGAGGGGAGGCCGAGGCGGCTCCCGAGTCCGATGAAGTGTACGAGTGCCCGGACTGCGGTACGCGCGTGACTCCGGATATGGCGCGCTGTCCGAATTGCGGCGTAGAGCTGAGCTTCGAGTACGAGGACGACCAGGAAGCGTAAAGGGAGCGTATGACGGATAATACCGAGAATCCGCAGAAGAAGGCGAATCTCATAAAGCAGCCCAAGACGCGAGCGCCTGCGCCTCAGGAGCCGGAGGCACCTGCGCCGGCCCCCGCGCACGCGGTCGAGGGCGACGCTTCCGGCGAGAAGCGCAAGGTCGTCGTCGTCAAGAAGAAAGTCGTCGTCAAGAAAGTCCAAGCCAGGGTGGTCGCGCATCACGATGAAGCTCAGGCACAAGCTCAGGGCGCCGAGCGGCCAGCCGAGGAAAAGGCGCCAGCCCCGCAGGTTCCTGCAGCTCCCCGCGCCGAGGCGCCTCGCGACGAGCCCAGGCCCGCGGCGGCAGATAGGCCTGCCCCGAGGCCTGCGGCCGCCGATCATCCCGCCGTTCGTTCTCCGGCTGATACCGGATCGGACAGGAGCTACGGACCCGCGGCTCCCTCAGGAGAAAGGCCCGGATACGGGGATTCTCGCTACCCGAACGATAGGACATATGGACAAGGACAGGGCCAAGGGCCGAGGCCCGGCGGCTACGGCCAGGGTGGCGGCTATCAAGGTCAGCGCCCGGGCGGCTACGGCCAGGGTGGCGGCGGCTATCAGGGTCAGAGGCCCGGCGGTTACGGCCAGGGTGGCGGCGGCTATCAGGGTCAGAGGCCCGGCGGTTACGGTCAAGGTGGCGGCGGCTATCAGGGTCAGAGGCCCGGCGGCTACGGTCAAGGTGGCGGCGGCTATCAGGGTCAGAGGCCCGGCGGCTACGGTCAAGGTGGCGGCGGCTATCAGGGCCAGAGGCCCGGCGGTTACGGTCAAGGTGGCGGCGGCTATCAGGGCCAGAGGCCTGGCGGCTATGGCCAGGGCGGCGGCGGCTATCAGGGCCAGCGCCCCGCCGGCGGCGGCTACGGTGGACCGAGGCCCGGCGGCTATGGCCAGGGCGGCGGCTACGGTGGACAAAGGCCTGGCGGTTACGGTCAAGGCGGCGGACGCCCCGGCGGCGGCTACGGCGGCCCAGGCCGCGGCGGCCCCGGCGGAAGGCCGGGCGGCGGTCCGCCTCCCATTGGCTCAGGCAAGACCGCGGCGCGAAAGCCCCTCTCGAGGCGCAAGCCTTCCTTCAATAAACGCGAGGACGAGGCCGAGAAGGCGCTGCAGCTCAAGAAGAAGGCCGAAGCGCGGGCGATGGCGATCCCGAAGGAGATCGACATCATGGAGACCATCTCGGTCTCCGAGCTCGCCAAGAAGATGAACATCAAGCCGGCCGAGCTCATCGCGAAGTTGATGTCCCTCGGCGTCATGGCGACGATCAACCAGAAGATCGACTCCGACACGGCGACCATCCTGGCCGGCGAGTACGGCTGCGCGGTGCACATCGTCTCGCTCTACGACGAGACTGTGATCGAGAAGGCCGCCGACAAGCCGGAGGACCTCTCTCACCGCGCGCCCATCGTCACGGTCATGGGCCACGTCGACCACGGAAAGACCAAGCTCCTCGACGCGATCCGCAAGACCGACGTCGTCTCGGGAGAGTTCGGCGGTATAACGCAGCACATCGGCGCCTACCAGGTCGAGACGCCCAAGGGCAAGATCACCTTCCTCGATACGCCCGGACACGCGGCCTTCACCAAAATGCGAGCCCGCGGCGCCGACATTACGGACATCGTAGTCCTGGTCGTGGCGGCCAACGACGGCGTCATGCCGCAGACGCGCGAGGCCATCGACCACGCGAAGGCCGCGAAGGTCCCCATCATCGTCGCTATAAACAAGATCGACCTGCCCGAGGCCAACCCGGACCGCGTAAAGACCCAGCTCTCCGACCTGGGCCTCCAGCCCGAGGAGTGGGGCGGCACGACGATCTTCTGCGAGATCTCCGCGCTCAAGAAGCAGGGCATCACCGAGCTCCTCGACGCGATCCTCCTCCAGGCCGAGGTGCTCGAGCTCACGGCCAACCACGAGAGGAAGGCAGAGGGCAAGGTCGTCGAGTCCCGCCTGGACCAGGGCCGCGGTATCGTGGCCACGATCATTCCCCAGCGCGGCACGCTCAGGATCGGCGACTCCTTCGTCGCGGGCATCTTCCCCGGCAAGGTGCGCGCCATGTTCAACGATAAAGGCGAGCGCATCGAAGAGGCTCCGCCCTCCATGCCGGTCGAGGTCATCGGCTTCGAGGGCATGCCCAATGCGGGCGACCCCTTCGAGGCAGTCGAGGACGAGAAGTACGCGCGCGCGATCTCGGTCAAGCGTCAGGAGCTCAAGAAGTACGAGGAGGCCAAGAACGTCAAGAAGGTCACCCTCGACAACCTCTACAGCACCATCCAGGCGGGAGACGTCCAGGAGCTGAAGGTCCTCATCAAGGCCGACGTCCAGGGATCGGCGGAGGCCCTCAAGGGACTCCTCGAGAAGCTATCGACCTCCGAGGTGCGTCTCAACGCGCTCCGCGCGGCGGCCGGCGCCATCACCGAGGACGACGTCATGCTGGCCTCGACCTCCGACGCGATCATCATCGCGTTCAACGTGCGTCCGAGCCCCGCGGCCAAGGCGCTCGCCGACCGCGAGAAGGTCGACATCCGCAAGTACAATATCATCTACCGCGCCGAGGAAGAGATCCGGAAGGCGATGGAGGGCATGCTCGCTCCCGAGCTCAAGGAGCAGGAGATCGGCAAGGTCGAGGTGCGCGAGATCTTCAAGGTTCCCAAGATCGGCATCATCGCCGGCTCCTTCGTAACCGAGGGCGCGGTCAGGCGCAATTGCTCGGTCAGGGTCATCCGCGAGGAGATCGAGGTCTTCCAAGGCAAGATAACGTCGCTCAAACGCTTCAAGGACGACGCCAAGGAAGTCCTCGCCGGCTTCGAGTGCGGTATCGGCATCGAGGACTGCAACGACCTGAAGGTCGGCGACACGCTCGAGGTCTACGAGACCGTGGAGATCGCGCGGACGCTCGGTTCCGCGTCGACGCCGCAGGAAGCGGCCTCCGCGGGAGGCGACAATGGACGAGATAAGGCGTAGACGGATCGAGGAACAACTCAGGGACGTGATCGCCGCGCTCATCATCGGGGGGCAGGTGAAGGACCCGAGGGTAGGGCCGCTCGTCTCCGTCACCCGCGTGGAGGCGGCGCGCGACCTTTCCGCCGCCCGCGTGTTCGTATCGACTATCGCGGGGCCCGAGGGCGCGGCCGGCGGCGGGGCGGAGGATCTCGCCGCGGCCGTCCAAGGGCTCCAGAGCGCCGCCGGCTTCATACAGTCGCAGGTCGGGCGGCGCATGAAAACGCGGCTCACGCCTCGCCTGACCTTCATTGGCGACAAGGGCATCAAGGAAGGATTCGAGCTGGGCGAGAGGATGAAGGATATCCTCTCGTGACCGCGAGCGCCGGTGGATCGGGGCCTTCGGGCCTGATCCTCCTGCGGAAACCGGAAGGGGAGACATCCTTCCGCGCCCTCGGTCCGCTAAAGAGCAAACTGGGAACGACGAAGATCGGACACGCGGGGACCCTCGACCGATTTGCCCGAGGACTTCTCGTGACGCTCGTCGGATCCTATTCGCGCCTGGCGGGCTACGTCCAGGCCGGCCAGAAGCTGTATCGAGGCGTCGCGCGCTTCGGGGAAGAGACGGACACGCTCGACCCCGAAGGCAAGATCGTCGCCTCGGCCGATCCTCCGAGCCGAGACGCCCTCGAGTCGGTCTTGCCCCGCTTCATCGGAACGATATCGCAGGTCCCTCCGGCCTTTTCAGCGCTCCACGTTGACGGCAAGCGCGCGTACGAGCTGGCGCTGTCAGGACGGCCGCCGGAGATGCGCCCGAGGGACGTGACTATAGTCGCTTTGTCCCTCGTCTCCTACGACGGAAGGGACGCGACGCTCGAGCTTCGCTGCTCGAGCGGGACCTACGTGCGATCGCTCGCGCGAGACCTCGCCCTGGCCTGCGGCTCGAGGGCCCACCTCGTCGCGCTGGAGCGCCTCGAGATCGGCCCCTTCAGCATCGACGACGCGGTCGGCCCGGTCGAATTCGAGCCAGAGCGGGATCTGAGGCGGCTTGCGCCTGTTGAAGCCTCGGCGCTCGGGCTCAGGACGGCCGTCCTGCCTGACCGTCTCGTCGAGAGATTCAAGAACGGCTCGAGGATCGACACGGTCGACCTGGCCGGCCTGGAGACGGGAACCCCGGCTTCAGGGTCGGACGCGGCGGTCTTCGACGGGGCCGGCCTTCTCCTCGGGATCGTCGACGTCGCAGGAGACGTCATCCGCTATAAGGCCGTGCTGGCGAAGGCGGGCTAAGTCCCATGAAGATCGTGGCCTGGGAGGATTTCGCGGCCGGCGACCGGACGGCAGGGCCCTTCGCGGCCGCGATCGGAGTATTCGACGGGATACACCTCGGTCATCGAGAACTCATCGGGCGAATCCTGGGGAGGCCGGACCTCGCGAGCGTCGTGGTGACCTTCAACGAGAATCCGAAGCGCTCGCTCCATGGATCTGCCTTCCGCGGAGACATCCTGACCATGCGGCAAAGGGCCGAAATCATCGAGTCGCTAGGCGTGGATATCATCGTGCTAATTGACTTTTCCGGCGATTTCGTTAAACTGCCAGGCAGGAAATTCCTGTCCTTATTGAGCGAGAGCGGCGATCTGCGCTTCCTCGCGGTCGGCCACGATTTCCGCTGCGGGCATCGCCTCGATACGGGCGCCGAAGAGATCCGCGATTTTTGCGCGGAGCGCGGCATCGAGGTCGATTTTCTGCGCGCCGTGCGCGTGGCGGAACATCCCGTCAGCTCGAGCAGGATCAGGATGGCGGTCATCGAAGGGCGCCTCGAGGAGGCCGCTTCCCTTATGGGGCGGCCCTTCGAGCTGGACCTTCGAGCTGCGGACGCGGACGGCGCCGGAAGGATGAGGCCGACGGGAGGGCAAGCGGCCCCGCCCGACGGGATTTACGAGGCTCTCGCCGTACGTCGCGGCGAAGCCGCTCAAACGGAGGCGGTCCTCCGGGATGGCGCGTGGGAGCTCCGGCCGGGGACGAAGGAGCCTCCGGAGACGCTGCGCCTGTTGAGAATGGTATCAAGAGAGTAAGAAGGAGATAGAGAAGATGGCGTTGACCAAAGAGGACAAGGCCCGCGTGGTGCTCGAGCACGGGAAGAGCGAGAAAAATACCGGCTCCACCGAGGCCCAAGTCGCCCTCCTCACGGAGAGGATCGCGATGCTGACCGAGCACTTCAAGATTCACAAGAAAGATACGAATTCCCGGCGAGGACTGCTCAAGCTCGTCGGACAGCGCCGCCGCCTGCTGAAATACATGCAGCGGAAGGACCTGAATGGCTACCGCGGGCTCATCGAGAAGCTCAGTATCCGTAAATAAGGTCGCGGGCGTGGCCTCGGGCCCGCCGGCGCCGCGGGAGCCTGTCTGATGGAAGGCCCGCGCGAGGATCGGCGTAGCCGCCTCGCGGAGGGCCTGTTCGCGTCTGCGCGAGCGAGAAGGAAGAAATGATACACAAGCTTTCATACAAGATCGGGAACGAGGAGCTCGTCCTCGAAACCGGGCGCATGGCCAAGCAGGCCAACGGCGCCGTGTTCGCCACGTACGGCGGCAGCGCGGTCATCGCGACCGCGTGTTGCGCCCACGAGGCCAAGGAAGGGCTGGACTTCGTCCCCCTCACCGTCGAGTACAATGAGAAGTTCTACGCCGCGGGCAAGATACCCGGCGGCTTCATCAAGCGCGAGTCGAGGCCCAAGGACCGCGAGATCCTCGTCTCGAGGATCATCGACCGGCCGATGCGGCCCCTCTTCGACAAGGCTTTCGGCCGCGAGATCCAGGTCGTGCCGACCTGCATCTCCTTCGACGGCATGAATCCGCCCGACATCCTGGGCGTCATCGCGGCGAGCGCGGCCGTCCACATCTCCGACATTCCGTTCAGCGGCCCCATCGCCGGCGTGCGCGTCTGCCTGGTGAACGGCGAGTACGTCGTCAACCCGACCCATGACCAGATGAAGGGCTCCAAGCTCGAGATCGTCGTCGCGGGCACGGCCGAAGGCATCACCATGGTCGAGGGCCACGCGGACGAGGCCTCCGAAGAGGAGATGCTCCAGGCGATCGAGGTGGCCAAGAAGCCCATCGCCGACCTCTGCGGCCTCATCGTCAAGCTCCGCGAGCTCGCCGGGAAGCCCAAGCTTCCCCTCGCTCCCATGAAGGACGCCCTTCAGAACGAGGACAATATCCGCTCGGTCGCGCAGCCCCTCCTCGAGAAGGCCTTGTTCACGAAGATCAAGCACGAGCGCTACGCGGCCGTCGCGGCGGCGATCGCGGAGATCAAGGCGAAGTTCGCCGGGCAGCTCGAGGACGAGATCCAGGCGCGGCTCTTCGCGGCCCTCATGGAGGACATGCAGTACCACATCCTCCGCTCGGGCATCCTCGACAAGGGAACGCGCGTCGACGGCCGCGGCCTCGAGGACATCAGGCCCATCACCTGCGAGGTCGGCGTCCTCAAGCGCACGCACGGCTCCGCGCTCTTCACGCGCGGTGAGACCCAGGCCCTCGGCGTAACGACGCTCGGGACCGTCTTCGACGAGCAGATCCTGGACGACATCGAGGGCGACCGGCGGGACCGCTTCATGCTCCACTACAACTTCCCGCCCTTCTCGGTCGGCGAGGTCGGACGTCTCGGGACGGGCCGTCGCGAGATCGGCCACGGCAACCTCGCCCGCCGCGCGATCGAGGAAGTGTTGCCTCCAAAGGACAAGTTCCCCTATACCGTCCGCGTCGTGTCCGAGGTCCTCGAGTCGAACGGCTCCTCCTCCATGGCCACGGTATGCGCCGGCACCCTCTCGCTCATGCACGCCGGCGTCCCGCTCAAGATGCCCGTGGCGGGCATCGCTATGGGACTGGTCACCGAGGGCAGCCGCTACGCAGTCCTCTCCGACATTCTCGGCGACGAGGACCATTTGGGCGACATGGACTTCAAGGTCGCCGGCTCCACAAGGGGCATCACCGGCTTCCAGATGGACATCAAGATCGCCGGCGTCTCGACGGAGATCCTCGAGAAGGCGCTGGCCCAGGCGAAGCGCGGACGGCTCCATATCCTCTCGATCATGGAGAAGACGATCTCAGCTCCCTCGCCCGAGATCTCCGAGTACGCGCCCAAGGTCGTCTCGGCCAAGATCGATCCGGAGAAGATCGGTGCGATCATCGGCCCCGGCGGCAAGAACATCAAGGCGCTCTGCGAGAAGTACGACGTCCAGATCAACGTCGACGACGACGGCTCTGTCACGATCTACGGCAAGAACCAGAAGGCCGCGTACGAGGCCAAGGACGCCGTCATGGGCATCGCCGAGGACCCGATCGTCGGCACGATCTACGACGGCGTCGTCAAGCGAGTCATGGACTTCGGCGCCTTCATCGAGATACTTCCCGGCAAGGAAGGGCTCTGCCACATATCGCGCCTCGCGAAGACGAGGGTCGAGCGCGTCACCGACGTCGTCCACGAGGGCGACAAGATAAAAGTGAAGCTCCTCGAGGTGGACCGGCTCGGCCGGCTCAACCTGGCCAACGTCGAGGCCCTCGACGAGAACGGCAACGTGCCCGCGCCCGAGGGGCGGCCGGAAGGCCGCGGACCCGATCGCGATGATTCGCGGCGGGACGAGCGCCGGCCCTACGACCGCGACAGGGGCCCCGACAGGGGGGGGCGCAGGGACGACCACCGGAGGCGCTAGGTGCTGACGACCCACCGCCTTCCCGGCGGCGCCGCCCTCGCGGCGGATACGGCCGAGGGGGCGCGGTCCTTCGCCGCGGGCTTCTGGTTTCCCATAGGCTCGCGCCACGAGGCCCCGCATGAGCGGGGCTTCGTGCATTTCGTCGAGCACATGGCCTTCAAGGGCACGTCGCGGCGTAGCGCGGCCGGGCTCTCGAGGGAGATCGAGCGCGTCGGCGGCTATATCAACGCCTTCACGGACCGCGACTCGATCTGCCTCCATTGCCAGGTCCCGGCCGCGAACTGGAAGCTCGCGCTCGACGTGTTGGCCGACATGGCCTTCGAGTCGACCTTCGGAATCGACGACTTCGGGCGCGAGCGGGACGTCATCGTCAGCGAGATACTCGCCGCGAAGGACGACCCCGAGGAATGCGCCCACGACGAGCTCCTCGAGGCCCTCTGGCCAGGCGACCCGCTCGCCCGAAAGATCGCCGGCGAGACCGGGGACATACGTCGAGCGAAACGGGACGCGCTCTTCGATTTCTACCGCGCCGTGCTCTCTCCCCGAAGCCTCCTGGCGACGACGGCCGGGCCAGTGGCCGAGGAGGACGTCGCGGAGGAGCTTTCTCGCCTCATGCCTTCTGGCAGGGCCGGCGAGGCTCCCAGGGCCGCGGTCGCGCCGCCGTTCAGGGCTGCGCGCGATTACGTGAGCGCCGACACCGAGCAGGTCGCGTGGTTCGAGGCGATACAGGTGCCGCCGCCCTTCACTGAGGACGACTACTTCGCGATGGCGGCGCTGAACGGCGCGCTGGGGGAGGCCTCGAGCTCGAGGCTCTTCCTCGAGCTGCGCGAGAAGAGGGGCCTGTGCTACTCCGTTTACAGCGCCTTCACGATGGGAAGCACCGAATGTCTCTGGATCGCGTCGGCCAACGCGCAGTCGTCGCAGCTGGGAGAGCTCGCGTCCGCGATGGACGGCTGCCTGGCCGACGCGGCCGCCAGGGGCTTGAGCGGAGAGGAGTGCGAGGACGCCCTGTCGAGGCTCGCCGGATCGCTCGAGATAGCCCTCGAGGACACCGACTTCAGGATGCGCCGGGCGGCCCGCCAGATGATGTTCTCCGGAGCGGCGATGACCGCGGACGAGACGCGATCGCGCATCGCGGCGCTCAGGCCCGAGGATCTGAACGCGGCCTGCTCGAGGCTCTTCCGCGACGGCGCGGGAGCTCTTCGGCCCAGGGCACTCTTCGCGTACGGACGCCGCCCCCGAAGGGCGGCCAGGGCATTAGGCCTCGAAGAGGCGGCGCGACGTGGATGAGATAGTCGTCAGGTTCGCGGCCGAGAGCGGGGCCGTCCCGCCCGAATACAAGAGCGCCGGCAGCGCCGGCGCCGACCTGCGCGCCTTCCTCGGCTAGCCGCTCAGGCTGGGCCCGGGCGATCGGGCGGCGGTCCCGACGGGCCTCTGCCTCGAGATCCCCGCCGGATACGAGGCCCAGGTGCGGCCGCGCTCGGGGCTCGCCCTCGAAAAAGGCGTGACCTGCCTTAATACTCCCGGCACCATCGATTCGGACTACCGCGGCGAAGTCAAAGTGATACTCGTCAACCTCGGGGCGGCCGAGGTGACGATCGAGCCGGGCGACCGTATCGCCCAACTCGTCGTCGCCCCCGTCTCGAGGGCCGTCTTCGAGCCGTCGGCCGCGCTGGCCCCGACGGCTCGCGGGACCGGCGGCTTCGGGTCCACGGGCCGCTGATGCCGGTCGATCTCGCCCTCGCCGCTGGCGCCGGGGCGCGAGGCAGGAGTTCGCGCGCGCGCTTCACGCTCATCGCGCGCTACGCCGCGAGGGAATTCCTCTTCGGCTTCGTCGTCTGCTTCGTCTTTTTCTTCGCAGTCTTCTTCGTGAACAACTTCCTCCTCATGGCCGAGGAGATACTCGCGAAGAAGGCGCCGTTCATGGACGTGCTCCTCTTGCTCTTCTACGCGATGCCCAAGGTGTTCGCGATGTCCTTCCCGTTCGCCGCGCTCGTTGGATCGCTCATGGCCGCCGGGCGGCTCGCCTCGGACAACGAGGCCCTCGCGGCGATGGCCTCGGGAATACCTCCGGCCCGCATGTTCGCGCCGTTCATGGCGCTCGGACTCGCGATCTCGCTCGTGTCCTTTTCCATGAACGACTACTTCATCCCTAGGGGCAACCTGGAATTCCAGAAGCTCTACCGCAAGCTCGCCGCGTCCACGCCCGCGCTCGAGCTGACTCCGTGGTCCACGAAGACCTACGACGAAGTGACCGTCGTCACCGGCGAGCAGAAGGACGGGAAGCTCCGGGACCTGCTCATCTTCGACGGCACCGAGGCCGGGACCGAGCGAGTCATCTCCGCGGGGACGGCGAGCCTCGACATCGACGACGACCGGGGCGACGTCATCCTCTCGCTCGAGGACGTATGGCAGCAGATCGTCAAAAAAAGCGAGCCGGACCGCTTCGAGTGGGCCCAAGCCGCCAGCATGGAATACCGCATCGCGATGAAGGAAGGAGGGAGCGGAACCTCTTCCAAGGGGCCGAGCGACCTGACCTCGCGCGATCTCGCGGCGGTCATCGCCGGAAAGGACGCCGCGCTCGAGGCTCGAAGGGAGCGCAGGAGCGAGGACCTCGGAAAGGCCAGGGCCGCGCTGATCGACGACTACGACGCGGTCGCGGCCGAGCTCGTCCCATGGCGCAACGCGGCCGACCGGCTCAAGCCCAGGATGTCGTCCATCGCGTCGCTCGGATCGGCTCCTCCTTCGGACAGGACGCTGGAAGTGTACAGGACGGAATACTTCAAGAAATACTCGATACCCTTCGGCGCCATATGCTTCGTCGTCCTCGCGTTCCCCGTCGGCATGCTCGCGAAGCGCGCGGGCAGGGCTACCGGGTTCGGCATAGGGATACTCGTCTCCGTGATCTATTGGGCGCTCCTCGTGGGAGGAACGACCCTGAGCGCGCGCCTCGGATGGTACCCCTTCTGGTCCGCGTGGATGCCGAACGTCATCATCCTGGCGGCCGGCATCGCCTTCTGGGCGGCTCGGCTCAGGTCTCGCTGAGGGAGGGACCCTGATGCGCAGGCGGACGACGCTGTGGCTCTACCTCGTGAGGATGTTCGTGCCGGCCCTGCTGGGCTCGCTCTCGCTATTCGTCCTGATCCTCGAGCTCGTGGACCTCTTCAACAACCTGTGGAGGTACCTGGCGCTCGAGGTGCCCGCGGCCTCGGTGGCCAAGGTCATGCTGCTCTTCCTGCCGACGGCGGTATCGAACGCGCTGCCGATCGCCCTGCTCTTCGCGGCGACGTACTGCCTCGCGACTCTCTACGCCGACAACGAGCTCACGGTAGTGTTCGGCTCGGGCGTGTCCCTCCCGAGCTTCACCGCGCCGCTCTTCGTCATAGCCGCCCTGCTCTGCGCCGGGTCCTTCCTTTTCGACGATCGCGTGGTCCTGCAAACGCTGACCCTGAAGAACGAGCTGTCCCGTGCGCTGCTGAATCAGAAGGCGTCCATGAGCAAGGCCGACGTCGCGGTCATCTCGCGCGACGGGACCGTAGTCTACCGCGCCGAGTACTACGACGACGCCAACGCGACGCTATCCGAGGTGACTGTCGTCGAGCGGGACGGGGAGGGCAGGCCGATCGCTCGGCTCGAGGCCTCGACCGCGAAGTGGGACGGAGCGAAGTGGGTCTTCGGCCGCGTTCGGAGGTTCGAGCGCAAGTCCGACGGATCCTGGTCGGACGCGTCCTACGGCACTTGGGTGGGAGATGGCGTGGACGAGCCCCCTGACGCGTTCCGAAGCCAGAACAGGGATTTAGGCGAGATGTCCGTGGCCCAGCTGGGCGAGTACGCCGCGTTCCTGAAGAGGGCGGGCCTGCCCTACGCGGGGGCGGTCGCGGAGAGGCACGATCGGTTCAGCTTCGCGTTCACGCCTATAGTCGTCATCCTCCTCGCGGGCGCGGCCGGAGGCAGGTTCAGGAAGAACGTACTCCTCGCCAGCCTCTTGACGAGCATAGTGCTGGCGACCGGATACTACATCGCCAGAATGCTCCTCATGCTCCTCGCCAAGACCGGCGTGCTGGATCCGATCGCGGGAGCCTGGATGCCGCTCGCGCTGTTCCTGACGACGGGAATCTTGATGTTCAGGTCGGCGCGGACATAGCGACGGGATAGCGACGGGGGAATCGGAACGGGATGAGCAACTCTTCGATCTTCACGCAGCTCTCGAGGGATCAGTCGACGAAGGCGCGGACGGGGTACCTCGGCCTTCCGCACGGCAGGGTCCAGACGCCCGCGTTCATGCCCGTGGGCACGAACGCGACGGTGAAGGCCATAGACCCCGACGCGATAGCGTCGATGGGATTCTCGATCATCCTCGCGAACACCTACCATCTTTTTCTCCGACCGGGACCCGAGATCATCCGCGAGGCGGGAGGGCTGCACGGATTCACCGGCTGGAAGGGGAACTTCCTGACGGACTCGGGAGGCTTCCAGGTATTCTCGCTCGCGACGCTCCGCGACCTCTCGGAGGAAGGAGTGAGTTTCAGGTCCCACATCGACGGATCGCCTCGGTTCATCGGCCCGGAGGACGCGGTCGAGGCCCAGGCGGCTTTCAACAGCGATATACAGATGCAGCTCGACGTCTGCACGCCCTACGGGACCGACGCGAAAGAGGCGAGAGAAGCTTCGGACCTGACGACGAGGTGGGCCCGCCGGGCGAAGGACCGGTGGCTCCGCAAGCGGGACGAAGGCTATGCCGGCCAGCTTTTCGGCATTATCCAAGGCAACTTCTACAAAGACCTCAGGATCCGCAGCGCCGAGGAGATCCTGGAGCTCGGGCTCCCGGGCACGGCCATCGGCGGGCTCTCGGTCGGCGAGAGCTTCGAGGTCTTCGCCGAGATGCTCGCGCATACGGCCGCCCTCGTGCCCGACGATCGTCCGCGCTACATAATGGGAATAGGGACGCCCGACTTCATCCTCGAGGCGATAGAGAACGGCATCGACCTCTTCGACTGCGTCTTTCCCACGAGGACCGCGAGAAACGGGCTCATCTTCACCTCGCGCGGGCCGATAGCGATCAAGAAGGCGATGTACGAGCGGGACTTCGGGCCTCCCGATCCGCTCTGCGGCTGTCCCGTCTGCGTGACGCACAGCCGAGCCTACCTCCGGCACCTCTACAAGTGCGAGGAGATACTCTATGCGATGCTGGCGACTCGTCACAATCTCTATTTCCTCGGTGACCTCGTGCGACGGGCACGATATAGTATCGAGCATGGAACGTTCCCGGCCTTCAAGAAGGAATTCCTGTCGGAATACGAATCGGGCGGAGAGTAGGGCGGCCCGCCCTCGCGGCGGCGCCGTCGGGTTCTTCGCCATAGCCGCGGCCTTCGCGTTTTGCTTCGCGACCGTTCCCTCCTCCTGGGCTCAGGCCGCGGCGACGAAGAGCGCCGACGACAAGGAAATGGCTCGATCGACCGAGGAGAAGCGGAGGGACACCATCCGCTACGGCATCGACTCCGAGATAACCGAGCTCCTTAAGACCTTGACGACCGAGAAGGAGCCCGGCTTCAACGACGACCTCCTCGCGCTCCTCAAGGCCTCGCGGAGCCCCAAGCTGAGGGTCGCCGTCCTCGACTTCCTCGCCGCGCTCGAGTGGAGAGGGGCCGAGGCCGAGGCGCTGGCCATCGTGGACGGCCGCGACGAGCAGGACTCCTCCCTCGTCTCGTCCTCGCTCGCGTATCTCGCGGCGATCCGATCCAAGGAGGCGCTCCGCTTCGTCCCGAAGATGATGGAGGAGAACGACAAGAACTACATGTCGGGCCTCGTCAAGCTCATGGGGCGGTCCGGCGGCGAGACCGAGGAGGCGGCCCTCCTCGCCTGGTTCGACGGCGACTCCACCACGCCGACCCTCAAGGAAGAGGCGATACGCGCCCTCGGGGAGATCGGATCGACGAAGGCCGCTGAGCGGCTCGAGAAGCTCGTAAAGGACGAGAACGGCGGGAAGGTTGCCAGGATGAACGCCTGCGCCTCCCTCGCGAAGATAAAAAGCCCGACGTCAGTGGCTCCCCTCGTCTCTGCCGCGAACGACGCCGACCCCAACGTCAGGTCATCCGCGATCGAGGCGCTCGGGAGTTTCGGGACGCAGGAGGCGAGGGCGGCCATCGTGCAGGGCTTGCGCGACTCCTACGTCAAGGCGCGCGTATCGGCCTGCAAGGCCTCGGGCGAGCTCAAGATATCCGAGGCCGAGCCGTATCTGCGGTACAAGGCCACGAGCGACCCCGAAAAGGCGGTGAAGACCGAGGCCTGCAAGGCCCTCGCGGTCCTGGGAGGCGACTCGTTCGCCTTCCTCCGCGAGCGGCTCGAGGACAAGAAAACCGACTCGTCCATCCGCGTCCTCTGCTTCGGCCTCCTCGCGCGCTACGACGCTTCCGGATCGCTGGGCCTCCTCGAGGCCCGGCTCAAGTCCGAGCAGGCCGAGAAGGAGAGGAGCTTCTACACCGCCCTCGTGCGCGAGATAGCGAACGCGGACAAGGCGCCCGACATTGGGTCCCTCGCCAGGATCCTCCTCGCCGACAAGGACTACAACATGCGCGTGGGCGGAATCGAGTGGATCAGGAAGAACAAGGCCTTCGGCCTCAAGGGCGAGCTCGAGCGGATCGCCAAGGAAGATCCCTCCGAGGCCCTTCGCAAGCGGGCCTCGGAGGCTTTGAAAGCTTTCTGAGGAGCGGCGTCCGAGGCTATTTCGCGAACAGCCCCGGCATATCGATGCAGTGCAGGAGCCGGTTGATGCTCTTCGCCGGCTCCTCGTAGGCCTCGAAGCGGAGCGTGAGCGGGTAGCCCGAGCCCGACACCATCGGGATGTCCACGCCGAGGCAGTCCTCGATAGGCCCCTTCAGCTCCGGGAAGAACTCGGGCCTCTGCGGCACGAACGCGAGCTTCTCCCCGTCGAAGTGCAGGTCGGCCACGCGCCTGGGGATCCTGACCAAGAACACGAGGAAGTCGCTCGAGCCTCCTCCGACGGACTTGCGCGCCCCCGAGCCGATCGAATGCACGTTGCGAAGCCCGATATGCGGATTCTGGTCCTCGACTCGCAGCTCGATGCGCGTCGCTCCGGGCTTCACGACGCTTCCCTCGTAGGCGAAGGCCGAGGACCTCACGCGCTGATTGCCCTGGGCCGCGGCAGGAACGCGCTTCGGAAGGGCCGCGGCGAGGAGGGCGGCCGACCGCTCTGCCTCGGCCTTGCGCTCTGCGGCCATCTCCTCGGCGGCGCGCGTCACCGACGATTCGTACTCGGCCCTGTCCTTCGCCTGGGACGAGGCGTTCGCGAGGGCGGGCGCGGCCTTTCGCGGCGCCGGCTTCGCGGGCCGCGGCTCCGCGGCGCGCGTTCCTGCGGCCGCGGCGAGCAGCTGGGCGTCGCGCATCGCGGCGGCTCGACGCTCCTGAGCCATCGCCTCGGCCGAGCCCTCGGCGGCGGACTGTCTCGCCATGCGGTCCGCGTCGGAGCGCGCGGCGGCGGAGCGGAGCGCCGACGCGTCCTCCGCCCTGGCCTCTGAGCCGAGGACCGCGGCGACTACGGGCGCCTGCGCCCTCTTCCCCGCGCCGCGCAGGATGAGGACCAGGGCGGCGACGGCGCCGAGCCCGAGCGCGAGGATCACGACGAAAAGGACGACGCGGGCTCCGGAGCGGAAAAGCGCGCCCAGGGGACTGCGCTCGAGCGTGAGCGACAGGACGCCTTCCTTCGGGCTGACGCGGACGCCGTTCGCGAAGGAAAGCTCGACGCGGAGGCTTCGCTCTCCCTCGGGCATGGACTCCGGCAGGACGAGAGGCACCTTCATCGTGCCTGACTTGCCGGGTTGGAGGCTCAAGAACGCCTTCTTCTCCAGCACGTCCTCGCCGTCGACCAGGGCGCGCGCGAGCTCGAGGCCGACGGGGGCGTCGGAGCCGTTCGTTATCCGCAGGGGGAAGTAGAAGGCGTAGTCGCGCTTCCCGAGGGGACCGGGGAATTCAGCCGTCGGTATGCCGAGCGTCCTGACGGCGAGGCCTTCCTTGCCCTCGCTGCGGAATTCCGAGACGGGGGCGCCGAGGGCCTTCGCTGCCGTATCGAGGAAGGAGCGGCCCCCGGACTCGGCCGTGGCCGGCGAGCCGGCCGCGCCTTCAGCCGCCTCGGTAAAGGGCAGCTTGATGATATGAACGGGCCAGCCGTTCGCCCTGATCCGGGAGGCCGACGACTCGATCTCGGCGGCGACCTTGTCGTCCGGCATCGAATACGTCGGGCTCGAGGGCGAAGGATTGTGCACGCCGTCGGTGATAACCACAACGACCTTGGGCCGACTCGAGGGAAGGTCGGCGAGGTATTGATACAGGTAGCCCATGGCCCCGGCGAAGTCGGAGTAGCGGGCGAGGGGGTAGAGCAGGTAGAGCCGCGCGAGGACGGAGTTGACGTCCGCCTCGGAAGTCATGCGCTGGGCGATCTCGACTTGCGCCGACTCGCCGAAGCTGAGCAGGTGGAAGGAATCGCCGCGCCGCAGGTAGTCCTTGGCGACCGAGGACACGACGTAGTCGGTCACGTCCTGGAAGTAGGGCAGGACACTCTGGGACGCGTCGAGGAGCACCACGACGTCCGCTGAGCCGTCGCCGGCCGAGCCGACGGCGCCCGCCTGGGCCGGAAGCGGCAGAGGCACGGAGGCCAGGGCCGCCGCCAGCGCCAAAGCCGCGACGTACTGCTTCTTCACCATATGACGGTCCCTCCCCTGATAGTCCGAGGGGATGGTCGCCCCCCCGGACCGGTCGCGCATCAAAGCTTTGCGGCTTCTATTCTATCGACCTTGTACTGGAACTTCCTGTCGTGGATCAGGAACGACAGGCTCTCTCCCGCCTTGTGGTTCAGGAGCTTCTTGCCCAGCGGCGAGAGATAGGAGATCACGTTCCTCTCGGGGTCGGACTCCCAGGGCCCGAGTATCGTGTAGGACTCGGGTTCGCCCGAGATCTCGTTCGATAGAGTCACGATAGTGCCGAACGAGATCTTCTGCACGGTTATCGACGACTTGTCGAATATCTGGGCGCGCTCGATCTCGTTCTTGAGCTTGGCCACCTTGGCGTTGAGCTCGTCCTGCTTCTCCTTCGCGGCCTTGTACTCGGAGTTCTCGCGGAGGTCGCCCAGGGAGAGGGCGTACGCGATCTCCTTCTGGTTGGCGGGCACGTCGACGTCGAGGATCTGGGCGAGGACGCGCTGCTTCTCCTCGTACTTGTCGGCGGTGACCATGAGGCCGCGGGAGACGACCTGCTTCTCCTCCTCGCCGCCGAAGCGGAACTCGGGCCACTTCTCCATGATCTTGCGCCTCATCGAGAGCTTGACCGCGGGATCGAGGTCTTTGACGTCGCTGACGAGGGTGTAGACGCGCTCGATGGTCTCGGGCCTCGACTCGAGGAGGAAGGTCTCGAGGGCCGAGTCCTTGAACAGGATCGTCTGGACCTGCTTGTTGATCTTGCGGTTCTCGGTGGTGTCGCGGTGGTTCTCGATCTCCTTGAAGGAGATGTCGAGGATGTGGACGAGCGTGATGAGGATCTTCTCGTAGGAGAGCCCGAGCTCGGCGAACCAGCTCTCGTCCTTGAGGTTCTTGACCACCCAGATGAAGGCCTCGCGGTGGTCGCGGTAGTTCGCGATGACGTCGAGGACCATGCGTTTGAGCCTGTCCTCGTGACCGGCGGCCTTGAGCGTCTCCAGCATCCCCGCGTTGAGGCAGTAGGGGAAGAGCCGTACGTATACGTCGGGCCAGTCGGGCACGAAGTTCTTCACGTGGAGGAGGAAGGAGCGGCGGAGCTCCGCGTCCTTGATGCCATCGTAGACCGCGACCGCGTCCTCGATCTCGCCGAAGAGGTCCGCGAAGCCGAGGGTCACGATGCCCTTCAGGTGCGGGTACTTGGCGGCGAGCTCCTTGAGGAAGAGATAGGCGGCCACGACGGTCTCGTTCGCGGCCTGGTAGGCGCGCACGAAGCCCGCGAAGAAGGCGAGCATCTCGGAGAAGAACTCGGAGTCCGGCTCGCCCGACTCGAGGAAGTCGCGGAGGTACTGGACGCGCGCGAAGAAGCTCTTCTCGGCCTTGAACTGGTTGTAGACCTTCTCCTCGAAGGAGAGCGGCCGCTCGCGAACGATGAAGGTCGATATGTCGTCGGTAGCGTTGCCGAAGATCGGGTCCGTCTTGAGGATGTCCCGCGCCTTGGCGCTCCAGGAGTTCCACTCGCTCGCGGTGAGGACCGAGGGGACGAGCTCGGATTTGATGTGCTTGAGGTCGGCCTTGTTGTCGAAGCTCTTGATGATGATCCTGAGCGCCCAGGCGGGATCGCCCTTGACCTTCTCGCGGAGCTTGTCCTTCGACCAGACGGCCTTGAGGACCCAGATGTGCTCCTTGGAGAGCGTGGTCAGGCTGTCGATGGCCATCTTGAGGGACATCTTGTGGCCGCGGCTCTTGGCGAAGTCGATGACGATCTCGTCGCCCTTGATGCTGGCGATGCGGCCGATGTTCCAGGTCCTGTGGTAGACGAAGTTGCCCGCGTCGAAGGCTATGTGCTTCTCGAAGTCGGCCATCGCCTCGTGCATGGCGCGGTAGGACTGCGAGATGTTCGAGAGGCGGATGTAGTCCTCGAGGTGAGAGTGCTCCTTGTACTTTCCCTTGTAGCACTCGACGAGGTCCTTGCGGAGGGAAGGGTTCTTCTCGTCGTAGTCGATGACGATCTTGAGGATGTCGAGCGCGGTGTTCCAGTCCTCGATGCCCTTGTAGTGCCGGTAGAGGTCGAGCAGGAGGCCCGCGGCCTTGTCCTCGGATATCTGCTTCGCGATCTTGCGCTGGACGTGGAAGAAGAAGTCGATGTCCTGAGGGCAGAACTCGACGAGCTTGTTCCAGATCTCCTTTACGTTCGTCGAGAGGCCCTTGTTGATATAGCGGTAGAGGGCCTTCTTGTAGAAGTCGATGGCCTCTTCGGTCCGGCCTTCCTTCTCGCGCTTCTCGGCGAGGGCCTTCACGATGTCGGCTTCCTCGTAGTCTACCCGTACCAGCCTCTCCCAGACGGCGAAGGTCTCCTCGGGCCGGCCGTCGTTCTCGTAGCACTCGGCGAGCCGCCTGAGGGCAGTGCGGTTCTCGCCGTAGTCGAGGATGCGCTGGCACACGAACTCGACGACGCCCCACTTCTTGTTGTCCGCGAAGACGTCGAGCAGCGACACCATGGCGGAGTCGTCGATCTGCTGGCGCATCAGGGACACGATGCCCGACAGGTAGAGGGCGATGATGCTCGTCTTCGTGTGCGAGAGGTGCTCGTCGCAGATCGCCTTCACCTCGTCCAGGGCCTTATCTCGGGCCGCGTCCTGCGCCAGGGCGTCGAGCTCCTTGAGGTTGGCGGCGGTATAGGCCCCGAGCGAGGCCCTCGTCCACTTCTCCTCGTTGAGCATCTCCTGGATCTTCTCGGCTATCTGCGATTCGGACATACGGATATCCTCCCTAGGCTGTGTACTGCTTATGTACGGACGGGTCGAGGAGCCTGATCTTCAACAGGACCTCGGCGATCTTGGAGCGATCTTCCTTTGCCTGGACGTAGTGGTCTATGAGCCAGAAGTACCTGTTGATGAGCCTCGGAGCGAGCAGGGCGCGGTCCTCGCGGCCCTCCTTGGTCTCGTTCTCGAGCTGGTAGATCGACTGGCGGAGCTTGCCGACTTCCACCGCCTTCAGTTCGCGCTTGACGGAGAACAGGCCGAGGAGCGTCCCGTACACGGGCATCCACTCGAGGAGCTCCGCGCCCGAGTAGCCGAGGGACTCGACCTTCGCCGCGAGCCTGCGGATCGTCTCGCACTCGAGAAGGTCGAGGTCGACGCGCTGGGCGGCGATGTAGAAGGCCTCGCGGAAGAGGGCCTTCGAGGAGCGCTCGTCGCCGCCGAGGGCGTAGGCGTCGGCCAACTGCGCGAGGACGTCGGCGTCCTCCCTGCGATCCCTGGCCGCGGCCTCGAGCGAGCGCAGCGCGCCCGAGTAGTCGCCGGATCCCTTCAGGCAGACGCCGATCCTGTGCGCGAGGTCGGCCTCGTGCGACTCCTCCTCGTCGGCGGGAAGCGCACGGTAGAACGAGAGCGCGAGAGCGAAGGCGTAGCCCTTGAAGGCGTAGCGGGCCCGGTCGAATCGACCGTCCAACTTCGAGGCGAAGGAGGAGAAGGCCTTCCACTGGGCGATAACGTACTCGCCGCGCTCGAAGGGGTTGGCCATGGGCTCGAGGCGGCCCAGCCGCTCCGACCAGAAGTTCGCGCACTTGAGCGACCAAAGCACCTCGGCGTGCTCGAAGTCGGCGGCAAGGGCCCGATCGAGGAGCTCCGTAGCGGCGTTGAGGTCGACGCACTTGAGGCTTTCGTACGCGTTCGACAAAAGTACGTTGACGCTTTCCTGCTCGGCCATGCTCTTCCGGGTAATTCGGGTTGAGGATCGATCGGTCCATACTATCCGATAGGCAGTCCGTAGTCAATCGTCGGGACCTTCCGCCGGCCCCGTCGCGAAAGGCTAATCCTCGATCCGGCCAAGAGATTCCGATCGCGAAACCCTAGCTTTCGGCCCCTCGGGTATGATATCATCCGGCCCCATGGAAGAGCCGATTGTTGCGCCCTCCGTCCTTGCCGCCGACTTTTCCGACATGCGGTCGGCGGTGTCGCTCATCGGGGCCTCGGGCGGGGATTGGATTCACTTCGACGTCATGGACGGCAGGTTCGTTCCCGACATCACGTTCGGACCGAAGATGATAGCCGACCTCAGGACCGCCTCCACTCTTCCCTTCGACGTCCATCTTATGACCGTCGAGCCCGAGCGGCTGGCGCCCGCTTTCATCGCGGCCGGAGCGGACTATATCACCTTCCATTTCGAGGCGGCGACGCACGCCCACCGGCTCGCCGTCGCGATACGCGACGCAGGCGCTCGGCCTGGCGTCAGCATCGTCCCGTCGACTCCCGCGGCCGCGCTCGACGAGATCCTGCCCTTCGTGGACCTCGTGCTCGTCATGACCGTGGATCCCGGCGCCGGCGGACAGGCTTTGATCCCGTCCTGTCTCGCCAAGGCCAAGCGGCTCGCGGATCTGAGGAAAGAGCGCGGCTTGAGCTATCTTGTATCGATAGACGGTGGCGTGAACGCCGCGGTCCTCCCTTCAGTCGCCGAAGCGGGGCCCGATGTCCTGGTAATGGGCTCGGCATTCTTCGCCGCCCGGGACCCGAAGGCGGCCGTGAGCGCGACAAAGGCGGCCTACGCCGCGCGGCGCTTGGCGGACGGGCCCGCGGCGCGTTGAGTTTTCGCCTTCCAGGGCCGATAATAACTCGGAGGCATACGCCCATGCGGAAACGGTACGGAACCCTCCTGGCAGCTGTTGCCCTCGCCGCTATCGCGGCCGTCCCTGCGCCCTGCCAGCAGGCCTCGGGCGCGGTCAAACCGGCCGGCCAAGCGTCCCAGGCCGACGCGAAGTCCATCCTGCTCAAGGGCGTGGACCTCTTCGGCCAGGAGAAGTACCAGGAGGCGCTCGACCTCTTCGGAAAGGTGCTCTCCGATCCCCGCGCGAAGACTGAGCGACCCGAGGCCGCCTATTGGTCGGTCCTCTCCTACCTCGCCATCGGAGACCAGGCCACGGCCGCCGCGTCGATCGACGCGTTCATCTCCGCGTACCCGACGAGCCCGCGCCTTCCCGACCTGCTCTATCAGCGCGGCCGCATCCTCTATACCAAGGGCGACTACGAGGAAGCGCTGAAGGTCTTCGCCGCCTTCTCGGAGGCGGCCCCCAACAGCGACCTCTTCCCGTCGGCCCTCTATTGGAGCGGCGAATGCCTCTACGCCCTCGGACGGCTGGAGGAGGCCGAGCGGGCCTTCGCGGCGGTCGTCCAGAAGTATCCGCAGAGCGTCAAGGTCGAGGCCGCGACCTATCGTCAATCGCTCATCGGCCTCGAATACAGGCAACGCGAGCTCCTCAAGCTCCTTACCTGGAGCCACGAGGAGTCCCTGCGGTCGGTCGAGGACTTCCGCAGGAGGGAGAAGGCCTACGAGGCTTCGATCTCCCTCTACCAGAAGCAGATCTCGGATACCAAGCGCGGCGCGGCCGGCGCCGCGAGCGACCAGGACAAGACCGCGGCCGAGCTGAGGGCGCGGGTCGCCGAGCTCGGGTCGACGCTGGCGACGAAGGAAGAAGAGCTGGCGTCAGCCAACGCTGAGAACACGAGGCTCCGGACCGCCCTCGACGCCGCCAGCTTCGCCGCCTCGCAGGCCGGGGCAGCGGCGGCCGCTCCGGTTCCTGCCCTGCCCCTTGACGCGGACGACAGGACTCAGGCGCTGGCGTACAAGGCGAGGGCGCTCGATCTCCTCGCCTTCTACCTCGAGAAGATCGCCAAGGAGGGCGCGAAATGAAGCCTCTCCGCATAATCGCAGTCGCCATCGCGATGGCCGCGATCCCCTTCGCCGCCTCGGCCCTCGAAGTCAAGGAGGGGCTCGTCAAGCTCGTCGCGAGCGAGAGCACGGGGCGCGTCTCCGTCTACAAGCTGATCGACGTCGCCAAGGGCAAGTACGAGCCTCTTATCTTCGACACGGACCCGAGGACCAGCGTCGTGACGCTGAGCGCCGACGGGCGGCAGGTCAAGCTCGGGGACTCCTCGGAATACAGGTTCCAGGTATCGCGCACCGATGGCGGCATCCGCATCGAGTATCGCTCCGCTTCCTGCGTCGTGCGGCAGTCGTACGACTTCGCGAAGTCCGCGAACCAAGCCCTCGCCGACGGCGTGCGCGTCAGCTTCGAGCTCGAGAACGTCTCCGAGCGCGAGTCCATGCTCGGCCTCCGCGTCCTCATCGACACCTGGCTCGGCGAGAAGTCGGGCGTCCACTTCCGGACCGCGAGTCTCCAGAGGATAAGCGCCGAGACGGAGCTTCGCCCGAGCGGAGGCGACACGTGGGTCGCGACGCCCGGCGAAAGGGCGAGCTTCATGGTGCAGTTCGCGGGCGACGGCCTCGACGGACCGGACGAGGTCCTCCTCTCGAACTGGAAGCGCCTTGCCGACGCCCCGTGGGGCTACGACGCCAACCCGCAGAGGAATTTCACGCTCATCCCGTACTCGATCAACGATTCCGCGATAGCCCTCTATTGGGAGCCGATCGCGGTCTCCCGCGGGGGCACGAGGAAGGTTTCCTTCACCATGGGCTCGCTGAACGAAGAGGGATACCGCGCCCCCGATGGCAAGACGAAGACCGAGGAGATATTCGCGGCCACCGTCCTCGCGACCGGATCTCCCGACGCGGCGACCTCGCTGGCTGCCGACCTCGTCGCGGTACGCGACCTCGTATCGAGGATCGATCGGGCGATGACCGCAGGAGGTACCATCTCGGACGACGAGCTGGCCGCCTGGAAGAAGATCCTTGACCGCCTCGAGGAGAGGAAGAAAGGGTACTAGAAGCCGATGGCGCGCACGGTCCTCGATCGCGCCGAGCGGCTCTTCGCCGCGGCCCGACACGCTGAGCTCATATCGCTCCTCGAGCCGCAGGTCCCTGTATACCGGGAGTCGGCGCGCTTCTACTACCTGCTCGGCTCCTCCTGCCTCAGGGCCGGCGACGTCGGCGGCGCCGGCACGTATCTCAAGCGCGCCGAATCGCTCGCTCCCGTGGACGCCGACGTCCTCCTCGCCCTGGCGGCTCTCGAGATACGACGCGGCGACAGCAAGAAAGCGGTCGACTACTACCTGCGGACGCTCGAGGCCAGGCCGGGAGACCGTCTCGCCTCGAGGGGCCTATCGGTGCTGAAGACCGAGGGCGGCCCTGAAGGATTGGCGGCGCTGGTATCCTCCGGAAAGATCGTGAATCTATACCCTGGCGCAAAGAGCCTCCGGCCGATCGTCGAAAAGGCGATCGTCGTCGCGGCCGTGCTCGTCGCGGCCGTCGTCGTCGTGATCGCCGCCTCGCACCTCGTCAAGAACATCGCCGAGTCGCGCAAGCCCAGGCCGGAGGTCGCGGCGGTCTCGCTCAGCTCGGCCGAGCGCGGCTCGCCGGTCGCGACCGGCGGCGAATTCCGCTACGCGCTTACCGAAGCCCAGGTCCTCGCGTCCTTCGAGAAAGCGAAAGACTTTTTCCAATCGTATCGCGACAACGCGGCCCTCGTGGAGATCAACCGCATCCTGGGCTCGAACGCCAGCGCCTCGATAAAGGCGAAGGCGTCGTCGCTCAAGGGCTTCGTCGGCAAGCCCGATTTCCGGACGCTGAAGGACGCTCCGTCCTACGCCGACGTCGCGCGCGATCCGGCCCTCTACGACGGCTGCGCCGTCGCGTGGAAGGGCATGGCCGCGAACGTCGAGGCTCGCGACGGCGCCTCTTCCTTCGACTTCCTCGTCGGCTACCACGACAAGAACCGGCTCGAAGGCATCGCGAAGGCGCGGATCGCGGATGTCGCGGTCCCGGTCGACCGACCGCTCGAGCTCCTGGCGTCGCTGTCGACCTCGAAGGGGACGATCTGTCTCGAAGTCGTCGCTATCCACGAATTGCAGGACTAGATCCTCCGAGTGCGCGCGGTAGTTCAACGAGTCATCGACGCTGGCGTAGCGGTCGACGGGACCGTCACCGGCCGAGCGGACCGCGGCCTCCTGGTCTATCTCGGGGTCGCCGCAGGCGACTCGCGCGAGGACGCCGCCTGGATGGCGGACAAAATCGCCAACCTGAGGATATTCGAGGACGATGACGGAATCATGAACCGTTCCGCCGTCGAGCTGGGCGCATCGGCCCTCGTCATATCGCAGTTCACGCTGCTCGCGGACGCGCGTAAAGGACGCAGGCCGTCCTATTCGGACGCGGCGCCGCCCGAGGAGGCGAGGCCGATCTACGAGGCCTTCGTCGAGCTTTTGCGCGCGAGCTTGGGCCGAGTCGAGACGGGCGTGTTCCAGGCCGAGATGAAGGTGACGTACACGAACGACGGCCCCGTGACGATACTCCTCGATTCAAAAAAACTGTTTTGAAAAAAAACCGCGCGGCTTGATGCCGCGCGGCCCTTCACTGGTGGCTGCGCCCGGGGCGCAGTCGCGATTACTTCTTGGATTTCTTTGCCGAGGACTTCTTCGCGGCCGGCTTCTTGGCCGAAGGCTTCGCCTTGGCGACGGCCTTCTTGGCCGACGTGGGCTTCTTCGAGGCGGACTTCTTGGCCTCGGCCTTCTTCGACGAAGCTTTCTTCGCGGCCTTCGGCTTGGCGGACGCGGACTTCTTGGCGGCCTTGCCCCCCGCTTTCGCGGAGAGCTTCGCTTCGATGACGGCCTGGGCGGCCGCGAGTCGGGCGATGGGCACGCGGAAGGGCGAGCAGGACACGTAGTTCATACCTACGGAGTGACAGAACTTGACCGACTTCGACTCTCCGCCGTGCTCGCCGCAGATTCCGACCTTGAGATTCTTGCGAGTCGATCTTCCCTTCTCGATGGCCATCTTCACGAGCTGACCGACGCCCGACTGGTCGATGCTGACGAAGGGGTCGTCGGCGAAGATGGCCTTGCCGCCCTCTTTCTCGACACGGACATAGTCGGGGAGAAATCGCCCCGCGTCGTCGCGGGACAAGCCGAGAGTCATCTGAGTCAGGTCGTTCGTGCCGCAGGAGAAGAACTCCGCGACCTCGGCGATCTCGTCCGCGAGGAGGGCGGCGCGCGGGATCTCAATCATGGTACCCATCATGTAGGTCACCTTGGAGCCGGCCCTCTTGATGATGGCGTCGGCCACGGACCTTCCCTGGTCGACGAGGATCTTGAGCTCCTTCCGGTCGATCGTGAGGGGAATCATGATCTCGGGCAGGACCTTGACGCCCTTCTTCTCGCACTCGACGGCGGCCTCGATGATCGCCGAGACCTGCATGTCCAGGATCTCGGGGTAGGTGATGCAGAGGCGGCAGCCGCGGTGGCCGAGCATCGGATTGGACTCGTGGAGCTGATCGCAGCGGACCCTGATCTTGTCGGGGCTCATGCCCGTGGCCTTGGAGAGCTTGTTGACGCCCTCGTCGTCCTTCGGGGTGAACTCGTGCAGCGGCGGATCGATGAGGCGGATGGTGACGGGCTTGCCGTCCATGGCGGTGAAGATGCCCTTGAAGTCCTCGCGCTGGAAGGGGAGGAGCTTGGCCAGGGCCTTCTTGCGATGCTCGACCGAGTCGGCGACGATCATCTCCTGGATGGCGAGGATGCGGGCCTCGGAATCGAAGAACATGTGCTCGGTGCGGCACAGGCCGATGCCCTCGGCGCCGAGCTCGACGGCCTTGGCGGCGTCGTAGGGAGTGTCCGCGTTCGTCCTGACCTTGATGGAGCGGACCTCGTCGCACCAGCCTAAGAGGGTTTTGAACTCCTTGGTCTGCTCGGGCTTCTTGAGCGGGAGGGAGCCGAAGAAGACCTCGCCGGTCGTTCCGTTGAGCGTGACCTCGTCCCCGGCCCTGTAGGTCTTGCCGTTGACCTTCACGGTCCTGGCGTCGGCGTCGATGTCGAGGGCCTCGCAGCCGACGATGCAGCACTTCCCCCATCCGCGCGCGACGACGGCCGCGTGGGAGGTCTTGCCGCCGGTGGCGGTGAGGATGCCCTGGGCCGCGTGCATGCCGCCGACGTCCTCGGGGCTGGTCTCGCGGCGGATCAGGATGACCTTAACTCCCTTCTCGGCCTGCGCCTCGGCCTCCGAGGCGGTGAAGCAGAGCCTGCCGGCCGCGGCGCCGGGTACGGCGTCGATGCCCTGGGCGATCTTGAGGTCCTTGAGTTTTGCCGCGCCGACCGCGGCGACGTCGATGACGGGGTAGAAGACTCCCTCGATCTGCTCGGGCGTTATGCGCGCGATGGCCTCTTCCTTGGTGATGAGGCCCTCCTTGACCATGTCGACGGCGATCTTGAAGGCCGCGGAGGGAAGGCGCTTACCGGTACGGCATTGGAGCATGTACAGCTTCTCGTCCTCGATCGTGAACTCGAGGTCCTGCATTTCCTTGAAGTTCTTCTCGAGGGTCTTGCGGACCTCGCAGAGCTGCTTGTAGGCCTTGGGGAGCTTCTTCTCGAGCTCGATGAGCTTGAGGGGGGTGCGGATTCCCGCGACGACATCCTCGCCCTGGGCGTTGATGAGGCAGTCGCCGTAGAAGACGTTCTCGCCGGAGTTGGGGTCGCGCGTGAAGCAGACGCCCGTGCCCGAGCTGTCGCCCTTGTTGCCGAAGACCATCTGAACGACGTTGACGGCAGTGCCCTTGAGGTCGGTGATCTTCTCGACGCGGCGGTAGGTCACCGACTTCTCGGCCTCCCATGAGTTGAAGACCGCGTCGATCGCGCCCCAGAGCTGCTCGACGGGATCCTGGGGGAAGCTCTGGCCCTTCTTGGAGCGGTAGAACTCCTTGAACTCGGCGCAGAGGTTCTTGAGGTCATCGGCCTTGAGGTCGGTGTCGTTCTTGGCGCCGAGCTTCTTCTTCATGTCCGAGAGCATATCCTCCATAGGCTCCTTGGAGAGGCCCATGGCGGTGGTGGAGTACATCTGGATGAAGCGGCGGTAGCTGTCGTAGGCGAAACGGGGATTACCGGTCTTGGCGGCGAGGCCCTCGACCGACTTGTCGTTGAGGCCGAGGTTGAGGATGGTCTCGAGCATGCCGGGCATCGAGCGGGCGGCTCCGGAGCGCACGGAAACGAGAAGGGGATCGGAAGGATCGCCGAGCTTCTTGCCGACGGTCTTCTCGAGCTTGACCAGGGCCGCCTTGACCTCCTCGACGATGCTCTTCGGGAGCTTGCGGCCGGCCCTGTAGTATTCCTCGCAGGCCGGTATGCCGATCGTGAAGCCCGCGGGCACGGGAAGCCCGATCTTGGTCATCTCCATCAGCCCGGCGCCCTTGCCGCCGAGTATGTCCTTGCTGGTGACGCTCGTCTCGGCGACGCCACCCCCGAACCGGTAGACGTACTTGCTCTTGGCCATCGGTTTATTCCTCCGTTAACAGCTTAATGCGGGATTGGATGCGAAAAGCCTAGCGATTAGGGCATAAAATGTCAAGGAATGGAGGAATACGTAGCGCGATCGCATTGAGAATTCCGCGTTCAGAAAATAAGCACGAGCGTGATGACCGTGAGGTCGGAGCCGGCTATCTGATTAACGAGGGACTCGAATTTCACGTTTACCTTATCGCAGGCCTCGGACAGGTATGAGAGGTAATAAAGGCCGAGCTCGGCGTTCGCCTCGCCCTCCGGAAGCTCCCTGTAGAAGTCCTGGAGGCTCTTCTTCTTGAGGTCGGCGCTCTTGCGCTCCTCGAAGGTCTCCTTGACGCTGTGGTACTCGGCGGCCTTCGTGTAGAGGGTCACCTGAAGCTTGCCCTGGGTGCCGACGGAGACGCCGTGCGATCCGATCTTCCACGACAGGTAGACGAGCTCGCCCTTGCGAGCGAGCGAGTCGATGACCTGCTTTCGGATGTTGGGGTCGAAAAGGACCGCGTTCATGTCGACGGCGCCCTTGAATATCTCCTTGGCCTCGCGCTTCAAGTTGGAGTTCTCGGCGTTCATCGCGAGCTCCATGATCATGAGCGACACGTACTCTGCGATCTTGGACTTCTCCATGAATTCCGCGAGGGAGGTGCGTATGTCCTTGATCAGCTGGTCGTAGCCGTCGGAGCCCTTGAATTTCGTGATGATGAACCAGACGAAGGGGCGCAGGTTATTGAGGAATTTCTCGGAGAGGAGGAGCTGGATGTTCTTCTCCTCGGGAAGGAGGGACGCGTTCTTGCTGATGAAGGAGTACATCGGCGCGAGGATCTCCTCCTTTATGTCGGCGAGGTCCTTCTCCTTCTCCTTCAGGACGCCTTGAAGGAACGAGTCGTTGATGGGCGTCTTCTCATCGATGATGTTCACGGGATTGACGCGATTCCAGCGCTTGATGACGTCGCTCGCGAGGACCCTCGCGAAGATGTAGGAATCGTACTGGCGATAGAGCATCGAGTAGACGACGAGCTTGGAGAGGTCCATGATCTCCGAGCGCGCGGACATGAGCTCGCTCTTGGATATCTCGACCTTCGATATGTAGTCGACGAGCAGCATCCGCTGGAGGGACGGCGGGCTGAACTCGTCGAGGATTATCCCGTATTCCTCGACGTTGTCCGCGAGCTTGAACTTCTTCAGGTTCTTGCCCTTGCGGATGAAGAAGGACGTTCCCTCTTCGGTGAGCACGAGCTTGACCGGCAGGTCGATTAGGCTCTTCCTCTCCTGCATTCCCTCGCCCTTCTCCGCGAACTTTATTTAAGGCAGTCCGAAAGCGGTTCGCCTAGTATAGGCTATTATCGGCAGAACGGTAAACAGTATTGACGAAGCATCCGGCAGCCTCCTATGCTCGTTCCGTGAAGAGCATCCTCGCGGGCCCCGCCGACGTCGCGAGGGTCCTGCTGGCCGCGTCGCTCATCGCGGCGTCGGCGACGGATCTCGTCGCCGCGGAGGGCGCGTCGGGCATGCGCGGCCTTCTCGCCGAGCTCGAGGCCGCCGGGCCTCGCGTCGAGAACGGAAGCGGCGAGAGGATCGCCTTCGGGATCGTCGAGTCGACGCTTCGCTCTGCCGGAATATCGCCCGAAGTCTCGGATTTCTCGGACGCCCGCGAGGGCTATTCGTACTCGAAGATCGTGGAGGCCCGGATCAAGGGCCGGATCGACGACGAGCTCGCGATCGTCGTCCCGATGGGATCATGGATAGACTCGAGCGACGAGACCGAGGGGGCCTACGGCATAGCGCTGGCCCTTGACGCGGCCGCGCGCGCGGCCGCTAAGGCGTCAAGCGAGGGCGCGCCGCCGGTTTCGCTGCGTTTCGTGTTCCTCGGAGCCGAGCGCAGGGGGAAAAAGGCGACGGGGGAGGCCGCCTCGCTCGGATCGAGGACCTGGATATCCCGCTCAAGCCGATCCCTGGCCTCGGCCGTCCTCTATTTGAGCCTCGACGCCGAGCCTGCGAGCCTGACGATGCGCAACGCGGGTAAAGGCGTCCTCTCTCCGTACTGGTATTACGACGCCGCGCGCCGATCGCTCGACTCCTCGGGCGCGCCTTTCGACCTCGAGGCGAACAGGATGCAGATCCTTCGCCTCGGGCTTGCGGACGAATACGGCCCCGCGGCGGACTATCTCGAGGCGGGCATACCTGCGATCGAGCTCCTCGGAGAGGCGCGATCGGCATCGGACATCGGCGACGATTGGCTCTGCTCGTTCATCGACTCGTTCTCGAAGATCGAGTCCGGCGGATTCTCCGACGACTGGGACAGGCACTACTTTATTTTCCAAGTGGGCACGTTGACGGCGGTCGTGCGCGAGACTCCGTACGCGATTTTTCTGGTCTGCTTCGCCGCCATCGTCGCGATCTCGATCCTGGCCGTGACGGTGACGCGACGGGACGCGGCCAAAATCCTCCTCCGAAGGACGCCTGCGGTCGCGGGCGAGCTCGTCGTGCTCTACGGCGCGCTCGTCGTCGCCTTCCTCGCGGGCGCCGGCTGCTCGAGCGTCGTCGCGCAGCTGCTCGGCTCGAACGACGCGTGGCGACTGGCCCCGCAGTGGGCCGCGGCGGCGCGCATGGCCTTCTCCTTCCTCCTCTTCCTCTCGCTTCTCTCGATACTCGTCGAGCAGCGGATACTCACGCCGAATCCCTATTTCTACGAATTCGCGGCGTTGACGGTGCTGGCAATCGACATCCTCGTGTTCTCGGCGGTGGACCTGAGCGTCTCATTCTATTTCGTCTGGGCCTTCATTATCGTCGAGATATCGCTCGCGGCGCGCTCGAGATGGGCGACGCTGGCCGCCTATCTTCTCATGTACGCGCCCCTGTCGATCCTCATGCTGCAGCTCATCGACAAGCCCGAGATGGCCGCCTACGACAGGATCGTGATCCCGGAGCTTCAGGGCATCCTCCTCCTGTCCGCCCTCCTACTGCCGTTCTTCGTATTCACGGCGAGCCCCCTCCTGTTCTTCGCGAAGCCTGGCGCCACCGCGCGCAAGCGGGCGGCCGTCGTACTCGCCTGCTTGGCCGCCCTCGCCGAGGCCGGAGCGGCGCTCGCCGAAGCGACGGCGCCGATTCTCTCGGGCGGCCTGCGGACCGACCTCCGCGCGCGGGAGCGGATAAACCAGGACGAGCGCTCGTTCGAGGCGACGCTGAAGGGGATGCGTCGGCTGGGCTCCGGACTGGTCTACCGCGGAGACGCGCCGGTCGCGTACAAGACCGAGCGCGACGAGATGAAGATCGTCGGCGAGGACGCGGCGGAGCGCGTGACTCTGGTCGGGGAGAGAAGCCTCTTCCTCGGGCGCGAGAAGCAAAGGCTTGTCGTCGGCTTCACGAAACCTCCATACGACGTCCGCCTGACCCTCGAGGCCAAGGACCTGTTCATCTACGATTGCAGCCTGCCGTACACGATCGCGCTCGACGGGAAAAGCGCGACCATCTACGCGGGCGTCAACCCGGGCGGGGAGCTTGCGTTCACGCTGACGGCGCCCGAAGGCTTCGAGGCGAGGCTCCATGTCGAGGCCCGCTACCTCTGGCCGCTCGAGCCCTACTCCCTGCCGACGGGAGAGGCGCCGGCCGACTTCGAGACGACCGTCGCCGCGAGCTTCGACCTGTCCGGGTGGAACGAGTGAACAAGGTCTTCTTCCACGTGGACATCGACGCCTTCTTCGCGTCGGTCGAGCAGCTCGACGATCCTGAGCTGAGAGGGAGGCCCGTCGTTGTCGGGGCGCTCCCCGGCCATCGCGGCGTGGTCTCAACGTGCTCCTACGAGGCCCGGGCCTTCGGCGTCCATTCGGCCATGCCGATATCGGAGGCGTACAAGCGCTGCCCGCAGGCGGCGTTCCTCCCGGTCCGAGGCAGAAGGTACGCGGAAAAATCCGCTGAGGTCATGGCGATCTTCGAGGAGTTCACGCCCGACCTCCGCCGGATGTCGATCGACGAGGCCTTCCTCGACATGACCGGCACGGAGAAGCTCTGGGGCAAGCCGGCCGAGGCCGCGATGCTCTTGAAGGACCGAGTCCGCGAGCGGACGGGCCTCGGCATCTCGGTGGGAGTCGCCCCGAATCCTTACGTAGCCAAGATCGCATCGGGCATCAAGAAGCCGGACGGCCTCGTCGTAGTGGAGGGCGATCGCGTCGAGTCCTTCATGCTCGAGCTGCCCCTCGGGAAGCTATGGGGCGCCGGCGAGAAGACGCAGGAGCGCTTCCGCGAGCTGGGGATACTGAGCATGACGCAGCTGGCTTCCTTCGGGCAGGAGCAGCTCGCGTCGATCTTCGGCAAGGCCGGCGGCGCCTTCCTGTACGGGGCAGTCAGGGGGCGCGATCCCGGCATGCTCTCCGAAGGCGAGGCCGCGTCCCGCTCGATGAGCGCCGAGACGACGTTCGAGCGGGATTGCTCTGACCGCGAGCGCGTCGAGGCCGTCCTGCTGTCGCTCTCGGACGAGCTCGCCTATCGTCTCTGGGCCGAGGGCTTCCGCTCGAGGACCCTGGTCCTCAAGCTGCGCTTCCACGATTTTACGACCATTACCAGGCGCGCGACTCGCGGATCGTACTACCTCTCCTCGGAAGAGACGCTCGCCGGGGCGATGGCCCTCCTCGACAAGGCCTGGGACGGCCGCTCCGAGATACGCCTCCTCGGGCTGGGCCTCGCCGACCTGGAGAAGGAGGGCTCGGCGATTCAAGGCGAGCTATTCTCCGACGAGGACGAGAGAACCAGGAAGGCGCAGGCCGCGATCTTCGAGATCGAGCGCAAGGGACTCGGGAAGGTCACGCGCGCGCGCCTCCTGGGCAGGGGCGGCAGGGGCCACCTCGAGGGCGGCCAGGAAGAAGTCGACTAACGCACGTATCGCCTCGGGATCACTCCGTCCTCAGCGCCTTCTCGAGTTCTGCTCGCCGGTTCTTGAGCGCCGGACCGAGCTCGTCCCGCGCGCGCTTGAACGCGTCGGCGATCGAAGCCTCGGCCGTGCCTCCCTGGCCCTTGATCGAGTCGAGCGGCAAGGATAGCACGATCGATCCGTCGGACCTGACGAGGCGGAAGGTCGCCGTGGCCTGGGCCGTGAAGATGTTGTACTTCTTTCCGTTCATCTCCATCTGCCTCGCAGGAGCGACCTCGACCAGCGCGAGCGCGGCGTAGGGAGAGGCCTCGCCGACGCCCAGCGAGGCGAGGGCCCCGACGTCCCCGCCGAAGGCCTGGCGAAACCTCTCCGGCGCGAGCTTGCCGTTCTGCGGGACAAGCGCGAGCCCGAGGGGCCTCAGCGCATCGACGATCGCGTCCACGGTCCTCGGATTATCGCTCGCGCCGAGCTCCGAGCTCTCGAGGACGACGACCATGGCCGAGCTGGCAGGAGGAAGGTAGGAGAAGTCGCGGAAGACGCCCGGGAAGGCGTAGTCTCTTCCCCTCGACCTGAAAACCGGATAGGCGCGTACCGTCGCTTCCTCTCCGGGCGAGGCCAGCCCTGCCACCGTCGTGTTCGCCTTTCCGTAGGCATCCGTCGTCACGATGGCGACGAGGGACCCGGAGTTCTTCAGGAACTGGAAGAAGATAGGAGCGTCGGCTACGGGCGACTTGCCCGTACCGAAGCTCTCGAAGAGGAGCACGGAGGGAAAGGGGCCCGAGCCCTTGCCGAGGACCCACGTCGAGCCGGCGATCTGCGAGCCCTTCGCGTCGATCCATTCGGACGAGGGCTCGAGCGTCAGCCTCGTGCCGATCCGCGCGAGGGCGGCCTCGGCCTCGGCTGCCTTCAGCCTGGTCGCCGTCGAGGGGCTCTCCTCGGCCAAGGCGAGCACGGACACGTACGAGCGTATAGCCTCTGCAAGATGGTTCGTGTCTAGCGCGTCGCGCGCCTTGGTCATGTAGCCGTCGATCTCGGCGAGGGCCGGGCTGCCCGGGGCGCCGGTAGCTCCGTCGGCGGCGGACGCGACGACCGGAGCGAACATGAGGACGGCTATCGCCAGAAGCGGAATTCTCACTTTCTCCCTCCGTCGATCTTCGAAGTATACTTCAATACCGCTCTGAATGGATCTGCGCGTCGTGGACGCGGAGCCCGATCTCGTCCTCAACCAGCGCCAGGGCCTTGTGCAGCACGGACTCGCCGAACTCGGCCGAATTGGACACCATTGCCGCGCCGATCTCGGCGAAGGACAGGGAGTCGAGGAGGTCGACCTCGGCGACGGACAGCCGGAACTTGACGCGCAGCCGGGTCTTGATCGAGGACACGACTCTCCGCTTGTCCTTGAGGGACGTCGCCTCCGGCAGCTCGATGATTAATGAAAGCATGGAAACGACCATATGAGGCGCCGCCGCCGCTTACCTCCGCGATATGTTTGAAGTATCATATCGGCCCTAGATGGCGAAAGGAAGACACCTGAGCGCATCGCGACGCGCCAGAGGCGCTCGCTGGGTCATCGCGGCGGCCGCGTTGGCCGCGTTTACCTCGCCCCGCGGGCTCGCCCAGGAATCTGACTCGTCGTCGGCAGCTTCTGCCGCGTCCCAGGAGTCGCTTCCCGCCATCGAGTCCTCGCTTCCCGAGGAGGCGCCGAAGAGCATCTTCTCAGCGACCCTCGGGAAGGGAGACGAGGCCGACGCCGAGCTCTACGTGAGCGGGACCTGGTCGGCTGAATTGATCGGCTCCCTCGTCTTCCAGAAGACCGAGTCGAGCGACGGCCTCTCGCTCTCCTCTGCCTCTCCGATCCTGTTTACGCAGGACCCCGACGTCTTCCTGTCCTTCCTCCTCTTCAAGAAAATCTTCGTCGAGGCGAAGGTCTCCAAGGACGTCAGCCAAACTCGCTTCGCCGCAGGTTATCGAGGCGACGAGGATGACCTATTGAAAGAGGCGAGGATCGGCAACGAGGGCATCAACTTCCCGTCGCTGCCCTTCCTGTCCTTCGGCGAGGGCTCGTACCGGTCCTTCGGCGCGGCCGCCCGCGTCGAGTCAGAGGACTTCACCGGCAGGGCCATGGTCCGCTACGACCAGGCCGAGCGCGTGACGAAGAAATTCGTCGGCGGCTCCGAAGTGGGCGAGACGGTGCTGTCCCCCAACTCGTACGTCTCCGGTAAGTACTTCGCGACGTATGCGACTCCGGCGACGGGCCTCGAGGTCTACGTGCAGAGCGCCTCGGGGACCTTGAGCGGCGATGACGGCAACAAGTACCGCAAGCTTGGCGCGAGCGAGTATTCGTTCTCGGCCACCACCGGATTCATCGCCTTGACCTCGGCCGCGACGACGCGGGTAGTGGCGTATTACCCTGGGAGCGGTGCGTTGAGCGACGCGGTGACGCTCTCGGGAGCCATCGACTGCGACCTCCTCTACGAGCCGCCGCCCGAAACCTCGACCGGCACAGTGGACCCCAAGCTGCAGGTCCTCTGCCGCTACGCTACGACCTCCGATCCGGACAGCGCCGACGCCTATGTCGTCGACGCGGCGTCCGGCCAGAAGGACTCGAACTACGAGGCGAGGATAGACGATGACGGATATGTCGAGGTCGTCTGGAATGATACGACGATCGGAGACAATCGAGATATCTACAGCAGGCCATTCGAGGCAGAAATGGACTGGTTGTATACGACGGACTACGCGGATCCCGACGTCCTCACCTACGCGCCCGTCTTCACGCACAAAGTAGTCGTGCGAACTTTCTCTCCAGCATCCACGATCACGATCGACGAAGACGTGATCGCGGGGTCCGTGGAAGTCAAGCGCAACGGCGTCCAGGACTACGCGTTCACGGTGGACATGGAGAACTACGAAGTCGACCTGGCGACGCCTCCCTCGCTCGCCGAGGAGATCGAGGTCTCCTACATGAAGGAGAGCTCCGAGCGCCGATCCGGCGTCCTGTCGGCCGCCCTGGGCGGCTTCTGGAAGCTCGACGAGGGATGGGACGCCTGGGCGGCGCTCGGAACCTCGTGGTCGGTGCCCGGGACGAGCTACGCGGCGGACGGCTCGACGAATCCCGGACGGGTCAGCCTGACCGGCGGCGAGAAGTACTCCAAAGATAAGCTGACGCACCAAGCGGCGATCGCGGCGACCTACTCGCGGGACGACGCCACGGGGCGCTACCGCATCGAGGGAATGGAGTCCTCGAGCGACTACACGTCTACCTTCCGGCCAGAGGCGACCACGTCATTCACAGTCGTCGAGACCGAAGAGGAAGACCTTGCCGAGCGCTTTCCGAGCCTTATAAAAGTTCTGCACCGGGACGGAAGCTCGCAGGAGGCCCTGTCGATCACCGCGGGCGCCGATCCGGCAGATGCGTTCGTAAAAATCGTCGATACGCCGCCCTATGAGTCCTTCAAGACATTCGCATTCTACGCAAGGATTCCCTCGGATGTTGTACTGACCGTGAGCGTCGACGACGGAGCGACTACCCCGACGCCGTCCATGCAAATCGTCCTGCCCCTCGGCGCGGGCGACGGCACCTGGCATCGATATATCCTGCATTATGGCTCAGGCGACGCGACCGTCTACTCGCAGGACGACGAGGACGCGGACGAAGTGCCAGTCGCTTCCGCGGCATCGACCTACAACGTACTGGGCACCGGATCCCGAATCGCTATCTCGGTCTCGGGAATGACGACGGGGGAGACCATATGGGTCGACGAGATTTGTCTCGAGGACTCGGTCGGGCGAGCGGCCGCGCTCTTCCAGGGATCGATAGCCTATAGCGACCGCGAGTTCAGGATAGGCGAGGGGAAGCTGTCCTGGCTCTCGGGCATCAAGGCCTCGGCAGACGCGCAGGGAGGCCTTTCTGACGAGTCGTACGTTTCGGGCGGCGCCTCGGTGAAGACGACGCTCGGCTTCCTCGGCCTCGCGCTGAACGCGCGCGGATCCGTCTCTCAGGAAGACGATCCTTCGATGCGGGGCGGCCACGAGCTGACGCTTCCCAACGTCTCGTTCCCGATTCAGGTAGCGGATAGCTTCGACTTCGATCCCGCGACGGGATCCTTCGGAAGGGAGGACACGCTGTCCGCCCGCGCAGGAAGGATCGCGAACGCCTCCGTCGCGCAGAAGACATCATGGACGCCGCCTTCCTATCTCCTCGGTGAAGGGCTTCTCGTCCAGGAATGGAGCGGGAAGGTCTCGCTAGCCGAGTCTATCGTATCGATCGGCATTGACGCTTCCAACCGCGCCTTACCGTCCGAGTCTGCCTTCCAAGGTGAATCGGCAGGCTACTTCGATTCCTGGATCGGCTCCTTCTCGTACGCGCTTCCCGCCTTCGAGAACTATTCGGAGCGCAGGGCGGCCAAGGCGACGATGTCCGTCGGCGGCCCGAGCGGATCGCCGAAGATAGCCGCCTTCTCCCTGGGGACCGTGGCCGAGCCCGAGACCTCGGGAGGAGGATTCCGCCGCGACACTTCCACCATGCGGATCGACCTTCCCCTGGGCTCCAGGGCCTTCGCCGTCGCGCCGTACTACTCGCGATCATGGAAGGACAAGCGGGACGGAGCAGGATCGGGCATCGTCGACGACGCCGTCGTCGCGATAGGCGATATCCTGGGAACGCCGGTCTACTATGCCGGCATACCCTTTGCCGAACTTATATCGAGTTCGCGAGCCGACGATTTCGCGGATCAAACATCGAGCGCGTCCTCGGAGGTATCCGAGGCCCTCCTGTCCTCTGAGCTCGGCCTGACGCTCTCGCGACAATTCGGCTCGCGCTGGTACGACTTGGTAGTGCCCTCGGCCCTGTCCCTTGCCTTCCGTCGCGAGCTCGAGCGGGACGGCGATCAAGTGACCGACACGGACGTCTGGGAGACCTACGGAAAGTGGGCGTCGGTCAACCTCTTCGGGAAGCTCGGCGCCTACCCGTCGAGACTGGCCTTCGACAGCGACGAGTACTCGGGCCTCCTGAAGGCGTCGATCGCGGTGCCGCGCGGCGGCGGGGCGGCCGAGACCTCGATCCAATCGCAGTTCCTGGCCACCTGGTACGCCGGAGCCGCCGACCGGCTCGACCTGGACAATCGCTTCACCCTCGCCTCCGAGCCGAGCTCTGGATCCTGGTCCGAGGAATTGAAGCTTTCCCTGTCCACGAGGGTGAAGCGGCACTTCCTCCTCGACCTCTATCGCCTCGCAGTCCCGGCGAGGAACGCCGCGAAGACCGATGAGGCGAGCGCGGAAGCGACGACGGACGCGGACTCCTCTTTCGGGGAAGACGGCAAGAAAGTCTCCGTCGCGTCGCACTACATCGAGGACCTCTCCGGCCGCGAGCCGGTGACGCGCTCGATCTTCTCAGTCTCGGGCGGGCTCGAGGGCCTGTCGAGCGACGAGGACGGCACGAGCCTGGGCTGGAGCGCGACCGAGTCCTACGAAGCGAGGCTCACGGTGCCCGAGCGCCTGACGCTGAAGGCGATCGCGTCGTTCTCGCAGGAAAAAGACGCGGATACGCAGACGCTTTCGATCGGCGTCGAGCTCAGCATAGGCGCGATGATCTCCTTCTAGCTGCGCGCGAAAGGCCGCAAACCTTGACACCCGGACAGGCGCGGCTCTATTGTAGGCGCCTATGAAGCGACGCCTCATCACATCCGCCCTGCCGTACGTAAACAACGTTCCGCACCTCGGAAACCTCATCCAGGTGCTCTCGGCGGACGTCTTCGCGCGTTTCTGCCGCCTGCGCGGCTACGAGACGCTCTACATATGCGCTACCGACGAGTACGGCACGGCGACCGAGACCAAGGCCCTCGAGGAGGGCATCACGCCCCGCGAGCTCTGCGACCGCTACCACGAGATCCACCGCGGCATCTATTCATGGTTCGGCATCGCCTTCGACAAGTTCGGCCGTACCTCGCATCCCAAGCATTCCGAGATAACTCAATCGATATTCCTCGACCTCGACGCGGCCGGGCTCATCAAGTCCCATACCATCGAGCAGCTCTACTGCGACAAGGACAAGCGATTCCTCGCCGACCGCTACGTCGTCGGCACCTGTCCCGTCTGCGGCTACGACGGGGCGCGGGGCGACCAGTGCGAGAAGTGCGGCAAGCTCCTCGAGCCCACCGAGCTCAAGGATCCCAAGTGCTCGACCTGCGGATCGACTCCTCGGCCCAAGTCCACGACGCACCTCTATATCGACCTGCCCGCGATCAGGCCCGCCCTCGAGGCCTGGATGAAGAAGGCGAGCGTCGACGGCTTCTGGGCCAACAACGCCATCCAGATGACGCAGGCCTGGCTCCGCGACGGCCTCAAGGAGCGCGCCATCACGCGCGACCTCAAGTGGGGCATCCCGGCGCCCAAGAAGGGATACGAGGACAAGGTCTTCTATGTCTGGTTCGACGCGCCTATCGGCTACATCTCCACGACCGCGGTCGCGGGCGAGGAGAAGGGCTTCGACTGGAAATCCTGGTGGCAGAACCCCGAGGACGTTGAGCTCTACCAGTTCATCGGCAAGGACAACATACCTTTCCACACGGTCATCTTCCCCTCGAGCCAGCTCGGCTCCGGCAAGAAGTGGACCATGCTCCACCACATGTCGAGCACCGAGTACCTCAACTATGAGGGCACGAAATTCTCGAAGTCGAAGGGCATCGGAGTGTTCGGGACCGACGCGGTCGAGTCCGGCATCCCGGCGGACGTCTGGCGCTTCTACATCTTCTACAATCGACCCGAAAAGGGCGATTACTTCTTCACCTGGGCCGACTTCCAGGAAAAGGTCAACGGCGAGCTCATCGGTAATCTCGGCAACCTGGCCAATCGAACCCTCACCTTCGTGTCGCGCTACTTCGGCGGCGAGGTGCCCGCGGTCGCGGCCGGAGCAGCGGATCGCGCGACCTTCCGCGCGAAGGTCGCCGAGATAGAAAAGCGGGCGACCGCGCACCTCGAGCGCGCCGAGCTCCGGGACGCGTTCAGGGCCGCCTTCGAGCTCTCCGACCTCGCGAACAAGCGTTTCCAGGACGGTGAGCCCTGGAAGACGAGGACCTCCGACCCCGAAGCCGCGAAGGCCCTGATCGCCGACCTCTGCTACGTGCTTCGCGACCTCTCGATCATGGTCCACCCCTTCATACCCGGCGCCGCCGAGCGACTCGCCTCCTTCTTCGGCGAGTCGGTAGGAAAAGGCGGTCTCTCGTGGGCCGACCTGGGCGCGACATCGGGGCTGAAGTCCGTATCGCAGCCCGAGGTCCTCTTCGCGAAGCTCGAGGACGATCGCATCGCCGAGCTCCGCGAGCGCTTCTCCGGGTCGCAGAAGGAAAGGATCGATCGAGATGAGGCCCGGGCCAAGGAGAAGCGCTCCGCCGACGCGGCCGCGGAGAAGCCGGCCAAGGCCGCGGCTCCCGTTGCGGCCCCGCCGGCTGTGCCCGCGGCTCCCAAGGCGCCGCCCCTCGCCGACCTTCCGATCGAGGAGCGCTTCGAGCGGCTGGTCGACCTCAGGGTCGCGAAGATCGTCAAGGTCGAGCGTCATCCGAAGGCCGACAAGCTGTATATCGAGACGCTCGACGACGGCTCCGGCCAGGAGCGAGTCATCGTGTCGGGCCTCGTGCCCTTCTACAAAGAAGAAGAGCTCCTCGGGAAGAGCATAGTCCTCGTCAACAACCTGAAGTCCGCCAAGCTGCGCGGGGTCGAGTCCCGCGGCATGCTGCTCGCCGCCTCCAAGAAAGCGGCAGGCGAGGACGGCTCCGTGGTCAAGGAAGCCGTCGAGGTCCTCGATGCGCCGTGGGCCGCGCCGGGGACGCGACTGTGCCTCGAGGGCCGCGCATCGCTGTCCGCCGCCGATACGGCGTCGGAAACAGACGCCGACGGCTTCTTCTCGGTCCCCATCGAGGCGCGCGGCGGGTTCGCGTACGTCGGTTCCGCACGACTCGTCGCCGACGGCAAGCCCCTCTCGCTCCTCCGCGTGCCGGACGGCGAAGTCGGCTGAGGGGCGACCGTCGAGAGCATGAGGATCAGGCCTGCCACTCCCGGCGAGGGCTCGCGCCCATCGTCCTTCCTTCAATGCGGATTCTGGGGCGAGTTCAAGTCCGCGTTCGGCTGGAAGGGCCTTCGCTTCATCGTCGAGGGCGCAGGCGTCGATGAAGGCTCCGATCGCGTTTTTCCCCTGCTCGTGCTCGTCAGGAACCTCCGACTTGGCCTTTCCTTCGCCTACGTTCCCCTCGGTCCCGAGATCGAGGTACCCGAGGATCGCAGGGGACCATTTCTGGCCGAGCTTTCCTCGGGCCTCAAAGCCTTTCTTCCTCGATCGTGCCTCTTCATCAGGTTCGACCCGCCGTGGCGAGTCGAAGAGGACGAGGTCGCTCGGTCATCGGCGCGAGACGACGACGACGCACCCGCGGCTCGCCCTCGAGCAGAGCCGACTCGTCCCTTCGTGGGACCGCCCCTCGTACGGGCCGCGTCCGACGTCCAAGTCCCCGACACGATCATCGTCGACCTGCGTCGCGCCGAGGACGAGATCCTCGCGGGGATGAAGCCGAAATGGCGATATAACGTTCGCCTCGCTCAGAAGAAGGGCGTCGAGGTCGAGGAGGCAGGCGCGGACTCGATACCCGAGTTCTACGCCCTGTACACGACGACCGCGGCGAGGGACAGGATCGCGCTCCACCCCGAGTCCTACTATCGGCGCCTCTTCGCTATCGCACGTGAGAGCCGTGAGCGCGGAGACGCCGACGCTCCTGATGTCCGCCTCTGGATCGCCCGCTACGAGGGCAAAGCCTTGGCCGCCATCGTGACGCTCTTCAGGGGAGATGAGGCTGTTTACCTGTACGGCGCCTCCTCGGACGAGAGGCGCGAGCTCATGCCGGCCTACGCCCTTCAGTGGACCGCGATGCGGGCGGCCAAGGCGGCCGGCTGCGCGAGCTATGATCTCTTCGGGATTCCGCCATTCGACGATCCCGAGCATCCCATGGCGGGGCTGTACCGCTTCAAGTCGGGATTCGGCGGGAAGATCGTGCGGAGGGCGGGCTCCTGGGACTATCCGCTGAAGCGCCTCGCGTACGCCGCCTTCCATCTCGCGGAGCGGGCGCGGCGCTGGTGGTACAAGGACGCTCGCAAGCGACTCAGGAAGAAGGCGTCGACACCCGACTCGCAGCCGTCGACGGCGAAGTCGTAGCCCATCAATTCTTGCGGCGCGGTGTGAGATATTCGGGTTAATCGCCTTCTTCGATGACGAGCCCTTCGAAGACCTGGAAGAGCGCGTCAGGCTCTCTCCACGCGTCCCGAGGCAGGCCGGCCTTGGCGCAGAGATGCTCGAGCATCGTATCCCGGTTCCATCCCTGCTCGATGGCGACTTGAGGCAGGAATACCGCCGAGTGCCATCCCTTGGTCATATAGACTCCGTGCCTGCCCACCTCGATCTCATCGGCGTCCTCGATCCTCCGCATCGGCGAGAGGGCCGTGATCTCGAAGACGAGGTCGGAGTACTCGCCCTTCTCGACCGGCGGAAAGCGGGGATCCTCGAAGGCGGCCGCTACGGCCATCGCCCGGACCGTCTCGACGAGGCTCTCCGACGCGATCATCCGCCCGATACAGCCGCGGAGGTCGGAGAAGGGACCGGACCTCGATCGCAGCGTGACGAAGGCCCCGCAGGAGGCGTCGAGCTCCGGGCCCGTCGTCGGCCAGCGTGGAGGCCTCTTCTCGAGCCTCGAGGACACGGCCTCGCGCGCTGTCGCGATCAGGGCGGCCCTATCGGAGGCCGAAAGGCTGAAGTTCACGGTGAGGCCTCAGAACGCGATGGCGCCGTAGTGCACGAGGCGCTCCTCGTCGGACTCGCGCGCCGCCGAGGAATCGTGCCTGCCGAGGAGGACGGGCCTGGCGCCCCTGCCGAGCTTGGACGAGAGATAGGCGGCGACGCAGCCCGAGCCGCAGGCGTATCCGTCGAGCGCGGCCTTGTCCTCGATCATCGACTTGCAGTCCGAGGCCATGAGCGAGGAGATGAACCGGTCGGCCAAGGAGATCGCGGCCGCCTCGTCGGGGCTCGATCCGAGATCGGAAGACAGGACGACGAGGAGCCTGTCCCTGCGCGCCTCGAGGACGAGGTCCAGGGCCATCGAGAGCGCCTTGACGGCGGCCGCGGTCGGCTTGCCGAGCAGCACGGGCACGAGCGACGCGCCCGGGAAGAGCATTCGCATGAAAGGAAGCTGAACCTCGATGCCGTGCTCCTCGAAATGCGGGATGTCGTTCTCGTCGAAGATCGTGCCGCAATCCCTCAGTTCCTCGACGAGGGGACGGTCGATCGCGATCGAGCCGAGCGGCGTATCGAAGACGTCGGACTCCGGGAGACAGATGCAGGCTTCCTCGGCGCGGTGGATGGGCGAGAGGACGAGGACGGTATCGACCTCGCGGCCGGACGCGGCCTTCCAGGCGAGCGCGGAGAGGTCGCCGGAGTAGTCGAGACCCGCGTGCGGCGAGAGGATGGCTTCGGCGGACTTCGCCTCGGCGACGTCGAAGAGGGAGATTATCCTCGACTCAAGCTCGGCCGGATCGTCGGGATAGAAGATTCCCGCGACCGTCGCCTCTCGCAGTTTCACGCGCCCTCGCATGGCTTTCATGCCTTAAGTATATGCAAGCCCCGGCAGGGTTCAAGATAGGCCGCGGTCATTGATGGACACTCGTCTATTGCCCGCATCTTCTTACGCTTCCGACATATCGGGCATCGGGCATCCAGGAAGCAGGATACAGCGCGAGACAGGAACCTCGAGGCCGACGAGCTCGCCGACCGCGGGGCGCACCGACGGCGGCTGATCGAGCTCGATGCGGATCCTCTGCTCGAGCGATCCGCAGGTCAGGACGACGCGACGGAAGCGCCCTGCGAAGAACGTCGAGACGACCTCGCATGTAAAACGGTTTACCGTTTCATCTTTCACCGTGCTCACGAAATTCGCGAAATCTGGATGGATGATCGTCGCTGCATCAGATTGAAAGAAGACCGAGTACCTTCCATTCGAAACGTAAGTCGGCTCAACCTCGCGGCACGAGATCGCGCCGATCGAACAGCGGGCGCGGGGCGATCCCGGCGCGCCCTCTATAGAATCGACCGGTATCACAGGCCCCGATCCCATGAAGGACGCGGCCCAGGCGCTTCGAGGCTCGGCGTAGATCTCCTCGGGCGTCCCCGATGACTCGATCCTCCCCTCGCGCATGATGAACACGCGATCGGCGATCGCCAGTGCCTCTTCCACGTCGTGCGTCACGTGCAGGGCCGACGTTCCCGCGGCGCGAAGGCGATCGGCTATCTCGACCCGCAGCCTCTTGCGCAGCCCCTCGTCGAGCGAGGACAGAGGCTCGTCGAGGAGGACGAGAGAGGGCCTCGCGGCGAGCGTCCTCGCGAGGGCGACTCTCTGGCGCTCCCCGCCCGACAGACTGGATGGATAGCGATCGAGGAGTCGATCGATCCCGAATTCAGCGGCGAGGACGCGCGTTATCCGATTCCGCTCGGCCTTCGGGAGCCCGGCGACCGCGGGGCCGTAGGAGATGTTGCCCGCGACCGTCTTGGCCGGGAAGAGAGCGTAGTCCTGGAAGACCATGCCGATCCCGCGTCGCTCCGGCGGAAGGGGCGCGAGATCGGCGCCGTCCATGACGATCCTTCCGGAATCGGGCCGCTCGAGCCCGGCTATGATTCTGAGCAGGGAAGACTTGCCCGAGCCCGATGGCCCGAGGATCGCGCCGATCTCCGAGTCGCCCAGGGCCAGGTCGGCCGAGAGCTCGAAGCCGGGCCAGGACTTCCTCAACGACTCAACCTTAAGCACGGGGCCTCCTCCTTTCGTTGAGGAAGAACGCCAGCGACGACAGCGCTCCGAGGAGAACGCCGACCGCGCAGGCCTCCTGCAGGCGATACGCGCCAATGAGTCGATAGAGGAGGACGGGCAGCGGCTCGTAGCCCTCCCGTCCGAGCACCAGCGGAGCGTTGACGTCGCCGGCCGCGACCGCGAGCGCGAAGGCGAAGGCGGCGCCGATCGCGGGCGCGACGCTCCGGAGCTCGACGCCGATCGCGGCCCTGATCCGCCCCGCGCCGAGCGTCCTCGCGGCCTCGACCGGCGACCGCTCCAGGGAGGCGAGCGAGGAGGCCACCGACTTCAGGACATAGGGCAGGGCGCCGATCGACTGCGCGAGCGGGACGAGGGCGTTCCCGCCCCGGGGGAAGAGCAGCGACCATCCGAGCGAGGCCACGATGCCCGAGACGGCCAAGGGAAGGGCCGCGACCGCCTTTGCGACCGGTCCGCCCCTCCGCAGCCCGAGCGCTCCGAAGGAGCCGACGATGACGGCGAGCAGGGCCGCCGGGATCGCCGTCGAGGCTGTGTCGGCCAACGCGGACACGAAAGGCGCCTTCGTTCCCGACAGTATCTTCGCGAAGTTCCCGAGACCGAATGACATGGGGCCGAGGGGCCCGCTCCTCACCGAGAAGGCCTGCGCGATCAACGCGATCATCGGCCCGAGGAAGAACAGGGCAATGAAGGCCGCATAGGCCGCCAGCGCGATCGCGGCGGCGCCGCGCGGCCTCTCCAGCTCAGGAGGGCTCCCCGCCGACCGCAGCGCGGCGCCGCGCCGGTCCGCGAGCCCGATGGCGACGACGACGAGGACCGCGATGAGCGTCTCGGCCACCGCGACGGCCGCAGCGCCCGAGGGGTCCGCCTCGAACCTGGCCCGGCGATAGACCTCGACCTCGAGCGTCGACCCCGCGAGGCTGCCGAAGATCATGACGACCGCGAAGCTGAAGAAGCAGAGCAGGAAGACGATGCCCGCGGAATGCGCGATAGCCGGCGAGAGCGATGGCAGCGTACCGGTCGCGAATCCCCTGATCCTTCCCGCGCCGAGGAGGCGCGCAGCGCGCTCGGTATCCCGGGGAAGAGCGGCCCAGGCCTCGCCGACTATCTGCAACACGAGCGGGAATTCGTAGAAGCCGTGGACGAGGACGATGCCCCAGAACGAGTAGAGGAAGCCGATCGGCGGCTCCGACAGTCCGAGGACCTGCATGAGCGCGCGATTGACGAAGCCTGACTTCCCGTAATACAGGACGAAGGCCAGCACGACGAGGACCGAGGGCATGCTGAAGGGAAAGACCGACAGCGCCTTCAGAGCCCTTCGGCCCGGAAAGCGATACCGAGCGACGAGGGCCGCGCCGGGCAGGCCGATCAGCATGGCGGCGACGGTACTCGCGGCGGCCTGGGCCAGCGTGAACCCGAGCGACCTCAGGAAGCGAGGCTCGGCGAGCGTCGACCGGAGGCTCGCGAAGAAGTCCCCGCCCGTGCCCAGCGCGATGATCGCGACGAGGGGCGCGGCGCTCGCCGCCGCGAGCGCGAGGAGGGCGAGGCTTGAGACCAGCCTTCCCCCGTCGCTCCTCGCGGCGGCGGGCGTCCTCATCGGCGCGCCGAACCGAGGAGCTCGACGGCCTCGATCGCGTCGGCGCTGAGGCCGGCGGCGTCGACGGGCAGGGTCTTGGCGGGCCGCGTCGCCGCGCGGAAGCTGTCGGGCAGCTTGACGGCCGGGAGGACTGGGTACATCCACTGCGTCAGCGGCAGCTCTCGCTGGCACTCCTCGGAGATCAAGAAGTCCATGAAGCGCTCCGCGTACTCCTTGCGCTTCGATTCCGCGAGAATGCCCGCGACCTCGACTTGCCTCGTCGCCCCGTCCTTGAATGACAGGGCTTTGTAGCGCTCGGTCTTCTCGTACTCGAGGTGATATGCGGCGCTGGACGCGTAGGATACGACGAGAGGCGCCTCACCGCTCGTGAAGAGGCCGTAGCCCTGGTCCCAGCCCGGAGCGAGCACGAGGACGCTGGGCCCGAGCCTGCGCCAGTAGTCTTTCCACGCGGGGCCGTAGACTGCCTTCGTCCACGCCAGGAAGCCGAGCCCCGGCGTCGAGGTCCTCGGATCGAGGAGGATGAGCTTCTTCGCGTAGGCGCTCTTCGTCAGGTCCTCGAGGCTCGCAGGCGCGTCGGCGAGCTTGGCGCTGTCCCACATGACCGCGAAGTAGCCGTAGTCGTAGGGGACGAGCCTGGCCTTGGGATCTACGCGGAGGTCGGATGGTATCGCGGCGTAGCCCTTCGGCTCGTACGATCGGAAGATCCCCGAGGCCAGGGCCTTGTCGGCGAGGAAGTTATCGAGGCCGAGCGCGACGTCGGCTTCCGACCGTCCCTTCTCGAGGAGGAGGGTCGACAGGAGCTGGCCTCCGTCGCCCTTCGATACGAACTCGACCTTGATGCCGGTCGACTTCTCGAAGAGCGGGGCGATCTTCGGACCGGCCCCCCATTCGGACACGAACGAGTCGTAGGTGTAGACGACGACCTTCTTCTCTTGAGCGTTGAGGCTGAAGGCAGAAAGCAGGAGCGTCGCGAGAATAGCGACGCGTGTGGATGGATGCATGGCTCCCTCCGCCGGCATTACCCGGATCAGGTTCAGCGGGTGTGATCTCAGACGCGGAACGCATGGCCCGACGGGCCTTCCGCGCCACCCCGGTTGACGATGCGACCTTACGGCAAAGGAGGAAACAGAGTCAAGAGCGTCGCCTTGCGGACTTTGATCTGGACGCGGACTTGGGATCGGACCTGGACTTCGTCGCCGCCGAGGTGGTCTTCCTTCGAGCGCCCTTTCGCTGCCCGATGGATCCCTCGGGGAAGAGCGAAGCGAGAGCGTCGACAGCCGTCGCCGCGAAGATGAATTTCGTATCGGCCATCACTTCCGCGGGCACGTCGTCGAGGTCCTTGCGGTTTCCCTCGGGCAGGATGATCGTACCTATCTTGCCGCGATGCGCCGCCAGGATCTTTTCCTTGACGCCGCCGACGGGAAGGACCTTGCCGGTCAGCGTGATCTCGCCGGTCATGGCGATGCCCGAGAGCAGCGGCACATCGGCGAGCGCCGAGAGGAGGCTCGCGACCAGCGTGACGCCGGCCGAGGGGCCGTCCTTCGGTATTGCGCCTTCGGGGACGTGGACGTGGACCGTCTTCTTATGGAAGTCGGCCTCGGCGAGGCCGAAGTCGGGGGCCTTCGACCGAATGAAGGACAGGGCTGCGCGGGCGCTCTCCTTCATGACGTCTCCCAAGTTGCCCGTGAGGATGAGGCCGTCCATCCCGTCGAAGACCAGGGACTCCACCGGCAGGATAGTGCCGCCGGCCTCGGTCCAGGCGAGACCGTAGGCGACGCCCGGCCTGTTGTCCTTGAAGACGACGTCGTCCTCGCGCAGCCTTTTACCAAGGAGCTCGGCGACCTTCTTCTCGGTGACGGCCGGCTTCCACGCGCGCAGGCCCTCGGCGTCCTGGGCGAGGTTCTTGGAGACCGCCTCCTTGGCGAGCTTGCGCACGACGCGCGCGATCTCGCGCTCAAGGTTGCGGACTCCCGACTCCATCGTGTAGTGGCGGATTATCTCGAGGACGGCCGCGTCCCGGAATTTCGCGTCGGCGCCGGCGAGGCCGTTCGCGTCGAGCTGCTTCGGGATGATGAACTTCTTCGCGATCTCGAGCTTCTCGAACTCGCTGTAGCCCGGGATCTCGATGACCTCCATGCGGTCCAGGAGGGGGTAGGGGATGCCGTGAAGCGAGTTGGCCGTCGTGATGAACATGACGTTGGACAGGTCGTAGGGCAGCTCGATGTAGTGATCGGTGAAGGTCGAGTTCTGCTCAGGATCGAGGACCTCGAGGAGAGCGCTGGCCGGATCGCCGCGGAAGTCCGAGGACATCTTGTCGATCTCGTCGAGGAGGAAGACGGGGTTCACGCTGCCGGCCTTCCGCATCGACTGGATGATCTTGCCGGGGAGGGCGCCGACGTAGGTCTTGCGGTGGCCGCGTATCTCGGCCTCGTCCCTCACTCCGCCGAGACTCACTCGGACGAAGCTCCGATCGAGGGCGCGTGCGACCGACTTGCCGAGCGAGGTCTTGCCCGTCCCGGGCGGCCCGACGAAGCAGAGGATGGGCCCGCGCGCCCGCTCGGAGAGTTGCCTGACCGCGATGAACTCGAGGATGCGCTCCTTGGGCTTCTCCATGCCGTAGTGATCTTCCTCGAGGACGGACCTGGCCCTCGCCAGGTCTCGGTTATCCTGGCTCTTCGAGGACCAAGGCAGGTCGGCGAGCCACTCGCAGTAGACGCGGAGGACTCCCGCCTCGGGAGAGAAAGGCTGTAGCTTGCCGAGCCTCGAGAGCTCTCGCTTGGCCTTGGCGATGACGTCCTCGGGCGGGCCCTTGGCCAGCAGCGAGCGCTCGAGCTCCTTGACCTCGGAGTCGTCCCCTTCCTTGCCCAGCTCGCGGTTGATCTCCTTGAGCTGTTCGTTGAGGAAGTACTCGCGCTGGTTCCGATCTATCCTGTTCTTCACCTTCGCGCCGATGCGGCGCTGGAGGTTCACGAGCTCGGCCTCGCCCTCGATCGCCGCCTCGACGGCCTCGAGACGCTCGACGGCCTTCTCGGTTCCGAGGAGCTCCTGCTTGCGCTCGCTCTTGACCGGAAGGATGTTACCGATGATGTCGCAGAGCTCGTGGGCCCTCTCGGAGCGCTCAGCCGAGGCGAGGACCTCGGGCGGGACTTTCTTCGCGAGCTCGGCGTACTGCGCGAAGCTGCGCTTGACCAGGCGCATGGCCGCGCCCAGCTCGTCCGCGCCGCCGCCCTTCGCGGGCGCCTCGGCCTCGGCCTCCATCGGCTCGACCGAGGCAGCGAGGTGGTCCTTGCGGAAGACCGTCCGCTTGATCTTTACCCGCGCTTCGCCCTCTACCAGGAGGCGGATCGAGCCGTCCGGCAGGCGGACCTGCTGGACCACTCTCGCGACCGTGCCGACGGGATGGACCTCTATTTCGGCGCTCTTCTCGTCGCCCAGTCCCTTGAGCAGGGCGGCCACGACGCGCTTGTCGCCGCGCAGCGACTCGTCGACTGCCGCGACGGAAAACTTGGTGGACGCGAGGAGGGGGGTTATGGATTTCGGAAAGACGACCGCGTCCTTGGAATAGACTAGGGGAAGCTCGACCAGCGATCCTCCGCGCAGCGCGTCGAGAATGCTCACGCGCCTAGCTCCGGGCTAAACGCGATTCGCCGTAGGCGAATCATACAACCACTCCCTTGCGTTATAGCGAGCCATGCGAGCGTTATGCGCTTTTCTTGAGGATCTCGACCGTGGGAGGCGAGACGCCCTCGACGGTCCCGCGGGTCACGACGACGCGCTTGGCGCCCTCGATGGACGGGATGTCGTACATCACGTCCATCATCAACGACTCGACTATGGCGCGCAGGCCGCGGGCGCCCGTGTTCCGGGAGATCGCCTTGTCGGCGATAGCGTCGACCGCGTCGTCGTCGAAGCGGAGCTCGACGCCGTCCAGGCGCATCGATTCCTGGTATTGCTTGAGGACCGCGTTGCGCGGCTCGGTGATGATGCGCCGCATGTCGTCCCGCGAAAGCTCGTCGAGGGAGACCTGGATGGGCAGACGTCCGATGAATTCGGGGATCATGCCGTACTTGACGAGGTCGTCCGGATGGAGCTGGGCGAAGAGGGCCCGGAGGTCCTTCTCGCCGCGCGGCTTGACGTCCGCGCCGAAACCGAGGGGATGCTTCGCAACGCGGCCCTCGACAATCTTGTCGAGGCCAACGAAGGCTCCGCCGCAGATAAAGAGTATGTTGGTCGTGTCGATGCGCAGGTATTCCTGCTGAGGATGCTTGCGGCCGCCCTGGGGCGGCACGTTCGCGACCGTCCCCTCGATGATCTTGAGCAGGGCCTGCTGCACGCCCTCGCCCGATACGTCACGGGTTATAGAGACGTTCTCGGTCTTGCGCGCGATCTTGTCGATCTCGTCGATGTAGACGATCCCGCGCTCGGCCGCGCCGATGTTGCCGCCCGCGTTCTGGATGAGCTTTAGGAGGATGTTCTCGACGTCCTCGCCGACGTAGCCGGCCTCCGTGAGCGTCGTCGCGTCCGCTATGGCGAAGGGCACCTTCAGCTTCTTCGCGAGTGTCCTGGCGAGCAGGGTCTTGCCCGTACCGGTCGGGCCGATGAGGAGGACGTTTGACTTCTCGATCTCGACCTCGGACTTCGCGTCCGCGGGCCGGGATATCCGCTTATAGTGGTTGTAGACCGCGACCGAGAGGGCCTTCTTGACGTAATTCTGGCCGATCACGTACTGGTCGAGGTATTCCTTGATCTCGCGCGGCTTGGGAACGTCGCCGGTGAAGCCGGCAGTGATCTCGGTGTCGTCCTCGGAGAGGATCTGCTCGCAGACCTTCACGCACTCGTCGCAGATGTAGACCCCGGGCCCGGCGATGATCCGCCTGGCGAATTCCGCGCTCTTGCCGCAGAAGGAGCAGGTCCGCTCCTCCCCGGGGCTACTTTGCTTTTGCTTCGCCATGCTTCCTCCGCTCGAGGATGCGGTCCACGAGCCCGTACTCCATCGCCTCCTGGGCGGACATGAAGAAGTCCCGCTCCATGTCGGCGGCGACGGCGGCCGGTCCCTTGCCTGCGGCCTCGGCGAAATAATCGATCGTCAGTTTCTTCAGGCGAAGGATCTCCTTCGCCTGGAGGCTCACGTCGGAGGACTGGCCCGAGACTCCGCCCCAGGGCTGATGAATGAGGACGCGCGAGGAGGGGAGGGCGAAGCGCTTGCCCTTGGTCCCGGCGGTCAGTATCAGGGCCGCCATGGAGGCTGCCTGCCCGAGGCAGAAGGTCTGTACGTCCGACCTGATGCTCTGGATGGTGTCGTAGACGGCCAGGCCGGCCGTCACGGAGCCGCCCGGGGAGTTGATATAGAGGGAAATGTCCTTCTCGGGATCCTGGGAGTCGAGAAAGAGCAACTGGGCGGCGACGATGTCGGCGTTGACGTCGTTGATCTCGCCGTCGATGAAGATGATCCTGTCCTTCAGGAGGCGGGAGTAGATATCGTAGAAGCGCTCGGTATTCCCCGATTGCTCGATTACCTGGGGCAGGGTCCAGACCATCTTCTCTTCCATCGCCGTATACCTCATTTTCGTAACTTACTCAGAATCCTTGAGCATGTCCACGAACGAAATCTTCTTTCCCTTCTTGACTTTGGCCTCGGCCAGTATCGCTGCCATGAGCTTGTCTTCCTTGATCCGGTCGCGGAGGTACTCCATGGAGCCGCGCTTCTCGTACTCGGCCTTGATCTCGTCCACCGAAAGCGAGGTCTCTGAGGCCTGGCGGGCGAACTCGGCCTCGATATCGGCATCCGCGCACTCGTACTTGCCTTCCTCGGCCAGCTTCTCGAGAGCGAGCCGGGTCGTGATCGACTTCTCTGCCGAGGGCTTCCACTCCTCGACGAGGTTCGCCCTGGTCTTGCCGGAGTACGAGAGGAAGCGATCGAGCTTCTCGTCGTCATCGATGCCCATCTGGCGCTTGAGGCTCTCCATCCGCATGGCGAGCTCGGCGGCGATCATGGACTCGGGCAGGTCGGCCTTGGAGCGCGCCAGGAGCCCCTCGACGATGGCCTTCTCCTGAAGCTGGCGGGTCTGGTCGGCCAGGCGCTTCTCGAGGTGGGCGCGGACGTCCGTCTTGAGGTCGGCCAGGGTCTTGTATTTCTCGGAGACGTCCTGGGCCAGGTCGTCGTCGAGGGCGGGGAGTTTCTTCTCCTTGATCTTCGTCACCTTGACGGCGAGCTTGACCGAGCGACCGGCGAGCTCCTTGTACTCGAAGTCGGCCGGATAGGCCTTCTCGATGACCTTTTCGTCGTCCCGCTTCATGCCGACGATGTCCTCGTCGATCTTGTAGACGTTGTAGCCCGTGCCGATCTCGAAGGTGAAGTCCTCGCGCTCGGTGCCGGCGACGGCCGCGCCGTCCTCTCCGACCTCGCGGAAGGACAGGGTCACGACGTCGCCCTTGGCGGCGGGCGTCCCGGCCTCGCGCTCGACTACCACGGCGTTGCGCTCGCGGATGTCCTCGAGCTCGCGCGCCTCGTCGGCGTCCGTGATCTCGACCTGGGGCACCTCGACCTCGATCCCCTTCCAGTCGCCGACCTCGACGACGGGGAAGACGTCGTACGTGACCGCGAAGCTGAAGTCTTTATCAAGGGAAAAGTCGGGCTCTCCGTCCAGGCTCGGGCTCGAATAGGCGAGGGGCTGCTCCGACTTATCGGCGTCCTTGAGCGCCTCCTGGACGGCCTTCTCGAGTACTCGGCCCATGGCGTCGAGGCGCAGGCCGTCGCCGAACTTGCGCTCGAGGACGGAAGAGGGCACGTGGCCCTGCCGGAATCCGTCGATGCGCACGCCGCGGGAGTACTCCCTCATCATCGCGTCGTATTCCTTGCGCGATTCCTCGCTCGGGACGGTGACGCTGAGCTTCACCTGCGAATGCTCGAGCCGCTCGATGTTCTTGCTGGAAATCACGGATCGCCTCTCGGAGGGCCAAGATAGGCCGCGTACGTGCGGCCCTCGGCCGCGACTGACGCGGCCGGAACAAAAAAGGCGACCCGGCTGCCCGGATCGCCTCGTCCTTTAGAGCGGGAAACGGGAGTTGGACCCGCGACATCCACCTTGGCAAGGTGGCGCTCTACCACTGAGCTATTCCCGCGCGATACACGGTCCCCCGTCGCATCCGGGGATGCGAGAGAAGGGACTTGAACCCTCACGCCTTTGGGGCACCAGATCCTAAGTCTGGCGTGTCTGCCATTCCACCACTCTCGCGTCGATCGCGCCATATCACGGCCTTCGCCGACGCGCCGCATGGTAAACGGGGCATACCCCGCTGTCAAGGGCTCTCGATACCGCCAAGTGACGGTCATTTATTACATTACGACGGGGAAGGGGTCGCCGTCGCTAACCCTTCCCCGTCCTAATGAGCCGCGCAGGCATCGAACCTGCGACCCGCAGATTAAGAGTCTGCTGCTCTGCCAGCTGAGCTAGCGGCCCATGTGCCTCGTGCACGTGCGTCCGACAGGAGTCGAACCTGCGACCTACGGATTCGAAGTCCGTCGCTCTATCCAGCTGAGCTACGAACGCATGGCGATCAAAGATCGCCGAAACCCCTTCTGGGCTTCCGACCGAACCCTCAATCGGGTGCAGCCGTAGGGTGGGTGATGGGGCTTGAACCCACGGCACCCAGATCCACAGTCTGGCGCTCTACCAGCTGAGCTACACCCACCGTGCAATTGGTGCGGATACTTTGCCAAAGCGCGATTAAAAAGTCAAGTGGAGCCGCGATGAAAACCCCCCGCGCCGCGGAGGACGCGGAGGGAAAATCCGGCGCGCGTCCGGTCTATACGATAATGGGCAAAGGAGCCCCGCAGCCCGCGCAGGAGGCCCTGCCGTCGGACGAGGAAAGTCCCCGGGCGTCTATCGAGTAGCCCCGTCGGCGCACGACCGTCCTGCCGCACGCGGGGCACACCGTGTCCGAGCCGGCGCTCGATACGTTGCCGACGTAAACGTAGTCCAGCCGCGCCCGCGCTCGCGCCGCGAGGGCGGCGAGAAGCGAGGGCGAAGTCGGCGGCTCGTCGAAGCGCCACGAAGGATGGTACGCGGACAGATGGAGCGGGACCTTCCCGGGCAGGGACGCGAGGAACTCGGCGATCGCGCCGATGTCCTCCTCGGCGTCGCTCAGGCCCGGCACGACGAGGGTCGTGACTTCCAGGTGACAGACCTTGGCCGCGGCCTTTATAAAGGCGAGCGTCGTCTCGAGGCTGCCCCCGAGCGTCTTATCGTAGCGCTCGGCCGACCAGCACTTGAGGTCCACGTTCGCCGCGTCGGTCAGCTCGAGGAGCTCGAGGGCCGGCCCCTCTCTGAGGCCGCCGTTGGTCACGAGAACGTTGCGCAGGCCCGCTTCGCGTGCGAGGCGCATCGCGTCCCTCACGAACTCGAAATGCACGGTAGGCTCGGAATACGTGTAGGCTATCGACGGCGTCCCGGCGCGGCGCGCCGCGTCGACCAGCTCGCCCGGCTCTATCCTGCGCGAGCCGTCGACGGGGCTTTCCTGCGATATTTCCCAATTCTGGCAGAAAGGGCAGCGCATGTTGCATCCGAAGAACCCTATCGAGAGGATTCTCGTGCCCGGAAGAAAGTGATGGAGAGGCTTCTTCTCGATGGGATCGACGGCGATCGACGACGCCACGCCGTAGAACGGGATGGACATCCTTCCGGCGTCATTGGTCCTGGCGCCGCAGAGTCCCGACTTCCCCGGCGCGATCGAGCAACGCCGAAAGCAGAGAGAGCACTCGACCCGGCCTTCCTCGGCCTCCGACCACCAGGCCGCTCGGGGCCAGCCGCTCGTACCCTAGCTCCAGCCGCGAGCGCTCATCGCGATGCGGTCGTGCAGCTTATGGCTCGGCCCGTGGTAGCGCGGGGGGTCGTCGACCTCGAAGGGCTCGTAGCGCAATCCCAGGCTGCCGCGCCTGACCCAGAGCTTGGCGACGGTCCTGGAAGCGCCCGCCTCATCCACGAGCGAGGGCATCTCCTCGACGGCAAGGACGTCGGCCTTGCGGAACTCGAAGATAGCCGTCTCGGAACCCTCAGATATGAGGATGCACTTCTCCTTCTCGTAAGGATGCTTGCGGAGAGTGCCGATGAAGGCGACCGCGTCCTGAGGGGCGCCAGACCTGTAGCGGACCAGCTCGGACAGGGTGTATTCCTCGAGCTGCTCGATCAAGCCCATCGTTCACCTCCTCCGGCGCAGCGCCGGCATCGCCTCCCTGATCATAAGTATAACGGCGATTATTCCGAAAAGTAACAAATCGCCGATCGCGAACCAGTCGCCGAAAAGCACGTACGGTGTCTGCCAGCCCTGGTCGAAGACGGGGACTTCGACGTACTCCGCCGTCGCCTCGAAGAGGGGGAGCGACGCGAGATTCTGGCCGTAGGGGCCGACCACACAGGAAAGGCCGCCGTTCGTGGACCTCACGAGGGTCTTGCGCGACTCTATGGCCCTGAGGCGCGCCGCGGCCCAGTGCTGGATCTCGGCGCTCTCGGTCTTGGACCAGGAGATGTTCGTCAAATTCATGAGGAGGTCGGCGCCGCGCAGATAAAAAGGCCTGCAGACGTCGGGGAAGGCGTCCTCGAAGCAGATCGGCGCCCCGAACGAGAAAGTCCCTCCTGAGGTCGGCAGCTCGAAGAGCTTGTGCTCCGTCCCCATGATCCAGCCGGATTCGAGGCCGACCACCTCCTGGATGAACTTTTTGAAGACCGGGACGTCCCAGAAGGGTATGGCCTCGGCGAAAGGGACGGGATGGAGCTTCGCGTACGAATCGACGAGCCTCGCCTCGGGATCGATGAGTATCGCCGAATTGGTTCCTTCGTAGGTGTCCCAGTCGAGGATGACGGGCGCCCCCGTCAGGAGCCAGGCGCCGGATTCCTTGATGAAGGGCACGAGGGGGTCAGAGACGGGATGCCGCGAGTAGTACGAGCGGAACTCGCGATAGGGCCTCCGCAAGAGGGTCTCGCTGAAGAGGACCACGTCGGGACGGCGCGGCGCCGATCCGAGCGCGGCGTTGGCCAGACGAATCGTTATGCCGAGTGCCTTCTCCTCCTCGTCCACCCACGGATCGGTGTTCGTCTGGACGAGCACGGCGCCGAAGCTCCCCTTCTGCGGGATCGGCACGGCCATGCGGTAGAGGCCGTAACCGAGGGCCGCGAGCGTAAGGAACGCGGCGGCCGCAATGTAGCCGACCCGATAGCGAGAGGGCAGGCCGACGAGGCGCGACGTCCGAGGTGAGCGGATGGATGGGGCGGGCGCTTCCGAGCCTCGCGCCCAAGGACCGATGCAGGCTTCGGCGATCGCCGCGTTGCTCAGGGCGAGGAAAGCCGTGATGCCATAGAGGCCGGTGATATCAGCGACCTGGAGCAGGGGCAGACAGAGCGTGAGCGAATAAGGCGCGAGCCCCCAGGGATAGCCGAGGAAGCCGATGGATTTCTGGTATTCGAAAGCCACCCAGAGGAGCGCGAAGAGAAAGGGCCGCGCCCTGCCGCCCCTGGCCAGGACGAGCCACAGGTAGAGCCCGAGCACGGCGTAGACGACGAAATACCCTAGCGTCGTCGTGCCCAGGGTCCAGAAGCGGAAATCATTGAAGAACCAGAGCCAGAAGCTCGTCATCGCGTGCTGGAGGGCGCCGAAGACGCCCGTGACGAGGGCCGCGGCCTTTGGCGAGGACAGGCCCGCGATCGCGATGTAGAGAGGGACGAGCCCCAGGAACCCGAGGGGCGGCAGCCCGAATTTCATGATCTCGTTCGGGACCGCCAGCGTCATGAGGACGGCGGATGATAGGGCAAGGAGCAGGGACCTTGCGAGGAGCCCGGGGTTCCGGCCCTCGGCCATCGTTTCATGACTCATAGGAGCGATCCTACTCTTCGCGCGGGATCGTGGGAAGGCGGCCGGAATGGAGCCGCGCGCCCTTGACCCCGCGGTCCGTCCGCGACTAGAGTCTCGCCATGATCCGGGCGGTTTTCCCTGGCTCCTTCGATCCGCCGACCTTCGGCCACCTCAATATAATCGAGCGCTCTCGCGTCATCTTCGAAGAACTGATGGTCGTCGTGGCCGTCAACAGCGCGAAGACCTGCCTGTTCACCCCGGAGGAGCGCGTCGAGCTCCTCCACGAGCTCCTGCGCGGTTTTCCCAACGTCTCGGTTCACCTTTGCGACACGCTGATCGTCGACTTCGCCAGGAGGCACGACTGCAAGGTGCTCGTCCGCGGCGTGCGGAGCGTCCCGGACTTCTCTTACGAGTTCGAGCTGTCCATCTTGAACAAGGGGCTGAATCCCGCCGTCGAGACGATATTCATGCCGACCGATCCTAAGTTCTTTGTCCTCCGCTCGAGCGCCATCAAGGAGCTGGCCTTCTACGACGGCGATCTTTCCGCGATGGTTCCGCCTATCGTGGCCAGGGCGGTCAAGGCGAAGTTCGTTCGGTCTTGACAACTTTTGAACATTTGTGTAGGGTACCTATTCGATAAAACCTTACGAGAATCTTGTTGTAATGAGGTTTATTTATGGCTGTACCGAAATTTAGGACTTCAAAGGCAAGGACGCGCAGACGCCAGTCCATCAACATGAAGCTCAGCGCCCCCACCCTGGTCACCTGTGGAAACTGCGGCAACCCCGTTCTCCTGCACCGGGTCTGCCCCAAGTGCGGCTTTTATCGCGGGCGTCAAGTGATTACGCCCGAATCAAAGGCATAAGGAGAGCGGCATGGACGAGCTGTTCATCAAGATCAAGAAAATCATCGCCGAGAAGCTCGAGGTCGAAGAGGACAAGATCACCCTCGAGGCAAGCTTCAGGCAGGATCTCGGCGCCGACAGCCTCGATACCTACGAGCTCGTGTACGGAATCGAGGAAGAGCTCGGCATCACGATCCCGGACGAGAAGGCTAACGAGTTCGAGACAGTCAAGGACGCCTACGAGTTCATCAAGACCCAGGTCAAGTAAGGCGGCCATCCGGTCGACGGACAACGCATCCGTGCTGTTCCAGGGAAAGGACGCGCTGTCCCGCGACCGGAAGGCTCTTCTCGCGGCCTTCCAGACGAAGGCCGGAATACGGTTCAGGAGTCTTTCGCTCCTGAACCTTTCTTTTACCCACCGCTCCTGCGGCAACGAAGACCCTTCCCGCTCCCTGAATAACGAACGCCTCGAATTCCTCGGCGACGCCGTCCTCGGCCTCGTCGCGGCGTCCTGCCTGTACGGCGACCTGAGCGACAGGCCCGAGGGCGAGCTCGCCCGCGTGAAGAGTTACGTCGTCTCGGAGGAAGTCCTCTCCGAGATATCGAAATCGCTCGGCATCGACGAGTGCCTCCTCGTCGGCAAGGGAGAGGAGCAGTCGGGCGGCCGCGCGAAGAAGGCCATCCTCGCCGATGCGATGGAGGCCGTCATCGGCGCCTACTACCTCGACGCGGGCTTCGATCCCTGCTTCAAGTTCGTAAGGCGCCTCATCGAGCCCGAGATCGGCAAGGTCCTGCAGAACCGCCACCATAAGGACTACAAGACGACACTCCAGGAATACGCGCAGAAATACCTCAGGGTCTATCCCGCGTATCGCCTCGTCAAGAAGTCCGGCCCGGATCACGACAGGACTTTCTGGGTCGCCTGCGACGTGGGCGGCGCCGAATACGGCCCCGCGTCGGGGAAGAACAAGAAAGAGGCCGAGCAGGGAGCCGCCAGGGCGGCCTACGACTCGATCTTGGCGGCCGGTGGCATCGAGGCCGCGCGCATGCTCCAGGTCGAGCGGCAGTAGCTCGCGGCCGCCGCCCCGGGCGGAGGGCTTCGCGCGATGCGCGAAATAGCCTTTAGCCGAGCCCTATCCCGTGTTTTTTCTTTATCCTCTCCGCTATCTCGAGGAGCCTCGCGCGTTCGTTGAGGCCCGGATCGTCCATGACCGCCTCGAGGAGCTCCTTGAGAATCGCGCCCATCGCGGGTCCGGGCGGCACGCCGATCGAGGCGAGGTCCCCTCCCTTGACCGCGAGATCCCCGAGCCCGAATGCCTCCTTGGCCGCGAGGACCTCGCGCACCCGGTCGCGGAGCGGTTCGAGGCCCCGGGGATCGACGGGCCTGCCGATTATCGCGGCGCCGTCGGCGACGCGGAGCTCGAGGAGCCTGTCCATCGAGTCGACGCCGACGCGAGCGATAAAGCGCCGCACCGCCGCGTCGCTCCAGGATTCGTCGTAGGCGAACATGTGGTTCCGAACGAGGTGGGCGACCTCGTCGATGACGGCGTTGGGGAAGCGGAGGCGCTTCAGTATTGCCTCGGCCGCGTCGGCTGATAGTGCCTCGTGGCGATGGAAGGTCGGCTCCTCGCCGGGACGCTCGACCTTGGCCGCGGGCTTCCCGACGTCGTGGAGCAGGGCGGCGAGCCTAAGGACGAGATCAGGCCTGATCGCGTCGACGCAAGCGTAGAGGTGGTCGAGTACATCGTAGATGTGCATGCCCTTTTGCGCGACGCCGCGGCAGGCCGAGAGCTCCGGCAGGAGCAGGGCGAGAATCTCCGTCGACTCCATGAGCCGTAGGCCCCGCGAGGGCGCCGGGGACAGCAGCGTCTTCTGCAGCTCGTCGCGCGCGCGCTCGGCGGATACCAGCGCGAGGCGATCAAGGGCGGCCGGGACGGAGCGCAGCGTCGCCTCATCTATTTCGAATCCGAGTTGGGCGGCGAAGCGGACCGCGCGCAGCGGCCGCAGTCCGTCCTCGCGAAAGCGTTCCAGGGGATCGCCGACGGCGCGCACGAGCCGTGCCCGGAGGTCATCCCTGCCGCCGTAGGGATCGACGAGGTCTCCTCCGACGAGATCGTAGGCCATGGCGTTCATCGTGAAGTCTCGGCGAGAGAGGTCTTCCTCGATGGTCGCGGCGTAGGACACCGAGTCCGGATGCCTGCCGTCGCCGTAGTCCGCCTCGGTGCGGAAGGTCGTCGTCTCGACGCCCAGGCCCTTCCAGAGGACCGTTACGGTCCCGTGCTTGACCCCGGTCGGGACGACCCGCCTGAATATCTTCATGACCTCCTCGGGCCGCGCGTCGGTCGCGACGTCGAAGTCGCTCACCGGACGCCCGAGGAGGTAGTCTCGCACGGCGCCGCCGACGAGGTAGCAACGCTTTCCCGCGGAGGCGAGGACCGCCGCGAAGTCGCGCATCTCGCGCGGAGGCCTGATCTGCCGCATACGCTCCGACGGTACAATGGCGGCGTCCCGAGGCGCAAGCCTTGACAGCGGAGCGCGCCGGGGACGAGACTGGCCGCCTATGGAAGCCCTCCTGGTCTGCGGCGGAGAGGCGCCGCCGCTCTCGCGGCTCGAGCAGAGGCTCCGGCGCTTCGGTCTCGTGTGCGCGGCGGACTCGGGCCTCGACACGCTGATCGCCTGGTGCGTAGCGCCGGACATCATCGTGGGGGACATGGATAGCGTGTCCGATCCGGCGGCCGCGTCGCGCTTCCCGCTCGCCAGGCTGCTGACGGCGCCCCGGGACAAGGACGAGACCGATACGGAGATGGGCCTCGAAGCGCTCGCTGCCGCGGGCGCCGATCGTATCGTCCTGGCGGGCGGCGGGGGAGGGCGCCTCGATCACCTCCTCGCCATCCGCTGCCTCTTCGAGCGGCCGAGCCCGCGGCCGCGTCCATCCGAATGGCACACGGCCCGCGAGGCGGCCTACCTCGTCCGCGAAGGAGAGAGGCTGTCGATCGAGGCGGCGCGCGGCGCCCTCGTGTCCGTCTTCCCCCTCGCGCGGGGATCCTCGAGCATGGGCAGCGCCGGGCTCAAGTGGCCGCTCGACGGCCTCGAGTGGGGACCGGGAGACTGCGGGGTGAGCAACGTGGCCCTCGAGGGGCGGTTCGACGTCTCGGCCGGGCGAGGCGAGATCCTCGTCGTCGTCTCGTGCTAATCGATGGCCGGAAAGGCCGCGAGGAGCCTCGAAAGCGTCTCCCGCGGGTCCTGCACGAGGACGCGAGTTCCGGAGACGAGCTCCGCGATCCCGATCTCGTGGGGATAGCGCGGGATGATATGGAGATGCAGGTGCTCGATGCTGGCGCCGGCCGAGAGGCCCATGTTGTATCCGATATTGTAGCCGGCCGGCGACATCTCGGAGTCCAGGACGTCGAGGCAGACGGCCGTCAGGCGGTCGAGCTCCGACCGCTCCGCCTCGTCGAGCTTACGGACGTCGACGACGTGGCGCCTGGGGAAGACGAGGAGATGGCCGGGGTTATAGGGATAGAGGTTGAGCGATACGATGAAGCGGGAGGTCTCCTTGACCACGAGCCGCTCCACCTCGGAGGATCCCTCGGCGACGAGGCACAGGATGCATCCGTCGGGCTTCTTCTCGCCCCTGATGTATCCGAGCTTGTTGAAGTTGAAGAGGTACTCCATTATCTCCTGCCCCCGGTGGGCTATGGTAGCCGATAATGATCATGGAAGCCAGGATGGGGACGAGAGACGACGAGGGCGCAGCAAAACCGGGGCGCAAGCCGCTTCCGGCCATCCTCCTCAAGAGAGCCGCTATATTCTTCCTCCTGATCGACGGCATCTCGCTCTTCTTCTGGATCGTCGGATCGTATACCTCCTTCCTCGACTCGACCCAGGCCATGCTCCTCGAGGCCACGAGGATAGCGTCCCTGTTCCTCCTCTTCGACGCGATCGTCGGCGAGGCCGCGACCTTCGGGTACGCGATCGCCGAGCGGCGCTCCCCCAGGATCGCGGCCCTGCTCGGCTACGTCGCCTGCCTCCTCGTGGGCGCCCTGGGCCTCCTCCTCGCCGACGCTCTCCTCCTCCTCGGCCGCGGACTATAGGCCGAGACGGCCTTCTCGTATTGACCCTGCGCGTCGCGCGCGTGCTATTATCGCGAAATGAATAGCGTCCGCGTCCGCTACGCCCCGTCCCCGACGGGCCTCCAGCACATCGGGAGCGTGAGAACCGCTCTCTTCGACTACCTCTTCGCCCGCTCCTGCGGCGGAACCTTCGTCCTCCGCCTCGAGGATACAGACCGGACGCGCTACTCAGAGGCGTACGTCAAGAACCTCTACGATACCTTCAAGTGGCTCGGCTTCTATTGGGACGAGGGCCCCGACGTCGGTGGTCCCTACGGCCCCTACGTCCAGTCCGAGCGCTTCGCGATCTACCAGGAGCGCGCGAAGAAGCTCGTCGACATGGGCATGGCCTACTACTGCTTCTGCGCCGAGGATAGGCTCGCGAAGCTCCGAGCCGAGCAGGAGGAGGCGGAGAGCGCCGACTTGGGCTACGACCGGCATTGCCGCGGCCTCGATCCGGCCGCCGCCGCGGCCCGCGTCGCCGCGGGCGAGAAGGCCGTCATACGCCTCAAGATTCCACTGGAGGGAACGACGAAGTTCCACGACGCCCTCCTCGGCGACATCGAGTGGAAGAACGAGGACGTCAGTCCCGATCCGATCCTCCTCAAGTCGGACGGCTTTCCCACCTACCACCTCGCCAACGTCGTCGACGACCACCTCATGCGCATAACGCACATAACCCGCGCGCAGGAGTGGATCCCCTCGGCCCCGCTCCACATCATCATGTACCAGGCCTTCGGCTGGGAGCCGCCCGAGCTCATCCACCTGCCCATGGTCCTCGGCCAGGACGGGCACAAGCTGTCAAAGCGCCACGGAGCGACCGCGGTAGACGAGTTCCGCAAGGCGGGATACCTGCCCGAGGCGCTCGTAAACTACGTCTCACACCTCGGATGCTCGTTCGAGGAGGGTCGCGACCTCTTCCCGCTGGCGGACCTCGAGCGCCTCTTCAAGGTCGAGAGGCTCAACAAGGCGCCCGCGGTCTTCGACTACCAGAAGCTCGAGTGGTACAACGGCCAGTACATCCGCATGAAGGGCGACGCCGAGCTCGCGTCGCTGGTCGCGCCGTACCTGGAGCAGGCGGGCTTGATCGCGCAGGGCTCGCCGACGAAGGCCCAGGAGGACCTGGTCCTCGCGGCGATGCCCCTCGTCAAGGAGAGGCTCAAGTTCCTGGCCGACGCCCCCGCGGTCATGCGCTACCTCTTCGAGGAGCCGCCCGTCCCCGCGGCCGAGGAGTTCATCCCGAAGAAGCTCGACAAGGCCAGGGCGGCGGAGCTCCTGGCGGCGGCCGGAGCGCTGCTGGGCTCCTGCGACCTCGGCGACATAGAGGGAACCGAGGCCAAGTTCCGCGCCGAGGCTGAGCGCCTGGGGGCCAAGTTCGGCGACTTCATGGCCCCCCTTCGCGTGGCTGTCACAGGCGCGCGCGTCAGCCCGCCCCTCTTCGAGTCGATGCGGGTAATCGGGAAAGAGCGCGCGAAGGCTCGGGTCGAACGCGCCCTCGATTCGCTCGGGCGCTAGGTGCGCGGCTCGCATATGCACCTTCCTCGGCGCGGCTCGACGCGGGCCGCCCTGACCTTCCTCGCCTTCATTCTCCTCCTCGTCCCTTCCTCGTCCTTCGGCGAGGAAGCAACGGGCGCTCGCCTTTCGCCTGCCGGTCCGATGGCCTGGCTCATAGAGGACGACGACGCCTCGATCTACGTCCTGGGGACCATCCATTACGGTATCGCCGGATCGCCGGCCTTCGACGACGATTGCGCCAAGGCATTCGAGCAGGCCGATACGCTCATCGCCGAGCTGAGCTCTGAGGACTACGCGCGGACGGCCTCCGAGGCAGCGAAGCTCGTCAGGACTTCCGCCCTTCCCGCCTCGAAGACCATCGAGGGCAGTCTGTCGGCTGCGTGCAAGTCCGCCGCGATCGACCTTCTCGGCGAGGACGCCTTCAAGATTCTCGTCCGGTACAGGCCCTGGGTGCTCTCGGTCGCTATGCTCGACGCGGTCATCGTCCGATCGGGGATGGACCCAAGCGCGGGCGTCGACGGGCGACTCTACAAACTCGCCGGCGAGCGCGCGGTAGAAGGCCTGGACACGCTCCGGAGCCAGTTCGCCCTCTTGACCGAGGGCAGCGACGAGGAGCAGATCGCGAGCCTGGAAGCCTCGGTCCCGAAGCTCATCGACGGCTCCTTCATCGCGGAGACGCAGGCGCTCGCGGCGGCCTACGCGTCCGACGATCGCGAGGAAACAGCCCGGCTCTTAGCCGCCTCGATCGCCGAGGGCATATCGGCGAACCCGGCCGACGCCGCGAGCTACGAGAAGCTGCTTCAGGATCGCAACAAGGCCTGGGCGAGGCGTCTCGCGGACAAGCTGGCGGCCGGGGGAAAGTACTTCGTCTTCGCGGGCGCGGCCCATTTCCTCGGCGACGGCTCCGTGTTCGACGAGATGAGGGCACTAGGCGCCATTCAGTAGCGAGGCCCGCGCCCCAAGGCCGCCGCCTCGGAGGGTCCCGCCGAGCGACTCGCGCCTTCAGCAAAAAAAACCGCGGAGGCTCGGCCGCGCCTACGCACAGCCGAGGCCTCCGCGGTGCCTCCTATTTTAAAAGCGCGACGAGTCGCGCTACTTCGCCCTCGCGGGAAGCTTCGCAGGATCGACCATGCCCCAATAGGCGGGCTTGGCCTGGAACTGGTCGTCGAACGCGAAGGGCGCGTCGCGACGGGGGATCGGCCTGTTGTGGAGCCAGCTGTGGTCGTCGGCAACGCCCCAGAAGGTCACGTTGCTGATGCAGTCCTTGAGCCGGAGGAATTCCTCGAAGAGCTCCCTGTAGCGATAGCCCTGCTCGACGAGCAGCTCGGGCGGCACGCTCGTGCAGGACTCGCCGTCCGAGGCGTATACGCTGACGTCCAGCTCGGTGATCTGGTTGTCGAGCCCCAGGCTCGCGAAGAGCCTGATGGAGTCGCCGATCGCCTGGACCGTCGGGTAGCGGACGTTTATGTGGGACTGATGCCCGACGCCGTCGACGGGTACGCCCTTCGCCAGCATGTCCTTGACGATGCCGTAGAGCGCGTCGCGCCTGGCCGGCTCGTCCGTGCCGTAGTCGGTGATGTAGAGCTTCACGCCGGGGCCGCCCGCGGCCCTCGCGGCGCGGAAGGCCGTCTCGATATAGTCGGGGCCGGCGATCTTGTACCACGAGCTCTCGCGGTAGCCGCCGGGGCCGTTCGGGTCCATCACCTCGTTCACGACGTCCCATGAGACGACGCGGTCCTTGTACCTCCCGACGATGGTCGCGACGTGGCTCTCCACGCGCTTCAAGAGAAGGGCCTTATTCGCCGCGCGCTTGGCAGGATCGGTCTCGGCGGCCATATCGCTTCCGACGGCGTCGCGGAAGAACCACTCGGCGTTCTGTGTGTGCCAGATGAGGGTGTGGAAGCGCATCTCCATGCCGTGGTCGACCGCGTATTGGACGAGCTTGTCGGCCTTGAACCAGATGTACCTGTCTTCCGCGGGGTGGATCGCGGCGGGCTTCATGACGTTCTCGGCCACGAGGCAGTTGTAATGCTTGGCCAGGAGATCCGCGGTCGTTCCGCTCAGCTGAAAAGGCTCGACGGCGGCGCCGATCGAGAAGGCGCCTGCGAAAACGTCCTTGAGGGCCGGAAGATCGGCCTGTATGCGCGATCCTTGTGCCGCGGCGCCCGTCGAGGCGCAAAGAAGAAGCCCCGCGACGATGATCGAAGGCGCGAGGGATCGGAAACGGGCCATGGAGCCTCCCGGCGGTACTGACTTGGCTATAATAATATTCGCATTTCGCGGAGTGCGACGCCGGTAATTTCTCCGATCGAGGCATCGGCCATTCCACCGTATCCCGCATCCTTGACCTCCATCCGGCCTCGGCGCCATAATCCGCGCACCGTGCCCCTGAAGCACGGCAAGGAGACTTCCGTGCCCGACATCACTCCCGCCGCACCCGAATCCGAGAACAGCGATTTCATCCGCGACGCAGTGGCCGCCGACCTCGCCGAAGGACGCTACAGCTATGTCCTGACGCGCTACCCGCCCGAGCCGAACGGCTGGCTCCACGTCGGTCATGCCAAGGCGATCAGCATCGTCTTCGGCGTCGCCGAGCAGTTCGGCGGAAAGTGCAACCTGCGCTTCGACGACACGAACCCCGAGAAGGAGGACATGTCCTACGTCGAGGCCATCAAGCGCGACATCAAGTGGCTCGGCTACGACTGGGAGGACCGGGAGTTCTACGCCTCCGACTACTACGAGAAGCTGTACGACCTCGCCGTCAAGCTCATCAAGAAGGGGAAGGCCTACGTCGACGACCTGTCCGCCGAGGAGATGAGCGAGTACCGCGGCACCAACGTGCCCGACAAGAACAACATCACGATCACCCCTCCGGGCAAGAACAGTCCCTGGCGCGAAAGGTCGGTCGAGGAGAACCTCGATCTCTTCGCGCGCATGCGCGCCGGCGAATACCCGGACGGGGCGAAGACCCTGAGGGCCAAGATCGACATGGCCCACCCCAACCTGATCATGCGCGACCCGCCGATGTACCGCATCCGCCGCGAGCCCCACTACCGCACCGGCACGACATGGTGCATCTACCCCATGTACGACTTCCAGCATCCCCTGTCGGACGCCATCGAGGGGATCACCCATTCGCTCTGCTCGATAGAGTACGAAATCCACCGCCCCCTCTATGAGTGGTTCATCCGCGAGGCCGAGGTTTTCCCCTCGCGCCAGATCGAGTTCGCCCGGCTCAACGTCTCGCACTTCGTCCTTTCCAAGCGCTGGCTCCTCAGGCTCGTGCAGGAAGGCCATGTCTCCGGCTGGGACGACCCGCGCATGCCCACGCTCTCGGGCCTCAGGCGGCGGGGCTACACGCCCAGCGCGATACGCGACTTCATGTCCCGCATCGGTGTGGCCAAGACCAACTCCCTCGTCGACGTTCAGCTCCTCGAGCACTGCATCCGCGAGGAGCTGAACAAGACCGCGCGCCGCGCCATGGCGGTGCTGCGCCCCCTCAAACTCGTCATCGAAAATTGGCCCGAGGGCAAGGTCGAGGAGCTCGAGGCCGTGAACAACCCCGAGGACCCTGCGGCCGGCACGAGGAAGGTCCCTTTCTCCAAGGTCCTCTACATCGAGCGCGAGGACTTCGCGGAGAACCCGCCGCCCAAGTACTTCAGGCTCTTCCCCGGCAATCAGGTCAGGCTTCGCTACGGCTACATCGTCGCCTGCACCGGCTTCTCGAAGGACCCGGCGAGCGGCGAGGTGACCGAGGTGCGCTGTACCTATGATCCCGCGACCAGGGGAGGAGACGCGCCCGACAACCGCAAGGTCAAGGGCACCATCCACTGGGTGTCGGCCTCGCACGCGGTTTCCATGGAGGCGAGGCTCTACGACCACCTCTTCCCGGCCGAGCGGCCAATGGACGTGCCGCCGGAAGTCGATTGGGTGACGACGATCGATCCGAAGTCGCTCGAGCGGGTCGCCGGAGCCTTCGCTGAGCCCTGCCTCGCGCAAGCGAAACCGGGCGACCGCTACCAGTTCGAGCGCTCGGGCTACTTCTGCTGCGATTCCGACTCGAAGCCGGGCTCCCTCGTATTCAACCGCACGGTCGGCCTGCGGGACAGCTGGGCGAAGATCGAGAAGAAGGGCGGCTGAGGGGCCGCGCCGGCGGCAGGCGCGGCGCCGCTCGGTCGCGCGTTAGGCGCGCTTGAGCCTGGCCGCGATCTCGGCGACCCGCTTCCCTTGCGCCCTCGCGCCCGCCAGCTCGTTCGCGCTCGGCTGCCGCGAGCCGTCGGGGCCCGCGATAGTGCTGGCGCCGTAAAAGCTGTTGCCGCTCACCTCCGACACGTCTCCGAGGACCCCCGACGCGAGCGTCAGGCCGACGTACAAGCCTCCATGGTGGAGTACGAAGGGAATGAGGCCGAGGATGGTCGCCTCCTGGCCTCCGTGCTGCATGTTGCTCGAGGTCATGATGCCCACCGGCTTGTCGACGAGTCCGCCCTTCATCCAGACCTGGCCCGACGCGTCGAGGAAGGCCTTGAACTGCGCGGGCACCACGCCGTGCCTGGTAGGAAGGGCGAAGACATAGCCGTCGTAGTCGCCGAACTCCTTGAAGTCTGCTGGCCTCTCATGGGCGAAGGCCTTCTGCGCCTCGTCGGCGTGCATGGCCTTCAGCACCTCGGCAGGAAGCGTCTCCTGCACGCGAAGCACGACCGCCTCGGCGCCGGCCTCCTCGACGCCCGCTGCCGCCGCCTTCGCCATTTTATACATGTGACCGAAGGTCGAGTAGAAATAGATTCCGATTCTCGCTTTCATGTTAACCTCCATCCGGACGGAGTCTCGCGTTCGCCGAATCTCCGTCCACTTACCATCAGTAAGTTACTAACCCATTTTGATAGAGACAAGATTATATAGTATATTTCTTATATGCCTGACTTCGACCGAGTCCTTCGTCCGCGAGCCGAAAAGGCCTTCGCCCTGCTCTCGAAGAAATGGAGCGGACTCATACTCATCAGGCTAGTAGAAAAGGGCGCGTGCTTCAACGAGCTGGCTCGATCCATCCCAGGCCTGAGCCCGCGCCTCCTCTCGCTTCGCTTGAAAGAGCTGGAGAAGGCCGGGCTCGTCTCGAGGGAGGTCCTCGGAGAGGCGCCTATACGCGTCCTGTATAGACTCACGGACAAGGGTCGGGGATTGGCGGCGATACTCGATGGTGTCGTAGCGTGGGCTGCTACGAAGGAATAGCGCGTGGCGGGCGCAGCTGACCGCGGGAGGGCTTCATGGGAGAAAAACGTATGACTCGCCTGGCGATAGCGTCGCTGGCATTGGTAATGGCTGCGGCGACATCGAGCGCTCAGGCTGACCTGATTCCGAAGCTCGGGCCAAGAATCGACTATCCTTCACTCGCGTCGCTCCTGAGCTCGGAGGATGCGCGCGCCCTGCTGATCGACGTCCGCACCGCCGAGGAATACGCCGAAGGACATATTCCCGGAGCGATACTCATCCCCTACGACGAGATCGGCGCGCGGTTCTCGGAACCGGACAAGGCTCGCCCCATCGTCGTCTACTGCCACTCGGGACGCAGGTCCGCGATCGCGGCGTCGACGCTGAAGGACATGGGCTACGCGAACGTTTCCGACTTCGGCGCGGTGAGCGACTGGCAGGGAGACCTACGAAAAGGAAACGAACCCTAGTTCGTTCAACGCGCCATTGCCCTGCGAGCATCCGATATGCCCGGCCCTCGGATCCTACCGCCTCCTAGTCCTTCTCGACCGATTCGTCCTATAATCCGTCATTCCGCGATGAACAGAGCCCGCCGCGCGCGGGCTCGCTTTATGCGGATACCTTCGGGACGCCGCCGCGCCGCTCGGACCGGGAGCGGCGGCCATGCCCCGCAAGGCGCGCTGCCGCATCCGGCGGCGGGGCGAAATCAGCGGCCCGTGGCCCCTGCGCGCTGCGCGGCGGCCGGCAGGAGTCATCATGGACAGCAGCGTGACGATGGAGAAGATCGTCTCCCTTTCAAAGCGCAGGGGCTTCGTCTTCCAATCCTCCGAGATCTACGGAGGCCAGGCCGGCGCCTGGGACTACGGCCCCATGGGCATCGAGCTCAAGAACCGCATCCAGCGGTTCTGGTGGAAGGAGATGACCCAGCTCCACGACGATATCGTGGGCCTCGACGCGGCCATCCTCATGCACCCCCGTACCTGGGAAGCCTCGGGCCATGTCGAGAACTTCACCGACCCCCTCGTCGACTGCAAGAAGTGCAAGCAGCGCTTCCGCGCCGACCAGATCGACCAGGCCAAGCTCGCGAAAAAAGAGTGCCCCGAGTGCGGCGGCGAGCTTACCGACACGCGCAAGTTCAACCTCATGTTCAAGACGAACATCGGTCCCGTGGACGACGGCTCGGGCCTCATCTATCTCCGCCCCGAGACGGCGCAGGGCATCTACGTCAACTACAAGAACATCGTCCAGTCCAACCGCATGAAAATCCCCTTCGGCATCGCCCAGGTCGGCAAGGCCTTCCGCAACGAGATCGTCACCAAGAACTTCATCTTCCGCACCTGCGAGTTCGAGCAGATGGAAATGCAGTACTTCGTGAAGCCCGGCGACGACGAGAAGTTCTTCAACTATTGGCGCGAGCAGCGCTGGGCCTACTACCAGAAACTCGGCGTACGCATGGACAAACTCAGGTGGCACCAGCACGGGCCGGACGAGCTCGCGCACTACGCCAAGGACGCCTACGACATCGAGTACGAGTTCCCCATGGGCTTCAAGGAACTCGAGGGCGTGCACAACAGGACGAACTTCGACCTCACGCGCCATCAGCAGTTCTCGGGCAAGGACCTTCAGTACATCGATCAGGACAACGGCAACGAGCGCTTCATCCCCTTCATCATCGAGACGAGCGCCGGCCTCACCCGTCAGCTCCTCATGGTCCTGTGCGACGCCTACGAGGACCAGAAGGTCGCCGACAAGGGCACGGACGACGACTGGCGCACCGTCCTCCACTTCCACCCCATTCTCGCGCCCGTCACCGTCGCCGTGCTCCCGCTTATGAAGAAGGACGGCCTCGCCGAGCTCGCCCAGGACATCCGGCAGGAGCTCAAGGAAGAGTTCGCCACCGACTACGACCAGTCGGGCGCCATCGGCCGCCGCTACCGCCGCCAGGACGAGATCGGCACGCCTTTCTGCGTCACCGTCGACTACCAGACCAAGGAGGACGGCACCGTCACCGTGCGATTCCGCGACTCCATGGAGCAGATCCGCGTTCCCCGCGCCGAGCTCGAGGGCACGCTCAAGAAGGCGATCAAGGACTACAAGCGGGCGTAGCCGGCTCGATTATTGATCTGGGCGCGTTCCTGCGCGCGTTACGCGCGCAGGAACCAGGCTCTCCGCGAGTAGTCGGGTCGCCGCGGGGCGACCCGATCTACTCGCTTCGATCCTTCGCGCGGAGGCCAACATGAAAGCGAGCAGGCTCTTCACCGGCAGGAACGTCCTCAGCTCATTCATCCTCTTCCTGGCCGCGTACCTCGTCATAGGCGGCGGCTGGATCGGCATAGCCGCGGTGAACGCCGCCTCGGGCGGCGCTCCCGTTCCCGACATGCTCTTCTCGTACGCCCCGAGCGCGCTTTCCGGCATGTTCGAGGCCCTGGGAGAGGAGGGAAGGGCGGCCTACCTCTCGATGAACGCCGTCGACTTCTTCTTCGCGGGCGCCTACGGCGTCTTCTACTTCATTATCCTGGGTTGGATCGCGCTTCTGCTCTTCCCCTCGAAGGGCGCCCTGCGATTCGTCGGAATAATCGGAGTCGCCGCCGCGCTCTGCGACGAGGCCGAGAACCTCGTCTTCCGCATGGCGGCCTCGGGATCGAGCATTGACGAACGGCTCGCCTCCATCGCCTCTTCCGCGACGACGGCGAAATTCTGCCTGATTGTTGCCACGATGATCCTCGTATCCGGCGGACTGATCGCGGTCGTCGTCGCTGCCGTCGTCCGGCGGAAGAATACCGCCTAGCGGCTGAAACCAAACAACGGATTATTCATCATTCGCATGCTAGCGGATCGCCAGCGACTGGGCAAACAGCCAGTCAAAGAGGGCAGGGTCCTTGTAGCACGGAGCTGGATCATGCCCCATCCCCTCGTACTCGCTGTACTTGACTATCTCGATACCGTTCTTCGTTAATGTCTTGGTAGCGCGGGTATAGCCTGTAATCGAGTCCGTAGCGGTCGACTCGATCGCCGAGGCGTTGACCGCGCGCGCCTTGAGGTCGGCGTAGGTAGCCCGGGCGACCTGTATGCGAGTGGAAGTGTCGGAAAGGCCGATGTGGTACCAGAGCGAGGTCTTCGCGACTGCCTCGTCGGCCAGGACCGACTCGCTCTGCCCGGCGACGCGGATGATCGCGGCGAAGAGTTTGTCCTTCGTCAGCATCCCTCGAACGAGCTTGAAGCTCCCCGATCCTCCCTGCGAGAAGCCGGTCAGGTAGACGCGATCCATGTCGATTCGGTAGCCGGCCTTCGCGACGTCGAGCAGATCGGCCAGGAGAGCGCCATGCTCCTCGGTAGAGTAGTTGTTGAAGTCGAGGAAGAAGGCTGGGTACTTCTTTCGTACTGCTTCGGTAAATTGACCGCCCTCTCCCCAACAGCCGTTAACGACGATGGGGTATTCCCTGGAGGCGTTGGCCGTCCTCCCATAGCCCCAGGGAAGAACTAAGCTGAACGATGTCCCGGAGGCTTGGACGGCTACGGATCCGGGACGGTCGGCCTCGGTGAAAGTCTCCACCGGATTCGCCACCTCCTGGACCGTATGGTTAAGTCCGGTGCCTAGCGTGCACGATGAGAGCAGGATGAAAGCCACGGTTGCCTGAAAAAACGATTGATACCGATCAATCATATTCCTCCTCGAAAGCGAAGGAGCCGCGCGCTCGGGCCGAGCCACAATACATCACGCTTCGGACGCGCAGATCGTCTATACGATCATCGTCGATGAGTTCTTCGAAGACGGACATCAGAACAATCTACCGAAAATCCTGCCGCTGAATATCTGCTCCGCGACGATCAAGGCGCCCAGCGCGAAGACATAGTACGAGAAGTACTTCAAACTCGCCTTCGCGAAGACTTTGAGCATGAAGCGGATGGCGACGTAGCCCGATATCGCTGCCGCGACGATTCCGACGACGAGGGGGAGCGCCGGCACGCCGAGACCCGCTCCCGCGTCGACGAGGTCCTTGGCGTCGAGAAGCCCGGCGCCGAGGATGGGCGGTATGGACATCACGAAGGAGAATTTCAGGGCGAACTCGCGCTCCATGCCGCAGGCCAGGGCCCCTGCGAGAGTCAGGCCGGAGCGAGACACTGCGGGCAGTATCGCCAGGCCTTGCGCGGTCCCGACCGCGGCCGCGTCGAGATAGGTCGTCTCCTCGAGGCCCTTTGCCTTCGCGCGCCTCTTCGCGAGCGCCTCAGCCGCGATCAGGATGAGACCCGTCGCGATGAACTCGATCCCGAGCGTCCTGCCCGACTCGAAGAGCGACTCAATGAGGTTCTTCAGGGCGAAGCCGATGATGACCGTGGGGATGGTCCCTACGACGACGAGAAGGGTGAGCTTCGAGGTCGGATGCCGGATCATCCCCCAGACCTCCTTGCGAAAGATCGCGAGGACGGCGACCAAGGTCGCGAGGTGGACGGCGATGTCGAAGCTCAGCATGCCCTCGGACAGGCCGAAGAGACGCTGAAAGAGTACGAGGTGGCCCGAGCTCGAGATCGGCAGGAATTCGGTAAGTCCCTGGACGAGGCCGAGGACCAGGCCTTGGAAGGTGTTCATCGGTACGACTCCTTTCGCGCCGACGAATGTACCTTACTTCGACGTAAGCTTGAAGGTCCTCGGTACGCGGGGGATCTCTCGAGGGCCGAGGGCTTCAGCCGATGACGGCGATCAGTGTGTTCTCGTCCCGGAGCTTGTCCGCGGGCACGAGGTTGCCGGGGATCGGCTCGCCGTTGAGCTCGATCTCGGCGACGCCCTTGCACAGGCCCTTCGGATTGCGCACCTCGACGCGTATGACCTTGCCCCTGAATCGCCTCTCGGCCTTGAAGCCCTTCCAGGACGAGGGAATGCAGGGATCGATCCGCAGGCCGTCGTACTCGGGGCGCAGGCCGAGGATGTACTGAGTGAGGCTGTAGTAGGACCAAGCCGCGGCTCCCGAGAGCCAGGAAGTTCTCGCGTTGCCGGCCCTCGGAGAGAAAGTCGAGTAGGTAGTCTGGCCCTGGACGTAGGGCTCGCATTGCCTGACCTCGGCGCGCTCGTTATACGCGGCGGGAAGGGAGGCCTTGCAGTACTCGAAGGCGCGGTCGCCGTGGCCGAGCATCGCCTCGGCCATGATTCCCCAGCCTTGCGTATGGTTGAAGATGCCCGAGTTCTCCTTGATGCCCTCGTTGAAGACGACGGCGCGCATGACCTCGATCGAAGCCTTGACGAAGGGCGGTGCAGCGAGCATGAGCCCGTAGGGCGTCGCGAGCCTCTCCTTCACCGCGGCCATGGCGCTCGCGGCCTGCTCCGGAGTCGCCGCGCCGGAGAGGACGGCCCAGACCTGCGTATTGAAGTAGACCTGCCCCTCCTCGAAGCTCCTGGTCCCGTAGACGGTCCCGTCCTCGGCGATGGCCCAGATGAACCACTCTCCGTCCCAGCAGTGCCGCTGGATGCTCCTGTCCAGCTCGGCCCGGCGGGCGAGTGCCCAATCGGATTCCGCCTTCTTATTGAAGCGTTGCGCGATCTCGGAATAGACCGACAAGCCGAGGCGAAGCTGGAAGGCGACAAAGAGGCTCTCGCCTCGGTACCCGAGGCGCAGGCAGTCGTTCCAATCGGCAGAGAGGCCGCAGGGAAGGCCGTGCGCCCCCATGCGCTCGAGGTTGAAGTCCAGGGCCCGGCGCAGGTGGCCGAAGACCGTTGCCTCGCCGGAATCGGCGTAGGGCAGGACTTTCTCATAGAAGCCGAGGTCGCCGGTCTCCGCCACGAGGGCGGGCACCGCGTTGAAGAACCACAGGCAGTCGTCGGAGCGGTACTCGGACTCGGGCGGCGGATCCTCGCGGCCGGGCCGATGCGAAAAGGGCTTCAGCACCGGTATGGCGCCTCCGTTCGCGAGCTGCCCCGTCAGCATCAGCTCGAGCCTCTCGCGCGCCTCCTCGGGTATCGCGGCGGCCACGCCCAGGATGTCCTGCACCGAGTCGCGGAAGCCCAGGCCGTCGCGCTCGCCGTTGTACACGAGGCTGGCCGCGCGGGACCAGGCGAAGGTGATAAGGCAATTGTAGAGTCCCCAGACGTTGACCGTGTGGTTGACGCCCGCGTCTGGCGTATCGACGACGAGGCTGCCGAGCCGCTCGTGCCAGTGCTTCTTCAAGCGCTCGAGCTCGAGGTCCGCTCGTCCGACGCTGCCGAATTCCGCGACCGTCCGCTTGCCCGCCTCCCGGGCGTCGCCGATGCCGAGCATGAGGATGAGCTCCCTCGCCTCGCCCGGCTGCAGCTCGATGTCGGTCTGGAGAGTCCCGCAGGCATTGTCGCCGTAGGCCTTGCTCCCCGAGCACTTCCCGCGCTCGACCGCCTCGGGCCGATCGTAGCGTCCGTAGGTGCCCAGGAAGGCCGAGCGGCTCGTGTCGAAGCCGGATACGGGCGATCCGAGGAGCGCCATCCAGGTTCCCATTGCCGAGTCGCCGTTTGCGCCGTCGCCGCCTCGCTGCGCCGCGAGGTTTTCCTGGATCATGATCCGCAGGAGGTCGTCCTCGAAGCTGCCCTTTACGATGAATAGCGAGTATTGCAGGTTCACCTGGTCCTGGAAGGTGTCCCACTGGTTCGTGAACTCGCAGTAGCTGAAGACCGAGAGGCGGCGCCTCGTCTCGCCCGAGTTCTTGACCTTGAGTCGCCAGTACTCGAAGCGCTGGCCGAGCGGTACATAGTACGTGGTATCAGTCTCGATGCCGCCGTACTTCGACGAGATCCTCGTGTAGGCGGTTCCGTGCCTGCACTCGGACTCGTACTTTCCGAGCGGCTTGCCGACCGGCTGCCAGCTCGCCGACCAGAAGTCCCCCGAATCGCGGTCGCGCAGGTAGAAGTACCTGCCCGGCTGGTCCATCGGCACGGCGTTGAAGCGCAGCCTGAGGAACCGCCCCTTCGCGCCTGATTTGTAGAAGCCGTAGCCGCCCGCGTTATTGGTGATGACCGCACCATACTCGGTCGAGCCAAGGTAGTTGCTCCATGACTGCGGAGTATCTGGTCTCATGATTACGTATTCTTTGTTTTCATCGTCAAAATAACCGTACCTCATCTATCACTCCCATCAGTGCAACCGATTGTAATGATTCAACTATTCTATCGTTCGCATGAGGATACGGCAATCGGAAAATAAGAAACCGGCCGACTGATAAGGCCGGCCGGAAACCGAGAGCACTCGGCTTTTTTCAGACCCCGATCCCTTATGAGACCGAGACCTCCTGGGTATAGCTGTCCATCGCGCGCCTCCTTCCCCTCTTCAAGTCGCGAGGCCTCGCGGAAGAGGGCGTGTTGTATCGCCGGCATCAGCAGTATACGCGCCTCGTTTTTTTCGAAAAGCGAGAGAATGATTAAAAACCAAAGAGCCAGCCCGTAAACGCGTATAACGATTCTCACCCGATTCACAAGCCCGCACGAATATGGCATAGTCCGATTATTCCTACCTTCAAGGAGGCGCACGATGATTATTGTGACCCGTAAAAAAGATGTTGCCCGTATCGTCGGCGCCGCCTGAAGCGTCGAAGGCGTAACTCCAAGCAATTGTTTGGACAGCCCTGAGCGCGAGAGAAGCGTTCGGGACAGCTGGCTTCATTAACGCCTCGAGCCTCGGACGGATGTATCCAGTCGGACTGCTTCCACGGTCCGACCGATGTTCCGCGAGGAAAGGCATGTCCTACATAAACGCAGATACTCTCTTGCCTCCCGAGCTCTTGAGGGAAGTCCAGTCCTACATTCAAGGGTCGCTAGTCTACATCCCTCGTGAGTGCGGGGAGAAACGCTTGAGCTGGGGATCACGCTCGGGCGCCCGAAAGAACTTCGACGAGAGAAATTCCGAAATACGCGCCGCCAAGGCGCAAGGTCGACGCATCGACGAACTCGCCGATGACTATGGCTTATCTCCTGGCGGCATAAGGAAAATACTATATGGGTCACGAAAGAGACAAAAAGCTTGACACCGGTTGCATGACCGTATATTCTATGCCCCAGAAAAGCTGATGAAAAAGCTGAAGTCAATCGACGATATCGCCCACCTCGCAGGGGTGTCGAAGTCGACGGTCTCGCGGGCATTGAACGACAGTCCCCTCGTGGGCGTCGAGACGAAGGCGCGGATCGTCGCGATCGCCAGGGACCACGAGTTCAAGCCGAGCGCCATAGCCAGGAACTTGTCGACGAGGAAGTCCAGGACGATCGCTTTCGTCAACCACGCGTTTTGCAAGCATGAAGGCGGACTCTCGGACCTCTTCTGCATCGAGATCATGGGCGGTATCGCGCTCGGACTCTATGGACTGGGCTACGATATGCTGCTGGCCCACATCAACCCGGGCGACACGGATTGGATCTCCTGCTATCTCGACTCGAGCAAGGTCGATGGCTTTATCCTCATGACCTCGGAGTCGAAGCGCGATCACGTGGATCTCCTGCTCGCCGCTGGCGCCCCTTTCATCGCGTGGGGTTACGGCGCGGGCAAGTATTGCAGCGTCGTCGCGGACGACGCGAGGGGAGGCCGACTGGCGGCTGAGCGGTTCATCGCCTCAGGCCGCAGGCGCGTCGGCTTCATCGGAGGTACCAGGATCGAGACCGAGGTCAAGGAGCGCTATCGCGGATACGGCGAGACGCTGCGCGACGCGGGGCTCGATCCCAAGCCGCTCACCGCGTATTGCGATTACAGCGAGCACGGGGCAGAGCGCGAGATGGCTGCGCTCCTCAAGCGGGATCCGGCCCTCGACGCAGTCTTCGTGGCCGGCGATCTCATGGCGATCGCCGCCATGCGCGCCATAAAGGCGAGCGGCCGACGCGTCCCCGACGACGTCGCGGTGATAGGGTACGACGACTTGACGATCGCATCCTACGTGACGCCAGGCCTGACGACGATCAGCCAGAACGTCCCCGAAGCCGGGAAGATCCTCGCGAGGGATCTCGTCGCGTTCCTTGAAAAAGGCGTCGTCAGTACGACGACCGTTCCGGTGCGACTTGTGGTGCGTGAGTCCGGTTAGTTCTTTGCAATAATGTGCAACCGGTTCCACTAAAGGAGGATAATTTGGAAACATGGGAGTCGTACGAGGCAATTCGAGCTTTCGAGATTTCGCGACGGAAAGCCTTCTTCCGGCGTCTCTTCGCAGCAAGAAGAAAACCTGGCGTGGACAATTCCAAGCATCTCGGATTGACGGAAGGTCTGACTCATACAGTCAAAATCGATGACATAGAGATGCTCGACCTCGCTGGCGTCGCGGTGAGGCTTCCGTCTCTTCCTGAATACATGAAATCGCACTGGATCAAGGATTTCATCCGCATCGGCCTTACCTCGGAGCCCGACGATCCATTCTCGATTCGCCTCGAGGGCGGATGCATCGTACTCGAGGGAGGGATGCGGGAGCTCATGCGCCTCGAGCTGCGGAGGCAGACGGGTCAGAAGACCGTCGTCGCGATTAGAGCGCGAAAACCGTCGACTTCGAGCAACGTCGTCGTGTATCCGGCGGACTTCGCCGCGCACGACTGCGGGGCGCGCGCCGCCTGCTAGCGCATGCCGACGTCAATGGGACGAAGGGCCGCGAAGGATCGAGGGCATCGATGCCCGGCCTCTCGCGGCCCTTGTCGCCGCCAAGCCCGTCGCGAGGCTAGAACGGCAGCGGATTCGCGAGCCCGAGCTTCGCCTTCACGTCGCGGAAGTTCTTCCGCAAGGGCTCGTTGAAGGGAACGCCCTTGTCTTTGCGGAAGAGCCACACCTCGTGCTCCTTCTCGCCGGGCGTGTAGATCCTCTTCGCGCCCGGCGCCTTCTTCGAGGCGCGAAGCTGCCGGCAGATGTCTCCTGCCTGCTTCTTGAACGCGTCGAGCGAGACGAAGGACTCGATCTTCACCGCCATGAAGAAATGCCCCAGCTCGATGGGCGCCGGCTTACCGTCGGCGCCGACTCCGACGAGGGCCTTCATGTAGTTCGCCTGGGAAAGCGCCGACGAGAGCAGCTCGCAGACCATCGCGTAGCCGTATCCCTTGTAGCCCGAGAAGTCCTCGCCGAGGCCGCCCAAGGGCGTCAGGGCCGCCTTGTCCTTCGTCAGGTCGACGAGCACCTGGTGCGTATCGTGGCGGTACTCGCCATCCTCTCCGATGACCCAGCCGTCGGGCAGGTCCTTGCCGAGCCGATCGTACAACTCGAGCTTCCCTCGCTGCGTCGTGCTCGTCGCGCAATCGATCATGAAGGGGAAGTCCTCGTCGGTCGGCATGCCCCAGGTCAGGGGATTCGTGCCGAGCATCGGCTCGACGCCCCAGGTCGGGGCGATCGATGGCCGCGCGCTCGTGCCGGTGAAGCCGATCATGCCGCGCTCGACCGCCTGACGGGCGTAGTAGAAGGCCGCCCCGTAGTGCGTGGAGTTGCGCACGACGGTCATGCCCAGACCCATCTTGTCCGCTTTCTCCACGGCCATCTCCATCGCGCGCTTGGCGATGTAGTGGCCCATGCCGTTGTGGCCGTCGATCACCGCGGTCGTGGGCGTCTCGCGCACGATCTCGAAGTTCGTCTTGGAATTCTGGGTGCCCGCCCATATCCGGTCCAGATAAATAGGCTTGAAGCGCCCCACGCCGTGGGAGTCGACGCCTCGCTTGTCCGCGGAGATCAGGACGTCCGCGCATACGGCCGCCTCGGCACGAGGCACGCCGACGCCCTCGAAGCCCGCGCGCATGAAGGCCTCGACCTCATCGAAGTTCCACCAGGTGATTTCGCTTTCGTCCATCGTTTTCTCCTTCATCGACATTATATGCGATAAAGGGCCGGACTCAAGGCAGGTATTCCTCGTTGACGTCGGACATGGAATCGAAGAGATTTCGCTTAATGGCGCTTGATCCGCCGGTGAGAAGCGCGACGCGCTCCCGGACCTCGCGTCGCTTGGAGTCGCGGCCGAAGGGGCAGGTACAGACGGCGGAGCGGAACCCCTTCTCCTCGGCGAATGAGATGACCTGCCGCTCCTCGCATAGCGCGAGGGGCCTGATGATCTTGACCGGATACTTGCCATACTTCAGGACCGGAAGCATCCCCGAGATCTGCCCTTTATAGAGCATGTTCATCACGAGCGTCTCGACGATGTCGTCGAGATGGTGCCCGAGCGCGATCGCGTTGAAGCCCTCGGCCATGGCGTAGCGGATGAGCTCGGTCCGCCGCTGCGTAGAGCACCAATAGCAGTTCATGGACCGGCCGGGCTTGAGGCGGCCTATCACGGGCACGTCCAGCGACACCGACTCGATGCCCCAGGACGACAGGAGATCGAAGAGAGCGGATTTCTTGCAGCACGAGCAGAAGTCGGTCGCTATGTGGATCGCCCGGAGCTCGTAGCTGACGGGCCACCAGCGCCTCTTCATCGCGAGGTCGTAGGCTAGGGTAGTGGAGTCCTTGCCGCCCGACACGGCCACGAGGATCCGGTCGCCCTCCTCGATCATGGAGTAGCGGCGCAGGGCGATCTCCGTCAGCTTCGCGACGAGAGTCTCGGCGTTCTTCACGGCGGCGACCGGTATGTCGGGTTAACGCGATAGGGAGGGAGCAGGGGCCGCCCGCGGGGGGCGGTCCCCGTCGCGGGTCACTTCGCGCCGAGGATGGCGTCCTTGGCGATCTTGGAGACGGTCATCTTGACCGCGGTCTTGGCGGGGATCTTTATCTGCTCGCCGGTGGCGGGATTGCGTCCGATGCGGGCCTTGCGCTTGTTGAGCTTGAGGATGCCGAGGCCGGGGATCGCGAACTTCTTGTTCTTCTTGGTCTCCTTGTAGGCGAGATCGACGAAGGACTCGAGGAACGCGGCGACCTGCTTCTTCGTGAGGTCGTTCTTCTCGGCGAGGGCGGCGATGATCTGCGACTTGGTCATTGCCTTGGGAGCGCTTTCCTTAGAACTTGCCATTGTCATCTCCTTGGGCGAGTTTTACGTACTATAATCCCGCGAAGCCTTTAAACGCAAGCGTTTTTTACTTCGAGGCGCGAAAAAGGCTTAAAATTCAAGGGAAAAGTCGAAGCCGATCCTGTAGAAGCATGATATGAGCCGTCGAAGGCGCGCTTCCTGAAGTCCTTCTCCATCGTCGCGCCGTCGCTCCACGCGATATCGCTCTTGAATTGGAACGGGAGGACGAGCCTCGCCTTTCGCCGATCTCGAATTCGAGCAGCGGGCCGAATTTCACGCGCGTCGCAGAAGCGTCTCAACAGCGCTAGTCGAAGAGCCCTCTCCCGGTGACGAACCGCACGCGAGCGACCGTCCGCGTCATCTGCGAAGCAAGGGACCACGCGACGATCGCCAGGGCAATAGTCGCGGCGGACATCGGCGCCCATCCGGGGAGGCCAGGGATGAGGACCGACGCGAGCAGGATCAGGTCCATGGCAATATAGGGAACGAAGCAGGGCTCGTATCGCAAGCCTAAGAGGCGGTCTCGCAGGACATCGCCGGCGAACCGTACGCCCGCGCCGCCCATTGCGAGTCCCCCGACAAGGAGAGCATTCGAGCCGTCTCGGGGATAGTCGACGGCGATCCAGACCAGCAAGGGAAGGAGCGTCGCGACGAGGATCGCGAATTCGGCCTTCGCGCCCGCTGCGTGCTCGAGCTCCGAGATCGCTATGAAGGCGTAGGCGATCGGGACTATCGCGTAGACCATCCAGACGGGAGGGAAGCCGTGGATCATGGATGGGCTCGACCAGAACCGGTAGCCCAGGATCCAGAAGGCGAAAAGAAAGAGGTAGATGAGGGTGAGGCCTTCCTCGCCGCCGATGGGCCCGAATTCCATGATGCCCTTCTCCAGCACGGATCGCCCCGTCAGCCAGTCGGCGATCGCGAAGATGAAGACGCCGATCGTGGCGATCGCGGGAGGTATCGAGGGGAACGCGAGCGCGATGCCGAGCGGTAGGAGAAAGGCGTTCAGCGAGTCGAGCCAGTGGTCCAGGAATTCCCCGAGAGGGCCGGAACAGCCGTTTCGCCTGGCCTGCAGCCCGTCGAGCGAGTCGGCGAGCTGATACCCGAAGACCAGGAGGCCGGCGACGCCGAAAATCCAGGGGCGTCCGGGCGCGAACGCGCTCAAGGGGCCGACGAGGATTCCGGAGAGTATCAGGAAGGCGAGCCAGCACGACGCGCTGCCGAGCAGCGTTATCGCGTTGGCCGGTATCGACTGCGGCACGAATCTGATGAGCCGACGGCAGAGAGGGCCCATGAAGCGGGCGCTGACGACGCTCGCGTTGACGCTGGAATAGGAATAGCGATTGGGCCTGTCCGAATCGTAGTAGAATTCCATGTCGGCTACTCCTGGTCTTCTGTTTTCTCGATGGAAGGATCGGATCCGGACACAGGCCCCTCGGCGTCGGCCTTCACGCCGCGATAGACGATGAACGCGCCGGCGACGATCGCGAGCGGCCCGATTATCGCCAGTATCCTCGTGAGCGTCCCTGAGCTCTGATCGAACTGCGTGCCCAGCGCGTAGCCTACGAAGAGCCAGGCCGGGGTCATGATCGCCGCGGCGACGGAATCGTAAAGGAAGAACTTGGACCATCTCATCCGGAGGAATCCCGCGCCTAGGATCGCGGAGATCCTGAGACCGACGACGAATCTCGAGCCCAGGATGATGATCGGGCCCCGGCGAAGGAAGTAGCGCTCGGCGGCGGCGATCCTCTCGGGCTTGAGCGCGCGCGAGACGAGCTTGCGCCGCATCAACCGCGGGCCAAGCGTCCTGGCTATGACGAACAACGCGCAGTCCTGGATGAGCAGCGCGACGAGGGCGACGATGGCGACCGAGGCGAAGCCGACCTTGAGGGCTCGAGCCGAGACCCCGACCAAGGCGACGGCGATCTCCTCGCAGATCGGAAGGGTAAAGGCGAACAGGAACAGGAAGGCGAAGAAGAAAAGCAAGGGGTCCCGTTTTATGAAGTCAGGGAGCAGTTGAGCGATCGCGTTCAAGTCCCCTCCGGGACGCGCCTTCGCGCGCCTACTATAGTCCTTGGCGACATTAATAAAAGGGTGATAAAGCTGTCAAGCTCGCCGCCGGTGCCCGGGAAGGGCGGCTCCTTGAGCGGCCGGACGCCCGTCGCTATAATGTCGATTCCCCGCCGGCGGCGGGGAATCGCGGAGGAACGATGAACAAGGCTCTCGCGGTCCTGCAGGACCGCGGCTTCATCCAGCAATGCACCGATATCGAAGGGCTCTCGAAGGCGATGGACGAGGGCCCTGTCACGCTCTACGAAGGCTGCGACCCGACGGGACCCTCGCTCCATATCGGGCACATGGTCCCGTACTTCGCCATGCGGCATCTCCACGAGGCCGGCCACAGGGTCATCGTCCTCATGGGCGGCGGCACGGCGCGGATCGGAGATCCCTCGGGCAAGACCACGATGCGCCAGATCATCAGCTACGAGGAGATCGACGCAAACACGAGGCGCTTCCTCGGGCAGATCGACAAGTTCCTCAGGCTCGACGGAAAGACGATGTTCGACGAGAACAACAAGAAGTGGCTCGCCGACCTCAACTACATCGACTTCCTCCGCGACATCGGGCGCCATTTCTCGGTGAACCGCATGCTTTCCTTCGAGGCGTACAAGCAGCGCATGGAGACGGGGCTTTCCTTCATCGAGTTCAACTACCAGCTCCTGCAGAGCTTCGACTTCCTCCAGCTCTACAAGCGCCACGGCTGCCGCCTCCAGATCGGCGGCGACGACCAGTGGGGCAACATAGTCGCGGGCATCGAGCTCATCCGGCGCGTGGAGGGGGCCGAGTGCTTCGGGCTGACCTTCCCCCTCGTCATGACCTCGGACGGCAAGAAGATGGGCAAGACCGAGAAGGGCGCCCTTTTCCTCGACCCCGAGATGACGAGCCCCTACGACTTCTTCCAGTACTGGCGCAACGTGACCGACGCGGACGTCGAGCGCTTCCTCCTCATGTTCACCTTCCTGCCGGCCCAGGAGTGCAGGGCCCTCGCGGCCAGGAAGGACGCCGAGCTCAACGAGTCGAAGGCCCGTCTCGCATGGGAGGTCACCGCCCTCATCCACGGCAAGGACGAGGCGGACAAGGCGCTCGCCGCGGCCAAGGCCGCCTTCGGGGTCGCCGGCGGCGCGGCCAACGGAGACATCAGTCAGATCCCGAGCAAGACCGTCCCGCGCTCCGAGATCGCGGCCGGCATCGGCGTCCTCGACCTATTCGTGCTTGCCGGGCTCGCCTCGTCGAAGAGCGAGGCGCGCCGCCTCGTGCAGCAGGGCGGCGCCGTCGTCAACGACCGCAAGGTCGAGGACGAGAAGGCGATGATAGACGCGTCCTGGCTCGATGCCGAGGGCAGCCTCATGCTGCGCGCCGGCAAGAAGCGCGTGTTTCGCATTTTGACGGAATAGCTACTATACTGGCCCCATGAATCGGGCGGAGTTCTCGGCCGAGCTCGGAGGCATCCAGATGCTCCTGCGCGAGCACGAGTATCTCGCGTACTCGCCGTCGAGGAGCAAGGAGTACGAGCAGAAGGTACGCGCTTGCGCGGAGCAGTTCGCCTATCTCGTCTTCAGGAAGACCGGCGTCCCCGTCAAGGCGCTTCCCGGCCTCGTGCCGATCGAGTCCGTCAGGGATCCGAGCTACGCCGCGGGCAGGGCCATGGCGGAGCGGGCCGCGAAGCGAGCCCTCGCCTTCGCAAAGAAGAACAGCGGCCTGAATCGCGAATACTTCGAGCAGTGCGCGGCGCTCTGGCGCAAGGCCTGGGAAAAGCTGGGCGAGCCGGACTAGGAGGCGGCCCAGGCAGGGCGCCCGCCGGGGCCGCTGCCGGCTAGATCTCCGCGATCACATGTCCCTGGTAATACTGGTCGCGGAGCGAGGCCACCTGCTTGTCGGCCAGGTAGTCGTCGAAGCTCTGGTAGCGGTCGATCACGCCGCCCGGGCAGATCTCGACGATCCTGTTCGCGATCGAGGTGACGAACTCGTGGTCGTGGCTCGTGAAGAGCAGGACGCCCGTGAAATCGATGAGCCCGTCGTTAAGAGCCGTGATCGCCTCGAGGTCGAGGTGGTTGGTCGGCTCGTCCAGGATAAGGCAGTTGGCGCCCGAGAGCATGAGCTTGGAGAGCAGGCATCGGACCTTCTCGCCTCCCGAGAGGACGCGCACGGGCTTCAATGCCTCGTCGCCCGAGAAGAGCATGCGGCCGAGGAAGGAGCGGATGTAGGTCTCGTCGTCCGAGTCGCTGTACTGGCCGAGCCATTCGGTGATCGACCAGTCGGAGTCGAAGATCTTCGTGTTGTCCTTCGGGAAGTAGGACATCGTGATGGTCTGCCCCCACGTGTACTCGCCCGAGTCCGGCTCTTCCTCGCCCGCGAGGATCTGGAAGAGCGCGGTCTTGGCGATGTGCTCGCGCCCGACGAAGGCGATCTTGTCGCTCTTGTTGATCGTGAGGTCGTAGCCGTTCAGCAGCCGAACGCCCTCGAGGCTCTTCGTGAGGCCATTCACCCTGAGCACGTTGTTGCCCACGTCCCGGTTCGGGCTGAATCCGACGAAGGGGAAGCGTCTCGACGAGGGCATGATGCCGTCGAGCTCGAGCTTTTCGAGGATCTTCTTGCGCGAAGTCGCCTGGCGGCTCTTCGACGCGTTGGACGAGAAGCGCTGAATGAACTCCTTGAGATCCCTGGCCTTCTCCTCGTTGCGTTTCTTGAGGTCCTTCTGCTGCTGGACGAGGATGCGGTTCATCTTGTGCCAGAAGTCGTAGTTGCCCGAGTACATCCGCATCTTGCCGTAGTCGATGTCGACCGTGTGGGTGCAAACCGCGTTGAGGAAGTGGCGGTCGTGGGAGACCACGATGACGATGTTCGGGAAATCGATGAGGTATTCCTCGAGCCAGGAAATCGAGTCGAGGTCGAGGCCGTTGGTGGGCTCGTCGAGGAGGAGCATGTCGGGGCTGCCGAAGATGGCCTGGGCGAGGAGGACGCGGACCTTGACGCCCTCGTCGACCTCTTTCATGAGCCGCTCGTGGGCGTACTCGGGCACGCCGAGACCGGACAGGAGGATAGAGGCCTGGGCCTCCGCCTCCCAGCCACCGAGCTCCGCGAACTCGGCCTCGAGCTCCGCGGCCCTGATGCCGTCGGCCTCGCTGAAGTCGGCCTTCTCGTAGATCGCCGCCCGCTCGGACCTGATGCGGTGGAGCTTGTCCCAGCCCATGATGACCGTGTCGATGACGCCCGACTCCTCGAAGGCGAAGTGGTCCTGGGCGAGCACGGCCATGCGCTTGCCCGAGCCGATCGTGATCTCGCCCTTGTCGGGCTTGATCTCGCCGGAGAGGAGCTTGAGGAAGGTCGACTTGCCCGCGCCATTGGCGCCGATGATGCCGTAGCAGTTGCCGGGCGTGAATTTGAGGTTGACGTCCTTGAAGAGCGTGCGTTCCCCGAAGGAGAGCGCGAGCTCGGTTACGCTTATCACGGTAAGGCATTATTCGCACGAAAGCGCGCTCTTCATCAAGTAGCCGTCCCGCGGCGGCCGGGCCGCTCGCGACCTTCGGCCCGAGCGACCAGTAGACGGGATCGGTCGAGCGTGGTATCGAATCGACGTGCCCTCATCCCAGGCCCCGCCCGCCCCCGAGCTCCTCATGCCCGCGGGAAGCTTCGATTCCGCGCTCGCGGCGATCGAGGGCGGGGCGGACGCTCTCTACCTCGGCTTCAAGGACTTCTCAGCCCGGAAGCAGGCCAGGAATTTCGACCGCCTCGAATATCGGCGGCTCCATCTCCTCGCCCGCGAGAGAGGCATCCGCCTATACGCGACCCTCAACACGGTCGTACTCGAAGAGGAGCTGGCCGGCGCCGCCTCGCTCCTCGCCTTCCTCGGGCGCTTCCCTCCTGACGCCGTCCTCGTGCAGGACTGGGGCCTGGCGCGGCTGATTCGCGAGCGTCATCCGGGCATCGCGATCCACGCCTCGACCCAGACGGCCCTGCAAGGCCCCGAGGCGCTCGAGTTGGCTCGGGAGATGGGCGCCTCGCGCGTCGTCCTCCCGAGGGAGACGAGCGTCGCCGACATGGCGCGCCTTGGCGCGGCAGTCCCCGAGATGGAGCTGGAAGCCTTCGTCCACGGCGCGCTCTGCTACTCGTTCTCGGGCCTCTGTCTCGCGTCGGGAATGGTGCTCGGGCGCTCCGGCAACCGCGGCGAGTGCGCGCAGCTCTGCCGCTCGTACTACGACGCGGAGGTCGGGATCGATCGCGGAGGCCGCCCCTGGCCGCGCGAGACCGGGCGCGGCTACTGGTTCTCATGCCGCGACCTCTTTCTCGCGGACCGCCTGGCGGACCTGGCAGATGCCGGGATCGCGAGCCTCAAGGTCGAGGGACGCATGAAATCCCCGGAGTATTGCTTCGCCGTAGCGCGGTTTTATCGCGGCCATCTCGACCGACTGCGCGGGGAAGGCCCCTCGGATGATGAGATGCTCGCGAGGCTCGAGGACACTCGGCTCGCCTTCTCGCGCGAGCCGACCGAAGGCTGGGCCTTCAAGCGCGGCGGTCGCGCGATGATCGACAGTGAGTATCCCGCTCATCGCGGTATTCCGGCAGGACGCGTAGTCTCGTCGCGCGCCGGGGAGCTCGTCCTCGATCTCGAGACGACGATCGGCCTGCGGGACGGCCTTTTCGCCTTCGAGAGCGGCGATCGCGCGCGACCGGTCTCCTTCTCGGTCATGGGCCTGCGCGACGCCAGGACCGGCAGGGAGCTTCGAGTCGGCCGAGCGGGGAGCCGAGTCGCGATAGACGCGCCCGCCGTCTTCAAAATCGGCGACGAGGCGCGAAAGCTGTCGTCGCGCGACCGGGACCGGAAGACCGCGAGTCCCGAGGAATACGAGCCCGAACGAACGACGATCCCGGCGCGCCTGCGAGTCGAGGAGCGCCGTCTCTCGCTGGAGCTGGGGATGCCGCGCTTCGACGGTCTGCCGGGGGAGGGCGAGCGCGCGGTCGCCCCGGCCGGCGAAGAGCTTCTCTTCGAGCGAGGACGCAAGAGCGGCGGCTTCGAGCGCGCGGCGGCGGTATTCGCCGAGACGGGCGAGGCCGACTTCCGCCTCGCGCCGAGCCTTGAAGGCGTGCGGGTCGAGGTCGTCGGCGAGGACGGCGCAGCCGAGGAGATCGCGCTGGCTGACGCCTTTCTGCCTCCGTCGGTCCTGAAGCGGGAGAAGAATCGGCTTTATGCGCGGACGGCCGAGCTGCTGGCCTTTGCCGAGACGGCATACGCGGCCGGCGGCGCCGAGATCGCGCGCGCGCGGACGCCGCGCGACGCCCGGCAGGGCGGCTCCCCGATTGGAACGATCGCGGCGCCGCCCCGCTCGCGACTTACCTTTCCGCGCGAAGGCCTGCCGTCGGGCATCGCGTTCGCGACCCCGAGGATTCTCCGCGAAGGCGCGAGGCTTCCGGAATACGCAGGCGCCTCCTGGTTGCCCCTCGCTCCGCTCGTCGCCGAGCGCGACTCCTACTCGTCCATGGTCATAGACCGCGTCGAGTCGGAGCTGAAGTCCCGCTCGGTCTGCGTCGGCCTGGGAGCGCTGCATCATATCGCGCTGGCGCGCGAGCTTTCCAAGCGGCTGCCCGAAGCCAGGGAGGACGGACGGCTCGCATTCTTCATCGATTTCAATCTGTACATCGCGAACCGGCTCGCCGTGCTGAGTCTCGACGATCTCGTCGGAGGAGTCGCCTTCGCGTATTTCTATATCGAAGGACGAGAGGAAGACCGCCGCGAGCTCGCCGAAGTCGCGCTCGTTCCGCCCATCGCGCCTTGCGGAGAGGACTTCGAGCCCCCGCTCTTCCAGAGCCTCGCCTGCTTCTACAAACACGACGTCGCCCGAGGCTCCTGCCCGCAGGACTGCCCTCGAGACTGGTCGGGCGCCGTATCGGATCGCGACAGGGAATACCGCGTCATCGTCGAGGACTGCGTCACCTCGGTTTATCGGGTCTCGCGCGGCGAGGCGCGGGGCGAGGGAGCTCCATGACCGGCGAGGCGCGCCCGCGCGGGCGATTCCACGATCACCACTCGCACGCGAGCCTCTACGCCTCGTTCATGGGACTGCCGGACGTCGGCGGCCTTTCGCGCCCCGAGGCGCTCTCACTTCTCGCAGCCCTGCCCGAGGACAGGCTGAGCATCGCGAAGGGCTGGCGGACCGACAGACTCGCCCTGGCCCCCGCGGACCTCGAGCCCCTGCCTCCGCTCGTACTCGTCAACGCGAGCCTCCACGGCTTCGCTGCCTCGCCCCGCGCCGTTCCGTTCATCGAGGAGATGTGGCCCGAGATGGCGGAGCGCCTGGGCGACGCGGCCTGGGGAGAGCGCAATCTGCCGAGGCTCTTCGTATTCTACGGGCGCGTCGCAGGGCTCGACGCGAAGAAGCTCGCGCTCTTCATGTCGGCCCTTGAAGGGCTCGGCATCGGATCGGTCGAGGACATGACCGTCTCGGGAGCGAAGGCTATCGACCTGTATGCCGCTCCGCCCTTCGCGGGGAGGATCCTGCCCTGGGCGACCCCGGAAGTCTTCGAGGAACTCTCGGCCGAGCGGAAGGCGGCATGCGCGGGAGTGAAGCTGTTCCTCGACGGCTCGCTCGGCGCGCGCAGCGCCGCGCTCGACGCCCCCTTCTCGGACGGCCGCGAAGGCCAGCTCCTCTACTCGGACGACGAGCTCGCGGAGGCGCTCGCCGCCCTGGCCCGGGGCCGGGCGGCGCTCTCGGCGCACGCGATCGGCCATCGCGCGATCGCTCAGGCCCTGGGCGCGCTCGAGCGCCTGCGGAGCGACGGCGTGGAATTCCCCTCGGTCCGGCTCGAGCACGTCCAGTTCATCGACGAGGCGCAGGCCAGGCTCTGCAGGGAACGCGGCATCGTCCTCTCCATGCAGCCCAATTTCAACTCGGACTCGATCGACTACGCCGATCGTCTGATCCCGCGCCACAGGGCCGAGAACGATCCCTTCCGCATGCTCATCGACGCGGTCGGCTTCAAGCCGGGCGTCGACCTCCTCTTCGGTTCCGACGGAATGCCCCACGGCATCGACGAGGCGCTGCGCTCCGCCCTCGAGTGCGCGTACCCGGGCCAGAGGCTCTCTCGCGCCGAGGTCGAGGCGGGCTACGCCCTCGATTCGAATGTACGATAGAGCGCTATCGGTCTATAATCGGAACGATGCTCATACTGGCGATCTCGGACATCCACGGCGCGGCCGAGCGGCTCGGCGGAATATCCGAGCAGTGCCGGAGCGCCGACCTCGTCCTGGTGGCCGGCGACATCACCGACTTCGGGGGGGCCGCTGAGGCCGAGCGCGTCGTCGCGGCCTTAGGCGAGGCGCGCGGCAAGGTCGCCGTCGTGCCGGGCAACTGCGACAAGCATGCAGCCCGCCAGGTCCTCGAGGCGGCGGGGCTCTCGGCGGATGGACGCGTCGTCGAGCTCGGGGGGGCACTCGTCGCCGGCTCCGGTGGAAGCCCCCTGCTGACCGGGCTGACGCCCTACGAGCGCCGCGACAGAGACATAGCGGACACGTTGCGCGCCTGCGTCGCCGGAGTCGGCGGCTCGAACGGCAAGCCCCTGGTCGTGCTCACCCACGCTCCTCCCAGGAACAGCGGCGCCGACGAGCAGCGGGGCCTTCGGGCCGGCTCGAAGGCCCTGAGGGAGGCCCTCGATTCGATAGCCCCGGCCCTATGGGTCTGCGGGCACATCCACGAGTCTCCCTGCGCGCGTCTCTCCGATCGCAGCCTCGTGGTCAACCCGGGGCCGCTGCACGACGGCCGCTACGCCCTGATCCGGCTCGAGCGCGATCCCGGAGGAGCCTGGCTGGCCTCGGCCGAGCTTCGCCAGGCGCGCTGAGTCCCCTGGCCCTCGGGAACTCTCCGTTTCGCCGGATTCGCGTCCCCCGATCTCGTTTTTTCGCGACTCGAAGCCGATACTGTACGTTACGGGAGACCTCCGCGGACCATGAGGGCAATCGGACTTAACAAGCGCGCCACTGAGCTCAGGAACCGCCTCGGAGCGAGGCCGCGTAAGAGGTCTCGGACGAGCCAGGAAGGCGGCTCCGGCCTGATTCGCGCCTCCAGGATACGGGCGACTCTTGGGCCGGCCCTCGGCGCCGGGCACGACGCCGAAAGCCCGTCGAGCGAGGGCATCAGCGCGGACGACCGGAGGGAGATCGAGGACGAGATCGACGGCGTCTCCCGAAGGAATCGTCTCTCCGCACGACCCGAGGACTTCGTCGTCCGCCCGCGTCGCAAGGGCTTCTTGTTCCCGCTCGCGGTCAACCTCCTGGCCGTCGCGGCCACGGCGCTCGCCATCCTGGTCCTGTCGAGGGTCTTCCTCCAGCGCGATGTCGACATTGCGAGCATGGCAGCCTCACTCGAGACGGCCGAAGGAAAGCTCCTTCGCGAGCTCAAGCGCGACTCGGAGTCGCGGCTCCTCGAGAAGGACAGGGCCATAGCCGACTTCCAGTCGAGGATACGCGCTATCGACAAGGAGAGGAGCGAGCTCGCTTCGAACATCGACGATCGTGTCCGGACCAAGGAAGCCGAGCTGAGGGCGATCCTCAAGAGCGAGGTCGAGGCCGAGCGCGAGAGGCTCGCCGAGGAGCGGATATCCGCCTCAGCCAGGGAGTCCAGGCTCAGGACTTATGAGGCCGAGAAGACGGCGGCCCTCGACCGCCTTCTCTCCGAGGAACGTGCAGCGGCCGAGGCCGAGAAGTCCGCCGCGGAAGAAAAGTACCGCCAGCTCAAGGACGACTATCAGAAGAGCGTCTCTTCCCTGGGAGAGGAGCGTAAGCGGCTGCAGGACGAGTCCCGCAAGCGCGAGGCGGAGATACGATCCCAGGCCGAGGTGGAGGCTCGCGCGCTCGAGGCCCAGGGCGCAGCCGCAAGGGCGGGGCTCGAGCGGGCGAGGGCGGAGCTGAGCTCGCTCGCGGACCAGAAAGCGAAGCAGTCGGCAATCGAGGAACGCGTGCTCGGCCTTTATGAAAGCATCAGGTCCGCGCTGCGCGAGCGCCGCTACGAGGACGCCGCGACGGGCGCCGAGGCGCTCGCTTCGTACTTGAGCGACCCGGAGCTCGCCGCGAATCCGTCGATCAAGCCGAGGCGCGACGCCGACCTATTCGTAGCGGAGACCCTCGGTACTTACGCGCGCGCCGAGCTCGCCCGATCGGCCGCCGATGCGAATAGGCTGCTGGAGCAGGCTTCGACCCTCGCGTCGGCCCGCGAGGACGCGCAGGCTGCGCAGACCGCGCTGAAGGCCGGCGACGCGGCAGGCGCCCAGGCGAAGTTCAGCGAGGCCCTATCGAAGATCCCCGAGATACTTTCGGCCCATGAGTACTTCCTCGAGCGCGCCCGCTCCGAGGAAGCCGCTCGACGCGCGAAGCTCGACGAATACCTCGCGGCCGCTGATCGCGCGTACCGCTCGGGCGACCGCGCTCTCATGACGGCGCGCTACCTGAGCGCCCTCGAGTACCTGCCGATCTCTGAAACAGCGAGGAGGGAGATTATCGCTCGCCTCGGTCAGCCGTCGGCCGCCTCAGCAGCTGCGCATCCGCCCGTGAGTACGCCTGCTAATCCGACCGCCAGTCCAACTGCGGATCCGGCCGCACGCGCGCCCGCCGACCGTCCTTCCGTAGCCGAGAGCGCTCGAAAGGCGGCCGATACGCGCGCCGCGCGACCGGTCGCGGCCGAGGCCTCCCGCCGCCTCGCCGCCAAGGACTGGTCGGGAGCGATCGGCGAGTATGTCCGTCTCCTCTCGTCCTATCCCGCGGCGGATCAGGCGGGCGAGGCCCTCGCCGGGATCGAGACCGCGAGCTCGGGCCTGCGAAACTCGGCCGAAGCCGCGGAGGCCGAGGCGGCCGCCTCCCTGAAAGCCGAGATGGAAAAGACTTCCGCCGCTATTGCTCGTGCCGACAAGGATGCTGCCTCGCTCGCCTCCTCGAAGGCGGAGATCGAGGCGTTGAAGAAACAGCTCGCCGAGGAGCAGGAGAAGACCGCGAAGGCGGCCGCCTCGGTCGCCCCCGCCGCCTCGACGGCCGCTCAGGCCGCGGGCGCCGGCGAGATAGCCGCGCTCAAGGCCGAGGTAGAGCGACTGTCGTCCGCGGCCGCGCGCCACGAGGGTCTCGTCGCCGCGTATAAGGCCTACCGGGCTTCCGAAGCCGCGACGGACGCGAAGGCCGGGTCCGCGGCCCTGGTCGAGGCCAGCGCGAGGCTCGATGCGTTCCTGGGCAGCGAGGAGGCCAAACGGTCCCTGCCCGGCCTCCAGGAGAGCGTCGCGCGCTACGAGCAAGCCTATCAGCGCGCCGGCCAACGGGAAGTCCTCTACAACGCGCTCGACCTCCTCGACGGCGCCGTGCGCGCGAGGGACGCCGCGTCGAGGGAGCGCTACTTCAAGGACCTGGAGTCGCGCTACGCCGGCGACGACGCGATGCTCGACTTCATCAAGGGCCTTCGCAGGAACCTGAAGTAGCGCGTCAATCCGCCAGGTCGGAAAGGCTCGCGGAGGGATAGCGGTAGACGTCGAAGCGAATCGTGCCTGAGCTGTCGTCGCCGCTATAGTGGATATCCACCGTTCTCGAGAAGTAGGAGTAGAACACCGAGCCATCCTCGTACTCGTGTATGAAGCGGATCGAGCCGGTCGGCAGCGAAAAGAGAAAAGTCCCGGCGACGTCGTAGAAGCTGGTCTTGGTCTTTCCTCGCGCGACGAGCGTGTTGTCGTTGAGGGCATCGGTTATCTGGTAGGGAAAGATGACGCGGGTCGGCTCCGCGTCGCGATTCGTCGCGTCCCACTTGAGCCCGACGACCTCTTTGCCGGCCGTCGTCGTTCCGACGACCAGGTCGTAGGTCCCGCCGTCGTAGTATTCAACGAAGAACGTCCCTGGAAGGAATTCCGATCCGCCGTATGCCAGGGTATTGCCCCATATCGCGGGAATCTGGCTCGTGTACGAGTAGCTATCGTATTGCGCATGAGGACCGGATACCGCGAGGACGTACAATGTTCCGGAATAGCCGGACATCAGGAGATTCCGGTTAATGCCTACATATGCGCCGTTGTCGAAGGCCTGAGCCGATCCTCCGATCGGGATCATCCGCGTCGTGAAGCCGGACGCGGTCGAGGACGTCTTGTTCGTTAGCGAGTAATCAGTCGCCAGGCCGAGACCGACCATCGCGTCCGCGCTCGTCGCTCCGCTGGCGATCTCGCCGCAACCCCAAACGTGGACGCCGTTCCTCATGGTAGTGCTTAAATCGTAGCCGACATTCTCCTCGCTCATCCCCTTCACGGCGTTCAAGTCGCCCCAGCGGTTCGACTCGCTCGAAAAGGCCGCGCCGATTACCGGGCTTCCGGATGCATAGCCGACATAGCGGACCTCGAGCCTATCGCTATCGGTCCTTCTGACCCAGAACCCGTCCGTCGGCGCCGAACGGTACGAAGGCACGAAGTAATCGCTCCCGGACCCGACGCCGTCGTATTCGAAGGGCCCCAGCGACGCGACGCGCTCGAGCTTCTCCTCGAAAAGCACCGAGGCGGAGATGGCCGGATCGTAGGGCGGGACCCAGCACGACGGCGCCGCGAGGGCGCAGGCGGCCGCCGCGAGAATCGCGATCACCCGCGCGGCGCGGGTCCGGGCGGGTGAGAATCTCGTCGCTCTCATAAGTACAGCCTCGCGCCGAAGCGCAGGTTCGGGAGGTTGAATATCCATCCGTCCCCGAAGATGTAGAGCGGGGACGGGTCATCGCGATCTTTAATCGAAGCCGCGAACAGGATCTCGTCGGAGAGCAGGTATAGGTCGGCGTAGAGCTCCCCGAAGAAGCCCCATCTCGCGAGCGGCTTCCATTCGAGCCCCCCGAAGGGCTCGACGCAGAGCGGAGCCACCGGATCGATGAAGACCCCGGCGCCGGCCGGGAACGCGACTCGCGTCGTCGCCAAGGCTCCGGCGTATGTCCTGACGCGTTGTCCGGGCCGCCCAAGAAGCGCGCCGCCGCCCAGGCCTAGCTGAATGAGGGGCGTCGAGACGAAATACGAGGGATCGAGGCCGGGCTCGGCATCGACCAGTGAAAAGCCCAGGATGTACTGTCTGAAGCCGGCTCGGACGAAGAACCTATCGTCGGCGAAGCGGTACGAGACCCACGAGTCTACGAAGGCGCCGTTGTAGAGTCCAGCGTCCAGGGTCCACGAACGTTGCCGTGCCAAAGAGATGTTCAGGACCGCAGGACCCTGGCCGAGGACGGCCACGATGCCTTCGGATTGATCGTAGCCCTTAGCACTCGCCCGCCACGAGTAGGTCGCGGGCGCCTTGACTCTCACTTCGATCGAGCTCTCTTCGGGTATCACGATCGTTTCGGCCCCTATGCCGGCGACGCGGGCGCCGGGCGGTCCGCCTACCACGAGGCGGACGGCCTCGAGTCGGTCGATCGTCCCGATCGCCGCCTCGAAGGAGGCGACGAGGTCGAGCCAGAAGAAATCCGAGAGCGATCGAGCATCGGGCCTCTCCGCGTCCGCGGAACCCGAGCCGATCTCCTCGCCGGAGGCCGCGCCGACGATCCTCCATGATTGCCTCAGGCCCGATCCGGCCTCGGCCAGGCTCGCGGCCAGGGCGACGTCGCATCCGAGCCTGCCGGCCTCCATCGCGATGTCCCCGTCGCCGGAGGCCCGCAGCACTTCGCCGACGAGAGACGAGCGCGATATCGAGGCCGCGAGCGCGTCGGCGTAGGCCCCGACGTCGACGCCGGCGGCCGATAAGTCGAGGCCGACCAAGAGGCGGAGCCTGGGCTGCTCCTGCGCCGAGCACGCTGCGACAGCGAGAGCCAGAGCGGAGGCCAGGATCATCCTTCTCATCGCCACCAGGTCCTCAGCTTGTTCAATCGGCCGCTCTGGCGGTCGTAAAAATACCAGTACGCGCCTCCGTCCTCGAAGGAGATCCCCTGCATCCACTCCGAATCGATCCTGATGGAGTCCAGCTCCTCGCCGGACGTAAGGTCGAAGCGTATCAAACGACTCCCGTTCCCGTGCACGAGGGCGACGACGCCGTCCGCGGTTATCCAGCCGGAGTCAGTATTGTCTACGTATATCCACGTGTAGGAGACGCCGGTCATCGTGTCGATCTGAGCGCCGTTCAGCACGGTCGTCAACATCGTGGCATGATCGACGTAGATATCGGGGAATCCGATCGCGAGCATCGACGAGCCGCTCGACCTGTCGCGGAGGAGCGCGAAGAGGCGATCCGTCTCGCCGATCAGCGAGCTGTCCAGCGTGTTGAAGTAATAGCCGCTCGATACGAGGGAATCGACGGCGTAGGCGGTCGACGAGATCTTGTTCCTGGCGTTAAGGACCGTCCCGGAGGCGCCGTCGCTCGAGTACAGCACCGACGAGGTCCCGACGACGTCGAAGCTGCCCTCGTCGCAGCCCAGGTTCACGCCGACCGTCGGATCCACTGAGGTATCGTAGGGTACGAACACGGTGCCGCAGGCGAAGTCCCCGGACTGATCGATGCCGAGGAATCGCGAGAACGAGTCCTGCGAGTAGGACCTCAGGAGGCTGAGGTCGTCGTCGAGAATATACAGGCTATTCGCCGCGGAGCCGCCGACGTACACGGCGACGCGCGAAACGCCGTCCGAGTTCGTGAGGCGTTCGACGCGGAGCTCGCCGACCTCGGCCGGCTCGACGCCCAGATCCTCAGCGAGGTCGTAGCTCCCCGCCGCGTATTGCAGTTCTCTGGGGAACATGTCGGAACCAATGAATCCGCAGGAGACAGTCGCGAGGGCCGTCATCATCGCGGCCAGGAGAATGGCGCGCGGCATTCCCCCGCGAAGCGGCCTTGCCCTCATCTTTTAAACAGTATCCCGACTGAGAAGAAAATCGGGCCGCTGTTATTAACGGAAAGCCATTCCCGCGGGAGGAATCCCGTTGAAGCCCCTACCGAGTAGGGGAACCTGGACTCGAAGACGATCGCCCATGTCGGCCCATGCCATTCCAAGGTCAGGAACAGCGGCTCTACGCATACATCGAGCCCGAATCGAGGACGCGCGTCCGCCGAAGTGAGGAAGGTCCCAATGACCGAGGCGCAGAGGCCGACGCTCGCCCGGAATTTCGCCGCGGGATCAAAGAGCGGATACGCGCCCGCGCCGATGCGAAGCTCGTCGTGCAAGACAGGCCTCGCTCCCGCGGAGAAGTCGTACGCGGCCCACAGCGAATCCTCGGCCCTCAGGTAGATCAGATCGGACAAGGGATACCATCGGAACGAGCCGGCCAGGCCGAGCATCCTGCCGGTGCCGTAGTTCCCGCCAAAGGCGATCTTCGTCTTCCGGAAGAGCGGCTTTAAGACGATGGGCTTCCCGTCGGCGGCGATATTCATCACCTGCCGCCTGGGCCAATAGCCTTCTTTCCGGCTTTCGATCGCCACCGTGCCGCCGACCACGAAAGGGAAATAAGGAGCCTCGAGCGAGCCGTCCGCGATCTCTCCCATAAGGACGTCGCCGATGCTGACGGCCGCGCCGTCGTCGCTCGATTTAAGCTCGATTCGATAATCGATAGGGGTGGTCGATTCGGCCTCGGATATCGTCAACATCGCCGATTGAACCGTCTTCTTCGCGGATCCCTCGATGAGCGAGAGCGCCGACAGTCCAGCATAGGCCGAGAAAGCGTCGGCTCCCATCAATCCACCGCTCGCGCCGTCGTAGAACGAGGCCCGCCAGAGAATCCTCGATCCCTCGACGCGAGAACGCGCGACAATTACCCACCGAGCTCCCGATGAGGAAGCGACCGCGCGAGAGAGATCGGGCTCGGCAGCCTCCGATCCGGCAACGGACGCTTGCGCTCCCTCGAGCGGCTCGCGCGCGGTCTGGAAACCAGCGGCTTCCGTCTCTCGAACCAAGGCCGAGACCAGCGTCTCGGCGAATCTCGCGGTCATCCCCGAGGCTTCCTCGCCCTCGACGACGGAGACGACGATCGCGCGGGACGAGTCGAGCGCCTCGGCGCCGACACTCCCCTCGTCGGCGAGGGCGGGCGTCACCGCCGCGAGGAGGCAGGCCGAGAGTCCGAGCGCCACGTGATTCCGGGAGTGCATCGCGCTCCTCACTTCTCCGTGAGGACCTCTACGCCGTCCCAGTCGGGGGCCGGCGGTTTCCGCGAGAGCTCGCGGGCCCGGTCGAGATAGAGCGTCGCGGGATAATCCTCCGGCAAAATCGAAAGGACCTCGCGGAAGCCTTCCGAGGCCGCCTTGAAATCGCGATCGTAGTACTTCGCCACGGCCTCGTCGTGGATCGGCCAGGCCTTCAGCTCCTCGGGAGTCAGCATTGACCTCGCGGTATACACGCTCACGCCCTGGCTCTTTCCCTTGACCGCGATCTTGTCGACCTGGCGGCAGCGTATCTGGTCCTTCACCCTGTCGCGGACGGCCTGGGACATGAGGATCGGCTGATGGTACAGCTTCGTCGCTCCCTCGAGCCTCGAGGCGAGGTTGACCGGGTCGCCGATGACCGTGTAGTTCATCTTCCGCTCGCAGCCGATGTTGCCGACGGTGACCACGCCGTAATTGATGCCGACGCCGATCCTGAACTCCGGCTTGCCCCTCTGCCGCTGCTCGAGGTTGAAGACCTCGAGCGACTCGGTCATCTCGAGCCCTGCGAGCACCGACCGCAGGGCGTCGTCCTTGTGCTTCGTCGGGGCGCCGAAGATCGCCATGATGGCGTCGCCGATGTACTTGTCGACGATCCAGCCCCGCTCCATGAGCGTGTCGACCATGAGGGCGAAGTAGCGGTTCAGCGAATTCACGAGGTCGTCGGGCTCCATCTTCTCGGAGATTGTCGTGAAGCTGCGTATGTCCGAAAAGAGTATCGAGACGAGGCGGTTCGATCCGACGAGCATGGACTCCGGGTTCTGGAAGTATTCCTCGATGACATCCTTGGGAACGTAGAGCTGGAAGATGTTCCTGATCTTCGTTTCTTTCTTCTTGGCGACCGCGGCGTCGAAGGCGTAGCGCTTGATCGACTCGTACGCCTTCCCGAGCTCGCCGAGCATCATGTTGAAGGTGTGCGAAAGCTGGCCTATCTCGTCCTTGTACAGGACGGGCACGCGCTCGGACAGGTCGGAGGACTCGATGATCCGTCGCATCGCGCGGGAGACCTGCTCGAGCGGGCGCGTGAGGTATCGCGCGAGGAGGAGGAGGAGGAGGACCGCGAGGGCGCAGGCGACCGCGAGGATGACGACTGTCGAGCGGAAGATGCTCTCGACGTCGCCGTAGAAGGCCGATTTCTCCTCCGTGACGAAGACGACCCAGCCGAAGGGACGAAAGGCGAAACGCGCGGCGACGCGCTCGGCTCCTCCCATGCGGATCGTCGAGAACGCCGACTCGGCCGCCGGGAGAATCATGAGCTCAGCGGCCTCCGCCTGGCTCGGGACGGCGGAGCCGGCGCGCGCGGCCACCGCGCCCGCCTCGTCGAGGGCGACGATCGCCTCGGTCCCGCTCCGGAGGATCGAGCGCGCGAAGGACTCGACGGCCGCCTTGGCCGCGGCCTCCATCTCCGGTATCCCGACGTAGTCGTTCTCCGCCAGGAGGCTGTACTGGCTCTCGGCGTACTTCTCGAGTTCCGAGGCCTTGAACGTGAGGAACTGCGTGGCGACCCGCGTGACCGATGAGGCCGCGACGAAATACGAAGTCATGCCCGCCATCACGACCGCAGCGATTATAAGTGGGAGTACTACCAGGATTATCTTGAGCCGTATGCTCATCGACTGTTACTATAAAATGGCGCAGGTCATAGCGCAAGCTCGCCGCCGCGTTGATCGAAGCCGCGAAGGCAAAAAGTAAGGGCGCGGCGCCTTCGCGCCGCGCCCTTGTGTTACCGGGCCCGTCCGAGCTTCGTTGTCAGCGCGCCTTGGTCCCGTAGAGGTAGCGGAAATAGTCCATGTCCGTCGACAGCGTCTTCGAGAACTGGGGCAGCGTCTTCCGGTAGGACTCGATCGCCCTCCAGAAATCGAAGAAGGACGGGTCGCGGCCGTAGGAATTGGAGTAGATCCTGGTGGCCTCGGCGTCGGCCTTGCCCTTCGTGGTCTCGGACGCCGTGTACGCCTCCGACAGGATGCGGCGCTTGTCGTTCTCGAGCCGTCCGAGGAGCTTCGCCTTCTCGCCTTCGCCGTAGCTGCGGAAGGCCTCGGCGATCTGGTTGCGCTCCTTGATCATGCGGTTGTAGACGCTCTCCGTAAGCTCGTCCGAGTACTTGATCTGCCTGGGGATGACATCGATCACCTCGATGCCGTACTGCGGGACAATCGGCCTGACAGCCTCGAGCATCTCGTTGAAGAGGACGCTTCGGCCCTTGTCGATCTTCTCGTAGGTGATCTGGCTCTGGGTGAGGTCGGCCAGGGCCTTCGACCCCTCCTCGTCGCCGGTCTGGAAGGTCTCGATGTTCGTCGATCCGACGAGCTTATTGGTGTCGCGCACCGCCTCGCGAAGGTAGCTCTCGGCTACGACCCTCCGCACGGCGCTGTCGAGGACGTCGCCGAGCCTTCCGTAGGCGCCCTCGAGCGTACCTATGGACTCGTAGAACTTCACCGGGTCGGATATCCGCCACCGCGCGGTCGTATCCACCCATATGAACTGGTTCTCCTTGGTCTGTATGCGCTGGGGCTCGCCGTCCCAGGGCATGACCTTCTTGGGATATTTGACGACCGAGTCGATGAAGGGCGAGCGGAACTTGAGGCCGGCCGTGGTCTGCGTGCCGACGATCTGCCCGAAGCGGACGACGAGGGCCTGCTCCCCCTCGTTGACGATGAAGAATGGGCCGGTCGCGAGGATGAGGATGATGGCTGCGGCGATTATGCCGAGGATTACGAGGAGCTTCTTCATTGGGCCACCCCCTGGCCGGCCGGCGAGGCCGCCCCCGACGAGCCGCCCTGCAGGTTCTTGATCGGCAGGAAGTTGGAGAAGCGCTTGTCGATGAGCTCGACGTTCTTCTCGCCCTTGAAGACGTCCTCAACCATCTCGTAGTAGAGGCGCTGCCTCGTGACCTCGGGGGCGTTGCGGTACTCGGAGTAGACCGAGTTGAAGCGCGCGACGTCGCCCTTGGCCTCGTTCACGCGCTCGGAGGCATAGCCCTCGGCGACGAGCTTCATCTGCTCGGCCTCGCCCTGCGCCTTGGGTATCTCGGCGTTATAGGCCTGCTTGCCCTCGTTCACGAGCCTGTTCATGTCCTGGATCGCCTTGTTCACGTCCTCGAAGGCGTCCTGGACGCCCTTGGGCGGCACGATGTTCTGGAGCTGGACCTGTATCACGTCGATGCCGAGGCCGAACTCGTCGAACTTGTCGTTCATCATCTGGACGGCGGCCTCCTGGATCGCGGTGCGCTCGGGGCCGATGACGCCGAGGATGGCCCTGTCGCCGACGAGCATGTTGACGACCGACTGGGATATGTCGCGTATCGTCTTCTGCTTGTCGTCGACGTTGAAGAGCCAGGCCTTCGGATCGCGTATGCGGTACTGGATGATCCACTCGACGCTGACGATGTTGAGGTCGCCGGTCAGCATCGTCGACTCCTCGGGGTACTCCTTGGGAGAGTACTGAGTGGACACTCCCTCCTTCAGGGTCCTGAAGCCGAACTGCTCGGTCTGCACGACCTCCGTCGGGACGTGGTAGGCCTGCTGGATACCGAAGGGCCACTTGAACTGCAGCCCTGGCTCCGCGACGCGGGTGAACTTGCCGAAGGTCGTGATAACCGCCCGCTCGTTCTGGTACACGACGATGAAGCTGGTCGAGAAGATGACGAGGACGACGATGACGATCAGGGCGATTATTATCGTCGCCGGCTTCATGCCCGGCAGCTTCGTGTTCACGTTCCGCATCCGTTGCGCGAATGTGTCTCCCATAGCGCCTCCTTGCGGACAAGAGTACTGCAATACGGGTCGAAAATGAATAACTTCCCGGGATTATTCCCGAAAAAAGGCCGACAGCGCCTCCTCGACCGCGACGCTGCCGAAGAGGGCGCCGAGCCGTCCGAGGGCGTCGGCTGGCAGGGGAGCGACGATCCGCCGCGGGAGGTCGGGGAAGGGCGGCTCCGGGAACTCGATGGACATCGCGTGGAGCAGGTAGCCGCCTCGAGAGGGCCTTCCGCCGTACTTGAGGTCGCCCGAGAGCGGCAGGCCGCGGCTCGAGGACTGGACGCGGATCTGGTGCGTGAGCCCGGTGCGCAGCTCCACGAGCGCGAGGCTCTTGCCTCCGGCGGCCATGAGCGGAGAGGCGAGGGCGAAGGCCTCGTCCCCCTCCGCCGAGACGGCGCTGGTCCTGGAGTCCTCGTCGCGCGTTATCCGGTCCCGCCATTCCGCGGGCGCGCCGAGCTCTCCGTCCAGCAGCGCGACGTAGAGCTTACGGAGCCTCCGTTCCCGCTGCAGCTCGGCGAATGCGCGCGCCCCCACAGCGGTCGCGGGAAAGGCCATGATCCCCGAGGTGTTCCGGTCGAGCCTGTGGAGCGGACCTGGCGAGAAGCTGAGGGACGCGGCCGAGCGGCGGGCGAGGGCGGCCCTCATCCTCTCCTCGACGCTCCCCGGTCCGTGCGAGAGGAGCCCCCGCGGTTTGTTGATGAACAGAAGGTGCTCGGTCTCCGCGACGATCAAGTCGCGGACCGACTCGAGACCCGTCCCCTCGTGCGAGGGCCGCTCCTCGGCCGAAGAGGCGGCGCCGCGCGACCTCGCGGAGGCCGGGAGGCCTATCCTGTCACCCTCCGACAGGCGCCGCTCCGGCGCGGCCCGCTCGTCGTTGACCGTGATCGCTCCCCTTCGGAGCGCCCCATAGATCTCGGAGAGGCCGAGGCCGGGCAGGGCGGACCGGAGGACCTTATCGAGGCGCCGTCCCGCATCGTCGGGTCCGGCGATTATCTCGGTCCTGCCTTCATCCGATCCCATCGAAGAGGACTCTATGCCCTCGGGCGGACTCGGTCAATGCCGAGGGATGGCCGGGGCCGTCGCCGGCGCGACGGCCGACGCGGCGTCCGAAGTCCCTCTCGCCTTGACAGGCCCTTCGGTAACTGTGAAACTGGTTCGATGAGCGAATCGGCCGAGCCCGGCTGGGCGAACCTCTTCTCCAACCCGGTCTTCCTCTCGGCCGTCTTCAGCCTGCTCACCGCCCAGTTCATCAAGTCCATCGTGCTCATCCTCAGGTCGCGCGCGAAGAGCATCCGGGACGTGCTCGGGACTTTCCTCTGGAAGACCGGAGGGATGCCGTCGAGCCATAGCGCCCTCGCCGTTTCGATCGCCGCCTCCATAGCGCTCGTCGACGGACCGAATACCAGCATCTTCATCCTCGCCCTCTTCTTCGCCCTCGTCGTGATCCGCGACGCCCTCGGAGTCCGGCGAGCCTCGGGGCTCCAGGCCAGGGCGCTCAACCAGCTCGGCAGAGAGCTCTCGTCGAAACTCGGCATCGCTTTCCATCCTGTCAGGGAAGTGCACGGGCACAACCCGTCCGAGGTCATAGTGGGGGCCTTGCTCGGCTTCTTCCTCGCCCTCGCGTTCTGCACGCTCTGATGCGCATGACTGACGGCGAGGACGCCCTTCGAGGCGCGCGGCCGCCGCGCGAGACGCTGGTCGCGGTCGCGGCTCTCGGCGCCCTCGCGGCCGCCCTCGCAGTCGCCGCGCTCCTTCTCGCGCCGTCCCGGGCGGACGACTCCGCATCGGCCTCGGCGTGGAGGGGATACCGCGCCCTCCTCGTGGAGTCCGGCGCCGCCGAGGAGAAAGTCCTCGCCCGGCTCGCCGCGGCGGGCATGCGTTCGGCGATCTCGGAATCGACCGAGCCGGTCCTCGTCTCGGACTGGTCGCGTCCCGTCGCCACTACCCTCGCCGAGGCGAGGCGGGTATTAGTCCCCGGCGATCCCCGCCTGGACGCGTACATCTCGAGACTGGGCACCTGGTTCGAGGCCCGCGTCGACGGCGAGCGCTATCGCGTTGTCTATGTCCCGAGCGCGGGGCCGGGAACCGCCGACAGGATAGCGAAAGCGATGTCCGGCCTCGGCGTCCGCTACATCCTGCCCGAGTCGGGCCGGGCGGCGCCCGACTCTTCCCCTCGCGCCGCTTCCTTCGCGGCGGCCTGCGCCGTCATGGCCGCCGCGGCCGCCTTCGGTTCGCTCCTCGGGCGCTCCCGAGCCATACCACGCGGCCGCGCCGCCCGGAGGCCGGCATCGCGAGCGCTCGAGTCCGCAGCCCTGCGCTTGTCCCTCGCCGCCCCGTTCGCGATCGTCGCGTGGAGGGGAGGATGGGCGTCGTTCTCGGCCGCGCTCTGGGGGCTGGCCATGATAGACGCCGCGGACCGGATCGAGCAGCTCCTCGAAGAGCTCTGGCGGGGCATCGGCCTCGGGCGCGCGTTGCGCGCCATCGCATGGCGCGACTGGCCCGCGGCGGCGGTCGCGGCCTCGGCCCTCGTCGCCGCCGCGGCGATGCCCGCGATAATCCCCGCCTTCGCTGCCGCGGTCGCCTCGGCTGCCGCGGCGACCGCGGCCTTCGCCATCGCAGGGCCTAGATCCAGGCGGCGCTTCTCGCCTGTGCCGATCGGCCCGCGCCGCCCACGTCCGATGGCGGCCCAGTCCGCGAGCGCGATCCTGGCCTGCCTCGCCGTCGCGGCCGCCGCGACGGCTTCCGCCCTTGCGGGCGCGGGCGCGAAAGCCGCCGCGGCCCCGAGCGGCATCGCGTATCCGAGGCCCGCGGCCGCGCGCGGTAGCGTCGCGCCCCTGCCCGCCGAGGCGCTCGAGCGTATGCGCGGGGAAGCGGACGAAGGAAGCCTTCCAGGGCTGGCCTCGTGGCTGGCCCACATGGCCCTTCAAGAATCGATCCCCTATTCGCGCATCGGCGAGGCGCGGCCCGATCCCTTCGCCGGCGTCTCGCTGCCGTCGAGCGGCGGCCGCGAGGCGCGGCTGGCATTCGACGACGATTGGGCGCGCGCCGCCTATCGCTCGCTCCAGGCGCGCAGCATCGAAGGGATGCTCGCCTCGCAGGGCGCAGCGGTCGCGGTCGCGTCCGGAGGTCGCGCGGGAGCGGCCACGCGGAACGCGCCACCGCTTGCGCCGATGAGCGGCCTGCTGTATATACTCCTGTTGATCCCGCCGCTCGCCAGGATCGCGGCGAGCATATCCTTCTCACGCGGGACGGCATCGCGCGGATTACGGCAGGAAGCATGAGATCGGTACAGACTTTCCGCTATGGCGGCATCAGGATAGGCGCGAAAAGGCGCGGAGAAGCGACAGTCTCGAACGCGTTCCTTCCGAGCAACGCCGTCGTCCTCCTGAAGCAGCATGCCGGCAAGAGCTCCCGTTGCGTCGTTAGCCGGGGCGATCGCGTGCGGGAGGGCATGGTCATCGGCCGCGCCGACGGCCCGAGATCGGCTGACGTGCACGCTCCCGTGCCCGGCCTCGTGCTCGACATACGGGTCGTCCCCCTGCCTGAAGGCGGGGAGGCCGAGGCGGTCGTCATCGCGCTCGAGGGCTCTTTCGATCGCCTCGGACGCAGGGAAGAGCGTTATTTATGGAAGAGCATGGCGCGCCGCGATATCCTGAGCGCGCTCAGAGAGCGCGGCGTCGTCGATACCGAGCCGCCCGGCGTGCCTCTCTACGATCTGTTATCGAACTCCAAGGACATAGGTCTTCTCGTGCTCAACGCCGTCGAGAGCGAGCCTTATCTCCGCGCGGAGGCCTGCATACTCTCGCAGCGCGTGACCGAAGTCGTCGAAGGCCTCGCCATGATCAGGAAAGTGATCAATCCGACGAGGACCGTCGTGGCGGTCGAGGCGGGATCCGACGCGGGGGGCGATGCCGGGACCGGCGACGAGGGCCTGTCCGCCGTCCTCGCTCGAGGCGTCGGCCAGGATGGCTGGAAGGTCGACTCGATCCCCCTCGAGCCGAGATACCCTCAGGACCTGCCCGGGCAGCTCCTCGAGGCCATCGAAGGCGCGAGGGGACGCGCGGCCGGGGACTATCTCATTATAAGGCCCTCCACGGCCCTCGCGGCCTACGAGGCGGTGGTGCTCGCGAAGCCTATGCTCGAGCGGTACGTTACGATCGACGGAGGCGCGTTGCGCGAACCGGCCGTCCTGAAGGCGCGGATCGGCACGCCGATCCGCGACCTCATCGCGGAATGCGGCGGCTTCTCGGAGAGACCGGCGCGGCTCGTGCTCTGCGGGCCCTTCAGGGGCTACGCCGTCCACGACCTCGACGTGCCGACTACCAAGACGACATCGGCGGTCCTCGCCCTCGGCGAGGAGGAGGTCGGCTCCACGCGGCGCAGCCCCTGCATCCGATGCAGCGCCTGCGCCGAGGCCTGTCCCGAGCGCCTCGAGCCCGAGCTGCTCTACCGACTCATCGAGCGCGGCAGGCTCGAGGAGGCCGAGGCGCTCGGCCTGCACTCCTGCACGCTCTGCGGCTCCTGCGGATATTCCTGCCCCTCCCGCGTGCCGCTCGTCTCCGCCTTCGCGGCGCCCCTCCGCGAGAGGGAGGCAGCCAAATGAGGAAGTCGAGCGGGCCCGCGCTAGGTCCGGCGCCCTTCGCGTTCCGGCGCAGGACGACTTCGTCCCTCGCCTGGGGCGCGGCCGTCGCCCTCGCGCCGGCCATCGCCTGGGGCCTCTACTCCTTCGGCTCCGCGGCCGCGATCCCGCTCCTCGCCTCCGTCGCGGCGGCGCTCGTCGGCGAGGCGCTCGTCGGGGCGATCTCTCGCCGCTTCACGCTATGGGACGGAACGGCCTTCCTCACGGGGCTCCTCATCGGCATGTCGATGCCTCCGGGCGCGCCGCCCTTCGTGCCGGTCGCCTCCGCGCTCTTCGCCGTCGTCGTCGTGAAGGGGGCCTTCGGCGGACTCGGATCGAATTGGATGAATCCCGCTCTCGCCGGAGTCGCCTTCGCTCTGCTCAACTGGCCCGGCGCGATGAGCTCGTGGGTGCCGCCCCTCGCGGTCGACGGCTTCAGCGGGGCCACGCCCCTGACGCTGGCCCGCGCCGCCTCGCGCGCCTCCGGATCGGGCCCCCTCGACTTCCTCGCCGCAGGAGGGGCGGCCTTCTCCGGGACCGACGCCGCGGTGACCGACGCGCTGAACCGAGCGCTCTTCTCGAGGCTCGGAGCGGATCTGCCGTCCGGCTACGTCGACCTCCTCATCGGAAACAAGGTCGGCGCGATCGGCGAAGTATCGTGCATCCTCCTCCTCGCGTCCTCCATCATCCTCATCGCGCTCAGGATGGTCCGCTGGGAGATCCCCGCTTCCATCATCGCGTCCTTCTCCCTCGCGGCCTGGGCCTTCGGCGGCCTCGCGGGCTCGGGCGGACTCTTTTCGGGAGACGTGCTCTTCTCGCTGCTCTCGGGCTCGATTATCCTCGTGGCCTTCTTCATGGCCACGGACCCGGTCACATCGCCCTCGTCGCGAAGGGGCATGATCGCCTACGGCGCCGGCGTCGGGCTCCTCGCCTTCGCGCTCCGAGCCCTCGGCTCGGCGACCGAGGGGAGCGCCTTCGCCGTGATCATCATGAACTGCGTCGTGCCCGCCATCTCGAAGCTCGACCTCGCCGCCGCCCGCCGCAGGATCCGCGGGGCGGTCGCTGCCGGCTCCGACCGAGGCGACGGCGCGGCGATCGGAGGGAGCGCGAATGGCCGCTGATCGAAGGGAGAAGGCGATGGAGAACCTCGCGGTCGCCTCGGCCATAGGCTTCATCGCGATCGTCGTCGCCGCCGCCGCGCTCTTCGCCGAGTCCGCCTCCATCGCGGAGGAGCGCTCCGCGATAGCCTTCCTGAGCAAGGGAAGCGTCCGCGCCGACCCGATGCGCTTCGACGATCCGGCCTTCTCGCGCGTCCATTCGATATCGGGGGGATCCGCCCCCTTCGGCGCCATCCTGAGCCTGCCGACGAGGCAGGGCGCGCTCCGAACCGCGCTGCTCTTCAGGAAGGACGGTTCGGTCGCGGCCGCGAGCGCCCTCGGCCCCGGACCCGCGCCGGCATGGCTCAAGCTCTTGGTCGGAACCGGAGGAACCTCGGCCACGCCCTCGAGCAAGTCCGATGCCGCGGATCCCGACGCCGTGTCCGGCGCTACGGAAAGCTTCCTCGACGTGGCCGACGCGATCGGGCGGGCCTCAGCGTCGGTCGCGGAGGCGGCGAGATGAACGCTCGACGTGCCGCCTTCGTTCCGAATCCGCTCCTCGCGGGCATGCTCGGGATATGCCCCCTCGTGGCGGCGGACCGGAGTCTTCCGGAGGGCATCGCCCTGGGACTGGGGGCCGCGATCTGCTCGCTCGTCCTCGGGGCCGTCGCGGCCCCTTCCCGCGGCATCGTGCCCGACCGGCTCCGCGCTCCCTTCTCTCTGGCCCTCTCGGCCGCCGTGGCGCTGCTCTACTCGTTCGGCGTCCGCGCCTACTCGCCGATCGTCGCGGACGGCCTCGGGATATTCCTGCCGCTGCTCGCGGTCAGCGCGCTGAGCCTCCATACGCTCAGGCGGAGCTCGGCGGTGAACGGAAGCGCCTCGACCCGCGAGCGCTACTCGTCGATCGCGAAGGAGGCCTTTGCCTTCCTCGCGACAGCCGTGCTCATCGGGGCCGCGCGAGAGGCGCTCGGGATGGGGACCCTGACGATCCCGCTTCCCGGCGAAGGCGAGCTCCGCCTCATGGAGCTTCCTTCCTCGCCCCTCAGGATGCTGTCCTCGTCCGCCGGAGGCTTCATCCTCATAGGTTGCCTGGCGGCCGCGTACAGGCTCGCGCTTCGCGGGGCCGGGAGGAAGATCCCGTGAGCTACCTCGGCATAATCGCGTCCTCGGTCTTCGCGTCCAATGCGCTCCTGGCCTACGGGCTCGGATCGATCCCGGCTTTCAAGAATGACCATGAGGCAGGCGCCGACGTCGCGTCTAAAGTCGGCCGCGGGAGCCTGGCGTCCGCGGCGGCCCTCGCCTGCGTGAACGCCCTCGCCGCGGTCCTCCTTTGGTGCATCAGGGGCCTCGTCCTCGCCCCGCTCGGTCTTTCCTCGCTCGACATACTGTTCTTCGCGCTCATCGCGGTCCCGCTCCTCAAGGCCTTGTCGAGAGCGGCCGCCTCGGGCGAGGGCGCGATCGCTCGCATCGGCGCCGAGGCCGAAGAGCTCGTCGTCGGCAGCCTGGTGTTCGGCGTCGCCCTGATCGTCGCTAAAGGAGGCTACTCCCTCGGCGAGGCGCTCGCCGCCGGCGCGGCCTCGGGCCTGGGCTATTGGATGGCCACGTCTCTCCTCGAATCGATCCGTGAGCGCCTCGAGCTCAGCGACGTCCCCGCGGCCTTCAAGGGCGCCCCGTCGATGCTCCTGTCGGCTGGGCTCATGTCGATGGCCCTCATGGGCATCGACTCGATCCTCGTACGGAATCTGGGGAGCTAGGGCATGACGTGGCTGACGCTGCTCGCGGCGCTGCTCCTCGCGGCCGGATCGACCTTCGGCGCTTCCTTCCTCTCCTTCGCCTGGAAGAAGCGTAAGCGGCAGCCCGAAGGAGCGGCCGCGATCGAGGCGCTCCTGCCGGGACACGATTGCGGCCTCTGCGGCAGGCCGGACTGCCGCTCCTACGCTGCCGCCGTCGATCGCGACGGCGCCGATCCCGCGCTCTGCTCGCCCGGCGGATGGGCGCTCGAGGGCGCGATGCGCGCTATTCTCGCGTCCCGGCCCGGGGACGCGCGCGGCCGCGCGATGCGCGCCGTCGTGCGCTGCGGGGGAGGCGCCGCGGTCGCCGAGCGCGACTATCTCTACGAGGGCCGCGAGGATTGCGCCTCGGCCGCCCTGCTCTTCGGCGGCCCGAATCGCTGCAAGGAAGGCTGCATCGGTCTCGGGTCCTGCGCAGCGGCCTGCCCCCTGGGCGCGATATCGGTCCGCGGCGGCCTCGCGGCCGTCTCCCCGGAGTTATGCACGGGCTGCGGCTCCTGCGTCGCGGCATGCCCGAAGGGCATCATCTCCCTCGTGCCGAGGGAGGCGGAATGGTACGTGGCCTGCTCGTCGAAGAGGAGCTCGGAATCCAAGAAGAAGGACTGCCGCGCCGCCTGCGTCGCCTGCGGCGAATGCTCCCGCCTCTCGAGTCGCTTCGAGTTTTCGCTCGTCGGCGAGCTCGCCCGCGAGAACCCGGCGATCGCCGAGGGCAGCTGGGAGGATATTGCGGCCTCTTGCCCGACCGGCGCGATCCTTCGCGCGGGGTCGGAAAAAAGAGCTCGCTCCTCCTTTCGGAAGCCAAGTCGCTAGGTTATAATCCCGCCCATCTCCAGGAAGGACATACCGCTCGATGCAGAAAAGCCATGTCATAATCGGCGCCTATAACCTTATGCCGGAAGGAATAGAGGATGCGGCGCTCGAGGAGGCATATCAGTTCTGCTGGAGGCCCTTCCTCTCTGTCCTGTACCGCTTCCCGGCCATCGCGTCCGTCCTCCACTTTTCTGGAACGGTCCTCCGCTGGCTCGACGCGAAGCACCCCGAGTTCATCATGCTGCTCGAAGAGATGGTGCTCCGTAAACAGATCGAGCTCCTCGGCGGAGGCTACTTCTCCCCCCTCCTGCCCCTCATTCCCGTGCCCGACAGGCTCGGCCAGATCGAGCTCCTGACGACACATATCCGCCGATCCTTCGCCAAGAGGCCGCGGGGCTGCTGGCTCGCTGAATACGCGTGGGAGCCGGGACTCGCGTCGACGCTCCAGGCCTGCGGCTTCGACTATACCTTCCTGACCGAGCGGCACTTCCGCGTGGCGGGGATGGCCGGCGCCGATATCGGCTCTCCCGTGATGACCGAGGACCAGGGCCGCAGCCTCGCGGTGTTTCCGGCCTTCGACGCGTTCGAGAGCTTCGCCTCGCCTAAGCCTTTCGCCGAGGCGGTCGAGAGCCTCGCCTCGAGACTCGGCGATCAGAGGCTCTATTCCGTATTCTATCCGGGCGAGGCGTTCAAGGAGATGTGGGAAGCCTCGAAGCTCGAGTCGCCCGACATTTTCTTCGAGCATTCCTTCGCTCTTCTCCAGAGGGAAGGGCTCGAGTACGAGACGACGACGCCGACGCGCTACCTGAAGGGCCTGCGCGACTTCCGCAGGGCCTACTTCCCCGGATGCGCGTCGGCGAGGCTCATGGAACGGAGCGCGCCGGACCTACCCGTCGCTGATCCCGCGCGGCAGCGCAAGGTCGCGAAGCCCGGCCCTCGCGTTCCGGAGGACAGGCCCTCGGCCTTCGAGGGAAGCCTCCGACGCGTCCTGCTCAAGCACCAGGAGAGCCTGGCGCTCTACTCGAAGATGCAATACGTCAGGATCCTCGTCGGCCAGCTCCGCGGCGACAAGTCGCGGAAGAAGACGGCACAGGAGGAGCTGTGGAGGGGCCAGTGCGGCGGCGCTTACTGGCCCGACCAGGGCGGAGGGATCGCCCGACTGCCCGTCAGGGCGGCGGCTTATTCCGCCCTCATCGAGGCCGAGAAAATCACCAGGCAGCGCGGATCGTTCTCCCCGGGCATAGTCAGCTCCGATATCGACTTCGACGGCGCCAAGGAGATCATGTACCAGGGCGCGGACCTCAACGCGTACGTGCAACTCCGGGGGGCCTGCCTCTCGGAGCTCGATTCGATGAAGACCAGGACGAACTACGTCAATGCCATGGACGGATCCCAGGGCGGCGCGCGCATGCTCTGCTTCCGCGACCGGATCACCGAGAAGGGCCGCTTCGGCGAGGACCGCGGCGGCTTCCGGGACGCGTATTACGCCCTGTCCGAGACCGAGCGCCCGGCCCACGTCGCCTCGCTCTACCGCGAGGACTACGCGGAGCTGGGCGGCAAGCGCAGGGCGCTCTCGATCCGCAAGACCTATTCCTTCCGGAAGGGAGGCCTCTCGGTCGAGTACGAGCTGACGAATCGCGACTCATCCCCGGTATCCCTGCGGCTCGCCGTGGAGCTCAACCTCGCGGCGGGGATGGACGCCTCTTCCGTCGGCCTCTCGGGCCTCAAGGGCCATGACGAGCTGGTTATGGACTCTCTCGCCCCGTGCCGCGCCGACGCTCTCGTCGGCGTGAGGCTCGTGAACGCCGCGAAGGAAGAGCGGATCGAGGCCCGTTCGGACCGGCCCTTCTCGCTCGAGCACTCGCCGCTCAGGCCCTCGATCCGCGCCGACGCGCCGACGCCCTCCTCGCCCGAGGGCCCGGACCGCGCGGACGCGGCGTACCAGGGCTGCAGCCTCCTCCTCGGCTACGACCTCGACCTCGTCCCCGACTCCTCGCAGCGCCTATCGTTGACGCTCGAGCTGCGCTCATGAAACCCTCGCTTCCCCTCTCGCTGAAGGATCTCCGAATCCACCTCGTCGGGGCGAAGGGCACGGGCATGACCGCGCTCGCCGAGCTGCTCGCCGCCGCGGGCGCCAGGCTCACGGGCTCGGACGTCCCCGACGAGTTCTACACGGACCGCATCCTCGCCTCGATCGGCGTCCCCGTCTCGCCGGGATTCGACGCTTCCCGCGTCGAGGGCACCGAGCTCGTCGTGCATTCGGCCGCATACCAGCGCGACGCGAACCCCGAGCTCGTCGCCGCGATCGCGGCCGGCATTCCCGTCATGAATTACCCCGAGGCCTTGGGCGAGTTGTCGAAGCGCTTCGACTCGTCGGGCATATCGGGAGTGCACGGCAAGACCACGACGACCGCGATGGCCGGAAGCGTCGCGGCCGCCCTTCGACTTCCCGCGACCGTCCTCGCGGGCTCGGCGGTCTCGAGCTTCGGCGGAAAGTGCACGCTGAGGCTCGGCGATCGCTTCTTCATCGCGGAGACCTGCGAGTACCGGCGGCACTTCCTCTCCTTCAGGCCGCGGCGCATCGTGCTGACCAGCGTCGAGCACGACCATCAGGACTACTTTCCGACCTACGCGGACATTCTCTCGGCCTTCGTCGAATATGCGCGTCTCCTGCCGCCTGGCGGCGAGCTCATCTACTGCGCCGACGACGCGGGCGCAGTAGAAGCGGCGGCCGCGATCCGCGCCGAGCGTCCCGACCTCGCCCTCGTGCCCTACGGCGAGCGCGCTGAGGGTCCCTACCGTCTCGTCTCGTACGAAGCGGGCGAGGGGAGGGCGCTCTTCCGCCTGGCCGGCTTCGATCGTTCCTTCGAGCTCCGCGTCCCCGGCAGGCACCTCGCGCTCGACGCCACGGCCGCCCTCGCGCTCGCTTTCTCGCTGCGCCGCGCGGCGCGCGATCAAGCAGCTCCCGGGACATCGGCGGTCGCCGGCGCGGTCCGTCAAGGCGCCGCCCCCGATGCCCCCGATGCCGCCGACGCCGACGCGGCCGCCGACGCGTTGGCCGCTTTCTCCGGCTCCAAGCGCCGCTCGGAGATCCTGGGTGAGGCGAAGGGCATCCTCTTCATGGACGACTACGGCCACCATCCCACGGCCGTACGCGAGACGATCCGAGGCGTCAGGGACTTCTGGACCTCGAGGCGGCTCGTCGTGGATTTCATGCCTCATCTTTACTCGCGCACCAAAGCCCTCTTCAACGAATTTGCCGCCTGCCTCGATGAAGCGGACGCGGTCGTCATGCACGACATCTACGCCTCGGCGCGAGAGGTGCCGGACGGTAGCGTGTCGGGCGAGGCGCTCTTCGAGGAAACGCGAAAGCGGCGCGCGTCGCTCGGCGCGGGCCCGACCTGGTACTTCGAGAGACCCATGGACGCGGCCCAGGCCCTAGAGCGCGAGCTGCGCCCCGGCGACCTCTTCCTGACGATGGGCGCGGGCGACAACTGGAAGCTCGGCGAGGCCCTCTTGGGGCGCCTGTCGGGCGGATCGGAGGCCTCGTGATCAGGAGCATGACCGGCTTCGCGCATCGCGAGATCGAGCGCGAGGGCCTTCGCGGGAGCCTCGAGCTCAAGTCCTACAACAATCGCTACCTCGACCTCTCGATCTACCTTCCCCACTACCTCTCGCGCCTCGAGCCCCGGTTCCGCTCCTTCCTCGGCGAGCGCGTCGTCCACGGAAAAATCGAGGCCTCGCTCAGGATACGCGAGCTCGACGCTCCTGCGAGCGCGAGCGCCGACTTCGCCGCCGCCGCCGCCGTCGCGGGCGTCCTTCGCGATATCGCCGCGGCCTGCGGGATCGACGAGCCCGTCAGGCTCGGGAACGTCATCGGCTTCGAGGGCGTGGTCGCCTTCGAGCGCCGCCTCGACGAGGGGGCGCTGTGGGGTCGCCTGGAGCCCGAGCTCGAGGCCTGCTTCGCCGAGTACGACGAGTCGCGCCTCCGCGAGGGCCGGGCCACGGCCGCGGACATCGAGTCGCAGATGGCGCGGGTCTCCGCCGCGGTCTCCCTCGTCCGCTCCAAGGCGCCGGAGATCGAGTCGACGATCAAGTCGCAGCTCGCCTCCCGCTTCAAGGACGTGCTGGGCGACGCGGTAGACGAGGGCAGGGTGCTGGCCGAAGTCGCATCCTATCTCATGAAGTACACGATCAACGAGGAGCTCGCCCGCCTCGGCTCCCACATCGACGCGTTCTCGGCGATCATCGGGACAGAGTCGGCCCCGGGCAAGAAGCTCGACTTCCTCTGCCAGGAGATGAACCGCGAAGTGAACACCATCGGCTCGAAGAGCATGATGCTCGAGGTCAGCAGGGCCGTCGTCGAGCTCAAGGACGCCCTCGAGAACGTCCGCGAGCAGCTGCGCAACATAGAGTGAGGAGCGACGCGATGCCCCCCAGGATCGTAGCGATATCGGGCAAGAGCGGCTGCGGGAACACGACGGTCAGCCGCCTGCTCGCCGAGCGGCTCGGCGTAAGGCTGATCAACTACACGTTCCGCGCGATGGCCGTCGAGCGGGGCGTCTCCTTCGAGCGCCTGCTCGAGCTCGCCGCGGGCGACGATTCCTACGATCGCGCGCTCGACGCGAGGCAGGTCGAATTGGCCCGCTCGGGCGACTGCGTCATCGGCTCCCGGCTCGCCATGTTCCTCCTCCCCGACGCGACGCTTCGAGTGTTCCTCTCGGGCAGCCCCGAGGTCCGCGCCGCGAGGATCCACTCGCGCGAAGGCGGCGATTACCAGGCGATACTGGAGTTTACAAGGAAAAGAGACAGAAGCGACCACGAGAGGTATGAGAAAATATACGGGATCGACAACGACGACCTGTCGGGGGCCGACCTCGTGATCAACACCGAGCTGTGGATGCCCGAGCACGAGGTCGACATTATCTCCGCCGCCCTTGAGCGCGCGCTCGAGAGACCGCTCGGCGGCAGTCGGTAGCCGCCGAGCCGTTGCACTAAATCATACAACGCGAAGGGCGAGCAGGACCAAAAGCGCGGCGCAGCCGAGGGCCGCCGCGTAGTCCCTCGATCGCCACGCCGTCGCCTCGACGCATCTCTCTCCATTCCACCCTCGAGCGACCAAGGCCTCTGGCGCCGCTACCGCCCGCAGCATGAGCCGCCGGAGGTAGGCGGAGACCAATAGCCCCGCGCCCCGGATCCCGGAGGAGCGACCGTACGCGCGCGACCGCGCGGCCTCCAGGGACGCCTTCCATTCCTCGAGAATCAAGGGGATGAAACCGAGTATCAGCGAGAACGCGAAGCCGAGATCCGCCTTCGAGAGGCCAGGCAGGCGCCTCGCGATCCTCGTCGCGGCGTCTCGCGTCTCCGAGACGCTGGTCGACGCGTAATAGAGCCGGCCCCCGAGGTATCCGGCCAGGAGGCGCGCCCCGAGCAGCGGCGTCTCGACCGGTGCGGAAAGGGCGATCGCGAGTCCTGCCCGGAGATCGACGCACTCGAGGAGTCCGGCGAAGGCGATAAAGATCGCCAAGAAGGCGGCCTCGCGCGCGATCCTCGACGGCCGCTGCCCCTCGAGCGCGAGCAGGGCGAATTCGACGAACGCTATCCCGAGCGCGACTGCGAGCGGCGCGAAGAGCGCAGCGGAGGTCATCAGCGCGAGGCAGAGGAGCCTGCAGGCCGGATCGAGGGAGGAGACCGGCCTCATGCGAGCCAGGTGAGGTCCTCGATCGAGCGCGGCGCTCGGAAGGGGTCCCGCAGCCCGTGCGCCTCGACTCCCGCGGCGAGGACCGAGGCGGGATCGCCCGAGAGCGCGATCCTGCCGCCGTCCATAACCGCGAAGCGGCTCGCGAGGGCGAGAACCTTCTCGATCTCGTGGGTTATCACGAGGACGGCGATGCCGCTCTCGGACATGGCCTTGATGACACGGAGCACGGCGGCGACGCCGTCGCGGTCGAGGTTGGCGAAGGGCTCGTCGAGGATGGCCGCGGCCGGCCGCATCGCGAGCACGCCCGCGATCGCGAGGAGCCTCTGCTCGCCTCCCGAGAGCGTGTGGACGAAGGAGCGCCTGAGATCATCGAGGCCGCAGGCTGCGATGGCCTCGTCGGCCCTCGTTCGAGCCTGGGCTTTTCCGAGTCCGAGGTTGGCCGGACCGAAGAGCACATCGTCCTCGACCGTCTCGCCGACCGTCTGGAGCCGGGCGTCCTGGAACACGTAACCGACCGCGCGGGCCGGCCCGCCTTTGATCGACCGAAGCTCGACGCCGCGCGAGAGCGCGCGACCCTCGGTCGGCTCCAGGAGGCCGGCGAGGTGCTTGGCCAACAACGTCTTGCCCGCGCCGTTCCGCCCGGCGAGCACGAGGATCTCGCCGGCCCGAAGCTCGAGATCGACGCCCCGGAACGCCCACCCTCCGTCCTCGAAACGATAGCCGAGCGAGCGCGCCTCGAGAGCCGGTCCCGACTCCGGAACGGGCTCAGGAACCATCGGACTTCTTCCGTCGCGTCAGCGAGTCGACGAATGGCCCGAGGGATATCGACACGAAGGAAGCCAGCGCGGCCTTGATCGCGTCTCCGATGAGGAAGGGCAGGACGCCGGCCGCGAGCGCCTTGGCCCAGTCGACGTTCCGCAGGAGCTTGAGCCGCAGTACTCCGAGCGCGAGGATGACGATGAACCCCGATACTGCGCCGAGGATCGAGGAAACCTTTCCGCGCCGCCTCGCGAAGAGGCCGGCGACGATGGCCGCGACGAGGTATCCGGCGATATAGCCGCCCGTCGGTCCCGCCAGGTGCGCGATGCCGCCTCTTCCCGCGGAGAAGACGGGGAAGCCGAGGGCGCCGATGAGTATGAAAGCCAGGACCGACGCGGCTCCCCATAGCGGCCCGAGGAGGAGGCCGGCCAGGACCGCGAAGAAATTCTGCGCGACGAGCGGCACCGGTCCGACGGGAAGAGGGATCGTCAAGTACGCGCCTGCGCAGCACAAGGCTGAGAAGAGACAAGCCAGCGCCACCCTCGCGGCGCCGGTAGAATTCGAGGTAGGCATTGCGGAATTATTGACACAATCGATCTTTATGTCAAGTAACGCGCCTTGCCGGAGATCGGGATTCGCGGTAGGATGCGCGACTATGGATATGCGCGAGCGCGTCGTCGTCGTTACCGGAGCCTCGAGCGGAATTGGGAACGCATGCGCGACGTTGCTCGCCAAGAAGGGCTGCAAGGTATTCGGTACCTGCCGATCCCCGTCCGCCTATACCCGCAAGGCCGATGAGTTCTTCGAGATGCTGCAGATGAACGTCGAGGACGACGAGTCCGTCGCGAAGGCCGCCGAGCTGCTCCTGTCGAAAGAGAGCGGCGTCGACGCCGTCGTCTGCTGCGCCGGCTCGGCCCTGGCGGGCTCGATCGAGGACAGCTCGATCCAGGACGCGCATGACGTGATGGAAGTCAATTTCTTCGGCGTCCTGCGCGTCGTCAAGGCCTTTCTTCCCAGCATGAGGGAGGCCGCCGCGGGCAGGATCGTGATCGCGGGCGCGCTCGAAGGACTCATGGGATCTCCGTATCAAGCGCTCTACTCCGCGAGCAAATTCGCCGCGGAGGGCCTCGCCGAGTCGCTCAGGCTCGAGGCGAGGGACTTCGGCGTGGAGGTCTGCGTCCTGACTCCGACCAGCTTCAGGACCGCCTTCGGGCAGCGCCGGAGGCTCGTGGCCGCGTCCGAGTCGGGGCCATACCGCAAAAGGCTCGACGGCGCCCTTTCCGCCCTCGCGCGCGACGAGGCGATCGGCGCGTCGCCGCTCCTGGCCGCCAAAGCCGTCTACAGCCTCCTCTCCTCTCGCAGGATGCCGCACAGGGCAGTCTCGGGCGGGGGCGGCCAGCGCATCCTCGCCGCGCTCAGGCCGATCCTTCCCGTCCGCTGGTACGAGCGCGCGCGCAGGAAGCATTTCAGACTGGAATAGAGAGGAGTCGTAAATGTCGATCGAGAAGAAGCACTTCGGCGTCTTGTCATCCGGAGAGGACGCGTCGCTCTATGTACTGAAAGCCGGCGACATCGCGGTCACGATCACGGACTACGGCGCGGCGATCGCCTCGATACTCCTCCCGGCGGGCAAGGGCCGGGTGGACGATATCTCGCTCGGGCTCTCGACCCTGGCGGGCCTCGCCTCGAAGCACCCTTACTTCGGCGTCACGGTCGGCCGTCACGCGAATCGGATCGCGAACGCGCGGTTCAGCCTCTCGGGCAGGGAGTACCGACTCGCGGCGAACGACGGCGCGAACAACCTGCACGGAGGACCCAAGGGTTTCGAGAGCTTCGTCTGGAAGGCCGAGGCGTTCAAGAAGAAGGGGGACCCCGCCGTCCGCCTCAGCAGGATCAGCCCCGACGGCGAGGAGGGCTTCCCCGGCGACCTCGACGTCGCGGTCACCTTCGCGCTCGGCCGCGACGGATCGCTCTCAATCTCCTACGAGGCGCGCACGAACGCCGAAACCATCGTCAACCTGACGAATCACGCGTATTTCAACCTGAAAGGCGAGGGACGCGGTACGATCCTCGACCACCAGCTCAGGATGGCCTGCTCGAAGTACCTGCCCGTCACCTCGGACCTGATCCCGACCGGCGCTATCGCGGACGTCGCGGGCGGCCCCTTCGACTTCAGGACGATGAAGCCGATAGGCAAGGACATCTCTGCCGCTGGAGGCTACGACCACTGCTTCGTTCTCGACAGACAGGGGACCGAGCTGGCTGAGTGCGCCGAGGCGCTCGAGCCCGAGTCCGGCAGGCGCATGACCGTCGCGACGACGCTCCCCGGCGTCCAGCTCTATACCGGCAACTTCCTCGAGGGCTCCCCGGGTAAGCGAGGAGGGACCTACGTCAAGCATAGCGGCTTCTGCCTCGAGACGGAGCTTTTCCCCGATTCTCCCCATCGACCGGACTTCCCCTCATCGAGGCTCCTGCCGGGCCAGGTCTGGGCGCACGAGACCGTCTATCGCTTTTTCCCGTAGCTCGAGGCGAAACGGCCCGCTGCTTACACGGTTCCTTCACGTGAATCACATACCCGTGAAGTAATCATTATCCGCGTATGCGGATAAAGCGCCTGATAACGGCCGTCCTCGCGACGGCAGCATGTCTCTTCCTGCCGTGCTGCAACCAGGGAATGAACCTGTCGAGCGAGAGCTCGAGTGTCGCCAGCGCGGAGTTCGACGAGGACGACCTCGATACGGGCTCGAGCGCGACCACGGTCACCGCCATCGCCCTCTCGGATTCCGGGACGACCGTCTCGGGTTCGGGCGCGGTCGTCTCTGGCGGCATCGTCACGATCTCCGAGGCAGGCTACTACGAAGTCGCGGGCAGCCTATCGAACGGACAGCTCGTCGTCGCAGCGGCCGACGACGCCGTCGTCCACGTGATGCTCAACGCCGCCTCCATCTCTTGCTCGACGAGCGCGCCGCTCTATATTAAGGCCTGCGACAAGACCGTCATCACGCTCGGCGACGCCGCGAACTCGATCACGGCCACGTATACCGCCGCGGATGGCGCCGCCCCGGACGCGGCCATCTACTCCGACTCCGACCTCACGATCAACGGAAACGGATCGCTCGAGGTCGATTCATCATGCATCGGCATCAAGACGACGGACGTCCTTAAGATCGTAGGAGGCGAGCTCACGGTCGGCTCCTCGGCCGATGGCATACGGGGAAGGGACTGTATAGCGGTCTCCGGCGGAACGATCAACGTTACTGCGTCGGGCGGGGATGGGCTGTCGTCGAACAACGACGAGGATTCATCGAAGGGCCTCATACAGATCTCGGGCGGGACTTTCGAGCTAAAGACGGGAGGGGGCTCGACCTATTCGGCATCCTCGGCCTCGACCAAGGGCATCAAGGCCGTGTCGAGCATTGCAATATCGGGCGGCGCCTTCATCATCAGCTCGTCGGACGACGCCATCCACTGCAACGAAGCGATCGCCATCTCGGGAGGCAGTTTCGATATCGCCGCCAACTCCTCGACGGGGCAGGGCATCAAGTTCGGCGACTCCTCGTATATGACCGTCAGCGGCGACGCGACGAGCATCTCGATCAGCTCGTCCCTGGAGGGAATCGCGGGCTACAGCCTGACCATCGACGGAAGCCCGACGATCGACGTGGCGGCCTCGGACGACGGTCTCAGCATATCCGCGGGGACCGACGCCCAGAACGGCTCCGACGGCTCGAGCCTCGTCATCAACGGCGGCCGGATAATCGTCTCGGCTAGTACCGGGGACGGCGTCGACTCCAACGGCACGATAACGATGAACGGCGGTACTTTGATCGTCAACGGGCCGTCCTCGGCCGGCGCCGAGAACTCGATCGACCACAACGGGAGCTTCGCCATCAACGGCGGCACCGTCCTCGCGCTCGCGGGCGGCAGCCAGATGTCGCAGACTTCTCCGGTCGGCTCGCAGTCCTATGCCTCGTTCACCTTGTCGGGCACGAACTCCACGTACCTCCATATCCAGGCCTCATCCGATTCTTCCGGCGGCATCGGCGCCCTCACGTTCCTGCCGTCCAAGTCCTTCCAGTCGGTGCTGTTCAGTTCTCCCGACCTCGCGAAGGGAACGTACTACGTGTACACGGCCGGCAACGTGCAAAGCGGCGTCGAAGAGGACGGTCTCTATACGAGCGGCAGCTACTCGGGCGGAACGCAGAGGACGAGCTTCGTCATTAAGTAACGCGAGCCTTCGGAGCGAGCGGCGCCCAAAGGAAAGGAAAATGAGAAGAGGAATCCGAGCGGCGGTAGCCTTAGTGGCGGGCCTGGCGATATCGTATTCGCCGATCTGGGCAAAGGGCGATGGCATCAAAGAGAATAAAGTCGAGACAGACTCGGGGATGGAGGCGAGCGCGTCCTTCGCCTTCGAGGACGTCGACGACAGTTCCTCGATGGACTGGGGCGCGGCCTCGGGAGGTCCCGAGTTCGACTTCGAGCTCTGGTCCCTCTCCCGCGCTCGCATGCCGGGCATGCCGTGGCTCGCGACGGGACCGGTCTTCGAAGTCGACGGCAGGATCGAGGCAGCCGTAGCCACCGTATCCGGCGAAGTCTTCCTGGCCGCGGACGGCATGGAGCTTCGAGGCCTCGTCGGATGGGGAGGCGACGCCTCCTTCACGGCGGGAACCGGCGAGATCAAGGCCGGCGCGACCATCCTCGGTGGTATCGGGGTCTTCGACCTGAGCGACGCGGACTCCGCCTATCTCCCGTCCGGCGCCGACGCGGAATCTTTCTGGTTCAGGGTCCAGCCCTGCATCGGCGCGGACGCATCCTTCACCTATAAAGTCGCGAAGCTCGAGCTTCGCGCTCAGGACCGCTACCTCGCTACCTGGGAAGCGGAGACAGCCTCCGGGATCGACTGGGACATGGGCTTCGAGGAACGTCTCGAGCTGAAGGCGATCTATGCGCTGAGGGACGCCGGGGCCTTCTCCTTCAAGGGCAGGGCTGGCGCGGACTTCTCCCTCGAGAGCCGCGTCATCGCGCCCGTCCTGAAGTACTCGGTATCGATTCGCGGCGACCTCGAATGGAAGGGCGTCGGCGCCCTGGAATTGTCGCCCGCGATATGGACCTACAAGGCGAAGGTGCCCGACCTTTCGGATTTCGGGACGCGAGATGCGGTCGAGCGACAGCTCTCGGGCAAGGTCGAGTGGGAGTCGGAGATCAAGGACGGCTCCTGGTCAATGGCGTTGCGCTTTCCCTGGATTGCGGACGAGGACGGGAGCTCGGTCTCGGGAGAATGGGAGCTCGGCGCCTCGGTGAAGCTGGATTTGTGAACGTCGCTCCTGTCATCCGCAGGTTAGGCGCCCTCCTCGGGGCGCTCGCCGTTGCCGCGGCGGCGCTTTCAGCCGAGGCCGCGCCCCTCGCGGCGACGGCGCAAGCCCCGCATCCATGGAAGTCCGGCGGGCTCTGGGGCTACGTCGACGCGGGGGGGAACTGGGCGATCGCGCCTCGCTTCTCGATGGCGAAGGAATTCCAGGACGACGGGCTCGCCGAGGTAGCTGTCGTACTGGACGGGCGGGCACCCGGCTCGCTCTTGGGCGAGAAGCGCGGGATCATCGACCGGAAGGGCAATTGGATCGTCTCGCCCTCGTGGGACGATCTCAAGCATCCCTGCGACGGCGTCGCGCTCGTTAAATCCGGCGGATCATGGTTCCTGGTCGACAGTAAAGGCTCCCGGATAAGCGCATCTTCATTCAAGGACGCATGCCCGTTCTCGGAGGGGCTCGCGCTCGTCTGGACCGGCGGCCTCTTCGGCTACATCGACACGAGGGGCGCGTGGGCGATCAAGCCGAGCCTCGACGGAGGCGGGAATTTCTCCGGCGGGCTCGCGCCCGTCAAGAAGGCGGGCAGATGGGGATACGCGGACCGCAAGGGCAAGCTCGTCATCGCGGCCCGCTTCGACAAGGCGGGGGCCTTCAGCTCCGCTCTCGCGAGGGTCAAGCTAGACGGGAAATGGGGACTGGTTCGGAGCGACGGATCGATGGCGGCCCAGGCCGAATACGACGAGATCGATCAGGCCTCCGAGGGGCTCTGGCCCTTCCGCTCGGGCAAGCTCTGGGGCTTCCTCGACGCGAGCGGAGCCGTGACGATCGCGCCGACCTTCGAGAAGCCCGGCGACTTCAAGTCCGGTCTGGCTCGCGAGAAGGACCGGTCGTCCGGCCTTTGGGGCTATATCGACGCGAAGGGCGACTGGGCGATCATGCCTGCATATAGCTCCGCGGAGGACTTCTCAGGAAGCCTCGCGCGGGTAAAGAAGGCGGGCTCGGGAGCGATCCTCATCGACCGGGCCGGCAAGGAAGTCGCGATCTTCGAACGCCGATAAACCGTGACGCGATTCCGCGGCCGCGGATGGCTGTCTATCAGCCGGCGTCCTGCCGCTTGACCTCGACCTCTATGCCGCGCTCCCTCATCGCGACGATCAACTCGGGCAGCATGGTCAGCCACGCCTCCTCCTCTTTCGGGAACAGCGCGAACTCCGCCTTGTACGATTCGTCCCAGGTCATGCTCTTCTCCGAATGGTCGCTGGACGCGGAGAAGGCCGTGAAGGTCGCGGGGATGCCCCTGCCGTCGAGCCACTCGCGAATGTCCCGACGAGCGGTCGCCTGGACGCCGGCGGGGAAGCGGGCGACGAGCCGGTAGCTGATCTTGTGGCTGAACAGGTAGCGGCCGATCAGGATCGAGCCGCTCACCACGATCCAGGCGAGGGCGGCGAGGAGGTAGGCGTTCACGCCCACGATCACGCCCTCGATGACGGCGAAGAGGATGAAGGTGACGCCCCTCTGGTCGGTGATCTCGGAGCGGAACCGGATGACGCTGAGGATGCCGAGGATGCCGATGAAGGCCATGGCCTGCGTGCCGTCGACGCGCATGATCACGGCCATGAGAACCGACAGTATCGGTATGACCATGTACAGGTTCTTGTCCCTGCGCTCCCTTTCCGAGCTCGCGAGGTAGATCGCGAGTATGAGGAAGCCGACGCCCGAGGCGATCAGGATATTGACGAAGGACGAGAGGCTCATGAACTGCCGGCTGAGCCCCTCCGGATCGAAAGAGAGCGACTCGAGGAATTTATCCGTATTGTCCATGGGCCGAGTATAGCGCCGCGCGGGGGGAACTACCGCGCGGGGACCGACCGCGCGAAAAGCTTCACGCGCTCTTCACGCGGCCTCGATGGATGCTTGATCTCGGCTACTGGCCGCTCTTCAGCTTGGACAGCACGTACGCGATCCAGGGCTTCGTGTCTGAGGAGTAGAGCTCGCGGGCCGAGAGTAATTCGAAGAAGGCGTCCCGGTATTCTCCCGAGTACGCGAGAGCCTGGCCGAGGTAGAAATGCGCCCGCGCGGCCGCTTTGGGGCCGCGGTTGAGCGAGAGGTACTTCCGGAGCTGATCGGCGGCGCTCTCCCAGTCCTTGGCCGCGAGCCTGTCGTTCACGATGATCGACAGAGCGTAGTCCTCGCCGCCGGAGGCTGAGGACAGCTCCTCGGGGAGGAAGCTCAGCGCGGGGAGAGGAGGCTGCAGCGAGGGCGCCGAGGCCAGGATCGAGTCGACCGCCTTCTTCGTGTCAGGCGCGATCACCCGCTCGGCCGGCGCCTCGTCGCGGGGAGCGGCGGAGCCGCCCGAGGCCGAGCCGGCGTCGGGGATCAGATAGGGTAGGGGGGGCGTCCGCGAGTTGGGAGAGACCTCGGCGAAACCCGAGTACGATCCGAGGGACTTGAGGCCCACGGGCTGCTCGAGCGCGTTGCGTCCGGGGAAGAGGGCGACGACGCCGGCCTTCAGGTCATCCTCGCCGAGCAGCGCATAGTAGTACTGGACGCCCGGCACCGGATAATCCGCGAAGCTCCCGTCCTTGTCCGCGAAGGCGGCGACCAAGGTCGCGTCGAGGAGGTCTGAGGCGACTCGGATCGGCGTCGTCCCGCGGTAGAGGACGAGCCTCGCGCCGGCGGGCGCCTTGTAGCTGAGTATCAAGGCCTCGCCTTTAACCGATGTGCCGAGGGCGTCCGCGAAGGGCTCGAGGGGACGCTGCGGCCGCGGCGGGGCCGCCGGAACGGCCGCGACCTCGGGCTTCGGGGTCGCGGCGGGGGGCGCCGCGGGCTGAGCCGCGGCCGCGGGAGGCGCCGCGGAGGCTTGCGCCGATGCCTCGGCCGAGATGGCGACCGATGTCGCGTTCTTGGCGGGGATGAAGACCTGGTACGGGCTCCCGTCCCCGGCCAGGGCGAGGACGAGGTAGTAATAGGGCGTCGAGTCGCCCGGCCGGTCTACGTAAGCCTGGACCCCAGGCTCGATCGTCGCGAGCCTGGCCGCGGAATCGAGGCTCGTCGCGCTTATCGGGGCCGTGGAGCGATAGACGACATAGCTCCCCTTCACGTCGGCGGAGTCGATCCAGGAAAGGAGTATCTGATCGCCCTTGACCGCGGCCCTGAGCCTTGACGGGAAGGGGGCGAACACGGCTTCCGGCGCCAGCGCGGCGCCTTCGGATGCCAGGCCGGACGCCGCCTGGGCGCCGCCGGCCGTGGACTCATCGGCGACCGCCGTGGGGACGAATACGAGCGCGGCCGAGGCGACGAGGGCGGCCGCAGTGCGCATGGTAGCTCGCATGACTATATCATTATCGGAATACGGAGCGCCGAACCAGTGGCAATCTTGGGCTTTCCCGATGTCCGGCGAAGGCCCTTCGAATTGACTCGGTTTCCTTTATTATGTACCATTGCCCCCATGTTCGTTGCGGTCGTATGCGATATGGGCAGCGAGGACACGAGAGCCGCGCTATACAACCTCCTCCCTCAATACGGCTTCGAGCGCGTCCAGAAGGCCTGCTTCGAGTGCGCCTCGATCAACGACAAGCTGCTCGCCGCCCTCAAGAGGGACATCGACAAGATCACCGATTCCTACGACACCGTCAGGCTCTACCAGTACCCCGTGGACGGGACCCTGGCCTTGACCGTGCTCAAGGAAAACAAATGGCGGAGGATCATAGTCCGCGACCCCTCTCAACTCAGGGAATAGATCTCGGCGCCGCGGCGCTCCCGCCCTCGGCGCCTGAGCGGGCGCCTGGGACCGAAGCCAGCCGATTCCGGAGGATATGATGATCGACGACATCGCAAGCCCTGTCTCCTCGCTGCGCGAGGAGATCCTCGATATCTGGGGGCGTCTTTGACTCAGCCGCCATCGAGCGGACGATAGCCGAGAAGGAAGGGCTGACGGCCCAGCCCGGATTCTGGAGCGACGGCGCCAAGGCCGGCCGGATCATGACCGAGATCAAGCAGCTCAAGGACCGGATCGAGACCTGGTCCAGGCTGAAGGCCGATTCAGAGGCCCTCGACGAGGTGCTCAGGATGGCCCGCGACGAAGGCGACGAGTCCATGGAGGCCGACATCCGCGCCTCCTTCAAGGACGTGTCGGAGCGCTTCGACAAGGCGATCATACTCGAGCTGCTCTCGGGCGAGGCCGATTCCTCGGGGGCCTTCCTCACCATCCACGCCGGGCAGGGTGGCACCGAGGCCTGCGACTGGGCCTCCATGCTCCTGCGCATGTACACGCGCTGGGCCGAGCGCCGGGGCTTCAAGTACGAGATGATCGACAGCCTGGAGGCCGAGGGAGGCGTCAAGAGCGCGACCGTGCAGATCGACGCGCCCTACGCCTACGGCTACCTCAAGGGCGAGTCCGGCGTCCACCGCCTCGTCCGCATCTCACCCTTCGACGCGAACGCCCGCCGCCACACCTCCTTCGCCTCGGTCTACATCTTCCCGATCCTCGACGACTCGATCGATGTCGAGATCAGGCCCGAGGACATCCGCATCGACACCTACCGCTCGGGCGGCGCAGGCGGCCAGAAAGTCAACAAGACCGACTCCGCGGTGCGCATAACGCACCTCGCCACGGGCATCGTCGTGACCTGCCAGAACGAGCGCAGCCAGTACAAGAACAAGGACGTCGCCATGAGCGTCCTCAAGTCGCGGCTCTACGAGCACTACCGGCAGGAGCAGGAGAAGGAGAACTCCAAGTTCGCCTCCGAGAAGAAGGAGATCGCCTGGGGCTCGCAGATACGCTCGTACGTGTTCCAGCCCTACACGATGGTGAAGGATCACAGAAACAAATTTTCGGTCGGCAACGTCCAGTCCGTGATGGACGGCGACATCGACCCGTTCATAGAATCATACATGCGGTGGCGATGGCAGGGCGGCGCGGCGACGGGGGCGACGACCGCCGCGGAGGACGAAGACGAGGACCTCTAGCCGCGGCGCGGCGCGTACGCGGGCCGCTCTCCTCCTCGCGGCCTCGGCGCTGTTGGCCGCGGATGCCTCGGGTCAGGAGGCTACCGCGACGGGGCAGCAGGCGAGCGCCTCGGGGACGAGCGCGGGCTCGTCCTCCATCTCGCTCGGCATCGCGCGCTTCGCCGTTTCCGGCGACGATGAGAAAAAGGCCTCGCAATCGATCGCGGAGGTTATCCCGAGGCTCATGCTCGATCGCCTCGCTTCCTTGCCGCCGCGCGCGGCCCCCCCCGAGGAGGCGAAGGAATCGGCGTCGCTGACCGAACTGCGCGCCCTCTTCTCCGCCGGCTCCGACCTCGCGACCAAGCTCGACGCGCGATCGGTCGCCTTCTTCGATCCGGCGACCGCGCCCGAGGCCAGGAAGTCGGCCCTGGACAAAGCTGATAAGGCCGTGGCCGAATCCAAGAAGAAGCTCGACGCGGCAGCTTCACCGGCACCAGCGCCCGCGCCCGGGCCTGGTGCCGCGCGGCCGCCCGCGCCCGCGACGCCGGTCCTGCTCTGGGCCGGTCACGCGAAGGGCGACCTCGTCGACTCGAAGGCCGGGGCAGCAGCCGCGGCGAAGTCGAGCGGCGCAGGACTGCTCGTGACCGGCGCGATCGAGCTCCGCTCGGGCTACGCGACGGTTACGATAACGGGATACGACCGATCTCTGGACCGGAATACCTTCGAGTGGAAAGACGCCTGCTCCGTCGAGGATCCCGCCCCGTTGGCCGAGGAGGCCGCGGTCCGGATCGAGCGCTGGGTGGCCGGCAGGGACTTCGCCCGCCTCGAGCTCCGCGTCTCGCCGGCCTCGGCCCGCGTCTCGGTCGACGGGAGGGAATGCGACCGCGACCGCGCGGTCTACGTCTTCAAACCGGGCGAGTCGCTCATCGAGGCCGAGGCGATCGGGTTCCTTCCATATCGCGGCGCGGTCGCGCTCGCGCCGGGCGACCGGAGGACTCTCGACATCGCGCTGTCGCCGCTGAGTCTCGGCAGCGCCCTCGTCGTCGTCGATCCGCCGGGGGCCACGGTAAGGGTGGACTCCGTGCCCGTCGGCGAGGCGCCGATGTCGGTCGCCTTGGATGGAAGCCGAGCCATCGTCGCTGCTTCAGCCGAGGGCCGGGAGAGCGCGAGCGTCGTCCTGCCCGCCTCGGGAGATTCGACCGTCGAGTTGACCCTCCCCGTCGCCGACGAGCTCGGGCCCGCGGGGCGCGTGGAAGACGCGAGGAACGACTTCTTCGGGGCGCTCGGATGGCTCGTCGGCTCGATACCCGTGACCGCGTTGTCGGTCGGCGCGTACAACATGTATACGGAGGCTGAGGCGAGATCTCCCTATCAGTCGACGAGCGACGCGCGCATCGCCTCGGGCACCGCCCTCGCGGTGGCCTCGGCGGGCACCGCGGTGGCGGCCGTCAATATGATCATCCATCTCGTGAAGTACCTGCGCGCGACGCGCTGATCCGGCAGAAGGAAGGTCCTGACATGAGCTTCTTCGACCGTATAAAGAATCTTCTCCGAGCCGGCGCGGCGGACGATTCCTTCTTCGACGATCTCGCGGATCTCCTCGTCGAGGGCGACCTCGGCGCCGAGCTGTCGTATTCCGTCGCGGAGGAACTCAAGCGCTCCTGCCGCGACAAGCGCGTATCCGACGAGGCGGGCATAAGGATCGAACTGAAATCCATCCTCAGGCGCTACGGGAGAGAGGCCGACCTCCGGCCCGAGAGCGGGAAGCTCAACATCTTCCTCGTGCTGGGCGTGAACGGGGTCGGGAAGACGACGACCTGCGCCAAGCTCGCCGACTACTTCCGCCGCGAGGGACTCGCATCCGGCGTCGTCCTGGCCGCCGGCGACACGTTCCGCGCCGCCGCGATCGACCAGATCAAGATCCACGGCCAGAGGCTCGGCCTCCGCGTCGTCGCCCAGGTGCCAGGGTCGGATCCCGGGGCGGTTCTCTGGGACGCGGTCGACGCTGCGAAGGCGGACGGCGCCGACCTCGTCATAGCCGATAGCGCAGGGCGCATGCACACGCGCGCGGACCTCGTGCGGGAGCTGGGCAAGATGGATAAGATCGTCTCGAGCAGGGCCGCAGGCGCGAACTACCGGCGCCTCCTCGTGCTCGACTCGACGACGGGGCAGAACGCGCTCAGGCAGGCTGAGACCTTCTCGCAGGCGGTCGCGATCGACGGCGTCGTCCTCTCCAAGCACGACTCCTCCGGAAAGGGCGGCATGACGATCCGCCTCGCGAAGGAGCTGGGCCTTCCGACCGCGTTCGTCGGCACGGGCGAGGGCTACGCCGATATCGCGCCCTTCCGCCTCGACTCCTTCCTGGACGACTTCCTCGGGACGGGCGGATGAGGCAGGTCGCCGTAATCGCGCTCATCATGCTCGCCGCGTCGGCGCCGGCATGGCCCGCCGAGGCCGAGGCCGATTCTCCGCGGGGGGAGACGGTCGAGACCCGGGCATTGCCCGGCGGCGGCTCTCGCGAGCTCGTGTACCGCGACGGGTCCCTCGTCGAGGAGCGCGTCCTCGACTCCTCGAGCGCGCTGCTCGCAGAGACGCTCTATGCGGCGGATATATCCGAGGAAGGCGCGGGCAGGCCGCCGGCCCCGATCGAATCGAGGAAATACCTCCGCTCCTCGAACGGGCGGCTCGAGAGAGTCGAGGCCAGGGACTCTGACGGCAAGCTGACCGGCAGCCTCGATTACCGCTACGACCGCTCGGGCCGACTCCTCGGCATCGCGTCGACGGGCAGCTTCGGGCGAGGCGGGGCCGGCATGATCTCGGCCGGCGGCGCGCCGCAAGGCTCCTGGATCTCGGACCCCGCGACGTCGACCGCCCTATCGTACGACGCCGAGGGCAGGCCTCTCGTGATGAAGACGATGAAGGACGGAAAAGCGATAGCGGTCGAGAGGCGGATCTACGGAGACGGGCCTAGCGCCGAGCGCGTCGAGTCCGAGGACCTGATCGCGGGAACTCTCTGGATCGTCGAGAACGACTCGGAGGGCAAGCCCCTCCTCAGGATCGAGTCGCTGAAGGGCAGGGAGACGGCGCGCGTGTCCTATCGCTACGACGACGCAGGTCTTCTCCAGGAGGAGACGACCCGCGACGCGGCCGGCGGCGTCATGACGCGCTCGCTTTCCTATCGCGACGATGGGGTCCTCGCGCGCGAGGAGACGAGGAAGGACGGTACGATGATGAGCGCCGTCGAATACATCGAAGGCGGCAGGGTCGACGAGCTCTACCGCGGCGGCGAGCTCTTTGTGAAGGCGACCTATCTCGCGGGCCGGAAGGTCAAGGACGAGTTCTACTCCGGCGGAAAGCCGACGCGCGAGAAGGCTTATAAATGAGTCGCGCGCGCTGGATCGCCTTCGTCTCGAGACGCTGGTTCGCGGCCCGAAGGGAGAGCGGGGGAGGCGCGTCCTCCGCGCTGGCGGCCGCCGGCATCGCCGTCGGCGTCGCCACTCTCATCGTCGTGCTCGGCGTCATGAACGGCTTCCAGCTCGGCTTCATCGAGTCGATCCTCGACGTGTCGAGCTTCCACCTGCGGATCGACGGCGAGCAAAGGAGCGCGGACGGCGGCACGGGATCGGCCGGTGCCTACGACGAGTCCCTGATCTCTCGCGTAGCGGAGATGCCCGGGGTGGTCAGCGTCGTCCCCTTCGCGGAGACGCGCTGCCTCCTCGCCGGCTCGGGCGGGCGGGGCTACCCCGTGCTGATACGCGCCCTGCCCGAAGACGCGGACAGCCGCGATCCCGCGATGATGCGCGCGCTCAACGTCGAGGGCTCCTTCCCGCCCGCAGGAGGAGGCCTCGTCATCGGCGCCGAGCTGTCCCGCTACCTCGGCCTTCCGGTCGGATCGCTGGCGCGGCTGACGATAGTGACCGCCGGCGGCGAGGAAGGCGCTCAGGCGCGCGAGATCAAGGTCCGCGTCGCGGCTACGTTCCGCTCGGGCTATTACGACTTCGATTCCGGCATGGCGCTCATATCCGCGACCGAGGCGGGAGAAATATTCCCTGCCGATCGCCCGATCCTCATGAGCTACGGCGTCAAGCTCTCGGATCGCTACGCCGACGTCCTCGTCGCCGAGAGGATCCGATCCGAGCTCGGCCTGGACCCCGGCTCCGTCCAGGCCTGGAGGGACTACAACCGCGCCTTTTTCGGCGCGCTCCGGACCGAGAAGACTATCATGATGCTCCTCATCGGCCTCATCTTCCTCGTCGTCGGCGTGAACATCTTTCACTCGATGCGCAGGGCCGTGGCCGAGAGGTCCGAGGACATAGCGGTCCTCAAGGCCGTCGGAGCGAGCGCCGAGTCGATCAGACTGGCCTTCGTCCTCGACGGGCTCGCGGTCGGGGCGATAGGCGCCGCCGTCGGCCTCGCGATCGGGCTCTTCATTGCGGTCAACGTCAACGAGGTCCTCGCTTTCGCCGAGGGCATCGCCGCGTGGGCCGCGTCGCTCGCCTCCAGGATCGCGGGCATCGCGTCCGGCGGCGACTATCGCGTCTTCTCGCCTCAGTACTTCTACCTCGCGGAGGTTCCCGTGCGAGTTCTCTTCCCCGAGACGCTCTTCATCGTCGCCGCCGCGGTCGGCTCGTCGGCCGCGGCGGCGTCCGCCGCCGCATCGCGGGCCGCCTCGCTGGCCCCCGCGGAGGTCCTGCGCTATGAGTGATCCCGTGATCGTATGCGCCGGCCTCGAGAAGACCTTCGCCAGCGCCGCCGAGGATTTGAGGGTCCTGCGCGGCCTGGACCTCGAGGTCGCCCCGGGCGAGCGCGTCGCGGTGACAGGCTCGAGCGGCTGCGGGAAGAGCACCCTCCTCTCCATCCTCGGAGGACTCGATCGGGCGACCGCGGGCTCGATTAGCGTCTGCGGATGGGACCTCTCGGCGATCCCCGAGCGAGGCCTCTCGGAATTCCGCGCGCAGGCGGTAGGCTTCGTGTTCCAGTTCCACTTCCTCCTCAAGGACTTCACCGCCCTCGAGAACGTCGCCCTCCCGGCGTACATGCGCGGCGGCTCGCGCAAGGCCGCGTACGACCGCGCCGCCTCTCTCCTTCGCGACATGGGACTCGGCGATCGCCTTAATCACGTCCCGGCGAAGCTCTCCGGCGGCGAGCGCCAGCGCGCCGCGATCGCCCGCGCGCTGATCAACGGACCGGCGCTCCTCCTCGCCGACGAGCCGACCGGCAATCTCGACGCGGCGAGCGCGCAGTCGGTGCGCGACCTGCTCTTCGGCCTCTCGGGCGCCTACGGCACGACGCTCGTCCTCGTCACGCACGATTCGACCCTCGCCGCCGGCGCGGACAGGCGCCTCGCGCTCGCCGACGGGAAGCTGGGCCCCGCGTGAGACTCGGCCCGGCCCTCCTCGTGGCGGGACGCTGCCTCCTCGGCGCGCCCTCCGACGGCTCGCCTCGAAAGGGCGGGAGGAGCGAACGCTACCTGCGCGGCGCGGTCCTCGGCGTCGCCCTGAGCCTCGTGCCCCTCGTCGTGGTCCTCGTAGTCGCCGACGGCATGATCGAAGGCATTACCGCCCGCTACATCGAGGTAGGCACCTACCATTTCCAGGCCCAGCCATCGACGTCGACGAAGGCCGAAGAGCTTGCCGCGGCGGCCGCTTCGGCGAAGGCGGTCCCCGGCGTCGAGGCCGCGTATAGCGAGATGCAGGGCTACGGCGTCGCCCTCCAGGGCTCGCGCACGGCCGGCGTCGCGATTCGCGCGATCGATCCGGCCTTCCTCGAGGATCCGGGCGTCGTCCGCTACCTCGTACCCAAGGAAGGGCAGATGCGCCTCGACTCTTCCAACGAGATACTCCTCGGCTACTACCTGGCGAGAAGCCTCGGCGCGAAGGTCGGCGACACGGTGAGCCTGGTGACCGAGCGGCGATCGCGCTTCGGGACGAGCTCCGGCCTCGCGCCGAAGGTTTCCGTCTTTCGCGTCCGCGGGATCGTCTCCGCCGGATACCGCGAGCTCGACGCGCTCTGGGCCTTCACCTCCTTGAAGGCCGGGACGAGGATACTCGATCCGGACGCCTCGCGCTCGCTCGTCGGAATCAAAGTCGCGGATCCCTACGGTCGGCTCGAGCCCATGCGGAAGGCTCTCGACGCCGCGCTCCCGACCGAGTGGGCCGCGGCGACCTGGCCCGAGATCGAGCGGAACGTCTTCAAGTCCTTCTCCACGACGCGGGCACTCCTCCTCCTCGTCATGGCGCTGACCGTCGCGGTCGCGGCGATCAACGTCGGCTCGGCGGTAGTCATGCTCGCCCTCGAGCGGAGGCGGGACATCGCGATACTCAAGAGCGCCGGCGCGGGCCCTCGCTTCGTCGCCCTGGTCCTCGCGCTCGCGGGCCTCGGGACGGGCGGCCTCGGCACCATCATAGGGCTCGTCCTCGGCGCCCTCGCCGCGTGGCGCGTCAACGACCTCATCGCCGGGGCCGAGTTCCTGGTCAATCTTGTCTCGAGGCTGGGCGCCGCGCTCTCGGCCGCGCCGAACGCGCCGGCCGCCATCCGCCTCCTCGATCCGGCCTACTATCTCGAGCGCATCCCGGTCCGCATGCATCCGCTCGAGATAGCGCTCGTCGGGCTCCTCAGCGTCGGGCTCTGCCTCCTCGCCGCGCTCATACCGGCGATACGCGCGTCCCGCCAGTCGCCCCTCGAGATATTCAGGAAGACCTGAGGCGGCGCGCGCGTTCCTCTCGGGCTTCGCGCCCATCGCTTCATTTTTCCGCGGAATGGATGTATAGTACTTCCGCTTGAATCGTCGGGACTGACCTGGCGCGTATCTGGTGACAATGCGGTTTCGCGCACTACGTGAAACCGGATGGTCAAGGCCGAAGGCCTTGACTGGGGGGGGACGATGGCAAAGAAAGAGGCCGTTCAGGAAGGCGCTCAGTCGGGCGACATGGACGAGAAGCTCAAGGCCCTCGAGGCCGCCAGGCTGCAGATAGAGAAGCAGTTCGGCCAGGGCTCGATCATGAAGCTCGGCTCCCACGACGCCGCTCAGGGCATCGACTCGATCCCCTCGGGCTCCATCCTCCTCGACGAGGCTCTCGGAATCGGCGGCTATCCCCGCGGCCGCGTCGTCGAGATCTACGGCCCCGAGTCCTCGGGCAAGACGACCCTGGCCCTGCACGCCATCGCCGAGGCGCAGAAGAAGGGCGGCATCGCCGCCTTCATCGACGCCGAGCACGCCCTCGACCCCGTCTACGCGAAGAACCTCGGCGTGAACATAGACGATCTCTGGGTGTCCCAGCCCGACAACGGCGAGCAGGCCCTCGACATCGCCGAATCCCTCATCCGCTCGGGCGCCGTCGACATCATCGTCATCGATTCGGTCGCGGCCCTGACCCCCCAGGCCGAGATCGAGGGCGACATGGGCGACGCCCACGTCGGCCTCCAGGCCCGGCTCATGAGCCAGGCGCTCCGCAAGCTCACGGGGACCCTGGCCAAGTCCAAGACCATCCTCGTCTTCATCAACCAGATCCGCATGAAGATCGGCGTCATGTTCGGCAACCCGGAGACGACGACGGGCGGCAACGCCCTCAAGTTCTACGCCTCGATCCGCCTCGAGGTCCGCAAGATCGAGACGATCGAGAAGGGCGGCGAGGAGGAGGCCGTCGGCAACAAGGTCCGCGTCAAAGTCGTCAAGAACAAGGTCGCGCCGCCCTTCCGCAAGGTCGAGCTCGAGATCATGTTCGGCAAGGGCATATCCTGGTCCGGCTCCCTCGTCGACGCCGCGGTCAAGTACGGCGTCATCGACAAGAAGGGCGCATGGTACACCAAGGGCGAAGAGAAGATCGGCCAGGGCAGGGACAACGCGAAGCTCTACATCGAGCAGAATCCCGAGGCCGCGGTCGCGATCGAGAAGCGCGTCCGAGAGCTCATCTTCGCGGCCCAGCATCCCGTCGAAAAGGACGTCGCCCCGGCGGAGCCCGCCGGCGAGAAGTCCGCCGGCGATAAGCCCGCAGCCGCGAAGCCCGGAGCCGCCGTTCCCACGACGACCGCAGCGCCCCCTGCCGCGGCCGAGGCGGCGCCGCGCGGGCCCGGCAGGCCTCCCAAGCAGGCCGCGGCGAAGCCGACCCCCGTCGTCTCCGCGAAGCCTGCGTCGCCGACGGAGGACGAGGGCCTGTTCTAGGCGATGCCCCTCGTCTTCCTGGGGCTCGGCTCCAACGTCGGGGACTGCGCCGCGACGATCCGCACGGCCTTCGACCGGCTCTCCGCCGGCGTCCTCGACGGCTCGAGGCTCTCGCGCCTCTACCGCACGCGCCCAATGTACGTCGAGGGCCAGCCCGACTTCGTCAACGCGGTCGCGGCCGGGCAGTCGCGGCTCGAGCCGCGCGAGCTCCTCGAGGCGGTCAATCGCATCGAGGCGGAGTTCGGACGCGACCGGTCCCGCGAGGAGCCGAAGGGCCCGCGCAGCCTCGACGTCGACATACTGCTCTACGGCTCCCTCGTGCTCGACGAGCCGGGCCTCTCGATTCCGCATATCGGCCTCGTCGAGCGGCGCTTCGCCCTCGTCCCCCTCCTCGAGCTCGAGAGCGGCCTGCGGGATCCTCGCAGCGGCGCCTCCTACGCCGATATCCTCGCGGCCTTGCCCGAGCAGGGTATTTACCTTCTAGGGTAGCCCGGCTATGATCGCCTTTACATTGGCGGTCATGAGCGACACGACGGCAGGCGGGACGCCCCAGGACGAGGAAGGGGCCGCTCCCGACGGGCGCATCCGGCCCGAGGGCGGCGAGGGCCCTGAGGCGGGGCAGGGCAGGCTCTTCCGCCTCAAGGACTTCGAGGGACCGCTCGACCTCCTCCTCTTCCTCGTCAGGAAGAACGAGGTCAGCATTTACGACATCCCCATCGCGTCCATCACGGAGCAATACCTCGGCTACCTCGACGCCGACTTGGGCTGTGACCTCGACGACCTCACCGAGTTCTACACGATGGCCGCCACGCTCATCTACATCAAGTCGCGCATGCTCCTTCCCGCCGGCTCAGAGGACGACGACGAGTTCGACGACCCACGCCGCGAGCTCATCGAGAAGCTCATCGAGTACCAGAAGTACAAGCGCCTGTCCGAGCTCATGGAGCGCAAGGAGATGGAGGTCGAGTGGTCGGTCGAGCGCAAGCGCATGCAGCGGCCGCTTCCCTTCGCCGAGGAGGCGGAGCTCTGGGCCGAGATCGACGTGTGGGACCTCCTCCGCTCCTTCTCGTCCCTCGTCACCAACCTGACCTCGGAGCGCATCATCGACCTCTACGAGGAAGTCTCGATCAACGAGAAGACGACGCTGATCCGCGAGCTCCTCGAGGACCGCGGCTCGTTCTCCTTCACTGACCTGGTTACCAGGCCGCGCTCGACGATGGACATCGTCTGCGCCTTCCTCGCGCTGCTGGAGGCGGTCAAGTACCGCGTCATCTCCATATTCCAGCACAGGCTCTTCGGCGACATCGAGATACGGCCGTTTACGGGAGTGCAGCATGGAACCGAGGCTTGAGAAGGAAGCAGCCCTCGTCGAGACCGTCCTCTTCCTCGAGTCCGAGCCCCTCGACGAGGCGGCGCTCTCCCGGATCACCGGCCTGTCCCGCGACGTCGTGGAGGGCGCGCTCGAGGTCCTCGCCGAGTGCTGCGCCGCCCAAAGCCGCGGAGTCGAGCCCCTCCGTTCCGGCGGCGGATGGATCCTCTCCCCGAAGGTCGATCTCTGGGAGTCGCTCAAGGACCGCTACGGTAAGAAGAACGAGTCGAGGCTCTCGCGGGCCGCGCTCGAGACGCTCTCGATCGTCGCCTACTCCCAACCGATAACCCGCGCCGAGATCGAGGCGATTCGCGGCGTCTCGGCCGACGGCATGATCAGGTTCCTCCTCGAGAAAGAGCTCGTCAAGGAAGTCGGCAAGAAGGAAGCGCCGGGCCGCCCCGTCCAGTACGGGACGACCAAGGAGTTCCTCAAGCTCTTCCGCCTCGGATCGATAGCCGATCTCCCGCGCCTCGACGAACTGGAGCGCGACCGCTTCTCGCTGGACGGCGGCGCGGGATCGGCGCAGTCGGCCGGCCAGGAGGACGGCGCCGTCGTTCGAGACGGCCCCTTCGTTTCCGAGTCGGCAGCGGCCGCGCATACCGACTCCGATCCCGGAGCCCCGGCCCCCGCGCCCGAGGCGCCGGGCGAGGGCGAGGATGGATGAAGGCGAGCGGGGCCCGCGCCTCCAGGCCTTCCTCTCTCGCGCGGGCGTCGCGTCCCGCCGGGCCTGCGAACGCCTGATCCTCGACGGCCGCGTCTCCGTCGACGGCGCAGTGGTCTCCGAACTCGGCTCGCGCGTCCCTCCCGGCGCTGCCGTCGCGCTCGACGGCGCGCCCGTGCTTCCCGAATCGCGCAAGCGATACATACTCCTGAACAAGCCGCCTGGCTACATCTCCGCGATGTCCGATCCCGAGGGCAGGCCGCTCGCCGCCGACCTTCTGAAGGCTTCGGTCGAGGAACGCGTATACAACGCGGGGCGCCTCGACCAATGGTCCTGCGGTCTTCTCGTGTTCACGAACGACGGCGAGCTCGCGTCGCTCCTCCTGCGGCCATCCAGCGGGATCGACAAGGAATACGAGATAACCGCCGACGCGCCGCTGCCGGATTCCTTCTTCGAAAGGTTCCTCCGAGGCGTCCGCGTCGACGGTATCGTCTACCGCGCTCACGCGGCGCGCCGCGCGGGTCCGGCTCAGGCGCGCGTCGTCCTCATCGAGGGCAAGAACCGCGAGATACGCCGCGTCCTCGAGGTCTTCGGTCGCAAGGCGCTCGTCCTTCGCAGAGTGAGGATAGGCCCTATCGCCATAGGGGCTCTCGCAGAAGGCTCGTTCCGCGACCTGACCGAGCTCGAGGTGGCGTCGCTCAAGTCCTACGGAACATCGGAAAAGCGGAGGGAACAGTGATCGTCGCGATAGACGGGCCCGCGGGATCGGGAAAGAGCACGATCGCGCGACTCGTCGCCGAGCATCTCGGATTCACCTACGTCAACTCGGGCAGCGTATACCGGGCCATGACCCTCCGGGCGATCAGGCTCGGCCTCGATCCCGAGGACCAGGAAGCGATCATCGCCTGCTCGCGGAAGGCCCGGATCGAGTACCGCGGCGGCAGGCTCTTCCTCGACGGCTCCGACGTCGAGCCAGAGCTGCGCTCATCGGGCGTCGACGCCCTGGTCGCCCAGCTCTCCTCGATACCGGCGCTGCGGGAGATCGTCAACGCGCACGTGAGGACGATCGCGGGTACGACCGACGCGGTCGTCGAGGGACGCGACATGACGACCGTCGTGTTCCCCGACGCCGACGCGAAGTTCTACCTCGACGCGAGCGCCGAGGCCAGGGCCCGGAGGCGCTTCGATCAGGGCCTCACCGGCTCCTCTCTCGATGAAATCAGGATGAATATCGAGATGCGGGACTCGATCGACCGATCGAAGTCCGTCGGGTCCCTAAAGATCGCTCCCGACTCGGAATATTTGGATAGCTCTTACTTGACCATACAGGAAGTTTATGACAAAGTATACGCGAAAATCCTTCAAATAAGGGAAGACCATGGGCGCTAAGGAAGTGGAAATGGGTGCCGCCGTACCCTCCAAGGACGACATCCAGACACAATTGCAGGAGCAGTACCTCAAGAGTCTTGAGGGCCTGGAGGAGGGCGATCTCGTCGACGGTCACGTCATTCAGGTGACCGACGACTTCATCTTCATCGACGTCGGCTACAAGTCCGAGGGCAAGATCCCCATCATCGAGTTCGGGGACAACCCTCCCAAGATCGGCGACGTCGTCAGCGTGATCCTCGTCAAGAAGGAAACCCACTCGGGCGAGATCGTCGTGTCCAAGAAGCGGGCCGACGAAAAGATATACTGGCGCACGGTCTCTAACGCGTTCAAGGACCACCTCCCGGTGGAGGGCGTCATCGACAAGGAGATCAAGGGCGGCTTCGAGGTCAACCTCGGCCACGGCCTGCGCGGGTTCCTCCCCGCGTCGAAGGCCGACGTCCAGCGCGTCGAGAAGGGCGACAAGCTCATCGGCTGCAAGTCCCAGTTCTATCTCGAGCGCCTCTACTCCGAGAAGAAGGTCAACATAGTTCTCAACCGCCGCAAGTGGATGGAGGAAGACATCGAGGCTCGCCGCGAGACCTTCTTCCAGGGCACGCAGATCGGCGACACCGTGAAGGGCGAGGTTAAGAGCTTCACCTCCTTCGGCGCCTTCATCGACTTGGGCGGCTTCGACGGCCTCTTGCACATCAATGACATGAGCTGGGGCCACGTCGCGCGCCCCAAGGATTTCGTGAAGAAGGGCCAGGAGATCGAGCTCAAGGTCATCCGCATGGAGCCCGAGGAGAGGCGCATCAACCTCTCGCTCAAGCACTTTACGCCGGATCCCTGGTCGACCTTCGAAGAGCGGTACCACATCGGCGACGTCGTGCACGGTAAGGTCACCAAGCTCACGGACTACGGCGCCTTCATCGAAGTCGAGGAGGGCATCGAGGGCCTGGCCCACATCTCCGAGTTCTCGTGGATTCGCAAGGTCCGCAAGCCGGAGGAGATGCTCCACGTCGGCGACAACGTCGACTGCATGGTCCTCAACTACGACCTCCAGGCCGGCAAGGTCTCGCTCGGCCTCAAGCAGGTCCAGGACAATCCCTGGGACCAGGTCTCCGAGAAGTATCCCATCGGCATGCGCCTGACCCGCAAGGTCGTGAAGATCACGGCGGTGGGCGCCTTCATAGAGCTCGAGGAAGGCATCGACGGCTTCCTCCACGCGGACGATCTGTCCTGGACCAAGCACGTCAAGAACATCTCGAGCGAGCTCGAAGTCGGCCAGGAGATCGAGGTCATGGTCATCGAGAGCGACTCGCAGGACCGGAATATCCGGCTCGGCGTCAAGCAGCTCTCAGAGGATCCCTGGCATTCCTTCGCCAAGGCCTTCCGGCCCGGCTCCGTCGTGGACGGCGTCGTCTCCTCGGTCGTCGACTTCGGCGTCTTCGTCAAGGTCCAGGGCGACATCGAGGGCCTGATCAAGAAGCAGGACCTCTCCGAGGACAAGGACGAGCCCTATGACGACGCCCTCAAGCGCTTCCAGGCCGGTCAGGAGATCAAGGCCCTGGTCGTCGAGCTCAACCCCGACCGTCAGAAGCTCGGCCTGTCCATCAAGGACCTCGTCAGGCGCCAGCAGCGCGAGGAGATATCGAGGTTCATGCAGGACGACAGGAGCGACGGCTACACCCTCGGCGACCTTCTCAAGCAGAAGGACGACGGCAAGAAGAACGGCTAGGCGCGGCGTCGCCTGAGGGCGACGCCGCCTAGCCGTCCAGGCGGCAGAGGGAATGTTCGACGTCATCGACCCGGCGAAATTCGGGACGCTCATCGAGATAAGCGCCCTGATAAACTCGAACTACGGCGACGCGACGTCCCTCCTCACCCAGATCCTCGAATCGGCGATGAAGCTGACCGAGGGCGAGTCCTCGTCCCTCATCATCCTCGACAGAGACATCGGCAAGCTCCGCTTCGAGATCGCCCTCGGCCCGAAGGGAAGGGACGTTAAGAAGTTCCTCCTCAATCCGGGCGAGGGCATCGCCGGCTGGGTCGCGGTCCACGGGCGCGCCCTCATCGTCAACGATACCGATACCGACTCGCGCTTCTACCCCGACATCTCCAAGTCGATCGGCTACCCGACCTACTCGATCATGGCGGTCCCCATGAAGGTCAGGGAGGAGACCGTCGGCGTCATCGAGATCCTTAACAAGCGCCAGAAGAAGTACTTCACCCAGGACGACCTTCGCTGGCTCGAGCTCTTCGCGGTCCAGTCCGCCCTGGCCATCGACAACGCCCGCTACCTCGAGAAGGCCCAGGACGAGATCCACTACCTTCGCGACCAGGTCCAGGCCGAGAAGGGCTGGCACAACCTCATAGCCCAGTCGCCCCTCATCCTCGAGAAGCTCGACCTCATCGAGCGCGTCGCGAAGACCGATTCGTCGGTGCTCATACTCGGCGAGTCGGGCGTCGGCAAGGAGCTCTTCGCCGAGCAGGTCCACCTGAAGTCGGCGCGCGCGGGAAAGAACCTGGTGCGCGTGAACTGCGCGGCACTGCCCGAAGGGCTCCTCGAGAGCGAGCTCTTCGGCCACGTCAAGGGCGCCTTCACCGACGCCGTCCAGGACCGCAAGGGGCGCTTCGAGCTCGCCGACGGGGGCACCATCTTCCTCGACGAGGTCGGCGATCTCCCGCTCAAGCTCCAGGCGAAGCTCCTCCGCGTGCTCCAGCAGCGCACCTTCGAGCGCGTCGGCTCGAGCGACCCGGTGACCGTGGACGTCCGCATCGTCGCGGCCACGAACCGCGACATCGAAGCCCTGGTAGAGAAGGGCGAGTTCCGATCCGACCTTTACTACCGCCTCAACGTCCTGCCCCTTCACGTCCCTCCCCTCAGGCAGCGCAAGGAGGACATACCCGCCCTCGCGGACTTCTTCCTCAAGAAGCTTTCCCGCGAGACGAACAAGCGCTTTTCGGGCTTCACCGAGGCGGCCATGGAGCTCATGCTCTCCTATTCCTGGCCAGGCAACGTTCGCGAGCTCGAGAACGCGGTCGAGCGGGCGGTCGTCATCGCAAAGGACAGCCGCATCGGAGCCCGCGACCTCCTCCTGGGGGGCAGCGCCGCCGACACCGACGAGTACAAGGGAAAGAGCCTCAAGGAAGCCCTCTCCATCTTCAAGCGCCACTTCATCCGCAAAGCGCTCGAGGACAACAAGTGGAACCAAACCGAGACGGCGAAGGTCCTCGACATACAGAGAACGTACCTCTCGCGCCTCGTCAAGGAACTCGACATCACGAATCCCAAGGAGTGATACATATGGATGCCACGACGCGCGCCCAGGCCGGACGGTCGGCCGAGAAGAAGACCTTCTACACCAGGCTCTCCGACTTTCTCCGGAAGTTCCGAGTGATCATCATCGCGGCCTTCGCCGCCATCGTCCTCGCGATCGCCGTCATAGCGATCGTCAGCGCGATCAACGAAGGCGCGGCCAACGCGTCCTCTGCGCGCGCCGAGAAACTCGTCGACGACTACGACGCGTACCTGGGCGAGTCTGACCAGGCGAAGAAGGCCGAGCTCGAGAAGGCGGTCCTCGCTTCCGCCGACGAGATCGCCTCCAAGTGGCCGCGCCTCTTCGCGGCGCAGCGCGCGAGGTCGATCAAGGCCGACGTCTTCGAGTCGAAGGAGGACTGGGCCTCGGCCGAGAAGGAGTGGCTCGCGGCAGTCGACGCCGCCCCGACCTCCTACCTCGCGCCGATAGCGCTGCAGCGGGCCGCGACGGCCGCCGAGGAGCTCGGCGCCTCCGACCGCGCCGTCGATTGCTACAAGCGGCTCATCGCAAAGTACGAGGGCGCGACGATCGGCATCCCCCACGCGTACTTCGCGCTCGGGCGCCTTGCGGAGGGATCGAAGGACTACGCGGCCGCGATGGAAAACTACAAGAAGATCGTGTCCACCTGGCCGGACGACGATTGGACAAAGCTCGCCACGGATCGTATAATCGCCCTTAAGTCGCGGGGTCTCGCGAAGTAGGGCTAAAGCGGCCGGGCCGGGGCTCCGTAACTCACGGCCCGGCTCGGCGTTTTCCTGCGAGGAGGTTCGAGCCATGGCGAAGAGGCGATCGAAGATCCTCGAGACGAGGATCTTCGGCTTCATCATCGCGGCGGCCGTCGTGGCGGTCATCCTCGCGCTCGCCCGCGCGACGCCGCTCATCGACAACATCGAGAGCAAGGTAGTCGACACGCATTTCCGGCTCAAGCTCGACCAGCGAGGCACGGCGGTCCAGGAAGGCTCGGTCTACTCCGAGCAGAGCGCCCAGATCTCTCCCGACATCCTCATCGTAGGCATCGACTTCACCTCGCTGACGAAATACGGCAAGTGGCCCTTCCCCAGGACGAAGCACGCCGACCTCGTGAACGCCTTCGCGCGCGTCAAGGACCAGGACAGCAGGGAGAGCGCCCTCCTCCTCGACATCCTCTTCCCGGACCCGGACCAGGACCCTCGCGTCGACGAGATACTGTCCGGCGCCATCGCGAAGTCGGGAAGGGTGTTCCTCGAGGCGCAGCTCAAGGCCGAGCCCAACGAGACCGCCACGGCCGAGGACTTCGCCGAGCGGACTCGCATGATCCGCGAGCGCCTGGGCACGGTCACCAAAGTCAAGGGCGACTGGCGAGACATGCTGGACTTTCTCAGCGTCGAGCCTCCGCTGGCGAGCTACGCCGAGGCGATCGTCGGCTACGGCCACGCCAATTTCGTCCCCGACCCCGATACGATCTTCAGGCGGCAGCCCCTCATCGCGCGAGTCAGCGACCTCGTCGAGATCAAGAGGCTCGACGCCCTCGCGCCCGGCTATACGGTGGACGAGGACGCCTACGAGCGGCTCGCGTGGATGGACAAGTCCGGCGACTTCCACAATATCGACACGCCCATCACCGCGTCCGGCCTGGCCTCGCTGAAGCGCGCCATGGAGCGCGACGCGCCGCTCAAGGTGGAGGCGGGGGAGGGCGGCTCCTCGCCCGGCGATGAGTACTACATCGTCAGGAAGTACAAGGACTCCTTCATCCCCGCGATCACGCTCGCCCTTGCGGCCAACTACTTCGGCAAGAAGCTCTCGGACATCGACGTCGTGCTCGGCGATCGCATACGCATCCCCTCGCCGACGAAGTTCGATCCCGAGACCGGCGAGCGCGCGCCCTACTCGATCCAGATAGTGCCGGACGAGTACGACGCGGACGGGAACCTGGTCAAGGCCGGCGCGTCGCGGGTCGTCGACAACATCGACATCCCGATAGACCGCAATGGCGCGATGCTCGTCAACTTCATGGGCCGGCCCTCGAGCGACTCGGCGGGCGGCATACAGACATTCCCGATCCGGTCCTACGCGGCCTACGCGGACAAGGCGCCCGGCGAGGACCCGGCCGCATGGCGCAGGACCATGGCCGCGGGCAACAAGATCGTCATGGTCGGAGCCTTCTCGAGCGGGATGGCGGCCGACCAGAAGACGACGCCCGTGGGCCTCATGTTCGGTATCGAGGTGCACGCCAATGCCCTCAATACCATCATCATGGACAACTTCCTCAGGCCAGTCCCGGCGTGGCTCAATGCGCTCATCCTCGCCGCTCTCGCCTTCGTCGTGGCTTTCATGACATCGCGGCTCTCGACGCCGATATCCTTCGCGGGCACAATCGCGCTGCTCGCGCTCTCGTTCTTCGCGGCGACGGCGGCCTTCGACTACAAGGCCACGCTGATCGACTACAGCGGCCCGGCCCTGGCGATGATCTTCACGTTCCTGTCGATCGTCGTCTATCGCGCCATGACCGAGGAACGGGACAAGAAGTTCATCCGCGAGACCTTCGGCAAGTACGTCAGCCCCAAGGTCGTGGACCAGCTCGTCGAGGACCCGCCCGAGCTCGGCGGGGTGGACAAGGAGCTGACCGTCATGTTCTCGGACATCCGCGGCTTCACGTCGCTCTCCGAGAGGATGACGCCCCAGGAGCTCATCAACCACCTGAACGTCTACCTGACCGCGATGACCGACATCATCCTCGAATACGGCGGTACCCTGGACAAGTACATCGGCGACGCGATCATGGCGTTCTGGGGGGCACCGCTTCGGCAGGACGACCACGCCGAGCGCGCCTGCACGTGCGCCCTCCGCCAGATGGAGCGGCTCGCCGAGCTCAATGCGTCCTGGCCCGAGCCTCTGCGTATCAACATAGGCATCGGCCTCAACTCGGGGATCATGACTGTCGGCAACATGGGAAGCCCGACGCGAATGAACTACACGCTCGCCGGCGACAACGTGAACCTCGGATCCAGGCTCGAAGGCACCAACAAGGAGTACGGCACCAACATCATCGTTTCCGAGGCGACCTACGGCGCCGTCCACGACAAGTTCCTCTTCCGCGAGCTGGATAATATCCGAGTCAAGGGCAAGAACAAGCCCGTCGGCATCTACGAGCTTATCGATTGCCTGGGCGACATCGCCCCGCCCAGGCTCGAGAGAGGGAAGGGCAAGCATGCCGGCAGGTAGGGTAGGGCGCCCTGCCCGCGTGACGGTCGCGGTCGGGAAGCCCGCCCTCGCCTTCCTGGCCGCCGCGCTGGCTCTCTCGGCCGCCCTCTCTTCCTGCGGCCTCGAGACCGTCCAGACCTACGACGCCCCTTCCTTCACGTACGAAGGCGGCCTCCTCAAGCTCACGCACGACGCCGACAACGGCAGCGCAGATTACTTCCTCGGTTACGAGATCTACTATCGCGCCTATTCCAGCGAGACTGCGATGCAAACCGACCGCGAGGCGATCGAGGACCTGGCGGACAACGATGACTCAACCCCCGAGACCTGCGTCGACAAGCTCGAATCTCTGGATTTCCAAAGGATAAAGAACGAGTACGGCAAGGACGATCGCCCGTTGTTTACCTATGGCTCCGACAATACGTTCTACATTCAGCTGTCTGCTTCCTCGGATTGGCCCTATTACCGTTCCGCGGATGCTCCAGTCACCGGTCAAATAGTCACCCGTTCTATCTCCACATCGAGCAAGCCAGTTTCCTTCATTTCCCAATACTCCTCGTTGAGCGATGATGATTACGAGGGCTCGACGACTACAACTGGCGTTACTGTTTATTTCGCTTTCTTCGCGGTCGCCTACGGCTTCGACATCACGACGATTTCCAATATCTACAGCCTTCCCAGGAGCACGTATACCGATATCTCGTTTAATATACAGTTCGAGTAAACGGCAGGGCAGCCCTTAGAACCAGCCCGAGCAATTCAATCTTGGAAATCCGCTACTTCGCATAATGTGCATTCTGTCTACTGTCGGCAATTCAAAACCGCCTGTGGCGATCAGCCTTCACTCACTATACGCTTCGAAGAAGTCGCATATCGTGCCCGCGATCCCGAGAGCCAGGGCTTCCTTCTTGACGATAGAAACTCCCGCTTGTATCGGACGATGCTCGAAACATGTTTCAAGAATTTTGATCAGGCCGTTCTCCTTCTTCTCCGGAAGCGGCAATCTCAGCTCGAAGGCATTATCGTCGATGACGTTCACGAAGCTTCCCAAGACGCAGCGCTCGGACAAGACAGCACGGACACGATCGGCGGCGTCCGAAGCTCCGCCTCGCTCCTTCAAGCCGATGATGAAGTCCGATCCCCATTCCAGGCTCCCGATGGTCCTCTGCTTCTTCCCCTCGACCAACGGATAGTATTGCGCCTTGTCGATCCGGATACCGACCGGCAGCCGCTCGTTCATCCGTCTCGCGAAGTCGGCCTGATCGATCCGCGAATACAGCAGGATGGACGCGATCTCCGAGCGCGAGTCGATTGCGATCGAGATAGGCTGAGTCGTCTCGATTCGCGGCATGGGATTGAAGCCTTCCGAGAAGGCGGCGTCCACTTCGCACATGAGCAACGCGCGAGAGAATGCGTCGATAACGCTCAGGTGCTGCAGATACGCGGCCTCGCGCTCCTTTGCGTATCGCAGGACGATGCGACCGACCGGCCGCCTTGCGGACACGTCGCTCGCCGGCGCCTCGGGCGCGCGGGGGCCGCTCGAATCGGCGGCATTGACGCGCGCCTCCTCGTCGCAAGAGCCGCAAGGGTGCGCGCACTCTTGCGCGCATCCCGAAGTCGTCTCGCCGCGCATCGCCTTTTCGTACTCGCGTCTCAGCGTCGCCGAAGATACTCGTATTGAAACATCGTCCCATGGAAAGGGCTCGTCAGCGACTCTCTCGCCGCAGGACTGGGCGATGACCGGCCAATCGGCGGACTCGATCACCCCCCGCCAGAGCTCCCGGTCGAAATGCTCCTCCCATGCGTCCAGCCGCGCGCCCCTCTTGAAGGCCTCGAGGACGAGGTCCCCTACCCGCCCGTCTCCCCTGGCGATGATCCCCTCGAGCTGGGAAGCGAATGGCGAGTGGTACGAAAGCTTGACGCTCTTCCGGCGCCGCAAGGAGGCGCGCAGCTCCGTGATCGCCGAGAGGGCCTCCTCCTCGCCGAGCTGGCGGCACCATTGGAAGGGAGTGTGCGGCTTGGGTACGAAGGTTCCCACGTTGACGTTCAGCTGCAGCTGGACGCGCGAGCAGAGGCGGTCGATGAAATCGGCTATCGCGGCGACTTCCTCGCTCGCGCTTACCGGCACGGGCAGGCCGATCATGAAATAGAATTTCGCCTGCTTGAAGCCGACCGCGCGCGCCTCCTCGAGGATCGCGACCGTGCGATCGAAGTCGACGTCCTTGTTGACGATCCGCTGCCAGGCCTCGATCGGAGTCTCGACCGCGAAGGTAAGGCCGGACTTCCGGACCTCCACGAGCTTCGACAGGATCGGCAGGGTAAAGCTATTCACCTTGAGCGAGGGCAGCTGGAATGAGACGCGCCTGGGCCCCCACTCGGCGTTCAGCGAATCGAGGAGGTCGCCGATTCCGCGATAGTCGCCCGACGAAAGCGAGGCCAAGGTGATTTCCCTATGTCCGCCTTCAAGGACGAGTCTCTCGACCTCGGTCCTGATCACCTCGTAGCTCTTCATGCGCTGAGGCCGATAGAAGAAGCCCGCGTGGCAGAAGCGGCATCCATTGGGACAGCCGCGCATGATCTCCACGGTGCCGTGGTCCTGGACCGTCCGCACCGAGGGAATCGGCAGCGCCGTCGCGGCCGGACACGACACGAAGCCCGCGAAGACCGCCCTTCGCGCCCGCTTGGGCCCCCGGCCGCCTCGCGCGGGAATCCAGATCGCCTCGTCCTCTCCCATCCTCGCGAGGAGGTCGGCCCTCCCCGCCCCCGCCGACTTGAGCCTGGCCAGGTCCGCGCCAAGCGCGGCGAAGCCCTCCTCGGCCTCGCCTATGTAGGCGGCGTCGAGGAAGCGGGAGAGCGGATGCGGGTTCGAGGCGGCCGGTCCGCCGGCGATCACGATGGGATCGCCCTCGGACCGCTCCTCCGCGAGGAGGGGAATCATGCCCGCCGATAGCACCGAGAGGACCGACGTCGCGGCGAGCTCGTAACCGAGCGAAAAACCCAGAATATCGGCGTCGCGTAACGCGATCCCGGTCTCGAGGGTATAGAGCGGCAGCCCGCGACGCTCGAGGAGGGCCTCGAAGTCCGGCGCGGGCGCGAACACCCGCTCGGCGCGCAGGCCCTCGATCGCGTTCAGCGTCGAATACAGGATCCGGATCGCGTTGTTCGACATCCCGATCTCGTAGAGGTCGGGAAAGCAGAGGGCGACCGACAGAAGGCCGTCCCCCGACTTCCTGCGGCAGCCCGCCTCGCCGCCCAGGTAGCGGGCGGGCTTCTCCACGTCGAGGAGGCTGCCGCCCAGGTCGTCGAGGGGACGTACGCGCCGAGGCGCCCGGTTCACGTACGGAATCTCCTCGCCGAGATGCCGAGGATCAATCCTATCGCGGCCATCGCCGCCCAGAGCGAGGAGCCGCCGTAGGACAGGAAGAAGAGCGGGATGCCGGTCACCGGCATGATGCCCATGGCCATTCCGGTGTTGACCATGAAATGGAAGAAGAACATTCCCATTATGCCGGCCGTGATGCAGGAAGCGTAGGAGTCCTTGGCCGTCTTGACGAGCGCCGCGCACCTGCGGAGCAGGATAAAATAGAGACCGAAGACTAAGAGGCCGCCGATGAACCCCCATTCCTCGGCGATGATCGAGAAGATGAAGTCCGTGCTCTGCTGCGGCAGGTACCGATAATGGCTTTGCGTCCCTTGGAGGAAGCCCTTCCCCAGGAACCCTCCCGAGCCGATGGCGGTGATCGACTGGAGGATGTTCCATCCGGACCCGCGAGGGTCTATGCTCGGATCGAGGAACGCGATGAGGCGCATGATCTGGTATTCTTTCAGGGCCTTGTTGGCGAGGAAGGATGCGACGAGCGAGCCCGCCGCGATCATGGAAGCGTAGGATATCCAGTAATAGTACCTCTTCTTGAAGGAGAGCCACCCCCAGGCCGATAGGCCCAACACGATGCAGGCGGCAAGTATCAGGAAGAGGTTATACGGGGAGCGGTACAGCACGAAGAGGAAGCTCGTCGGCGCCTTCAGGACATTCTTCTCCCACAGGGGGAGGATCGTCAGGAAGATCGTCGCGAAGCATGCCGCAAGTATGAAGACGACATAGCGCCGGTCTATGCCCGCGGCATAGACCGCGAAGATGAAGATCGGGAAAAAGACGAGCGCGGTCCCGAGGTCGGACTGCGCGACGACCGCCAGGACGGGCACGAAGATGATCGCGAAGGAGTACATGAAGCGGCGGAACGGCTTTTGATGCTCGGAATTCGAGAGGTACTGCGAGAGGAAGAGGATCGTGGCGATCTTTAGGAATTCCGAGGGCTGGATGCCGTAGTCCCCGAAGAGTCCGATCCAGGACCTCGCGCCGTTGACCACGCGGCCGAAGAAGCGCACGTAGATCACGAGGACGAGGAAGAAAAGGTAAATAAAGAACGAGTAGTCCTTGATGCGCTGATAATCGATGAGGGCGACGGTCGCGGCGATAATGAGCCCCGACGCGGCCCAGAAAACTTGCTTGAGGTACTCGTTCGATACGTGGACGCCCTCGGCTGTCAGGCCCGAGGAGTAGATCGAGAGGATGCCCAGCACGACGAGGGCCAGGGACGAGCCGAGGACCATGAAGTCCATCTCCGACACGGTCTTCTTGAGCGAGCTCATTCCATCCGTCCTTGCGGCTTCGAGACGAGCCAGCGGAACCCGAGGGCGTCGATCGCCGTCTCGTAGTCCTGATGGGCGAAGATCCCTTGGAAGATCACGTTCGAGGCGTAGGGCGCCCACCACTCCCAGGGATTCGAGGCCTCGACCATGACGATGACCACGACCGCGTCCTTCGGGTCTGCCGCGTCGTAAGGGCCGTAGGCCGCGAACCATGAATGCCAGCGGTCCTTCAAGCCCACCTCGGCGGTGCCCGTCTTGCCCGCGACGGCGACCGCCTTGGTCGTGATGACGAATTTCGGGGTGCCGTCTGTCACGACGCCGCGCAGGAGGTCCCGCATCGACGCGAAAGTCTCCTTCGATATCCTTGAGCGCAGGAGCTCCTGGGGCGCGACGCTCCTGATCAGGGCGCCCGTGACGGAATCGCGCACTTCCTTGAGGATATGCGGCTTATACACGACTCCGTCGTTCACGATCATCGCGAACGAGTCCGCCATCTGCAGGGGAGTCACGAGCAGGTCTCCCTGGCCGATCGCGAGATTCATCGTGTCTCCGCCGAGCCATTTCTCATGGGTCTTCCGCTCCTTCCATTGAGGAGTCGGGACGAAGCCCTCGTCCTCGCCCGGAAGGTCGAAGCCGGTCGCCTTGCCGTAGCCGAATTCTTTGGCGTAGGAGACGATCCGCTCGATGCCGAGATAGTCCCTGCCGACCGTCCAGAAAAAGACGTCGCAGGATTCCGCGAATCCCTCGGCGAGGGCGAGCCTGCCGTGGCCGACCTTCTTGTGGCAGTGGAAGACGCGGTCGCCGTAGCTGATCTCCCCAAGGCAGGTAACCGTCTTGTCCGTCGGGAAGGCCTTTTCCTCGAGGATGCCCGCCGAGACCATCGTCTTGAAGGTCGAGGCCGGAGGGTAGCTCGATTGCACCGCGCGGTTGATGAGGGGCGACTTTTCGTCGGCCAGGAGCCTCGCGTACTCGTTCCCGAACTGGGAGCCCGTGAATAGGTTCGGGTCGTACCAAGGATAGGAGACCATAGCGAGGATCTCGCCGGTAGCCGGCTTGAGGACGACGACCGATCCCATCCTTTCCCCGAGGGCCTTCTCCGAGAGCCTCTGCACGTCGGCGTCGATGGTCAGGACGAGGTTCGAGCCCATGATGGGTGGATCGACGCCTCCGAGCTCGCTCGAGATCCTCTTTCCCTTTACGTCGACGGTCCGGTATTGGATTCCGTCCTTCCCGCGCAGGAGCTTGTCGTATTCCTTCTCGATCCCGGCCTTGCCGATGACGTCGCCCGATTCATATCCCTGGTTGTAGAGCAGCTTGAGCTCGTCCTTCGTGATATCGCCGACGTATCCAAGGACGTGGGCGAGCGAGCCCGTCTCGACGTAGTTGCGCATAGGCTTCGAGTGCCAGGACAGCCCGGGGTAGTCCTCGATGCGCTCGGCGAGCGCGGTGACCGTCTCGTAGGGCACGCCTCCGCGGATCTCGATCGGCTGGTAGAGGTGGTAGTAGGCGGGCGGGACCTTCTTTTGAATCTCGTCGACGCTTATGCCGAGTTGCCTCGCGAGGCTCGCGAAGACCGCGTCGCGCCGCTCCGCCGGGAGCTCGGCCGGTACCAGGTCGACGGCGAACGAGTCTGTGTTGAGGACGAAGGGGACCTTGTAGGCGCGGTCGTATATCTCGCCGCGCTGCGCGAGGATCACGTCGGTCTGCCGGGCGATGTTGGTCGCCTTGCTGCGGTATTCGCTTCCCCTTATCGTCTGGAGATAGAGGAGGTAGCCGCTATAGACGACGAACAGGACGAGGCTCAGCGCCGAGAGGACCCTCGCCCTCTGCGGCAGCGTTCCTCCCGAGTCCTCGACGCGCTCGGGGATGGACGAGCCGCTCATGCTCGGCCGCGCTCCGCCTTGACGAGGCCTTTGAGGGGCGTGAGGAGGAGGAAGGCCAGGGGCGCGATAAGCCCGTTGTACGCCACCTCTATCCAGAGCGAGCTGCCGAGGACGTCGTATACGTGCAGCTTCGCCCCGAACACGAGGAAGAGCAGGCCCGCCGCGAGCGCCTTCGCGATCGTCCCGACCGCCCCCAGGACGATGGGGAGGAGGAGCCTGTCGATATAGAACGAGCCGTGAAGCAGCCCCGCGACGGAGGCCACGGCCGTCTTGATGAACGCGTTGAAGCCGATGGGCGAGGCCGAGATGAAATCCTGGGCGAGGCCCGCCAGGAATCCCGACGAGGAGCCGGCGATCACCCCGTTCTGGTACGACAGCCAGATGAGCACGACGAGCGCGAGGTCGGGGGTCACTCCCATTATCGATATCGCGCTGAACCACGTGGATTGCGCGAAGTCGCAGGCCACTATGATCAGCGACGAAATAACGATGCTCCGTATCATCCGGGCCTCACTCCCCGTCCGCCGTGACCGCCGCGGGCGTCGCGGGCTTGATCACGAAGACGTACTCGAGGCGCGAGAAGTCCAGCACCGGCTCGAGCTCCATGTCCACGGAGGTCTGGAAGTCGGGAGCGATAACCTTCTTGACGCGGCCTATCGCGACCTCGGGCGGATAGATCGACTCGAAGCCGGTCGTAACGGCGAGGTCGCCGAACTGGACCTCGTCCTTGGCCCTCTTCTTGACGAATCGCATGAGCAGCGGATCATCGGCAGAGCCCTGCCCACCGACCAGGCCCTCGTACCGGGAGCCGTCGGAGAGCCGGGCGGCGACGTAGGAGCCGGAATCGTAGAGCGGCAGGACCATCCCGACGCCGCGCCCGACCTCGACGACCTTCCCGACCAGACCCTCGATGCCGTCCTGGAAGGCTATGACCGGCATGTTCTTCCGGACGCCGTCCCCCACTCCCTTGTCGATCATGATGGTCGAGTACAGGTTCTCGGGATCCTTGGCCACGATCCGCGCGGCGATCCGCTGATAGCCGATCTCGGCCGACAGCTCGAGCTGCTCCTTCAAGCGCTTGTTCTCCTCGCGGAGGTCGGCCATGCCCCGTTCCATGTTCGTATAGCGGTCGAGCTTCGCGGCGAGCTCGCGGTAGTTGTCGCGCAGGCGCCTGAGCTCGGCGATCGAGGACACCGTATCAGTGACGAAGCTCCCGACCGCGGAGAAGCCCCTCTGGAAGAAGCCCAGCACGGTCAGCCCGATCGACTCCGGCAGGCCCTGGAGGCTGCGCGTCGAGACGATCAAGCACACGAGGCTCGCGGCTAGTAGGACTGGCGGCACCGCGCGGCGCCCGCGTCCCTCCGGCGGCCTTCCCTGCTCGTTCACGGCCTTCAGATGTTCAGGCTGTCGTAGACGCTCTGCGAGCCGTCCTGGCTGCGCATCGTCTCGAAGTACTTCCCCGCCCCGAGCGCCACGCACTCGAGGGGGCGCTCGGCCAGGATGACGGGGACGCCCGTCTCCTTGGCGACGAGCCTGGGCAGGCCCTTGAGGAGAGAGCCTCCGCCCGCCATCACGATCCCGCGCTCCACGATGTCCGCGGCGAGCTCGGGCGGCGTCTGGCCCAGCGTTTTCTTGATCTCCTCGACGATCTGCGTGATCGGCTCCTGGAGGGCCTCGCGGACCTCCACCGAATCGATCTCCAGCCGCCGGGGCAGTCCCGTGATCGCGTCAGTACCCTTGATCTCGACCTTCTCGATGACCTTGTCGGGGCTCGCGTTCCCGATCTCGATCTTGAGCCGCTCCGCCGTCTGCTCGCCGATGATGAGGTTGTGCACGTTGCGTATGTGCTTGATTATCGCCTCGTCGAATTCGTCGCCCCCGACGCGGATCGCGTTGGTGACGACCATACCCTTCAGGGAGATGACCGAGATCTCCGAGGTCCCGCCGCCGATATCGCAGATCATATGGCCGGCCGGCTCCGAGATCGGTATGTCCGCGCCGATGGCCGCGGCCAGGGACTCGGCGATCACCTTGACGAATCGCGCTCCGGCCTTGTACGCGGAGTCGACGACCGCGTTCTCCTCGACTTTCGTTATGCACGAGGGAACGCCGATCACCATGCGCGGCTTTACGAAGAAGCGCGTGGAGATGACCTTCTGGATGAAGTACTTGATCATCTTCTCGGTCATGTCCGGGTCGGCGATGACGCCGTCGCGCAGGGGGCGCTTGGCGATGATGTCGCCAGGCGTCTTCCAGAGCATCCGCTTGGCCTCGGAGCCTACGGCCACGACCTTGTTCGTGCCGCGCTCCACGGCGACGACCGAAGGCTCGTTCACCACGATCCCCTTGCCCCTGACGTAGATGAGCGTATTGCAGGTTCCCAGGTCTATGCCGATGTCGAGGGAGAGGGAATCGAAGATGTTCCGCAAAGCCATATCGAACCTCCGTGGCCAAAGCCCAGCGCCCGCGCGATCCCCGCGTCGCGGCGCCTGGCAATTATAGCTTCTCTGAGAGCTTTTGCCTCGACGCCGCGTGCATCGGGTCTATCGAAACTGCCTTTCGCCATTCGGCTCGGGCCTTGATCGGATCGCCTTTCGCCTGCCAGACCAGTCCGAGGCGGTAGTGCGCCTCCGCCGATTCCGGATCCTTCGCGAGGGCGAGCACGTACTGCTCCTCCGCCTTACCGAGCTCCCCGCGCTCGCGGTAGATATCGCCGAGCAGGAAGCGACCGTTCGCCGCGGCGACGTCGTCGTCTCCGGAGGCGATCGCCTCGAGGAGGAGGGCCTCGGCCTTGGCCGGAGAGCGCGCGTCCATGTAGGCCTTGGCCGCCGCGATGAGGAGCGGCGCCGACCTGTCCGCCGCGAGCGCCGCTTCGAAGCTCTCCACGGCTTTCGAGACGTTTCCCAGCCTCGAGTAGGCCAAGGCGAGGTACTCGCGGCTGTCCTTCGCCGAATAGCCCGCGGCGATCGCGGACTCCATGAAGGCGGCCGACTCGTCGTAATAATACTCGCCCTTCTCGTAATACGCCTTGCCGAGCACGTACTGCACCTGCGGCAGGGGTATCCTTCCGCCGGAGGCTATCGCCTTCCTGAGGGAAGCTATTGCTTCGTCGACGAGGTCCGCCCGCTCTTCGCCCTCAGGCAGCTCCATACCCTCGTAGAACGCGGCGAGCCCGCGGAAAGACAGATAGAACGGATCGAGCGGAGCCGCCGCCAGCGACGCGGCGGCCTTCGAGCGCGCGTCGGCCCACTTCTGCCCGCTCCAGTCGGCGAGTATCTCGCGCTTGGGAACAGGCCTGCCCTCATCGCCGCGCGAGAAGGCTCCGGACCGGTCGAGCCTCAGGCATATCGCGACCGCTAGGGCGGCGATCACGACGATCGTCAGGGAGACGATCAATCGCCTCCTCCGGCGCCGTGCGACGTAGCTTCCGGTGTATTTATCGAGTGTCTTCGAGAAGGATCCCATAAGGACGGCGCGACGCGATTCAAGCGCCGCGATTCCTTGTACCATATAGTGCGAGCCCTCGTCAACAAAAGACGGCGTTCGCTCAACGCCCCGCGGGCGCGGGCGAACGGAAGTCGTTATAAGCGGTCGCCTTCGGCGATCCGCACCATATTGTCAAAAAAGGGGCGGGCCTGTAAGCCGGGTTCCGTACCCCTCTCGGGGCCGCCGCCATCCATCTCGCCCGTCGGTCTCCCGCCGGGTCGAGCGGCCTACCCGCGAATTCGTCTCGGCTTTCAGCCCCGACGTCGCGAATTCCCTTTCGGGAATCCGCGCGCCGGAACCTGGGACCAAGACGCGGGCGAGTCGCCCTTCGCTGTTCGGCCTTGCTCGCAGCGTGGCTTGCCGTGCCGCGTCCGTCGCCGGACGCGCGGTGGGCTCTTACCCCGCCGTTTCACCCTCACCGAGGGCCGCGGAGCGACCCCAGGCAGTTTGCTTTCTGTTGCGCTATCAGTCTCCCGGACCGATTCGGTCGGATCCCAGCTTTCGCCGAGGCCCGGCCGTCGCTTCCCGGAAGCCCGGGCATTACCCGGCGCTGCGCTCTATCGAGCCCGGACTTTCCTCCGCCCGGAAGGCCCGAAGGCCCCCGAGCGGCGGCGGCGCGGCCCGCCCTGCGCAAGAATAGCTTGCCCGCGCCCCGCGTAGCAATCGCCCGCAGGTAAAAAAAAGACCGGAGCGGCGACGCCCCTCGGCGCCAGCCTGCTCCGGTCCATCCTACGCTCGGCGAGAGCCGAGGGCTCACTCCTCGGAATCGTCCATCGACGAGCCCTTCTCGCCGTCGTCGTAGCCTTCCTCCTCGCCCTCTTCCTCGCCCTCCTCGGAATAATCCTCGAGATCGGAGAGCGAGCCGGACTCGATGTCCGCGAAGAGCTGTTCGCTCTCCTCCTCTGCCTCCTGGTAGTACAGGACGCGCGAGCAATAGGGGCAGAAGATGATACGGTTCCCCGAACGGACCTCGTTCACGAACTGCGCGGGGAGGATCATATAGCAACCGGTGCACACATAGCCTTTGACCGGCACGATGCCGAGGCCCTGCTTCGACCGGATGATCCGCTCGAACTTGAAGAGGATGTCCTTGTCGATGCCCTCGGAGGCCTTCTCCTCGTCGGCCTTGAGCTTGCCGATCTCGGATACCTTGGTCTCCTTCTCCGCGTTGATCTTCGCGCTCTTCTCGGAGATCTCGCCTTCCTGGAGCTGGATCATCGACTCGTCGCGCCGCAGCGACTCCTCGATCTCGGACAGCGAGCGTTCTTCCCGCTGCAGGTCCTTTCGGATGCCGTGCTCGCGGTCGGTGGCGTCCCGGATCTCCTTGTTCAGAGCCTCGTACTCCCGCTGGGTGGAGATGGCGTCCATCTGCTTCTCGGCCGCCTCGCGAGCGGCCTCGGCCTCGGCCAGCTGCTGTCGGAGGTCTCGGACCTTCGCTTCCGCTTCCTTGAACGCCTCGTCCTTCTCGGAGAACGACTTCTTAACTCGGGAGAGCAGCTCGACCTGGGCGTCGAGGGACTTCGGGATCTCATCGACATCGCGCTCTATCGCGACGCGCTTGGTGAGTATCTCCTGGTAGTCCCGAAGGCGCTCGAAAACCTCTTCCATCAGCATATGGCACCTCTCGATGAAGGATGTCTATCCGGAACGGCGCGCGGTAACGCGCTCTTCAGTGGTCCATGTAATCGCGCAGCTTCTGGCTGCGCTTGAAATGCCTGAGCTTCTTGAGGGCCTTGGCCTCGATCTGCCTGATGCGCTCTCGCGTGACGTTGAAGTAGAGGCCGACCTCCTCGAGGGTCAGCGAGTATCCGTCGTCGAGGCCGAAGCGCATCCTGAGGACTTCCTGCTCGCGGGGCGGCAGGGTCGAGAGCACGGCTCGTATCTGTTCCTGGAGGAGCTTGTAGTCCGTCTGGACCGAGGGATTCTCGACTTCCTTGTCCTCGATGAAGTCCCCGAGGAGCGAGTCCTCGTCCTCACCGATCGGCGTCTCGAGCGAGATAGGCTCGCGCGCGACGTTCTTCACGCTTTTCACCCGCGTCACGGGCCATCCGAGCTGCTCGGCGATCTCCTCGTCGGTAGGTTCCCGGCCGAGCTTCTGCATGAGCTGACGGGACTCGCGCACGACTTTGTTGATCTGCTCGATCATGTGCACCGGGACGCGGATCGTCCTCGCCTGGTCCGAGATGGAGCGCGTTATCGCCTGCCGGATCCACCAGGTCGCGTAGGTCGAGAACTTGTAGCCCTTGCGGTACTCGAACTTCTCGACGGCCTTGATGAGGCCGATGTTCCCCTCGCCCACGAGGTCGAAGAAGTGAAGCCCGCGGTTCGTGTACTTCTTGGCGATCGAGACGACGAGGCGGAGGTTGGCCTTGATGAGCCGGTCCTTCGCGTTTTTCATCATGATCCGGCCGCGGTTGATCTCCTTGGCCATCGAGATGATCGAGTCGGCGTCTGACTCGAAGGCCGTCTCGAGCTCGCGCATCTTCTTCTCGGTGACCTGGATCTGCCTTATCTTCTCCTTGATCTCGTCGGAGGAGAGTCCCAGCTCCTCCTCGATCTTCTCCCTCTTCTCCTTAACGGTGAGGTTGCGACCGAGGGCTCGAAGCTCCTTCGTGCTCGAGATGCGCAGGATCCTCTCGATGCGCTCCTGCTCCTTGTAGTACTTGCGGATCTTCCGGGCCGAGGTGATGAACTTCTCCGAGAAGCTGTTAATCTCCTCGGGATGGATCTCGGCCTCCTTGAGCCGCGCGAGGAGGGACTCGCGCTCGGCGGCGAGTTCGGTGTCCTCGAAGATGTCGCTGCCCCTGGAGAGGATGCGGCGCTTATGCTCGACATACTCCTTCAAGGGCGTGAGGCAGTCGCGGATCACGTCGCGGTAGAACTGGTTGAGGCGGCGGCGCTCGGCGATCTTCTCGGTGTTCTCCTTGCGCTGCAGGGACGCGTCCTTGGCCTCGCGGCGCGTGGCCTTGACGGCGATCTGGTAGAACTCGGGGATGAGGACTCCCGACTTCTTGATGATCCCCTTGATTATGTTCTCGCCCTCCTCCATGGACTTGGAGAGCTCGACCTCCTGCTCGGCGGTCAGGAGGTTCTCCTTGCCGATCTCGCGGAGGTAGATGCGGATGGGATCGTCGACCGAGGTTTCCTTGTCGTTGTAGACGAGGCGCTTCTTCTCGGTCTCCTCCTTGACCGCGACCTCCTCCTCGAGCTGGAGGTCCTCCTCCTCGAGCTGGATGTTGTTGGCCTCGAGGAGGGCGAGTATGCCGTCTATCTTGTCGGAGTTGAGGAGGTGCTCGGGGAGGAAGTCCGAGAGCTCGTCGAAGCTGATCGTCTTCTTGGTGCGGCCGTACTCGAGGAGCTTGGCGATCGCCGGATCCAGCTCAAGGTCGTTATTCGCGCTCACCCTTCATAGCCTCCCATTCGGAGTCCAGACGCTTCTTCTCGTTAAGGAGGTCGTTGAGGCTTCCCTCCCCGTCGACCGGCGCGGTTCCCTCGGCCTCGGCGATCCTGGCCAGGAGCCTCTCGCGCCTGCGCTCGATGCTCCTCCGCCTTACCGCCGCGACGCCGTCGGAGACGAACCTACCGGCATTGATCGAGAATGTCCCCGAGGCGGAGGCCTCGCGCACGAAGCGCGCCGCGGACTCGTCCTCGACTCTCGCCAATACCGACTCGACGCTCGTGTCGTCGGCTCGGAAGCCTTCTTCCAGGGCAATGAAAAGGTCGCGCGCGCGAAAATCGTCGAGGTCGTCGGGCCCTATCTCCGAGCGGACCGCTTCGAAGCGGTCGGCGTTCAGGACGACGGCCGCCGCGAGGAGGAGATCGATCGTCCGGGCCGCTCCCTGCCCCGCCTCGGATCGTTGCTCCGCGCCGGCGGCGAAAGCCGCGCGACGGCCCGGGCCGCCGCGCTTGGCCGCTTCGTAGTCCCTTCGGATTGAGCTAGGATTGGCCCCCAGCTTCCTGGACGCGAATTCCAGGAAGTCGTACCGCTTGACCTCGGAGTCCAACGCGTCCGCGTAAGGGTACAGGTACGCGGCCGCTTTCGCTTTCCCTTCCACCGTCCCGGTTTCGAAAATCTCTTGAACCCGCCGTACGAGAAAATCGCCTCCATTTATAGCTAAATCGCATGCCTTTTGCAATGTCCCTATTCCTTCTTTTTCAAGAATTTCCGACGCGTCCTTGCCTCCCGGGAGGGTCACGACCAGAGGCTCGAGGCCAGCGGCGGCCGAAACGGCGCAGGCCCGCTCGGCCGCCTTCCGACCGGCCTCGTCAGCGTCGAAGCAGAGATAGACTCGGTCCGCCCAGCGCTTGAGAAGTCGAGCCTGGCTCGCCGTAAAGGCCGTTCCGAGCGGCGCAACCGCCGAGCGGACACCGGCCGCATGGAATGAAAGGGCATCCATATATCCTTCGCAGATGAGGGCATAACCAGCTTTCTTTATCTCCGGCAAGGCTTTATCGAGCGCGTAAAGATTGTCGTGCTTGCGGAAGAGCAGGGTATCAGGACTATTGATATACTTGGGCCCATCGCCATGAAGAAGACGACCTCCGAAAGCGACTACTCGGCCCTTCGCGTCGACGATTGGGAACATCAGTCTATCCGCGAATATCGGAAAGTCCCGCGCATGGCCGGCGAATAATCCGGAGCGAGTAAGAAAATCTTCGGAATATCCTTTTGAAATAAGAAATTGATACATCCAACGCCGGTTCTCGGGCGCATAGCCGAGCATGAACTCCTCGACAAGCTCGTCCGGCAGTCCTCGCTGTCTAAGCCGCTCGCGGCCTTCCCGCCCTGAGGGATGCTCGTTCAGGAACCAGTGGAAGGTCCCTCGAAGCCGTTCGTACAGTTCGAAGAGAGAGCGGCGCTCTTTTTCTTCCTCGGACGGAGCCTCTTCGACCTCCAAGGGTACGCCGGCCCGAGCGGCGAGGCTTTCCATGGCCTCCGGGAAGCTTAGTTTTTCCAGCTCCATGAGGAACTGCACCGCCGAGCCGCCCTTATGGCAGCCGAAGCAGTAAAAAAGGCCCTTGTCCGGATCGACGCTGAAGGAAGGAGTCTTTTCGCCGTGGAAGGGACAGAGCCCGACCCAACGACCTCCCTTCTTCGTCAGGCGCACGTGATCCCCGATGACCGCGACGATATCAGTCTTGTCCAGTATCTCCTGGACGAGCCGGTCAGGGATCCTGGCCATCAGCTTCCGATCCTCTTCTTGATGTAGAGCCTGCGCGCGTCGATGTGTTCCTCGAGCGTGGCGGAAAAATGGTGCCTTCCGGAATCGCCGTCGGTCAGGCGGAAGTAAAGGTAGGAAGTCCGCTCTGGCCTGAAGGCCGCCTCGAGGGCCGTGAAGCCGGGATTGGATATCGGCCCCGGCGGCAGGCCGCGCTGGGCATAGGTGTTGTAGGGATCGGCTATCTTCAAGTCGCGGTCCAGGATCACGTCGGGATGGGGCTTCCCCTGGCGCTCCGTCAGGACGTAGACCACCGTCGCGCAGGATTGCAGGGCCATGCCGATCTTGAGGCGATTGTAGAAGACGCTCGCCATGAGGGGAGCCTCCTCGGCGTCCTTGTACTCGCGCTCGACGATGGATGCGACAATGACGCGCTCGCGCAGCTCGTCGGGCGAGAGCGAGGCCGACTCGGGGATCGAGGCGAGCCGCTTGAAGAAGGCGCCCGCCATCGCTCGGACCACTCCCTCGGCCGGATAGTCCGACGAGAAGAAATACGTATCGGGGAAGTGGTAGCCCTCGGCCGAGGTTCCCGGTATCCCGAGCTCGGCGAGAAGCTGCCTCGACCGGGCCGAGGCGAGGAAGTCCTCAGATCTCGCGACGCCGAGTTCTTGGACGAGCGCGGCTATCTGCGAAAGCGTGTAGCCCTCGGGCACGGTGACCCTCGTCATCGACTGCCTGCCCGAGACGAGCATCTCGAGGATATCGCGCGCGCCCATGCCGGGCTCGACGCGGTAGGAGCCCGCTTGCAGGCTGGCACCCTCGCCCTCGAGCCTCGCGAGGGCGATGAAGGCGAGCGAGGACCGGACGAAGCCGCGCCTCTCGAGCTCCTCGCCTATCGTCGCGGCCGAGTCGCCCTTCTCGACCGTGAAGATCCCGCCCGCCCCTCCCGGCGGGCTCGCGAGGAAGGCGAGGGCTATCCCGAGCGCCCCCGCGGCGAGCACGACCAGGGCGGCCGCCACGGCCGCGGCGCGGGCGATCGGATGCTTTCTTGCTCGTTTCGGCATGCGATTACCCCGTATTATCGGTCAGCGCCTTGGGTCCTGACCTGGCAGTTTCGAGAAAAAAGAGAAACTTCTCGGATCCTTTTCGATCCTGGAGAGGAGTTCCTCGGGCTTTTCCATGTCTTCGATGGAGAGCCAGCCATACAGATAGGAGCGAAGCCGCTCGTACAGTTTCGCCGTCCCGCCTGAAAGTTCTTCCTCCCGGTTCCTTAGGAAGATATACAGGCCGAGGGCCTCGCGGAAATCCATCCTCGCCTCGAAATCGGGGAAATCGGCCATGCTACGCCTCGCGCGCGGGATCTGCGCTCATCGGATCCTCGCCGTAGCCGAAGACGATCGTCGGGGCCGCCCTGCGCGCGTACAGGCAGTCCTCGATGAAGGACCGGCTCTTCATCCCGCCCTTGCCGATGCCGGGGCAGGCCGCCGCCTCCTCCTCCCATCTGGGCCTCGACTCGAGCACCGAGGCCCAGAACGGATAGGTCGAGCACTGCGCGGGACGGTCCTCGTAGACCGAGCAGCCGCCCCCGCGCCACAGGATGCAATCGTAGTCCGGCGTCTCCTTGAGGCTGAGCGCCATGCCGAGCCCGGTGTCGACCGTCGTGCAATAGTCCCGGAAGAATCCGGGGAAATCGAGGCGGAGCCGCGCGAGGAGCCGAGAGAGGTCCACTTTCGTCAGGAATACGTAACCAGGCCCGCCCCTGCAGCAGGAGGAGCATCTCGCGCAGGAGAAGCGCAGGCCCTTGGCGTAGAAGGGATCGCTCATGTTCCGCTCCGAAAAAAAAGCCCCTTCTCCTAAAGAAGGGGCGATGGGGAGAGAAGGATTTGAACCTTCGAAGGCATAGCCAACAGATTTACAGTCTGCCCCCTTTGACCACTCGGGAATCTCCCCAGGGGATCGAAGCATCTTTCGGCTACCCGAGCCATCTTCCGGAATCGAACCGGAGACCTCGAGATTACAAGTCACGCGCTCTACCAACTGAGCTAAGATGGCTTCGACGACGGCGGCTACTATAACTTTCGCGCTCCGCGCAAGTCAAGGCCTGCGGCTTGGCCCTACAAGCCAAGCCTGGCAGTTTCCTGCGTCAGATGACTGTGCGCAGGAAACTGCTGTGCTCATGTTATTCCAACGGGGCGTAGTAGCCGAGCTCGTCCTTGCCGCTCTTCTTGAAGAGATAGGCCTCGACCCCGGCCGCCAGGTAGCCGCGCCCGAAGCTCGTGTCGGCCTTCGACTCGAACGAGAAGCGATAGCGTCCCGAGGCGGCTCCCGCTATCTCGGAAGCGAGGTCGCCCAGGCCCCGGGGCCGCGAGGCCGAGTAGAGGGCGCCTCCGGTCCGCTCCGCCAGGTAGCGGAGCGTGGCCGAGGGCTCGCGGAGGCAGACGGCGAAGAAGCGCAGGCCGTTGTTGCGCAAGAGCGAGGCCAGCTCCGAGAGCGTGGCTCCCGAGAAGGAGGCTTCGTCCACGTAGCCGGTCCCGAGATAGACGATCGCATCCCTGTCGGCCGAGGGCATGAGAGTCGTGGCCGCGAGTCTGATCGCGAGGTCGAAGCGTCCCCGCCCCGAGGCCGGCTGGAGAGCGGCGCGCGCCGCGGCCGCGGCGTCGCCCGATGACAGCAGCGCGGGAGAGACGCCGGCGGTCACGAGCGCGGGTGCCGAGCCCGCAGCCGTCTTCAGGACCGAGTAGATCTCGCCCACGGCGCCGCGCATGGATTGCCCCAGCGCCGCCGCCTCGTCCGATCGCTCGAGGACGAGGACGGTCCTCGCGCCCTTCGCCAAGTCGCCGGTCCCGAGGTACTCGAGCTTCGACGCGGGCTCGATCGTCTCCTCCGTGCGGACGACCGCCTTGCCGCCTTCGTCGATCTGCGTCGTCCTCCTGACGGTCTCGCTCAGATAAAAGTTCCCCTCGCCGAGCCCGACGACGGGAAGGCCGTCCCTGTCCCGCACTCGGACGTCGAGCGTCACCTTCGGAAAGGCGTCCGAGAAGACCCGCTCGATCTCCACGTCGTATCCCGCCGCGATGTCCGCGACGTCCGAGAGCACGAGTATCGCCGAGGAGTCGAAGTCGCAGGCGAGGAGGTTGCCGTTGCGATCGACGGCCGCCGAGACGATGCGGGCTCTCTTATCGGGAGCCCGATAGACCTCCCTGACCGTCTGCGTCTCGAGATCGATCGAGGCGATCCGGTCGGTATCGGCGACGAGGATCGATCCGCCGCGCTCCCACGAGGACAGGCCCTCGGGGAATCGGAGCTCGCCCTCGGCCAGGGCGCCCAGGTAGTTCCCGGAAGCATCGAAGCGGTACAAGGCCTTGCGGGTCGAGTCGGCGACGAAGACTTCGCCCCGAAGGGCCAGGATGCCGGAGGGGCTCTCGAAGCCCGGGAAGCCCGTGTCCTTGTCCTTCGCGCCGAAGCTCAGGATGAAGGCGCCCGACGAGTCGAACTTACAGACGCGCGCGTTGCCGTAGTCGGTGACGTAGATATAGCCGTCATCGTCGGCGGCCGCGTACTGCGGCCCGATGAGGCCGCCGGCTCCCCTGCCCTTCTCCCCGAAGGCCTGGACCTTCCCGTCCGGCGCGATGCGCGATACCCGATCGCCGTTGTACTCGGTGACGAAGAGCGTGCCGTCGGGAAGGAAGGCGGCACCGAAAGGCCTGTCGTAGCCGGCGATCCCGCCCCTCGATCGCTGCCTGACGACCCCGGAGCTGTCGATGGTAATCAGCTCGTTCGAGCCGTGGGCGACCACGAAGGCAGTGCCGTCCGGCCTCGGGACGACCGCCGACGGCCTCAGAAAGAACGTCTCCTTGCCCTTCCTGCCCTCGAAGCGGGCGACCTCGACGTATCGATAGTCCGTCCTCGAGCCGTCGATCTCCCTGGAAGCGCGGACGAGCTCGGCCTTGGCCTTCAGGAAGGGCGGGCACGAAGGTTCGGCCAGGAGTGGCTCCCAGAACCTGAGCGCCGTCTCCTCGAAGCCGGTCTTGTAGTACGCCCGTCCGAGCCAGTACTGGAGGAGCCGCTCCCCGGGCGAGTAGGCGAGCGCCTTCTCGAAGAGGAGTATCGACTCGGAGAACCTCCCGCGCTGGTAGGCCTGCACGCCCAGCCTGAGCTGCTCCGCAGCCCCAGACGACCGCATGACGGAGTCGAACTGAGCGAAGGCGCCGCCGGGCGTCGCGAGGGAGAGAATCAATACGGCCGCGAAGGCCCGGATCGCCCGTCCGCCGGACGCGCGCTCGCTTTTCGTCATGACGGCTCCCTTCACCTGCCGGACTCGACCGCCCTCACGTGGGTCTGTATCTCGGGCTCGTCCGGGGCCCGCGCGAGGGCGCGCCCGAGGTAGTCCCTCGCCTCCTCGACGTAGCCGAGCTTGTAATATGCCCAGCCGAGAGAGTCGAGGTAGGCGGCGTTGTCGGGCTTCTTGTCCACCGCCTTACGGCAGCAGGTCATCGCCTTGGCCGGCTCCCGTCCCTCGCAGGCGAGCGCGTAGCCGAGGCCGTTCAGCGCGTTCGCGTTCTCGGGATCGAGCTCCAGGGCCTTCCCGTACTTGCCGATGGCCTCGTCGGCCCTGCCCTGAGCCCATGCAGCGTAGCCCAGGAAGGCCATGAGCTGCGACGACCTCGCGCCGGACTCCATGAGCTTGCGGACCTCGTACTCGGCCAGCCGGAACCTGCCGGTCATCGCGTAGACATAGGCGAGCGCCATGCGGCACTGCCGGCCGCGCTCGCTGGCCGGCTCGCCCGTCACGACCTGCTCGAGGTAGAGCAGGGCCTCGTCCCACTCGCCCGCCCGGGCGCGCGCGAGGCCGAGGACGTAGGCCTCCCGGAACCTGGCGTCGTCGCCTTCGCCGCCCTCCGCGCCGGCGAGGCGTTTGATTTCGCCCAACGCGTCGAGAGGCCCTCCCCGGGACAGCAGCCGCGCGGCCTCGTCTCGGGCGTCGTCCATGCCCATACGCTACCTGCCCTTCCGCTGGTCGGCGAAGCCGTCCGGCAGGCCCGCGGGGTAGCCGGGCGGCACCTGCGGGTGCACGAGGACGGCGCTCACCGAGATGATTCCCGACCGGACGGCGCGATGGTCGCTCCCCGGCTCGTCCGATGTCTCGATCGCGCCGTCAGTGAGGAAACAGTAGCTGAACCCATCGGGGGCCTCGAAGGAGCTGAGCCTGTCCCGGTACTGCCGCCTGGAAGGGAAGGTCCAGGCCCAGTCCAGGTCCTCCCTGGACGAGCTCGGCGCGTTGACGTTAATGAAGATGTCGTCGCCGCAAAGCGCCGCGAGGCCCTCGAGGTTCCTGGCGACGAAGGCCGCCGCTGCCTCATACCTCAGGGGCTCCTCGAACGAGGCGCAGGACACCGCGATGCCCGGCATGCCGCTGATGACCGCCTGGCGCGCGGCGCCGCAGGTTCCCGAGTAGACGATGTCGGTCCCGATGTTCGGCCCGCGGTTGATGCCGGAGACGACGAGCTCGGGCTCGAATCCGACGGCGCCCAGCCGCGAGAGGATGACGCAGTCCGATGGCGTTCCCGAGCAGCTGTAGCTCCGCTCGTCGACCTTGCGGATCCTGCCGGGCCTTCCGAGCGTCATGGCGTGGGATACGCCGGAGCGCTCGCGGTCCGGCGCGACCACGCGCACGTCGTGGAATCTAGACAAGGCCCCAGCCAGGGCATCGAGCCCGGCGGCTCCTATGCCGTCGTCGTTGGTGACCAGAATCCTCATCGGGCCAGCCCGCTGCGATAGGCGGCGGCGCTCTCAGGCGCCGCTAGCCTACGATGCGCAGCCCTCCGGCGATTCGCGTCTCGTGGATAGCGGGGCGGAAGCCGAAGATCCGTTCGTAGTCCTCGAGCCTCTTTCGGTACTCGGCCAGCGCGGAGGCTTCCATCACGGTGGCGGTGCAGCCGCCGAATCCCTTGCCGGTCAGGCGCGAGCAGAGGACGCCGTCGATCTCGACCGCTCTCTTGGCGAGCCAATCCACCTCCGGGCACGAGACCTCGTACAGGTTCCGCAGGGACGCGTGCGACTTGTTGACCGCCTTCCCGAAGGCGGAAGCGTCCTGGCGTATGAGAGCGTCCTCCGCCTCGATGACCCTCGCGACCTCCTCGACGACGTGGAGGCAGCGCCGCCGGACGCTCTCCGGCAGAATGCCCATGAGCTCGTCGACCTCGTCAGGCCCGAAGTCCCGCAAGGTCTTCGGGCCGCCCTTGGCCAGCACCGCGAGGCACTTCTTGCAGTCTTCCGCTCGCTGCTTGAGCTCAGCGTCGACGTTGAACCGCGGGACCTTGGAGTCGGTGAGGACCACGATATAGTCGCCTTCCAGGAAAGGCACCGCGCGCCTGCGGCCAGAGCGGAGGTCGACGATCGAGACGGTGTCGCCGGCCGGGGCCGCGGCTGCGAGGTGGTCGTACGACGGGACGGGACGGTCCAGGAACTCGGCCTCAGCGCGGCGCGCGAGCTCGGCGAGCTCCTCGCCGCGCTTCGAGAGGCCGAAGAGCTCCTTGAAGGCCAAAGCGGAAGCCAGACCGAGGGCCGCCGAGGACGCGAGTCCCAGGCCGACGGGAATGTCCCCGGAGACGGTGACGTTGACTCCCTTAGCCGGCAGCCCCTCACGAACAAGGAGGTCCAGGACGGCCTTGGGGTAGTTCGCCCAACGGTCCTCACGCTTGAACTTGAGGTTCCCGACGCTGGTCCTCTTGCGCTCCCCGAGGTCGGCCGCGAAGAACCGCAGCGAGGAGTCGCGCCTGAGGGAGACGGCTACCTGCACTTCGAAGGACAGCGCGGCCGCCAGGACGAGGGCGTCGGAGAACTCGGCCTGCTCCCCGAGGAATTTAACGACAGCCGGGGCGGCCGCGACGATATCCGGCGCGGCCTCGTACTCCGCCCGGTGAAGCGCTGCGATATCCTTCATTAATACCCCATCGAGGATGCCGCGGCTCCGCGGCCCTCGGGATCCCGAGGAGCTCGCCGGCTATGGCTGGCATCATACAACGGAACGCGATGTCATTCAATAAAAATAAGCCGCGGGGAACGAGCGCTTTTGACATTTCCTTGAGCCCGCTGTAGAATGGTCCCATGCAGAGGTCACCCATCGCGGCCGTCCTCGTCGCTGCGGCTCTCTTCGCCTCGGCCTGCGTGAGCGGACCTGATCCGGTCACCGAGCCTGCCGCGCCGGCGCCCGCCCAGACCTCGCCAACCCCGACAAAGCCGCCCGCGCCCTCTCCTTCGCCTCAGCCGGCCTTCGATCCCGCCTCGGTCAGCGCGGAGGTCAAGAGCGCGACGATGACGGACATCACGTCCTACGTCGAGAGCCTCAACGCCATCATCAGGTCGAAGGACTTCTCCGGCTGGAAGTCCCGGCTCACGGACGAGTACGTGTCCCGCTACTCGGATCCCGACGTCCTGAAGGGGCCGTCGAAGACGCTGGGCAGGACCCTCTCGACGCTCTACGATTATTTCCTCTACGTCGTCTATCCGTCCCGTCAGTACGATCGGGTCGACGATATTGAATTCGTCAGCGAGACCGAAGTAACGGCATATACGGTCAATCCCAAGGGAGAGCGGCTCGTCCTCTACTCCCTCGAGAGGATCGGCGGCACATGGAAAATCGGAATCGGGAGGCAATGATGAAGAGCTTCATCCGCGCGGCGCTCGCGTCCGCGCTCGCTATGGCGACCGTCCTCGGGATCCAGGCTCAGGCCTCGACTCAATCCGGCTCGACACAGTCCGGCTCCGCGAAGGGCAGCGAGAAGACAGTCGAGGAGGCGTACCTCCAAGCGTCGATAGAGACGATGATCATCAAGGAGCAAGCCGCCGCGGACAGCAAGGAAATGAAGCTCGTCGCACTGCAGTACGCCAAGCAGGCCATCGACGCCGGCCGGAAGAACGAAGAGATGCGGGCCGCCCTCGAGTACCTCGCCCTCGAGTCGACGATGGTCCAGGCCAGGTCGGGCGGCGTCGGCAGGCCGACCAACAATTACCCCGACGTGCGCGCTAAGGCCTGCGACTACCTGGGCGAATTCCCCACCGCCGCGAGCAAGGACGCGCTCGTCAAGGTCGCGTTGAGCGACAACGAGCCGATGGTGCTCTCGGCCGCGATGCGGTCGCTCGGCAAGATCGGCATGAACGACAACGACGAAGTCACCCAGGTGATCGCCTTCATCGTCAACCGCTTCGACATCTTGGCTCCCGACAACAGCCTCGCCTTCGACAGCCTCGTTGCCCTCGGAAGGATCGCCGAGAAGAACAACGGCATCAAGGATCCCGCGGCGATCAGGGCCATCATTCGGATACAGTCGGGCAATTACATCACGCCCGTGAAGAAAATGGCGGATCAGACCATGGACAAGCTCCGCCAGTACCAGGGCAATTCGAGCTCCGGCTCGAAGAAGTAGCGGAGACAATGCGTTCCTACATGCCGAGCCCGAGGGCTCGGCATTTTTCTATAATGGAAGAACGGAGGTCATCATGAAGAGGCTTATCGCCGTCGCTCTCGCTTCATTCCTTATGGCCGGCCTGGCGTCGGCGGAGGATATCGAAGCCCTCCGGACCGCGTCCGAGGCGGCCGCGAAGGCCGCTTCCGCCGCGCCCGGCGACTACGCCGCCAACTGGGCCGCCGCCAAGGCGTACCGAAAATACGGGGACGCGCTCGTCAAGCAAGAGGCCAAGGGCTGGAAGGACACGGCGAAGAAGGCCGCGAAGGAAGGCATGAAGTACGGAGAGATCGCGCAGAAGCTCAATCCTTCAGGCATTGAGGGATGGTACTGGTACGGTCTCTGCGTCGGCACGTACTCGGACTGCGTAAGCGTCCTGACGGCCCTCGGCGAAGGGCTGAAGGGCAAGACGCAGAAATCCTTCGAGACCTCGTACGGCCTCGACAAGACCTACGATACGGGCGGCCCTATCTTGTCGCTCGGGCGCTTCTGGCAGGTCCTTCCCGGGATCGCGGGCAGGGATCTCAAGAAGGCGGAGAAGCTCTTCGACGAATACCTGAGCCTGTTCGGCAATGATCCGAACGTCAACAAGGACGCTTGGTACTACAGAGGCTCGCTCTACAAGGAGACCAAGAGGACGACAGAGGCCAAGACCGATCTGCAGAAAGCTGCCTCTATGGGACAGAAGGACGCGGAGAAGCTGCTGGCGGAGATGAAATGATTCCGCCCGCCGTCTGATGCATGAGCCGGCTTTCTTTTCTTGCATGCTTCGTACGGAAAGGCTAAAAGCCCCGGCCGCGACGGCCGGGGCTTTTCATGAGTCGCACATCTTTCATGCATCTCACCACTTTTTCTGCCATATTTCCTTTTCGTATTCCACCGAGAAACCGATCGATCTGTAAAACCCGCTATCGGCTCCGACGTATATTTTATCCGCGCCTAATTCCCTGACTCTATTTATGCCTTCACCGATGGCCGCCTTGCCCAATCCCATGCCTCTGTACTTAGGGATCGTTCCGACGGGTTCCAATATCCCTATTCTATTGGCCGTATCATGCCATATCGTCGCGAAGGAAGCGACATCTCCATTCTCATCAAGTATGGATACGTCAAGCTTCGGGTTATAATCCGGAGCCTTTCTTATCGAAGTAAAGGCCTTTTGAGCATCTTCATCATCCGGCGTCTCGTTATTGTAATAGCCGAAGGCCCTGCCATGAGCGAAGCCTATCTGATACGGCGAAGTCGATTCCGCATCGGCGATATGAAAGCCGTCTGGGATCATGAGCGGGAAGAGCCCATCTATAGGCATAGAAGAAGTCGGCTCTTTCCAATCTTGCGCATGGTAGTTCCGATTCTTAAGAAATTCTTTTAACCGCGCATCTTCGGCATCGACCCTTAAGTTTATGTATTTCTCCGAATCTCTTTCCGAATACAGACTGGTTTCCGCATGATTCAGCATCTCGGAATAGATATCGTCCAGGATAGCGTGCATCCCCACTTGAAAGAACGCCTCTCCTCTATCCTCACCTTCAGAATTTACGATTGCGACAATATCTTTACCATCGGTTTCCCATATCCCTATCGTTTCCGGCCATGATTCAAAGGTGCCGTGAAAAGATTGTGCAACGTAGCGACAGAAATTCCACCGGTCGATGAGCCAATTATGGTGGCGATATAGGTTTTTATACGAGTAGACAAAAAAATCCCTAATGCGGGTAAAGTCGCCGTCTATATATCGCGCCTTCCTTATACTCATCGCATCGCTCCTGATATTAAGTGATACTTCTAGTACTTCACATGAATCGTCAAGGATACTAATTGGGTATAAAACCGAATGATATGTCTCCTCGTAATACGACAAAAGGCGAGGCGCGCGGCGATCTGGGAAAGTACGTATCTTGCCCTATGCCTGATGCCGCGTAACGCTCCCTCGGTCGGGGAAGATGAGACTGTCGATGACGGCTAAAATAACTACTTGCGCTAATGAGCGATGCGCGATTCGAACGCGCGACCCCCAGCTCCGGAGGCTGGTGCTCTATCCAGCTGAGCTAATCGCTCGGACTCGTCTCAGACTAGTATGCGCTCCTTCGCGATGTCAAGCTGAGGGCCGGTCGGCCGACCTTGGCTGGTCTTGAATGCCGCGTCTCTTGACCGTAGCCGCCGCCGTCGCTAGGGTGCCGGTATCATGGAACGGCTCCTCCTCGCGTCCGGCTCTCCCAGGCGCCGAGAGATGCTCGAGGCTCTCGGCATCCCCTTCGACCTCTTCGCGCCCGATATCGATGAGTCGGCCCGCGACTCGCTTCCACCGCCCGAGCGAGTCGTCGCCCTCGCCGAGGGAAAGGCGCGAGCCGCCGGCTCGTCGGCAACGACGAGCTCCCCGCGCCTCGCACTCGGAGCCGATACCCTCGTTTGCGTCGAGGAGCCGGGGGCCGGGACGATCGTCTTGGGCAAGCCTTCAGGCGAGGCCGATGCCAGGGCCATGATCGCGCGCCTCCAAGGGAGGTCGCATCAGGTCTATACCGGAATTGCGCTCCTCGACCGCCATGCGGATCGGCTCAGTACGGCCTTATCGGCCTCCGTCGTCCGCTTCGCGCCTATGGAAGCGGACGAGATAGAGAACTACCTGGCCTGCGGGGACTGGGAGGGAGCGGCCGGCGCGTACCGCGTACAAGGCCGAGCTGCCTTTTATATTGAAAAGATCGAGGGCTCGTGGTCCGGAATCGTGGGCTTGCCTTTACGCGAGCTTTATGGCATCTTGCGTGCTGCGGGATTCCGCATCCCCGCTCCTGGACATACAGTCGTGGAGCCTGGGGATAGGAAGCGATAAGTCCTTACCAGGGCAGTCAGCTTCCGACCGGGGCCTTTCCGGCGCCGGCACCTTCCGTCAAGGCCTCGCGGCGTTCAGCCCCGTTCCCGAGACGAGATACAGAGATGGAGGCCGGCCTAAGGGCCGGTCGCGGGAGGAACTCTTGGCAGTCGTTACCATGAAAAACCTGCTCGAGTCGGGCGTCCACTTCGGGCACCAGGTCAAGCGCTGGGACCCTCGGATGAAGAAGTACATCTTCGCCGAGCGGAACGGCATCCACATCATCGACCTTCAGAAGACTATCCAGTCCATCAAAGAAGCCTACGACGCGGTCCAGAAGATCGTCAGTTCAGGCAAGAGCGTGCTCTTCGTGGGAACGAAGAAGCAGGCGCATACCGCCATCCTGAAAGAGGCGGAGCGCTGCGAGCAGTTCTACGTGAACAACCGCTGGCTCGGCGGCATGCTCACCAACTTCTCCACCATCAAGAAATCCATCCAGCGCCTCAAGAAGATCGAGAAGATGGAGGTTGACGGAACCTTCGAGAGCCTGACCAAGAAGGAGATCGCCAGTCTCCAGAAAGAGAAGGCCAAGCTCGAGAAGAACCTCGGCGGCATCAAGGAGATGAAAGACCTTCCCGGCGCCATCTTCGTGATCGATACCCGCAAGGAGGCGATCGCCGTCGCCGAGGCCCAGAGGCTCGGTATCCCGATCGTGGCCGTCGTCGACACCAACTGCAATCCCGAGGGCATCACCTACCCGATCCCCGGCAACGACGACGCGATCCGCTCCATCAGCCTCTTCACGCAGATCATCGCCAACGCGGTCGTCGAGGCCGGCGCCGCTGAAGGCCTCAAGATCATCGAGAACCTCGCGGGAGAGGAGACCGAGGAGGTCAAGACCGACGCCGCTCCCTCCGCCGAGGACGACGAGGTCGAGATCGATCCGGCCACCTACGCCGCGGCCGACAAGCCCAAGGCCGAGGAGTCCGCCACCGAGGAGCCGGCTCCCATCGTGGACGAAGACAAGCTCTACGAATCCAAATGAGCCCGTCTCTGCGAATCGAAGTGACCCTGCTTCCTTTGAGACGAGGCGCTAGATTATCCGACAGGAGATAGAACGTGGACATCACCGCTAACGATATCAAGAACCTGCGCGAGAAGACCGGCGCGGGAATGATGGACTGCAAGAAAGCCCTCACCGAGGCGAAGGGTGACTTCGCCGCCGCCGAGAAGCTGCTGCGCGAGTGGGGCATGGCCGGAGTCGAGAAGCGCGCCGGCCGCGCCACGAACGAGGGCCGCGTCTTCGTGAAGGAGGACAGGTCCAAGGCCGTCGTCGTCGAGATCGCCTGCGAGACCGACTTCGTCGCCAAGAATAAGGACTTCATCACCGCGGGCGGGAAGATCGCCGACCTCGCCTTCTCGAAGGGCTACGGCTCGGTAGTCCCCGAGCTCGAGGCCATGGTCAAGGACCTCGCCCTCGTCATCAAGGAGAACATGAGCCTGAAGCGCGTGTTCGTCGTGAAGGCCGGCGCCGACGAGTACATCCATACCTACATCCACGGCGAGGGCTCCGTGGGCGTCGTCGTCAAGGTAAAGGCCGACAAGCCCGAGGCCTTCGCGAACGAGAAGGTGAAGGCCTTCGTGCACGACGTCGCGCTCCACGTCGCCGCCTTCAATCCCATGTTCCTCGACCAGACCAAGCCCAGCGCCGCCTGGATCAAGGAGCAGCAGGAGATCTTCCAGAAGCAGGTCGAGCTCGACGAGAAGCTCAAGTCGAAGCCCGAGAAGGTCGTGCAGGGAGTGCTCGCCGGCAAGCTCAAGAAGCTCATGGCCGAGATATGCCTCCTCGATCAGGGCTTCGTGAAGGACGAGAAAATGAGCGTCTCCGCCGCCATGGCCGCCGTGGCCAAGGAGGCCGGATGCAAGCTCGAGATCGTTGAATTCGCCCGCGCCAAGGTCGGCGAGGCATAATCAGTTCCGCTAGGAAGGGGGAGCCATGGATAGCGTCAAGGCTGCGTGCGAAGAGAGGATGAAGAAGTCGCTCTCGGCGCTCAAGGACGAGTTCAACGGCGTACGAACGGGCCGGGCCTCCCCTTCCCTCCTCGACAAGGTCAGGGTGGACTATTATGGCCAGAAAACCCCGCTCTCGCAGGTCGCGACCGTCTCCGTGCCCGAGGCCCGGCTCATCGTGATCCAGCCCTGGGACCGCTCGCTCATCGGGGAGATCGAGAAGGGGATCCAGAAGTCCGAGCTCTCTCTCAATCCCTCGAACGACGGCAAGGTGATCAGGATCGCCATCCCGCCGCTGACCGAGGAACGGCGCAAAGAGCTCGCGAAGACCGCCAAGGCCATGGCCGAGCAGTCCCGCGTCCAGGTCCGTAACATCCGCCGCGACGGCCTCGAGGAGCTCAAGAAGCAGCTGGCCAAGGGCGGAGTGCCCGAGGACGCGATAAAGAAGGAAGAAGAGGAGCTGCAGAAGCTCACGGACTCCTACATCGCGCAGGTCGGTAAGATGCTCGAGGAAAAAGAGAAAGAGATCCTGGAAGTCTGACAGGCGGCGGATGCGATCGTGCCCGAAGACCGGAGGATCCCCGCCCACGTCGGCATCATCATGGACGGCAACGGCCGCTGGGCCAAGGCTCGCGGCCTGCCTCGGACCGAGGGCCACCGTCGCGGCACCGAGAACGCGAAGGTCGTGGTCAAGGCCGCGATCGACCTCGGCATCAGCTGCCTTTCACTCTACGTATTCTCCACCGAGAATTGGAAGCGCGCGGCCGACGAGGTGGGCTTCCTCATGGGCCTCATCAAGCAGCACCTGTCGGCGGAATTCGACTTCTACCGCGATAATCGCATCCGCGTCGTCCATTCTGGCGACTCCGTCGGCCTGCCCGCGGATGTCGTCGACGAGATCCAGCGGGTCGAGCGCGACACGGTGGACTTCGAGCGGTTTACGGTGAACCTCGCCATCAATTACGGCGGCAGGGACGAGATCGTCCGGGCAGTCCGCAAGCTGGCGGCCTCGGGCGCGGCCTTGGACGAGAAGGCGATCTCCTCGGCACTCGACCATCCCGAGCTTCCCGACCCCGACCTCATCGTGAGGACGAGCGGCGAGATGCGCGTCTCTAACTTCCTGCTCTGGGAGTCGGCCTACGCCGAGCTCCATTTCAGCGACAAGAACTGGCCCGACTTCGGCCCCGAGGACCTCGCCGAGGCAGTCCGCGACTTCGGGCAGAGGCAGCGCCGCTTCGGGGGAAGGCCGTGAGCAACCTGGTCCAGCGCCTCCTGATCTATTTCCTGGGAGTGCCCGCGGTGGCCGCGATCGTCGTCCTCCTGCCTGGCCTCCGCCACCTCGCGGCCGTCATCGTTGTCCTGACGATGCTGGCTGCCTGCGCCCTCGAGCTTGCCTCGCTCTTCAAGGCTCGGGGCGTCAGCGCCTCGCGGCTCGAATTCGTCCTCCTGGCCTTGATTTTTCCGGTCGGAGCCTACGCCTCAGCCTTCGCGCCGGAGGGCTCGATCTGGGCCGCCGGGGCGATCCTCGCCCTCTGCGTCGCGGCCGCGGCCGCGGTATTCGCCCGACTCGCCTTCTCGAAGGCGGAGGATATACCGGGCATCCTCCCGCGGACGGCGGCCCTGGCCCTGAATCTCGTCTATCTTGGCGCCCTCGGTTCTTTCGTCGTCCTCATCGCCTCCGAGCCGCCGCTCTCGACCCCGTCCCTCCTTACCTTCTGTCTTCTGTGCTTCGCGAACGACGGCCTGGCATGGCTCGTCGGCATGACGCTGGGGCGGAGGCGCGGCGTGGTCGCGGTCTCCCCGAACAAGAGCGTCGCAGGATTCATCGGAGGCATGGCCGGGTCGATCGTCACGGCCTTCATCTGCGCGGCCCTGTTCCCTTCGTCCATGGCCGCGCCCTGGTGGGCGATCCTGATCCTGGGAACCCTGGTCGGAGCTTCCGCGATCGTCGGGGATCTCTTCGAGAGCGCACTGAAGCGCTCGGCCGGCGCCAAGGACTCAGGCAGCGCCGTGCCCGGCCGCGGAGGCTTCCTCGACAGCTTCGACAGCCTCCTTCTCGCCGCGCCCGTCTTCTACGCCCTCTCCCTCGTCATGGGGCTCTTCCGCTGAACGCCGTGCGCAAAAAGCTGGTGATCGTCGGAGCGACCGGATCGATCGGCCGCCAGGCCATCGACGTGGCCAAGTCCCGCCCTGATCTCTTCGAGGTCGTAGGGCTCTCTGCCCACTCCGACGCAAGCGGCCTCCTCGCCGCGGCGCGCGACTTCCCCGATGCGACCCTCGCGCTGAGCTGCGACCCGGAAGACGCGAACCTCAAGGCCGAGGTCTCGCTCCGCGGCCCCGAGGGTCTCGAAGAGCTCGTCCGATCTACGGTCGCGGACATCGTGGTCAACGGAGCGGCGGGCTCGGGGGGCCTCCGGCCCTCTCTCGCCGCGGTGGAGAGCGGCAAGGACCTCGCGCTCGCGAACAAGGAAAGCGTCGTCATGGCCTGGCGCGTCCTCGAGCGCGAGGCCTCGCGCTCAGGCGCCAGGATCCTGCCCGTCGATTCCGAACACGCCGCCCTCTTCCAACTCATCGAGCGTATCGGCCGAGACGACATCGATGAGCTCGTCATCACGGCCTCGGGCGGCGCCTTCCGAGACCGGCCGCTGGGCGATCTCGATGACGTCCGTCCCGACGAGGCGGCCTCGCATCCGAACTGGAGCATGGGCCGCAAGATCACGATCGACTCCGCGACCATGGCCAACAAGGGCCTCGAGGTCATCGAGGCCTCCCGCCTCTTCGCCTTCGAGCCTGAGCGGATACGGGTACTCGTCCATCCGCAGAGCCTTGTCCACGCCCTCGTCCGAGCCAGGGACGGCAGTCTCTACGCGCAGGCCTCCGAGCCCGACATGCGCGTGCCCATCCAGAACGCCCTTACGTGGCCGGATACCGTCCCCTGTCCCTTCGGCCGACTCGACCTGGCGGGCGCGAAGCTCGAGTTCCGCGAAACCGACCCGGGCCGCTATCCGATGCTCGCTCTCGCTTACGGCGCGCTCTCGGCCGGCGAGGGATCCACTGTGGCGTACAACGCCGCCGACGAGGCCGCGGTCGCCGCCTTCGAGTCGGGGAAGATCCGCTTCACCGGGATAGCGAAGGTCGTCGAGCGCGTCCTCGGCAGGCCTTGGCCTTTCCGCCTCGAGGACTTGCGGAGTATATTCGATGTCGATACCGAGGCCCGAGAGGCAGCGGCGGACGCGATCAGGGAGATCGGATGCTGATAGTCACCATATTGCTCGGCGTCGTTTGCCTCGGCCTCGTAGTAATGGCCCATGAATTCGGCCATTACTTCGCAGGCAGGGCCGTGGGAGTCGAGGTCGAGGCCTTTTCGATCGGATGGGGGCCCAAGATCGCCTCCTTCAAGCGCGGCGGTACGGAATGGCGCATCTCGGCCTTCCCGATCGGCGGCTACTGCAAGTTCAAGGGCGAGGAGTCTTTCCGGCAGGCCCTTGAGCGGCAGGCGCCCGAGCTGCCGCGCGAGCAGGGGAGCCTCTACGGAGCGAGCCCCTGGCGACGCATCGTCATCTCCGTCTCCGGCCCCCTCGCGAACGTCGCGCTGGCCTTCCTGATCTTCGTCGCGGCATCGACGATCGGGTATACCGTCCCGACCTATCCGAACCGCATCGTGCTCCTGAGCGAGTACGCGACCGGCGAGGAAAAAGGCAAGACCTATCCCGCCGACGCGGCCGGCCTCAAGTCGGGCGACCGCATACTGTCGATCAACGGCAAGCCGACCGCCGACTTCCTCGAGCTCTACGATGCCATCACCCTCTCGCCCGGCAAGGAGCTCGCCCTCGAGGTCGAGCGCGACGGGATCGTCATGCAGAAGCGCATAACGCCCCTCATGAGATCCAACGGCTCCGGCTACATCGGCATCATGAACTGGGGGGAGAGCGTCGTCTCGAAGGTCGAGAAAGGCAGCGCCGCCGAGATCGCCGGCATCCAGGCGGGCGACAGGATCGCGGCCATCGACGGCGCGCCCGTGCGTCATGCCGTCGAGGCCATCACGCTGCTTCGCTCGACGATGCCCGAGCGCGCCTCGCTTACCGTCGAGCGGGGAGGGCTCCGTTTCGACCTCGTCGCGATCCTGAACTGGAAGCAGTCGGGCGATTCCAACCTCGGGATATCCTTCGTCGGGATAGACCACTACGTCGAGCCGGCGAGGACCATAGGCAAGGCCCTCTCGGCCGGGCTCTCGGAGACAGTGAGCACCTTCTCGACGACCCTCACCGGCCTGGGGACTCTCTTCAAGGGCGTCAACATCTTCGAGGCGCTCTCCGGCCCTGCCCGCATCACCTACTACGTCGGCCAGTCCGCCACCGAGGGCATCTCGCGCTCCGCCTCCGGCGGCCTCGCCCTCCCCCTTAACTTCCTGGGCTTCCTCTCCATAGGCCTCTTCATCATGAACCTCCTGCCCATCCCGGCGCTCGACGGCGGGCAGACCGTCATGTACATAGTCGAGATCGCCCGCAGGAGGCCGCTCAAGCCGATGACGATCTACCGTTACCAGCTGGTCGGCATGATGTTCATACTCGGCATATTCGTCCTCGCGACCGTCGGCGACCTTCTCTTCTTCACGGGATCGAGATAGGAGGGATCATGAGGAACGTGACCTGTAGGTGCGAGAAGAGCTTCGACGTCGACCTCCCCGACGAAGTCGACCTCGACGCCGAGCCCGGCAGGATCGACCAGATTCTCGCGGGCGACTTCTTCGCGGTTACCTGCCCCGACTGCGGGGCCAGGCTCAAGCCCGAGCTCCGGGTACGCGTGCTATCGCGCAAGCGCTCGCTCGATCTGACCGTCCTTCCCGAACTCGAGCGCGTCGCCGTTTACAGGGGCGCGGCCGACGTCCCCAAGGGAAGCCAGGTCCTCGTCGGCTACGATGAGCTGTACGAGCGCGCCCGGATCATCCGCGACGGCCTCGACGCCGACGCGATCGAGATCATGAAGTATTGGCTGGCGGCCAAGGCGGTCGAACAGGTCCCCGACGCCGACATCGTCGTCTCCTACGCCGGAGTCAAGGACGGGAAACTCACCTTCCACGTCTCCGGCCTCCGCGAGGAGGAGATCGCGGTGCTGCCCGTCGATCGCTCGACCTACGACAAGACCCTGTCGGACAAGGGGCGGACCATGAGGTCCGAGCCCTTCGACCGCATCTTCGCCGGGCCCTACCGCTCCATCCGCGCCCTGGAAGCCGAGCCCGAGGAGTAGATCCCGCTGACTCGCCCTCCGGCAAGGGCGGGTCAGTCGTGGGACGGGTTCGAGCTGATCTTCTTGATCGCGGCGGACACGGCCTTGGCGACTTCCTTACGGTACGAGCCCTCGTCCATCGCGTGAGCGTACATCGTGCCCAAGAGGGACACCCTGTAGACGGGCTTGAGGGAGTTCAGCGCGAAGGCGGCCATATCGAGCACGCAATCCTGGCAGACGCAGATATTCGGATCGGCCTTCTGAGCGAGCTGCCGCTCGAGCTCGTCGGTCACCATCCTCTCCGCCTCGTTGACCAGCTCGCTGAAATCGTACTCGTCGCGAATACCCATGCTCCGCCTCCCGCGTTCCGGGGAACGCTGCTGACTTCGGATAATAGCCTCAGCCGCCGCGCTTATCAATCGACTCGAAGCGGGTGTATTTCGGGATGAAGGCGACCTCGACCTTCCCGACAGGGCCGTTTCGCTGCTTCGCGATGATGAGGTCTGTCTCCACGACCTCCGAGCGTTCCTCGCGCGTCTTGTTCGACTCGCGCTCCCTGTGCAGGAACAGTATAAGGTCCGCGTCCTGCTCGATCGAACCCGACTCCCGCAGGTCCGCGAGCGTCGGCTGCTTGCCCTCCGCCTCCCGCTTCAGCTGAGAGAGGGCGACGATCGGTATGCGGAGCTCGCGGGCCAGCGCCTTGAGCGACCGCGAGATGCTCGCGATCTGCTCCCAGCGAGGCAGGTCGGCGTTCTCGTGGGTTATCAGCGTGAGGTAGTCCACGAAGATGATCTTAACGTCCTTCTCGGCCTTGAGCCGCCTGGCCATGGTCCTGAGGTCGAGGAGCTTTATGTTCGGCATGTCGACGAGGTAGAGGGGCGCCTCGTAGATCCGGCCCGCGGCCTCCATGAGCGCGTTGAAGTCCGAGGGCTTGATAAGGCCCGACCGGATCTTCTCGCTCGCGATCCGGGCCTCGCTCGCGATGAGGCGCTGCATGATGGCCATGTCCGCCATCTCAAGCGAGAAGAACGCGCAGGACATGTGCTCCCTCACGGCGATGTTGGCGGCCATGGTCATGGCGAGGGCCGTCTTGCCGACCGAGGGGCGCGCGCCGATGATCGCAAGCTCCGAGTCCTGGAAGCCCGAGGTCATCGTATCAAGCTCTGGAAGGCCCGAGGGGACTCCCGTGTAGGCGTTCTTGTTCTTGAACAGCTTCTCGATCGTCTTGATCGTGTCGGGGAGGAGTTCCTTGACGCTCTTGTAGGAGACCGCTTGCCGGTTCTGGCAGATCTCGAAGATCCGCGCCTGCGCCTCGTCGAGTACCACGGCCGACTCGGTCGAGTCGTCATGCGCCCTGGCCCCAATGTCGGCAGAGAGCCTTAAGAGATTTCGTCGTATCGAGGATTCCTGGACGATGCGCGCGTAGTACTCGACGTTCGCCGACGAGGGCGTCACCGACGTGAGGTTCGCGACGTAGCCCGGCCCTCCGGCGCGGTCCAGGGTGCCCAGGAGCCTGAGCTCCTCGGTCAGCGTGATGAGGTCGGCCTTCTGACCCTTCTCGTACAGGGAGATGACGCCGGCGAAGACTTCCCGGTTCGCGTTGACGTAGAAGTCCTCTGGCCTGAGGAAGCGGAGGACGCTCGCTACCGATTCCGGGTCGATGAGCACCGCTCCGAGGCAGGCCTGCTCGGCCTCGGCGTTGTGGGGAGGGACCTTGTCCTTGAGCTGCTCGGGAACCATCGACGGCCTCTCCGTCGTCGCCTTCAGGCGACATAAGACATCGCGCCCGCGACGCGAGGCCGCGGGCGCGACGCCTATGGACTACGAAGTCTAGTATTCATCGAGGCCGGACGGAAGCCCCGGCCTCGCATGGGCCTCAGGCCTCGGGCGCGTCCTGGGCCGGAGCGGACGCCTCGGCCTCCGACTCCTCCCTCTCCTCGTAGCGCCTGCGGCGGGGCCTCGGGGTCTCTTCCCTGGGCGTCTCGGCCTTCACCGCCTGGCCGATGATGACGAGACGCAGCGTCGCCTCTTCCTTCTCGTAGAGGCGGATGAGCACCTTGTAGTTGCCGACGCTCTTGATCGAGTGGCCGGGGACTTCGATCCTCTTGCGCTCGATCTCGACGCCCTTCTTGGCCAGCTCGTCCGCGACGGTATGGCCCGTGACCGCGCCGTAGAGCTTGCCGTTGGCGCCTGCCGGAAGGGTGAGGGAGAGCTCCTCGGCCTCGATCTTCTCCCGCAGGCTCGCCGAGGCGGAGCGCTTCTGCTGCTTCAGCCCGTCGATCTCGGCCTTGCGCTTCTCGAAGAGCGCGACGGTCTTCGCGTTATGCGCGAAGGCGAGGCTGCGGGGGAAGAGGTAGTTACGGGCGTAGCCCGCGGAGACGTCCTTGACGTCGCCGAGCTCGCCGAGATTCGGAACGTCCTGATTCAGAATGATTCTCATGCTCCGACTCCTTTAGGGTTTCGGTAGGGTATCCATGTTTCGGTGATGCCGAGCAGCGCGACCGCGACAGCGACCGCGGTCCCGGCCGTCGGCGTCATAAGGGCGAGGGCGAATGTCGCCGCCATCGCGATCCTGAGCGGCCTCGGCATATTCCAGCGCTTGAGAAGCTGCGTCGCCACGCCGAGGCCCTGCGCCGCATAGGCCATGGCCGCCGCGATCGCGGCGTTCCAGGCGATGGCAGAGAGGGCCTGCGGGACTTTCAGCAGGATGGCCGCCGCGACCGCCGACCACGATGCCAGGAAGATCCAGATCATGGCGTTCGGCAGGCGGAAGTCATCGATGGGGCAGGTCCGCTCTCTCCCGAGGCTGTCGGGCCCCGAGAGGCGGTTCCCGATCCTCCAGCTTCCGCCGAGGATCATGAATATCGAGGCCGCGCAGGAATTGACCATCACGGCCATGAGCTGGCCCGCGAATTCCTTCGCTTCGACGCCTGCGACGGTCGCCGTGGCCTCGTAGCCCTCGACGCCAGTCGCGGGGGACACGGCGGAGAACAGCTTCTCGATGAGCTCAGCCGAGACCAGGTTCCGCTCGATGCCGACCAATACGGCGGCCAACGCGAGGGCGCCGATGGCCGCGGCCGCGATCAGCCGATAGTGCTCCGGCCTGTCGTCCCAGAACCGAGCGTTCATCAGGATCAGGGCGCCGAGCAGCACGACCGGCACGGCGATCCCCGTGACGAGCGCCACGGGATCGAAAAGGCCGGCGCGTCCCATCCACAGGCCGAGCGAGATGGCTATGACAACGGCCGATACTCCCGCCGCCCCTGCTCCGGCCGCCCGCCCCGCCCGCCCGAAGGCGATCTGCGCGGGCACGAGGAATACCGCCGAGAGGAGCAACGATGAGTAGAACAAGCCCGACACGGCGCCCGCCGTCAGAGAGACGACGAGGACAGGGCGCGCCGAGGCTCGAGCCGCCTGATCGGTCATGGCCTTATAGGTCCGTCGCCTTACTTCGCCACGTAGGGCAGGAACGCGAGGGCCCTCGCCCGCTTGATGCCAACGGCGAGGACGCGCTGGTGCTTGGCGCAGGTACCGGTGATGCGGCGGGGAAGGATCTTGCCGCGCTCGGTCACGAAGCGCCGCATGACGTCAATGTCTTTGTAGTCCACCTTAAGCTTCTGCGTGCAGAACTTGCAGACTTTCTTCTTGAAGAAGCCCTTACCCCTGCGAGGACCGCCAGGGCCGCCGCGCTCGTCTCCGTCCTTGCGGGGCTCGGGAGCTCCCTCGCCTTCCTGCCGGCCGGCGTCCTGCCGGGGCGGCCTGGCGTCACTCTGTTCTCTCGTATCGGACATGGTTGTCGCTCCTTAGTATTCGTGATGATGGCTAGAAGGGAATGTCGTCCGTGAAGTCGTCGCGCGGCTGCGCGGCCTCCGGCTCCTGGCGGCCGCTCTGCGCGCCGCTTTGCGAGCCGCCCTGAGGTCGGGACTGTGGCCGGTCGTTGGAGCCGCCCTGGCCGCCCGAGCCCCCCGAGGAGCCCAGGAGCTGTACGGTATTGGCCGTGATGAGAGTCTTGCTCCTCGTCTGGCCGTCCTGCTCCCACCTGTCCTGTCGCATCGAGCCCTCGACCGCGACGAGCTTTCCCTTCGTCAGGTACTGATTGATGGACTCGCCGCCCTTGCCCCAGAAATCGACGTCCCAGAAGCTCGACTCCTCGACCCACTGGTCGCCTTTCTTCCTGCGCGAACTGGTCGCGACGGAGAAGTGGCAGACGGCCTGGCCGGAATTCGTGTACTTGAGCTCCGCGTCCCGCGTGAGCCTGCCTACGACGATGGCAACTGCGAGGTCGCTCATGGCGGGCCGGGCCTCAGGCCTCAGCGTTCACGAAGAGGTACTTGAGGAGGTTCGGATTGAGCTTGAACATCCTCTCTGCGGGCGTGACCTTCTGCGGATCCAGGTTCATCGTGAACAGAACGTAGTGGCCGCGCTCCTTCTTCTTGATAACGTAGGCGAGCTGCCGGTCGCCCATGTCCGTCTCCTTGACGTCGGCCGCGCCCTGCTTAGCGAGCTCGGCTACGACCGACTCCTTCCCCTGGCGGAAGAGCTCTTCCTCCGGGGGAAAGACAGCGACTAACTCATACTGTCTCATGGTTCCTCCCAATGGTCGTTTTCCGCCGTAATGACGGAATGGTCCGCCCCGCCTAAGGGGGCGGCTGGGGTGCCCGCAGTCCGGCTCCGAGAGAGACTCGGTCGGACCTCGGGCGGAAAGACGTCCATATATACCATGATAGGAATCGGCGCATCAAGGCTTTACGCGGAGGCCGCGAAGGTGGAATATAGGCGTAGCGCCATGCCTCAGATGATCCACTACCAGGACGACCTCTTCTTCCTGAGCGTCCAGGTCAAGGGCCTCGACTCCGTGCTTTCGACCGAGGCCGACCCCGAGTACTTCAGGGACCGCGTCGTCGGCGACCTGTCCTTCCTCGACCAGGCATTGAGGACCTTCGGCTCGATGCTCGCCCAGAACGCGCTCCTCATCGACCGTCCCGAGTACCTCAAGCTCCTCGAGCGGACGGTCAGGTCGTTCACGGGCATCCTGGAGAAGCTGCTCGGCTCCGAGTACCCGCGCTCCGACGCTTTCGAGCCCTACGCTCCGCGCCTGCGCGAGGCCCTGGCGTCCCAGCGGGCGCTGATGTCGGAGCTGGACGGGCAGCTATCGTCGTCCCTTTCCGGCGAGGCCGAGACCGACCACGTATCGCAGGACGAGCTCTCGGGACTCCTGCGGGAAGACGATTAGTTGCGGTTTCGCGATTCCCGCGAAACTGCATGGATATAACCGAAGGCCTTAGTCGAGGTAGTCGGCGACGAGGGCCAGGCCGCCCAGCGTCAGGTCCGGGTCCACGGCGTCGAAGACGTCGGTCAGTCCCGCCATGGTCCTGCACAGGCCGCCCGTGGCGATGACGCTCACGTCCCCACCGATTTCCTTCTTCATCAATCCGACGAGGTGCTCGACGAGGCCAACGTAGCCTAGAACGACGCCTGACTGGATCGACAGCTTCGAGTTGGTGCCGATCGCCGACGGAGGCGCTGCCAGCTGCACGAAGGGCAGCTGGGCCGTGTCCCTCGACAGGGCGTTGACGGCCGTTCCAAGCCCCGGGGCTATGGACGCGCCCAGGATCCTCGCGTCGTGGGAGACGCAGGTCATGGTCAGCGCGGTGCCGAAGTCGACGATTATGCAGGCCCCGCCGAAGCGCTTCCAGGCGGCCAGTGCGTCGGCGACGAGGTCGGATCCGATCTCGTGAGGATCGGGCACGAGCTTGAGCGGCAGCCTGGGATAGATCGAGGGTCCCATGGTCGTCAGCCTGGCTCCGAAGAGTCGCTCGCACATGACCTCCATGGGCTCGGTGAGCGAGGGCACGACCGAGCTCAAGACGATCCTCGTCACGCTCCGAGGATCGACGCCCCTGTCGCCGAGTATCGACTTGAAGATCGTCGCATACTCGTCCTCCGTCTTCTTGGGTACCGTATGGATGCGAAGGCTGTGCGCGGGCGCCGGGCTTCTTCCCTCGAAAACCCCCGCGCATATGTTCGTATTGCCGACGTCGATGACCAGCAGCATGGGCCGATGATCCTATCGCTCGGCCCTCTCGTCAATACCCGGACCTTGAACAGGGCGCATCCGGACGGGCATAATGACGGCGGAGGTCACATGCCCGACATCATCGAGCCCAAGGTCCTGAAAGGCTTCCGCGACTTCCTGCCCCAGGAGGAGACCGCGAGGCGCGGCCTCATGGAAGTCCTCGAGCGCGTGTTCAGGGCCTCGGGCTTCGTGCCCATCGATACTCCCGCCCTCGAGTACGCCGAGGTCCTCCTCGGCAAGGGCGGCGGCGAGACCGACAAGCAGACCTACCGCTTCCGGGACAACGGCGACCGGGACGTCGCCCTGCGCTTCGACCTCACCGTCCCCTTCGCGCGCTTCATGGCCGCCCACGCGGACGAGCTCTACCTGCCCTTCCGCCGCTATCACATGGCCAAGGTCTGGCGCGGCGAGAACACCCAACGCGGTCGCTACCGGGAGTTCGTCCAGTGCGACTTCGACATCGTCGGCGTCGACTCGTCCTCCGCTGACGCGGACATTCTCCTCCTCATCGCGGACGCCATCTCCGCGCTGGACGTCGGCGGCTTCTCGATTCGCGTCAACCATCGAGGGATATTCAACCGTTTCCTCGCCTCCTGCGGCGCCGCGGGCTCCTCCGTGGCCGTGCTGCGCCTCGTGGACAAGCTCGAGAAGATCGGGCCCGAGGAGGTCCGCTCCCAGCTCGAGGCGGAAATCGGCCCGGACTCGGCGCGTAAGGTCCTCGAGTTCATCACCGCCGGCGCTGGCGCCGAGGGCGGCTTCGAGGCCACTCTCTCCAAGATGGAAACCCTCGCGGGCGGACCCGCCGAGGACACGAAGCGCCTGCGCGACATCTGGCTCGACGCGCGCGAGGCCGGGATTGCCGGCTCGGTCGTCCTCGATCCGTCGATCACACGCGGGCTCGACTACTATACCGGAGTCGTCTTCGAGACGAGCCTCTCCGCGATGCCCGAGATCGGATCGATCTGCTCCGGGGGCCGCTACGACGAGCTCGCCGGCCTTTATACGAAGAAGAGGCTTCCCGGCGTCGGCGCGTCAATCGGCCTGGACCGGCTCCTCGCCGCGCTCGAGCATCTCGGCGCGTTGAAGGGCGCGCAGGGCTACACACGCGTCCTCGTCCTCGACGTCGAGGAAGGCCTCGAGCCCCGCGGCCACGCGCTCGCCCGCGCCCTCAGGGCCGAGGGGATCGAGACCGAGGTCTACCCGGAGCGTCGCAAGCTGGCCCAGCAGTTCGCGTACGCCGAGCGCAAGGGCATTCCCTTCGCGATCATCGCCGGCCGCGCCGAGGCGGACCGCGGCGTCGTCCAGGTCAAGGACCTCTCCTCGCGCGAGAGCGTCGAGCTGCCGGTCTCGGGCCCTGGCGGGTCCGTCGATGCCGCGCCCATCGCGCGATTCGTTCGGGAACGAACGGCGAAATGAGGACGCGTGCTCCGACGGTCCTCCGCTTCGCGGCCCCGCTTGCGGCCCCGCTTGCGGCCCCGCTTGCGGCGGTTCTAGCCCTCGCCGGGTGCGGCGACGCGCCGCCCTCGATACCGGCCGTGGAATGGCGGATCGAGACTCGCCCCTCGGAGTTGGGCGCTCGCTACGAGAGCCTCTCGGCATTCGCCTCGATTAAGGACGGCGCGGCCGAGGCCGGCATCGAGGAGCTGTGGATCGTCAACGACGCGTCCGCCCTCGCGTGGAAGCTCTCGAGCGATGATTGGATAAAAAAGGACGAGGGCGCGGATGCGTGGATCGGAGGCGCTCCTCTCGCGATGTGCGACTTCTCCCCCCTTCCGCGAGGCGAGTACCGCGCCGTGGCCATCGATCCTGCGGGGCAGCGCGCCGAGAAGGGTTTCGTCGTGTCCGGTGAATTCCCGTCGCGTTCCTCTCCCTCCATCACGGTCAACGCCCAGGGCGCGGCCGTCTCTTCCTCCTGGCCGGAGAACCTCGTCCTGGCCTACGACGGGGCCGGCGACCTCGTGGGCTCGGCCCCAGCGCCCGCCTCGCGGTCGCCGCTCGAATCGATCCTCGGATCGAGCGCGGCCCCGCGCGCCGTCGAGGTGGCTGCCTACGGCTACGATCCAAGCTTCCGCGCGGGCGCGTTCTCACAAAGAGTCGCGGTCAAATGAGCGACGTCCCCGATCGCAGTATCCGCACCTACGTGCTCAGGGCCGGAAGGCTCACCGACGCGCAGAAGCGAGCGCTCGAGGAGCTCGGTCCCCGCTTCTGCGTCCCCTTCGATCCGTCGGCGACGCTCGACGCCGAGGCGGCCTTCGGCAGGCGCGCTCCCTTGGTCGCCGAGATAGGCTTCGGCATGGGCCAGGCGACCTGGAAGATCGCCGAGGCCAATCCCGACGTCTCGTATCTCGGCATCGAGGTCCATACGCCCGGGGTCGGCAGGCTCCTCTACGAGCTGGGCTCGCGCGGTATCGAGAACGTAAGGATCGTCCACTACGACGCGGTCGAGGTCATGGAGCGCATGATCGCTCCCGGCTCCCTCGCCGGCATCCACTTGTTCTACCCCGATCCCTGGCCGAAGAAGCGGCACCACAAGCGCCGGATCGTACGTCCCGGCCTCGCTGAGCTCCTCGCCTCGAGGCTCGAGCCGGGCGGCTATCTATACTTCGTCACCGATATCGAGGACTACGCGCTCTGGTCCCTCGATGTGCTGTCGAGCACGGAAGGCCTTCGCAACCGCTATGAACTCTTCGCGCCCGCCCAGGAGTGGCGCCCGGAGACAAAATTCGAGTCCCACGCGTCGCGGGACGGACGAGGCAGGTGGGAACTGGTCTTCGAGAAGGGGAACCGCGGCCCTTAGCACTAATGAGGACGCGGAGGAGTGATGACGTTTTCTTTGAGTACGCTATCGCCAATCGTCGGAAGCTTATATCTGATTGAGAATCTTACTCTTCTCTATATTTTCCTGACGCCAAAGCGTTCGTTCCTCTTTCAGGCGACGGCATTCGCCGTGCCTACCTTACTAGTCTTGATTGTCGCGTTTCCCCCCTTTAGCCTGAATACCGAACTCTCCATTACTGAAAAGCTTCTCAGAGATTATCTATTAGGATGCCTCTTCCTCATCCCGTGCGTACTGGTATTCAAGGAAACGCTTCATGTCAAAATTTTCATCTTCTTCATGAATTACTCCTTGACTCAATTGATTTACCTCATCTTCATGTACCTGGACCGATTTTTATCTCCCCGAATACCGCACTTCTACGTCATGACGGGTTTACTGCTGGAATTGGCGGCTCTTCCGCTGGTGTACCGCTATATCAGGGCTCCAATAAAGAACATTATCTCGATACTCGATCGGCCATATACGGTTTTCACGCTTTTCCCGCTCCTCTCTTTCGTATTGCTGGCCTTTTACGGTTTGCAAGGCAATTACGTCATATCTAGTTTCATCACGCTGGTACTGTCCACCCTCTTGATATTCATTACGTATTACTTGATCTCGGTCTCGATAACCGCCTCGAGACGCCGTCAGGAACTCGAGGTAATTTCCAATTCGGACAGCCTTACCGGCATTTTCAATCGGCGTCACATGGAACAGAGGATTCAAGAGGAGTTCAAGCGCTATTGCAGGACCAACTTGGGATTCGCCCTGGTATTAATGGACATCGACTTCTTTAAAAGGATCAATGACAAATACGGGCATGACTGCGGCGACGATCTACTGAAAGAAATCGCAAAGGACATCGTTAATCTGGTCAGGGGGAATGACATCGTAGCCCGATGGGGAGGCGAAGAATTCCTTCTTCTACTTCCTGCGACGAACGGAGTGCATGCGGCGAAACTGGCTGAACGCATACGTAAGGCCACAGAGGAGCGCAGATATAGTTACGGCCCGGAATCCATATCCGTGACTTTGACTCTCGGCGTATCGACCGCAAGACCGGAGGAAACGCTTTCCACCATAGTCAAGAGAGCGGATATCGCGCTCTACCGCGGCAAGAACGACGGTCGCAACCGCGTCGTACTGGTTGATGGAATAGAGAATCATGAAGTCTAGCGCGGTACCGATCGGAGCGGCGCGTTCAAAAAACGCGTCCGTTTCGGGACGACGGCGCTACTCGAAGAACGAGCTCAGTTTTCTATAGAGCGCGCTTACCTTCTCGCGATCCTCCGGGCTTGAGTCCTCCGCGAGGTCGTCGACAAGAGACTCGAGGCTCGCCACGCTCTCGTTGATGGCGGTGTTGAAGCCGCGCGAGCAGCGGAACCAGTACGTCCCTTCCCGATCCGTGAAGAGCGCCACGAAGCCCAGCTCGCCGGTCCGGTCCTTCGCCCTCGACACCTGGAGGACGTGGTCGAGGGCGGACATCAGCGCGTCCTGTTCACCGTGGACGTCGAAGTTCCGGTTGCGGGGCCACTCGCGCGCGATGTCCGACTCGACGTCGAGCCAGGCGGCGACTTTCAGTATGAGATCGAGCCTCTCGCCGTCCATGAGCCTATACTTTCCCGCGCTCACGACGCCCTTCATGCCCTTGTAGAGCGACAGGGACTCGAGGTCGATCTCGTCGAGGATCTTACGCAGCCTGGACCATTCGAGCGTTACCGTCTTCCGCTTCTTCTTGTCGGCCGCGATGTCGAAAACTTCCGAGCCGATCTTGATCTTGCTCGTGAAGTCCCGCTCGAGTCTCCTCGAGCCCGCGGACGCCGCCTTCGCCACTTCCTCGGCGCTCGGAGCGGCCTTCCTGCCCGGCTCCCGGCGCTCGGCGTCCGCGCTCGCCCCCGTCCGGGCCGGCGCGCGCCCTACGAGGGACTCGAGCCTGGGCGATATGCGCGCGAGCATGTCGCGACGCAGGGGCGATACCGACATGGCGTACATCCGCGTCGTCCTGACCACCTCGCCGGCGACGAGGTAGGGCGGGTTCTCCTTGTACATGACCGATCCGGGATGTATCTGTATCTTCTCGGCGGTCAGCGACCTGAACAGCCCGCGTTCCTGGCGAACGCAGACGAACTGGATGAGGCCTCGGGAGACGGCGCAGAGGTAATCGTCGGCGCTGCCCCCGCCTGATATCGGGACGCCCAGCGATGAGACGATGAGCTCGAGCTGCTGCTTGATGCGGACGATCTCGAGCATCGTCCGCTCGTCGAGGTAGTTGCGCTCGCACCAGCGCGATCCGTCGCGGGCCGAGTTGAAGGCCGCGAAGATCTTCAGGTACGAGAGGAAGTCCCCTGCCGGGTCGCGGAAGGCGTGGTGCGCCCGTCTCGCCTCCATCTCTTCGCCCGGAGGCAGGACGTAAGGACTCATGGTCGAGAGGAAGCTTGCGGCGATGAGCACCTCGTCGACGACATCCGGGTAGGCCATGACGGCCTCGACGATCATGCGCGAGTGTCGCGGCAGGAGGGGGAATGCGCACATCATCTGCCCGACCTTGGTGAGAGTCCTGTCCGCCTCGAGGGCGCCCAGGAGATTGAGCGCGTCGACCGCGCCCGCGATGCCCGATTTAGAGGGCTGCGAGATGAACTCGAAGCGCTCGAATTCGGTGATCCCGAGCTCCGCCATGCGTAGGACGACTTCGGTCAAGTCGGTGCGATAGATCTCCTCCGTCGTGAAGAGGGGCCGGTTCTCGAAATCCGACCGGGAGTAGAGGCGATAGCAGAAGCCCGGGCGGGTCCGTCCCGCCCTTCCCTTCCGCTGGTTAGCCGAGGCCTTGGATATCGGCGTCTCGATGAGACTGGACGTGAAGGTCTTGGGATTGTAGTAGTTCAGCTTGGCGAGGCCCGAGTCGATGACGCTCGTGATCCCGTCGATGGTCACGCTCGTCTCGGCGATGTTCGTCGAGATGATGACCTTCGTTTTGAAGAGCGGCGCCTTTTCGAAGACGCGCTCCTGCTCGTCCTTGCCCAGGCGGGAGTAGAGCGGGATGATGTGGAGCCTGCCGCCGGCCGGCCCGAAGGCGAGCCGCTTCATGCAGTCCTTGATCGCCTTCTCGCCAGGAAGGAACACGAGGATGTCGCCCTCCCTGCGCTCGGCCAGGATACGCGACACGATCTGCTCGATCTTGGCCTGCACCGCCTCGTCCGCTCCGCCGCGAGAATACGCGGATCGATAGTCCGGCTGGTCGGACTCGCCGAGGGGCGGGTCATACAGCAGGGTGACCGGGTACATCTGCGTCTCGATCTTGACGATCGGGCACTCGCCGAAGTACTCGGAGAAGACCTCGGCGTTAATGGTGGCGGACGAGACTATGACCTTGAACTCCGGCCGCGCCTCGAGCACGCGCTTCAGGAGCCCGAGGATGAAATCTATGTTGAGGCTGCGTTCGTGGGCCTCGTCGACCATGATGACGCCGTACCGCGACAGCGCGGGATCCAGCTTCATCTCCTGGAGGAGGATCCCGTCGGTCATGATCTTGATCTCGGTCCCGTCGCTCGTCCGGTCCTCGAAGCGCATCTTGTAGCCTACGAGTCCCGAGACTTTGACGCCGAGCTGGCGGGCTATGTAGTCCGATACGGAGAGCGCGGCGATGCGCCTCGGCTGGGTAACGCCGATGAGGCCGTTCTTGGAGTACCCGGCCTCGTGGAGGATGATGGGCAGCTGCGTGGTCTTGCCCGATCCGGTCGGGCTCTCCACGACGATGACCTGATGCTCCCTCAAGGCCTCGAGTATGCGTTCTTTCTGCTGGTAGACCGGGAGCTCGCGCGGTTCCATACACCGATTCTAGCGCCTGCGCGGCCCCTTGCGCCAGCGGGGAGGATTCCGACTATATTCTCGGAGTGATAGTCAAGGAAGTCCTCGAGTATTGCGTCATCGTCGCCTCGATCGTAGGCATAGCCGTCGGCTCTCTCCCAGGCCTGCGCATGAATCGCGCGGGCATGGCCCTGGCGGCCGCGGCCGTCCTCCTCGCCATCGGGGCGGTCTCTCCGATCGAGGCCGCCGCGGCCGTGGATATCTCGACGATCGCGCTCCTCCTCGCGATGATGCTGATCGTCGCGAACCTCCGCCTCGCCGGATTCTTCACGGCGGCAGGCGCGCGCATCCTTGCGATCGCGCGGACGCCGCGCCAGCTCCTCGCCCTCGTGATCGCCGCGTCGGGCGTCCTCTCCGCCATTTTCCTGAACGACACGATGTGCCTCATGCTCACGCCCCTCGTCGTGGAAGTGACTCGACGCTCCGGCCGCGATCCCGTGCCCTACCTCATCGGCGTCGCGGTCTCCGCGAACATCGGCTCCTGCGCGACCATCGTCGGCAATCCGCAAAACATGCTGATCGGCGCCCAGAGCGGCATCTCCTTCACGAGCTTCCTGGCGAGCCTCGGCCCGCCCTCGCTCGCCTGCCTGGCCCTCGCGTGGATCGCGGTCGTCCTCGCCTTCCCGCGCGAGTTCTCGGCCGGCCGTTCGCTCGCCGCTGCGCCCTCGGGGCCGAAAGAGCCCGCGGCCTACAAGCCGCTCATGTACAAGAGCTTCGCGGCCTCCCTCCTCATGATCGTCCTCCTCGTCGCGGGGCTCGAGCCGGCCGTCGCCTCGCTCGCCGCGGCGGCCTTGCTCCTGGTCACGCGCCGCGTCAGCCCGGAGCGCGTCTTCGCGGAAGTGGACTTCTCGCTCCTCGTTTTCTTCTCGGGCCTCTTCGTGCTCACGAAGGCTGTCGAGGGGACCGCGGCCTTCGCATTCGCCTTCGAGGCCGCGAAGCCCGTGCTCGGAGGGGTCGGGACCGAACCGATCTGGGCGCTCTCGGGCCTGACCGCGCTTTTCTCGAACCTCATTTCCAATGTCCCGGCAGTTATGCTCGAGCGCCCGCTGATCCCTCTCTTCGTCGATCCCGACAAGGCTTGGAAGGTGCTCGCCCTGTCGAGCACCTTCGCCGGCAACCTCACCCTCCTTGGCTCGGTGGCGAACCTCATCGTCGCCGAGGGCGCTCGGAAGTCGGGCATCAGGCTGTCGTTCGGAAAGTACCTCTGCGTCGGGCTTCCCTTGACGCTGGTCACCCTGGCGATCGGCACGACGTGGCTCGCGCTGTCGTGATGAGCGCTTGAGGATCAGCCGCGGCGTCTCGTCAGCGCTACGACGAAGATCAGGGGATCCTTGGTGCGCGCGACATGGACTCGATAGGATCGGCCCTCGACTCGGCAGTCGAAAGCACTCCCCGACTCGATCCCGCGGGCGATGCCGGCGAGGTCGGGACTCGCGGGAGAGTCGCCGAAGTTCCGGAGATCGGCGCACTGGAATGCGTACTCGGCCAAGGCGAGGGGTTTGTCTTCGATAAGGGATAGTCCGAGATCGTCGACCGCCGCCCCGCTCGCGCCGACGAGCGCGAGGTTCTTCGAGACCAGGAGCACGGCCGTTTCGCTCTTGCCGATAGCGTCTCGGGCCATCGCGGTGAAGTCCGCGTTGATGACGGCGAGCGCGTCCATCTCGTTCCTCGGCCCCGCGTAGATCGGGAAGGCCCGCGCGAGGGTCAGCCGCAGTCTGCCGTCCAGGGTCAACTCGAGCATGGGGGCGTCGGGGTCGCCCCAGGCAGGACTCTTGTCCGGATGCCTCGGATAGTCCATCACATCGAAGATGGATCGCAGGAAGTGGATGTCCACGCCGACGGGATCGAGCTCCAACGCGTCGCGCCAGGGATACTCGAGGCATATCGACTCTTTCGTGTAGATCCCGACGATGCCGGCGCATCGGAGGCCGGCGCGCGCCTCGATCAGGCGCTGTTCAGCAGATTCTATAAGGCACATCACCCGAACCGTGTCCTCGGTGATCGGCGGCTCTCCCGAAACGAAGATCGAGCAGCCGCCGTCATCGTTCGGCTCGTAGTAAGCCCTGCCGCCCGGGTATTCGTGCTTGACGACCGCCCCCGTCGAAAGGTCTGTCGACGGAGCGCCTGCGGTACTGCGATCGCTGTAAAGTGCCTTCAGCTCTCTTCCCAGAGAATCGTTGCGCTTTATGATGTCGGAGAAAGAGGCCTCGAGCGTCCTGGCGATCCTCTCGGCCTCGGCGGCGTCCTTACCTTCCCGGTCGCCCGAGCAGGACGGCAAGCACAGGCCTAGCATCACCAGGGAAAAGAGGAAACATCTTCCGTTGGCGCGATGATACCGAACCGTCAGCATTGGACCGACTATACTTCTCCCCGCGGCACTGGTCAACGAAAGCATTTTCTCGCTTTTCAACGGCATACGGGCGTTGCCAACCCTCATCGCTATGCCGTATCGTATCGCCGTGCCCAGATCCTCTGATCGCCCTTTAAGCGTCTCAGAGCTGACCGCTCTGGTGAAAGAGCTCCTCGAGGGCTCCCTTCCTCCCGTGGTAGTCGAGGGCGAGATCTCTAACTGCCGTCCAGCCAGCTCGGGACACCTGTACTTCACGCTCAAGGACCGAGGCGCGATGCTCCAGGCCGTCATGTTCCGCTACCGGACCCGCGGCCTCGGCTTCGAGCCCGTCGACGGCATGCTCGTCCGCGCTCGCGGCTCCGTCACGGTCTACGCGGCCCGCGGCCAGTACCAGCTCCTCGTCGAGGGCATGGAGCGGGCGGGCACCGGGGACATCCTCGCCATGCTCGAGGAGCGGAAGCGAGCGCTGGCCGCCGAGGGACTCTTCGACGACGAGCGCAAGCGCCCCCTGCCCCGCTTTCCGTCGCGCATCGCGGTCGTCACGTCGCCGACCGGGGCCGCGATACGCGACATCCTCAACGTCCTCGGCCGGCGCAACTCCGGGATGGGCGTCGTGGTCCTGCCCGCGGCCGTCCAGGGCGACGAGGCCGCGGCGCAGATCGCCGCTCAGATCGAGGCCGCCAATCGCCTCGAGCTCGGCGACGTCATCATCGTAGGGCGCGGCGGAGGTTCGATCGAGGACCTTCTGCCCTTCTCGGACGAGGCCGTCGTGCGCGCGATCGCCGCCTCGCGCATCCCGGTCATCAGCGCGGTCGGCCACGAAATCGACTGGACGCTCTCCGACTTCGCCGCCGACCTCCGCGCCCCGACGCCGAGCGCCGCGGCCGAGCTCGTCTCTGAAAGCCGCGAGGCCCTATCCCGCGAGGTCGCGCAGTTCGCGGCCGAGCTCGAGACAGCCGTCCACTCGCGCCTCGACCGCGCTCGGCTCCTCCTCGAGCGCTTCGAGCCCACGGCCGTCGAGGCCCGGCTCCAGCGCGTCCTCATGCCCTCGGCCCGCAGGCTCGACGAGGCGCGCGACGAGCTCGCCGCCGCGATATCGGCCGCCCTCGAGCTACGCTCGCGCCGCCTGGAGATCGCCGCCAGGGAGCTCGAGGCCATGAGCCCGAGGGCCGTCCTAGCCCGCGGATTCGCGGTCGTGCGTCGCGCCGCCGCGCCGGGCGCGAGCGGGCGAGCGCCGGACCAGGGTGCCGCTGTACGCGACTCCTCCGCCCTCGCCTCGGGCGATCGCGTCGAGATAACCTTCTCTCGCGGCGAGGCAGCCGCCGAAGTCCTGGAGGTCCGGAAATGAAGAAATTCGAAGAACGACTCGAGCGTCTCGAGGAGCTCGCCCAGAAGATCAAGGAACCGGACCTGCCGCTCGAAGAGGCGGTCGCCGTGTTCGAGGAGGGCATCAAGCTCTCGAAGGGCCTCGAGCGCGACCTCGACAGAATCCAGGGGAAGGTCGAGGTGCTCCTCGGTACGACCACCGACGAGGACGGCGAGGAGAAGGCCGAACTGGGACTATTCGAAGAAGAGGAGTAAGGCCGGGATGTACGGAACGGCTGAGCTCTTCCTAGCCGAGCAAATACGCGCGCACGAACTCGATGAGCTTCCGGTCCGAGTCGACAAGATCGAGGCCCGCGAGCTCTTCCAGAGCGACCCACGCCGCATCCGCGTGCTCGCGTAGCTCGAGCTTCGCCGAGGTCGGAAATTCGATGAGCCAGGCCGCAAGCGCGCGATCCGTTCCGTTATGGGCGAATCGAGTCTCCCCCAAGAGGCGGCGCGGCCTGGCTTCAACGCCGAATTCCTCATCGAACTCCCGAGAGAGCGCTTCCTCGTCGCTCTCGCCGCGCTCGACCTTCCCTCCGGGGAACTCCCAGAGACCGCCGCAGCTGCCCGAAGGCCCGCGCTTGGCCACGAAGACCTTGCCGCCGCGCACGCAGACTCCGGCTACCGATCGATCCATGCTCACGCGCCCAGGATGCGGGCCGCTTCCTCCGCGATAGCCCCGGCCTCGAACCACCCGCGGCCGGCTCGGGCCGCCCTGCCGGCGAGACCGTGCGAAACGACCGCCGCCTGAGCGGCCGCGAAGGCCTCGGCCGTAGAGGCTTTGCGGCCCGCCGACCTCGCAGCGGCCGAGGCGCGCGACAAAAGCCCGGCGGCAAGCCCGGCGAGCACATCGCCCGATCCGGCCGTGCCGAGACCGCTCTCCATACCGTCCCAGACCGCAAGCTCTCCGGAGGGCGAAGCTATCCACGTAACGTGGGACTTCAAGACGATAACGGCCCCGAACTCGGCGGCCGCTTTCCTGAGGACGCCGCTCGGAGCGCGAAGCGCTTCCTGGGCGGAGACGCCGGTCAGCGACTCGAACTCGCCGGGATGGGGCGTCAGTATCATCGGGCAGGAGGGCCGCGAGCCGGATCCCCGCAGCTCTCTCAGGAGATGGATCGCGTCGGCGTCGATCACGATCGGCCGGCCCTTCTCGAGGAGTGACGCGAGGGCGGCCCTGCGCGATTCGCTCCGGCCCCAGCCTGGACCGACGAGGAGCGCGTCCCAGGCCTCGGCGTCGAAGGCCGCGAAGTCCTCCGGCTCAGGCTTGACCATGACCGCGTCGAGCGCGGGCGCGACGAGGGGAAGTACTTCCTTCGAGGCGAACAGCGCGGAGAGGCCCGAGCCCGCGGCGAGGCATGAACGGGACGCGAGGCAGGCAGCGCCGCTCGTCCCGATCGAGCCGGCGAAGACCGCTGCGCGGCCGCGCGCCCCCTTGTGGGCATGGGCCGCGGAACGAGGCGCGAGTGAGGCGAGGTCTCCGCCGTCCAGGAGCCGCGCATCGGCCTCGACGGGCGAGTCGGCCGGGAAGGGGCCCGGGACCGGGATTATCTCCCCGCACGAGGCGCGGCTCGAAGGGAAATAAAGACAGGCTTTACGCGGCTCGATCGAAAGCGTCCAGGCCGCCCGGGCGACGGCGCCCTTCGCGCCGTCGTCGGTAAGGCCCGAGGGCAGGTCGATCGAGGCGATCGACGCTCCCGACTCGTTCGCCGCGGCCACGAGCGAGGCGAGCGGCTCTCGGAGGGCACCCGAAAGTCCCGTTCCCGACACTCCGTCCAGGATCAGGCTGGCGGAACCGAGCGCCTTACGGCACTCGCCTTCCTGTTTTCCCCACGAGAGGAGCGGAACGCCGAGGGCGCGGAGCGAGGCTGCGAAGATCGAGGCGCTCTCGCCGAGGTCTTCCTTTGCGAGGATGGCGGCGAGAGAGTCCAGGCCCTCGAAGCGTGCGCGCCTCAACATCGCGAGGGCATCGCCCGCGTTACTGCCCGAGCCGCAGATCGCGACGAGCGGACCGTTGCCGCGCGCCGACCGACCGCGCTCGCGCTCCGCGATCGGCGCCAGTGCGTCCCACATCCTGAGCGAGGCGTCCTCCATGAGCACGAGGGCCGGGACCGCCGCGCCCTCGCGCGTCGCCGCGTCGAGCCGAGCGGCCTGGCCGCAGCTCAGGAGGGGCGTCACTTGGCGAGTCCCTGCCCTATGCCGCCGATGATCTTGTCGAAGCGCCACCACACGACGCGTGCCTCGTACCTCGTGCCGAGGAGGGCGCAGAGGATCCCCTCACGCGAGAGGAAGTACGTGTTGAAGAAGAGCTCGTCCGACGCGATATCGATGCTGTAGCGCGTCACGGCGCGCGTGGTGCGATCGAAGGTCGATACCGAGGTCTTGCCTTCGTCGTCGGCGAGTATGAAGAAAAGGGCGTTCCCCGCGGCCCCGAGGAATTCGGGCACCCTGGAGTACCGTATCGGCTGGCCATCCGGTCCGTTCTTGACTGTCGACTCCACCGTCGGAACGAGCCAGCGGTCCGCGTAGGAGCCGTCCCGCAGGCTCATTCGGTATACCCACGAGCTGGCGAATTCGATGCCCGAGCTCGATTTCGTCGTAGGATCAATGGACTCCTTGTAGTAGTCCACTTTAAAGAGGAGGTACCTGCCGTCGTTGTCGGGAACAATCTTGTCGAGGGAGGCGATGAGGCCGTCGCCCTTGTCCGGAAGGGGCAGATCGTCCCGAAGGAGGCGGGCGGAGCCGACGAGCGCGCCCTTCGAATCGAACCAATGGGCAAGCCACGCCGATTGAGTCATCGAGACGACGACGCAGTCGTCCGAAGAGACCGCATAGACTCCGACGACGTAGGGGAACGGCGTCCCCCCGATGCCCTCTTGGCCGAGGTAGTCGATATAGCGTCCGTCCTTGCCGAAGCGCAGGACGACTCGATCGAGGAGCGCGCCTGACTCCTTGTCCTGCGAGCGTCGCTCGGGAGGCAGCCGGTCCTCGACATAGATAGTCTGGTCCGAGGCGACGGCGATCTCTCCGAGAGCCCTGAAGGGATAGGGGACGGCCCTCCGCGCCGCCGAGTCGGCCGCAGAGTCGTTCGCCCCGGCGGCGGCGCGCTTCAGGACGACGGGCTCGGGATTCCTCTCCGCGTTATAAACCATAGAGAGCAGCGAGCCGAAGGAGGAGAGCCTCGATACCTTATAGCCGGCCCCGTTGGCAATGTAGAAGATGCCTTCGCGCATCGCGATGCGCGTCTTTTGAGGGGCCTCTTCGGTGGAGACCTGGAAGAGGTCGATCTGATCCTCGGTCTGGCCGTAGCCGAGGGAGAAGAGCTGCTCGCGCTTGACCGCCACGCTCGGCCTTTCGCCCCGCGCGCAGGAGAAGAGCGTAATGATGACGAGAGCCGCTCCGCAGGCGCGGGCGCTCCATCTCGTGAGCGGTTTCATGGAAGACCCCCGGTCGATGCCGACGCAGGTACTTTGTAGCCTCCGGCGCGGCCGCCTGTCAACGCGCCGTTCCGGCCTTTACACGCGTGCGCAAGGGCGGCTACTCTATGAATGCATGTCGATGCTCCAACGGTATCGGCGGAGCGAGCGCCGCCTCTTCGAAAGGGCCGCAGTAGCGGCGACGCGAATCGCTCGCGGAGCGCGAAGGGCCTGGTCGGCATTCCTCGAGAAGGGCAAGCAGGGGATTTCCGTGCTCATGGTCCCCGCCTCCGAGGCTCAGCCGCGCGGTTTCCGCATTTCCTTCTTCGGAGCCGCGCTCTTCCTGCTGGGAGCCGCCGCGGTCGTTGCCTCGATCTTCCTCTTCTCCAGCCGCTCTTCGAACGCGAAGGCGAGCCTCGCGGACTCGGACGGGCGCTATTCCACCGCCCAGGCAGAGCTCGACGACTTCAGGGATCAGGCGGCCCGGCTGATGGACGTATACGGACGCTTTAATAAAGCGCTCGGGACGGTTGTGGGCGCCCTCCCCCAGTCGACTGCAGGCCAGGCGACCCGCGATTCGATAGAGCGCCTCAACCGAGCCTTCGGCCCCGCCAGGGCGGGAGACGAGGTGGCCCAGATCGCGGCGGTAAAGTCGGCCCTCCAGGAAGCCACGCCGATTATCAAGGAGTACGGCGCCACTCTCGGCAAAATGGGGACCATACAAAGGGGCATACCCTCTATCTGGCCGATCAAGGGCGGCATAGGCCATATCTCGACGGTCTTCGGATACGCGACCAACGACTTCACCGGGCAAAGGTACTTCCACCAGGGGATCGACTGCTCGACCTACCGGACGGGCGATCCCATCGTCGCGACTGCCGACGGCAAGGTAGTGCTCGCGGCCAACGACAGGAGCTACGGCCTGACGATCGTCATTGCCCACGCTCAGGGATTCTCGACCCGCTACGGCCACATGGACCGGATACTCGTCAGGACTGGCCAGTCCGTCAAGCAAGGACAGACGATCGGCATATTGGGGAACACCGGCGTCTCGACCGGGCCTCACGTGCACTACGAGGTCATGATCGGGGACAAGCGGACGAATCCCTTCGATTTCCTCTGGCTCAAGTAGTCCCTGGCCTCTGACAGGCCCGAACAAAACCCGTTGACCCCTCTTCTTCAATATAGGTATTGTTAGGGCCATGAAATTGAATATCCTCACGCTCCTTTTCGGCACAAAGAAGGAGCGCGACGTAAAGGCCCTCTTGCCCCTCCTGCATAAAGTCAATGCGAAGGAATCCTGGGCCGTTTCCCTGAAGCCCGAGGACTTCCCGCGGGAGACCGAGAAACTGAAGGCTCGGTTCGCTGCCGGGGAGACGCTCGACGACATCCTGCCTGAAGCCTTCGCCCTCGTTCGAGAGGCGGCTCGCAGGGTCCTGGGCGAGCGCCCCTTCGACGTCCAGATCCTCGGCGGCCTCGTCCTTCACAAGGGCAAGATCGTCGAGATGAAGACCGGCGAGGGCAAGACTCTATCGTCCGTCAGCGCGGCCTACCTCAATGCCCTTTCCGGCGAGGGCGTCCATATCGTCACGGTCAACGACTACCTCGCCGAGCGCGACTCGCAGTGGATGGGCCAGGTCCACAAGTACCTCGGCCTGACGGTCGGCGTCATCCTCTCGAACATGGACAACGAGAGGCGCCGCAAGGAATACGCCTGCGACATCACCTACGGCACCAACAATGAGTTCGGCTTCGACTACCTCCGCGATAATATGACCTGGACGCCTGACGGGAGAGTCCAGCGCGGGCACAACTACTGCGTCGTCGACGAGATAGACTCGATCCTCATCGACGAGGCGAGGACGCCGCTCATCATTTCGGGCCCCGCGGAGGACGACACCTTCAAGGTTAATGAGGTCAACCGCCTCGCCGCTCAGCTCGTCGAGTGCAAGAAGGATCCGAAAACCGGGGAATATCCGAAAGAGGACGAGGGCGAGGTACTCGAGGGCGACTACAAGATAGACGAGAAGGGCAAGCGCATCTCGTTCACGTCCGACGGCATGAACAAGATCGAGGATCTCCTGCGTAAGCGCGGCCTGATAAAAGGCTCGGTCTTCGACGAGGGCAACTTCGAGTTCATCCATTATTTCACCCAGGCGGTCAAGGCTCAGGTTCTTTTCGAGAAGGACGTCGATTACGTCGTTCAGGAAGGGCTCGTGCAGATCGTCGACGAGTTCACCGGCCGCATTCTTCACGGCAGGCGATACTCTGACGGCCTCCACGAGGCAATCGAGGCGAAGGAGCGAATAAAAATCGCTCGGCGGAACAGGACGCTCGCCACGATAACGTTCCAGAACTACTTCCGTATGTACAATAAAATATCCGGCATGACCGGAACCGCAGACACGGAAGCGCCGGAATTTGCCAAGATCTACAATCTTGACGTCGTTGTCATCCCGACGAACCGAACGGTCGTCCGAAAAGATGAGGATGACCTCGTATTTCTTGATGAATCAGAGAAATACGAAGCGATCTGCGACGAGATTCGAGATGTGCACAAAAAAGGACAGCCCATACTCGTCGGCACCGTCTCCATCGAGAAATCCGAGCGGATATCCGCGCTGCTGACTAAGCGTGGCGTCCGCCATGAGGTTCTCAACGCTAAAAACCACGCCCGCGAGGCATTGATCATTTCCGAGGCCGGCGCGAAAGGCTCGGTGACGATCGCCACGAACATGGCCGGACGCGGCACCGACATCAAGCTCGGCGGCAATCCCGAGTACCGCGCCCGTCGCGCCGCCGGGACCAACGCGACCGAGGAAGAGTACCATCGCGCCCTCGACAAGGAATACCAGACCTGGCGCAAGGATTACGAGGAGGTCCGCTCGCTCGGCGGGCTCTACGTCCTCGGCACCGAGCGCCACGAGAGCCGGCGAATCGACAATCAGCTCCGCGGTCGTTCCGGACGTCAGGGCGATCCTGGGCGCTCTCTGTTCTTCATCTCCCTCGACGACGATCTCATGAGGCTTTTCGGAGGCGCAAACCTGAAGGGACTCATGGGCCGCGTTGGCATGAAGCCCGGCGAACCCATCTACCACCCCCTCCTCAACCGCACGATCGAGAATGCCCAGAAGAAAGTCGAGGAGCGCAACTTCGAGATCCGCAAGCACCTGCTCGAGTACGACGACGTCCTCAACGAGCAGCGCAAGTACATCTACGAGCAGAGGAACGCCATCCTCAAGGACGACGACCTCGCCGCGAGAGTCCACTCCTCGGCAGAGGAGATGACCGAGGGCATCCTCGCCAGCTATAAGGAAGCGGAGCGCTCGTCGACGGCCAAGGCCTTCTCGGGCTTGCAATCTGAACTCAAGGACGCATTCGGCATTCAGCTGCCCTTTAAGTCCGACGCGGCGGAAGCCAAGAGCGAGGACTCCCTGCGGACGCAGATCAATACCCTCCTGGACAAAGATCTGGGCGAGAAGCTCGCCTTCGCAGGTCACGACAACCTGAACCAGTTCATCCGCTTCCAGTACCTCCAGGCCATCGACAACCGCTGGCTCGATCACCTCGAGGGCATGGAGGCCCTGCGCGAGGCCGTGTACCTGCGCACCTACGCGCAGAAGAACCCTCTCGTCGAGTACAAGCTCGAGGGCTTCGATATCTTCGAGAAGATGATCGAGGACATCAGGAGGTCCATCGCGACCCGGCTCTTCCTCGTCCGCATCCAGAGGCCCGAGGAGCGCGCCGCGAGGCCGGTGGTCTCGACGACGACGGCAGCCGCCTCGCACGATCAGGTGGGGCAGTTCGGCGGCGCCGCCGGCGAAACCACGTCGGGCGGAGGATCGGCGGTCGCCCAGGCCTCCAAGCCCGAGGGCGCGACCGTGATCAGGACGGGCCAGAAGGTCGGTCGCAACGATCCCTGCCCCTGCGGCTCCGGCAAGAAGTACAAGCACTGCCATGGTAGGTGATGTCTCTTAATTGGAAGGAGATCGACCTCGTCCTGTCCGAGCTCGACCTGGTCGGGGCGAGGATCGAGCGCATAGTCCAGCCCTCCTTCGATACGATCGCCCTATGCCTGTATAATTCGGGCACTTCGACCGAGCTGCTGATATCGGCCGCCCAAGGGGCGTGCAGGATCCACAGCGCCTCGTCGACGACGCCCAAGCCCTCGCGTCGCCTGCGATTCCAAGAATGCCTCAAGGCGCGGTTGGTCGGGGGCCGGATCGAGTCGATCCGCCAGCTCGGCCAGGAGCGCGTCGTCAGGATCGACATCGCCGTCGAGGGGGGTGTCGCGCCGGCTCGGGACGAGACGATCTACAAGGCGATCGGGCCCGGAGCCAGGAAAACTCAAGCGCGACGCCAGGCCGAGGGCGAGACGGGCGCCTATCGCCTCTACGCGCGGCTGTGGAGCGGGGCTGGCAATGTCATCCTGGTGGGAGAGAACGGCCTCATCGTCGACGTGCTCGCGCGCAGGCCCAAGCGGGGCGAGCTGTCCGGCGAGCCCTTCAGGCTCGAGGAGGAGCTGGCCTCGCGGGGCGGCTCCCCAGGCAAGGATTATGCGATCCGCGACCTGCCCGGCTCAGGCTCGTTCAACGCGCGCGTCGAGGCGGCCTACGCCCGGTCGGGCGGGGAGCTCTCGCTCGAGCGGCTTCTCGAGTCGGCGCGCGAAAGGTTCGGGCGCAGGCGGCGGGCACTCGAGACGCGGGCCGCCGAGCTCGAGGCCCGCGCCGCTGAATTCCGCGACGCGGAGCGGCTGCGGGAGATCGGGGACATCCTCATGGCGAACCAGGGCGAGGCTTATGACGGCATGTTCCTCGGGGTCGAGGACTTTTTCCGAGGCGGCAGGCTCGACATCGAGATCGATCCCCGACTCTCCGTCGTGGAGAACGCGCGCGCGTACTACGAGCGCCACAAGAAGGCACGCTCGGGCCTGGCGGACGTCGAGGCCGAGCTGGAAGTCGCCCGCGCCGCGATGAGGAAGCTGGAGGCGGAGCTCTCCGCCCTCGAGTCGACGGACGATCCCATGCTCGTCGCGCGGGCCTTGGCCAAAGGCGGGACGACGAAGGCGGAAGCCGCGAAGCGCTCCTTCCCGGGCCTCTCGCTCGAGGACTCGGGCTGGACGATCTTGATCGGGAGGTCGGCCAAGGAGAACGACGAGCTCCTGCGCCATTGCGTGCGCGGCTCCGATCTCTGGCTCCATGCGCGTGACTGGGCCGGTTCGTACGTTTTCGTCAGGGCGAGGCCGGGCAAGACGGTGCCCCTCGAGGTCCTCCTGGACGCCGGCATGCTGGCCATCTACTACTCGAAAGGAAGGTCGAACGGCGGCGGCGACCTCTATTACACCTACGTGAAATACCTACGCAGGGCCAAGGACGCGCCGCGCGGCACCGTCCTGCCGACGCAGGAGAAGAATCTCTCCGTGAAGCTCGACGAGGCGCGGCTCAAGGAGCTGCGCGCCCTCATGGGCGGAGAGGGCGCGGACTAGCCGGCAGAAGGAACGGGCGGCTTAGGGCTGCCCGCGACGATCCGCTTTGCCTTGACGATGAGAGCGCCCTTTCGGAAGTCGACGAGGGCCGTGGTCCCGGGCTGCAGCTTGCCGGCGAGTATTTCCGCGGCGACGCAATCCTCTATTTCGGTCTGGATAAGCCGCCTCATGGGCCGCGCCCCGTAGGCGGGATCGTAGCCGCGCTCGGCGAGATGGGCCTTGGCGGCCTCCTTGATCTCGAGCGCCACTCCCCGCTCGGCCAGCCGCCGGGAAAGCTCGGCGACCAGGAGCTCGAGGATCTTGCGGGCCTCGGCCTTATCGAGGGGCTTGAACACGACGATGTCATCGACGCGGTTGACGAACTCCGGATTGAAGCGGCGCTTGAGCTCGGCGAGGGCGGAGCTCTTGATCTCGGAGTAGGAGAGGAGCCGCTCGTCGGGCCTGAATCCAAGGCCGCCGGAGCTGATCTCGCGGGCCCCCGCGTTGCTCGTCATTATAATCACGCTGGTCCGGAACGACACCGCGTGGCCGAGGTTGTCCCGGAGTTCGCCTTCCTCGAGGAGCTGGAGGAGGAGGTTGAATACTTCGGGGTGGGCCTTCTCGATCTCGTCGAAGAGGACGACGCTGTAGGGGCGCCGCCTGACCCGCTCGGTCAGCATTCCGCCCTCCTCGTAGCCGACGTACCCGGGCGGCGAGCCCACGAGGCGGGATGCGTTGTGCCTCTCCATGAAGTCCGACATGTCGATCCTGACGAGGGCGTCCTCGGATCCGAAAAGGTACTCGGCCAGGCTCTTCGCCACGAGCGTCTTGCCCACGCCCGTCGGTCCCAGGAAAATGAATGAGCCTAGGGGCCTGCGGCCGTCCGAGACCCCCGCGCGGGACCGGCGAATGGCTGAGGCGATCGCCCCGATCGCCTCGTCCTGCCCGACGACGCGGCGGTGCAGCTCTTCTTCGAGCTTCAGGAGGCGCTCGGCATCGTTCTCCGCGAGCCGCGCCAGCGGGATGCCGGTGGCCTCCGAGAGGACCTCCCTGACCTCCTCCTCGGTGACGCTCGCGCGCTCGCGGCGACCGGATTCCTCCCACTCGGCCTTGATGGACTCGAGCCTAGCCTTGAGCCTGCGCACCTTGTCGCGGACCTCGGCCGCGCGCTCGTAGTTCTGCGTGGAGACGAGGGCGAGCTTGTCCTCGGTGAGTCGCTTGATCTCGTCCTCGATCTCGTCCAGCTCGGGAGGCCTGGATGGGCTGCCGACCTTCTTGAGCGCGCCGGCCTCGTCGAGGAGGTCGATGGCCTTGTCGGGAAGGAATCGGTCGGCGACGTAACGCCGGGCCAGCTCGACCGCGGCCTCGACGGCGCGCGCGCTGTACGAGACTCCGTGGAAGTCCTCGTAGCGCCCCTTGACGCCCTCGAGTATCTCGATCGTCTCGGCGGGACTCGGCTCCTCGACCAGCACGGACTGGAAGCGGCGCTCGAGGGCCGCGTCCTTCTCGAAGCGCTTTCGGAACTCGTCGAGGGTCGTGGCTCCGATGCACTGGATCTCCCCGCGCGAGAGCGCGGGCTTGAGCATGTTCGAGGCGTCGATCGTGCCCTCGGCGCTCCCGGCGCCAACGACCGTATGGATCTCGTCGATGAACAGGATGATGCCGCCCGCGACGGCGATCTCCTTCATGATCCGCTTTAGGCGCTCCTCGAACTCGCCGCGGTACTTCGTGCCGGCCACCACAGCGGCGAGGTCCAAGGCCAGGATGCGCTTGCGGGCGAGGTCCGGCGGCGTGTCGCCCCTCGCGATCCTCTGCGCGAGGGCCTCAACGATGGCGGTCTTGCCGACGCCGGGCTCGCCGACGAGGACCGGATTGTTCTTAGTCCTGCGAGACAGGATGCGGATGACCCGCCCGATCTCGCGTTCGCGGCCCACCACGGGATCGAGCCTTCCCTCGCGGGCCATGGCCGTGAGATCCCGCGCGAACTCGTCCAGCAGGGGCGTCCTACCGGCCGGCGACGAACCGCGTTGCTCGGGCCGGCCCTCGGTCCTGGCCTCGAGCCTCGGCGCGGCGCGGTCCTTCCGCTCGTCCGCCTGAGGCTCGCGCAGGAGGCGCACGGCCGCGCGCAGCTGCTCATAATAGACGCCGATCCGCGCCAGGTGGCGCTCGAGGACGGAACCCTGCTCCCGCGCCGCGGCCACGACGAAGTGCTCGGTGCCGATATAGTCCGAGCCGGACATGTTCGCCTCTTCGGCCGCGCCCTCAAGGAGGGATCGCGCGCGCCGCGAGAGGGGCAGGTCGCCGACGAGGACGCCCGGCCGTCTCCGCTCGAGGGAGCGGTCGAGCTCGTCGCGGAGCTCAAGGGTATCGATCTTAAGGCTGCGGAGGGCCTTGAAGCCGATGCCCTCCCCTTCCTTGAGGATGGCCAGGAGGATGTGCTCGGGGAGGACCTGGTCGGACTTTGACCTCTTGGCTTCCTCCTGCGCCAGGACGGTGAGCACGCGCTGGGCCCTGTGGGTCAGTCCCTTGAACATCAAGCCTCCTCCTCGGGTCTATACTCGGCGTCCTTTAGGGCGGCCTCGACGATACTCGCGCGGAGGGCGTCCTGCTCCTCGGCCGAGGGAAGCGCGCGCTTTCCGGACGCCAGCCCGAGCGAGCCGGGGCCGAGCGAGACGAGAAGCACCCCTAATGCCGCATGGTCAGGGCCCCTCAGGGAACCGCGAAGCGAGGCCAGCCTGAGCGTCGAGACGAGCGAGGCCGCTTCCTCGGCGCCGAGGAGGCGGCAATAGCGGACGAGGCCGAACGCGCGGCCTTCCGCGTCGAGGAGCGAGTCGCGGCCCCGCTGGGCGAGCTCGGCGCGCGCGCGACGCTCGGCGGAGGCCGCGGCCCGAGCGACTACGCCCAGGGCCGCTGTCGGATCGTCGACGGGAGAGGCCGCGTCGATGAGGATCTCGTAGAGAGAGCCGGCCGAGCCTTCAGACGAAGAGTACAGGCCACGGATGGCGGCGCCTTCGGCCATCAGCGCCTTGAGCAGCCGGTCGAGAAGCCCGGTCGCGGCGAGGGCGGGCAAGTGGGCTACTGCGGAAAGGGAATAGCCTCTCCCGCAATCCGCGACGGAAGAGCAGACCCAGCCTATGCCGGGGCGCGAGGCGAATTCGACCTCGCGTCCGATTAGCTCGACCACGCCTAGCGCCGACTCGAGGGCTCCTTCCGGATCGAGGCCAGGCCTGACCGCACGAGAGCGGAGATGATCGCCCTCGTCGAGGAGGGCGTAGGCGGCGTCGGCCGCGAGGGTCGCGATGACCGCCTCGTCCACGGCGGCGTATTCGCGGGGCACGAGTCCACGCTCCGCGAGCGACCGCCGCTCGCAGGGGCCGAGCTCGGACATAGTCCGTACTCGCCATCCCTCGGAGGCGGAGAACCTATCCGCGAGGGCCGGCTTCGCGGAGGCCGCGGCATTAAGATCGCCCGCCGCGCGGGCGTTCGCTGCGCGAGCGGAGCCCGGGAAGAGGGCGCCTTCTACATCGCGGCATACGCGCGCCGCGGTCCAGAGGATGACATCCGATTCGTTAGCTCCGCCGTCGAAGAGGCTCCTGGCGTCGACGAGGAAGCCAGAAGCGTCCGCGACAGGACGTGTCGGCGCGCCGGCGGGAATCCCGGCGAGCTTGTCGCGTAATGCGGCTGCGGCCTCGTAGTCCTCCGAGGAAAGCGCCTGAGCGAGGCTGCGCTCTAGTTCTGCCGCGGTCGGGCGCGATCGGCCTCGCTCCCGGGACTTCGCGCTCGGACCTTCCGCGGCAGCCTGGACGCGCCTCGGACCGATGGCCCGCACGATCTCCGGGCGGAACGCGTCGGCGCACGAGGCGCAGCCGAGCCTTCCGTCGCGCTTGAAGTCGGATATCTCGAGGCCGCAGACCGGGCAGGCGCGCGAGCGGGCTGACTCAGCTCCGGCCTCTATGCCCTCGCCGATGAGGTCGTCGAGGGACAGCTCGAGCATGCCCTTGCCCGCCGCAATGCCTCGGCTCCGGGCGCAGGCCTCGCAGAGGGCGGAATCGCCCGACGAGCCACCGCCGCTTCGCCTGATGAAGACGACGGCCTCGCGCTCCCGGCACTGACCGCAGATCACGTTTTCGAATATAGTCGAAGGCATAGTAAAAGGCCAGCGATAGGCGCTACTATGTCGCAGGAGTGTGCAGCAGATGAGAGCTTCCCTAGGCGCGCGTCTAGCCATGGCCGTCGCCCTGGCCGCGAACACGGCCTTATTCGCGTTCGGGGCCGATTCGCGGCCCATCGTCGTCGGAGCCTTGAAGGGCCCATCAGGAATAGGCCTCGTATGGCTCTTCGAAGCGCCGCCCTCGGTCCCGGGCGGCGGGACCGCGACTCCAGTCGCGGTCGCGAGCGCCGACCTCATGGTGGCGAAGCTGGTCTCGGGGGAGTACGACGCCGCGGTCCTGCCGATCAACATCGCCGCAAAGCTCTACAATTCCGGGATCGGCATCCGGCTCGCCGCGATCATCGGAGAGGGAATGATCTCGTTCCTGACCTCGGACGCGTCCATCGCGTCCCTCTCCGACTTGAAAGGCGCCACCGTCAACGTGGCCGGCCAGGGCGCGACTCCCGACTATCTCTTCAGGCGGCTCCTCGCCGGCGCGGGCCTCGATCCGGCAAAGGACCTCCGTCTCGAATACGCCCTCCCCTATCCCGAGGCCGCGGCCGCGCTCGCGGCCGGCAAGATTCGCAGCGCCGTCCTTCCCGAGCCCTTCTCGACGATGGCTCGCGCGGCGAACCCGGCCCTGCGATCGCCTCTCGACCTCGGCGCGCTCTGGACCCAGGCCACGGGGCAATCCGGCTATCCGATGACGGCGCTCGTCGTATCCGCCCGCCTGGCATCGGAGCGGCCCGAGGCCGCCGCTGCCATCATCAAGGCCTGCGAGGCCTCGATCAGAAAAGTCGTGGGAAATCCCGAGGAAGCCGGCACGCTCGTCGAACGACACGACCTCGGCTTGAAGGCGGCGATAGCCGCGAAATCCATCCCCCGCGCGGCCTATGTCTTCAAGAGCGCGCGCGAGGCGAGGCCCTCGATCGAAGCGCTCCTGAGCGTCTTCCTCGGGTTCGCCCCCGCCTCGGTCGGCGGGAAACTGCCCGACGACGGCTTCTACTCGGGGCCCTAGCGGGCTGTTGTAATGCCTCGAGGGTTTCAACGGCCTGTCGGCGTCCAGCCCGCCCGCTCGGGAAAGATCGGCGGGAAGTCGCGCTCTCTCATCGCCGCGGCCGTCGTCCTGGGCCTCGTCCTCGCATGGAAGGCGGTCTCCGCCGCGGTCGGGAAGGAGATCATCCTGCCTTCCCCCGAGCGCGTTCTCGCGGAGGCTGCCGTCATCTTTCCCTCGCCTCGCTTCCTGTCGGCGCTCTGGGCGACCTTCCTGCGGGGCATAGCCGCCTTCGGGATATCGGCGGTATTGGGCACGGCAGCGGGCCTCACGGCCGGCGCAAGGCCCGTCCTCGGCGCTGCGCTCGCCCCGATCATGACCGTGATACGAGCGACGCCGGTTCTCGCCCTCGTCCTCATCGCCCTGCTCTGGTTCCCGTCGGGCTTCGTCCCGATCTTCTCCGCCTTCCTTATGGCCTTTCCCGTGATGGCGACGAGCGCCGCAGAGGGCGCGCGCGCCGCGGACGCGCGGCTCCTCGAGATGTCCTCGCTCTTTCGCGTGCCTGGTCGCGAGGTCTTTCTGAGACTGAGGCTGCCAGCGGCCGCTCCCCACCTGATCGCTGGATCGAAGAACGCATTGGGGCTGACATGGAAGGTCGTCGTCGCCGGCGAGATATTGAGCCAGCCGACCCGGGCCCTGGGCACGGGCATGCAGGAATCGCGGGTCCTCCTCGAATCGGCCGGCGTCTTCGCGTGGACCATCGCCGCGATCGCCCTCTGCGGCCTGACGGAGTGGCTCCTCGGTCTGGCGGCGGATAAGGCGGCGTCCAGTGGCCTTTGAGCTCGAGTCCATCCGCGCCTCGTACGATGGGCTCGCGGTACTCGATGGCGTATCGATGACGCTCGCGGCGGGCACTGTGACCGTCGTCCTCGGGCCTTCGGGCTGCGGCAAGACGACCTTGCTCAACGTAGCGGCCGGCCTCAAGGCTCCCGATTCGGGATTCCGCGCGGGATTCGACGGCTGCCGCTTCTCGTACGCCTTCCAGGAAGACCGCCTCCTGCCCTGGCTCAGCGCGCGAGAGAACCTGGCCTACGCGCTCTCCGGAGCGCTCGCGCGAGACGAGGCCCTACGCCGCGTCGATCGTTTTCTCTCGGTCTCCGGTCTCGCTCCTTTCGCTTCCGCCCTTCCTCGCTCCCTTTCCGGCGGCATGCGGCAACGGCTCTCGCTCGCGCGGGCCTTCGCGTACCCCTCCGACGTCCTTCTCCTCGACGAGGCCTTCAAGGCCGTCGACCTGCGCACCAAGATCGATCTCATGGACGCCTTCCTGGACCTGATGCGCGAGGAGCGCCGAACGGTGATATGCGTCACCCACGACGTCGAGGAGGCCGTGTACCTCGCGGACGAGGTCGTCGTCCTTTCCGAGAGGCCCGCTCGCGTCGTCGACGCCTTCGCCGTCGAGGTCCCCCGCTCCGAGCGCTCCCTCGGCTCGTCGGCGACCATGGAGGCCGAAGCCAGGCTCTACAAGCGCGTCCTTGATCGATGAGTCCGCGGCTCAGGGTCGCGCCCTATCGACGCGAGCGCCGATCAGGGCTCTGATGAGTTTAGATGCCGGATATTTGTCTTAGTCAAGTATCGCCTATCTCATCAATAAAAAACCGGCCGCGATGATAGGTGTGGAGATGTACAATACCAACGCGAAGGTAATCAATGTCGATGTCAGTCCACCTGTTGCATTCATACGTGATCCTCCTCGAATGATGGAGACGGTTCTTCAGCGCTGACTGAGGGCCTTTGCTACGGCCGCGCTCAGCTGGGCGTCATTGAACGGCTTCGCCAGGAATCGACCGATCGCGTCGGGCTCGTTCGCTCTTCCCGGATGGCCCGAGATGAAGAGCAGCGCGATGCCGGGCAAGATCGACTGAATTCGCCGCGCGAGGCTGAAGCCGTCCATGAAGGGCATGACCGTGTCGGCGATCAGCAGATCGATGGGCATGCCGTAGCTCTCGGCCATGAGGAGGGCCTCGCCGGCGTTGGCCGCCACGAGGATCCGATGGCCTTTCCGGGATAGGAGCTTCGTCGCCAGGGCCCTCACCTCCTCGTCGTCGTCCACGAAGAGGATCGTGGCGGGACGCGCGAGCTCGCCCGAGCGGATCGGCTCCTCCTCGTCCTCGAGCTCCGCGTGGGACGCCGCCCTCGGGATCCAGACGGTGAAGGTCGAGCCCTTCGCCGGAGCGGAGACGACGCTGATCGTCCCGCCCGACTGCTTGGCGATCCCGTAGGCCGTCGAGAGGCCGAGCCCGGTCCCGAGCTCCTTCGGCTTGGTCGTGAAGAACGGCTCGAAGATCTTGTCGAGCAGCCGCGGCTCGATGCCGAGGCCGGTATCAGTCACCTCGATCGTCACGTAATCGCCCGGGGCGAGGGTATCGATTCCGACCGACAGAGGCGAGGCGAGCCGCCTCGTATCGATGGATATGACGAGGGTGCCGCCCTTCGGCATGGCGTCTCGTGCATTGAGCGCGAGGTTGAGTATTACTTGCTCCATCTGAACGGGGTCCGCCACGACGACGGCCTCGGCGTCGCTGGGCGAGAGCGCGAGCGCGACGTCCTCGGTCAGGAGCCTCCGTAGGAGGCGTTCGGTGTCCCGCGCGAGGCTGTTAAGGTCGAGGGGGCGCGGCGAGAAGGGCTGCCGTCTCGAGAAGGCCAGGAGCTGCCTCGTCAAGTTTGCCGCGCGGCCGGCGGCCTTGCGTATCCCCTCGACATCGTCGCGCGCCGGCCCGCCCGAGTCGATCTCGTCGTCGAGCAGGTTGGAATAGCCCAGGATCGCGGTCAGTATATTATTGAAATCGTGGGCGATGCCGCCCGCGAGCCGGCCCACGGCCTCCATCTTCTGCGCCTGGATGAGCCGCTCCTCGAGCTTGCGGCGCTCGGTCGTGTCGGAAAGCTCGCCCCTCATGCCAACCATCTTCCCGTCCTGGTCGAGGATGGCGGCGGCGTTGGCGAGCACGAGGAGCTCCCGCCCGTCGAAGCCGCGCAAGGCGAGCTCCGCGAGCTCGAAGCGACGGCCGGAGGCCAGGGTATCCCTGAAGGACTCCCAACCCGCCTGATCCGCAAAAAAAACTTCCAGCCGGCCCGGGGCGGCGTCGGGCGAGTCGAGGCCGACGAGCTTCCGGAAGGCAGGGTTGACGTCGATGAGGGTTCCGTCCCCATCGGCGAGGAAGTTGCCCGATATCCCCTCGTTAAAGAGGCTGCGATACCGTTCCTCGCTCTCTCGAAGGCGCTTTTCCATCGCGGCCCTGTAGAGGGCGATCTCGATCGCCGTGCGTAGCTCGCGCTCCTCGAAGGGCTTGAGGATGTACCCGAAGGGCTGCGTTATCTTCGCGCGGGCGACGGTCTCGTCGTCGGCGAAGGCCGTGAGCAGCACGACGGGCGTAAAGTACCTGTCGTGGATCAGCCGGGCGGTCTCGACGCCGTCCAGCTCGCCCCTGATCTTGATGTCCATGAGGATGAGCTCCGGCTGAAGCTCGTCGAAGCGGCGGATGAGCTCCTCTCCCGAAGAGAACATGCCCGCGACGCGGTATCCTGAACGCTCGAGGAAGCTCTTGATATCGAGGGCGACGATGTACTCATCCTCGACGATGGCTATCCCCGGCACGTCGACCTCTATTCCGCGGCCCCGCGGATGCGCGAGAACTCACGCTCGAGCTTCTCGCGGTCTATCGGCTTGACCATGTAGCTCGTCGCGGATCCGCCGTAATACGCCTCTATCACATTCTTCGGGTCCTCGAGCACGGAGGTCATGATAATCTTCGCCTCCTTCGAGGGCTTCACGCCCATGTCGCGCTCGAGGGACCGCATCCGCTTCAGCGCTTCATGCCCGTCCATCTTCGGCATCATTATATCCATAAAGATGAGGTCGTAGGGTCTATTCTCCTCCCATGCCATCTTGAAGGCCTCTATCGACTCCTCGCCGTCCACCACGACATCCACCGCGATATCCGGGTACGACTCGAGGAGCTTCTGCATCATGCGGCGACTGCCGAAGTCGTCCTCGACAACGAGCACTCTCATGACCCCTCCTTGAATCCGGCCTCGCGATCGCGCGAGGCCGACCGCGCCTTCGCGGCGACGTCCATCAGGCCCTCGGCGTCGCCCTTCCTCGCGAGGAGGAGGGCGGCGAACGCGATCCGCGCGCCGTCCCTGTCCCCCGTCTCGGCGAAGGCTTCCTTCACGCTCCTGGACTCGCGCTCGGCCGCGGCGAAGCTTCCTTGAGTCGAGGCCATCTCGAGCACTCCGGCGAGCCGCTCCAGCAGGATCCGCTGTTGACTATGCCCCTCGGCCTCGATAGAGGCGCCGGTGACATGGCCCGCCGCCCCTCGGGAGAGCCCGATGCCGTCCCGCTCCGGCGCGCTCCCGGAGCGGACCTTCGCGGCCCCGCCTTCGGCGAGGGACTTTACGGCCTCGGCTATCCGGTAATCGCGGAGAGGCAGGGGCGTGAAGGAGCAGCCCTTCCTCGACTCGAGCCTCCTCCGAGCGGTCCCGCCTATCCTCGTCGCGACGACGAGCCTCGGGAGCAGTGCCTCGACCGCGCCGTCGGAGGCCGCGGCGGCCGCGCCCTCCTCGACCAGCGTCCAGCGGCCCGAGCCCGCGGCCTCGGCGAGGCTCCCCACGCGATAAGCCTCGGCGCCGAGGCCCTTGAGCGCCAAGGCCGCGTCCTCGTAGCCCACGTCGTCGAAGCCCGCGACCGCGACGCTCTCCCCGGCCAGGGGGGACTCGCCCCTCGAAGCTTTCTCTTCCAAGGCGGCGAACGGCACGCGTATTCGTATCGAGGTGCCGCTCCCCTCGCCGCTCTCGACGAGGATCGAGCCCTCGAGCAGCTCGACTGCCTTCTTCACGATCGCGAGCCCGAGCCCCGTGCCGCCCGCCTTCCTCGTCTTCGTCGGATCGAGCTGGGTGAAGCGATCGAAGGCGCTCTCGATCTTCTCGGCCGGCATTCCGATTCCGGTGTCCGATACCTCGAACTCCACGACGCGCCGGCTCTTTTCGTCGACGTTCGATTCTGCCAGCGTCACGCGCAGGCCGACGCGCCCGGACTCCGTGAACTTGACCGCGTTATCGACAAGGTTAAGGATCGCCTGCTTGACGAGGAAATGGTCCCCGACGAGGGCGTCCGGTATCTCGGGGTCCCTCCTGAAGGAAACGTCGAGCCCCTTGGCGTAGGCTCCCATGGCGATGGCGTCGACGCAGTCGGCCAGCACTGAGTCCAGAGAGAAGGGCGCCGAGACCGCGGAGAGCTTGCCGGCTTCCATCCGCGTAAAATCCAGTATCGAGTCGATCAGGGTCTGAAGCGTCCTCGCGGCGGCGAGGCTCATCGCGAGGTATTCGCGCTGCTCGTCGTCGATCGCCTTCTCCATCGAGAGCTCGGTGAATCCTATCATGCTGTTGAGCGGCGTCTTGAGCTCGTGGCTCACGTTGGCGAGGAACTCGCCCTTAAGCTTGTTCGCGGCCTCGGCGAGGTCCTTCGCCCTCTGCATCGAGAGCTCGTACTCGTGCTTGTACAGGGCCAGCTCGATCGCGATCCGGAGCTCCCGCTCGTGAAAGGGCTTGACGATATAGCCGTAGGGGCTCGTCCGCTTGGCGCGCTCGAGCGTCCGCTCGTCCGTGAAGGCGGTGACGAAGATGACGGGGACCTCGGCGCGCTCCCGCAGTGCCCGGGCCGCCTCGACGCCGTCCTGCCCGCCCCTCAGCTTGATGTCCATCAGGACGAGGTCGGGCGAGAGCGCCAACGTGCGCTCGAGCGCCAGGCTCCCGGTATCGACGACGTCCGCCACGCGGTAGCCCATCGTCTCGAGCCGCATCCGCATGTCGAGGGCGACGATGTTCTCGTCCTCGACTATGAGGATATCCTTGCCGGTCATCGCGTCTCCGACGCGCGTTCCCCCTGAGCGCCGGTCGCCTTGAGGGCCTCGTCCACGTTCAGGACGACGATGAACTCGCCGTTCTTCTGGCCGACGCCGGCGATTATCGCCTCGTCGAGCCGGAACCCGAATTGCGGAGGCCTTTCGACGCCCGTGCTCTCGAGCTCGATGACCTCCCGGACGGCGTCCGCCAGGATGCCTATCGTCAGATCGTCCGAGCCGTAGCGCGCCTGGAGGACGATGACGCGCGAGCCGTCCCCGGAGCCGGTCCGGCCCTCCCCGAAGCGGATCTTGAGATCGGCCACCGGAATCACCGAGCCGCGGAAGTTGATGACGCCCCGCAAGTAGGGCAGCGCCTTCGGCACCCGGGTAATCCTCGCCGTCTCAAGCACGACCTCCACCCTCGAGACGTCCACGGCGAAGCACTGCCCGCCGAGCTCGAAGGCGAGATAGCGGCCGACGGCCGCCCCGAAATCTCCTTGCGCGCTCATTCCACTACTTTCTTCACGATTCCCAGGAGCTTGTCGGAGTTGAAAGGCTTGACGATCCATCCGGTCGCGCCGGCTTCCTTGCCCTCGTTCATCTTCGATCCCTGGGACTCGGTGGTCAGGACCAGGATCGGCGTGAATTTGAACTTCGCGACTTCCCTGGCCTTCTTGATGAAGCCGATCCCGTCGAGGTTCGGCATGTTGACGTCCGTGATGATGAGGTCGAGCGCCTCGATCGAGCCGAGCATGTTCAGGGCTTCCAGGCCGTCCGTCGCCTCGATCGTCTCGTAGCCTTCCTGCTTCAGGATGAACGAGATGCTCTGCCTGATTGCGGCCGAGTCGTCGACGATGAGGATCTTCTTCGGCATTCACATCTCCTTTCGCATTCCGCGCCGGGCCCGGACGACGCCGGCCCCAATCGCCAGATATCTCTAGCCTGCCTCGCGCTATCTCGCGCGTCGCTGGACTTCGTTCGCTATAACGTCGAGCGAGACGACCGCGTCGACCCCCCCGAGCTTAATGGCTTCGTTCGGCATCCCGAAGACCACGCAGCTGTCCTCGTCCTGGGCGATCGTGAAGGCGCCGGCCTCGTGCATCTCCCGCATCCCGCGGGATCCGTCGTCGCCCATACCGGTCATTATTACTCCCACCGCGTTCTTGCCCGCGTACCGGGCCGCCGAGCGGAACAGGACGTCGACGCTCGGGCGATGCCGGCACACGAGGGGCCCTTCCTTGACCTCGACATAGTACCTCGCGCCGGAGCGCTTGAGGAGTGTGTGCCTGTTCCCCGGCGCGATAAGCGCCCGGCCTCTGATGACGGAGTCATTGTCGGACGCTTCCTTGACGTTCAGGCGACATAGGCCGTCGAGCCTCTTCGCGAAGGCCTCGGTGAAGTGCTCAGGCATGTGCTGGACGATGACGATGCCCGGCGCGTCCTCGGGCAGCGCCTCGAGGAAGACTCGGAGGGCCTCGGTCCCTCCGGTCGAGGCACCGACAACGACGACCTTCTCCGTCGTCTCGACGATAGCCTTGTCGGGTTTCGGCAGCATGACGTCGGCCGTGAGTTTCGGCGCCGGCGCGGCGGGCTCGTAGCGCGCCGGCGACTTCTCCAGCTTGCTCCTCGAAAGGTCCGCGGCCTTGACCGCGTCGCAAATCCTCATCTTCGACTCTTCGAGGAACTGCTTCGTCCCCATCTTCGGCTTCTGGATGATCTCGACGGCGCCGTACTCGAGGGCGCGAATCGCGTTGTCGGATCCCGCGTCCGTCTTGCTCGAGCATACCACGACGGGTATCGGATCCTTCTCCATGATGGTCCGAAGGAAAGTGAGTCCGTCCATCCGCGGCATCTCGACATCCGTAATTATCACGTCCGGCCTGTAGTTACTCAGCTTCTGGAGGGCGAAAATCGGGTCCGCCGCGACGGCGGTCACTTCTATCTGGGGATCCGAGTCGAGGATTTCCTTGAGCGTCTGCCTGACGACGGCCGAGTCGTCAACGATCATCACCTTTATGCTCGACGACATCGCGGCCTCCAGGCTAGAGCCTCTCGTAGACCGTCGGGGCGACGCCCTTGAGAGGCATGTCCATCCCGGTCAGCGTCTCGGAGTGGCCCAGGATCAGCCAGCTGCCCGGCCGCAGGCGCGTGCAGAGCTTCCGGAGTATCGCCTCCTGGATCGCGCGCTCGAAGTAGATGATGACGTTCCTGCAGAAGATCACGTCGAAATATCCGTCGACGTCGTACGAGTCGTCCATGAAGTTGATCCGTGCGAAGCTCACTCTCGATCGGATCTCGGGCTTTATCCTCACCAGGCTCCTCGCCTTGTCCTTGCTGCGGAGCATGTACTTCTTCTTGAAGCTCATGGGAACGACGGCGACCTTCTCCTCCTCGTAGATAGCCTCCATCGCCTTGCTGAGCACCTTCGTCGAGAGGTCGCTCGCGAAGATCCTGTACGTGAAGTGGGGATCGATTCCCCGGCGCTCCTCAAGGACCATCGCGATGGTGTAGGGCTCCTCTCCGGTCGAGCATCCCGCGGACCATACGGAGAAGGGCCGCGCGATCCCGGCGCCCTCGCGAGCCTCGGCCTGAGGGACGATCTTGCCTACGAGGTAATCGAAGTGCTCGGCCTCCCGGAAGAAGTCGGTCTTGTTCGTCGTGACCGCGTCGATCATGTTGATCAGCTCCGTCTCGCGGCCTTCATCCGAGAAGACGTAGTCGACGTACTCGCCGTAGCCCGAGAATCCGAAGCTCCGCACCCTTTTTTGCAGCCTCGACTCCAGCATGATCCGCTTGGTATCGGGCATGCGAATGCCGAGCTCGTTCTCGATGAAGCGGGAGAGCTTCTTGAAGTCGGCGTCCGAGAGCACGTCGCGAGCGCCCGCGGCGGGGGCCTTGCCGTCTCCGGCGGCCGTCATGCCGCCCCCGCGGCGCGGTTCGCGCCCTCCCGCTGGACCAGCAGGGACAGCCGATTGATGTCGAGGATGAGAGCCACCGTGCCGTCCCCGAGGATGGTCGCGCCGGAGATGCCCTCGACGTCGCGATAGAGCCTGCCGAGCGGCTTGATGACCGTCTGATTGTCGCCGATCACCTGATCGACCACGAACCCGACACGCGAGTCCTGCGCGGAGGCGATCACCATCTGCTCAATCTCCGGCTCCTCGCTCGCATCGTCTTCTTCCGTCCCGAAGAAGCCCCTGAGCGCGACGTAGGGCACGAACTCGTCCCTGTAGCTGATTATCCGCCGCTCCCCCATCGAGGCTATATCGGCCTTCGGGATCTCGATGATCCCGTCGACCGAGGAGAGCGGGACGACGAAGAACTCGCGCCCGATGCGGACGAGGAGTCCCTCGATAATGGCCAGCGTCAGGGGGATCTTCAAGGTCACGGTCATGCCCTGGCCGGGGGCCGAGTCGATCTGGACATTGCCGCCCAGAGAGTCGATCTCCCGCTTCACGACGTCCATGCCGACGCCGCGGCCCGAGACCGTCGTGACTACCTTGGCCGTCGAGAATCCCGGCTCGAAGATGAGCTGCAGGATCTCCTGCTCGCTCAGCTCCTGATTCGGGGAGATAAGGCCGCGCTGGATCGCCTTCTCGCGTATGGCCTCGCGGTCGAGCCCCTTGCCGTCGTCCGACACCCTGATAAGGACGTAGGCGCCGGAATGGAGGGCGGAGAGCTTTATCGTGCCCGTGCGCGGCTTCCCCGCGGCCTCGCGGCCCTCCGGCTTCTCGATGCCGTGGTCGATCGAGTTGCGGATGATGTGGACGAGCGGATCGCCGAGCTTCTCGATGACCGTCTTGTCCAGCTCGGTCTCCGCGCCCTCGGTAACGAGCTCGCATTCCTTCCCGAGCTCGAGGGAGAGGTCGCGGACCACGCGCCGGAATTTGTTGAACGTGCTCCCGATGGGGAGCATCCTGATGCTCATCGTGTTGTCGCGCAGCTGGGCGATGAGACGCTCGAACTGCTCCGAGATCGACGAGAGCTGCGCGTCTCTCAGCTCGAAAGACGTGCGGGAAAGCCTCGCCTGGAGCGTCACGAGCTCGCCGACGAGGTCGACGAGCGCGTCGAGCTTGTCGCTGGCGACCCGGATCGACCCCACGATCGCCTCGGACTTCTCTTGTATCTTCTTGAGGTGTTCCTGCTCGACGAGGGCCGATTCGATCTCCTGCTTGGAAACGATATGACGTTCCACGAGAACCTCTCCGAGCTTCCTCTGCGTCTTCAACGCTTCCTGGATCGTCTCGGGCGTCGCCGATCCGCGCTCGACGAGAATGTCGCCGAGGCGCTTCGTGCTGGCTCCCGCCGATCCGTCCCCGCCTTCACCAACTTGCTCGATCCTTAGTTCAGCTTGGTCCCCGACGAATATGAACACGTCGCGTATCGCGTTCTCGTCGATCTCTCCGGTGAGCAGGACGTCCCACCAGCAATAGCACGCCTCAGGATCCAGCTCGCTGAGGCGGGGTATGCCCTCGGTATGAGGGAACACGTCCGCCTGGCCGAGGCGCGCGAGCTCCTCGACGAGGCTCAAGACCTTCGTACCGTCCCTGGATATGTCTTTCGACGGCTTGAACTCGATCCTGAACGTGCCCCTCGCCGCTGGTTCGGCCTTCGCTGGCGCCTGCTCCGGCTCCGGGGCAGCGCCGCCTTCCTGGGGAGCGGCCTTCTTCGAGAAGCCCCTGAACCGGTCCAGCAGCGGCCCCGATTCCCCTTGGACCTCGGCCGGCACGGGCTCGTCGAAGTCGAGGAGCCGCCTGATGTGGTCTCGGCCCTTGAGCGCGAGTCCGATGAAGTCCTTCGTGACCGACAGCGTCCCGTTTCTGCAGAGGTCGAGAGCGGTCTCGAACTCGTGCGCGAAGCGCGATACGGAGTCGAAGCCGAACATCGCCGCGGAGCCCTTTATCGTGTGAATGGCCCTGAAGGCCGCGTTGATGAGCTCTCCGTTGAGCGGCTGCGACTCGAGCTCCAGGAAAGTATTCTCCAGGGTGGCGAGGAGCTCGAAGGACTCTTCCTTGAAGGTCGCCTTGAATTGATCCAGCATCTCCGGCTCCTCGGTCCCTAGAATCCCACGAGCGAGGCCTCGAATTCCTCGGCGCGCTCCGGCATGCCGCGGAGGAAGCCACAGGCCGACAGCCGCTGGGCAACGCGCAGGGGGATCGTTCCCTCGAGATGGAGCTGCTTCCCGCCGGCCTTGGCCTCGGCGCGCGCGGCGTAGAGCGCCTGGAGGCAGGCGAGATCCATGTCCTCCGCCGAGGATATGTCGACGATTACGACAGAAGCGGCGGCTAAGGCCTCCGCGAGCGAAGCCTTGATCCCGGCGGCCTTATCGATCGTTAGAGGTCCCTGTAGATTGACGGTTCTCGCAGACTTGCTTCCTTGCATCCGACGAGGCTCCTCGGGTTAACTATAAGGAGCCCCCGTTAAAATGCAAGGCCGTAAAGATACGACAAGCACTTCGCCGCCCGGAGCGAGCACCCTCGGTCGGCGTGTCGCGATTACAGGAAGTCGGGGCTGTCAAGACCGGCAGGGATCTGGATGACGCTCTCCAGGAATCCGGCCTTTCGCTTCTTCACGTACAGCTGCACGTAGGCCAGGCGCTGGTTCTTGTCGATCGAGAATCGTCGGAGCGATATCGGATCGTCCTCAGACAGGCCGGATTCGTCAGCGACGGTCCCCGGCCAGACCCTGGAGATGCTGTAGTTGTCCGATTCGAAGAGGGTCGAGGGCAGGCGGCGGAGCGACATCCCGAAGAGGGCGGGGAACAAGCGGTCCTTGCGGTCCATCTTTACGGCGCTCTCGAAGGGAGCGTAGGGACGCTCGCCGAGGTACCTGAGCACCGAGCTCGTCCCTGCCGGGCCGGCTTTCTCGACGCGAACCAGGCTGCGGGGAACGCGATCGATGAGGATGGCCTGCGCGTCCTGTATAGTAGTCGGTCGTTGTCCGGCGAGAGACAGGAGGCGATCCCCCTCCTCGATGCCCTCGGCGGCCGTCGGATGCCTATAGGTGACCTCGAGCCCCTCGGCTGCCCCTGAGTCGGGACCCTTCTCGGCGAGCGCGACGCCGAGCCAGGCGCGTTTAACTTCCCCGCCCCTGAACAGGTCGGGGAGATCCCTGACGATCCACGACGAAGGGATGGCGAAATTCAGGCCCTGGTATTGGCTCAGTCCAGCGAAGGCGACTCCTATTACCTCGCCCGACTCGTCGACGAGGGGGCCTCCGGAGTTCCCTGGATTGATCGCGACATCGACTTGCAGCGTATCCCCGGACTGCATACCGACGATCCGCCTCCCGACGGCGCTGACGATACCCGACGTCACCGTATCCACGAGGCCGAGCGGAGAGCCGAAGGCGACGATCTTCTGGCCGGGCTCGAGCGCCTTCCCCTCGGAGAACGTGAACACGTACTTGGGCTTCACGTCGACCTTCAGCAGGGCGAGGTCGAGGAGGCGATCCCATCCGACGACCGTCGCGTGGATGCGGTCGTCGGGCGAGTCGGCGATCCTGATCGTCAACCGGGAGTATCCTTCGTACTCCGGATCCACCTCGCTCGAAATTACGTGGTAGTTCGTGAGCAGGTACCCGCCCGAATCGATGAAGAATCCCGATCCCAGGCTGCGATCGGGCGAGCCGAGCCCCTGCTCGATCTTGATGCCACGATCGACGCGGATCGTGACGACTCCCGATCGCATATCCGAGATCGAGTCGCGCGACGACAATAGAGCGCCGGCGCCCTCGGGCACGGGGAGGCCGCGCGTCGCCAGGGCTTCCGCGAGCCGTTTCGTCGCTCGGCGGTCCTTCGCAGAGACCGCTCTGCCCGCCCATTTCGAGACTTCCGCCCCCTCCCTTCCGGGCGCGCCGGCGCCGCCTTCCCCCAACGCCTCGAGGTACAGTAGGAAAGCCGGGGCGGCCATGCCGCGCGCGAAGAAGGATTCCGCCTCGCGCGCGAGGATATCGGACCGGAGCGCCGGGGCCTTGCCCGCGGACTCCCTCGCCGTCGGCGACAGGAGCGCCGCGAGCCTCTCGTCGCCTGCGACGGCGGCCAGATCGTCGATGCGAGCGATCGCTACGCGAAAGTCTCCCGACTCGGATGCAGCGAGATAGGCGGATTCGATCTGCGCGAGCGCGTCCGTCGCGACTGCCTCGAGATCCGCCTGAGAGGGCCCGCCCTCGTCGGCGACCGGCCTCTCGGCGGATAGGAGCGAGGCGATAGCCTCCAAGGCGCGCGCGGGATCGGAGTCCGCGAGGGAGCGCAGCTCGCCTATCTTAAGCTCGGCGTAGCTGGGAGCGGGCTCGTCGCCCGGCTCGAGGGGCTTGGGCCGCGTGGCGCAACCGGGGAGCGTGAGCGCGGCCAACGTCGCCGCGACGAAGGCCGCAGCCGCGATGAAGAAGGCCGCCCGCCGCGGGTCTTCCGCCTTCGCGCGGCTCAAGGGACGACCTCCGCGAAGGCCATGCCTCCGACGCGTACGAGTCGATACCGCGTGCCCATATGCCTGTAGAACCCCTCGCCCTCGGGAAGGTTACTTCCGACGTCGAAGGGCTTCGGCCCGATCCACGTCACGCTCGGATTCGCGTCGGGAGTGAGGGCCAGCGCCTTGCCGTTCCTGGTCAATCCCGTGACGCGCCCGCCCTTCACGGTCACGGACTCGTCCAGCCGACCGTCGAGTCGCGAGGAGAATTCGCCGCGCGTCGCCCCGTCAGGCAAGGCATATTGGGCCGCGTCGACCGCGCCGTCGCCGTCGTAGTCCCATTCTTTTCGATAAGGGAAGCCGGCCTGCTCGCGATAGTCGAACACGCCGTCGCCGTCGGTATCGACGCGCGCCCAGGCGAGCGTCGCGCCCTGCGCGCCAGGCTCGTACAGGCGCTCCGTCTCGAAGCGTCCGTCCCCGTTCTCGTCGATCCGTTCCACGGACGGCGCGCCGCGCGCGTAGTCCGTGACCGAATACAGGCGGCCGGCGCGATACGCGCGCGAGGCGACCGCGACGCCGCGCTCGAGGGCCGAGACCGAGTAGTCGAGGCCGCGCTCCACGCGCACGCTGAGCGCGCGCGCAGCGCAGGATCGCTCAGCCGGCATCGCCTCGCCGCGCGGCTCCGGAAAATAGACGGCCTCTCGCCCCTCGCCGAGGAAGAGCCGCATCCGCAGCGGCGAGAACGCGAGGGTGCCGGGCCCGAAGGCATAGGTCCTGGACTCGTCTCCCTCGGTGAACCGCGCGGTCCCGAGATCAGGGAAAGTCCCGTACTCCGCCCGCATCGCGATCCCAGCGGCACGAGCCTCCACGGATTTCGGCAAGCCCTCGGCGAAGGCCGCGGTCAGCTCGAAGGACTGGTCCTGATCGGTATCGAGGCTCCACGAAGCGACGAGGCCCCGCTCGACGTCGAAGCGCTCCTCCGCGATCCCGTCCCCGTCCCTATCGGCCTCGACGGTGCCGGACCACGCAGAGGCCGCGGCGGCGACCGCCTTCCTGGCCGCGGATGTCCGCGCGAGCGCCGCGAGAGCGGACAGGTCACCCATGCGGACCGCGAAGGATCCGCCGAGGAGCTCGGCGGTCGCCGCGGCCTCGTCGATGATTCCGTATTCGAGCGCCCTGAGAGTCGCGGCGGCCGACTTCCCTCCCGCGGCCCGGAAAGCCCTCACCGCGTTCTCTCGATCAGTCTTATAGGCCATAAGGGGAGAGGCGAGGACGGGGATTTCGGGATCGGCCTGGGCGTAGCGCCCGACGCGGGCGACTATCAGCTCGCCGACCGCCCTCTCCGCGGCGGATGAAGGCACGCTCCCGACGCGCGATAGAAAGAGCCGGGGGAAGGAAGGATCATCGGGGAAGCGATCGATCGAAACTCGGATCTCATCGATAAACGCGGCCTTCTCGCCTGAGCCGGCGAGCGCCTTCGCACGGACGAGCCTATACGCGGGATAGGTCGCGGCGTCCCGGGACGCGGCCGACGCGGCGGAGAGCGCCTCCTTCCATCGGCGCTCGCGGACGAGGAGCTCGGCCTGCAGCAGAGCCGCATCGCGCTCGGAGTAGCGCGAGAACCCCGATCCCGCGCGCGAGGCGGATAGATCGGTCAACGCGTCGCCGAGGGGACGGCCGTTCTTCGTCCTCGCCAGCGCGCGCAGGTACAGGAGGTCCGAGTCTGCCGGGAGGAGCCCGACTGCCTCGTCGAGGAGGGATTCGGCGGCCGCCCACCTGCCGGCCGAGGAAAGCGATACGGCCTCGTCGGCCCACGCCGAGGAGGGCGATTCGGCCGCGCCTCCCTGCGCCTCCGCGGTCGGCGGGCGTAGCGCGAGCGCCGTCGCGCAGAGCGCCGCCGCCAGGATGATCCGCCTCGGCGGCACCTCTACGCCCTGCCTTCCCTCGCGGGGAAGCCGAGCAGGAGGCGGACGTCCGCGTCCTCGAGGGTCTCGCGGGTAACGAGCGCGTCGGCGAGCTTCTCGAGCTGGTCCCGATGCTCGGTCAGTATGGCTGTCACGCGGGAAAGCGCCAATTCCAGGATCTTCTTGATCGCGTCGTCGATCCGAATGGCCGTATCCTCGGAGTAGTCCTTGTGCTGGGCGATCTCCTTGCCGATGAAGATGGGCTCGTCCTCCTGGCCGTAGGCGACCGGCCCCATTGCGTCGGCCATGCCCCACTCGCAGACCATCTTGCGCGCGAAGTCCGTCGCCTGCCTGATGTCCTGCGCGGTGCCCGTCGTCGTCTCGCCGTAGATGAGCCGCTCGGCGGCGAATCCGCCGTACATGATGGCGACGCGGTCCTCGAGCCAGGACTTCGAGCGCGAGTAGACGTCCTTCTCGGGCAGGGAGAGCGTCAGGCCGAGGGCCCTGCCCCGCGGCACGACCGTTACCTTGTGGAGGGGATCGGCATGCTTCAGGTGGTAGGCAAGGAGGGCGTGGCCGGCCTCGTGGATGGCCGTGGCGCGCTTCTCATCCTCGGTGATGACGAGGCTCGTGCGGGCGACGCCCATGAGGATCTTGTCGCGCGCGTCCTCGAAGTCGTCCATGAAGACGGTCGTCCGGTTCTTGCGTATAGCGAAGAGGGCCGCCTCGTTGACGAGGTTGGCGAGATCGGCGCCGGAGGTGCCGGGCGTCGCGCGCGCGAGCCGCGATACGTCCACCTCGCCGTCTACCGGGATCTTCTTCATATGGATGGCCAGAATGTCCTGACGCTCCTGTACGTCGGGCATCGCGACCACGACCTGACGGTCGAAGCGGCCCGGCCTGAGCAGGGCGGGATCGAGGACGTCGGGTCGGTTCGTCGCGGCCAGGATGATGACGCCGTCCTTGGTGTCGAAGCCATCCATCTCGACGAGCATCTGATTGAGGGTCTGCTCGCGCTCGTCGTGGCCTCCGCCGTATCCGGCGCCGCGCGTCCGCCCGACGGCGTCCAGCTCGTCGATGAAAATGATGCAGGGCGCGCTCTTCCTGCCTTGGTCGAAGAGATCGCGGACCCGGCTGGCGCCGACGCCGACGAACATCTCAACGAAGTCGGAGCCCGACATGTGGAAGAAGGGGACGTTCGCCTCTCCGGCGACCGCCTTCGCGAGGAGGGTCTTGCCGGTGCCTGGCATGCCGACGAGGAGGGCGCCCTTCGGTATCCGCGCACCCATCTTCACGAATTTCTGGGGGTTCTTCAGGTAGTCGACGACCTCGAGGAGCTCGTACTTCGCCTCCTTCTGGCCGGCCACGTCGGAAAAGGTGACTTTCTTCGTGGGCTCCACGTAGCGCTTCGCCTTGCTCTTCCCGAAGCTGAAGGCCTTGTTGTTGCCCTGCACCTGCCTGAGCATGAGCCAGATGATGAAGAACCCGAAGATCCACGGCGCGAAATTGATGAGGACCTGCCAAGGGCTGACTCCGCGGAGGGCGCCGGACACACGGACATTCTTGTCCCGCAGCGACGCGAGCAGGCTCGGATCCTCGTATGGGATCAAGGTTCTGAATTCGACAGGCGCGCCCGCGCCGGACTTGCTCTTGAGCTTGCCGTGGATCTCCGAAGCGTCGAGAATCGTCACCTCGTCCACGTTGCCCTGATCGAGATTCGCGATAAACGAGCTGTACGTGATCTCATCGGCCGCGCTGCGGTCGTTGAAGAGGAAGAGCGCGGAAAATAGTACGCCGAGCGAAAGGAAGAGCGCGAGCGCGGCCTTGCTTCCCTTGGCCGGCCCTTCCGGCCCCGATCCCTGTCGTCGCGGCGGGGGGTTCTGATCGTCGAAATCCATCGGGGCTCAGGCTCCTTTCACGATGACGGAGAATCGGCGCGCGCCATTCCCGAGGGGAATCCGGTCCCCGGACGGGCCTGAGCGGTATCGGTCATTGCCTCCCAGCGGCGAGGCCAGCACGGCGACGATGCCGTCAGGGTCCTCGACGACGGGTATCGATCCGCGCGCTCGGCGCGGCACCGCCCATTCCGAGAAGAGCTCGTCGATGCGCTTTGAGCCGCCCTTCGAGGCGATAGCGTCGCCCGGCCTGCGCGAGCGCACGACGAGCGGGAAGCGGAACGAGTCGGCCCGGATGCCCGATCCCGAAGTCCACGCGGCGCTCACGCGCACGGAGCCCGCGCATATCCTGCAAGGTCCGTCGATCCGTACAAAATACCCGCGGCCCGGGGGAAAATCAAGGCCGAGCAGGACGACTCCCTCCGCGCGCTCCAAGAGCAGCCCTCCCCCGGCGTACGAGGCCTCCTCGCCGCTTCGCAGGGCCTCGAGCGCCGCGAGCGCCAGGCGCCATGGGAAGCGCTCGCGACCGAGGAGCCGCCCGGCGGCGGCGACCAGGGCCCTCGCCGCGACCGCGTCCGGCGCCTCTAGGAAGCCCGAGGCCGCGGTTGCCAGTTTCCCGTCGCCTCTGGGAGAGAATCCCGCGAGCCCTGCGGCGGCCGACAGTGCCGCCTCGTCGAGGGCGGCCGATCGGGCGGTCCGCTCGACCCCCCTCCTCCAGCCGGGGAAAGCCGAGTCGAGGGCCGGGACGACGACCGAGCGGACCCGGTTCCGGAGATAGTCGGTCGACGCGTTGGTCGAATCAGTCGAGTATTCGATCCCGCGGTAGCTTAAGTACTCGATCAGCTCGGCCTTGGCCAGGCCGAGGAAGGGACGGAGGAACGGCCCATTCTCCTCAGGCATCCCGCGCAGGCCGGCCGCGCCGGCGCCGCCGAAGAGGCGCATGAGGACCGTCTCCGCCTGGTCGTCGCGCGTGTGGGCGAGGAGGGTGCGTCCGAGGTCTCGCCTGCGCATCGCCCCGCGGAGCGCCCGGTACCGATAGGCGCGAGCCGCAGCTTCAGTACCGATGCCCCTGGCCTTCGCCGCCTCCTCGACGGCCCCTGGCCGCAGCGCCGCGACGGTCAGCGCGCTGCCGAGTGAGCGGCAGGTGCGGGCACAGAGCTCGCGCTCGGCGGAGAGCTCCTCGTAAGGGCGGATGCCGTGATCGACGTGGATCGCGACGGCGAGCCCCGGGCGAAGCGCGCAGAGCGCCGCGAGCAGGGCCGTCGAGTCCGGCCCTCCGGAGTAGGCTACGCCGACCCGTTCCCCCTCCGCGAGGCCGCGCGCGCGCAGGAAGTCGAGGAGGACGGACTCTACGGGACCACGCGCGCGATTCATTCGATACCTTCCAAGAAAAGAAAAGGAGGGGCCTACCGCCCCTCCTCCTGCCTTCCGGGCGGGCGTCGCCCCCGGATCGCTTTATTTCTTCTTTTCTTCCTTCTTGTCGTCCTTCTTCGCGCCGTCCGCGGGAGCGGCCCCGGCGACAGGTGCGGCTCCGGGCGCGGCGGCCCCGGCGGCAGGCGCGGCGGCCCCGGCAGCGGCCTCTCCGGCGACTGCCTCGGCAGCGGCGGGCGCGGCCTCGACCTCGGCCTTGGCGAACTTGACTACGGCCACGACGAGCTCAGGGCTCGAGAGGACCTTCACGTTCGGCATGACCGGTAGCTCGCGGACATGGATCGAGTGGTTGGCCTGGAGGTTCGAGACGTCGACTTCGATCCCCTCGGGCAGGTGGTCGGGGTCGCACTGGACCTCGATCTCGTGGGCGGGGTTTTCCAGGATGCCGCCCTCGCGGACTCCGACGGGGACGCCGATCAGATGGAGGGGGACGCGCGCGTGGAGGATGCGACCTGAGACGACCTCGAGGAGGTCGACGTGGATGATCCTGTTCGTGAGGGCGTCGCGTTGCCTGGCCTTGACGAAGGCGCGCATCTTCTTGCCGTCGACGTCTATGCCGAGGATCGTGCTCTCGGAGATGCCCGACGCGATCTTGAGGAATTCCTTCTCGTCGAGCAGGACATGGGTCGCGGCCTGCCCGCCGCCGTAGATGACGGCGGGGATATTACCCTGGGCGCGGATCCTGTTGAGCTCGCCCTTGGTCGTCTCCTTCCTGGGAACGGCCTTCAATACTGACTGATTCATGACGAAGTCTCCTTGACCTTGAACGTTATGCGCTGATATTGGGACGGCAGGATTCGAACCTGCGAATGTCGGAGCCAAAGTCCGATGGCTTACCGCTTGCCGACGTCCCAGTACGGTCGCCAGAATCGAGCCCGGCTCATTAATCGAAATCGGCTGCCGTGGCGTCCGTAAGGGGAGCGGTCTCGTAGGCCTCTAGTATCTTCTCCTGTAGCCTGTTTCGGAAATCCGGATGAATCGGGTGGGCGATATCCTTGTACTCGCCGTTTCTCGTCTTCCGGCTCGGCATCGCTATGAAGACGCCGCTCTTCCCTTCGATGATCTTGACGTTATGCACGACGAAGCAATCGTCGAAGGTCACCGTCACGTACGCCTTCAGCTTGCCTTCGGTCGTGACCCTGCGGATGCGGATATCCGTGATCTCCATGGCTACGGCTCTCCTTGGCGTCGCGCGGAGGATGGAAGGTATTCTAAACGAGGGTAGGCAGGCGCGCAAGCGGCGCGGCCAGGAAGGCCTCCTGACCGCCCTTCCCCATCTCGTCTCGTGCGCGCCTCGCGCTTCTCCTATCCTCGAACGCTCCGAAGACCGCGCTCCCCGATCCGCTCATCGCGGCGAAAGAGGCGCCCAAGCCGATGAGCTCGTCGCGCGCCCTGAATATCTCGCGGTGGGCGGTTCCGATCACGGGCTCGAAAGAATTCACGAACGACCATTCCCCCAGGGGGCCTCGATATCGCCTCTCGATCTCCTCGGCGTCGGGATCGGGCTCCGAGGAGTCGTCCGGGCGTTCCCGGTCCAAGAGGCCGTAGGCTTCCGCCGTTCCGACCGAAACACCGGGAAAGACCACGACCAGCTCGTAGTCGGTCCTTGCCGCGATGGGCGCTATCGCTTCCCCTCGGCCTGATACTATCGCAGCCCCGCCTTCCAGGAAGAACGGGACGTCGCTGCCGATCGCGGCGGACGCCTTAGCCATCTCGGCGCGGCCGAGTCCGCCCCGCAAGAGCCTCTCGAGGCCGAGGAGCGTCGCGGCGGCGTCGCTGGAGCCGCCTCCCAGGCCCGCTCCGATAGGAATGCGCTTTTCTACCGAGATAGCCAGCCCTGTCCTCGAGCCGGTCATCTCCCGATAAGCCTCCGCGGCCCGATAGACAGTGGATCGATCGGCTGGACATCCCATTTCCCCGTCGATTTCAATTAAGTCGGGCTCTTTCAAAGATCGGATGACGATTCGATCCGCCAGGGATACGGCCTGGAAGAGACTTAGGATCCCGTGAAAACCGTCTTCTCGGCGGCGATAGACCCTAAGGTGTATATTTATCTTGGCCGGTGCCTCGACGCGGACGCTCTCCGCCATTTGAGGGGGGTATTATACCTATATAAAAGGCCTTGTCAAACCCTGATCGGGTCTCGGTGAAACTTTCTCGAACGCCTTCCAGGCGAAGACGATCCTCGCTTGTTTTTTGAATAATCGTAGTTGACAGACCGACGAATACTCTTTTAGATTTTCGATGGGTACGGGATCGCTTCCTCGCGATCCTGTCATCCGGCGGCGGCTTCGAAAGATATCAGCCCCGCTGTACATCAGGGAGGACTTGAGCATGATCCCCACCTACGGCGATTCCGCGCTGGACGAGGCTCCCGATCTCGCCCTAACGGCCGTAACGGATGGCTTCCCCGCCGCGTCCGCGCCCGCGGGCGCTTTCCTATTCGACGACAACTACGACGACTACGAGGACGACGACTTCGAGGAGGAAGAGGACTACGAGGACGTCGATGAGGACGGCTTCGACAACGCCGACGAGGAATTCGACGATGAGGACGAGGACTTCGACGAGGAAGAGGACGAGGAAGATTTCGAAGAGGAAGAGTCTGAAGAAGACGAAGAAGACTTCGATTACGAGGACGACATAGACTACGACGACTTCGACGAATGAAGCGCTCGAGTCGCCGTCTCGAGGGGGCCGCCGCAGGGCGGCCCCTTGCGTTATCTCAGGGCTTGCGCCGGTAGCGGCGTGCGCTGGCTAGCGATTAGCGCCGGCGGCCGGCTCGAGGGTGGCGCCGCCGGACGTGACGCGCTCGGCGGCGGCCTGGAACCACAGCTTCTCGAGCTCGTAGAAGCCTCGAGCGCGCTCGGTCATCAGGTGGACCACGACGCTTCCCAGGTCGACGAGAAGCCATTCGTCGTCATCGGCCGATGAGCCCTTGCGCGTGCGGTCCATGCCCTGCGTGGCCGCCTCCTCGATCGCGATCCTCTCGAGCCCCCGGAGGTGCACCGAGCTCGTCGCGGTCGCGATGACGAAGAGCTCTGTCCAGCTCGCGAGTGACGCGACGTCGAGGACGACGACGTCCCCGCCCTTGTGATCCGCGAGAGCGACCGCGATCGCCCTGGCCGCCCTAGCGGACGCAGTACCTGCCATTGAAGTCCTTTCCCAGCACGATAGTGAAGTCCGCGGAGTCGTCGGCCTTGACCGGCACTTCCTGGCCGACGTCGGGGCACTTAATGACGCCGGCGATGCTCTTCGCGGCGTCGGCGTTCGCGAATCGGTCGAGCACGCGGGTCGATCCGTAATCGTCGCGATCGGCGTTCCCCACGGACACGACATCGTAGCCGAAGCTCTGGAATATCTCCGCGGCCCTCTTAGCGAGCCCCTGGACGCCGGTACCGTTGAGGATCTCGATCGTGAATATCTTGTCGGCGGGCGACGAGGCGTCCGTGTTCGCCAGCGCGTTCAGCGTCTGCTTCACGATGTCGCGGACGAGCTCGCCGTCATAGTGCGGGAAAAGGAGCCGCGAGCCGTCGACGTCGCGGTATGTCCCCGTGATCCTCTGGAGCACAAGCCTGTCCGCGTCGAGCTTCGGGAGCTCGGGGATGAGCCGCCGGAGCGAGTCGTCGGAAAGGTCCGTCCTCATGCAGCGCTTGATCGCGGCCAGCGCGGGCGGCCTGGCCATCCAATCCGCCTTCTCGCCCAGGCGCCTGGCCAGGGACTGGAACAGCTTCTGCCTCCTCGAGGCCGCGTCCGCGTCGGACTCCTCGGGATCCCGGTAGAACGCGTACTGGGCGGCCTTGGTCCCGTCGAGGAGGTTCGCGCCCGGGGGCAGCAGGGCGGACGGCGGGCCGGACGAGACGACGGGCGCGGGCACGAAGAGCTCGATGCCCTCGAGCAGGTCGACGAGCGAGGCGAGGCCGCGCTCGTCGAGGACGATCCAGAAATGGATCTCCGCGGAGATGAGCTCGGATATCTCGTGGATGTAGGGCTTCGGACGCCGCTTGTCGTAGAGCGCATCTATCCGGTCGACCCGGTTGAGCGACTTGATAATGAGTCCGGTCTCGCCGGGCACGTCGAGCAACGCGCCCCTGCCGTTGGCCGGGTAGAACATGAAAACCTGCGTAGACACCGGCTTGCCCTCGCGCTCGATCACGAAGCCGATATTGATGATGCGGTCCGACCTCATCGCCTGATCCACGGCGTCCGACCTCATCGAAAGGAATAAGAGCACCAGCGTGACGACGAGCACCGCGACGATGACGATGAGGAGGATCGAGCTCTTGTCCAGGGATAGTCGCTTCATCTCGGGGAGTCTCCGTCGGCGAGCGAATTGTAGAGGACGAAGGTCTCGGGCGCAACGGCCTTGCCCCTCGACTCGAGCCATACGACATTGTTCCGGATTATCGCGGCGAGCATGCCCGCGAGCGGCAGGTCGAGGCACTCGCGCCGGAAGGTCTCGTCGTAGCACTCCCTGCCCGGCTCGAGCTTGTCCGCGCAGTAGACCGCGACGGCGAGCTCTCCCATGCCGACCCGCCCTACGGTATGGAAGGCGACGGCCTCGAGCAGGCCCTCGTCGCAGACGCCGTAGTCCCTCGCGAGGACCACGGCGGCGGCGGGGCCGTGTAATATCTTCTCCGCGATGACGGGCGATGCGACGATCTCCTCGGGATAGAGCGCGGCGAGGGCGCGCTGCTCATCGCGCGGCAGCTCCTTGCACATGTCGTGGGCGATGCCCGCCGCCCTGCCCCGTTCGGGATCGATACCCCGACGCTCGCAGATCTCGGCGGCGAACTGGGCGGTCCTCCGCGAGTGGGCCGCGCGCTTCGCGGAGAGGATCGCGTCGAGCCGCCCGTCGACGGCCTCGAAGAGTCCGGCGGGCGTGGGCCAGCGCCCGAAGCCTTCGTCATGCCCCATACAGGCTGTTCCTTACGATGTAGTCGTAGACTCGCGGATCGAGGAGGCGGCGGAAGGCACGGCCCGACGCGATGCGCTCGCGGACGCCGCTGCTGGAGACCTGCACGAGCGCGTTATCCGCCCTCAGGTGGGGGTAGGGCAGCTCCGCGCGCTCCGCCCCCGCCCGGCGCGCGAGTATGAGGTCCGCGACAGCCAGGATGCCCTCCGGGTCGCGCCAGGAGGCGAAGCCCGCGGCCAGGTCGTCGCCGAGGATCAACCCGGGCTTTCCCTCGGGCCTATAGCGTGCGACGACCTCGCGCAGCGTATCGACGGTATACGAAAGGCCGCCGCGCCTCATCTCGCAGTCGTCGACGGCGAATGTCGGATCACCCTCGACCGCCAGGGCCAGCATCGCGAGCCTGTGCTCCGGGCCGGGATCGTCGACGAGGTTCTTGTGCGGAGGCCGGAACGAAGGCACGAGGAGGGCGAGGTCGTAGCTGAACTGCGAGCGGACTTCCTCGGCCATGACGAGGTGGCCGACGTGGACGGGATTGAAGCTCCCGCCGAGCATGACGATCCTCATCGGGCGTCCTCGGGGGGCTCTCCGGAAGTCCCGGGCTCGTCGCCGTCATCGAGGCCGAAGAGGTCATCGTCATCATACCCGCCTGCATCTTCTTCGGCGGCAGCTTCGGTCGAGGCCACGAGCTTGAACAGCGCCTCGCGCAGGTCGTCGAGGCCCTCGCCCGAGAATACCGAGATCCCGTAGACTTCCTCTTCGGGATGTGCGGCCTTGAACGCGTCGATGCGCCCTGCCGCCTCTTCGAGGTCGAGCTTGGTACCGATCAATATGCGCCGCTTCGAGGCCAGGGCGGGGGCGTATGACCCGAGCTCGCCCATGAGGACGTCGTAGGCTCCTTCCCAGTTGTCGTCGGAGAGATCCACGAGGAAGGCGAGAGCGCTCGTCCTCGATACGTGCCGGAGGAAACGGAGCCCGAGCCCCGCGCCGTCGTGGGCGCCCTCGATGATTCCCGGTATGTCCGCGAGGACTATGTCCCGCTCGTGGATATTCAGCATTCCAAGGTTGGGGATCTTGGTCGTGAAGGGATAGGGCGCGATCTTGGGCCGCGCGTTCGTAAAGCGGTCCAGGAGCGAGGACTTCCCCGCATTCGGCAGGCCGACGAGGCCGATGTCCGCGATCAACCTGAGCTCGATCTTGAGGTGTACGATCTTGGCGGGCTGCCCCGGCTGAAACTGCCGCGGGGCCTGGTTGACCGAGGACTTGAAATGCGTGTTCCCCCAGCCGCCGTTGCCGCCCTTCAGGAAAAGCCAGCGCTCGCCGTCCTTGCCGCGCCCGAAATCCTTGAGCGTTTCGCCCGTCTCCGCGTCTCGGACGATCGTGCCGGGCGGGACGAGTATGACGGCGTCGGCGCCGTCGCGACCGTGCATGTTCTTGCCCATGCCCTGTTGGCCGCTCTCGGCCTTGAATGTCTGCTGGTAGCGGAGCTGCGCGAGCGTCCTGAGGTTCCTGCGGACCTCGAAGACGACGTCGCCGCCCCTGCCGCCGTCTCCTCCCGCGGGTCCGCCCATGGGAACGTACTTCTCGCGGCGGAACGCGACGCAACCGTCCCCTCCCTTGCCGGAGGAAACTATGATGGTGGCTTCGTCGGCGAACTTGATCAATTCTGCACGCTCCCGAGCGGCTCGGGGTCCCGCCGGGGGGGAACCTGGGCCAAAACGCGGAAAGCCGCCCCGGCGCCTCGCCCGGAGCGGCTTCCGATCGCCCGCCTCGCGTCCCGCGCCATGGCGCGGGAAGAGCCGCGGTCGACTAGTTCGAGGAGGCCGCCTCTACGCTGGCGTACTTGCGGCCGCGGAATTCCTTGAAGCACACTTTGCCGTCCACGAGGGCGTACAAGGTATCGTCCTTACCAAGCCCGACGTTCTCGCCGGGATGGATCTTGGTACCGCGCTGGCGGACGATGATCGAGCCCGCCTTAATCACTTCGTTTCCGTATGCCTTCACGCCGAGGCGCTGGGGGTTCGAATCGCGGCCGTTAACGCCTTTGTGTGCCATATCTCATCCCTCCGAATCTCGTTCTATAGTAACGGCAACCGCGTCGGGATACTCCCGAGCCAGATCGCCCAATCCCGTCTCAAAAAAAACGGCGATGCCTCTCGCCGTCTCCGTGTCGCGCGCTGGCCTGCGCACGGAAAAACTCAAGGAGCCCGGCTCCCTCGCCTCGCCCTGAAGCTCGATGCCGGCAAGGCCCTCGAGGCTCCGGTACGCCGTGCGCGCGAGGACCGTGAAGGCCGCGCACACGATGTCCGTTCCGCGCCCGCCGCGATCAGCGTGCCCGGAGGCGCTGAACGCGGCGACGGCGCCGTCCGCGTCGAGGGACAACCGGGCCCGTATCACCACGCCCGTCCCTCGATGCCCGTCCCTAGCCCTTGATCTCCTCGATCTTGAGGAGTGTGTACCGCTCGCGATGGCCCTTCGTGCGGCGATAGTCCTTCTTGGGCTTGTACTTGAAGACTATGACCTTGTCGCCCTTGATCTCATCCTGAACGACGGCCTTCACGACGGCGCCCGGCACGTAGGGAGAGCCCACCGTCACCTTGTCGCCGGAGACGAGGAGGACCTTATCCATGGAGAGGGCGGCGCCCTTCTCGGCCTCGATGCGATCTACTCGGAGGACATCGCCTTTCTCGGCGCGATACTGCTTTCCGTTGATTTCTACGACTGCGTACATCTGATTTCCCCTACGCTGCCTATGGTTAGGCTGGCTTTTATACACCGCGACTTACATGACTGTCAATCGGCTCCGCCCACCGGGCGGCAGGGCCTCGGCGCCTTACATGGCTTCGAGGAAGGGCACGCAGATCAGGACGGTAGCAGCCTCGAAGCTGCGTCGGGCCGCCCGCACCAGCTCGAGCCGGCTGGCCGCGAGGTCCGCGTCCTCGTTGTTCAGGACCGGATTATCTCGGTACCAGGTCGAGAAGTCGGCCGCCAGGTCGTGGAGGTATCCGGCCAGGACCGAGGGCTCGAGGGCGGCCGCGGCCGCCGACGCCGCCTCGGGAAGCTCGGCGATTCGCTTCAGGACGGACCAGTCCGCGTCTGACGTGAGCCTGTCGGCGGAGGCCTTACCCTTGACGGCGTTCCCCTCCCCCGCCTCGTGCTTGCGGAGGATCGACGAAGCCCGAGCGCCCATGTATTGGATGTAGGGACCGGTATCGCCGGTGAAGGACAGGGACTGCTTCGGGTCGTAGAGCATGTCTTTGACGGGGCCGGTCTGCAGGAGGAAGTAATGGAGGGCACCGAGGGAGATCTTCTCGGCGACGGCGGCGATGTCGCCTACCGCGTCCTCCCTGCCCTTCTCCTCGATCTCCTTGGCCGCGAGGGCGGCGAGCTCGTCGACGAAGTCGTCGGCGTCGACCACCGTGCCCTCGCGCGTCTTCATGCGGCCCGAGGGCAGGTTCACCATGCCGTAGGCCAGGTGGTGGAGGTCGCTCGCCCATCCGTAGCCGAGTCTCTTTAAAGTCTCGAAGAGGATCTTGAAGTGGTACTGCTGCTCGTTCGCGACGACGTAGATGAGCTCGTCGTAGGGCCAGGCCTCGTGGCGGTGGATGGCCGTCCCGATGTCCTGGGTGATGTACAGGCTTGTCCCGTCCTTGCGGAGGAAGACCTTGCGGTCGAGACCGATGTCCTCGAAGTTCCCCCAGACCGAGCCGTCCTCCTCTTTGTAGAAGACGCCCTTCGCGAGGCCCTGAGCTACGTTCTCGACGCCGAGCTCGTAGGTCTCGCTCTCGAAGTCGTAGAGGTCGAAGGAGACGCCCGTGCGGCCATAGGTGGCCTTGAGGCCCTCCATGACCCAGTCCTTCATCGTCTGCCAGAGCGAGCGGACCGCTGGATCGCCCTTCTCCCAGGCGAGAAGCATATCCTGCGCCTTCTCCTCGGCCTTGGGATCCTCCTCCTTGAGCTTGTTAAAGAGGACGTAATACTTACCGACGAAGTGATCGCCCTTGAGGCCCTCGTCCGCGGGGGTCCGTCCTTCTCCGTAAGCCTGGTAGGCGAGCATGGACTTGCAGATATGGACGCCTCGGTCGTTCGGGTGGTTGATCTTCCTGACCTCGGCCCCGGCGTTCCGGAGGATGCGCGACAGCGACTCGCCGAGGGCGTTGTTGCGCAGATGCCCGAGGTGGAGGGGCTTGTTGGTATTGGGGCTCGAGAATTCGACCATGACCTTCTTGCCGGCCAGGAGAGCGCAGGAGCCCCAGTCGGGCGAGGTCGCGTCGCGCAGGACCTCGCGGGCGACCGCGGCGCGGTTCAGGCGTACGTTGAGGTAGGGTCCCTCGGCCGCGGCCGAGCCCAGCGAAGAAGCCTCGGCGTCGCGCGCGACGATGGAGGCGAGCGCCTGCGCCACCTGCGCTGGTGCGGCCCTGAGGAGCTTGGCATAAGGGAACATCGGGAAGCCGAGATCGCCGAGCTCGGGCTTCGGGGGCCGCTCGAGGATTATACCTTCGGCGGCAGGCAAGGACGCGCTCGCCCCTTTCTCTCGGGCATACGACTCGAGCGCCCTCGCCACGACCCGCTTCCATGCTGACTTGATCTCGACCATGCTTCGCTCCGGAGTAAAGGTAGCAGAGTCTACCGTCCGGACGCCCGACCTATCAAGGATGCTGAGAGGGCGCGGCTTTCGTCGGTGGCAAGCGCTATTCAGCTGCCCGCCAGACTCCTGAGCGCAGCCTCGGCCTCGGCCGGAAGGGAGAGCCTCTTCCGTCTGGACCCGGCGCCCGCCACGAGCTCGATGGCCGACTTCGGCAAGCCGAGCGCCTTGGCGAGGCAGGCTCGAAGCTCTTCGTTGGCCTTGCCCTTCTCGGGCGGCGCGGCGACGCGCACGAGGAGCGCCCCGTCGCGCAGGCCCGCCACCTCGGAGCGTGAGGCCCCCGGCACGGCCTTCACCTCGACGATGAGCCTGCCCGACGAGGGCTTAAGCCAATCTCCTTCCGCCATCGCCGCGCTAGAAGGTCGAAGCCTCTTTAATGGTGAGGCCTCCGGTCTGCTCGATCCACACGGTGAAGGACTCGCCCTTCTTGACCGCCTTGTGGGCCGCGTTGCCGTAGAGGCTCCTGACGATGCCCGCCCCTCGCGCGGCCTCGTCGCCGCGCATCAAGTCCATGAGCTCGCCGAGCCTCCGGTCGAAGGCATCGGGAGCCATGCCGTAGATCTCGCCGCTCTCGCGGCGGTACATGAGCGGGATCCCCTTCTCGTCCGAGACCGACAGCGCGACTCCCTCGGCCTCGGGAACCTGGTCCGAGAAGACCTTGTATGGTATCGCGAGGTTGACCTCGCGGCCCGCCGCGATTTCAGAGTAGTCGAAGTTGCAGACGATCGCGTCGATGTAGAGCTCCTTGCCCGCGAGGTCGACGGCCTGGGTCCTCGCCGGCGAGGTCGCGCCCGGCTTGTCGTAGAAAGAGAGCGTGGCCTTGATACGGCCATCCGCCAGCTCGTCGACGCGCGCCTCGATCGCCTTGTAGCGACGATCCAGGTTGCGCACCGTCGTCGTGAGCTCCGCGATCCGCTGGCGCCCCTCGACGTACTCGTCGATCTTGCGGGTGGCGTCGGCGACGCCGATGAGCATGGCCAGGACCGCGGCGACGCCGACCAGGGCCGGCAAGGCTCCCGCGGCCCTGATGCCCATGCCGCCGAGCTCCCTCAGGGCGATGCCGATGGCCGACCCCGCGCCGAAGTCCTCGCCCGCTGCCTCGGCCATGAGCCGTCCGGACGACAGCGCGCTCCACAGCCTGAGGATCGCGCCGAGCACGAGCGCGGCCGCGAGGACGACGATGCCTGCGCTCGTCGTGAACAGGAACGTCGCCCCGTCAGCGAGGGCGAACATTATCGTCTTGAAGGCATCGGCCTTTCCCATGTCAGTCCTCCATCATTTCAACGCCGCCCTTGACGCGGCATACGACCTTATAGACGACGCCCGATTCCATGCGGGGAAGCGTCGCCGCCTCGTGGACGGCGGAGCCGAATGCCCCCTTCGACGAGGCGGTGGCGGGCTCGCCGGCCGCGGCGCTCTCCCGCGCCGCCTTGAACGCGGACTTGATCGCGGCGCGCTCGGCGGCGCTCCATTCTACTCCGTCCAGGACGCGCGGGAAGCCGTCCGCGTCGTACGCGTCGAAGAGCGTCGTCCCGGAAGCCGGGCTCACCTCGTCGGTGAAGATCCGGTACGGGAAGGCGAGCCACGACGAGTCGGCCGATCCGCCGTCCGCGCCAGACGACGCGAGCGGGACGAGAAGCATGTCGACGTAGAGGGAGCTCCCCTTCAAGGTCTTCTCCGCGACTGCAATCTCGCGGCCGCGGAGGTCGTAGAGCCGTATGCGCGCCTTTACGCTTCCGTCCTCCCTCGAGACTATCATGAACTTGAGGGGGACGCTCTCCGCTTCGAGCCGGCCCGCCAGGTCCTCCAGGCGGGCTATCCTCGCCTTCTGCGCCGAGCTTATGTCCTGTATCCACAAGTAGCCGCCGATCGCGAAGCTGGCCGCGATGATGAGGGCGCCGACGACCGATGCCCGGCGGGGCTGTCTTCCGCTCATTGCCGCCCCGTCAGCCGAAGGAATTCGTCCTCGTCGATCACGGCCGTGCCGTACGAGGCCGCCTTCTGATTCTTCGCGGAACCGGAGGAGGGATCGTTCGTCACGAGGTAGGACAGGCCCTTCGTCACGGACTCCTTGATCGCTCCTCCGAGCGAGCGCACGAGATCCTGCGCCTCGATCCGTTTCATCGAGGAGAGCTCGCCCGTGAAGCAGAAGCTTTTGCCCGCGAGCGGGCCCGTGCCGGTGCTGGCGGCGATGCGCACGGCGCCCGTCGCGAGGAGCTCGTCCATCTCGGGGCCGAGGGCGGCGAGGCCCTCGACGATCGTCCGCGCCGTGATGTCCGCGAGGCCGTCGACCTTCGCGAGCTCCTCGGCGGCCGCGGCGCGCAGCTTCTCGAGGCTATCGAAGCCCGCCTGCACGGCCTTCTCGACGATAAGCTCCCCGATGCCCTCGATGTCGAAGCCCGCCACGAATCGCGAGAGGCTCACCTCGTCCTTGGACGCGAGATTGCGGAGGATTTTGCGGGCCAGCGTCTCGCCCATGCGATCGTACTCGGCGAGCTCGGCGACGCCGAGGCCGTATAGGTCGGCGATCGACTTAACCCGGCCGGAGGCATGGAGCTTCCCGAGGATTACCGAGCCGAAGTCCCGGACGTCGAGGACGGAGAGCCACTTCTCCAGGCGGTGTAGGACTTTCTTGGGACAATCCGGATTGGGGCAATAGAGCCTCGTCCCCTCGTCGACGAGGGCGGTCCCGCAGGAGCAGGTCGCGGGCACCGGGATCTCGGAGGTCTCGGGAGGGTTCTCGACGAGTCCCTCGATCTTAGGGATGATCTCGCCCCGCTTGGTCATGATGACGCGGGAGCCTATCCTGAGCCCCATGCCTCGAATGATGTTCGTGTTGACCAGGTTCGCGCGCTGCACGGTCGTGCCCGCGAGCCGCACGGGGTCGACGATGCCGATGGGAGTGTAGTTGGCGCCGGTCTCGCTCCACTCGATCTCGCGCAGGGTGGAGATAGCCTCCTCGAGCCCGAACTTGAACGCGATCTGCCGCTCGGGGCGCGCGCGCGCCATGTCCGCTTCGTCGATCTCGGTCCCCTTCACGACGAGGCCGTCGATGTCGTAAGGCAGCGAGGGCCTATGGTCCATGACGCGGGCGCGATAGGCGACGACGTCCTCGGGCCTGGCGAAGACTTCCTGCGGCGAAGTCTCGAGGCCCATTCGGACGAGCCAGGCAGTCTTCTGGAGCTCGTCGGCGAAGGGAGGCCGGCCGTCCCCGAGGACGCCCCTCGCGTCGTAGCAGATGACCCTGAGATCCTCGCTCCCGACTCCGTCCTTGCGCTTCATGAGGCCGTTGGCGGCGTTGCGGCAATTAGCCTTGTCCGCGTACTTGCGTCGATGCACGTCGCGCGTCATGACAACCTCGCCACGGATGCCGCCCGTGAAGGCGACGGGCAGCCGGGCCGCGACGCCCGTCATCCTGGACGCGTTGGGGGTGATGTCGTCGCCGACCTGGCCGTCGCCCCGCGTGACCGCGCGGATCAGGGCGCCCTTATCGTACTGGAGCTCGAGGCTGGCGCCGTCGAGCTTGTACTGGACGATGTACTCGGGGTGATGCGTCTTCTCGCACCAGGCGAGGAATTCCTCCGGGCTCGTGGCCTTGTCCTGGCTGCCCATGGGGATGAGGTGGCGGGCCTTCGGCCATCCGTCGGCCGAATCAGCCCCGACGTCGGCCAGGACCTCGCTGTCGGGCGCGATCGAGGAGAGCTCGTCCCACAGCGCGTCGAACTCGGCGTCCGAAATCTCCGGTTGACCGTTGTAATAGAGGGCCTGATGCTTGCGTATCAAGCGCTCGAGCTCCGCGGCGCGGGCATTCCTCTTAGCGGGCATTGCCCGACAATACTACGCGGCGCCGAAGGCCGTGTCAAACCGATGCCTCTCCGTTGACCCTCCCGCGCTTTCCGACGTAGCCTTCGGGCAATGGAATCACGCGGCGGAATTCCCGATAAAAGGCTCGTCCTCATACTGCCCGCGGCCTTCGCGGCCTCGCTCGCCGTCGGCGTCGTCAATCTCGGCATGCTCTTCCTGGTCAAGAGATCCTTCGGCGCCGGGCCCGAGACGATCGGATGGTTCACGGCGCTCTGGTGCGCGACCTACTTCGCCGGCTGCGTCGCGCTCCGCCCCCTGTCGCGCCTCATAGGCGCCACGGCGTCCATGGCCCTCGCCTGCGCGTCGATCGCGGCCCTCCTCGCCATCCACCTCGTCTTCCCATCGCTGGCCTCGGCCTTCGCCTGCTACGGCCTCTACGGCTTCGCCATAGCCCTCTTCTGGCCGCGGGCTATGGGTTGGCTCGCGTCAGGCCTCGAGGGGACCGGCATGACTCGAGCCTACGGCGCGTACAATATAGCGTGGAGCGGCGCTTCCATAATCTCGCCGTATATCGCCGGAGCCCTCTCGGAGTCTTCGGTCACTCTCCCCGTATACGTAGGCCTCTCGATATTCGCCGCGAACGGGATCTTCATCGCGATCGCCTCGAGGAGGATACGCTCACCCTCGATCCGCGTTCCCTGCTCGACGGGCGCATCCTCTTCTCCCGTCGCGGACCGCTCCACTCCGCTGAGGTTCCCGACCTGGATCGGACTCTTCTCGGCCTATGTCTTGTATGCGATCTTCTCGAACATCTTCCCGGTATTCGCCAAGGACGAGCTCTCGTTCAGCGAGTCGACCATCGGGCTCTATCTCCTCGCGCGCGCGACGGCCAGCGCCGTCGGCTTCTGGGCCTTCGGCAGAATGTCGAACTGGCAGTTCAAGCGTAAGCTGATTCCCGCCGCCCTCCTCTGCGCCCTCGCCATCGATCTCTCCTTCGCCTTCTTCGCCAGCGCCCCCTGGCTGCTCGTCGGGATGATCCTGTCCGGATTCGTCATCGCCTGGGCCTATTCGATGTCGATCTTCTACGGGGCCTCCGGCGCGCCGGACCGGGACAAGCGCATGAGCATCCACGAGGCGGTGCTCACGGCCGGTCAGGTGCTCGGCTCCGTCGCCGGAGGGGCGGCATACCAGCGCCTGTCCTGGACTTCGGTCTTCGTCCTGACCGCAGTTATGATGGCCGCCTTCCTCGCCATCCAGGCTGCCTTCCTCAAGAAGCGATGAGGACGAGCGCCGTCGCCGCCCTCGCGGCATTGAGCGCGGCCGCGCTCGCGTCAGCCCTGGCGGGCTGCTCCGCCCGGGGCGGGAGCTACGAGCTCGTCGCCGATCCCTCGCTCATGTCCCGGCTCGAGGGCCTCGTGGCCGCATCGCCCCTGCCCCCCGGCTGGAGCCGCGCCGAAACGGGGATCGCCGCAGACGCTATCGTCGAGCTTTCCGTCGACGGCGGGGCCGGCCTCTCGTCCCGCGCCGGCACGCGGTATCTCGCCGCGGCCGTCCCGATCGCCGACCGTCGCTACTCCGTCGGTCCCGAAGAGGCACGCTCGCTCGGCCTGCAGCCCCTCGAGGCCGTCGAGCCGCCGGAGCGCGCGCTCGCGGTAGACGGCAGATGGCCCGGCGAGTCCGGCTACCCCTTCGTCGAGCGCCTGACTCTCTCGGTCCGTCGATCAAGGTCGCGCAACGCGCCATTCTCGAAGCGATCGCCCCTCGCGGCGTGGCTCGAGGCGGCGGCCGCCGCGGCTGACGTCTCCGACCTGCGGCCCGTCAGGCTCGCGGCCGCGGGGGACTTCCAGGCGGCCCAGCGGCACGGCCGCCTCCTCGCCCAAGGCGAGATCGAGGCGCTGCTCCGAGGCGGCATCGTAGAGCGGATACGGTCCGCGGACGTCGCCGCCGTCAACTTCGAGGGCGTGGCATCCGCCCGGGGCGAGCCCAATCCGCGCAAGCGATTTCATTTCCGCATGCCTCCCGGCACGGGGGAAGCCCTGGCCGCAGCCGGATTCGATGCCGCCCTCCTCGCCAACAACCACGCCTTCGACTTCGGCGAAGAGGCCTTCCTCGATACGTTAGGCGAGCTCGATAGCGCGGGCATCCCGGTCGTCGGCGCCGGCAGGGACGCGGACGGGGCCTCGAAGCCCGCGATCGTCGCGGTCCCATCGGGAGGGAGGCTGCTCTTCATCGGATTCGCGACCTATCCGCTCGAGAGCCTCGGCTTCACGACCGTCGAGGCCGCCGCAGGAGCGGCGAGACCCGGCGTCAACGCCGACGAGGCGAGGACCGTCGCCGCGATCAGAGCCGCGCGGGCGGCCGGCGAGACGGTGGTAGTCCTCGCGCACGGAGGCGCGGAATACGTCGCTCGCCCGAGTGCCGAGGTCCGCGCGCGCTACGCGCGCTTCGCCGACGCGGGCGCCGCGCTCGTCCTGGGCGGCCACCCCCACGTCCTCCAGGGCATCGCATCAAGGGGTCGGTCGCTCATCGCGTATTCGCTCGGGAACTTCCTGTTCACGGGCCTCGAGGAGCCGGCGCTCTCCGTCCCGAGCGCCGTCGTGGAGTTCCTGCTTTACGACGGGACGGCACGCGGCTTCCGGATCCATCCTGTCGTCGTCGGGATCGAATACACCGCGCCGGATCCCGATGTCGCGGGCGCCGAGGCGCGGTTTTCGAGGCTCTGCGCGGCAGCTGCCTCGGGATAATCGGCGCTCGCCCGGGCGTCGAAAAAATGAAGGCCCGCGCTCGGCGGGCCTTCAAGCGACGAACTGCGACCTATGCTACGTTCCCTGCTTCACGAACGCGTCCTTGTAGCCCATCGAGCGAATCCTGAGGAGGGCCAGCCCGCTCTCGTCGCGCGCTATGGGTCCGATGTAGAGGCGGTAGGCCGAGGCGCCGGCCTTGGTCGAGATCCGCTCGATGGCCACGGGATAGTTCGGCCTGAGGCCCGCGGTGGCGGAGAGCAGGGCGTCGTTGGTCCCGTAGACTCCTATCTGAATGTAGTACGAGCCCTTGGCGAGACCTTTGATCACGGGCAGCGAGGCCGGAGGCTCCGCGATGCCGCCCGTGCTCTTGATCGTGGCGACGGCGGTTGGCGCCGTCGGCGCGGCCGCGGGAGCGGTCGGAGCTTCCGGCTGCGCAGACGCCGCGGCAGGCGGCCTGGGGAGGGCCGGCTCCAGGGCGACGACGGTCTCGCCGGCGGACGGAGGCGCGGTCGGCCTATCGGCGGAAAGACTCTCGCTCGGAGATGGCGCAGTCGGAGAGGCGAGCGCCACATCCGGCGACGTCGCCCTTGTCGGCTTCCCCGCGGCGAAGGCTCCAGTCGAAGGCTCGGTCTCGGGGCTCGGCTCGGCGAGTTCGGCGACCGCGATCGACGGCGCCGCCGGCACGGGGCGCTCGGCCGCGATCGCGGTCGGCGCCGATCCCGTCTCGCGGGGCGTGCGGACGCCCGGCTCCATCGCGACCTCGATCTTCGATTCGGTCTTGCCGGGCTTCGAAGCCGCGAGGCTCTCGGCGGGCGCGGGAACTTCCGGATCCGCCATTTCGGCGACAGTCTGCTCGCCAGGAACAGGTCTCGTCCCGCCGATTGCTACGACGCCGGTCTGCGCGGGCTCCTTTGGCGCCACAGGCTCGCCGAGGGCGACTTCCGCGGGCTCGGCGGCAGCGACCGTAGCGGGCCGCGCAGTCCCGATAGCCTCGGCCGGCGCGGGCGCCTCGGCTTCAGCGAGCTCGATGCCGGACTCGAGTCCGCTCGAGGCCGGCTTCTGGACGTAGACTTCCTCCGGCAGGCCCGGCATCTCGGCCTCGGCCATCTCGCCTAATTCTACGGGCGCAGCTTCGCCGGCCGAGGAAGGCTTCGTCAGCGCGAGCGCCTCCATCCCCTGCTCGGAGACGGGCGCTTTCGAAGCGGGCTCCGCGTCGGTGAGGAGGGGAACGACGGGCTCCGCCGTAGGCGCGGATATGCGGCTGAGCACCGTCTCGGGCTTGCCTTCGGGGGCGGTCTCGGGAGCGTAAGGTTCGGCGAGCGATGCCGCGGCCGCGACTTCGGACTTTCCCGAAGGGCGGGCGAGCGTATCTACGGTGGCCTTGGCGGGCGCCTCGGCGACGACGGGCTGCGGCTCCTTCAGGCCCTGCATGGCGACAGATCCCTCGACAGGCGCAGCGGCCTTTCGCGCGATGACCTCCGCCTTCTGCTCGACCGCCGGCGCGGCCGCGGGGACCTCGGCGGCGGCAGGCGCGGCCGCTACTGTCGGCTGAGGCTCTTTCAGGCCTGGCTTAGCTGCGGGGACTTCTACGGGCGCGGCTTCGGCTCGCGCGATGACCTCGGCTTTCTGCTCGGCCTTCGGCGTCGCCGCAACCGGCGCGGCAGCGGGGGCCTGCGCGACCGTCGGCGCCGTGGGCTGAGGCGTCGCGGCAGGCGTGGCCGGAGTCACGGGCGTCGCCGCTGCGACGGCAGGAGAAGCGGCGGGCGTCGTCGGAGCCGTCGGCGCGACAGGAGCCGCGACCGGAGCCTGCGCCACGACCGGAGCCTGCGGCTCGGCGGAGGCCGCCTGCAGGGCGGCCTTCTCGCGCTCGAAGAAGACGCGCGGATTGAAGTCGGGATCTGCCGAGACGCCGGTGCGCGCGGCCGGCAGCGTCGCCTCGGCTTGCGAGGCGGCGAGGGATATCGCCCGCACGCGGACCGCCGCGCCCGGTTTCATGCCGAGCGCCTCCGCGGTCTTCGGGGACAGGGCTATGAAGACGCCGGGATTATCGACGTTGCTGATGACGGTGACGGTAACCGTCTTCCCGTTCTCCAGGTTCGAGAGCTCGATGACGCTGTCGCGCGGGAACGAGTTGCAGGCCGCGTACAAGCCGTCGGCCGGAAAGTCCCCGGCTCCGCCGGCGACGGCGCTGCCTTCCCACGTGGCCGCTGCCGTGCCCAGCAGCGCGAGCGCCAGCATGAGGGCGCACGAAAGAGTCTTCTTCATAATGGGTCTCCCTTGGCAAGGGTCGTGAGCAGCTCGACGCAGGACGCAACGCTGGCCGCGCCCGCCATCGCGGCTTCCTTCTCAAGATGCGAGGCGGCGTCCTCGGAGTCCGGGGGCCCTTCCGCGAATCCTTCGGCGACGACCTTGCCGTCCGCGACACGGACGAGGCGGTACCCGATCCGCGAGGGCAGGAGCGCTTCCTCTTTATAGGAAGACTCCTTCCATTCAACATATACCCTGATGACGAAATCTACGAGGCCTTCCCTGAGAGCGGCGAGATCGCTCGACCCTGCCTCCCATTCAGCTCGCGTCGCCGGCGACACGGACGAGTCCGAGGCTATGAAGCCCGCCTCGAACAGACGATCCATGCAGCCCGAGACCACGAAGGCCATCGGGGTCGACCGCCCGGCGAGACCGTAGGAAGGGTCCTCGGCCGGGGCGAGACCGATCGTCATTGCCCGAGCGAAGACCGGCGAGAGGACGAAGAGGAGTATCGACGCGCCGCGGCAAGCCCGTACCGGCGCCATCACGAGTGCCTTCCCATACCCTTTGCCTATCGGCGCGCCGGACGGCCCTCCTTAGCGCTTCCATTGCATCGATCGGGAGGCCGTGCTAGTATCCGCCGACCCAGCCATGCGCTACTACGCGATCCAGGTATACACCGGCCAGGAGGACGACTTCTCGCGGCGACTCCTCTCGCGCCTGCAGGATAGGCAGCTCTACATACCTAAACGCGTTCTCGACATCCGGAGGCGGGGCAAGATCAAACGCGAGGCCTCCCCCGTGTTCCCGGGCTACGCTTTCATCGAGTCAGAGGACTTGCTCAAGGACCTCGACGCGTACTGGGAAGTGCGGAAGACCCCGGGCTTCATAAGGTTCCTGGGCGATAACATCTCGCCGACGCCGCTGACGGACAAGGATATCCGCCTCCTTCGGCATTTCATCTCCTTCGGGGAATACGCCGATACATCAAAGGTGACCTTCGACGAGAACGACCGGATAGTCGTGCTCGAGGGTCCGCTCAAAGGCCTCGAGGGCCAGATCGTGAAGGTGAATCGCCGCAAGGGCAGGGCCAAGGTCGCCCTGGACATATGCAACGCGGGATTCCTCATCGATTTCGGCTTCACGGCCGTCGAGCGCGTCACGGATGGAGGCGGCGATCGACATGAGGACGGCGGAACGTGAAGGCGGGCGCGTCTATATAATCGGGGCGGGGTTCGCGGGAAGGGCCATCGCCCGCGAGCTGCGCGAGAAGGCTGTCTTCGGGACCGTCGTGGCCTTCCTCGACGACGACCCCGCCAAGATCGGGGGCAGGATCGAGGGCATCCCGGTGCTCGGCCCCATCAAGGACGTCGTGAACCTCCTCAGGAGGACGCCGGCCGACGAGGCGATCATCGCCATCCCCAGCGCCACGAAGGAATTCCTCCGGGACCTCTACTACCTCTTGAAGCGCGCGGGCTTCGCCCGCATACGGATCGTCCCCGGCATCGCCCAGATCGTCGAGGGCGATGCCCACCTCATCCAGGCGCGCGAGATCGAGAGCCAGGACCTCCTGGGCCGCAGCCCCGTCGCCATCGGCCTCAAGGAGAGCCTCTCCTACCTCCGCGGCAAGCGCGTGCTCGTCACGGGCGCCGGGGGCTCGATCGGATCGGAGCTCTCGCGCCAGCTCCTCTCGGCCGGGGCCGCGCGCCTCTATCTTTTCGGGCACGGCGAGAACTCGATCTACGAGATCGACCGCGAGCTCAGGCTCCTCCGCGAGGAGGGCGTCGGCGAGCGCACCTGGATCGTCCCCCTGATCGGCGACCTCAAGGACGCGGACTACGTCCGCTTCATCCTGGGGAGGCTCAAGGCCGACGCGATCTTCCACGCCGCCGCCTACAAGCACGTCCCCATGGCCGAGGACAATCCCATCGCGGCCGTCCACAACAACGTCCTCGGCACGAGGAACCTCGTCGAGGCCTCGCTCGCGGCGGGCACGCGCCGCTTCGTGCTCGTCTCGACGGACAAGGCCGTCGACCCCGTGTCGGTCTACGGCGCCACCAAGCTCCTGTGCGAGCGCATCGTCGTCGACGCCGCCTCTCGCGCCGCGCCCGGCAGGGAGTTCATGGTCGTGCGCTTCGGCAACGTGCTCGGCTCGCGCGGATCGATCGTCCCCCTCTTCAAGCGTCAGATCGAGAAGGGCGGCCCCGTCACGGTGACGCATCCCGACGCGAGCCGCTACTTCATGACGGTACCCGAGGCCTGCTCCCTCGTGCTCAAGACGGGCGGCGTCGGCAAGGGCGGCCAGACCTACCTCCTCGACATGGGCGAGCCGGTGAAGATACGCGAACTGGCCGAGCAGATGATCCGCTTCTACGGCTTCGTCCCCGGCAAGGACATCCGCGTCGAGTACATCGGCCTGCGGCACGGCGAGCGGCTCGAGGAACGGCTCTACTCGCCCGACGAAGTCCTCGTCCCGACCGAGTACCCGCGCGTCAACCGTCTCGAGCGCAGGTCCGAGGGCCCGATCCCCGTCTCCGAGGCGATCGACGCCCTCGAGCCCTGCTGCGTAAGCGTGCCGGGCCGCGAGAAGGATTACCGAAACCGCGCGAGCCTCCGCGCCGCCTTGAAAAAGTCGGTTCCCACGTTTATCGTTCCGGATAATGAGCCTTCCTACTGACTTCGTCCCCTTCGCGCGCCCGTCGATCGGCCGCGAGGAGGAGGACGCGGTGCTCGAGGTCCTGCGCTCGGGCTGGCTGACGACCGGCAAGGTCGCGCGCGCCTTCGAGGCGGAATTCGCGTCCTTCCTCGGCGTCGACGCGGCACTCGCCGTCAATTCAGCGACGAGCGCGCTGCACCTCGCGCTCGAAGCCCTCGGGATAGGCCCGGGGACGAAGGTCGCGATGAGCCCCTACACCTTCGCGAGCGACGCGGCCTGCGCGCGCCACCTGGGAGCCGAGGTCGCGTTCTGCGACGTGTCCGCGGAGGATTACAACATCGCCCCGGAACTCCTCGAGGAGCTCCTCGACTCTGACCCTTCGATCAAGGCCGTTGTCCCGGTCCACGTGGGCGGCATGCCCTGCAGGATGGGCGAGATACTCGACTCGGCCCGCCGTCGCCGTATCGCCGTCGTCGAGGACTGCGCGCACGGCTTCCCCTTGAGGCTCCCTGAGGGGATGGCCGGCACGTTGGGCGATTTCGGATTCTATTCCTTCTACGCGACCAAGACGATCACGACCGGCGAGGGCGGCATGGTGGTGGCCCGCGACGAAGGCATGCTGAAGCGGATGGAGACGATGCGGTCCCACGGCTTCGACCGCGGCGCCTGGGACCGCTACACTTCGAAGACGGCGTCGTGGCGATACGACGTCGTCGAGGCAGGCTTCAAGTACAACCTTCCCGACCTCCTCGCCGCGGTCGGGCGCGAGCAGCTCAAGAAGGCCGACGCCTTCCTGGCCCAGCGCCGCGCGATAGCCGCTCGCTACGACGAGGCCTTCTCGGGGCATCGGGCGCTCGAGGTCCCGCCGCGGCACGCCGCGCATACCTGGCACCTCTACAGCCTCAGGCTCAGGCCCGAGGCCCTGAGGATCGGCCGCGACGAATTCGCCGAGCGGCTCCAGGAGGCCGGAGTCGGGATCTCCGTGCACTTCATCCCTCTCCACCTCATGACCTACTGGTCGCGCCGATACCGCCTCGGCCCGGAGGACTTCCCCCGCGCCTACGATAAATTCTCGCGCGCCATCTCCCTGCCGATCTGGCAAGGCATGTCCGAAGCCCAGGTCGATCGCGTCGCACAGGCCGTGCTCGACGTCGCGCGGGAGGTTTCAGCCTGAGCCGCCGCAAGCGCGACGCGAGGGAAGCTTCCTTCCGCGCGGTCTCTGACTTCTCGGCGGAGGGCATGCTCCACGTCGCCACGGTGCGTTCGCCCGTCGCGCGCGGAGCGGTGCGCTCCATCACGTTCCCGCGACTGCCCACGGGCTATCGCGCTATCCTGCCCGCTGACATCCCGGGCCGCAACAGGATCGCCTCCTTCGGCGCCGAGATCCCCGTGCTCGCCCATGAGCGCGTATCGTACGAGGGCGAGCCGATCGCGCTCCTCGCGGGTCCGGACCCCGTCGTGCTCGAGGCCCTCGTCGCCGCGACGAAGGTCGAATGCGAGGAGGAGGAGCCAGTCCTCGGATGGGAGAGCTTCTCCTCGGACCAGGTGGTCGCGAAGCGCGTCGCGATCGTAGGCGACCCGGACCTCGCCTTCTCGATCGCTCCCGAGGTCCACGAGGCCGTCTACGTGAGCGGCGCCATCGACCACTACTACAGCGAGCCCCAAGGGGCCGCCGCGGCCTACGACTACGACAAGATCGCCATCTGGTGCGCGACGCAGTGGCCCTACCACGTCAGGGACTCCGTCGCGCTCGCCCTGGGCTGCCGAGCCGAGGAAGTCTCGGTCAGGCCGACCCGACTCGGCGTGCACCTCGACGGCAAGCTCTGGTATCCCTCGCTCCTCGCCTGCCACGCCGCCATCGCCGCGGTCGCCTGCGGCAGTCCGGCCCGGCTCCTCCTGACGCGCGAGGAGGACTTCCTCTACACGACGAAGCGCGCGCGGAGCTCGGTGAGCGTGCGAGCGGCGCTGGGACCGGGCAACGACCTCTCCGCGATGGACGTGCGCATCGCCCTCAACGTGGGCGCCTACGGCCCCCTGGCGGACGAGATACTCAGCCAGGCCGTCCTCGCCTCCACCGGCGCCTACGGCTGCCCCAACCTCAGGGTCGAGGGCTACGCGGTGACAACCAATACGCCGCCCCTGGGCGCCTTCGGCGGCCTGGGCGCCTCGCACGCGCTCTTCGCCGTCGAGGCCCACGCCAACCGCCTCGCGGCCGCCGCCGGCGAGGATCCCGCGGATTGGAAATCGCGCAACGTCTTGAAGAAAGGCTCCGCCCTGATCACGGGCGAGCCCTTGCGGGAAGAAGCGCCCTACGCGGCGATACTCGAACGCCTCTCGCTGGCCTCGGACTACCGGCGCAAGCACGCCTGCTACGAGCTCGTCCGCAAGCGCCGCTCCGGCAAGTCGGACGGGCCCCTGCGGGGCATCGGCCTCTCCTTCGCCTACCAGGGGACCGGACAGTTCCTCTCGGGCGACCGATCGAACGCCTACTCGGTCGAGGTCGGCCTCGACAAGGAGCTCAAGGTCCAGATCAAGACGAGCGCCGCCGCCGGCGGGGGCGGCGTCCTGGACATCTGGCGGAAGACCGCCTCGTCGGCCCTCGGCGTCCCCCTGGCGAACGTCCGCGTCGCGAGCGCGGACACCGACGAGTCGCCGAACTCGGGGCCGAGCACGCTCTCGCGCGGGGTGACCGTCGTGAACCGCCTGGTCGAGAACGCCTGCGCGGCCATCCAGAAGCGCCGCTTCCGGGACCCACTGCCGCTCACGGCGCGTAGCGCCTACCGCATACCGAAGCCGATCTCCTGGGAGGAGGGCCGCGTCCGCGGCTCGCCCTTCGATACGGCCGCATGGGCCGGAGCGGCCGTCGAGCTCGAGCTCGATCCCTGGACTCTCGATCCTCGCCCCCTCGGCGTCTGGCTCTGCGTCGACGGCGGCCAGGTCGTCTCTCCCGAGAGGGCGCGTGCGGCTCTCCGCGCGGGATGCGCGGACGCCCTCGGGACCTGCCTCTCCGAGCGCTTCGATCCCTCGGGCGGAAAGGGCAAGGAGGACCAGTATTTCCGCTACGGCCTCCTCCCGCTCAACGAGCTCCCGCCCATCAGCGTCGATTTCATCGAGCCGCCGCGAAAGTCGCCCGTCAAGGGCATCGGCGAGCTCCCCTTCGATACCGTGCCGGCCGCCTTCCTGACTGCGATATCCCAGGCCGCGGGCGCGGGCTTCTCCTGCCTCCCCGTCCCGAGCTCCCAGATCATCCGCGCCGTGGAGTCCGCATGACTCTCTCGTTCATCCTGAACGGCGAGGACGTGAGCGCGAAGGCCCGAAGCGTCGACCGGCTCTCCGACGTCCTCCACGACCAGTTCGGCCTCCTGGGCGTCCAGTCCGACTGCCGCAGCGGCCGCTGCGGCCGCTGCCTCGTCTTCCTGGACGGCAGGCTCGCGCCCTCCTGCCTCCTCCCCGCCTTCAAGGCGCGCGGCCGCGAGATCATCACGATCGAGGGATTCTCCCAGACCGAGGACTATCGCGACATCGAGGAAGGCTTCAAGGAGGCGGGCGTCGAGACCTGCGGCTTCTGCGAGGGGCCCAAGATCATGGCCGCCGCCGCCCTGCTCGAGCGCAGACCGAGGCCGACGAACTCCGAGATACTCGAGTTCATGTCCGCGGCGCCCTGTCGATGCACCGACCCGGAGGCCTTGATTAGAGCGGTGCGATCGTCGGCGGAGCTCAAGGCGAGGAGGCGCTACCGTCGTGCTGGACAGTGACGTCCACTACCCGAAGGACCTCGTCGGGGCCCTCGACCTCCTTCGCAAGAGGCCGGGAGCGGTCGTCATGGCGGGCGGCACCGACATCCTCCGCGAGCAGGGCGGCCGCGGCCTCTCCCTCCCCGCCGAGGTCGTCTGCGTCCACGAGCTCCCCGAGCTGAGGAGGGCCGGACTGACCGAGCGCTTCCTCGAGATCGGCGCCGCGGTTACGCTGACCGAGGTCCTCGAGCTCGGCGAGAGCGTGGTCCCTCCCCTCCTCGCCGAGGCCGTCGGTCTCGTCGCCACGCCCGCGATCCGGAACCTCGCGACGATCGGAGGCAACATCGCCTGCCGGAGCCGGTTCATGGACGCCTGGCCCGCGCTGGCCTGCCTCGACGCGATCATCGAGCTCAGGGACGCGGGCGGCTCGACCTGGATCAACGTGAACCGCCTCGCCGGCGAGGATCGCAGGCCGGCTTTTCCCGAAGGCGGCCTCCTCACTCGAATCCGCGTCCCCCTCGAGCGATGGGACGCCCTCGCCCTGAAGAAGGTCGGGCCGAGGGACTATCCCTCGCCCGACACGGCGGTGTTCGCCTTCGTCGCGAAAGTGGAGAAGGGCATCCTCTCCGAACTGAGACTCGCGTTCGCGGGAGAGATGGCCTTCCGCTCGGCCGCGACCGAGTCCAGGATGATAGGCAGGACGGTTCCCCTTTCCGAGCGGGAGAGGGCCGATGCCAGCGAGGCCTTCCGCGCCGAAGCCGCCTTCCTGCCGGAGGCCCAGGCGCTCCGGTTCGGCGTCCTCGTCGACGGCGCCCTTGAGCTCCTGGGGAGGTGATCGTGGCCGCGGCGCCCGGGAAGCTCTATCTATTACCGAACCTCCTCGATCCTGACGGCCTTCCCGAGGCGGTCCTGCCGGCCGCGGCGCTCGAACGCATCCGCAATCTGCGCAGGTACATCGTCGAGGGCGAGAAAGCCGCCTGGCGCCTCCTCTCGCGCGTCCTCGACCAGGCCCAGGCATCCCGCGTGACGATGGAAAGGCTCGACGAGCACACGAGGCCCGAGGATCTGCCGGCCTTGCTCGAGCCCCTGCTCGCGGGCGAGGACGTGGGCCTCCTCTCCGAGGCAGGAGTGCCCTGCGTGGCCGACCCGGGCGCCGCGCTCGTCGCCCTCGCCCACGATCGCGGCATTCCCGTGACGCCGATATCCGGCCCCTCGTCCATCCTGCTCGCGCTTTCGGCCTCGGGCCTCGAAGGACAGCGCTTCTCATTCCTGGGCTACCTGCCGCAGGACGCGGCCGGCAGGAGGAGCGCGCTCGCGGCCATCGACCGCGGAGTCCGCTCGGACGGCGCGACGAGAATCTTCATTGAAACTCCATACCGCAACGCGGCCCTCCTCGCCGCTTGCTTGGCCGGGCTCTCGCCCGACTCGAGGCTCTGCGTCGCCGCCTCTCTCACCTCTTCCGCCGAGCGCGTGCGCTCGGTCCCCGTGTCGGAATGGAGACGGTCGCCGTGGCCGCTCGGCAAGGAGCCGGCGATCTTCCTGGTCGGTCGCGCAGGTTCCGGCCTCGGACGCCTCGAAGCCGACCGAAGTCGCCGCGCGGCGACTTCGGGAACAGGCTCGACCTTGACCGATCGAGTACGCTCCCACCATAGTAGAGGTGTATGCAAAAAGTAGAGACCTTGAGCTACGAAGAGCAGTTCAAGGACGCGGTCGTCTCATTCGGCCCCTTCGCTCTCCACTCCACGGGGATCATCCAGTCGCAGACCTCGCTGAAGGTCGAGACCTATACCCTCGCCTGCGTCCCGTACCAGCTCTCTATGTCGAAGGCGGTGCTCATAGGGTCGTTCACGAAGGACGAGGTTGTCTTCTTCCAGAGGTTCAAGGGCGCCCTGGCCGGCCTCACGCTCTCGGTCCAACGGCCGACGGTACGGGAACCGGAGAAGATATTCTGCCGCTGCCAGATCTCCACGGTAGGGCTCATGAAGGGCCGAGACCGCGTGGGTCTCATCGTCTGCGACTTCAAGCCCATCCCCCCGGCGCTCGCGACGATCCTCGGAGAGCACCTGCTCGACCTCGAAAGGCTCAAGGCCGAGTACCGCGACTTCAAGGATAAGAGCATACGCGTCGATCCCGCTTCCTCGCGCAAGCTCGGCTACAACAACTACGCCGTGCTCGCCGCGGGGTCGAGCCAGCAGAAGATCGCCCTCTTCTCGCTCGCGGTGAACAGGCTCGAGTTCCTCACGCCGCTGCGGTCCGAAGACCTTCCTCCCGGCGCGAGCGTCTCTTTCAACCTCTTCTTCCAGCGCTACCGCCTGACCGTCCCCGGGAAGGTCGAGCGGGCCGAGCGCCTCCCGACGGGCATCCAGCGCGCGAGAGCGGTCCTCGAATTCTCCCCCGAGCTTTGCGATATCATGTCGGAGTACTTCTATCCCGGGGCATCGCTGCGAAAGGATTGAGGTCTATTTAGCGGGCTCTATCGAAAGCTTGTCCCCGTCGAGCGAGAGGACCGCCCTCGCGGGCTTGCCGATCCGCTCCCAGTACTTCGCGCTTATCTCGACCGTCTCCCTCGGGCACTCGTTGAGGAGGTGCACCTCGCCCTTCTCCCCCTCGTCCAGGGTGACGGAATTGCTCAGCGTCATCATGCCGAGGTCCGCGCCCTCGTTCGGATGGAGATTCAGCCTGCTCTCCGGCAATCCGTGGGGGCAAAGCACCCTGAGCGCTCCCGTCTTCCTCATTTCAGGCAGCTCCTCTCCTCGACGTACCGCCTGAGGGCGGCGTCGTCGATGAAGCCCCGCTCGATGGCGATCTCCCCGAACAGCCTCGGCTCGTCCGAGTCCTCCTGCAGCTTGAGGACCTCGTCGATCTGCGAGGCGGTCATCGCGCCGATCCGGACGAGAAAATCGCCTATCTTCTCGGGCATCGAGGCCTCCGTTCCAAGATAATAGTAGCTGAATAGCCCCACTCAATTCAATAATGAGGCCGGCCTCCGCCTGGCCTTAAGTCAGCAGCGAGGCCAGTCGTTCGCGGATGAACTCGCTCTTCTCGCGGAGCCCGATGCTGCCCGTCTTGATGACGAGGACGTTCGGCCTGTGGGGATCGAGCTTGACGCGGCCGCCCGACTCCTTGATGAGCCTGAGGAGGCGCTCTACCGATATCTTGGAGACCTTGGAGAATTCGGCCGTCACCGCCCCGCCCCGCTCCTTCAGGCTCGCTATGGACAGCCTTTTGCAGATGACCCGGATCTCGGCCAGGGAGAGGAGACTCTGCGCCTCCTCGGGCAGGGGGCCGAAGCGGTCGGTGAGCTCCTGGTAGAGGGCCTCGAGGTCGGCCTGGCTCGATATGGAGGCGATCTTCTTGTAGACCTCCATCTTCATCGTGGGGAGGGACACGTAGGAATCCGGTATGTACCCCGCGTACTCGAGCTCGAGGTAGGTGTCCTCCTCGGCCTCGTAGCCCGATTCCGAGAGCCGGGCGACGGCGTCGTCGAGGAGCTTCAGGTAGAGGTCGAAGCCTACGGCGTAGATGTCGCCCGATTGCTCGCGGCCCAGGAGGTTGCCGGCGCCCCTGACCTCGAGGTCTTTCATGGCGATCTTGAAGCCCGAGCCGAGCTCGGTGAAGTCCGAGATCACCTGGAGGCGCTTCATGGCGAGCTCCGACAGCGCCCGCTTGTCGGGGTAGAAGAGGTAGGCGTAGGCGACGCGGTCCGATCTTCCCACGCGGCCGCGCAGCTGGTAGAGCTGCGAGATGCCGTACATGTCCGCCCGGTCGATGATGATGGTGTTGACGTTCGGGATGTCTATGCCGTTCTCGATGATGGTCGTCGAGACGAGGACCTGGAAGCCACCGTGCACGAAGCGGTGCATGACGTCCTCGAGCTCGGAGGCGTCCATCTGACCGTGGGCCGTCTCGACGAGGACCTCGGGCACGGTTCCCGCGAGGAAGGACTGGATCTCCTGGAGGCTCTCGATGCGGTTATGGAGGTAGAAGACCTGTCCGCCCCTCGCCACCTCCCGCCGGATCGCCTGGGCGATCATCTCCGGGTCGTACTCCTCCACGACCGTTTCGATGGGATGCCGATTGACCGGCGGCGTATTGAGGACGGACATGTCCCGTATCTTCAGGAGGGACATGTGCAGCGTACGCGGGATCGGCGTCGCGGTCAGCGTCAGGCAGTCCACGCTCGCCTTGATCTCCTTGAGCCGCTCCTTGTCCTTCACGCCGAAGCGCTGCTCCTCGTCCACGACGAGGAGCCCGAGGTCCTTGAACTCGACGTCCTTCTGCAGGAGACGGTGCGTCCCGACGACGACGTCGAGCTTGCCCTCCCTGAGGGCACCGAGCGCGGCCCGCTGGTCCTTGCGCTCCACTAAGCGCGAGAGCATCGCGGCGCGGATCGGGAAGTCGCCGATCCTGTCCCTGAGGTTCTCGTAGTGCTGCTCCGCCAGGATGGTCGTCGGCGCGAGGAAGGCGACCTGCTTGCCGGACGACGCGGCCTTGAAGATCGCGCGCATCGCGATCTCGGTCTTGCCGTAGCCGACGTCACCGCAGATCAGCCTGTCCATGGGCTTGGGGCTCTCCATGTCCGACTTCACTTCCTCGATACAGCGTATCTGGTCGACCGTCTCATCGTAGGGGAAGGCTGCCTCGAAGGCGAGCTGCCAGTCGCCGTCGCGCGGGAAGGCGTAGCCCCTGGCGGCCCTCCGCCTGGCGTAGATGCGGATGAGCCGCTCGGCGAGCTGCTCGACCGAGGCCTTGACCTTGGCCTTCCGCGTCTCCCAGGACTTGGAGCCGAGGCGGTCGAGGCGGGGCTCCTCTCCCTCGTTCCCGATGTAGCGCTGGACGAGGTTGGCCTGCTCGATCGGGACGAAGACCACCTCGCCCTCGGCGTACTCGACCTTTATATAGTCGCGCTCGAGGCCGAGGACCTTGATGCGCTCGATCGACGCGAAGCGCCCTATGCCGTAATTCACGTGGACGACGAAGTCGCCCGGCGCGAGCTCGACGAAGGTGTCGATCGCCGCTGAGCGAGCGGTCTTCAGCGACTTCGGGATCCGCTTCCGCCGGCCGAAAATTTCGTTCTCCTGAGCCACAAGGAGCTTGATGGCCGGGACCACGAAGCCGGCCGACAGGGGCGCGGTCTCGACGACCACATTGAAGTCGCGCAGGAGGGACTCGATGCGCTCGGCCTGGATGTCGGTCTCCGCGAAGACGAAGGCGCGGTAGCCCGCCTTGAGCAGGGTCGCGAGCTCTTCTTTGAAGTATTGGACGTTGCCGAAGAAAGATCGAGGCTGCTCCGCCCCCATGAGTATCCGATCCGCCGCCGCCGAGTCGCGGAGCGCGAAGGTCCGCGCGACGCGTCCCTCGAGCGCCTTGGCTTCCAGGTCGGAAAAGGGAATAAGCAGGCGGTCGGGCGGAGGCACGGGCGACTCCTGGAGGGCGCGGCGATAGAGCCCGGTGTACTCCTTGCGCGCGGCCTCCTCCTGGGCCTCGAGGCGCTCGTGGTCGAGGAGGATCACAAGGCCGTCGGACCCGAGGTAGTCGAGGATCGAGGCCGGACCCCGCGGAGAGCCGAAGAGCAGCGGATAGAAGAGCTCCTCGCCCTTCGCCTCGCCCTTCTCCGCCAGCTCCTCGAGGAGAGCGGCCTCGCGCCCCCCCAGGCCCGGCAGTCCCGCCAGGGCCGCGGTCAGTTCGGTCAGCCTCGCTTCGTCCCAGACGATCTCCTTCATGGGCCGTACGACCAGGCTGTCGCGGCCGCCGGAGCTCGACTGGACCGCGGGGTCGAAGTCGGCGATGCGCTCGATCCGGTCGTACTCGAAAACGACGCGCGCAGCCTCCTCGTCGCCCGGCATGAAAATGTCGAGGACCTCGCCGCGGAGGGCGAACTCACCTGGCAGGGACACGCGCGGCACGCGGAGGTAGCCGTAGGCCGCCAGTCGCTCCCCGACCGTCGTCGGCTCGATCGCGCCGCCCTTCTCGAGGGAGAACACGAGGGGGGCGAACGCGGATCGGGGAGGCACCGGCGTGACGAAGGCGCGCTGGCTCGCTACGACGACCTTCGCGTCCCCGACGCAGAGGCGAGCGAGGCAGGCTGCCCTCTCCCCGAAGGCGCGTGTCCTGGGCGAGGCAGGGCGGTACGCGGCTATCCTCCACCAGGGAAGCCGGACCGCCTGGGCGCCGAGCAGGGAGAGGTCGCTCTCGAGGGCGTCCGCCTCGAGGTCGCTGGGCGCGACCGCAAGGACCGCCCCGCGAGCCTTGCGGGCCGCCTCGGCGACCACGACCGCGGCGAAGGGGCCTTCGGCCTCCCCGATATCGACGGGGAAAGGCCCTACGCTCAGTCTGGACGCGAGTTCGGTCAGGGGCGCGTGGGTCCTGAGCAGGTCCAGCGCGTCTTGCGGGCGTAATGTATTCATCGAAATATTCCGACAATAGGGTGATCGGGACAGCGCGGACAGTATAATTCCATTCGACGCTGTTGTTCCAGATTGAAGGAGCCCAAAGTCCGTGAAAGACAGATCGATACTGGCAGCCGCCGCGGCCCTCATACTTGCCGCCTCGGGCGTGGCCGCGGAACCGAACCTGTCCATCCGCTTCTTCGACAAGAGGATAGTCTTCCCCGGCGGCGAGATCCCGATCATGGTAACGATCTCGAATTCGGGCAATTCGACGTATCGGTTCAAGCTCGCCGACGATCGGCTCTATAGCCTCTCCTTCGACGCCCGCACGCCCACGAACCGCGCCCTCGACATGAGCGACGCCTACAAATCCGCCATGGGCGAGTCGAAGCCCGTCTTCTACCGCGAGATAGCCATCAAGCCCGGCGAGGAGTACTCGTTCAAGGAAGGCCTCGAGCGCTTCATCCGCGTGGACGGCCCCGGCAGCTACACCCTCACCGCCTCCTTCTATCCCGAGCTCGTCGGCCCCTCGTCCTCCGCCCCGTTGACCTCGAACGCGCTCACCCTCTCGGTCAGGCCCTCGCCCGACCTGCCGCCCGCCTCCGACGCCGTGCGCGCCCAGACCGCCGAGCTCCTGAAGCCCCAGGCCATTTCCCCCGACGAGGTCGTCAGGCGGACGATCGTCGCTCTCCAGAAGGGCCTCTGGAGCGAGTTCCTCCTCTACCTCGACCTCGAGTCCCTCCTGTCGATGGACGCGGACCGCAAGGCGGCGTATGACGCCGACTCCGACGAAGGGCGCAGGATCGCCCTCGAGCGCTACCGCGCCGACCTCCAGGCCGAGTCCTCGGCCCAGGCCGTCTCCATACGGCCCTATTTCTTCGAGATCCTCGAGACGCGCTACACTCCGGCCAGAGGCTACGTCACCGTCCTCGAGAAATTCCAGGAACGCCAGCTCAGGCTCGTCAAGGAATACACCTACGAGCTCGCGCGCTCAGGCGAGGTCTGGTACGTCGTCGGCTACGTAGTCCACAACAAGGGCGTGGAATGAAGGCTCTCCTCCTCGTCGAGAGCGACCGTATCGCCGAGATCATCCGCTTCTACCTCCGGCCGCTCGGCTTCGAGGCGCTTCGATACCGCAATCCCGTCAAGGCCATCGACAACCTCGACGAGATCGAGCCGGACGCCGTCGTCATCAGCGCTCGCGACTTCCCGCGCCACTGGAAGATCGTCGCCCAGGCGATCCGCGCCCAGCGGGACAAGAACGAGTGCGTCATCGTCCTGCTCAAGGGCGAGCTCTTCTCCTTCGAGGAGGCCGCGAAGGCCGCTCACCTCGGGATCAACGGCGTCGTGAAGGACGACCTTGACGACCGTCGCGAGCAGGGCCATTTCCAGCGCCTCCTCAAGCGCTACGTGTCCGTCGAGGACTCGCGCTCCTCCGACCGCATCACGCCCTCGCCCTGGGACCGCCTCGACTTCATGTTCGCCCACCCCTCGTCACTGATCCCCGTGGGAGGCCGGCTCGAGACGATATCGCCCACGGGCCTGTCGTTCATACCGGACTCCGCGGCCCTCGTGGCCGACCTCGAGGCAGGCAGCTATATAGAGGACTGCTCGATGCGGGTCGGCGACCGCATCCTCACCTTGTCCTGTAAAGTCGTGCGTGCCGACCGCGTGCTCGGCCTGTCGATCTCGCGCATCGACGCGATCGACCGACAGTTCCTCGAGAGCTACTTAGCCTCGTGCCCCGAGCGCGAGATGCGGGCCATCTTGGAGAAAGACAAGTAGTTTCCAATATATATACGTTGTTGAAAAGAAATCGGATGTCTGGTACTGTTTCTACATGCCGAACTCTATCGCCTCTTGCTCCGACGAAGCCAACGCCGAATACGCGCGCAAGCTCAAGGCCATCGGCCATCCAATCCGCCTCCGGCTCCTGTGCATGATCGCCGAGGAGGACGACCCCTGCGTCACCGACCTATGGCGCTGCCTGAAGCAGCCGCAGCCCGTAATCTCCCAGCATCTGGCCATCTTGAAGGGGAACGGGATCGTAAGCTCCGAGGTGCAGAAGACGAAGCGAGTCTACGCGATAATCGATCCCTTCGTCCGCGATATCGTCGCCAAGATCAAGGCCGCGGAGAAGGCCGCAGCCAAGCGGAATACCTAAGAAGATATGGCGCTCAACGCGACATAGGGAAGCTTCGCGCCCGGGGCCCGGCGCAGGGCCTCTGCCGCCCGCGCAGACCAGGGCGCAATGCCCCGCAGCCCCGAGACGACCGCCCATATCTCACGCGCGCTCTCGCGCTCGCCCGTCGCCGCGAGCGCCTCGCCCAGTAGCGTCAGATCTCCCCACAGGCCCTCTTCCGAGGCGTATCGGGCGAGCTCTTCGTCCGCGAGGATCCTCGCGGACAGATCGAGGAGGCCGGAGTACGCGTAGCCCGGTTCGTCGGCCTTGATCGCTTCTATCAGTCGGGTGAGTATCGAGTTCGAGGCCGCGGCCAGGTAGATGACCGACACGCGCCTTCCGGCGTCGAGGTAGAAGGCCCCGAGCCTCGCGTAGGTCCGCGCCGGCCAGACCTGGCCGACTCGATAGAGCGCCATGAACTTGTCGAATCCCTGACGGGCCAGGGTCCGCTCCATCGCACTGCGATAGTGCTCGTCCCGATCTGAAAAGAGCTCCGATCGCTGCGCGATCTCGAGCAGCTTCTGCTCGTAGTCCTTCATCTTCCCCTGCGAGCGGTAGATGCCCGCGAGGGCGTCGAGCATCTCGATACCATCGGCGGCCTCGTAGAGCGCTTCCCTCATATTGTAGGCGCGGAGGATCTGAAGCTCCGCGAGGCGGGCCTCTCCCTCGGCGAGATATACCTCGCCCATTCGGAACTCGGCCTCGGGATAGCCGCGCAGCCGCACAGCCTCGTTCTTCAGGGAATCGAGGGTGTCGCCGATCCGCGAAAGGCCGGCTTCCTCCGCGACGAGCAAGGTCGCGTCGATGAGCCCGCGCAGGGGATCGGAGGGCGAGCGCTCGCGCAGCAAGGAAAGCTCCGCGACGAAGGATCCGGCCGCCTTCCTCTTGATCCTGTCTCGGTCGCCGGCGATTATGTCCCGCTCGGCCAGGAGCCAGACGAGGGCGGAAACGGAGCCTTGCGCCTTCTTGGCTTCCTTCGCCTTCATGGCCGCCTCGATCGCGCGCGACGCTTCCTCGAAGAGCGCGTCGCGGGACTCGGCCGCCTTCTTGAACGACGCGAGGGCTTCGCCCAGGCGCCTTTCCGCGAAAAGCCGATTCCCTTCCTGGAAAAGCAGCCAGGATGAACTCGTCGCGCGGGCCGGCAGGGGCTCGGGCTCGGCGGGGACCATTATCCTCGGCCTCGGCGGTCCGACGACCGTCGCCTCGCCCGACTCTCCGCCGCCGTGCTGCGCCGCCGCGGCGGCGGCCGACGCCATGAGGGCCGCGGCAAGGACGATATGCGATATCCTCGTCATTCGAGCGATGAGATCTCCTCTTCGAATACAGTATCGGCTTCCTCGGGCCGGATCGTTCGCGCTATCTCGCCTTTTCTGAAGATGACGACCTTGTCCCCGGCCCCCGTGATGCCGAGGTCAGCGTGACGCGCCTCCCCTGGGCCGTTCACGACGCATCCCATGACCGCGATCGTCGCCGTCGCGGGTAGGGCGTAGAGCCGTTCCGACCATCGCGCCACGAAGGCGTGAGTATCGAAGGAAGCGCGCCCGCAGCGGGGGCAGGAGACGATCGATATGCCCTTCCGGGCCTTCCCGGCGCAGGCGAGGATCTCGCGGCCTGCCTGAACCTCGCTCTCCATCCTCTCGGAAAGGGACACTCTGATCGTCGATCCTATGCCCTCGCGCAGGAGCGGCGTCAGCGCGGCCGTGTTCCTCGCGACGCCCGCGATCAGGGGGCCCGCCTCGGTGACCCCGAGATGCAGGGGATAGTCGTGGCGCGAGGCGAAGCGGCGGTTGACCTCAATGGTCGTGTCGACGTCGGAGGCCTTCATGGACACGATGACGTCCCGGAAACCCAGCTCGTCGAAAGCGGCGGCCTCGCGCTCGGCCGCCTCGACGATCGCGTCCGCGCGATCCGTCCGGTCCCTCAAGTCGACGGGCAGGGACCCGGCGTTGACGCCGATGCGGATCGGAATCCCCCTGTCGCTCGCCTTTGCCACCACCTCGGCCGTCTTCCACCGTTCCCCGATGTTGCCCGGATTGATCCTGATCTTCGCGACGGGGAAATCCATGCACTTGAGAGCGATCCGCCAGTCGAAATGGATGTCCGCCACGAGCGGCATCCTGGTCTTCCCGGCGAGCCAACCGAGGGATTCCGCCGCGCCGAGATCCGGGACCGCGAAGCGAAGGATATCGCAGCCCATCGCCGACAGCGCTTCGATCCTGCGGATGATCCCGACCATGTCCGGCGAATCGGGAGGCGGGAGCGGATCTTTCCACATCGTCTGGATGGAAACCGGCCAATCGCCGCCGATCATCGCGCCGCCGACCTTGACCGTTCGCGTTGAGCTCATGGGATGATACTATTCTGCCGGCGGAATATAAAAAAGCCCGCTTATCGCGGGCCCCGGGGAACGGCGAGGATACGCCTTCGCCGAATGGGAGTCGCCCTTCCGCGGCTCGCGATCATCCCTCGCCGCTCCAGGGCCGCCTCGCTCGCTCTCGCGACCTCCTGTCGCTCGGCCCTCGTCGTCTCGGGCGCGCTCGCTCGGTTCGACTCCCATTCGGCGCGCAAAAAAGAGGCCCGCTTATCGCGGGCTCAGGGGAAGCGCCGAATGGGAGTCGAACCCACGTCTCCAGCTTGGAAGGCTGGGGTAATAGCCGTTATACGACCGGCGCGATATATGTCGTCGCCTTCGGCGACTAAAGAACAAGGTTGCCGTCGTTTGCCGACGGGCGCCTATCCTGTCCACGCCCGTCGTCATACGACCGGCGCGATATATGTCGTCGCCTTCGGCGACTAAAGAACAAGGTTGCCGTCGTTTGCCGACAGGCGCCTATCCTGTCCGCGCCCGTCGCCATACGACCGGCGCAATGGACGTGCGTCGCGTTCCGCGACGCGTTTTTCAATGTACCGGTCGTTTGGCGCTAGGATTCCTCGCGCGCGCCATACGACCAGCGTGATACTCAAATCGCGGTAGTCGACCTCGAGTTCGCATAGGAAACTAGCATTTTTAGGACGATCTCGTCAATCGGATTTCATTCCGCCATTGGCCTTTAGGCCGTTTCAAATTCTCCAGGCATCAAGGATGCTTGTCAGGCGCGGCGCTCAGCGGCTCCGACGTCCTTCTCGACTTTCTCTCGTCGGCGCGATCCGTCGTCGCGCTCCTGTCCCTCGCGTTTTCGGCAATGGCGTAGAGATTGAGCGGAAGGACAGCCGTTTCCGCTTTCGCCGATGGCTCGTTGGCGAACTCCAGCGCGCAGGCAAGGCCTTGCCCGGTCGAGAAGGACAGTTCCCCTCCAATTTGATCGGCAAGAGCGAAGACTGTCCTCATTCCCATGCCCGAGCAGCCTCTGAAGTCGAAGCCCGGCTCCACGCCGATGCCGTCGTCGGCGATCTCGACGCGTACTCGGCCTCCTTCTCGCATCTCGAGCCCGACGTCCAGGCGTCCCGTCCTTTCTTCCGGGAACGCGTGCTTCAGGCTGTTCGATATCACCTCGTGCAAGATGAGGCCGCAGGGTATCGCAATATCGATGGGGACCCTGACGGGGTCGAGGCGCGTGGACACCTGTATCTTGTCCGGCCTGACTCCGTAGCTGCTCGTCAGCAGCCCGATCAAGTCGCCCACGTAGTCGGCGAGGTCGATGCTCGAGAGATCGCGCGACCTGTAGAGCTTCTCGTGCACGAGGGACATCGAGTGGATCCGCCCCTCGATCATATGGAATTCCTCGGCTATCGCGGGGTCCTTGCATCGCGAGTACTGCAAGCTCAAGAGCGAGCAGATGACCTGCATGTTGTTCTTCGTCCTGTGATACAGCTCGCGAAGCAGCACTTCCTTCTCCTCGAGCGATCCGCGAAGCTGCCGCTCATAGGCCTTCCTCTCCGATATATCCTGGATAATCAGGACGAAGTAGCTCGGGACGCCTTCCTTGTCGCGCACGCACCGCGCCGCCTGGCTAACCCATATCGTCTCCCCTCGCGATCCGCGGAAGAGGCGCTTGTCGATGACGTAGCCCTCGATCGCGCCCGAGAGGGCCTCGCCCGCAAGGCTCGCCTCCCCCGCCCTGTCCTCCTCGGCCGTCCTCTCGTCCACCGACGCGCCGACGAGGATGTCCCGCTGGACGGCGAGCATCTCGCACAGCCGATCGTTCACCGTGATCCAGCGCCTGTCGCTCGAGACGATGGCGAATCCGACTATCGGAAGCTCGAAGTAGCCGCGGAACCTGCGCTCGCTCTCCGCGAGCGCGCGCTCCGACTCGAAAATTCTCTTGAATATCGGCTTGACCAGGGCGACTCCCGCGGCCATGAATCCCGACAGCAGCATGCCGATGAACTCGAAGGCGGGATCGGGCGAGACCGCCTGCCAGGCCACCGCGCTCACGAAGGGCACTATCCTCCTGATCGCCATGAGGCAGAGGCCGATGGATATGAGTACCCACGCGAGGGCCGGGCCCGTAAGCCGTATGAGAGATACGGCGAGTATCGCGGCCCAGACTTGGAGGAGGATCGCAACGGCGAGGAAAATCATCGCCAGCATGGCGTCCGCCCTGTCCGCGAGCTTACGCCCGCTCCGCGTAGGCTTGCTCGGGCTGCCTTCGGCGGGTCCTGGAGGCGAGGGCGCGCGCCTCTCGCCTCGAGACGGCCCTCTCGTGCCTTGCGGGCTTTATAGGCATCGTTCCTTCCTCGGATCCCGAGTCCGCTTCCCTCGCGATCTTGAAGTAGGACACGGCCTCGCTCAGCTGCTCGGCCTGAGCCGCCAACTCCTCAGCCGTGCTCGCCAGCTCCTCGCCGGAGGCCGCGTTCTTCTGGATGACCGTGTCGAGGCTCGTCAACGCTTGCACGATCTGGTCGACGCCGACGCTCTGTTCCTTGCAGCTGGCCGTGATCTCCTGGACGAGCGCGGCCGTCGACCGGATCACGGGAACGCTCGAGCCGATCCTGGCCGCGGCCTCCTCGGCGACGCGGAGCGACTCGGCCGCGAGCTCGACGATCTCGGAGGCAGAACCCTGGCTTCGCTCGGCGAGTTTGCGGACCTCGCTCGCGACGACCGCGAAGCCCTTCCCGGAATCGCCCGCGCGCGCTGCCTCGATGGCCGCGTTAAGGGCCAGAAGGTTGGTCTGCCGCGCGATCTCGTCGATTATGCCGATCTTATCGCCTATCTTCCTCATAGCGTCGAGCGCGGTATCGACCGAGGCAGCGCCGGACTCGACCTCCGCCGCCGCCTTCGTCGCGGATCCTTCGGTCGAGACCGAGTTATCGGCATTCTGCTTGATCGTCGCCGACATCTGCTCGACGGACGCCGAGACCTCCTCGCCGCTCGCCGCCTGCGCAGAGGTTCCCGCGCTCAGGTCCTGGGCGGCGACGCTGATCTGCGAGCTTCCCGCCGCGACCTGCTTGGCCGCCTCCTGGACGGAAGCGACGATGCCTGAGAGCTTGGAGGCCATGTCGGTCACGGCCCCGAGTATTCCCGTACCGCCCTCGCGTGCGTCGCCGCCGAGGTCGAGGTCGCCGGCCGCAATCCTCTGCGCTATCGCCGCGACCTTCGCGGGCTCCCCTCCGACCTTCCTCATCACGGAACGGCCGACGAGTATGCCGATGAAGATGGCCGCGGCGACGCCGATGCCGATTACCGCGATCGTGAATAACGTCATCGACGCGGAGAGGGAGGCGTTCGAGGCGGCGATCGAGCGCGCCTGGGAGATCTTCCTCTCGACGAGGCCGTCGAGCCCCGCCTGCACGTCGGTCGCTATCGTCCTGGTCTCGACGAGACCGCGCGCGTACGCGGCGCCCACGTCTCCCTTGGCCGCCAACTCCAGCATCTCGCCGACCTGCGCCTTGAATTTCTCGAAGGGGGCCGCGTAGGCGGCGAAGAGCTTCCGTCCGGCCTCGGTCAGCATCGTCTCTTCATAGAGCTTGGAATTCTCGGCGATCTGGCCGAAGAAGTCCTCGATGTTCCGTGCGTCGGCCGCGCGCTCTTCGGCGGTATCGATCGTTCCTATGCGGTATAAATTAACCCTGATCCTATGAAAGCCCTCGACCATCTTCTCGAGGTACATTATAGGCTCTGTATAATTGGTGTAGAGCTTCTTGTCGGCGTCGCCCATGCTTCGCATCCCGAGAGCGCCGATAGCTCCGATAGCCGCGCTGATCAAGACCATGACGGTGAACGAGATCGCAAGCGTAGCCTTCAAGGATAAGGCTGTCGCCTTCTTCATGAGATCCCCCGATCGCCGTACTCTACCAGTATAGGAGCGGAGCGTAGATAATCAATGCCGTTTATCGGCTCGAAGGCCTGCTAGAATCCCCAGATATGGATGGGCCTGGCGTCCGTGCCCTTCCTCGAATACTGAGGCTTCCCCTCCCAGGAGAACTCCGGATTGACGTTGATCGCGACCACGTGCGTCTCTCCCCGCTGGTCGGGATTGGCCGCGGCGTATTCGACCGCCTCCTCCTCGAATTGCGAGACGAGCTGCCTGTAGCGCTCCATCGACCAGATGCCGACCTGCTTCAAGATGAAGGTCGCATCCTGCCTGACGGGGTAGGTCCTCCTGAGCTTGAGCACGACGCGCCCCTGGCCGACTCCATACTCCCGCTCGATCGAATCGTTGGCGTCGGCCAGCTTCTGGAGGAGCGCTTGGAAGACGAGGACGTATCCCGCGACGCCGTAGTCCACGAGGCGGAGGAGGCGATCGACGTGGTTGCGAAAGAAGGCCTGGAACGAGCGCATAAGCCGGAGCGTATCGATCGACCGATCGTCCCTGAGGAAATCGTCGCTCGCGAGGTTGATGATATAGGCGACCGGGGCGAAGAGCGACCTCGGGATCATTTCTTTATAAAGTCCGTTCGCGATCTCGACCTTGCGGTCGACCTTGATGAGGCCGACCTCCTGGACGAAGGCAAGCTCCTGCTCGCCGATGTCGTCCGCGATCGGCCCGCTCGTCAGGATCGGGATGAGGCACTTCTTGACCCTCTCGTCCCTGACCAGCGAGACCAGGTACTCGAGGTGGTTCCCCCGCTTGGCGATGACGTTGCCGATCGCCTCGTCCACCTGCTCGGGCGATACGCGGCTGATGCCCTTGGCCGGGACTATCTCGTGGAATATCTCGCCGGCGATCGTGCTGATGATCCACGGCTGCCCGGACGAGAAGCGCCAGATCTTGTCGATCGCCTCTTTCGCGACGACGACGCCCTGCTTGGCCGTATACGAGTAGAACATCCCGTCGAGATCCTCCCGGCGGAGGAAGCTGATCCGGAGCGACGCGTCCTTGATGTTGAACTGCTTGTCGATGACGTCGTGCGTCGCGCAGAAGACGATGCTCTGGGGGAAGAGCGCCGGCCTCTTGTCGTAGCCCGCGCGGATCTGGCTGAGGAACGAGGTGAGGACGTTGCCCTGGAGAGTGTCGATCTCGTCGATGAGGAGGACTATCGGCTTGTCCGACCGCTTCGACCACTGCGTCAAGAGTTCGTTCAACGCCTGGTAGGGACCTCGCTTCTGCAGGATCCCGGGGACCATGTCCTCGAGATAGTCGTCGCCGAACGTGTCCCTGGCCCGCGACGAGATCTCGAAGAGGATGCTCCGCATGCTCTCCTCGAGGTCCTCCTGGACTCCCCTGAGCGACTCGACGTTGAAGTAGAGGCACTTGGCGTGGTTATTGTGGTTAATGAGGGCCGCGAGGGCGAGGAGGTAGGAGGTCTTGCCGCACTGCTTGGGGCCGCATATCAGGAAGTACTTCTTCTGCAGGACGAGCTGCCAGACCTTGTTCGTGTCCAGGCGCTTGATCGGCGAGACGCAGAAATGATCTATCTCGTTGACGGGTCCGGAATTATTAAAAAAACGACTCGCTTGCATTCCTTCCCTACCCCTTTTTCATATTGGCTCGAGGTTAGCATAGTTCCAGTCGTTCGATCCATAGGGCGAGCAAAATCGAGGAGCGGGAGATTCCGCTGGTCGAACTCCTGGCGGCATAGTAATATTATTAGGACATCGTTATCCTATTTAAATCGATGAGGAGGGGCACATGAAAGTCGGAATCGTCGGCTCGGGCTTCGTCGGGGCGACCGCGGCGTACGCGATCGTGATGCGTGGAGTCGCGCGCGAGGTCGTGCTGGTCGACCTGGACGAGAAGCGAGCGCGAGCCGAGGCGGACGACATCCGCCACGCGGTGCCCTTCGCCCATCCGGTGGAAGTTCGCTCGGGCGGATACCCCGACTTGGCGGGCTGCAAGATCGTGATACTGACCGCCGGGGTCGGTCAGCGTCCCGGCGAGACGAGGCTCGAGCTCCTTGTAAGGAACGCCGCGATCTTCAAGGACGTCGTAGCCAGCGTCGTATCGGCTGCCCCCGATGCCATACTCGTCGTGGCTACGAATCCGGTCGACATCATGACTCACCTGACCGCGCGCTTCGCCTCGCTGGCGGGCATCGGCCCGGGGCGAGTCCTCGGGTCGGGCACCACCCTCGACACCGCCCGCTTCCGCGCCGTCCTGGGCAGGAGGCTCGGCGTCGACGCGCAGCACGTGCACGCCTACGTCCTCGGAGAGCACGGCGACTCGGAGGTGTTCAACTGGTCCGCCGTGTCGGTCGGCGGGCTTCCCCTCGCGTCATTCCCGAGCGTCGACTGCGGCGAGGGGATCGACGACGCGGAGCGCGCCGCCATCGAGGACGAGGTCCGGGGCGCGGCCTACCGCATCATCGAGGGCAAGAAGGCGACGTACTACGGAATCGGCTCGGCCCTCGCTCGCATCGTGGAGACCATCTCTCGCGACCAGCGCACTATCCTGACGGTCACGGCGCCGCCCCGAGCGGAGGACTGCTTACCCGCCGGCCTGGAAGGCGCGACCATCTCCCTTCCCCGCCTCGTGGGCGGCTCGGGCCTGATCGCGACCATGGCGCCTTCCCTCGACGATCGCGAGGCCGAGGCCCTCCGGGCGAGCGCCCGCGTCGTGATGAACGCGATAGACTCGATCAAGGTCTGACCGCGACAGGCGCCGCTCGTTGACCCGGCCGGCTCCGGTCGCGTATCCTCCATCCCGCTGGAGCGCGGATGAGTGACTCGCGAATCGACATACTCGGCATGACCTGGGTTAAGCTCGGGCTCGCGATCCGCGAGCTCCCCTCGGGCAGGGGCGTCGCGTCCTCGGTCTACGCGCGCTCTCTTCGAGAGGGGCGCGCCCTTGATGACGGATCGGTCGACGCCTCGGGCCTCGGACTCTCTCCCGCTTCAGAGGCGGCATGGAAAAGGAAATTCCGCGTCGGCCTCCTCGAAGTAGTCGACCTCGTCGAAGAGGCGGGAGAGGTCGGGACTACCACGAAGGCCTCCCTCCGGACCGGCGACGGCCACCGCATCGAGTGCGTGCGGATTCCGATGCCGGGCTCGGGCGGCGCCAAGGCCACGCTTTGCGTCTCCTCACAGGCGGGTTGCCGCATGGGCTGCGCCTTCTGCGAGACGGGAAAGAAAGGCCTTGAGCGCGACTTGACCGCGGCCGAGATCGTCTCGCAGGTCGCGACGACGAGGTCCCGCCTCGGATGGGCCTGCGGGAACATCGTGTTCATGGGCATGGGCGAGTGCCTGGACAACTTCGACGAAGTCGCGCGCGCCCTCGCCGTCCTGAACGACCCGCGCGGGCTCGGCTATTCCTGGGAGCGCCTGACCCTCTGCACGAGCGGGCCGCCGGGCGGCATCGAGAGGCTGCGCGAGCTCGGCCTCAAGAGGCTGAATCTCTCGATCAGCCTCAACGCCTCGAGCGACGAGTCGAGAAGCGCCCTGATGCCCGTGAATCGCCGCAACGGGCTCGATGCGCTCGCTTCCTCGCTGGGGGCCTACCCCCAGAGGCGCAACTTCGCCCTCGGAGTGAACTGGTGCCTCATGCCCGGCGTCAACGACTCTCGCGAGGACGCGCGGGGCGCCGCGGCCTTCTGCGCGCGCGTCGGGCGCTGCGTCGTCAACCTCATTCCATATAACCCAGGCTCGTCTCCGATCGCCCGCGCCCCGCGCGAGGAGGAGCTCGAGACCTTCGCGTCGTGGCTCGAGGAGGAAGGCTGCATCGTGAAGAGACGCTCGTCGAAGGGCGGATCCATCATGGCCGGATGCGGCCAGCTTTCGGGGCGCTGAAGGCAGCGGTTCGGGCGGCGGCCGACTACGAGGCCGGCGGCCCGCCCGCGGCGATCGCGTCGATCTTCCGCGCGATGGACAGGGCGAAGGCCTCGAAGTCGGGCGCGACGGACTTCTCGAAGCGGAAGCCTACGGCCCCGGGATGCCCTCCCCCGTTGGTCGCCCCGAGCGCGGCGATCATGGTCCGGAGGTCGATCTCGCGGTATGAATGGCTCCGCCTGAGGCGGAATTGCAGGAAATTCGAGACGGACGGGGAATCTGGATAGGCGACCAGGCCCATCGCGCCGCCCTCCTCGGCCAGGGAATCGGCTACCGCCTTCGCCATAGAGGCCGTCGTCTCATCCCCGTAGCGCTTGCGCATCGCGTCGACCTCCTCCGCCGGGATGATCACGTAGTCGAGGGCGTCGAGCGATCCGCGGAAGCGCATCATCGTGCGATAGCATTCCTCCTCCTCGGCGGAAAGGGTGACGATGGCCTCGAACACCTCCTCCTTCGAGGCGAAGTTGCCCGATCCCGCGTTGGTGGTCTGCGCGAGGAGGCGGTCGAAAATGGAGCTGAAGCGCTCGTAGAACCATCGCTCGCGCTTCGACTGGAGGTACTTGCCCATCCTCGAATCGGCGATGATGCCGGTGAGCACCGCCAGGACGAGGTTCCGAGTGAGGAAGCCGTCGGAGGCCTCGGTCGGCTCGAACCTCGGGTCCCCGTCCATCTTTATCGCGAGGTAGCCGACGAGCTCGCTCGCGGAGGACGCGGTGGTGACGAGTCGGTAGCCCTCGTCTCCGAAGTACGAGGCGTCGGTGCCCAGGTGATGGTCGATCTCGATCCTGAGCACGGATGGATCCGAGGTGACGCGCTTGACGGCTTCGCTCTCGTCGAGCATTCCGGGCTTCGGCGTGTCCATGGCCACGACGACCTGGATCGAGGGCGGCAGCTCGTCGCGGTCGCAGAGGATCCCGATCGAGTTATGCGCGCATATTTTGAGGAGATACGAGAACTGCTCGTGAACGCCGTCGCATATGAAGACGTAGGCCCTCTTGTTGAGCTTGCTGGCCAGGAGTCCGAATGCGACCATCGAGGCGACGCAGTCCTCGTCCGGATTGCGATGGCCGATAATGAGGATCCCGTCCCGCTCGAGGAGGGCGATGGCGATGCGTTCCGCGGTCCGTTTCTTCTCCGCGATCGATGCGATGTCAACCTTGGTCGTCGGGATCAGGCTCCCACCTCCGCCGACAAGTATATCGCTTAAGTCTATATGAGCGGTATTCGCCGCGCAAGTCGCGCTTCGGCGGCGCAAGCCGCGGGCCAGGCGCGTGGCGCGCTCGAGCCGCGGCCCGTATCCGGCCCTACGTCGCCCGAAGATCTTCGAGGGCGAGCTCGGCCTGGTCCTCGAGATCGTCGATCTGCTCGATCCAGAAGGCCTCGTTCCCCCAGTCCGGGAAGCTCGAGCGGAACCAGAGGTCATCGCGCTGGCGAGAGCGCCAGGCGAGGAAGTAGATCATCCGCATCAGCCTGAGTCCCTCGACCAGGGCGAGCTCCGAGCGGTCGATGGGCAGGAACGTCTCGTAGCCCTCGGCGAGGAGGCCGAGCTCCCTTCGACACTTCGAGGCGTGGTCCGGCAGGAGGAGCCAGATATCCTGGGCCGCCGGCCCGTTCATCATGTCGTCGAAGTCGATGACGAGGAGCCCCTCGTCCGACCGGTCGAGTATGTTCCCCCTATGGCAGTCGCCGTGGATCCTCCGCTCGGCGAGACCCTCGAAGCGCGGCGAGAGGGCCTCGAGCGCGGGGCGGCATACGTCCTCGAGCTCGGATCGGTGGTCCGGGTGCACCACGCCTTCAGCGAGGAGCCAGTCGAGCAGGGGCATGGTGAGCGTCCGCGGGCCGCAACGGGCCCTGGACGGAGCCGGTCGCAGGCCTCCGACCGCGTGGAGCCTCCCAAGGAGGGCGCCGAGCCTGAGCCAGTCCTCGTCGCCCTCGGCGTCGAAGTTGCGGCCTCCCATCTTGGGGAACACGGCGAAGAGGAAGGCCACGTCACCCTCCTCTCCCTCGAGGATGAGCTCGCCGAGGGTGCCGCCGTCGCGCATAGCGAGCGGCGCGGCGACGGGGATCTCCGCCCCGGCGCAGTCTGCGATGAAGCGGTGCTCGTCGAGGACGCAGGAGCGGTCCCAACGGCCGGGCCGGTAGAACTTGGCGACGACTTCCCCGCCGTCGTCGAGGCGGAGGCCGTAGACGCGATTGACATAGCTCGGGTAGGCAAGGATCGCTCCGTCTATGCCGACGCCCGTCGCGCCCTCGACCGCTGCGGCCACGGCGTCCGGCGACAAGAGGTCGAAGGAGCCGTACTTAGTCTCTGTCATCCCGGCCTTTGGCCTCAGGATCGGCGCCGCCCTGTGCCGCGACGCCCTCGCCGTCGGCCGTCGCGATACCGTCGACGGGCGTCGCTCCCTCCGCGGCCTTCAAGGCCTCGGCCTTTTTCTCGTCGCTCCAGATCCTGCGGTTCCACAGGAACAGGCCCATGAGCGCGACGATGATCGCGGTGAAGAAGTTCTCGTCTATGACCTCGGGCGCGAAGGGCCCGAAAATCTCCCTCGCCGCGTAGAACGCGATGAGAATGACCGCCAGCGAGACGAGCGCGATATAGAAGAATCGCTTCGAGGGCTTCAGATTCATACATGGCTCCTTATTCGCGCGCGGCGAGCTCTTCCCACCGCGACGTCTTCGACTCGATGCCGGCCACGACCTCGGCGTAGCGCCGGCTCGAGGTCCCTCCGTCGCGCCCCGCCCCGGCGCCGACGAAGTGCTCCTCGAGTCTGGCCTTCTCGTCCTCGAGGCCCGAGATCTCCTCGATGAGGGAAGCGAGCTCCCTCTTCTCAGCGAAGCTCAATCCGGCGCGCCGGCTTTCGGCCCTCGTCGCGCGGCCGGCGACCTCGGCTCCGCCTGATCTGGGCGAGACCTTCGCGGCCCGGGCGGCGCCGTCGACTTCGCTCCCCTCGCGGTATTCCTCGCGGGGCTCCGCGCGGTATTCCGCGTACCGGCCGACGTACTCGCGAGCCGATCCTGAGCCGTCGAGCGCGAGCACGGAGTCGGCGAGCCGGTCCAGGAAGGCCCGGTCGTGCGAGACCGCGACGACGCATCCCGGAAAATCTGCCAGGAAATCCTCGAGGAGCTCGATCGTATCGATGTCCAGATCGTTGGTCGGCTCGTCGAGGAGAAGAAAGTTAGGCGATTCCGCGAGCAGGCGCACGAGCTGCGCGCGCCTGAGCTCCCCGCCCGAGAGCCTGGATAATCTGAGCTCGTGCATCGCCCGAGGGAAGAGGAAGCGCTCGAGGAGCTGCTCGGGCGTCAGCTCGGAGCCGTCAGCCATATGGATGCGCTCGGCCTTGTCCCTGACGTAGCCGACGAGAGTCTTCCCCTTGTCGACCGACGAGGCGGTCTGGTCGAAGTAGGCGAAGCGAGTGTTTTCCCCTCGTACGATCCGTCCGGAGTCGGGCTCGATCTTCCCGGATATCAGGTCGAGGAGCGTGGTCTTCCCCGAGCCGTTAGGCCCGATGACTCCCAGCCTCTCGCCGGCCTTGAATTCCCGCGACAGGGGCCTCAGCACCTGCCTCCCGTCGTAGGCCTTCGAAGCCTGGTCCAGGACGAGGATCTTCTTGCCCAGCCTCGGCGCGGAGGTCGTGAATCCCTCCATGCCCTCCTCCCTGACCAATGCCGAATCCTGGAGAGACCGTATATCGTCCTTCCGGCGCTCACTCTTCGTCGCGCGCGCGCGAGCGCCCCGATTCAGCCAGGCGAGCTCCCGCTCGAGGAAGACGAGCCGGCGCGACTCGGCCTTCTCGAGCGCGGCTGCGCGGGCGATCCTCCTTTTGAGATACTCTGAGTAGTTGCCCGGATACTTATAGATGGCCGCGCGGTCGATCTCCATGATGAATCCGCACACATCGTCGAGGAACCAGCGGTCGTGCGTGACGAGGACGAAGGCGCCCCGGTACTGGAGGAGGCGGCGCTCGAGCCACTCGATCGCGTCGATGTCGAGGTGATTCGTGGGCTCGTCAAGGAGGAGGAGATCGGCCGATGGCGCGAGGGCGCGGGCGATTGCCGCCTTCTTGACCATGCCGCCCGACATCTCTTCCATGAGCGCGCCTCGGTCTTCGAGGCCGAGCTCGGTGCACAGCGCGACTTGGGCGCGCTCGATCGAAGCCAGGGCATCCGCGTCCTCGGGCGAGACGCCGGCTCCCGAGACGCCGTGGTCGGGCCGACCCTTCCGCAGGAAGTCGGCCAGGGTCTCGCCGAGTTCGAAGGAAGGCCTCTGCTCGAGGAGGCTCACGGTAAGAGCGCGTCTCCTGGCGACCGCGCCGGTATCGGGCTCAAGGCTTCCCGCCAGGATGCGGAGGAAGGTCGACTTACCGCGGCCGTTGCGGCCGACGAAGCCGATGCGGTCGCCCGAGTCGATGCCGAGGGTGGCTCCCTCGAAGAGAGGCGCCTCGCCTAGGGTGACCGATACGCGGTCGAGTGCGATGAGGTTCACGTCTGCGCGACTATACCGCGCGTCGGCGCGGAGGCGCAATCGCCGGGATGCCGCTGGGAAAAAGCTCGGCGGGGCTTACTTAGCGGCCGCCTAAGAGGTATCCTTATAGACGCGGCGCCGAGTGCGGAGCCGCTATGACAGCGACCAGGAAAGGCATATGAAGGCCAAGAAGGCGGCAGGCATCGGGCTCCTCGCGCTGGGGTTCATCTCGTTCTTCGACGTCCGATTCTTCGGGGGCGTATCGCTTCTCTTCGGCCTCATAATGATAATCACCGGCTCGACCCTGCTCCTGCGCGATGCGGGAGGCGTGAATCGGATAAAGGGCCTCTTCGTCCCGAAGAGCCGCGACGCGACCGCTCCGACGCGGGCGCCGACAGCCGACCACCTCCTGCCCGTGCGCGTCCTCAAGCTCGCCGAGGCGCGCAATGGCGTCCTGACCGTCAGCGCGGTCGCCATGGCCCTCGACGTCGAGCTGGACGCCGCGCAATGGGCCCTCGACGAGTTGGTGCGCAAGGGCGCCGCGAACGTCGACGTCAACCTGACTACGGGAGTAGCAAGCTACAGCTTCCCGGAATTCCAGTCGCGCCCGATCCAGGGGCCGCTCGAGACCTGACCGGCGACATGCGGAGAGCCGCCTCCCGGGATGTTCCCATCCTCGACGCCCGCGCCCGTGAGGGCGCTCTCGTGGCTCTCGAGGGCGGATTCCTCGTCGAGCGGGCCGTCGCCGCGGGCCTCGATGTCGAAGAAGTCTACTGCGTTCCTGCGCGTGCCGACTGGGCGCGGGAACGCGGGCTCGAGCCGCGCGTCATGGCCGAGGCGGACATCTCCCGCGTCGCCGGCTACCGATTTCACAGGGGCGTCCTCGCCCTGGCCCGCCGTCCCTCCCAGGCTCCGCTCGAGAGCGTCGTGCCGGAGGGCGCGTCGCCCTCCGTCGTGCTGGCGCTTCCCGAGATCGGCGATCCCGAGAACCTCGGCTCCTCCTTCCGCGCCGCGGCTGCCCTGGGCGCCTCGGCCGTCCTCCTCGGCCCTTCTGGCCCCGATCCGCTGTCGCGCCGAGCCCTCAGGGTATCGATGGGAGCCTCGCTGTCGCTTCCCTGGGCGCGGCTGGGGACCCCGGCCGACCTCCGGCTCCTCGAGACCCGAGGCTTCGAGCTCGCGGCCTGCGTCCTCGATCCCGGCGCGGTCGACATCCGCGGATGGGAAGCGCCCGACCGGGTCGCGCTGGTCCTCGGCAACGAGGCCTTCGGGCTGTCGGAACGGTGGCTCGAGCCCTGTGGGAAACGCGTGACACTTCCCATGCTCGGCGGAGCTGATTCGCTCAACGTATCGACCGCCGCGGCGGTCTTCCTCTACGAGCTCGCCCGACGCTCCGGTCGCGGCAGGGCCGCCGCTCCGGAAGCCTAGTCCCCGGCGGCGATTGAGGCCGCGCTCAGCCGGCGAAGGGGACCGACTCGGCCCCCCGGATCCCGCCGGGGCGATAGGCGAAGATGCCGCCGGCGCAAGGCTGCCCTTCGGGCCCTTCACTACCCGCGGCGGCCGTCGTGATGTAGAGCGTATCGAGCCCGGGGCCGCCGAAGCAGCAGCTCGAGGTCCGCGCCGCCGGAACGTCGATCTTCTCGAGCAATCGGCCAGTCCCGGGGTCCCAGCGGCCGACGCCCCGGCCCATCCAGAGCGCTACCCAGAGCATGCCTTCCTCGTCGACGGTCATGCCGTCCGGGGAGCCCATCCCGCGGGGAACCTCGACGACCATCCTCCTGCCCGATACGGAGCCCTCTTCCTCGTCGAAGTCGAAGGCGTCCACCCTTCCGGTCGGCGTGTCGATGAAGTACATCGTCCGACCGTCGGGCGACCAGCCTAGGCCGTTCGAGATGCCGACTCCATCGAGGGTCCTCTCGCAGGAGAGGTCGGGCCCGACGCGGTACAACGAGCCCTCGCGGCCCTCGCAGGAGTCGGCCATCGTGCCGACCCAGAGCCTGCCGCGCGCGTCGCACTTGCCGTCGTTGAAGCGATTGCCCGGCTTGTCGGGCTCCGGGTCGAAGAGGAGCCGGACCGAGCCCGACACCGTATCCGCGAAGGCGAGGCCGTCGGCGAGCGCGACGAGGAGCCCTCCCCTCGCGCGCTTGACGACGGTCCCCGGCTTGCTCGCGAGCTCCGCCAGGCGAGTGTCCGCGCCATCAGCGGGATCGAAGGCGTGGAGGCTCCTGCCCTCGATATCGATCCAGTAGAGCAGGGCATCGACCGAGTCCCAGCAGGGGCACTCGGCGAGCCGCGCGCGGGCGTCCAGAACGAGCTCAGCGACCGCCATCCGATCCTCCGTCGGTCGAGTATATCTCCCTTCCCCGTTGACGCTCGACTCCCTGGCGAATAGTGTTGAGTCACAGTGCGGAGTTCAGCGAAGAGCAGCGCCGAGGGCGCTTGCGGCGACGGGAGCATCGGCGGCGGATCGCGGTCGACGGCGTCGAACGCCAAGTTCTACGTCGCGTGCGCCTTCATCGGCGTGGCTGGAGCGGCTGCCGCCATGGCCCTCAAGCTGTCGGTCGCCGGGATCGAGCGCGCCCTTCGCGGGACAGCGGAGGCCCGCGGCCTCGACCTGCTGGTCCTCGCCCTTCCCCCCCTCGGCATCCTCGCCACGGTCCTCCTCGTCCGGCTCGTCGTCAAGGCCGACATCTCCCACGGCGTCAGCAAGGTCCTCGCCGCGATCTCCCGCAACGGCGGGAGGATGCAGGGCCGCATGATCTGGGCGCCCCTCGCCGGCTGCTCCCTCACGGTAGGCTTCGGCGGCTCCATGGGCATGGAGGCGCCGATCATGCACGCCGGCTCCGCGATCGGCGCCGCGGTTGGCAAGCTTCTCGGCCTCGACTATCGCCGGAGGGTCCTCCTCGTCGGCTGCGGAACTGCGGCGGCGGTCGCCGCGATATTCAAGGCCCCGGTCGCGGGAGCGCTCTTCGCGATCGAGATCCTGATGATCGACTTCACCTCCCAGGTGGCAATCCCCCTCCTCGTCTCCTCGGTCACCGGGGCCTTGGTGGCGAAGATCGCCTCGGGCGCCGACATCGAATTCGAGTTCGCCGTCTTCCAGGACTTCGATTATCGCAACGTCCCCTTCTACCTCGGCCTCGGCGCCCTCTGCGCGCTCGGCGCGGCCTACCTTCGCGCGGTCCAGATGCGGGCGGGCTCGCTCATGGCGCGCGCAGGCCGGCCCTACCTCAAGGCCCTCCTCGGCGGCCTCGCCCTCGCGCCCCTCATCTTCGTATTCCCGTCGCTCTACGGCGAGGGCTACGCGGGCATGACGACGATGCTGAGCGGCGATCCCTCCGCGCTCCTCTCCTACAGCCCTTTCTTCGGACTCGATCCGGACGGCTGGCTCTTCGTCGCCTACATGGTCGTCCTCATCGTCGCCAAGGGCGCCGCGACCGCGGTCACGGGCGCGGCCGGCGGCGTGGGCGGCATCTTCGCGCCGAGCCTCTTCATGGGCTCGATGATCGGCTACGTGCTCGCGCGCTCGCTCAAGCTCCTGGGCCTGCCCTTCGCGAACGAGCTGAACTTCTCCCTCGTCGGCATGGCGGGCGTCCTCGCGGCCCTGCTGAAGGCGCCGCTCACCTCGGTGTTCCTCATCGCCGAGATCACGGGAGGCTACGCGCTCCTCGTCCCCCTGATCCTCACGTCGGGCGTCGCGTTCGTGCTGGGGAGGCGCCTCATCAGCCCCTACTCGATCTACGCCGAGGAGCTGGCCAAGCGCCACGAACTCGTCACGCACCACAAGGACCAGGCCGCGCTCGCCCTCCTCGATCCTGGCGACCTCGTCGAAACCGACTTCGACTCGATAGCTCCGGACGCCCCGGTCAGGGAGCTCGCCCGCGCCTCGCTGCGCACCCGGCGGTCGTCCGTCGCGGTCCTCGACTCCGAAGGCGTGCTGCTCGGCATCGTCCGCTTCGACGACGTACGACGGGTCCTCCTTGCCAGGCGCGGGACCGATGAGCTCTGCGTCAGCGACGTGGCCTCGATCCCGACCTCTGTCCTCGGGCCCGGCATGGGCATGGAGCAGGTCCTCGCGGCCTTCGAGCAGGGCGTCGCGGACGAGCTCCCCTTCGTCGGCGCCGACGGCCGCTTCATCGGCTTCATATCGAAGTCCAAGGCCCTCGGCGCGTACAGGTCCAAGCTCCTCGAGCTCTTCGAGGAGCGCGAATGACCGACGCATGAGCGAGGCGATCGAGATACTCGACGCGACGGTCGTCCTGGGCGGCGTCGAGGTGCTCAAGGACTTCAGCCTCATCCTCCGGGAGGGCGAGCACGTCTGCATCCTCGGCCCGAACGGATCGGGCAAGTCGACCCTGGCGCGCCTCGTCGCGGGCGAGGTCTATCCGGTCTACCGCGAGAGGCCGCCCGTCAGGCTTTTCGGCCTGGAGCGCTGGAACCTCTTCGAGCTCAGGAACAGGCTCGGAGTCGTGTCGGACGGCCTGCAATCCGCGCACTCTACGAGCGACAGCGCCCTCGACGTCGTGCTCTCGGGATTCTACGGAAGCGTCGGCCTGCCGCTCCGCGCCGAGCCTACGGCCGGCATGCGCGCCAAGGCCCTCGAGGCCGCGGCCAGGATGAAGGCCGACCGCCTCCTCGATCGCCGCGCCTCGACCCTTTCCTCGGGGGAGATGCGCCGGATCCTCGTCGCCCGCGCCCTCGCGCACGACCCCGACATGCTCCTCCTCGACGAGCCATACTCCTCGCTGGACATCGCGGCCAAGGCGGTCTTCGCGGCCTCGGTCCGCAGCCTCGCCGAGTCCGGCCACGCGATCGTGCTCGTCACCCACGACCTCTCGGAGATCGGGCCCGAGTTCGAGCGCGTCGTCCTCGTCAAGGACGGGCGCGTGCTCGCCGACGGTCCCAAGCGGGCGCTCTTGACCTCGGAGGCGATGTCGGAGCTCTACGGGGCGCGCGTTCTGGTGGAGCGATATGGAGAGTCAGGCCGCGAGTCCTACCGCGCATCGGCCGAGTAGGGCCGCGGCGGCCTACATCGACCGGATCAGCTCCTCGGAAGAGGCCGAGAGGCCCTCCATCCTCGAGGAGATCTCCTTCAGGGCGACGATGACCTTGCCTAATTCCGCGTCGAGGGCCGAGAAGGCCTTGGCGCTCCGGCTGACCGAGGACACCGAGGCCTCGGCGTCCTTCGACAGCTCGCCCAGCATCGCCCCGATGCTCTCGGCGTTCGTCGTGGTCGACTCGGCGAGCTTGCGTATCTCGGAGGCAATGACGTTGAAGCCCCGGCCCTTCTGGCCGGCCCTCGCGGCCTCGATCGCCGCGTTCAGGCCGAGCAGGCTGATCGTCGAGGAAATCTCCTCGATCACCTTTATGAACTCTTTCATCTTCTTCGCCCGCTCGGCCATCTTCGCGATGGCGGCCTCGGTCGCCGAGATGTCGCTCCTCGTGAGCCGCGCGGCCTCCCCGACTCCGCCGACCGCGGCCGCCTCGTCGGCGGCGAGCTTCGAGGCCTCCAGGATCGAGGCGGTCATCGGCCGCGCCAGTGAGACTATCTTCTCGGTCCGCGCGGCTATGGCCGTCTCGGAGCGCTTCTCCGCCGCGATGAGCAGGGCGCTCTGGACCGACGAGCCGATCTGGTCAGCGACGCGCACGTAGGTCGATCCGTCCATGGGTCCCGGCTCGAAGAGGGCGACGCCGTAGAAGTCCATGCCGAAGCATACCGGCATCGCGATGAAGTTGAAGGGGCGCCTCGGGAGGAGCTCCTGCGGCAGGAGGTCGCGCGCCGGATAGGACCGCTCTGCCATTCCGGCGAGGAGATCAGCGCCGTCCGAGAAAGCGGCGTACAGCGTGAACCGCTCGTCCGGCCCGAGCGCCGGCCCGCATCCGGTAGCGATGCCCGACTTCGCCGCGAAGTAAAAGCCGCGCAGGCCGATGGCCTTCATCTGGTCGCGGAGGATCAGGCCGACCTCCTCGAGGCTCTCGGCCTTGCCGACCGCCTTGAGCGCGACGCCGAGCGACTCCTGGAACGAGTTGTCCTTGGACTTCATGATCTTGTACCGGGCGGTCTCGAGCGATGAGACGAGGATGCGCAGCCTCCCTATAGCGCCCTCGAATGACTCGACGCGTCCCGCGTCTCCCAGCGCGGAAAGGAAGTTCGAGCGCATGACCGAGAAAATGTCCTGCCACGGCGTCACCGAGGCCCAGGACTCGGAGCTCGCGTAGACCGCCTCCTCGGCGTCCGCGTAGAAGCGATCGAACTTCCCCTCCTTGACGCAAGCGATGCACGACTCGACGAGCGCGCGCACCGTCTCTTCAGAGCCCGGGGGCGCGTCCGCGGTCCGCGAGGCCTCGGCCGCGACAGCGGCGGCCGAGAGCGCTCCCTGGTCCCGCTTCGCCGATCGGCCCGCCAGCTCGATCCCTCGGGACTGGCAGCCGCATGAGCGCCTGACCACGGTCGACGTTCCCAAGGCTGCGCGCGGCGAGCCCTCGCCCGAGACCAGCGAGCTGATCGCCGCGTCCATCTGCGCGACCAGGGGCTGGCGGACGGTCGTCAACGCCGGCGTCTCGCACTCGGCCTCGAGGGCGTCGTCGTAGCCGACGAGCGAGAGATCGCGCGGAATGGACTTCCCGCGGCGCTGCAGCTCCCTGAGTGCCCCGAGCGCCATGTAGTCGTTCGCCGCGGCGATCGCATCGATGTCGGCCCTCCTGACGTCGAGGAACTCGCGCACGGCGTCGGTGCCGCTGTTGTACCAGAAATTCCCGACGTAGACGATGCTCGGATCGTACGGTATTCCCGCGGACTCGAGGCCCGCCCGATACGACGCCAGCCTCTCCGCGGCTTCGAACGATCCTTCCGGCCCGGATATGTACGCGATGCGCTTCCGCCCGTGCTCCTTCGCGAGATGCTCGACGAGCGCCTTGATGCCCGTTCGGTTCTCTATGAGGATCGCGGGGATGCCCTCGCCGCAGGGGCCGATCGAAACGCAGGGTCGCTTACGGAAGGGCTTGAGGCACTCTGTGTATTCCGCCTTCGAGATATAGGATCCGAGGCTCGCGCCCGAGAGCAGGAAGGAGTCGATCCACGGAGAGAAGGCGAGGTCGAACACTCGGTTGGTCGCGGACTCGTCGCCGGCCGTCCCGCGCAGCAACGACTGTCCGATGAACGTGACGAGGGAGGCCCCAGCCGAAGCCGCGCTCGCGACGGCCTCCTTCCACAGAGTCTCCTGATAGCCGTGGAAGAAATCCAGGATAAAGCCGATTCGCTTGTTCATCGCGTTTCTCCGACGAGTAACGAGCGCGGGCTACCGCGGGCAGCAGTCCCCTCTTGGCTCATTGGCATTATTTGGATTGTAAATGTAAGGTATCGGCCAGGCAACCGCTCGACGACCGACCCCGCCCCTCGCATTCGGCGGGGCTTCGATCGCCGGAAGCGCGTCGCGGCCCGAAAAAAGGGGCTGCCCCTCTTGGACAGCCCCTCGATCTGCGCGCGCGAGAAGCGCGACTTACTTGCCGACTTTGATTTCCTGCCACGCCGCGTCGTACTTGGGCAGGTTCTCTCCTACGTCGAGCTTGAGCTCGCAGTTCGCGAGATCCTCGGCCTTGTACCACATGTTTCCCTTCTTGAGGTCGCGCGCGGGGACGTTCGCCGTGGCGGGGAAACCGAACGCGTCGCAGAACTCCGCGTAGATCTCCGGCCTGTGGATGAAGTCGATGAACTTCATCGCGAGGTCCTGGTTCTTCGAATTCTTCAGCATGACCATAGAGTCGATGTAGAGGGGGCCGCCCTCCTTGGGGATGAAGAAGTCCACGTCCCCTCGCTTGGCCGCGTCGTACTCCTCGAAAATCGACTCGGCATAGCCCTGGGCGACCCAGGTCTCGCCGTTCGCGAAGAGCTTCGCGAAGGCCTCGGCGTCGAACTTGAGGAGGTTCGGCTTCCAGCCCTCGTTGACGAGCTTCTTCGCGGCCTGTATCTCGGCCTCGTCCGCGGTGTTGACGGACTTCCCGAGGAAGGCGAGCGCGTCGCCCATGACCTCGCGCATGTCGTCCAGCATGGTCATCTTCTCCGCGAGGTCCTTGCGGGTGAAGATCGACCAGCTCTTCTCGTATCCCTTGACCTTCGTCTTGTTGACCGCCACTCCGGCCGCGCCCATGTAGTAGGGGACGGAGTACTTGTTGTCGGGGTCGTAGTCCTTGGAGCGCTGCAGGACCGCGGGATCGATGTTCTTCCAGTTCTTCAGCTTCGTCTTGTCGATCGGCGCGAGCATGCCCTCCTTGGCCATGATGCTCACGTAGTCGGCGGAGGGAAAGACTATGTCGTAGCTGGAGCCGCCGGCCTTGAGCTTCGCGAACATGGTCTCGTTCGAGTCGAAGGAGTCGTACACGACCTTGCAGCCGTATTCCTTCTCGAATTTCTCGATGACGGTGTCCGGCGTATAATAGGTCCAGTTGAAAATGTACAGACTCTTGGGCTTGGCCGAGCAGGAAGCCAGGCTCGCCGCGAGGCAGAGCGCGAGGGCGATCGCGGCCGCGGGGGCCGCGGCGCGGAGAAGACGCTTCATTCCGTCCTCCCTTTATAGTGTTGGGGTTGGGCGGCCCAGGGCCGCCCGCGATGCGGGCCTCGCCGTCCCGCCGACGCGGGGCGGCAAGGCCTTCGTCCTCTATCGAGCGGCGAAGGCCTTGAGGAAGTTCCGCAACGGATACACGAGAAGCACGGTGCCCGCCACCATCACGACCGAAAGGGCATTGATCACCGGGGATACGCCGAATCGTATCGCCGAGTAGATGAACAGCGGCAGGGTCGTCGAGCCCGGCCCGGAGACGAAAAAGGTGATGACGAAGTCCTCGAGAGAGAGCGTGACTGCGGTCAGGAAGCCCGAGGCGATGCCGGGCAGGGACATCGGCAGGATGACCTTGAGGAGTGTCTGCATCTCGTTCGCTCCCAGGTCGCGCGCGGCCTCGATGACGCTCGAGTCGAATTCCTCGAGCCTGGCCGACACGAGCAGGTAAACGAAGGGTATGTTGAAGGTCGTGTGCGCGATCCAGACCGTCACCAGCCCAAGCTTGAGCTGGACGAAGGAGAAAAACACGAGGAGCGATACGCCGACGATGATCTCCGGGAGTATCATCGGGATGAAGCTCATCGTCTTGACGTAGCCTCGGTACCAGAATCCGTAGCGGCTGGTGCCGACCGCGGCCAGCGAGCCGAGGACCGTGGCGCCGAGGGCCGAGGTCAGCGCGATGACGACGGAATTGGCGAAAGCCTTCCAGAGGTCGCCTGAGTCCATGAAGAGCTTCTCGTACCACTGCAGGGAGAAGCCCGTAAAGCTCCCGCCCTTGGACGCGTTGAACGAATAGATGAGCAGCACGAGGAGGGGAGCGAAGAGGAACGCGATGACCGCGCCGAAGACGAAATCGGAGAACGCGAGTCCCTTGCGGCGCTTCGCCCGCCTGCCCCAGACCGAGCCGTCCTTCTGCGCGCTGATCCTGGGGGGCAGGGGCCGTATGCCCTTGAGAGCGGCCCGGATCGCGCGGATCCGCGCCCTTGCCCTGAGCCTCACGCCTGGCCCCCGCTGGGGATGCCCGCGGTGGCGCCGACCGGCCCGAGGCCGGACTCGTCGAGGACGCGCGGCGTCGGCCGCCTGCCCCTGAGAGTGAACAGGATGGCCGCGATGCCCGTCAGCACGGTGACGCCCATGGAGAGCGAGGACGCGAGGGGCCAGTTGCGCGTCTTCGACACCTGGTCCGCGATGATGTTGCCGAGCATGTAGGAGTCTTTACCGCCGACGAGGAGCGGGACGGCGTAGGCCCCGAAGATCGGGATGAACGTGAAGAGCACGGCGGTGACGAGGCCCGCCTTGATGTTCGGCAAGAGGATCTTGCGGAGGGCCTGCATGCGGGTCGCGCCGAGGTCTCGGGCGGCCTCCAGCAGCGTGAAGTCGAACTTGTCGATGGTCGAGAAGAGCGGAAGGATCGCGTAGGGCAGGTACATGTAGACGAGGACGAGGGTCACCGAGCCCTGATTGTAGAGGAAGCGCACCGGCTCCGTCGTCAGGCCGAGGAAGCGGAGGGCGTCGTTGATGAAGCCCTCGTTGCCGAGGATCGCTATCCACGCGTAGATGCGAAGGAGGAAGTTGGTCCAGAAGGGGACGATGACGAGGAAGAGCCTCATGGCCTGGTTGCCGCTCCGCGCGATGCTGTAGCCGCAGGGCAGCGCGATGAGTATCGTCAGGACGGTCGCGAGGGCGGACACCCAGAGAGTCCGCCAGGCGACGGTCAGCAGCGTCGGGTTCGCGATCGACTTGTAGGCGTCCAGGCTGAACTGGGGCAGGACGCCGCCGTAGATGTCCCGTTTCATGAAAGAGTACGCGACGATGATCAGGAGCGGCGCGGCGAAAAAAAGCGTGAGCCATATCGATTGTGGCGCCGCGTAGATGCTTCCGTAGTTGCGTTTCATCGGGAGGCGCTCGAGGGCCGCGGCCTGTCCTCGCCTCCCCGGCTTTCCGGCGGCTTCGCGTCGCTCTCGACGACGACCGAGTCGCGCGCGCTCCAGGACAGGTAGACCTCGTCCTTCCAGCGGATATCGGGAACGCCCTCGGACCAGTTCGCGTGCTGGCGGAACACGGTGACCACCCCGCCGCCGGGCAGGTGGATGATGTACTTCGTCTGGAAGCCCGAGTAGATGGGCTCCTCGACCGTTCCCCTCAAGATGTTGAGCTCGTCGTGCGGCCCGGGAGGTACCGCGCCGATGCGCACTTTCTCGGGCCTGACGGCGACGCTCACGCGCGAGCCCACGGGCGCCTCGCCGTTCGCCTCCACGAGGAGCCGACCGATGCCTTCGGCCTCGATCGCCGCAAAGGGGCCCTCGCGCGAAGAGACGACGCCGGAGAAGATGTTCGTCTCGCCGATGAAGCGCGCGACGAAGTCGGAGGCCGGGTTCTCGTAGATCTGCTGAGGCGAGCCGACCTGCAGCACGTTGCCCTGGTCCATGACCGCGATGCGGTCGGAGACCGAGAGCGCCTCCTGCTGGTCGTGGGTCACGTAGATGAAGGTGATGCCGACCTTGTCGTGGATCGTGTCGAGCTCGACCAGCATGCGCTGGCGCAGCTTGGCATCGAGAGCGGAGAGGGGCTCGTCGAGGAGGAGGACGGAAGGCTCGTTGATGAGGGCGCGGGCGATGGCCACGCGCTGCTTCTGACCACCCGAGAGCATGGAGGGCTTCTTGTCCGCGTGCGCCTCGAGCTGGACCAGGGAGAGGTGCTTCATGACGAGCTCGCGGAGGAGCCGGTTAGGCACGCGCCTGAGCCTGAGGGGGAAGGCGACGTTCTCGAAGACCGTCAGGTGAGGGAAGAGGGCGTAGCTCTGGAAGACCGTGTTGCAGCGCCGCTTGTCGGGAGGCAGGCCCGAGACGTCGCGGCCATCGATCCCGACGGTACCGGTGTCCGGCTCCTCGAATCCGGCGATTACCCTTAATAGCGTCGTCTTGCCGCAGCCGGAGGGACCGAGGAGGGAGAAGAACTCGCCCTTCTTGATCTCGAGGGAGACGCCCTTCAGCGCCTTGAAGGCACCGAAGGACTTGGAAATACCCGAAACGGTAACGTCTGAGCCTTTCACCGCTTCAGTCTCCTCGAAACTGGAATCTTCTTCGCATGGTATACGGAATCGAGGCCCGTTAAGTCAATACTGTAATCGCCATAATCCCGCCGGCCGGACGTCATTTCTTTCCCGGGGCGCGACCGTCCTTGCGCCTCCCGGCCGGCCGGTCGGCGCGGCCTCGAGCCGCCGCCCGCCCGTGCGTCGCCGCCCCCGGCTGCGCTCGCGCCTCCCTCCCAACCGGCGCGGCGCCTTTCGGTGTCGCATATCGCACCGGAGGCAGCCCCCCAGCACTCCTGGCGGCGGCGATCGCCCGCTCCGCGGCCTCGAAGGGAACGGTCGCGAAGGAAAAGTTCTCGTATATCTCGATGCCGCCCACCATGCGGTCCGGCAGGCCGGTAAGCCGCTTCACGAGCGAGGCGAGCGCCTTCGGCGTCGCTTTGTCGCGCTTGCCGACCCCTATGTAGAGCCGCGCGGTCGCCGCGGCGTCCACCGAGCATTCCTCGATTTCGCGGTAGCGCGCCGCGTCCATCTCCTCGCCGTAGGCCTCGAAGAGCGCGGCCGCGAGCGCCTCGCGCGGCCCAAGGCGCGCGAGTATCTCGTCCGCGAATCCCAGCCAGGGCTCGGCGGCCCCATCGGTGCCCGCGGTCGCCGGCGAGGCGCCCGCAGGCTCGGCGCCGAAGGATCCAGCGCGGGCGAGTATGGCGCCCCTCGCACGCTCCCGCTTCGTCGAGATTATCTGCGCGATCTCGGGAACCTTCGCCTTCTTGAATCCGGCCCCCGCCGCCCGCTTGAACCTGAAGAGCTTCCGATATTCCTCCGGCGTGACGAAGGTCAGCGCCGTGCCTGCGTTGCCGGCCCTGCCCGTGCGGCCGACGCGGTGGACGTAGAGCTCGGGATCGTGCGGCAGCGACCAGTTTACGACGTGCGAGAGGCGCTCGACGTCGATGCCCCGCGACGCGACGTCCGTGGCGACCAGGATCCTGATCTTGCGCTCGCGGAACCGCGCGAGGATGCGCTCGCGCTTGTCCTGCGGGATGTCGCCGTGGAGGGCCTCGGCCTCGTAGCCGCGCTCCTCCAGCTCCTTGGCCACGCGGTCGGCCTCGATCCTGGTCGCCGTGAAGACGAGGCCGAAGAAGTCCTCCTCCACGTCGATGACCCTGCACAGCGCCTCGAGCCGGTCGCGCTCGCGCACCTCGAGCCAGACCTGCTCGGCCAGCTCGGTCGCGACGGCCTCGGAGAAGTCCTCAACGGTCTCGTAGGCCCCGAGGCGTCTGCGCGCCACCCGGACGATGCCCGGCGGCATGGTAGCCGAAAAGAGGAGGACGCGCCTGCGCTCGCCGCACTTGTCCATGATGGACTCGATGTCCTCGATGAAGCCCATGTCGAGCATCTCGTCGGCCTCGTCCAGGACGAGGAACTCGATCTGCGAAAGGTCCAGGGTGCCCCGCTCGAGGTGGTCGAGGACTCGGCCCGGCGTCCCGACGACCACGTCGAGGCCGGCGCCGATGCGCCGGCGCTGTTCGGTCATCGAGGCGCCGCCGTACACGGCGGCGACGCGGGGGCAGGCTCCGGTCCTCAGCGAGGCGAGCTCGGCGGTGACCTGAAGGGCCAGCTCGCGCGTCGGCACGAGGACGATTGCCCGGATGTTGTCGGCGGGCTCGTAAAGAACGTCGGCGAAGGGTATGCCGAAGGCCGCGGTCTTGCCGGTGCCGGTCCGCGCGCGCGCGATCAAGTCGGGTCCTGGTTTGAGGAGCCTGGGCACGGCGAGCGCCTGTATGGGAGTCGGCTCCTCGAAGCCCTTGCGCTGAATCGCCTCGAGAGTCGCGGGCCGCAGCCCGAAGGACTCGAATGTCGGTTTGTCCATGTGCCTTCAAGTCTAGAGAAACGGATCGACCTCGGCCAGACCCCCTCGCCTTGTGCGCCGGACGAAGCGCGGCTATCCTCGAGGCGTCATGCCGATGAAGAGCTTCGCGAGCGACAACAACTCCGGCGCCTGTCCCGAAGTCATGGCAGCCCTGGTCGCCGCGAACGAGGGACACGCGATCGGCTACGGCGACGATCCCTGGACCGAGCGCGCGCTTTCCGCGTTCAAGAGCGAGTTCGGTGAGGACTCGGAGACCTTCTTCGTCCTGAACGGGACGGGCGCGAACGTTCTCGCCCTGTCGCTCGTCGCCGGCGCCGGGACCTCGGTGCTGTGCTCGGACAGCGCCCACGTCGCGGTCGACGAGACCGGCGCTCCCGAGGCCGTCGTCGGCTGCAAAGTCCTGCCGCTCGAGAGCCGCATGGGCAAGGTCCTGCCCGAGGCCCTGGAGAAGGCCCTCGAGCATATGGACTTCATCCACGAGGCCCTGCCCGCCTGCCTCTCCGTCACGCAGCCGACCGAGCTCGGCACGCTCTATTCTATAGAGGAGATATCCGAGCTCTCGAGGATCGCTCGCGCCTCCGGCCTCGCCCTGCACATGGACGGCGCCCGCGTCGCCAACGCGGCGGCGGCGCTCGGCCTCTCGCTCCGCGAGGCGGCCGCGGGAGTCGACCTTCTGTCCTTCGGCGGCATGAAGAACGGCGTGGCCTTCGGCGAGGCCCTCGTCGTCCTCGAGCCGCGCCTGGCCGCCCGCGTCCCGCGCCTGCGCAAGGCCCGCCTCCAGCTCTCCTCGAAGATGCGCTTCATATCCGCGCAGTACGAGGCCTACCTTGCGTGCGGGACCTGGGAGCGCAACGCGAAGTCGGCCAACGGCGCCGCGATGCGCCTGGAGTCGGCCGTCCGCGCGTTAGCTGGCATCGAAGTCGCCTTTCCCGTCCAGGCAAACGCGATCTTCGCGCGCATGGATAAGCTCGCGGCAGAGAAGGCGCGAGCGCGTTCGCCCTTTTACGAGGTCGCGGGCGGCCTGCAGCGCTGGATGACGAGCTTCGACACGACCGCCGCGGACGTCGACCGCTTCGCCGACATCCTTCGCGAGGCCTCAGCCTGAACGCCTCGCGCGCGAGTCTCTGGATTAAGCGCCTCGCGCGCGAGGCTCGGCGCGCCCCTTACCGCGCGGAACCCTCCCATTCAGCATACAACCGCTCGAGAGTCCGCGCAGCAGCAGCCGCCTCCTGGGCCGCCCGGCCTGCGCTCCTGAAGTCCCTCGCCGCTGACGCCGCGGCCGAAGCCCGCTCGAGCTCCTCCTTCCTTTTTTCCAGGGACGTTATTCGCGACTCGAGAGCGGCATGGTCGCGCGTGCGAGAAGCTCCGCGACTATCTCCAGCCGGGCGCGCGCGACCGCGAGCGGCGGGACGGCCGACGTCTCGCCAATACTCGGCGAAGCTGCCCTCGTAGGCGACGAAGCTTCTCCCCTCGACCAGGATGAGCCTGTCCACGGCCTTATCGAGGAACCATCGGTCGTGCGAGACGACGAGTACGGTCCCATCGAAGCCGGCGAGCCCTTCCTCCAGCGCCTCGCGCGATTCGATGTCCAGGTGGTTGGTCGGCTCGTCCAGCACCAGGAAGTTGGCGCCGAGGAAGACCGCCCGCGCGATCTGGAGGCGATTGCGCTCGCCGCCGGACAGAGAGGATACCGGCTGCGCCAGGACCGAATGGTCGAAGAGGTAGCGCTTGAGCAGCTTGGCGGCTTCGTCGCCTCTCGCGCCGAGCGACTCGAATTTCTCGCCGACCGTCCCTTCCCCCGCGAATACCTCCTGCTCCTGCGCGCAGTAGCCGATCCTCATACTCGGTCCGACGCGGATCGGGCCTGCCTCGTCCCATCGTCCTTCCGAGGCGACGAGGTCGCGCAGGAAACTGGTCTTGCCGCAGCCGTTGGGGCCGACGATGGCGGCCCGCTCGCCGGCCATGAGGTCGAAGCCCGCGCCCTCGAATAGGATCCGATCGCCGTAGGCCTTGCGGTACCCGCGCGCGATGAGCGCGTAGTCGGCCTTCGTCCCCGTGGAAGCGAAGGCGACGCTCATGCGGCGCGACGATGGTTCGGGCCTCTCGGCAGCCTTTTCGCGCTCGCGCTCGAGCTGGCTCCTCCTTGCGCGCAGGCGCTTGCCCCACGCGGGATCGGGCCTGGAGGCGGCGATCTCGGCGAAGCGATTGACCAAGGCCTCGAGCCGCTCGACGCGCTTGCGGTCGGCCTGCCAGTCCTTACCTTGCCCCGCCGCGCGCCTGAGCTTCTCGAGCTTGTACGCTGAGTAGCCGCCGGCGTACTCGGTCAGGCGGCCCGACTCGAGCTCGACGATCCTCGATACGGTCGCGTCGAGCAGGCCTCGGTTGTGCGATACCATGAGAACAGCCCTGCGCTCGCCCTTGATGAAGCCCTCGAGCCAGTCGAGGCCCGCGAAATCGAGATGATTTCCCGGCTCGTCGAGGAGGATGAGATCAGGCGCCCCAGCCAGGGCTCGCGCGAGCGACAGGACGTTCTTCTCCCCGCCGGAGAGCGAGGCGGCGGGAAGGTCTGTCGCATGGCCGAGGCCCGCGCGCTCGAGTATGCGCCTCGCGACTTCCTCGGCGAAGTCGCCGCCCAGGGATTCGTATCGGCCTCGCATCTCACCGTACTCGCGGAGCGGCGCTTCGCCTCCTCCCGAGGACAGCTTCTCCTCGAGGCGCGCGAGGGACTCCCTGGCGAGCGTCGATTCCTCCAGCAGCAGGTCGAGGCAGGTCGGACCGCTCGGCGGCTCGAAGCGCTGCGGTACCAGGGCGACTACCAGCCCCTCCCTGCGTCGCGAGAGGCCCCGGAAATCGTCGTCCACTCCCGCGATGATCCTGAGGAGGCTCGTCTTGCCCGATCCATTCCTGCCGATCAGGCCGATCTTCTCCCCTCCCTCGATCGCAAAATCGACTCCGGCGAAGATCGGGTCTCCGTCGTAGTCCTTCGATACATCTATCAACTCGATGAGCGGCACGCATGCCTCCTTCGCGCGCGCGTCCTTTCCGATAGGTCGTGCGGGCCCGCGAAGGGCAAAAAAAACCGCGCGGCCTTCCGGAGAAGACCGCGCGGTATACCAGCTTTGGAAATATCAAATATCTCCAACAACCTCACCGGACGGACTCCCCCTGTCACTGGAAAGCGCGCCCTGAACGCGCCGCGCGACAATAAGGAAGAACTTCTTCCGTCCAGAAATCATGATGCCGACTATACGCCAGGCCATATACGCGGTCAAGACAGGGGTTGCGCTAGAATAGCCAACATTTGTATAGTAGTCATATGGACCTGGGAGAGAAGCTCGAAATCCTCTCGGCTTCAGCCCGCTACGACGCATCCTGCACATCGAGCGGCAGCGACCGCCGCTCGACGCCGGGAGGGATCGGCGTTGCATCTCCGGCCGGAGTCTGCCATTCCTGGACGGGCGACGGCCGCTGCATCTCGCTCCTAAAAGTCCTCTACTCGAACTCCTGCCGTAAGGACTGCGCCTATTGCGCGAATCGCGCCTCCGCCGACATCCGCAGGACGAGCTTCACTCCTGACGAGATCGCCCGCCTGACGATCGGTTTCTACCGGCGTAACTATATAGAGGGGCTCTTCCTGTCGTCCGGCATCTTCAGCGATCCGGACATCGTTATGGAGAAGCTTATCGAGGTCGCGCGGCTCTTGCGGGAGCGGGACGGCTTCTGCGGCTACATCCACTTAAAGGCGATACCCGGCTGCGGGGATCGGCTCCTTCGGAGGGCGGGCCTCTATGCCGACCGCCTCTCGGCAAATATCGAGCTGCCTACGGCATCGAGCCTCGCGCTGCTCGCCCCGCAGAAGTCGGGAGCGGAGATACTCGGCGCCATGCGATGCATGCGCGAGGCGGAGGCAGAGGGCAAGGAGGACCGGCTTCGAGGGAAGCGGGCGCCGCGCTTCGCTCCCGCCGGCCAGAGCACGCAGCTCGTCGTTGGGGCCAGTCCCGAGGACGACCTGACTATCGTCAAACTCGCCGGCTCACTGTATGGCCGTCTGGGGCTCAGGCGCGTCTACTACTCCGCCTTCGTGCCCGTGGCGCCCGACCAGCGCCTGCCCGCGCTCTCCGCCCCCCCGCTCCTGCGAGAGCATCGCCTCTACCAGGCCGACTGGCTCATGCGGTTCTACAGGTTCAAGCCCGAGGAGATACTGGATCAGGGCCAGGGCAGCCTCGATGTCGACCTCGATCCGAAGAGCTCGTGGGCACTTCGCCATCCCGAGTTCTTTCCCGTGGATATCGATCGGGCCGAATACGAAGAGCTGCTCCGCGTCCCCGGCATCGGCGTGACTGGAGCGGGCCGCATCATCGCGACCAGGCGCTCGGGCCGCGTCAGGGCCGAGGACCTGGGCAAGATGGGCGTCGTGATGAAGCGAGCGAAATGGTTCCTGTGCGCGGGCGGTCGTCCGGTGGCGGCGACTTCCTTCGCCGAAGGCGACCGCGCGTGGCTGCGGCGCGCCCTCGCCGATCGCAGCGGGCCGAAGGCCGACGCTGCCGGCCCCGGGAGCGCGAGGGCGCTCGGATGCGCCGCAGCACCTTCCGCGGGCCAGATGGAGTTTGCCTTCTGATGAGCGCAGGAACCTGGAGCTACGACGGCTCGCTCGAGGGGCTTCTCATCCTGGCGCGCAAGGCCGCGGACGGGCGCGAGGCCCCCGAGGCGGTCGCCAACGCGCTCTCGCCCGAGGGGGAGCTTTTCGCTCTCCTCGGCCCCGCGCCGCTCGAGTTCCCGGCTGCGGCGGCGCCGCTCGAGGCCCCCTGCGCCGCGCGCGAGGAAGCCGAGAGGGCGGCCTCCTACCTTCGCGCCCTGTCCGGCGAGCTCTTCGATCTCGTCCTGAGGATATGGATGAGCGAGGAGGCCCTCGAGCGCGTCCTCCTCGAGGCATGCGCCGAAGTCGGTCGCCGCGGGCCAGTCGCCATAGAGGACCACGGCGACCCCGGCGTCAGGGCCCTGGTCCAGGCCTCGAGACGCGTTACGCGAGAGATCCATCGGCTCATAGGCCTCGCCCGGTTCTCACTCCGGAGCGACGGGCTCTGGTCGGCGCAGGTGGAGCCCGACCACAACGTCCTCGCCGCCCTCGTCCCGAGCTTCGCCAGGCGCTTCGGGAGCGAGGGCTTCGCTATCGTAGACGTTAGGCGACGCATTGCGGTCCGCTCTCTCGGCGGCCAGGCCGAGGCCGTCTCGGACGCCGCTGCCCTGGCCTTGCTCCCCGGCCGCGGCGAGGAGGACGAGGCCGTCCTCTGGCGGCGCTACTACAAGGCGACCGAGAACCCGGCCCGCCTCAACCCCGCCTTAAGGCGCCGCCTCATGCCGGTCCGCTACTGGAAGTACCTGCCCGAGCTTTCGCGCGCGCCGGGCGACGCGTAGACTCGCCTCCATGATCGACCGCTTCCTCGCCGGCGAGGACTGGGACGATCCCGGGGCCAGGGCCTTCGAGCGGGCACTACGGCGAGATGCTGGATCGCGCCGCCGATACAGGATGGGCCACCCCATCGCCGAGCTCGACAGGGCGAACCGCCTCTATGTCGCCTCGATCGCCCTGGCGGGGCGCCGAGCCGTCGAAGCTCGCCGCCCTGGTCGCGAAGGTCCGCTCGTCCTTCGACGCCCAGATCATCATCGCGGCAGCGCACGGCCCGATCATGGCGGCGCTCCTCCTCGCGGAGTCGAGGACGGCCTGCACGATCAGGCACGGCGGGTCGTCGATCAGCCCGGACTCCGTGGGAAAGCTTTGGTGGGACTGACGAAAGCGAACCGAGAGGCTCCCGAAGGCCGTGGAGCATCAAGCCCGGCGCTGACCTCGTGATGCTCCACTTTTCAGGACGTCATTGTATTTATATTAGCATATGAGAATTACGTCATTTTTTAATTCTTGACTTTTTTATCGATTACAGTATAGTGCTTCACAGCATGGAGAGCGGATGTCTAAATTGAAGATCGCCTACGTGCCTTCCATACGACGGTTGCCCTCCTATCTTCATATAATCCGTCACGCATTGCGGAACGGCGACCAATACATCTCGGGCACCGTCATCGCGCAAGAACTCAACCTCGAGCCCATCCAGGTCCGAAAGGACCTGGCGATAACGGGAATCGTCGGCAAGCCCAAAAAAGGCTATCCCGTCGAGGCCCTGGTCGGCGCCATCGAGCACTACCTCGGATGGGACCAGAATCACGACGCCGTCCTCGTGGGGGCCGGCAACCTCGGATCGGCCCTGATGGGATATCAGGAATTCCAGCTCCACGGCCTCCACATCGTCGCGGCCTTCGACACCGATCCCACAAAGGTCGGGACCTCCGTGCACGGGGTCCAGGTGCGATCGATGGACGAGCTCGAGGGAGGCATACGCTCGATAGGCGCGGAGATCGCTATCCTGACCGTGCCCTCGCCTTTCGCCCAGGCCACCGCCGAGACCCTCGTGGCGGCGGGCATCACCTCGATCTGGAACTTTACGAACACGAAGCTCAAGGTCCCGCCGGCGATCATCGTCCAGCGTGAAGACCTCTCGTCAGGGTACGCCCTCCTCTCGGTCCAGATGCTCGTGAGGAAGGCTCGAGGCGCCTAGCGCAGCGCGTCCGATCGATGCCCTCCGAGAAAGACCTCCGCCAGGCCGAGTACCTCCGCAATAGGCTCTCCAAGAACGAGAAGCGCCTCCGGAAGTGGGCGCGGAACGAGGGGATCGAGGCCTTCAGGCTCTACGATCGCGACATACCGGAGATACCCCTCGCGATCGATCGCTATGGCGACGCCCTGCTCCTCGCCCTATACGAGCGTCCCTACGAGAAGGACGAGGAGCTCGAGGAGGAATGGCTCGATCTCATGTCGAGGGCGGCCGCGGAGGCCCTCGGGATCGATGCGGGCCTGGTCTTCCGGAGGACGCGCAAGCGCCAGCGCGGGACGGATCAGTACGAGCGCGAGCGCGCCGACAAGGCCGAGCGCATCGTCCGCGAGGGGGGACTCTCTTTCATCGTCAACCTCTCGGACTATCTCGACACCGGGCTATTCCTCGACCACCGCACGACCAGGTCGATGGTCCGCGCGGAGTCCCGCGGCAAGGATGCGCTCAACCTGTTCTGCTACACCGGGAGCTTCTCGGTCTACGCGGCGGCGGGCGGAGCTTCGTCCGTGACGAGCGTCGACCTCTCGAACACGTACCTGGAATGGGCCGGGCGCAATCTCGCGCTGAACGGCGCCCCGCCCTCCGCCCGCGCGCTCGTGCGGGCGGACGTTCGGGCCTTCCTTGCCCGGGCGCGGGCCGAGGGCAGGGCTTGGGACCTCATTGTCGCTGATCCTCCCACCTTCTCGAACTCCAAGTCCGCCGAGGATTTCGACGTGAACGAGGACTGGCCCGTCCTCCTCGCGGATTGCCTCGCGCTCCTGAGGCCCGCCGGCCGCCTGTATTTCTCCACGAATTCGCGGAGACTGCGCTGGAGACCAGAGCTTCTCGCCGTCGTCGGCGAGGATATAAGCGCGGCCACGGTCCCTCTGGACTTCAGGGACGCCAAAGCGCATCGCTGCTGGCGCTTCATCGCGCCCTGAGACCCTATCGTGAGCGGTCGACGAAGGCCGTTGTTTCGCCTATAAGGAATTGCTTGAGTGGTACTTCTATGCAGCGACAAGTGAGCCGGCATTCACATCAAACATCGATGCAATAAAGTTTTATTCACAAATGGATAGGACAATTGTCTACTTGTACAGTCAGAGATTCGGGGAGTATAAGGTTACAGAAACTGTGATGTTTATAAGGAGAAACGTTGTGCGAATCACTACGAAGGGCAGGTATGCCCTGCGAGCGGTCCTCGCTCTCGCGCAGTCGAGCTCCGAGGAAAGACCCTTGTCGATAAAGACGCTATCCGAGCAAGAGGACATCTCAGCGGAGTTTCTCGAGCAGATTTTCTTTCGTCTGAGGAAGGCTGGCGTCATTCGATCGGTCCGAGGTCCTGGCGGGGGCTTCTTCTTCTCTCGTCCGCTCGAGAAAATCACCCTAATGGAGATTATTGACGCATCTGGAGAAGGGCTCGGTATCTCGCCCTGCGCCTGCGGCAAAAAGACGCCCTGCAAGCGCGTCAACGATTGCGCGGCGTACGATATTTGGCGAGAGATGGACCGTCAGGTCCGCAGCTACGCCGAGGGCCGGACCATCGCTGACATGGTCCGCTGACGAAGCCGCGCACGGGCCCGGTTGCCCGCGTCCCTTGGTCAGGCTGCTCACTCCTCGTCGACGTAGGCCTCGAGCTCGCGCCGCCGCGTCGCGTCGACAAGCCCGAGCGACTCGCAGACCGCGAAGAGCTCGCGTACGTGGACGAAGGAGCGGAGGTGGATTCCGGCGGCATCCATGTCCCTGCGGCCTTGCTTTCCGCGCTCTACCAGGACCGCGAGCTCGTCCACGACGAGCCCCTCGCCCCGCAGGATGTCCGCGGCCTCGAGCTTGCTGGCCCCGGTCGTGATGAGGTCATCCAGAAGCAGCGCGCGCTCCCCCTTCGCGAAGTCGCCCTCGACTCGGTTGCCCGTGCCGTGCTCCTTGACGGGCATGCGGGGCCATATCATGGGCTTTCCGATCCTGAGGCTCGCGGCGGTCGCGAGGGGAAGTCCCGCAGCCGGTATTCCCGCGATCCTGTCGTACTCGAGCCCCTCAACGACGCGCGCGTATGCCTGGGCGGCGAGCGCGAGGGCATTCGGGTCGGAGACGAGCCTTCGAAGATCGATGTAGAAGGGGCTCTTCTTGCCGCTCTTCAATACGAAGTCGCCTAGCCTGAAGCAGCCCGTGGCGATCAAGGACTTAAGGAAGCGCGCCTTCAGGTCATCCGAGTCCGTCGTTGATGCCGAGGCCGCCGGCGTCGCCGCGAAGGCCCGAGGGCCTCGCCGGGAGGATCGCGCCGCTTCCATCGCGTCGCGAAGCTCGCGCGCCGCCGCGCCGGGATCGCGGGACTCGGCGATAGAGCGGACGGCGACGACCAGGATGCCCTTCCCGTCCTCGCGAGAACCGGCCTCGAATGCGGCATCCGCGGTGCCGCCCTGCGCGCCGACGCCGGGCGCGAGGAACCAGGCACGGGGAGCGGCGGCCCGCACCGCGCGCAGGCCCGGCAGATCATTGCCCGCGACGACGAGGCCGACCGAGTTCGACCACGCCGCGCATTCGCGGGCCACGCGGATATAGAGCGGATCATCAGGGGCGTCGCGAAGACGCAGGTCCTGGAAGAGCCCTGCCCCTTTGTTGCTCGTCCTGCAGAGCATGAAGACGCCCTTGCCCTCGTAAGCAAGGAAAGGGGCGGCGGCGTCCTTGCCCATGTAGGGACTGAGCGTCACGGCGTCGCCTCGCAGCCTGCCGAAGAGCGCGGCGGCGTAGGCCTCCGCTGTCGAGTCGATATCGCAACGCTTCGCGTCGAGGATGATGGGAACGCCGTCGGGCACGAGCGAGATCGTCTCCTCGAGCGCGGCTATGCCTGCTGGGCCGAGCGCCTCGTAGAAAGCGAGATTCGGCTTGAAGACCGCCGCGAAGGGAGCGGTGGCTTCGATGATACGCCTGTTCGCGGCGACGATGGACGCTGCGGCGTCCTCCGCGTTTTTAATAGAACGATCCGCGCGGGGATCGAGGCCGACGCAGAGGCAGGTCTTTTTATCGGAAACGATCGACTCGATTGTTGAGAAGAAGTCCATGGCGCAAGAGACTAGCACGGCGAGCAAAGAACGCGCCAGCGGTCACAGCGCGACGGCTGGCGCATGGCGCGCCGACAGGACTACAGCCTGCGCGAAGGAAAGGAGCCTCGACCTTTGTGCATTTCGCTGAGTGAAGCTGTATACTATTAGCCGAATGCGCAGTCGTGGAGGCCGCGAGGAGGAGTTTACGATGAGAGTCCTGATCGCCGTTTTTCTTTCCCTAGCAGTGATCGGAACGGCCTTCGGCGAAGACGCAGCGGAGAAGAAGGCATTTTCTTTTACAGGCGGCATTAACCTCGGATCCGATGTATTCCCGGACGCATCCGGCGAACCGGAGACCTGGACGCGGCTAGGCTTCCAGCCCGACTTTGGATTCGGCAAGATCGGCGTCGGCATCGACCTCACGATTCACTTCAAACTCTATCCGACTCCCGACACGCCCCTCGAGCTGTACGAGGGCGACTGGATACCTCAAGACGGCAAGAGCATCCTCGACGTGTACCTTCCCAAGATCCTCTACGTCCGCTACGGGCTCAAGGGTGAGGATCCCTTCTTCGCGAAGCTGGGATCGATCTCCGACCTCAGTTTGGGCAACGGCTTCATCATGTCCGACTACTCGAACATGCACTTCATGCCGCAGCAGCGCATCTTCGGCCTCGACGTCGGCCTCGACGGCGCGCTCTTCAATTTCCCGTACGCCGGCATCGAGCTCTTGACGGGCAACCTCGCGCGCTTCGATGTCATCGGCGCACGCGTCTTCGCGAGGCCCCTGGCGGGGACCGAGCTGCCGATCGTCAAGGGCGCGCAAGTCGGATTCACGGTCGCGGCGGACAGGACCCCGTACGAGAAAGGCGGTATCGAGTATGCGCCGGATACGGGAGAGCCCGTTTCCGCGGACGCGATCGCCGTCTGGGGCGCGGACGTCACCGTCCCGATCCTAGGCGGCAAGGCCTTCCCACTGGCCGCCTTCACGGAGCTCGCCTTCGAGCCTAACGACAGCTTCGGCTGGATGATCGGCCTGGGCGGAAGGCTGGTCGGGATCTTCACCTACGGCGCTCAGCTCCGCGTGCTCCAGGACGGATTCATACCTTCCTACTTCGACGCGAACTACGACATCTACGCCGCGCAGAAGTATGTCTACATGCAGGGCGACGCCGGCTCGGACTTCTACACCGGCTGGCTCGCCTCGCTCGGCGCGAGCCTCTCGGACGACTTGCTCGTCTTCAAGGTGACGCTCGACGGGCCGTTCAAGGCCGCTCCCTCCGGCTCCAAAGACCAGGTCGACTACCCGCACCTGCGGAGCGTCCTCAGGCTCGACCAATTGGGGAGCTTTCCCTTCTTCTTCGACGCGTCCTACGAGAAGTACAAGCTGGGCGCGGAGTACGGATTCTTCAGGGACCTGGTCGACCCGACCGACGCGGTCATCGGCCTCGCCGTCAACTATAAAACGGGGGCGTCGGTGCTCACTCTCAGCTACGACGCCAAGTGGGATCCCGCGGCCGAGGAGTTCGTAGTGACTTCCAGCTTGCAGGCCTCGATGAAGTTCTAGCAGACTCGGAGGTTAACGATGAAGCGCATCGCATTCGGGCTCATCGCCCTTCTCCTCTTGGCCCCGGCCGTCTTCGCGGCCCCCGCCGCGCAGAAGCTGATCCTCGAATTCGCCGACGGCCCCGACCTGACGGTCGTCGCCGCCGACAAGAGCGTCATGAAGCTCGGCGTCGGGATCATGGAGGGAGACGAGGTGCCCGTCGGATCGACGATCCAGACCGGGCCGACGACCACCGCCGAGCTCGCGATCAAGCCGAACGGCACGATCGTGAAGCTCGCGAAGTCGACGTCCTTCAAGGTAGCGTCCCTCGCGACCACGGCGAAGGACAAGAACGCCTTCGCCCTCGTCGCGGGCAAGGTGAGGGCGGTCGCCGCGAAGGGCTCCAACTACGAGATCGCGTCCAAGACTTCGGTCTGCGCGGTCCGCGGGACCGACTTCGCCTTCTCGTTCGAAGAGGGAGCCAAGGCCCTCCTCATGGTCGCGGACGGCCTCGTGCAGTTCGACAAGCTCGACGACGCGGGCAAGGTCGTCGGGTCCGTTCCCGTCGCGGCGGGGCAGTTCGCCGACGCCTTCGCCTCGGTCTTCGCGGCCGCGGCCTACGACGCGAATCAATTCGCCGATCAGTTCGGCGACGTGGACTTCAAGAAGCTCAACGCGGCCGACGTTCCGAAGTCCGCGAAGGCCGGCGACGAGCCCGCGCCCCAGCCCCAGTCCGACATGACCGCCGCGGAGGCGGCCAAGGCCCTGGAGCCCGATCAGGCGGCCGTCGAGTCCGGCTTCGTGAAGTGGCTCAAGGAGAACCTCGGCTTCGAGATCGGCGCCGTGACGATGCCCGACGGGCTCACCTACTCGAAGGCGGTCATCCAGCCAAACCTCAAGCTCGGCAAGACAAAGCTCGGGCTCTACCTACCGGTCATCTATAGCGCGAACCTCTTCGACCCGGACGACTGGTACAGGCCGCTGGGCAACTACGAGTGGTCCTTCGGCGCCGACTACTTCGCGGAAGGCGACTACGCCGGCGGCGCCCTCGACCTGGCCAGGGACCTGGCCCTCAAGGTCAAGTACTTCGAGTACGGCACCCAGCTCGAGGATCCCTTCTTCCTGAAGGTGGGGAACCTCAACGACCTGACCCTGGGCCACGGCCTCGTCATGCGGAACTACGCCAACGACACGGAGTTCCCCTCGGTCCGGCGCCTCGGCTTCGAGCTCGGCGTCGACTCGGGCGCCACCGGCTTCGAGCTCGTGGCCAACGACTTGACCGATCCCGAGATCTTCGGCGGCCGCTTCTTCTTCAGGCCCGGCGGCAAGGAGAGCAAGCTCGCGATCGGCGCGTCCGCGGTCGTCGACATCGACCCGGCCTCTATGACCGATCCCTATTACAGCATCGACAACCTCATGCTGATCGCGGGAGGTCTCGACCTCGATATGCCCATCATCCAGAGCGAGGCCTTCGGCCTGCGGGCCTTCGCGGACGGCGCGGCTGCGGTGCCCTACGTGACCGAGGACTCCGTCTATTTCGGACAGCCCGTGTCCTCGGGGCTCAAGACCGAGTTCATCTACAGCGACGGCATGCTCAAGAACTGGGGAGCCGCGGCCGGCGTCATGGGCAACGCGCTCTTCCTCGACTGGCGCCTCGAGTACCGCTACTTCACCGGCATCTTCAGGCCTTCATTCTTCGACTCGACCTACGATCGCATGCGCGGGGAGTACGCCGCGGAGTACGCGTACTACATGGCAGCGCCCGCGACGGAATACGACGACACGCCGACGATCATGGGCATCTACGGAGAGGGCGGCTTCAAGATCCTTAACGACAAGCTGAACTTCGGCTTCGGCTACTTCTGGCCCTGGTCCTTCGACGCGACCTCCCTGCAAGAGCAGATCGTCCAGTCCTCGGACGAGTTCCACGCGAAGCTGACTGTCAAGAAGGGCCTCATCCCGATCTGGGACATCTCGGGGTCGATCTTCTACGACAAGCGCGGGCTCATGCAGTCGATAGCCGACGGGGATTTCAAGCTCCTCGACGAGAACACCAGCTTCGGCGGAGAGCTCGTCATGCCGGTGCCCAAGACTCCGACCCTCGACCTCGCGATCATCTTCCAGACCGTACCTTATCGTGACGACGATGGGAATGTCGTTTACGACTCGGGCCACAACATGGAGATGAAGCCGAGTATCACGATCGAGACGCGCTTCCACTTCTAGGCAGCGCGACGCTGAATCGATCGAGGCCGCCGCGTGCTAATCGCGGCGGCCTTTTTTCTCGCCTCGGCGCGACGAGAGCCGCGCCGAAGGCGCGGATGCCGGCCCGGTCCCGACGCCGGTTCGGCCGCTTCCGCAAGCCGTCGCGGAATAGTACATTCTCCGCATGGGTTCCATCCGCGTCCTTCCGCCCGAGACCGCCAGGCTCATAGCCGCGGGCGAGGTGATCGACCGACCGGCCTCGGCCCTGCGCGAGCTCCTCGACAACGCCATCGACTCGGGCGCGAAGGAAGTCTCCGTGCGCGTCGAGGAAGGCGGCATCGGCCTCATCCGCGTGACGGACGACGGCGCCGGCATGGACCGCGACGACCTCGAGCTCGCTGCGCTGCCGCACGCGACCTCGAAAATTCGCGGCGCCGACGACCTTTTGCGCGCGCGCACCCTCGGCTTCCGGGGCGAGGCCCTGTCCTCGATCGCCGCGGCGGCGGTCCTCGAGATCCTCAGCATGGAGGCGTCGGCCCGTTCCGCGTTCCGGCTGCGCTCCCGCCCCGGCGCGATTCCGACTGTCGAGGCCTCGGCCGGCAGAAAGGGAACGACGGTCGCCGTCTCCGACCTGTTCAAGGACTTCCCGGCGCGCCGTCAGTTCCTGAAACGGCCCCAGGCCGAGGCCGCGCTCTGCAGGCAAGCGCTCGAGGACAAGGCCGCCGCCCACCCCGGGACGCTCTTCCGCTACGAGTCCGGGTCAGGCTCGCCCCTCGTCCTTCCCCCGGGAGACCTGGTATCGCGCATCGCGCTCCTCAATCCGGAAATACCTCGCGACTTCCTCCACGCGGTGAAATTCGCGGGGCAGGGCTTCGACGGCTCCGTCGTGCTGGCGGGTCCCTCCTTCTCGCGGCCGGACCGCCGCCTCATGCAGGCCTTCGTCAACCGGCGCCGCGTCCAGGACTGGTCATTACTCCAGTCCCTCGACTACGCCTTCTCGGGCTACCTGCCCGGCGGCCTACATCCTGCTGCCTTCCTCTTCCTCGAGATCGATCCCGCCCTCGCCGACTTCAACATCCACCCGGCCAAGAAGGAAGTCAGGCTGAAGGACCCCGAGGCGCCCAGGCGCGCGATCGTCCGATCTATCCAGGATTTCCTGGGCGCGCTGACGCGGCGCGACCCTGCGCAGGCGATGCCCGATGCCTCGCTCGAGCTCGACCTGCGCGAGGTCGGCGGCCTCGACGAGGCGCGGGCCGCGCTCGAGCGCGGCGCCGCTCCGCCCTACGCGCGGCCCGCGGCTCTCGGTCCGTACGCGGGAAGGCCGTCATGGGACGACTTCGACGCGGTCCGCGAACGAGCGGCCGCGGAGAACGGCCCCGTCCCGCCTGAGCCCGAGGCCGCCGAAGGCTTCCGCTACATCGGCCGGGCGCTCGGACCCTTCCTCCTCTTCGAGAAGGGCGACGAGCTGTGGTTCCTGGACCAGCACGCGGCCCACGAGCGGATGCTCTTCGACGAGCTCATGGCGCGGCCGCCCGAAGCCCAGGAGCTCCTCGTACCGGAAGTCATCGAGAACGAGGGCGAGGCCGAGGACGCGCTCCTGGCCGAGGCGGCCGGGCGACTCGGCCGCGCCGGCTTCAAGATCGAGCGCGAGGGCGACGCGTGGATCGTGACCGCCGCCCCGGCGCCGCTCTCGCGCGGGGCCGCCCAGGCGGCGCGCGAGCTGGCCCGCGAGTCGGGCGACCCTCTCCGCGCGGCCTGCGCTCTCGCGGCCTGCAGGGCCGCGATCAAGGACGGGGTCGAGCTCGACGCCGCGGCGGCGGAATCGCTCATCGCGCGTGCCTTGGCCCTCCCCGAGCCTCGCTGCCCCCACGGCCGTCCCATCTGGACGCGCATAACGCGCGATCAGCTGTACTCGCTCGTGCGGCGCTCGGTATAGTAGGATATCGTCATGGATCTCGCGGGAACGTGGGAATGCCGCGTCGGCCCCGGGAAGGAGCCGCGCCGAGTCAGGCTGCCGGGCAGCCTCGACGAGATCGGCGTCGGCGATCCGCCCGCGGCGCCGAGCCTCGGAAGCCTAACGCGCCTTCGCGCCTACGAGGGACCGGCCGAATTCCGCAGGGAGGTCGCCGTGCCCGCCGAGTGGGCCGGCCTCGGGCTCTCGCTCACCATCGAGAGGTCCCGCTCGACCGAAGTCTTCTGGGACGGCGAGTCGGCGGGTACGAGCTCCTGCCTCTCCGCGGCGCAGCGCTTCGACCTCGGAGCGGCGACGCCGGGTAAGCACGAGCTCAGGATCGTTTCGGACAACGCGTCGGGCGTGATGTCCTGGCCTTCGGTGCGGAATTCCCATGCGGCCTCGGATGGCATCCAGACGAACTGGAACGGCGTCCTCGGTCGTATCGAGCTCGAGGCGCTCCCCGCGCTCAGGATCGCTGATCTCGGGATCGTCGCAGCCCGAGCCGGCGAGACGGGCTCGGAAGTCGATCTGTCCTTCGACGTCCGCGACGACAGGCCCATCGACTCCGCAACCGGAGGATCAGAGCTCGAGGTCGAGGTCGTCTACGCGGCGGGACCCGCCGCCCGCGCCTCGGTCGTCCAGAGACTTCCAGCGCTACGGCGCGGCGCACTGCGAACGACGATCAGGCTCGCCCTCGGTCCTGAATTCCCGCTCTGGGACGACCTCGATCCCCGGCTCGTCGACTTGGAAGTCTCCCTCGTCCGAGGTCCCGCGCGCGAGGTCATCTCGACGACGAAGGCTCGGATCGGACTTCGCAAGTTCGAGGTCGCGGGGACGAATTTCACGGTGAACGGCAGGAAGGTCTTCCTGCGGGGCAAGCACGAGGCGGGCGTCTTCCCCCTCACGGGCTACGCTCCCATGGATGTCGCATCCTGGCGGCGGGTCTTCGGGATCGCGAAGGAATGGGGCATCAACCACTATCGCTTCCACTCCTGGTGCCCGCCCGAGGCAGCCTTCGTCGCGGCGGACGAGATCGGGATGTACCTCCAGCCGGAGCTCCCCTTCTGGAATCCCAAGGACGCTCTCGAGTCCGACGAGGAATACACGTACTACCTCGCCGAGGCCCTTCGCATCGTCGACGCCTATCGGAACCATCCCTCGTTCGTCATGTTCGCCCTCGGCAACGAGCTCGTCGGATCTCGCGAGCGGATGGGCATCATTATCGACCGATGTCGCGAGCGGCTGCCCGGCCTCCTTTGCGCTATCGGCTCGAACAACTTCCTTACTCGACCCGCGGTTCCCGAGGGCTCGGACTACTGGACGACGTTCTGGACGAGCGGGAGATGGAATTTCCGGAAGTCCGGCTACGGCGGCAAGAACGTCCGCGGCTCGACTCCCCACTCGACGCGGGGACACGTCAACAACGAGCCGCCGTCGACCGACTTCGATTATTCCCGCGCGATCGACGGCGTCGGCATGCCGGTGATCACCCACGAGATCGGTCAATACCAGGTATTCCCGGACTTCGCGGAAATCGAGAAGTATACGGGGCTGCTCAAAGCGAAGAACTTCGAGGCCTTCAAGGCGGCCCACGACGGGCGCGGTATCGGCGATCGCTCGCGCGAGTTCCAGCTCGCGTCGGGACGACTCGCGGCCCTCTGCTACCGAGAGGAAATCGAGGCGGCCCTGAGGACGCCCGCTCTCGCCGGGTTCCAGCTCCTCGACCTTCAAGACTTTCCCGGTCAGGGCACGGCCCTCGTCGGATTACTCGACGCATTCATGGATTCTAAGGGCCTCATCGAGCCCGAAGAATGGCGGGCTTTCTGCGCGGATACGGTGCCCCTCCTTCGAGCGAGGAAGCGCGTGTGGGAATCCGGGGAGCGCTTCTCCGCCCGCGTCGACCTGGCGCATTACGGCCGCGAGGCGGGGACGCGCTGCGTCGTACGTTGGTCGATATCGTTCGCGTCTTCGGGCGATGCCGACGGGAGCCTCGGCGAAGTCGTCGCCGAGGGCGAGCTCGGACCGATCGCGCCGCATCAAGGCGAGGTGACGAGCTTCGGCGAAATAGCCGTCGACCTCGGAAAGCGCTCCGAGGCCCGCAGGCTCCGGGCCCGACTCGAGCTCGCCTGGATCGATACCGACGACCGGCGCAGTCCTGCCGCGCCAGGGGCAGTCCAGTCGCGCGCCCCGCGCGGCCCCGCCTGGGACTTCTGGATCTTCCCGCCCGCGGCGCCCGTAGTCATACCCGACGATGTCCTCGTCGTCAGGAGCTGGGACGACCAGGCCGACGGCTTCCTCGCCGAGGGCGGCAAGGTCTTCTATCTTCCGGACCTCGGCTCGGGCATGGTTTCGGTGCCTGGCGCGTTCATCCCGGACTTCTGGTGCTATCCGATGTTCAAGAAGTACGACCCGCCCGGGACGCTCGGCATCCTCTGCGACCCGTCCCATCCCGCCCTGGCCGGATTCCCGACGGACTTCCACGCCGACTGGCAGTGGTGGCACCTTCTCAAGTCGTCCAGGCCCCTCGTGCTGCCGCCCGCGCTGAAGGGACTGGAGCCGATCGTCCGTGTGATCGACAACGTCCACCGGGGATGGCCGCTCGGACTCGTCTTCGAACTGTCGTCGGGATCGGGGAAGCTCCTCGTGTGCGGCATCGACCTCATCGGAAGATCGGACCGGCCGGAATTCGCCGACCTCTACAGGCGGCTCCTCGCGTACATGGAGTCGCCCGCCTTCGCCCCGGCCTTCTCGATAGACCGCGCCGCGCTCGGATCCTTCCTGCGGCCCGGATCCGCGGACGGTACGGCGCGGGCGGAGGGCACGGACTTCTACGGGTGAGGCGCGGCGCGAACGATATCGCGCAACGCGCCTAGCGATGGCCGCGCCCGACCGAGCGGCACCCTACAGCCCGGCGAGTATCTTGTCCACCTCGGCGCGTTGCGGATAGCCGGGGTTCTGGGCAACGAGCTCCGACAGGACCTTCTTTGCGCCGGCGGCGTCGCCCCTGCTGACGAGGAGAGTCCCCAGCTCGTAGTAGGCGTCCCACTGGGTCTTGTCTAGCTTGATCAGCGCATTGTACGCATCCTTCGCCGCGTCGAGGCGGTTCGCCTTCACGTAGGCCTTGGCGAGGTTCATGCGCACGATCGCGTTGCGCGGCGCCAGGTTCTGCGCGATCTCCCAGTGGAAGATGGCCTTGTCGTAGAGCCCTTTCTTGTTGTAGGTATCCGCGAGGTTGTTGTTGGCCTCGAATGACTTCGGGTCGGCCTGGTAGGCGTCCTCGAGGTAGGCCAGCGCCTTGTCGGGGAAGCCGGAGGAGTTGTAGATCTTCCCGAGGTTCACGCGAGGATCGGCGAATTTCTTGTCGAGGCTCGCGGACTGCGTATAGGCCGCGATTGCGCCGTCCATGTTGCCCGCCTGCTCGCTGGCGAGGCCGAGCGTGTACTGGTACTGCGCGCTGTTCGGCGAGAGCTCGACGGCCTTCTCGGCGTACTTCACCGCGTCCTGGGCCTTGCCCAGCTCGATCTTCACGGTCGCCATGTTGTAGTTGGTCTTCGCGTCGTCCTTCACGCCGAGCGCCCGCTGGAAGAGTCCCTCGGCCGACTTGAAATCGCCCGAGTCTGCGTACACGACGGCGAGTTCGCTCAACGCGTCGGTATTGCCTGGATCGACCTGGACGGCCTTGCTGAAGGAATCGATCGCCTGCTTGCGCTCTCCGCGGGCTGCCTGGATGCGCCCGATCTGCTGCCAGCCTACCGAGTAGTCCGGCTTCACTTGCACGGCTTTTCGGAAGGCGTCGAGTGCCTTCCCCTGGTCGCCCAGCGCCTTCCAGGTCATGCCCAGGTTGTAGAAGCCCCTCTCGAATTTCGGATTGAGAGTGGTCGTCGCCGAGAAGGACTGGCGAGCGTCCTCGTACTTCCTCGCCTTGAAGTAGGCCAGCCCGAGGGCATACGAGTAGAGATAATTCTTCGGGTCGAGGCTGACCGCCTGTTTAAGCTCGGTGATCGCGTTGTCGACCTGGTCGAGATCCGAGTTGATCTTCCCGAGCGTGTAGTACGGCAGGGCGTTGGACGAGTCCTTCTTCTTGGCGTCTCGCGCTGTCTGGATCGCCTCTTTGAGCGCGGCGTCGGCCTCGGGCCCCGGATACTTCTTCGTGCCGTCGTAGAGGGAATCCGCGATCTCGGCGAGCTTCTGGCTCGCGAATTTGTCCTCGCCCTCGGGCAGCTTCGAGCGGGCCTCGGAGAAAAGCTTCTCGCCCGCCTTGAAGTCCCCTGAGTTCACGGCCTTCTCGCCGCGCTCGACGAGGTCGTTGACCGTTCGCATCTTCTCTTGGAGCTCGCGGCTCTTCTGAGCGAGCTCCTCGGCCTGGGCCTTCTTGCGCGCAGCCTCTGCTTCCGCCTCCGCCTTCTTCTGCGCCTCGGCCTCAGCCTTCCGCTGCGCCTCCGCCTCGGCCTTCGCCCTCGCCGAAGCGTCCGCCGCGGAGGACTCCGTCGAACCGTTCCGCGGCTGGGCCGCGGCGGGCTGGGATTTCAGCTTCTGGCCGAGCTTGTCCAGGGACGAGGCCAGCTCTCTTTGGCCGCTCAACTCCTCGCGACGCGCGGCCTCGGCCTTCTCGGCCTCGGCGCTGGCCTTGGCCTCCATGGCCCGGTCCCGAAGCGCCTTCGCGTCCCCGTCCCCGGCGTCCTTGATGAGGAGCCCGTCGACGAGGTCGAGCGCCCGATTATAGTCGCCCTTCTCGAGGTAATACTCGGCCGATGCCAGGGCGTTGCGACGCTCCTTCTGGGCGCCTCCCGGCGCGACCACGAATACGACGAGGGCGGCGGCGATCAAGAGGACGACGACGACCGCGATCGCGAGTACCTTGCTTCGATTGCTCATGCTTCTCCCCGGAAGTCCCTGCGCGAGGCGCGGGGGTCTCTATTCATCGAGCTTCAGCTCGTCTCCGTAGCCTTGGACAGAGCCCGCGCCCGCCGATACGCTCTTTGTCTCGTCCGCGGATTCCTTGAGCGAGGCGGCCATCTGGTCCATGAGGGCTTTCTTCGCGGCCTCGTCGGCGAGGCGCTTGGCCTCGGCCTCGGCGGCCAGCCGGGCGGCCTCGGCCGCATTCGCCTCGAGCAGCTTTATGATCTGCTCGACCTGGGGGCGCTTGGCGCTTCCCGGCTCGAGGTCGAGGAAGCGGCGGTAGTCGGCGACCGCGCCGGCGTAGTCCTTCGTGTTCACGCGCGCGTTGGCGCGGTGGAGGTAGGCGGGCGAGTAGGTCGCGTCGGCGCCGATGGCCTCGCCGAACATGTCGACCGCGAAGGCGTTCTTTCCCTGGAGCACGAACACGACGCCGAGGTTGTAGTACAGGTCCTGCTTATAGCGGATCGCCGAGGAGAGGCCTTTCCGCAGGACAGCCGCGGCCTGGTCGAGCTTCCCGAGCTGAATGTAGCAGACGCCGAGGTATACCCAGGCGCGCTCGTCCGCGCCGCTCTCGGCCACGGCCCTCTCGAGGAGGGGCGCCGCCTGCGCGGGCTTGTCCTCCCTGAACAGGCGCTCGCCGTCCTCGAGGGAGCCGGCCCAGGCCAGGCTCGCGGCCACCGCGAGGGCGCACGCGACGGAGAGGCGCTTCTCTCTCATGTGACCTCCTAACGCTGGCGCTATGCCTTCGGCTCGCCTGGCGTACCGCCGGCTGACGGGGCGGCTCGCCGTCCCGAAGGGCGCTCCCTCGGCGCCGCGGAAAAAGGCGCCGCATGGTGCAAAAAACCAGGAAGTGCTTTATTATATGATACCGCATAGCCGTCCGGGCCGCCAAAGGCTCGGTCATCCCAAGGGGACGGGAAGCAGGAATGCCGCTTTTATTCGTGCTCATCATTATTCTCGGCGCCGGCGTCGCCTTCTTGAGCTGGCTGATCATCCGCATGGTGTCGATGCCGCGGCAGGCCAAGGCCATAGCGGAGGCGCTCAAGCAGGGGCGGTCCGCCGTCGTCGTACGCTCGGCCAAGGCCCTCCTCGCCAAGAATCCGCACAACGCGGTCGCCCACTGGTATCTCGGCCAGGCCTACGCCTCGGAGAGCAAGCCGGAGCTCGCCCTCATGGAGTTCAAGGCGGTCAACCACATCGGCCAGTTCGGCCCCGAGCTTCCCGAGGCGGAGTTCCGCAAGAGGATCGCCTCGCTCTTCGAGAAGTTCAACCAGCTGGAGGACGCGCTCAAGGAGCACATCCTCCTCACCAAGATCGAGCCCAACAACGCGGTCCACTTCATGGACGCCGGTCGGCTCTTCGAGGCCCGCGGCAAGACGGACGTGGCGGCCAACTACCTGCGCAAGGCGATCGAGATGGACGCGCGGCTCTCCGAGGCGCATCACGCCCTCGGCTTGATACTCTACAGGACCAAGCACGCGATGGAAGCCAAGGCCGAGCTCGAGGCGGCCATCAAGTGGGACCCCGACGACTTCGAGGCCTTCTTCTACGTCGGGAAAATTCTCAAGGAGATGAGCGACTTCACCGCGGCCCTCCTGGCCTTCGAGAAGGCGTCGCGCGGGCAGGACCTGCGGCTGAAGTGCCTCGTGGAGCGGGGCGGCTGCTATATGAGCCAGGGCGCCCTCGACAAGGCGATCCCCGAGCTCGAGCGCGCGTCGAAGCAGATCAAGGACGAGGCGCTCCCCGAGAGCCTCTACTGCCGCTACTTCCTCGCGATGTGCTACGAGAAGACGCGGAGCCTCGACCAGGCCATCGAGCAGTGGGAGCGCATCTACGCCAAGAAGCCGAATTTCCGCGACGTGGCCGAAAAGCTCTCCCAGTACCAGGAGTACCGCACCGACGACCGGATGAAGGACTACCTGACCTGCGGCCGCGATGAATTCTGCGAGATCTGCAAGGCCGTGGTCCAGGGCCCGATGAGCCTGTCCATACGCGACGTGAGCGACGTTCAGAACGGCGTGGACATCATCGCGGTAGAGAGCGACTCGGACAAGTGGATAGCCGCGAAGAAGATGCCGCGCCTCGTCCGCTTCCTCCGCGTCTCCGACAACCTGGACGAGTCCTCGGTGCGCTCGCTCCTCGACCAGATGAAGAAGCTCGCCATCGTCCGCGGGTCCATCGTCACGAGCTCGGGCTTTTCCAGGGCCGCGCTCGACTTCGCGGAGAACCGCTCCGTCGAGCTCGTCACCAAGGACAAGCTCCAGGAGATGCTGAAGGCGACGCCCTCCTACTCTCCCAAGCGATGAGGATACTCTGCGTCTCGGACCAGGTCGATCCGCTGGTCTACTCGCCCCGCATGAAGGAGCGCTTCGGGGATGTCGGCCTCGTGCTGAGCGCGGGCGACCTGCCGGCCGAGTACCTCGGCTTCATCTCCTCGATGCTGAACAAGAGCATGGCCTACGTCGCCGGCAACCACGACCTCGAGGCGCCGATCGAGCGCTCGCTCGCGGGCAGGCTGGGCGCGCCCACCGAGCGCGGGACGATCGATGACAACGCCCGGGCCACGGGCGCGGCGGACGCGGGCTTCAGGGTCCTCACCGAGGAGGGGCTCATCATACTCGGGCTCCCGGGCTCGATGCTCTACAACCAGGGGCCTAACCAGTACAGCGAGGCCTACATGGCGTTCCGGATCGCCATGCTCGTCCCGAGGCTCCTCCTCAACAAGCTCCTGCGCGGCAGGGCCGTCGACGTCGTGCTGACCCACGCGGCTCCGCGCGGCATACACGACCGCGACGACCTCTGCCACCGCGGTTTCAAATGCTTCCTCTGGCTGATGCGCGCCTTCAAGCCGAGGTGGCTCATCCACGGGCACATCCACCTCTACGATCTCGGGGACGTCCGCATTACCGAGTACTTCGATACCACGGTCGTCAATGCGTTCGGCCACTGGATCATCGACACGGAGGCCTAGGCGATGCCGGAGTGGTTCACGAACATGGCGGAGGATGACTTCTCGCGGGCGAGGACGCGCGAGCTCCTGGCCCGCGTTTCGGGCCTTATGGATCCTTCCCGAGGCGGCCTCTTACCTCTCGAGGAGGTGCTGGCCATCCTCAAGCCCGAGTCCGAGACCTACGTCGGCATGGAGGCCGTGCCCCTCGACCGGATCGTCGGCAGCGAGGGACGGTACCGGGACTTCGATCGCCACTTCCTTCCCCGACGGGACTTTCTTAGAAGCCGCTGGATCAGCGTCGACATGGCCCACTACAAGGACGTTCCCCTGCCGCCTATCCGTATCTACGAGATCGGCGGGGTCTACTTCGTGCGGGACGGCAACCACCGCGTGTCCGTGGCCCGAGCGCGCGGCCAGGCCATGATCGACGCCGAGGTGACCAGGCTGGGGTCGGCGGTATCACTCAAACCGGGCATGACCCTCGAGGAGATAAGGCGGGAGCTCGTGGCCTACGAGAAGCGCCGCTTCTACGAGCGGACGGGCTACGGGCGATTGACCGGGGACGAGGCGCTGGACTTCACGAGCCCGGGTCGCTACGACCAGGTCCTCGAGCACGTCCTCGTCCACAAGTACTACGCCAACCAGGGCAGGAAGGGGGAAATGCCCTTCGAGGAGGCCCTTCGGTCCTGGTATGAGAGCGTCTACTCGCCCATCGTCGCGGCCATTCGGGAGGAAGGGCTCCTGTCCCGCTTCCCGGGGCGCACGGCCTCCGATCTCTACATGTTCATCGTGCAGCATTGGGACGAGCTCAAGCGCAAGTACGGCCTCGAATATCCGATCGGCGACGCCGCCCGCGACTTCGGCGAGCGGTACGGAACCACCCTGCGCCAGCGCGTCCTGGCCCGCCTCCGGGCAGCGGCCGAGCGCATCCGCGCGGCGATCGGATTCCACCGGTAATTTCGTAACCTTACATATTAGGGGACTGTTATATATGCGGGCAGGCGAGAGGACGATACTCGCCTCCCATTCCCGCGTATGACGCTCCCGGGGTCCTCCTCCTTCCCCGGGAGCGCTTCTTTTCCCGCATGCCCTCACCTCGGCCGGCCCTTGTCATGACGACTAGCCTCGATCGGCCGACCGGGCTCCGATTGACACGTGGCGGGCGTTTCATTATTTTAGTGCGGTTCAAGAAGGAGCAGTATATGGCACAGGTATCCAAGAACTCCCGTACGTCCAGCGCGACTCAGCGCTTCTATTGCCCTTGCGGCGGTGAAGTCAAGATGAAGACGCTCTTCGAGAACGGCAAGGTCAAGAACCTCGCCGAATGCGAGAAGTGCAAGAGGACCGAGCGTCGTCCCCGAGATTTCTCCTGAAACCCGGACCGCAAGGGATTAAAAGGCCGCCTCGCGCGGCCTTTTTCATTTATCGGGCAGCGGCCGGAGCGTCTTCGAGCCGCATGGCGGCGACGGTGGCGGTGATGTCCTCGCGGGCCCGCTCCAGGGCGCTCAGCACTTCCTTCTTGGCGGCCGTGGCCGGAAGGATCGAGAGAACGCGTACCGTATACGAGGCTCCGCCGAGGTTGGCGATGATATCCCTCATCTTCGCGATCCTCCATCCTCCGTCCAGGGCGGCCACGACCATCGGTAGCGGCGTCTCGGCGAGGATCTTCCTGACGCCGGCGGTATGGAAGGTTCCCACCTCCCCGTCGCGAGTTCTCGTCCCTTCGGGGAAGATGACCGGGCAGGTCCCCTCGGCCTCGCAGCGTCGGGCGAAGCGAACGATGGAGCGCATGGCCTGAGCGGCTTCTCCCTCGCGCCGAACGAGGGCGTGGCCCTGGGTCCGCAGGATCATCGAGACCCAGGGAATCCCGTCGCCGAGCTCCTTTTTCGCGACGAAGCGCAGCTTTCTCTCAGGGATCAAGGACATGAAGACGGGAATGTCGACGAGGCTCTGGTGATTGGCGACGAGGAGGAAGCGACCCGGGAGCTCGGCGCCCGATCGGTTCTCGATCTCGAGCCTGACTCCGCAATAGCAGCCCATGATAGTGAAGATATGCCGGACGCTCTTCCGGGCGAAGCGCTCGGTGACCTCGGCGGCCCTTCCGGGCGCCAGGACGCGCAAAATGCCGACGAGGATATTGTACCATATGAAAAGCACTATTATTGCCGCTACGACGAGGGCGTTCCGTATCCTGACCATCGATAATTCTTTATATACTATGAATCGCCGCCGTTGTGAAAGCCCGTTGAAGTATTGACAACGCCGCACTGTTCTGGTAGCCTCGCACAATAGTCGTATCGGAAGCATGGAGGGTAGTTCATTTGGCCAGCACGAATAAATCCGCCGAGAAGAGAAATCGGCAGAATATCAAGCGGCACGACGCCAACAAGGCGACCAAGACCGCGATCCGCAGCTCCGCGAAGAAGGTCGTGACGGCCACGCGGGCGAAGGACAAGGCGGAGGCCGAGACGGCGCTCAAGGACATGATCAAGAGGATCGACACCGCCGCTCGCAAAGGCATCGTCAAGAAGAACGCCGCGGCCCGCAAGAAATCGCGGATGCAGCGGCTCATCAACACTCTCGAGGCGTAGGCGCAGGTGCCGGATAGCGTCCCTCGGACGCTTCCGGATATTCAAATCGGAGCACGGGGAAGGGGACCATGGCTGGTAAAGTCACGAAGGCCGAGCTCATCGAAGCTCTCCATGCCGGCAGGACGATGAACCGCAAGGAAATCCACGGCCTCATCGACGCGCTCTTCGACGAAATAAAAGGCGCCATACTCGCCGGGAAGACCGTCGAGCTCCGCGGGTTCGGGACTTTCGAGGTCAAGCTCCGCAAAGGAAGGAAGCGAGCCCGGAATCCGAAGACGGGCGCGATCGTCTCGGTCGAGGACCACGGCGTAGCTTCCTTCAGGCCCGGGCGCGAGCTCAAGAAGGCCGCGTGGACCGTCAACCCCGCGGCCGAGTCGCGGGTCGAAGCCGACGAAGCCTAGATAGGTCCGGTCGCTCCGATGGCGCATCGTCCCGAGCGAGGCAATAGCGTCGGGTTCGGGCCAGGCCGCTCGCATTGACAGGGATTATTCCCCGTGTGACAATATCCCCATCGGCCGCCGCGCGCGTCGATGACAGCGCCGCGGGCTAGGACGGGAACAAAATGGACGCGAAGAAGCGCATACTCCTCGTCGACGACGAGCAGATTAATCTCGAGTTCTTCGAGGTCATGCTCACTAAGCTCGGATTCGAGATCGAGAAGGCCGATAGCGGTACCGAGGCCCTCGAGGTCGTAAAGCGATTCAAGCCCGATCTCATCATCCTCGACAACGTCATGCCCCGGCTCTCCGGCTGGGAAGTCACTAAGATACTCAAGACCAGCGAGGAGTACCGCGAGTTCGCGGAAACTCCTATCATCATGTTCTCCGCGATGGACGACGTGAAGGACAAGGTGGAGGGCCTCGAGCTGGGGGCGGACGACTACATCACGAAGCCCTTCAACTTCTCCGAGGTCCTGGCCAGGATCCGCGCGGTGCTCAGGACCTACGAGCTCATCCATCAGATCGAGCGCAGGGAGGAACGGATCCGAGTCGCCGAGGCCATCGCCGAACGCGTGCTCGAGTATACCGACGGCCTCCGCGCGCCCCTCTCGTCCATCGCATCAGAAGCGAAGGCCCTCGAGCCCGAGTGCGGAGCGGCCAAGCCCTTCGTCGAGCGGGCGAAGGCGGGCGCGGAGAGCGCCCTGGCCAAGCTGGACGTCCTGGACGCGTCGGTCGCGTCGCTCCGCGCCGAGGCCGACAGCATCAAGGACTCCGAGACTGCCCTGCCCACGATCAAGACGAGGTACAGGGGCAACCCGGAGCGATGAGGACGCGATCGTGATCACCGAGGAGAAGCGGAAGGTCGTCGAGCTCTTCGCGCAGGGGCGCAAGCTCTACAAGCTCATGCGCTTCGATGAGGCCCTCAAATACTTCGGCGAGGCCCTCAAGGTTGATCAGGGCGACGGCCCCTCGAAGGTCTACTACCTTCGATGCAAATTCTATATCGATAATCCGCCCCCCGAGGACTGGGACGGCGTCTTCGTGATGACCCACAAGTGAGGCGCTCCGCGATGCCAAAGCCCAAGAAGGACGATGCCGCGTCCCTCGTCTCGACGACCCTCGGCAAGGAAACCAGCTTCTCCGGTACGCTCCGCTTCAAGGACTCGCTGCGGATCAAGGGACGCTTCGACGGCGAGATCGACGCGGCCGGGAGGCTCGTCATCGATCCCGAAGCGGTCGTCAACGCGCGCCGAGTCAAGGCCACGAGCGTCGTCGTCGGCGGAGTCGTCCACGGCGACATCGAGGCCGTCGAGAGACTCGAGATGCTGCCGAGCGCCAAGGTGTACGGCAACGTGCGCACGGCGAGGCTCAGGATCGCCGACGGGGTCGTCTTCGAGGGTCGCTGCGAGATGATACGGGATCCCGCGGCGTTCAGCCCCTTCGACGACCCTCGGGCGCGAGCGTAGGTGGCCTCCGCGGCGAGCGTATCGACCGCCGCGGAGGCGCTCCTGGGCGCCCTGCTGGAGCGCGGTCTGACGATCGCCTGCGCCGAGTCCTGCACGGGCGGCCTCGTCGCCGCGGCCCTCACGGAGATCCCGGGATCGTCGGCGGCGCTCTGGGGCGGCGCGGTCGCCTATTCGAACGAGTGCAAGGTCCGCTTCCTCGGCGTGAGGACGGAGGAGATCGAGGCCCACGGCGCCGTGTCGCGCGAGGTCGCCAGGTCGATGGCCGCGGGCGCCCTCGAGGCGAGCGGGGCCGACATAGCGTTGGCGATCACGGGGATCGCCGGCCCTTCCGGCGGGAGCGAGGACAAGCCCGTCGGCCTCGTGTGGTTCGCGTGGAGGACGGCGGACGGGCGCGCGATCGAGGAATGCGAGCGATTCGCCGGAGGTCGGAGCGAGGTCAGGGCCGCGGCCGCCGAGCGCGCGATGCGGGGAGCCGCGGACCTCGCGAGGCATATGCCGCCGAAGCGGTCCTGAAATAGCGGCCCCTATCGGCTTTTAACGGCTCGCGGCGGCGATTGACAAGGCCGTAGGGCCGGAATATAGTTCGAATAAGAGCGTGGAGCGGAGCTGCGTATATTCGCGGCGCCCAACGCGGGCCTTTGTCCCGCGCGCCCCGGATCGAGCCTCAAGCGGCTCGATCGTCAAAAGGCTCGATATCCCCGAACACGTCGAACCTACGAAAAGGAAAGGGCCTCGAGGCCCGCCCCGGACAATGGACGACCCAGAGCAGCGCACGGAGAAACCCATGGCGATCATCCGCAAGAAGAAGGCCCTCGATCAGGCCGAGGGCGCCGATTCAGTGGAGCAGCCCGAACTCGGCACCTACTCGGCGGCAGAGGCCGACGAGGCCGAAGCCCCGGCGGAGGGCGCGGCTGCCGACGAGGAGGCGCAGGCCGACGACGACGGAGCCCGCGCTCCCGTGCGCATCCGCGTCAAGCGGAAGGCCCCGCGCGCGGACGCGGGCCTTCCTGGAGGAGAGCCCTCGCGCGCTCCCGAGGATCGCCGCTCCGACGATCAGGGCGCTCAGGGCGGCCGGGACTCGATGCAGGCGGGATTCGTCCGTCGCCAGGAGAGCTTCGAGCGCAACGGCTCGGGCGCCCCGGGCGCGCAGGAGCAGAACGGCAAGTCCGATTACGGCGAGAACCGCGCGAGGCTCTCGATAAACGACCTCACCGAGATGGGCCTCAAGGAGCTCCGCGACCTCGGCGGCAAGTACGGCATCAACCACGAGGAGATGATCTCCTTCAAGAAGCAGGAGCTCATCTTCTACATCCTGAAGGCGCACACCGACCGCGGCGGCATCATCTACGCCTACGGCTCCCTCGAGATCCTGCCGGACGGCTACGGGTTCCTGCGCTCGCCTCAGAACTCGTACCTGCCCGGCTCCGACGACATCTACATCAGCCCCTCGCAGATACGCCTCTTCAACCTGAAGACGGGCGACACGGTCTACGGCCAGATCCGCAGCCCCAAGGAGGGCGAGCGCTTCTTCGCCATGCTCCGCGTCGAGCAGGTCAACTTCGACGAGCCCGCCGTCGCGCAGAACCGCATCCCCTTCGAGAACCTCACGCCGCTCTACCCCCACCAGAGGCTCGACCTCGAGACGGACACCAAGGAGCTCTCGACCCGGATCATCAACCTCTTCTGCCCAATAGGGAAGGGCCAGCGCGCCCTCGTCGTGTCGCCGCCGAAGACCGGAAAGACCATCCTCCTCCAGAAGATCGCCAACGCGATCACGGCCAACCACCCCGAGGTCTACCTCATCGTCCTCCTCATCGACGAGCGGCCCGAGGAAGTCACGGACATGGAGCGGACCGTCAAGGCCGAGGTCATCTCCTCGACCTTCGACGAGCAGGCGACCCGCCACGTGCAGGTCGCGGAGATGGTCCTCGACAAGGCCAAGCGCCTGGTCGAGCACGGCAAGGACGTCGTCATCCTCCTCGACTCGATCACGCGCCTGGCGCGCGCCTACAACCAGACCGTCCCCACGAGCGGCAAGATCCTGTCGGGCGGCGTGGACTCCAACGCCCTGCACAAGCCCAAGCGCTTCTTCGGCGCGGCGCGCAACATCGAGCAGGGCGGCTCCCTGACCATCATCGCCACGGCCCTCATCGACACGGGCTCGCGAATGGACGAGGTCATCTTCGAGGAGTTCAAGGGCACGGGCAACATGGAGATCAACCTCGACCGGCGCCTCTCCGACCGCCGCACCTTCCCGGCCATCAACATCAAGAAGTCGGGCACGCGCAAGGAAGAGCTCCTCTTGACCGAGGAAGAGCTCCAGAAGATATGGGTCCTCCGCAAGGTCATCAACCCCATGGACGACGTGGAGATAATAGAGCTCCTGATTGACAGGATGAACAAATCCAAGAATAATGAGGCGTTCTTGAAGTCGATGAACACGCCCTACAACGGCGGCGGAGATTGACGGAAAGGACGTACCGTCCACAAGGCCGGTTTTCAGGCATTAGCTATCGCGGAGGTAGGAGATGAAGAAGGGAATCCATCCCGTCTACGAGCTGACCAGCATCACCTGCGCCTGCGGCAATGTCATCGAGACCCGTTCGACGGTGAAGAATATACAGGTTGAAATTTGCTCGGCCTGCCATCCCTTCTTTACCGGAAAGCAGAAGCTCGTCGACACCGCGGGGCGCATCGAGCGCTTCAACAAGAAGTACGGGATCAAGGGCGGCGAGAAGAAATAAGCTTCCCGCGCCTGAACGAAGCGGCCGCCTCCCGAACGGGGGCGGCCGCCTTTTTGCTGCACGTGTTCTCACCGCGGTGAAATCCTTCATTGTCTCTCCCGGCTACTTCCCCGATTCCGCCGCCACGCGCTCGGCGGCGAGCCTGGTTCCCCTCCTCCAGATCCGCGCAAGACAGAAGGCCGAGAACGCGAAGGTCAGGGATTCGGCGGCAGGTATGGCCAGCCAAACGCCGACGACCCCGAGGATCGTCGGCAAGGCCAGCATGAATACGGTCAGGAAGCCGAAGGTCCGGAGGAAAGATATCGTCGCCGCAATCCGCCCGTCGGAAAGCGCTGTGAAAGCGGCGGCCGCGAAGATGTTGATGCCGGAGAAGAGGAAACTGATAGCGAAGACGCGGAAGCCGCCGCCCGCGAGCCGGAACAGGTCGGTATCCGGAGGCGTGAACAGGCTTACGAGGCCGTCCCCGAAGAGGCTCGCGGCCGCCCAGATGAGCGCCGACGAACCCGCCGCGAATAGCAGGCAGCTCGCGAGGACGCGGCGCAGGCGGGCGGCGTTCCCGCTCCCGTGGTTGTAGCTGATGATGGGAGCCACGCCCACCGAGAAACCCAGGTGAAACGAAGACAGCAGGAATTGCGAGAAGATGAGAATAGTGATCGCGGCCACGCCCGTCTCTCCCTGGAGTCCCATCATCCTGACGTTGAACAGGAACGTCGTCGCAGCCGTCGCGAGCTGACCCAGCAGTTCCGCTGATCCGTTGGCCGCGCATTCCGTTAGCACTCGGATATCCGCGACGGGCTTAGCGAAGCGCAGGGAGCTTCCCCGTCCCAGCGAGAAGAAGACGAGGCCGAACACCGTCGAGAGGGAATAGCCGATTCCGTTGCTCAGGGCGGCTCCGGCGATGCCCATGCGCATCGGCCCCATGAAGAGGACGTCGAGGGCCATATCCGTCGCCCCGGCGCAGAGCGCCATGGCCATGCCGAGCCCGGGTCGCCCCGCCGTCACGATCAGGTTCTGGAAGAGAGCCTGGAGCACGCAGACCGGGGCGAATGCGAATGTCACGGCCAGGTACCGCGAGCAATAGGGGAAGAGCGCCTCGCTCGATCCCAGGGCGAGGGCGATCGAGTCCAGACCGAGCAGGCCGGCCAGGGCGACCAAGATTCCCGAGGCGGCCCCGGCCGCTATGACCAGCGTGAAGTCGCGCCTGGCCCTGTCCTCGTCTCCCGCGCCCATCTTCCGGGCGATGATCGAACTGCCGCCGCTCGCGAGCATCGCGGCAAGCCCGACGATCAGATTGATCACGGGGCACGCGATGTTCACGGCCGATAGCGCGCCCTCTCCCACGTACCTTGCGACGAATACCGTATCCGCGACCGTGTAGAGGCCCATGCAGACCATGACGGAAATTGTGGGGAGGGCGAACCTGAGGAGGCCGGCGAAAGTGAAGTCACGAGAGAGCGGATTCTCGTCCCCCTCCCCGCCCGAATCGGCGACGTTCGTTCCGCTCATGCGCGCCCTCTCCTCGAAGACTCGAGCCTAAGGGCGAAGCGCTGCGTTGGATAGCCGTACTCGACGCGCAGCTCCGCTTCCGCGAATCCCAGGCGCTTGACCGCCTCGCGATGTCCCGTGTCGGCCTTGTCCCCCTGCCGGTAGGTGGTAATGCTGATGTCGGCCGCCGAGTCCAGGCCTCCGGCGATCCAGCCGAGGAAGGCGCGTTCGACCCCGCGACCTCGATACTGGGGATGGACGGCGAGGAAATCGATGCTCCGGGCCTCCGATCGGAATATCATCGCGCCGACCGTTCGGCCGCAGTCTCTCATGACGAGGGCCTGACCTTCCTCGATGCCCTCCTTTAGGCGCGCCTCGTACTGGGACTCGTCGAGGCGAGGGAAGCCGTCTATAGCCGACTCGACAAGACTCATCCATTCAGGGACATCAGACGGCGAGGCGCGCTCGACGATAGGCCGTTCCCGGTCTCGGCCGGATGACGACGCCGCGGGCTCGACCGGACGGAATCTCAGCTGGAGCGGATAGTAGAAGCCCTCCAGGCGGAACTCCTTGGGGGACTTCTTATATAGATCCCTGAACGACGCGGAGAAGGCCTGTTGACTCCCGTAGCCGGAGAGGAGCGCGATATCCACGATCGGCGTTCCGGACAGGGCAAGGAGCCTCGCCGCCTCCGTCAGCCGCCTTCGCTTGAGGTAATCGTGCATCGTCGTGCCGACATTCCGCGCGAAGAGGCGGTGCAGATAGTACTTAGAGTAATCGACTCGCGCGGCTACCGCGTCGAGCGTCGGCCCGCCTTCTAAATGCCGCTCGACATAATCGACGGCGCTCATGACGGCGGAAAACCCGTTCCCCATGATGCGTTCTTCTCCCTCGCTGCCACTATGCCGAGACGACGCGAAGGACTCTACATCAGGATTGCTCTTTTGCGGAGTGAGAAGCCGGGATCCGCGGCAGTCGCAGCCCCGGACGCCGCTCCCGGGACGATAACAGGTGAGTCGCATAACGGGCGCTGCTCCCATACGGGGGCGGACGCTTCTTTTACTGCCTATGAGAAGAGGACACGGAGCCCACGGAGAACGAGTGAGGTCATGGAGGGGGAAAAGGATGGTCGAGCTAGGAATCCGCCCTTCCTTTCTACTTTTTCCTATCTCCTCTACCTCTTCCCCCTTGAATTCCCCTCCGTGATCTCCGTTCTCTCCGTGTCCTCTTCTCGTTTACAGTTCTTATATTCCTGTCGATTACTTGCCCGCTTAACGCTTCGCTAGGCCTTGGGCTAACGCTGCGCTAGACCTTCGGTTCCGCGGAGGCGCGCTCGGAGGCGAGCTTGTTGCCCAGCTCGCGGAGCTTGTACTTCTGGATCTTGCCCGAGCCGGTCATCGGGAACTGGTCGATGAAGAAGACGTACTTAGGGATCTTGTACCGCGAGATCTGGCCCTGGCAGAAGTCGCGCACGTCCTCCTCGGCCAGCTTGGCGCCGTCCTTCAGGATGACGAAGGCCGCCACCTCCTCGCCGTACTTCTCGCTGGCTACGCCGGCGACCTGCACGTCGCGGACGCCCTCCATCGTGAGGAGGAACTCCTCGATCTCGCGCGGATAGACATTCTCGCCGCCGCGGATGATCATGTCCTTGATCCGGCCGGTGACGCGGAAGTTCCCCTTCACGTCCACGTCGCCCAAGTCGCCCGAGTGAAGCCAGCCGTCCGCGTCGATGACCCTCGCGGTTTCCTCGGGCAGCTTGTAGTAGCCCTTCATGACGTTGTAACCGCGGCAACAGAGCTCGCCCTGCTCGCCGACGGCGCAGTCCTTCCTGGTCTCGGGGTTCCAGACCTTGACCTCGATGCCGGGGAGCGCGCGACCGACCGTGCCGACCTTGACCTCGATCGGGTCGTCGGTCCGCGTCTGGGTCATGACGGGCGAGGCCTCGGTGAGGCCGTAGGCGATGGTGATCTCGGAGGCGTGCATCTCGCTGATGACGCGCTTCATGATCTCCATCGGGCAGGGCGATCCGGCCATGATGCCTGTTCGCAGCGTGCTCGTGTCGAACATCTTGAACATGGGGTGGTTGAGCTCGGCGATGAACATCGTCGGCACCCCGTAGAGCGCCGTGCACCTCTCCTTCTGGACCGAGGCCAGCACGAGCAGAGCGTCGAAGTTCTCGCAGACCACCGCGGTGGCGCCGTGCGTGATGATGGCCATGATGCCGAGCACGAGGCCGAAGCAGTGGAAGAGCGGCACGGGAAGGCAGACGCGATCTTCCTCGGTGAAGTGCTGGCATTCGCCGATGTTGAAGCCGTTGTTGATGATGTTGTAATGGCTCAGCATGACGCCCTTGGGGAAGCCCGTCGTCCCCGAGGTGTACTGCATGTTGACGACCTCGTGGCAGGTCACGGAGGCCGCGGCCTCGCGGAGCCACTCGTCGCCGCAGCTCTCGCCCAGGAGGAGGAGCTCGGGGATGCTGTACATGCCCCGGTGCTTGCGGGGGCCCATATAGATGACCCGCTTGAGCTCGGGGAAGCGAGCGCTCTCGAGGCGGCCGCGCTCCTGGACCGCCAGCTCGGGCACCAGCTCGCGCACCATGGCGACGTAGTCCGAGTCCTTGAAGCCGTCGACGATGCAGAGCGCCTTCATGTCGGACTGCTTGACGACGTATTCGAGCTCGTGGAGCTTGTAGCCCGTGTTGACCGTCACGAGGACGACGCCGATCCGCGCGCTGGCGAAGAGGAGGGTCAGCCAATCTGGGACATTGTTCGCCCAGACGCCGAGGTGGTCGCCCTTCTGGAGCCCTACGGACAGGAGCCCCTTCGCCAGGCGATCGACTCGCTTATCGAATTCGCCGTAGCGGAAGCGGAGGTCGCGGTCCGAGTAGACGATGAATTCGCGGTCCGGGTGCTTCCGCGCCATCGAGGCGAGGAGCCCGCCCAAGGTCTCGTTTGAGAATCCCATCGCCTTCCCCCTAGAACGGCGCGTAGACGACCGCGATCACCTTGGCCGGCGCGGCTGAGCTGACGCGATGAGGCACGATCGAGTCGTAGTAGACCGAGTCGCCGACCGCGAGCCTGGTCGTCTCGGAGCCGTAGCGCAGCTCCACCTCGCCCTCGAGTACGTAAATGAATTCCTCTCCCTCGTGCGACGAGAGCGTCGCCTCCTTGGCGCCCGGCCTTATGTCCACGATGAAGGGCTCCATCGAGCGGCCGGACTTGCCCCGGGCGAGGGAGAAGAAGGTCAGGGTCCCGAGCTTCTGAGAGTCGGATTCGGTGACGCGCATGACTTCGGCGGCGCGACCGCCCTTGACGACGATGGGGCCGGTCACCTCGGCGTCGTCCAGGAACGTCCCGAGCCGCACGCCGAGCGCTCTGGACAGCTTGACCAGGGGGGCGATCGAGGGGCTGTGGCGGCCGGACTCGATCGCGCCGAGCTCGCTCTCCGACAATCCGCTCCTCGACGCCAGATCTCCAAGCGAGAGCTTGCGTTCGTTCCTGAGCGCGGTGAGCCTCGTTCCGATCTTGTTCGAATCGCCCATGAAAACCTCCTCGAGCCGATTGGACGACAATATTGTCTTATTATGTCAGTCGACGCAAGAGGGATTTTACTATTGGCAGAAGCGGATAACGCAGGCGGCCGCGGCCGCCGACGGAACCGGCCTCAAGGCCGGGCCTCAATGTCGGCGAGGAGGGCGGCCATCCTCGCGCAGGCGCGCCCCCTGTGCGAGAGCCGGTTCTTCTCCTCGAGCGAGAGCTCGGCCACGGACTTGCCGAGCCGCGGAAGGTAGACGATCGGGTCGTAGCCAAAGCCGCCCGATCCTCGCGGCGCGCGCAGGAGCTCGCCCGGGCAGGTCTCCTGCGCCACGAGCAGGCGATTCGAGTCCAGTACCAGGACGAGGCAGCACACGAAGGCGCACTCGCGATCCTCCACGCCCTCCATTTTCCGCAGGAGGTACTCGTTCCGTTCAGCCGCGCCGAGCTTTTCCAGGATCCCCGGCTTGGCGCCCTCGCGGGCGCCGTAGCGCGCGGAGCGGACTCCGGGCTCGCCCCCGAGCGCGCGGACGGACAGTCCCGAGTCGTCGGCCAGCGAGGGCCTTCCGGTCAACGCGTACAAGGCCCTCGCCTTCTTGAGGGCGTTGTCGATGAAGTCGGCCCCGTCCTCCTCCACATCGAATCCCGAATGCCCGACGTCCGCGGGCGAGAGGAGCCTATGCCCCGGGAGGGCAGGCCCGAGCTCCACGAGCTTATGCGCGTTCCCGGTCGCGACGATCAATTCCATTGGCGACACCTTAGCCCCGGGCGGCCTCCTCCGGCAACGGGTCGAGCGCGATAGGAAAAACCTCGCGCTCTTATTGTGGTCCATCTCCTTGATATTGCTTCCGCAGGTAGTAGAGCCCTGAGTCGACCGTGCCCTTGGGAACGCCGAGGATACGCGCCACTACCGAGTTGGGGACGATCGGCCGGATCGCGCCGAGCTCCTCCAACGCCCGGCCGAACCTGCGCCTCTCGCGCTCGAGCGAGGCTTCCATCCTGTCCCGGCGCTGGGGGTCGGCCTCGCACTCGAGACGCGACTCGAGGAGCCTGCGGCGGCACCACGAGGAGTTGCGGCGCTCGACGAGCCTGTCGCGCCGCGCGCGCTCGGGCTCGAGGGAGCGCCTCGCCTGGCCGACGGCCGAGGCGAGCCAGTCGCGCGGGACCCCGGCCGAATCCGCGATGCGCGCGACGCTTCCGTCGTCCAGTTCCCAGGCGCACTTGATCGCCAGGAAGACGATCCTGCTCGACCTGGCGACCTCCACGACCGAGCGCGGCGCGGGGCCTCCCTTCGCGCGGGGACGCCGCCCGGGTCGTCCTTCCCGCGCGCCGACGCATCGGAGCGCCAAGCCCGCCGCGCCCCCGTCGCGAAGCGGCGCGCAGAGTCCTGGCTCCATCGGCGCGCGAGATCCCTCGCGATGATCCTCCGCGCTACGCGTTTCTTCAGCGTGCCAGGCTTCGGAGAAGTCCTCGGCCGCGGCCCTTTCGCATACCTGCGCCCGCTCCGACTCTCGGCGTCGTTCCCGCCTGACTGTCTTCGCGAGGAAGCGCAGGCTCGTCGCGAGATACGCATCGAAGGGCAGGCCCCTATCCTCGAAGCGATCGACGAGCCGGCTTATTCGATCCCTGTATTTCAGGAAAGCGTCAGCCGCGGCATCCTCGTCGTCGAAGCCATAGGCCTCGTGGGACTCGTACACTATCGAGGCGACCCTTTCCATGATCGACTCCCGGCCCGTGCCGTTCCTTTTATAGGCGACTACCAGGTCATGCAACGGTTTTTCGGACATATCGTGCCTCCTCGGACTCAGGTTTTTGCAGGAACCATGCCCATACCTGAGCGGGAAGCGAGGCTGTAATCGATGGCGGAGAACAGTTGCATACTCTGGAAGGATTTCTGGATAGCTATATTTATTTCACATTTTCGTCACGAAAAACACAAACTAAGCAGAGGAACTCTCCGCAACAAACTGCATGACGTTCGCTGAGATAGCGCCACCTCGAGGAGAGCGCATGCGGCTCTAAGCGAGCGCTTCTCAAGGCCGAGAAAGACTCGCCCGGCTCCGGCTCAACGCTTCGTGAACCATGGCTCGAAGGCCGCGATCAGCTTCGCTCGTACGTCTTCGAGACCGCCCTTGATCAAGAGCCCCGCGGCGAGCCTGTGGCCGCCTCCACCGAAGGTCGAAGCGATGGATCCTACGTCGACCCGCTCCCTCGCGCGGAGGCCGATGGTGCACTCGGTCTCGCTCTCCTGCCGAATGATCATCGCGGCCTCGGAGCCCGCCACGCCGAGAAGGAGCTGGTAGAGCGTGTCGGAGTCCCTGCTCGCGAGGCCGTAGCGTTGCTGGTCCTCGAGGGTGACGAAGGAGACGAGGAGGCCTCCGTCGTAATGCGGCTCGGTCCTCATGAGGATCTCGCCCATCAGCTTGCGCGAGAAGAGGCTCTTCCCGCCATACATCATGCTGTAGACCTTCTTGGGCGACGCGCCGGCGGCGACGAGCCTGGACGCGACCTCGAACACCTCTGAGGAGGTCTCGTCGAGGTGGCGGAAGAAGCCCGTGTCGGTCCCGAGACCGAAGAAGAGGAGCTCGGCCTCGTCCTTCGTGGGTTTCCCGCCCATCGCCTCGATGAGGCGGAGCACCATGACCGTGACCGATGGCGCCTTGTCGTCGATAAAGACGACGTCGCCCGCGGCCGATCCCGCCGCGTGATGGTCGATGAAGGCGAGAGGGACCTTCGGAAGACTCTCGGCCACCGAGCCGATACGCTGGAGGCTCGAGCAATCGAGCACGAGGGCCGCGGCCCGCTCTGTATGCTTCTCGGGCGGGGCCACGGAGGAGAACCTGCTCTCGAAGGGCATGATCTCGGTCCGAGTGAAGGGCCCGGCAGAGCAGAGGTAGGCCTTCTTGCCCGTGCGCTTGAGGAAGGACGCCAGGGCCAGCTGGGAGCCTACGCAGTCCCCGTCGGGCTCTTTATGGCCGATGACGTAGAAGGGTCCGTGCCTGTCCAGGAAATCGAGGAGCTCGGGGGGAACGGGACGCATTGACGACGCCTTTCCGCTCGCTCGGCCTCTGGGGCGGCGAGCCTACGAAAGAGCCGCGGCGGGGTCGATGCCCGCCGCCAGCCCGCTGAAGAAGCGCTGACGAAGGTCAGCGGCCAGCTAATACTCGATCTTTAGATCGTCGGAATCGAATTTCCCGGCTCCGTCCTGGGGACTCAGGACGCCCCACATGGTGTCCCGGCTGTCCGCATTCACGTAGAGCCTCAGATGGTCGAACTTCCCGTCCTTATAGAAGACGGACATGAAGGGGAAGCTCGGATCCTGGCCCCTGACCAGCTCGGCCTTTCCGCCGGATATGAACCACCTGGCCGGAAGGTAGCATTGCCCGACGTCGACCGAGCCTTTCCGGTAAACGACGAGGAGGCCGTCGCCGTGCGTGTATACCTTCACGACGTCGACCCTGACCGGATAAAAAGCGGAGGTCTCTGCGGCGAGGCCAACCGCGGTGATGGCGAGGAGAACGAGCACGATGGCGGTCCGTTTCATGCGACCCTCCGTTGCTGGAATTATAGCCCATGGCGTCGTTAATGCAAGTCCGGCGCGCGCGTTGCCCGACAGGCGCCATGAAGGTTATAGTCCCGTCGTGGAGTCCATGGCAAGGGCGCGCTCCCGCGCGGACGCGATATACGACATACTAGCGCCCCTCTGGCCCGAGGCCGAGCCCCTCCTCGAGTACGGGGACTGCTTCCAACTGGCCTGCGCGGTCGCGCTCTCGGCGCAGTGCACGGACGAGCAGGTCAACCGCGCGACCCCCGGGCTCTTCGCGCGGTGGCCGAATTCGAGGGCCATGGCGGCGGCGAAGGTCGAGGACGTCGAGCAGGCGATCCGCAGCCTCGGCTTCTTCAGGACGAAGGCCCGCCATCTGGTCCAGGCCGCGCGCGTCGTGGAGGAGCGATTCGGGGGCCGGATGCCCTCGTCCATGGACGAGCTCCTCGAGCTTCCCGGAATCGGGAGGAAATCGGCCAACCTGATCCTCTCGGCCTGCTTTGGCAAGCCGGGCATCATCGTGGACACCCACGTCCTGCGCGCGTGCTTCCGCCTCGGGCTCTACCCGCGCCCGCTCGGGAACTCCGGCCCTGATCCGGCCGTCATGGAGGCGCGCATCGCCGCGCTCCTGCCGGAGGGACGATGGACGCGCTTCTCGCACGCCGTGAACCGTCACGGCAAGTTCGTCTGCGCCGCCCGCAAGCCGGCCTGCGTCGACGCGGAAGCGCCCTCCTGCCCTCTCCTCGGCCTATGCCCGAGACTCGGGCTCGCAGCGCCGCGGCCGCGTGGAAGGCGCTGACCGCAGCGCGCGTACACGTATAAAGGAACCTCGCTCCGAAACTCCCGTCCGGCATCATTTGACGCCGGACGATACATCGCCGAGAGTTCTCTATGGGCGAATATCGTACGGCGGGCCCATCCTCATGACGGAGCAGTAATGCGAATCGTCTATAAGCTGCCGCTATTGCTGGCGCTTTTTACCGCATCGATCGCCGCCGTCATGCTGATCCACGAGGCGAGGATCGTCTTCCCGGCCTTCGAGAAGATCGAACGCGATCTGTCGCGCCGCGACCTCGGGCGCGTCCTCGCGGCCATCGACAGGGACGCGAAGCACCTTGCGGTGTTTACGAGGGACTGGAGCCAGTGGGACGACACCTACCTCTTCGCGATCGGACGGTATCCAGAATACATCGACGCCAACCTCGACATTTTGACCTGGGAGAACACGTCCCTGGATGCGGTGGCTATCTACGGGCCCGGGCGGGAGCTCTCCTACTCCGGCCTGAGGGACCGCGCCGCGCGGGAAGTCGTTAAGGCCGAGTTCTTCCCGAAGCGCGCTCCGCCCGACGCCTCGTATATCCACGCGGCGGACGACTTCGAGAACAAGTCGGGCCTGCTGCCGCTGGGAGGACGCACGTACTTGATCGCCTCGTGCCCGATCCTACCGAGCGACGGCTCCGGCCCGGCGAGGGGCAGTCTGATAATGTGCAGGGCGGTCGACGACGCATACGCGTCCGCCCTCTCGGAGCAGACCGGCGTCCCGGCATCGTTCTCGCCCGCCGCGGCCCCCGTCGAGGCGGGCGGGAGCGGCCCGAAGATCGGCGAGCGCTCCTTCCGCGAGTCCGACGACCGCTTATCGATAGAAGGGCACGCCGTAATCGCAGGCATCGACGGGAGGCCCGCCCTCGCCGCGATGACCCGCACCAGCCGGGACATCAGCGTCAAGGGAATGGCTATCCTCCACCTCTTCCGCGACACGATCCTGTCGAGCTGTCTCCTCCTGTCCCTCTTCCTGCTCCTCAGCCACTCGAAGATCGTCTCCGGGCCGATCGTAGCCATGCGCGCGCGCATCTCCCGGATGGACGAGGAGTCCCTCTCATCGATACCGCGGTCGCTCGTAAAGCGGCGCGACGAGATAGGCGACCTGGCGAGGGCATTCGGCGAACTAGGCGCCAGCCTCATCGAGAAGCGCCGGGAGCTCGAGGACGCCAATGCCAACCTCGAAGAGAAGGTCGAGGAGCGGACCTTCGAGCTTGCCCTCCTCGCGAAGGTCGTGGAGTCCACGAGCGAGGCGGTCGTCCTGACTGACCTGGACGGCAATATCGTCAAGGTCAATGAAGCGTTCTGCAGGAGCTCGGGCTACTCGGAGGAGGAGGTCATAGGCCGCAATCCCAGCATCATGAAGTCCGGCAGGCACGATGCCGCGTTCTACGAGGCGATGTGGAAGTCGATCGCGGAGAGGGGCTGGTGGGCCGGCGAAGTATGGGACAGGCACAAGAGCGGAGAGATCTATCCCAAGTGGCTCACGATCAACAAGATCGTCGACGAGCGGGGCCTCCACTGCAACTACGTCGGCGTCTCGGCCGACATCACCGAGGTGAAGGCCTCCGAGGAGCGGCTCCAGCATCTCGCCTACTACGACCCCCTGACGGGACTGCCGAACCGCGCCCTGTTCCGCGACCGCCTCGAGAGGGCCGTTTCGAGGTGCACGCGATTCGGTAACAGGCTGGCCGTCATCTTCGTCGACCTCGACCGCTTCAAGTACGTGAACGACACGCTCGGGCACGCGGCTGGCGACAAGCTCCTCGTCGAGGTCGCCCGCAGGCTCTCGCGGCGCGTCCGCGAGTCTGACACGGTGTGCCGGCTCGGCGGCGACGAGTTCACCCTCGTCCTCGAGCGCCTGCGCTCGAGCGACGACGCCGCGAGGCTGGCCGAGAGCATCCTCGACGACCTCTCGGCGCCGATGGTCATCGACGGGAAGACGATCTTCATCGGCGCGAGCATGGGCATCTCGATCTTCCCCTACGACGACACGACCTCGGACGGCCTCACGCGCAAGGCCGACGCGGCCATGTACCGGGCGAAGGAGCTGGGCCGCAACAACTACCGATTCGTCTCGGGCGAGACCGAGGACGCCAACCGCGAGCGCCTCGAGATCGACCTCGAGCTCCGCGGGGCGGTCGAGAATTCGACGCTCGCCCTCTACTACCAGCCCATAGTCGATCCCGGCGGCCGCGTCGTCGCGGCCGAGGCCCTCCTTCGCTGGAAGCGGGACGCGCACGGAGAGCCGACCCTGCCGGCGCGCTCGATCTCCCTCGCCGAGGAGTCGGGCCTCATCCTGAGGATCGGCGATTTCGCGATGCGCGAGGCCTGCAAGGCAGCTGCGCTCTGGAACGCCCGAGGCAGGGAAATCCGGATATCGGTCAACGTGTCCGCTCGACAGTTCGAGCACGCGGGCCTTGCCCGGCTCGTGTCGGGCGCGCTCGAGGAGTCGAGGCTCTCCCCCCGCCTCCTCGACATCGAGATCACGGAATCGACGCTGATGGCGGACATCGACACCGCGCAGAGGACCATGGGGGAGCTCAAGTCGATGGGCGTCGGCCTCTCGCTCGACGACTTCGGCACGGGCTACGCGTCGCTCTCCTACATCAGCAGATTCCCCCTCGACAGGCTCAAGATCGACCGATCCTTCGTGCGAGAGGCGGGCGAGAGCCGCAGCGCTTCCTCCCTCGTGTGCGCTATCCTGGCCATGGCCTCGAGCCTCGGGATGAAGAGCATCGCGGAAGGGGTCGAGACCGAGACGCAGCGCTCCTTCCTGGTCCAGAACGGATGCGACGAGCTTCAGGGCTTCTTCTTCAGCCACCCGCTGCCCCGGGAGAGGTTCGAGGCCATCGCGACGGCAGAGCGCATCGGATAAGACGTTGAATCGACAGGGCCGCGCAAGGACGTAGTATCCGCGTGGAATCCGGCGATGACCCCGTCGCCGCCCTCGCGCGGGAACGCCTGGGCGTTCAATACCTCTATCCTTACCAGCGTCTCGTCGTCGCCAACGTACTCGACGCCGTCGCCGAGGGCGCAGAGCCTCTCATGCAGGCGGTGCTCCTCCCGACGGGCTTCGGCAAGTCGCTCTGCTTCCAGTTGCCCGCGCTGCTCCTCCCCTCGCCCACCGTCGTCGTCTATCCCCTCCTCGCGCTCATGGAAGACCAGCGCCGCAGGCTCGAGTCGCTCGGCGTCGGCTGCGCCCTGTTCCGCGGCGGCCAGTCGCCCGAGGAGCGCCGCGCCGCCGAGGCCGCGGTCGAGCGGGGGGAGGTCAGGATCGTCATCACGAATCCCGAGTGCCTGGCCTCTCCCCGCGTCCTCGATTTCCTCGCGGAGGCGAGGCCGAGCCACCTCGCGATCGACGAGGCCCACTGCGTCTCGGAATGGGGCGAGAGCTTCCGTCCCTCGTACCTCGAGCTCGGAAGGGTCGTCGAGCGGCTTTCGCCGCCCGCGCTCAGCGCCTTCACCGCCACGGCGAGCCCGGCCGTGCTCGAGGCCGCCGCGCGGATCCTCTTCGGCGGCTCTCCGTACCGCGTGGTCGAGGGCGACCCCGACCGTCCGAACATCTCCTACGCGGTCGAACTGACGCTGAGCAAGGATCATACTCTCGAGCGCCTGGCCCGCTCGATGGACAGGCCGACGATCGTCTTCTGCTCGTCGCGGGACGGATCGCGGATGGCGGCTCGATTGCTTCGGGAGAGGTTGCGCGAGACCGAAATCCGCTTCTACCACGCGGGACTCGAGCGCTCGGAGAAGAAGGCAGTCGAGGAATGGTTCTTCGCGTCGGGGACGGGGATACTGACGGCGACATGCGCCTACGGTATGGGCGTCGATAAAAAAAACATTCGCTCCGTCATCCACCTCGACGCGCCGCCGTCGGTCGAGGCCTATCTCCAGGAAGCCGGGCGCGCGGGCCGCGACGGCCTTCCCTCCCGCGCCGTCCTCATCCACGTCCACGGCGAGGGCAGGAGGCTCGAGCGGGAGACCGATCAGGTCCGCCGCTCCCGCGCTCGCGCCCTGCTCGACTACGCCGAATCGGCCGAAGGATGCAGGCGCGAACGCCTCATCGATCTCCTGGGTACGCCGCGGGAGGGCCGAGCTCCCTGCTCAGGCTGCGACCGCTGCGATGCGCAGGGGCCGGCCGATGGGGCGATCGAAGGCTCCGACGACGCCGCGATTGGAAGGGCTCGCGCCCTCTTGCATAGTGAAGGGGCCCGCGTCTTTTCAAGTATTGAAGGAGCGGCCGAGATAGCCGCCTTCGCGGCGGCAAACGCCCGCCGATTCACGTCGGACGAGGCGGTATCGCTGCTCAGGGCCGAGGGCGACAGCGAGCCTCCGCGATGCGCGCGCTGGGGCGCGCTGGCCGGCTGGGACCGGCTCGACGCGGCGCGCGCGCTCGAGGAGGCCGAGGCCATCGGCGCCGCGCGGGTCGGGCGCTCCTGGCCGTGGAAGGGACTCGTGGGGCGGGGATGCTACTCGACCGTCTCCCCTTCTTCCTCGATCTTCGGGGCCTCTTCGCCGCGCCGGGCCCTGGCCGGCCGCGCGGGCTTGGGCGCGGCCGGACGGGGCGGGGCGCGGCGGGCGCGGGGGCGTCGGTCGTAGACCATGCCGACGTAGCGCAGGGCCGCCCAGGCGAGAAGCATCATGACGGCTATAAAGACGACGCGCCAGTCCGACAGGACGCCGGCGAAAAGCGAGAGGTAGCCTGACAAGTCCATGACTCAGGACCCTCCGCCGGCCGAGGCGAAATCGGCGTCGCCGTAGAGCCCGGTCGAGATGAGGGCCATGTCGGAGGCGGGAAGCTCGGTGAAGGCTATGCCGTAGAAGCGCGTGCCGCCCTCCTCGTAGCGACGCGCGATCTTGGCGGAGCACACTATGCTCTTCCCGCGGACGCCGAGCCTGAGCTGCAGGGCGCTCCCGGTCGAGAAGTTGGGGCCCCTGCGCGGGACGGCGGCGAGGAGGCCGGAGGGGCTCGCGTCGACTACCGTCCCCACGGTCGGGCCCTCGCCTTCGCCCGAGTCCGCGAAGTAGCCGTGGCGCTTCAGGAAGTACGCGAGCACGCGGGAGAATTCCCAGGCGAGGTCGACGGCCCCGAAGTCGAGGGCGCCCTCGGTCCGAGACATGACCACCATCCCGACGACGTAGCGGTAATAGAGGACGGGGCACCAGAGGATCGACGACACTCCCTCGGCCGCGAGCTCCTTCAGGAGGATGGAGAGCTTCGAGCCCATCGCGGCCGCCTGGGGGCCCTCGAGGTCGCTGGCCATCTCGAGGGTGACGATCCTGCCGGAGGGATAGGGATCCCCGATGGGCAGCGAGCTGAGCGTCGAGGGCACGTAGAGCACTCTTCCGAATTTGGCGGCCATCTCCTCCGCGATGTCAGTCGGCTCCTTGTCTTTGTACATGACGACCCGGCCCTCGCTGGCTTGGCCCGATGCCTTGACCTTGAAGCTGTCGACGAGGGCCGCGAGGCTCTGCGAGTCGAGCCCTTCCCGAAGCTCGGGGAGCTCCACCTCGGTCCATTCCTCCGACTCCGGGCAGTCCAGCTTGAGCTGGGCGTCGGGAAGCAGGAATTCGACGGTGATATCCCGCGGCGCGGGAACCCGGGGCCAGCGGCGCGAGAGGCTGCGGTACATGCATTCCGGGTAGCCGAGCTCGAGAGTCCCGTCCGAATGCCTGATAACGGAGGACTCGAAGGCGACGCCCTGTCCCCTGAAATCGAAGAAGATCGATATCGCGGCGCGGGGGGCGAATCGCGGGGCGGCATCGGGAAGGGAGAGGACGAGCTTGCCGTCCCCGGCGGAGAGGATGCGGCTCTTCAGCAGTATCCCCGGAGCCTGGATCCTCAGCTCCATCTTCGATTCGGCGGCTGTCACCAGGATGAACTCGCGTTCGACTTTCTCTATTCGTACGGCCACTGCGGCTCCTTGTCAAAACGCCGGGATCCTCTGCTGCAACGCGATTATACACGATTTTCGGCAGGGAGCGCGCCTTGATGAAGGGCTCGAGCGAAGGTATCATGGGTCGTTCCGGTACGGTACGCGCGTCGATTCGAAACGAGGAGGATCCAGAAATGCCCGCCTATAAACGCCTCGACGAGACCGAGTCCCTTAAGCGGCTCGCTTCGCTTCCCGAGCCCTCGGTCTCGAGCCTGCTCGATCCCTCCCGCGCGGCGGGCCGCGTCGTTTCCTGCGATGTTCCGATGGGCGGGGGGCTGACCTACAACTGGGCGGCCTCGCCCGTCGACGACCGGGTCCTCGAGGCTCTCGCCGCACTGGCCGGGGAGCAGGAGCTCGTCGGTAAGTACCGTCTCCTCCGCTCGGGCGAGGTCATGAACACGGGCGAGAAAAGGATGGTGCTCCATCACCTGGCTCGGGGGCAGTCGGGCAAGCCTGTAGTCAAGGACGGCCGGGACCTCCGGTCCTTCTACGAGGGCGAGCGGAAGAAGGCCGCCGGATTCGCGGCCGAGGTCCACGCGGGACGGGTCCGCGGATCGACGGGCAAGACCTTCTCGACCGCGATCCAGATCGGCATCGGCGGCTCCGACCTCGGGCCGCGCGCCCTCTACCTGGCCTTGGAGCGCTGGGCGAGGGCCTCGGGCAAGCTCCGCATGGAGGCCCGCTTCATATCGAACGTCGACCCCGACGACGCCGACGCCCTGCTCGGTCGGATCGACCTCGCCTCGAGCCTCTTCGTCCTCGTCTCCAAGAGCGGCGTGACGCAGGAGACCCTGGCGAACGAGGTTTTCGTCAAGCGCCGTCTCGAGGCCGCGGGCCTCGATCCCTCCAAGCACATGGTCGCGGTCACGAGCGAGACGAGTCCCCTCGCGCGGAACCCCGGCTACCTCGAGTCCTTCTACATCGACGACTTCATCGGCGGCCGCTACTCCTCCTCCAGCGCGGTGGGCGGCGTGGTCCTCTCGCTCGCCTTCGGGGGCGATGTCTTCGCTGAGTTCCTCGAGGGCGCGGCGGAGGCCGACGCGCTCGCGGACGTCGAGGATATATCGCGCAACGCGGCCCTCCTCGACGCGATGATCGGGGTCTACGAGCGGAACGTCCTGGGTATGGGCTCGACCGCGGTCCTGCCCTACTCGGAGCCCCTCTCGCGCTTCCCCGCCCACCTCCAGCAGCTCGACATGGAGTCGAACGGAAAGCGCGTCGACCGCTCGGGCGCCGAGCTGCGCTACTCGACGGGCCCCGTCGTCTTCGGCGAGCCGGGCACGAACGGCCAGCACTCCTTCTACCAGCTGCTCCACCAGGGGACGGACCGCGTTCCGCTGCAGTTCATCGGCTTCCACGAGGGCCAGGGAAGCGGGGACGTCGAGGTCGAGGGCTCTACGAGCCGGCAGAAGCTCAACGCGAACCTCGCGGCGCAGATCGTGGCCTTCGCGCGCGGCAAGGCTGACGCGGACCCGAACAAGACCTTCCCGGGAGGCCGGCCGAGCACGCTGATCCGCGGAAGGCGCCTCGATCCCCGCGCCCTGGGCGCCCTCCTCGCGCACTATGAGAACAAGGTCATGTTCCAGGGCTTCGCGTGGAACGTGAATTCCTTCGACCAGGAGGGCGTGCAGTTGGGCAAGGTCCTCGCGAAGAAAGTCCTCTCGGGCGCCTCGGGCGACCCCGCGCTGGCGTCCTACGCGAAGCTCCTCGGCCTGGGGGCCTCGAACTGAGCGCACCCGGCCGATCGCCCGTCGGGTCGGGACCGACGATCGCCTTCGCGGGCGGAGGCACGGGCGGCCATCTCTTCCCCGGCCTCGCCGTCATCGAGGCGTTGCGCGATCGAGGCTTCGCAGGCCGAGTGGCCTGGCTCGGCTCGCGCAAGGGATCGGACCGGGCGGCCGTGGAGTCGGCGGGCGTCGAGTACATCGCGCTCCCCTCCGGCAAGCTCAGGCGGAACATCTCGCTGGAGAACCTCGTCGACGCCTTCCGGGTGGTCCACGGCTACGCGGCCGCGAGGAAGGCGCTCCGGGAGCTGGCGCCGGCCCTCCTCTTCTCGAAGGGCGGCTACGTCAGCGTCCCGCCCTGCGCGGCCGCGGCCTCGCTCGGCATCCCCTACTTCACTCACGAGTCGGACCTCACGCCGGGGCTCGCGACGCGCCTGAACGCCCGGCGCGCCGAGCGCGTGATCCTCAGCTACGAGGAGACTCGTTCCCTCCTGCCCGCCCGCTCACGCCCAGGCGCCGTCGTGGCGGGCAATCCGGTCCGGTCCTCGATCAGGAAGGGCGACGCGTCCCGCGGCCGCTCCTTCCTCGGCGCCCCCGCCGACCTGCCCGTGGCCCTCTTCCTGGGCGGCAGCCAGGGCGCCCGCCAGGTCAACGAGCTCGTCGCGGCCGTCCTGCCGTCGCTCGAGGGGCGCGCCTTCGTCGCGCACCAGACCGGCGAGGCCAGGGCGGGTTTCTCCGGCTCCGCGCGGAGCCACGACGGTCGCTACCGGAGCTTCTCGTTCATCTCCGACGAGATGCCCGACGTGCTCGCGGCCGCGGACCTGGTCATCGGTCGGGCCGGCGCGAGCACGCTCTGGGAATGCGCGGCGCTCGGTAAGCCCATGGTCCTCGTGCCCCTCTGCGGCTCGGGCACCCGCGGCGACCAGGTCGACAACGCGCGGCTCTTCGCGCGGGCCGGGGCCGCGGCCTGCCTGGTCGGGCCCGAGGCGACGCCCGAGGCGCTCGAGGCCGCCGTGCTGGGATTCCTCGGCGATCCGGCCGCTCTCGCGGCCGCGGGGGCGGCCTCCCGCGAGCTCGCCGGCGCCGACGCCGCCGGCGCGATAGCCGACATCATCCTTCGAAGGATAGGGGGAGCCAAATGAACGTGCTCGACTGGATCTTCGTCGCGCTGATCTTCCTCCTCGGGGCCCGCTGCATGTCCAGGGGCTTCGTCGCCGAGATCCTCTCGATGGCCTCGGTCGGCCTCGGGCTCCTCGCAGCGCTCCTCCTCTACAAGGGCGCGGCCGCGCTGCTGCGCGACAAGCTCGGCATAACGACCCTGCCCGAGGTGCTCGCCTTCGCCGCGATCTTCCTCATCGTCTTCCTCATCGTCAGGCTCCTCGACCGCCTCGTCCGCGAGGGGCTCGAGGCCTCGCAGCTCGGGGGCCTCGACCGCGTCCTCGGCCTCGTGCTCGGCCTCCTCGAGGGCATCCTCGCGACGGCGCTCATCCTCGTGGCGCTGAGCCTCCTCGAGCCCGTCCTCAAGCCCGTGGCCGACCTCTCGAAGCTGATCGACGGCTCGGCCTTCGGCCGGGTCATCCTGCCCATCGTCGGGCCCGAGGTGGCGAAGGTCACGCAGGGCATGGCCGGTCGCGCGCCCTCGGCCGCCGCTCCCGCATCGCGCCGCCCCTAGCCGTGTTCGAGAACCTCCTCGGCCAGGGCGAGGCCGTATCGGCCCTCAAGTCCGACATCGAGCGCGGACGCCTCGCGCCCGCCATCCTCCTCGCGGGCCCGGCGGGCTCCGGTAAGCTGACGGCCGCCCTCGAGGCGGCGCGCGCGCTGTCGTGCGAGGCCGCGGCCAAGGGCGACGACGTGTATCGAGGGCTCGCCGCGTGGAACTGCCCCTGTCCCGCCTGCGCGCGGCACAGGCTCCTCGTCCACCCCGACCTCCTCCTCCTCGGGCCGCGGACCTTCCCCGAGGAGATCCAGGCCGGCCTCGAGCTCCTCGGCCGCGCGCCCGGTCCGGCCTCGGCGTATTTCTTCGCGCGCGCCGCGCGCAAGCTCGCCAGGCGCTTCGACGCGGCCCTCTACGAGGGCGAGGAGACGCGCCTCGCGAAGGCCGCTCCCCTCCTCCGCGAGCTCGAGGAGCTCCTCGACGCGGTGGCGCCCGAGCGCGCCGCGGCAGGCTCCCTCGCGCCTGGCGCGGCCGAGGCCGCTGCGAAGGCCGCTGCGATCGCGGCCAAGCTCGAGGCCTTCGTGCCCGACGCGCCGCCGGTCTTCATGATCAGGAACGTCGAGACCTGGGCCAGGCTCGCGCCGATGGGCTCGCGCAAGGTCGCGGTGATCGAGAACGCCGACCGCATGCAGGAGTCGGCGCGCAACGCGCTCCTCAAGGTGCTTGAGGAGCCGCCGGACAGCGCGCGCTTCATCCTCCTCTCATCGAGGCGCAGCGCGGTCATGGGCACGGTACTCTCGCGGACGCGGGCGTACTCGTTCAAGCGCAGGGGAGCGGAGGAGACAGCCCTCGTCGTCGAGCGGATCTTCAAGAGCGCCGAGCCGGCGGCGAGCGTCGAGGACTACCTCGCGGCCCGCCGCCCCTTCCCGCCGGCCGAGGCGCGCGAGCGCGCCCGCGAGTTCCTCGCGGCCGGCCTCGCGGCCCGCTCCGACGCCGGGCGCCTCGCCCCTCCCCTGGACGCGATAGCCCGCCTGGCCGCGCGGGGCGGCGCCTCGCCGGCCGGCGGAGGCGGGGCCGACGCGCTCGCGCAGGCGCTTGCGCGCCTTGGCGACGCGACGAAGGACTTCGGCCAGAAGGACGACAGGCTCGAAGGGAGCTTCCGCGCCTTTCTCGAGGCCCTCTGCTCGATACTGTCGGACATCCTTCGCGAAGAGGGACTCGACGCGCGCGGGACCGCGCTCGTAGCCCGCGTCGCGTCGCTCGCCCGCTCCGCGCTGTCCGAGCGCGAATCGCTGAACCGCAACGCATCGACCCTCGCCGAGTCCCTGCTCTACGCGATCTCCTCCGAGGGCTCCGCATGAGGCGCTTCGTAGAGCGGGCACTCGCCAAGCTGCCGCGCCTCAACGAGGACCAGATGCGATCCCTCCTCTACGCTCTCGCGGAGGAGAACGGCCGGATGGACGCGGCCCTCGACTCGATGCTCGACGGCATCGTCGTCTGCGACCAGGGCCACCTGCCGATCATCTACAACAAGTCGGCCGAGCGGATGCTCCGGCTCGGCAGCCCCGATCCCGCCGAGCGCGCCCTCTGGCTCAGCGTCGACGACGAGGACCTCGCCGAATTCCTCCGCGAGACTCTCGAGGGCGAGGACACGGTCCTGGACCGGGAGTTCGGCCTCGAGTCCGCCGGCTCCACGCGGCTCCTCGCGGTATCGGTCAGTCCCCTCGTCTCGCGGGGGCGGATCGAGGGCGCGATCGTCCACCTCGTCGACATAACCGACAAGCGCCGCAAGGAGGCGCAGCTGCGGAGGGCCGAGAGCCTGGCTTCGCTGACTACCCTGGCGGCCGGCGTCGCGCACGAGATCAAGAACCCCCTCGGCTCGATCTCGATCCACATGCAGCTTATCCGCAGGGCGCTGCAGGGCAAGGACGAGGTCGAGAGCTCCGCCATCGAGCGCCACCTCGGCATCGTCGACGAGGAGATAGACAGGCTCAACAAGATCGTCGTCGACTTCCTCTTCGCGGTGAGGCCCATGGACGTCCATCTGCGCGAGGGCGACCCGGGCGCGCTCGTCGACGAGACCGCCGAGATCATGCGGCCCGAGGCGGAAGCCGCCGGGATCGAGATCGAGGCGCGCAAGGGCGAGGACCTGCCGCTCGTCCTGCTGGACGACCGCCTCATGAAGCAGGCGCTGCTCAACCTCGTCAAGAACGCGCTCGCCGCGATGCCGGGAGGAGGCAGGCTGGTCCTTTCGGCCGAGCGGCGCGAGGACGAGGTCCTCGTCTCCGTCGAGGACAACGGATCGGGCATCGCCGAGGAGAACCTGCCCAAGATCTTCGAGCCCTACTTCACGACGAAGGAGAACGGGACCGGACTCGGCCTGACGATCACCTTCAAGATAGTCAAGGAGCACGGGGGCGAGATCACGGTCAAGTCGCGCCCGGGGCAGGGCTCGACCTTCACGATCGCGTTGCCCGTTCCGCAGAAGGAACGCAGGCTCATTCCCTTCGAGGACGCCGGAAAGGCGGAGGCGTAGATGCGCTTCAACGTGCTCGTCGCGGACGACGAGAAGAACATCAGGGAGGGCCTCGCGGAGTTCCTCGCCCAGGACGGCTACGGCACGCTCGTCGCGGCCGACGGAGAGGAGGCGCTCCGGCTCATCGAGCCGGGAGGAGTCGACCTCGTCATCACCGACCTGCGCATGCCGAAGAAGAGCGGCACCGAGGTGCTGTCCACGGTCGTCGGCCGCTACCCGGGCATCCCCGTGATCGTGCTGACGGGCCACGGCACCATCGAGGACGCGGTCTCGGCCATGCGGATCGGCGCCTTCGACTTCGTCACGAAGCCGGTCAACCTCGACCACCTCTCCATCCTCGTGAAGCGCGCCCTCGAGTCGCGCGAGCTCGCGCGCAAGAACCGCGAGCTCGAGGCCGAGGTCGAGGCGCAGAGGCGGACGAGCTCCATCGTCGGCAAGAGCGCCGAGATGAAGAAGGTCTTCGAGCTCGTACGCCGCGTCGCCTCGACACGGGCGAGCGTGCTGGTGACGGGCGAGTCCGGCGTCGGCAAGGAGCTCGTCGCGGACGCCATCCACAACCTCTCTCCGAGGCGCGAGGGTCCGCTGATCAAGGTCCACTGCGCGGCCCTGGCCGAGAGCCTCCTCGAGAGCGAGCTCTTCGGCCACGAGAAGGGATCCTTCACCGGGGCGCAGGGCCGCAAGCGGGGCCGCTTCGAGCTGGCCGACAAGGGCACGCTCTTCCTCGACGAGATCGGCGAGATCAACCAGAACGTGCAGATCAAGATCCTGCGCGTCCTCCAGGAACGGAAGTTCGAGCGGGTCGGTGGCGAGGAGACGATCGAGACCGACGTCCGCATAATCGCGGCCACCAACCGCGATCTCAAGGAGGAGATCCGGAAGGGCAACTTCCGCGAGGATCTCTACTACCGGCTCAACGTAGTCAATATCCACGTGCCGCCCCTGCGCGAGCGGCGCGACGACATACCGCTGCTCGCCATGGCCTTCCTCGGCGAGTTCGCCGAGGAGAACGGCAAGAAGCTGTCCGGCTTCGAGCCGAAGGCGCGACAGGCCCTCTACGCCTATCCCTGGCCGGGCAACGTGCGGGAGCTGCGCAACTGCGTCGAGAGCGCGGTCGTCATGTCCTCCGGCCCCCTCGTCGTCGTCGAGGACCTGCCGCCGGGCGTCCGCTCCTCCGGCGAGGAGCGGGACGTGCGCGTGCCTATAGGATCGACCATCGAGGAGGCCGAGAAGCTCCTCATACGCGAGACCTTGGCGGCCCAGGGCGGCAACAAGTCGAGGACCGCGGAGATTCTCGGCATCGGGCGCAAGACCCTGTACCAGAAGATCGAGGAGTACGGCCTCGAGCCGCCGCACGCCGAGGCGCGCCGCGCCGATGCCGAAGCGTCTCGTCCGGACGCTGACGCCGGCCGGCCCGATGACGGCGCGGAAGCGGCCGCGGGAGGCCGCGATGCCTAGGACGCTTCCTTCCTTCTCGAGCCTCGACCCGGTCCGGCTCGCGCGCGACGCAGCCACGAGGGATGGAACGGACGCCGCCAGGCCCTTCGCGGAGGATCTGGAAGCGGACCTTGAGCTGTCCGGGATCGCGTTCGCGTCGAGCGACGCATCGCTCCAGACCCAGTATTACCGCGCCCTCGGCATCCTCCTCGGCTGCGTCCTCCCCTCGCCTTCGGGAGGCCCGATGCTGATCGAGGGCGGCCCCTACCGCGGCGCCTGGCTCGAGAGCACGGCCACCATCGGGGCCGAGACGCTCTCGAGGTTCTGCCCTAGCGCCGCGCGCTCGACGTTCCTGACCTTCGCGGCCCTGCGCAGGGACGACGGCCTCATCCCGTACAAAGTGCTGCCGCCCGGCGGCGCGGCGGGGTCGGGCGGTCCCTCGTACCGACAGGTCCAGATGGTCACGCCCCTCGCGCGCTCCGCGTGGATCCACGCCGCGACGAACCGCGAGGGCCCGGCCTTCCTGGGAAAGATGTACGAGGCTATGTCGGCCAACGATTCCTGGCTCGCCGCCCACAGGGACACGAGGGGCTCGGGCGGGGTCGAGGCCTTCTGCGCCTTCGACACGGGCCACGATCTCTCGCCCCGCTTCTGGCACGTTCCCGACACGACCTGGCTCGAGGATCCCGCGCGCTGCGACCCCGACTCGCCCCTCGTCCCCTACATCGCTCCGGACATGACGGCCAACGTCTATTGCCAGCGCCTCTATCTTTCGCGCATCGCGTCAGAGCTCGGGCGCGGCGCCGAGGCGGTCGAGTGGAAGGCGAAGGCCGAGCGCAGCCTCGAGTGCCTCATGGAGACCTGCTGGGACGAGGAGGACGGGTTCTTCTACGACCTCGACCGCGAAGGCAGGTTCGTCAGGGTGCAGTCGGACGTCCTTCTGCGCGTCCTGGCCTGCGAGGTCGGCGACGACGAGCTCTTCGCGCGCGCCTGCTCCCGCTACCTGCTCAACACGCGCAAATTCTTCGCGCGCTTCCCCTTCACCTCGGTCGCGATGGACGATCCGCGCTTCGATCCCTCGAGCGCCTACAACACCTGGGGAGGGACGACGAACACGCTGAGCATCCTCCGCGCCCCTGCGGCCTTCGAGGCCCACGGCCGGCACGCCGAGCTCGCGCTCGCGCTGGGCCGCGCGCTCGCCGCCTATTCCAGGATGAAGGGCTTCGGCCAGACCCTCAGCCCGTACACGGGAGCGGAGGGCTATACCGAGGGCTACACTCCGACCCTACTCGGTCTCCTCGACGCGATCGAGCGGCTGGTCGGAATCATGCCTCGGCCCGAAGGCGAGCTGTGGTTCTCCTGCATGCCGTTGCCTGCCGGCGCGGCGCCCCGCGCCGAGGCGGCGTCGACCTCGTATTCCCGCCGCGTCGACGGCAGGACCTTCGAGCTGGAATGCTCTCTCGAGGGCGCGCGAGCCTTCGTGGACGGCGAGGAGCTCTTCTCCTGCCCGCGCGGGGTCCGCGTCGCGACGACACGCGACGGACGCCTCTTGAGCGTCACGGGCCTGTCGCCCCGCGGCGCGGAGGGGCGCCTTCGCACGCCGGCCGCCGCGCTCGCCCCCGACGGCCTTCCCTTCGCCGTCGGGCCGAACGAGGTCCTCCGCCTCGAGGAATCGTCGCTCTCGAGCCCGGGCGGTCCCGGCTTCATCGCCCCCTCGTGGTAGCCGGGGCCGTCCAAAAAGTAACCGGCTTATTGGACAACCCGCCGCCCGCCGAGGACGATCGAACCGTCGCGCTCCTCGGCGCTGAAGAAGGCCGGCCGCTCGAGCGGCGTCGCGTTAGGCGAATGCCAGGTCGCGACGAGGCCGCCGTCCAGGGAGCGGAAGACCATGCCATGGCCCGAGTCCGTGTCCGCGATCGGCCTCTCTTCCTGGATCCAGGGACCGAGGACGGTCCCGCTCGCGGAGCGGGCAATGCCCATCGCGTAGCCCGAGTCGGAGAAGCTCGACCATAGCAGGAGCAGGTCGCCGGCCGAGCTACGATGCAGGAAAGGCCCGTCGGTCACGCGCATCTGAGGATCGAGGGAGCCGTCCTTCCTGCGATGGGGCCTCGTCCAGGGCGCCTCCGATCCCTTGAAGAGGAGGATCGGAGGCCCGTCGGGCTCCTTGAGGTCGCGCCGCAGCCGCATGGCGCGGATCTCGCCGTCCCTGGTCTGCACCCACTCGTGGCAGAAGACCAGCCAGGGCTCGCCCGACGCATCGACGTGCAGGGTCCCGTCGAGGCACTCCCAGCTCGGAGGGGTGAGAGGCTCGGGCGAGTGGACGCGATAGGGTCCCATCGGGTCGTCGGCGACGAGGGCCTGCGTAGCCCGGGACCGCCCCTCGGCCTTGAAGCTCGCGAGCATGTACCATCGCCCGTGGTAGCCGTGGATTTCCGGCGCCCAGAAGTTATTCGCGCCCCAGAATCCGGGCTCGGGCCTGAAGGCCGGATACGGCCCGTCCCAGTCCTCGAGGCTGCTTCCGACGTAGACGTCGAAGCCGACGCCCGGCCCCTTCCAGCAGTCGGGATCGGTGGTTCCGAACAGGAGGTAGCGGCCCTTCTCCGGCTGGGCGAGGACGAAGGGATCGCGCATTCGCACTTCGGATATCTTCATATCGCTTCCTCGGCCGAGGATACGCCCTATGCTCGAGCAGGGCAAGTCGACGAGAACCGGTTTTACGCCAGACTGGGCCGGATGCGACGGAATTCCTTATGCGATTCTGAGGAAAAGGCCGTAGACCGTAAAAACTGTGCGCTATCGGACCGCCGTGTATCGTAGTACAATTCTTCGAGCCGCCCGCCGTGGGCGCAGGCTTCCGGCGTCCGCGAAGGAGGCCGGAGCCCTACAAACAAAGCGCCGTAAGATGGCTGCCATGATCGGCGCAGTGGAGTGGTATCGATGACTAGGAGCGTCCAGAGGGCGGTTCGCGAGAACGCCACATCCTATGCCTTCCTGATCCCCTGGCTGCTGGGATTCTTCGTGCTGACCCTGTATCCGATGATCTACTCCCTCTACCTATCCTTCACTGACTTCAACATCCTCCAGCCGCCGAAATGGATCGGCATTCGGAATTACTTCATCATGTTCGCGGGTAACGACCAGTTCCCCAAGGACCAGCGATTCTTGAATTCGCTGTCCGTCACCTTCCGCTATGTCTTCATCGCGGTCCCCCTGAAGCTGGTGTTCGCCCTCGCGGTCGCGATGCTGATGAACCAGAAGCTGAAGCTGATGCCCCTCTACCGCGCCGTCTACTACATACCCACCCTTCTCGGCGGCTCGGTGGCGATCGCGGTGCTGTGGAGGCGGCTGTTCGCCGGGGACGGCGTCCTCAACATGATCCTCCGGGGAGCCTTCAACCTCGATCCGCCTTCGTGGATATCCAATCCCGGGTACGCCCTCTATACCCTGATCCTGCTGGCGGTCTGGCAGTTCGGCTCTCCCATGATCATCTTCCTGGCCGGGCTTAAGCAGATCCCGCAAGAGTACTACGAGGCCTCGAGCATCGACGGCGCCGGCAAGGTGCGACAGTTCTTCGCGATCACCATGCCGGCCCTGTCGCCCATCATCTTCTTCAACCTGGTCATGCAGATGATCACGGCCTTCCAGTCCTTCACGCAGGCCTTCATCATCTCCGGCGGCAGCGGGGGCCCCTTGGATTCGACCATGTTCTACAGCCTGTATCTTTACATCAAGGGATTCGGATTCTCCGAGATGGGCTACGCCTCGGCGATGGCGTGGGTCCTCCTCGTCATCATCGCCGCCTTGACCGCGCTGACGTTCAAGGCCTCTGGCTCGCTGGTCAGCTACGGGAGCGGAGAATGAAAAGGCGATCCTTGCGGCTCCTGCACTCCAGCGTCACGAACCTGATCATCATCGTCCTGGGCGCCGGGATGCTCTATCCCATCGCATGGCTCGTCTCGGCCGCCTTCAAACCGAGCAACGCGATCTTCACCTCCGCCAGCCTCATTCCCAAGGAAATCACGTTCGAGAATTTCCCCATGGGATGGAAGGGCATCGGCATCGTAGGCTTCGACACCTTCTTCCTGAACTCCTTCATCATCTGCGCGCTATGCGTCCTGGCTAACGTCGTATTCTGCTCCCTCACGGCCTATGCGTTCGCGCGGCTGCGCTTCGCGGGCAGGAACATCTGGTTCGCCGTCATGCTGCTCACCTGGATGCTTCCCGCCCACGTGACCACCATCCCCCGGTACATCATCTTCCGCTCCTTCGGCTGGCTCGACTCGATCCTTCCGATAGTCGTGCCTAAGATGTTCGCGACGGACGCGTTCTTCATCTTCCTCCTCGTCCAGTTCATACGCAGCCTGCCCAAGGAGCTCGACGAGTCGGCCCTGATCGACGGCTGCGGCAAGTGGGGCATATTCCGCAGGATCATCATGCCGCTCACGGTCCCGGCCCTCATCACGACCGTGCTCTTCACCTTCCTGTGGACCTGGGACGACTTCTTCAATCAGCTGCTCTACCTGAACTCGCCGCCGAAGTATACGGTGCCCATGGGGCTCCGGCTCTTCATCGACTCTTCCGGCATTTCCTCGTGGGGTCCGATGTTCGCCATGTCGGTCCTCTCCCTGATCCCCAGTTTCATCCTCTTCTTCTCGCTGCAGAAGTATTTCGTCCAGGGCATCTCCACAACGGGCATCAAGGGATAGAGTAATCCCTAATATTCTAGGAGGTATAAGGATGAAGAAGATCGTCTTCGCGTCGCTCGCGCTCGCGCTAGGCGCGGCAATGGCCTTCGGGCAGACCACGATCCGCTGGGCATACTGGGGCGGCGAGGCCCGCGTTAAAAGAAGCCAGCAGGCTATCGACATCTTCACGGCCAAGAACGCCGGACTCGCCGTCAACCCCGAAGTCTCCGGCGGAGCGGGCGACCACTTCACGAAGGTCGATACCCAGCTGGCCGGCGGCGCCGGCCCCGACATCATCCAGATGGGCGGGAACATCAAGGATTACGTGAAGAAGGGCGTCCTCCTTCCGCTCGACGCGTATGCCGGCAAGATCCTCGACACGAAGGCCATCGACAAGAGCGCCATCGAGTCCGGAACGGTCGACGGCAAGCTCTACGGCGTCTCGACCGGCGTCACTATGCCCGCCCTGGTCTACAACAAGACCCTGCTCGAGAAGTGCGGCGCGCCCCTGCCGAAGGTCACCATGACCTACGACGAGTTCCGCAAGTACCTCGTCTCCGTCAAGGCGAAGCTGCCCAAGGGCGTTTACCCGATGCAGGACATCGGCGCCATGTCCACCAACTCCACGCCCTTCGGCTACTGGACCGGCTATAACGCGACGCCGATCTACTCCGCGGCGACCAATACCTCCGCCGTGACGGCCAAGGACGCGCAGAAGTACCTCGACCTCTTCGCCGACTACCGCAAGAACGGCCTCGTGCCCCCGGCCGATGTCGCCGCCGGCTTCGCCGAGAGCAACGCCGACACCTCGGCGATCATCGCCGGCAAGGTCGCCATCGGCTTCATCTGGACGAACGGCCTCGCCGGCTACCAGGCCGCCACGAAGGACGAGCTCGCCCTCATCGAGTTCCCGGGCGCCGCGGTCCAGAAGGCGCTGTGGCAGGCCCCGAGCCAGTTCTACACGGTCAACAAGGATTCCAAGAACATCGACGCGACCGTGAAGTTCATCAACTTCCTCGTCAACTCCCCCGACGCCGCCAAGGTACTCGGAAACGACCGCGGCGCCTCCGCCTCCTCCACCGCCCGAGCCACCGCCCTCGAGGGCACCGACCAGAAGGTCCTCGACTACCTGAAGGTCTCCGGTCCGCACACCAGGAAGGAAGGCGACCACCTGCCCAACGACACTGAGTTCAACAGCACCCTCTACCTCGTCTACCAGAAAGTGGCCTTCGGGCAGATCTCGACGAAGGACGGCGGGCAGCAGATCTATGACCTGATCCAGAGGCTGATAAAGAAGTAGGACTCGTCGTCTACCGATCGGCTTCAGCGCGCCCGGTCATTCCGGGCGCGCTTCTTTTTTGCCGCGCGGCGCCGCGAGCGCGCGTCCGGCGCGCGCCCCTTATCGCTCCGCGACCGAATTCCGGTAATCAGAAGGCGAGACGCCGACGACGCGCTTGAAGGCCCGCCGGAAAGACGCCACGCTCCGGTAGCCGCTCGACGCCGCGATCGCCTCGAGGGGCTCGCCTGAGGCGCGGAGCGCCTTCTTCGCCTCGGAGATGCGCGCGGCCTCTATCGTCTCGGAGATGCATTCCCCGGTCTGTTCCTTGTAGAGGTTGGAAAGGTAGTTCTCCGACATTCGGAATTTCTCGGCGACCATCGCGAGCCCGAGGTCGGGATCGCCGTAACGCTCGGCGATGAAGAGCCGGATGCCTTCCGCGAGGGCCGTGTTGTGGCTCTTCTTCGCTCCCTCGCGCATGCGGGCGAGCTCCGCGAGGAGCTGCGAGGTTTCCTCGATCGCGGCGCGGGGCGGACCTTGCCTCGTCCGGCTCAATCTGGTCGAGAGGCCCGCCGACTCGCGCGGGAACTCCGAGAAGAGCCTCAACGCCGTTCCGCGCAGTCCCGAGGCCAGGTCGGCTTCGGCGTCGATTCCCGTCGCCGCGCCGGCGGCCGCGGGGACGGGCAGCGACTCGAGCAGCGACCGGAGGAGATCGACGTTAGCCGACCGCACCGCCCTCATGATCGCCTCCTCAAGGTCGATGGAGTAGCCGCCCTCGCCTCCCGGCCTCTCGTCCTCCCCGCGGGCGAGGACGTCCAGGCTTCCCGCCCTGGCGGCGCTCGAGCGCGCCGACTCGGCCTGGGCGTAGGACATCGTCAGAAGGAAGGGATCCTCTACGGGCGCGCCGGCCCCGAAGGAAAGCGCGCCGCGGAAGTCGGCCGAGCAGCCTGCCCTGATCGACTGGGCCGCTCGCGCCGCCCTTTCGGCCGAGCTCCCCGGTCCGGGCGGCACGGCGAGGATGAAGGCCGCCTCGCCCGGGGAGACAGGCACCGCGTGCTCGCCGCGTCCGAGCTCCAGGCGGGCGCGCTCGACCGCCCGCGAGAAGTCCTCTCCGGCCTCCCTCACCGAGACCCCTGCCGACCCGATGCCCGCCATCATGACGAAGCGCGCGCCTCCCAGGTCCACGCCGACCTTCTCGGCCTCGGCCGCGAGCCGCGAGCGGTCCTTGTAGCTCCCGACGAGGAGGGCCTGCAGGAAATTCGTGCGCGCCATCGCGGACGCGGAGACTACCTCTCCCTCGAGCCTGCGGTTCTCGACCTCCAGTCCTACGATGGCCTCCTCGACTCGCTGGAAGACGCTCGTCGTCCCTCCACCGCCCTGGTCGGACTCGCCGAGGATCAGGCGGATGAGCCGGTCGACCGGCTTGGCGTTCGTCCGCGCGAAGCCGTAGGAGATCGCGGTGCCGATGACGAAGCAGGCGAGGAGGACGAGCGCGGCCGTCACCATCACGTTCCTCGGGCCGGCGAGGACGCGCGCCTCGTCGAGCGCGGCCACGTAGGTCCAGTCGGAGACGACCGACCTTGCTCGGTACACTCGGTACGATCCTCCCCTCGCCTTCACGGTCGTCGCCTCGCCCTCCGTGCCCGCGTCCCGGGCCGAGAAGATCCGCTCCAACCCCGCCCCGCGGAGCTCAAGCTCGCGCGCGCGGTCGGTCGTCGCGACGACCGCCCCCGAGGCGTCGTAGACCGCCATCAGTCCCCCGTAGGCCTCGGGCAGTCCGGTCAGGAGCCGGACGAGCCCGGCCGCGTCGATCATCCCGACGATCGCCCCTCTCCGATAGGCGCCCTGCCCGATCGGGTAGATCGAGAGCGCGCACTCGAAGGCCCGCTCGGAGTAGGTCGCCCTGAGGCCGCCGACCCTCCGCTCATCGCCTCCGGCGCGGAGCGCGCCGTCGCGCCACCCGGCGGCGCTCACGCCCTGTATGGAGAACACCGGACCATAGAACGAGCCGTAGGAACAAGCGCCGGACTCGTAGGCCACGTAGTCGGATCCCGAGAAGTAGATCATGAGGAGGGCGAGGAGCTCGTTCCCGAGGCTGAAGGAGCCGAGCTTGTCCGAGATCTTCCGAAGGTTGTATTCCTCGATGGCAGTGTAGGGTCCTTCGTTGTTGAGGTAGAAATTCACGTCGTAGTCGATCGAGAGCTGGGTCGACGCGCGCTGGATGTCCTGAAGCCGCCTGTCGACGTCGCGGGCGCTCGCGACGAGCTGCGCCCGCGCGACGCCGTCGACCGCCTCCCGTACGGTCTTTGCAGTAACCGCGTAGAAGATCCCCGCGAGGGCGATCGGGAGGAGCAGGATGGCCATGTTCGTCGCCGCGTACTTGATGAAGATAGGCTGTCTCAATCCCTTCATCCGCGCTAGAGCCATTGGTCGGTTCATTTCGAGTAAGCCTCGTACGCCGCGTTCAGTATCTGCAGGTATCGCTCGAGTCCGACCTGGCCCAGCTGCCTCAGGTACTCGCCCCAGTCTTTGCCGATGTCGAGATCGCCGATGATGAAGCGGTCGACCGACTCCCCGATGTACGCGTGGACGGTGCGGCGCAGGTCGTCGAATTCCGCCATGTCGGCCTCCGCTATCGTCGCGGTCAAGTAGGGATAGCGCCGCACCTTGTACGGGTCGTAGAGCTTGGTCGCGTCGTAGAGGAACTCCTCGTATGAAAACCGGTCCGGGGACACGGCGAACTCGTTCTTGATATCCCTCGTCCAGCCCGGTCCGAAGCCGATCTGGGCGTTGTCCTCGAGGGCGAGCGACTTCACGTACTTGTACTTCGCCGGCTTTCCGTTGATGCCGACGAGGCCCTCTCCGGGATCTACCCTCGCCCAATGCACGCCCTCGACGCCCTTGTCGGCCAAGGTCGCCTCGAGCTCGAAGAAGGAATCGCCCCACCTGAAGGCGACGACAGGGTCCGCGCACCGATCGGTGATGGCGAACTGCCCCGGCTGGACGGTCGCGTCGATCATCCATGGCGTGGCCCGGTTGCCCGCGGGCCCCATGATCGGAGGCAGGGCCGCGTACTGGTGGATGGGGGCGCTCATGTCGTCTGAGAGGCCGCAGAAATTCGCGGGATGGTGCGAGACTACGATGCCGACCCTCACCGCGCCGCCGTCGACCAGGGGCTTGATCTGGCTCTTGTCCCGCGTCAGGGCCGCGACGTCGATCAGGCCTTCCCTGAAGAGCTTGTTGAGGAAGCGAAGCCCTTCCCGGAACTCAGGCTTGTCGGCGTTGAAGAAGACCTTGCCACCGACGATGTACTCGTAGCAGTTGAGGGTCGCGTCGGCGCTCTCGTCGGGGCCGCCCGCCACGACGAAGGCGTTCATGATCCACATGGCCAGGTCCTCCTGGCTGCGCTTCGCGCCGGTCATGGGGATCTCGTCCGCGATGCCGTTACCGTTGGGGTCTCTCTCCTTGAAGGCTTTGAGGACCCTGTAGAGCTCGTCCGCCGTGGAGGGCATGTCGAGACCGAGGCGGGCCAGCCAGGCCTTGTTGATAAAGGCCTTCTGCCTCATGGTCAGGTGGTAGTCGTCCATCGCGACGAGCGGCAGCGCGTAGATGTTCCCGTCAGGGCTCGTTATCGCCTTCTTGATCTCCGGGTCGGACGCGAGCATGCGCTTGGTCTCGTTGCCGTACTTCTCGATCAGGTCGTTCAGCGGGATGAAGACGCCCTGCTTACCGTAGCGGCCGACGTCCTGCGCGGAGAGGCCCGATCCGCTCATGCCGAAGACGATGTCCGGATAGTCGCCCGACGCCAGCATCACGCTGAGCCTCGACTTGGCCTCTGTCCTCGTCGTCTCCATGAAGTCGACCTTCACGTTGGTAAGCTTCTCGCGCCAGAGGTAGCTCGAGTTGGTCTTCCAGTCCTTCGTGAATCCGATCGTCGGCGCGATCGCGGTCAGGACGACGCTGTCCCTGACGATCGGGAAGGTTCCCGGCGGCGAGACTTCCGCCGGGCCGCGAGACGCGGGCCGCCCTCTCGCGCAGGAGCCCAGCGCGAGGAGGCCGGCGCAGGCGGCGAGGAGGATCCTGCCGGGCCGCGTCATGCTTCGCGGGCCCGTCGCGCCTCGCGATCGAGCCGCCTCGCGAAGAGCGCGAGTCCGGGATCCGGATCGCGGACCGCGGCGGCGATGGTCTCGCGGAAAAGCCGCTCGCCCGTGCCTTCGGCCGACTCGAGGATCTTCCTCCGCATGACCGTCGAGGAGCGGCTGTAGAGCGCCGCGACCTCGCCCTCGGCCTGCCTCGCTCCGATCAGGGCGGAGGCCCGCACCGCCGCGATGGCGACGCCCTCCGACTCGTCGTAGAGCGCCGGCCTCAGGAACACGAAGGCCGCCGACTTGCCCGACAGGCCGAGCTCCCGCGCCGCCTGCGCGCGGCTGCGCGGGTCGGAGTCCGTCGCCAGGATCCTCCCCAGCGCGAAGAGATCTCCCTGCGCCTCGACGACGGGCCTGCACGTCGGCAGCCGCGCGGGCGGCGGCGCTGCCTCGGTAGCCGTCAGTACCTTGTACGCGCGCACGACGCGCGCGAACTGGCGGGCCGTCCCGGGATCTCCGGAGGCGTCCGGATGGTGCCGCATCGCGAGCCTGCGATAGGCCGCGCGGATCGCTTCGTCGCCGGCGCCCGGTCCCAGGCCGAGGACGGCCAGGCAGTCGTCGCGCCTGTCCTCCGTCTCGGTCATCGCCGTACCGTCCCGAGCGGCTTCGAAGCCTCGCGGGCCTCCGCGCGCCGGGCGAGAAGCTCGCCGACGAGGCCCTCGAGCTCAGCCTTGAGCAGCCTGAGCCTCCCCTCGTCCGCGTCGGCCGGGAGCGAGCGGACCCGCGCCTCGGCGTCGTCGAGCTCGGCAGCCAACCCGCGCTCGATCTCCAGCCCGAGGCGGAGCTCGCCGAGCCTGTCCGCGAGCGAGCGAGCCTTCCTGGCGAGCTCCTCGGGAGCGTCGTCCGCTCCCTCGCGCGAGAGGCCGGGGATCGTGATCGCCTGGACCGCGCCCGTGCCGAGGTCGGATGCCGAGACGCGGAGCATGTCGGACTCGTCGATCTCGAAGTCCACGCGCACGCGCGGCTCGCCGGCCTTGGCCTGCCGGATGCCGGCGAGGAGGAATCGCCCGAGCGATACGTCCTCGGCAGTGGAGGGGCTCTCGCCCTGGAGGACGTGGATCTCGACCGAGTCCTGCCCGTCCGACACGGTCGTGAAGACCCGCGACTTGCTCGCGGGCACGGGGCTGTTCTTCTCTATCAAGGGCACGAAGACGCCGCCGTCGGCCTCGACGCCGTAGGTCCTCGACACGACATCCTTGACGCGGAGGCGCTCGGCCTTCGGTCCCTCTGCGCCTGAGTCGACGAGCGAGGCCCACGCGGCCGCGCCCAGCGCGACGATCTCCTCGGGATTGATGCCGCCTTCAGGCTTAAGGCCCAGCCGCTCCTCGAGCATCCGGCGGACCAGGGGCATGCGACTCGACCCTCCCGACAGGAGGAGGGCGTCGACGTCCGAAACCTTGAGGCCAGCGTCCGCGATCGCCTTCTCGGTCAGGTCGACGCTCCTTCGGACATAGGGAGCGGCGATCTCCTCGAATCGCGAGCGATCGATGTCGAAGGAGGGATGGAGGACGCGGCCGCCGGCCGACGCGAACACGAGCGACACGCTCGCCTCGCCGCGCTCCGAGAGCTCGATCTTGGCGCGCTCCGCGGCCTCCGCCAGCTGCTGCGCGAGATAGCGGTCCGAGTCGACGTCGAGCCCTTCCTCGGCGAAGCGGGCTGCCGCCATCCTGCGCAGCTCGCGGTCGAGGTCGGCGCCCCCGAGGCGGCCGTCGCCCCTGGACGCGAGCACCGCGCACTCGCGCCCTTCCTGGGAGAGGAGGGTCACGTCGAAGGTCCCGCCGCCGAAGTCGTAGACGAGGAGGACGGTCCGGCCCCGGGCTCTCTCGCTTCCCCCGGCGTCCCAGGCCCGGGCGACGGCCGCCGCGGTCGGCTCGTTCACGATGCGGAGGACCTCGAGGCCCGCGATCCTGCCCGCCTCCGCGAGCGCCTTGCGCTCCTTGTCTGAAAAGTGCGCCGGCGCGCTGATGACCGCCCGCCTCACCTCGGTCGCGAGGTGGCGCTCGGCGTCGCGCCTGAGCGAGCCGAGGATGAACGCGACGAGTTCCTCGGGCCTGTACCGCGCGTCGCCGAGAGCGAGGAGGCCGCCCGACCCGAGCATGCGCTTGACGCCGGCGACGGTCCTTTCCGGATTGACGAGGGCCTGGTTCTTGGCCGACTCGCCGACGAGGATATCGCCCTTCGCGGAGCGCGCCACGACGCTCGGGGTGAAACGAGCTCCGCGCGCGTTCGGTATGATCGACGGCCGCTCGCCGTCGAGCCACGCGCAGAGTGAATTAGTGGTTCCGAAGTCGATGCCGATCACGGGACGCATATCGCTCGCTGCGCCTTCAGCGGGATGCCGGGCGCATCTCCTCCATCTCGATCATGAGCTCGACCTCGGCGACCGTCGCCCCGACCTTCGCCGCGATCACCTGGGCCGAGAAACCGCTCCTGTAGAGCTCCATGGCCCTCTCGCGCGCGGTCTTCGCCGGCTCGACGCGCTCCGCGGACAGCCTGACTTCCGGCAGGGCAATGGTCGGCGCGACATCCGCGGCCCCGCCGGAAGGGCCCGGCGCCTCGAGGGCCGCGCCAATCTCGGACGACGCGGACGGCGCCGACGAAAGGGGCGCGGTCGACGGCGCCGCGCGTACCTCCTGCGGCAGCGGCGCGGGGGCGCTCTCGCCGGCCTCGTTCGGGACTATAGGACGCCTCTTGTTAAGCTTGGCGTATACCTCGCGCTCCGCTGCCCTCGCGCCCAGCTCCCGCCTGACGAGACCCATGCGCCGGTCGGCCTCGTCGAGCAGCTCCCTGAGGTTCCTCATCCTGTCCTCGACGAGGCTCACGTTCCTGTCGGCCGTCTCGTTCAGCTCGGTGATCAAGGCTCGCGCCTCGTCTCGCACTCCCGACAAGAGGTTCTCCAGCTCGAGGTACCGTCTGACGCGAGACCGCAGGATGAACCACATCGCGAAGAGCCCGGCCACGTCGATCGCGGCCAGGACCAGGAATTGTGCCACGGCGCTCATCCGCTTAAGTCGATCTTGTTGCCGAGCGAGGGATCCCGGACGACTTCCTCCCCGGACTCGGCCTCGCCGCCCTCGGTCCCCTCGGCCTCTTCCTTGCGCTCGCCGCCGGGCCTCGAACCCGAGCCGCCGCGCTCCTTGACCGCGCGCGCGCCGTCGGAGGGCTCCTCGGGCTTGGTCACGGCCTCCTTGGCCTCGACGTCGCGCTTCTGCGACTGGAGGGCCTGCTGCGCCGCGAGGACCGCCGGCCCGTCCTTCTCGATGGCCTGGTCGCGGCCGACCTGAGACATCTGCATGAGCATCGTCTGGAGGTCAATCGGCCTTATAGGCATCGGGCGGCCCCTTCCGGAGGATCTCGTCCTCGGGCTCCTCGTAGCGCGTGGTGCGTATCATCTGGTTCTCAAGATAGAATGTAATGCCTTTCTGCTCGGTCTTCACCGGCTCCGAGATGTCCTTGATCACGAGCTTGACGCCCGGGTACACGCGATTCGAGGCGCTGATGCGCCCCTTCGTCTTGAGCCCGTTCAGGTAGGCCTGGAGGCCTTCGATCTCCTTCACGAGGCCCCGCACCTCCTCCACGAGCTCTTCCCTCCGCGCCAGGTTGTCCTGGAGGATGGCTTCCTTGTCCTCGGGCAGCGCCTTCTTCTGCTTCTTGATCGCGCTCAGGGTCGCGATGTTCTTGTCGAGCTCCTCGATCTGCTTGCGGAGCGCCAGGGCGTTGGCCTGGAGCCGGTCCATCTTCTCCTTGCTCTTCGGATCGTAGCCGACCTCGAGGTAGGTCTCCGCCCCTCCGACCGGCGAGCCGAGGATCTTCGCGTTGATCTCCTCGCAGGCCCGGTACTTGCCGCCGACGATCGCCGCTCGCTTGCCCTGGCAGATGATCTTCTTGTTCGCGACGATATTGGTGTTGATGAGGCCGTCGGAGACTATGACGTTCTCCCCGGCCTCGACGGTCGCGTTCTCGATGAACTTGCTCCAGATGTTCTTGCCCGCCTGTATGGTACCGCCGCCCTTGCCGGCGACGCCCTGGTGGATGATGACGTCGCCCTCGGCCACGATCTCGCTCTTCCCCACGGAGCCGCGGACCTCGATGTTTCCCGAGGCCTTGACCGAGAAGCCGTCGTCGACGTTCCCCTGTACGATCACGGTCCCCAGGAACATGATGTTGCCGGTCTTCAGGTTGACGTCGCCGGGTACCTGGAAGATCTCCTCGACGTTGATCTTCCCCGCGATGATCGTCACCTGCCCGTTCAGGTCGGCGATCAGCGTGGCGCCGTCCTCCGCGATATGCACGTTGCGCCCTATCGGGGTCGGGATGTCCTTGCCGTTCCTCGCGGGTATGACCTTGCCGGTGACGGTGCGCCCGATCTTCCCCGCCTCGGGAGGCAGCTTACGCGCCAGGGGCTGGCCCGCTACCACGTTCTGTATGAGCCCGAGCTCCTTGAAGTCGACCTTGCCGTCGGCGGCCTCGCGGAGCTGGTGCTTGGACTTGTCCGTCTCGAAGTTGTACTGGACGTAGGCGTCCCTGCCGTTCTGCGGCCGCGAGCCCTCGGCGACCAGCGTCGGCTCGCGGTAGCGCGGCCGGTCCTCGAGGTCGGTCAACGCGTCCTCGAGCACGCCGTGCACGACGCGGTTGTTCCTGAGGAAGGACAGGACGGTGTCCTTGGAAAGGTCGGAGCCGCCAGGGCCGGGCGGCGTCAGCGTGACGAAGGCCTTCATCTCCTGGTCGGTTATCTCGACGGTCATGAGGGCGTCGTTCGCGGGATTGGCGATGAACTCGCCGACGCGCACGTACTCGCCCGCGGCCTGCCTCACGACTTCCTTGAGGAGGGCCTCGTCGAAATTCCGGACGGCCCGCTCGTACAGCTTGTCGACGGCCTTCTTGTCGCTCGCCCGCTTCCCGCGGCCCTTGGGGGCCGTCACCTTGAGCAGTGCCCCGTCCGGCGAGAGCCTCACGAAGCACTCGCCGTCCTCGTCCCTCTCGACATCGACAGAGACGGGCTCGGCCTCGGCAACGACGGGCGCGGCCTCGGCCACGACCTCGACCTCGCGCTTCTTGGCCGCGGGGTAGGCGCGAACCCTCCACGGCTTGCGTCCCGCGCCCATCATGCCCGGGTTGCCCTTCTCGAGGACCTCGAATTCGAGCCGCTTGAGCGGGACGCCGAGCTGGACGGCCGCGTCGGCCAGGGCCTCCTCGACCGAGCGCCCCTCGACGACCAAGGACTTCTTTGCCCCGTCCTCTTCGAGGTAGCGCCGCATGAGCTCGGCGATCCCTTCGGGGCCGAGTTTAACGCCCATGCGTTATATGATCCCCTTGCGGAGGTTCGTGAGCTTGGCGCGGAGCCTCAGGATGGCCTTGGTGTGGAGCTGGCTTACGCGGGACTCGGTCACGTCCAGGACCTGCCCGATCTCCTTGAGCGTCAGGTCCTCGTAGTAGTAGAGGACGAGGACCTTCTTCTCCTTCTCGGGGAGCTCGCTGATCGCCTGGACGATGACGCGCTTCACTTCCTCGCGCTCGACGGTCGAGTCGGGGTTCATGCTCGAGGGCTACTCGATGCTCTCGCCGATCGAGATCTTGTCGGCCTCGTCTCCCGAGTACCATACGTCGTTGAGCGACAGCACCGAGGTCGAGGAGATCTTCAGCATCGTCTTGAGGAATTCGTCCTCGGACACGCCCATCGACGACGCTACCTCTTGGTCCGAGGCCGGCCTTCCCAGCTTGGCCTCGAGGCTCACGACCGCGTCCTCGATCTCCTTCGTCTTCTGCCTGACCGACCTCGGGACCCAGTCGATGGACCGCAGCTCGTCGAAAATAGCGCCGCGTATACGGGTCACCGCGTAGGTCTTGAACTTGACGTTCTTATCGGGATCGAACTTCTCTATCGCGTCGAGGAGGCCGAAGACGCCGAATCCGACGAGGTCCTCGAACTCCACCGTGTTCGGCATGCTCGCGGCGACCTTGCCCGCCACGTACTTCACGAGCGGCGCGTACTGCCTGATGAACGCGTCCCGGATCGCCGGGTCCTTGTCGTTCTTGTATACGGACCAGAGCTCGTCTTCCGTCATCCGCTTGAGCGGGTTCTCGGCCATGTCAGCTTACCCCTTCTGGTCCCTCTTGAGGATGGTCCGCACCGCCTTAGCGAGCGACGCGGGATCGAGGCCGTCCGTCGACCTCTGAGAGCCGGACTCCTCGACCCTCGACTGCGGCGCCGCGGCGGCGCCGCCGGATGAGCTGAACTCCGCGGCAGCGAACGAGTCGGTAAAGCCATCGAGGTCCGGCAGGACATCGAGATCGTCTATTCCGTCGGGCTTGGCTTCCCGGTCGCCCGCGAGGTGAGGAGGAGGAACGGCGGCGACCGGGCCGCCCGCCGCCTCCCTCTCCTCGATGAAGCTGACGTCCTCCGCGACCTGCCGCGCGGAAGGCGCCTCGTCCCCGGCCATCGTCACTTCCTCGGCCTCGGACGCGTCCTCGACATCGGAGGCGTCGAGCCCCGCCTCGGCTCCCTCTCCGGGCAGGACGATGTCCACCCGAGAGCCGGTCGCCGGCTCCGCGCTTCCCGAGGAGAAGATCGCGTCGGACCCTTCGCCGCCCTCGCCCGGCCGGTCCTCCGGGAGCAGCCCCGGCAAGCTCCGGCGGATGAGGTATGCGGCCCCGTAGACCGCCGCTCCGAGGAGCGCGCCGAAGGCCAGCGCGCGGACCACTATCCAGATGAAGAAGACGCCGGCGAAAACGCCGACGAGGGCGGAGAGCGCCGCCGCGCCGATGGCGGCGTAGAGAGAAGCGCGAAGGTCAGCGTCCACCGTCCCCGGTCCTCCCCATGGCCGTAAGAGTAGGCTGAAATTCCGAGCCGCGTCAAGTTCGAGCTCGCCCGCCGTCATCCTCAATCCTTGCCGAAGAGCTTCTTGATGAAGCGTCCGATGCCCGGATCGCCGACGAATTCGGTCTTCTCGATCCTGCTGACGAGGTGGGCGACCGATATAGCCGCCTTGGACTTCGGGTCCTGCACGATGAAGGGCTTCTGCCGGAGGACCGAGGCCGGCACTATCGGGTCGTCGTAGATGCAGCCGAGGTACTCGACCTTCAGGTTGAGGAACTGGCCCGAGATGTTGATGATGCGCTCCGCGACCTTCCTGCCCTCGGTGACGGTCTTGACCCGGTTGACGACGAGCTTCAAGCCGATGTTCAGGTTCTCGATCTCGGTCGCGATGATCTTGATGATGCCGTAGGCGTCGGTGATCGCCGTCGGCTCGGGCGTCGTCACGATGATCGCGTCGTCGGCCGCGGCGACGAAGCCGAGGACGTTGGCCGATACTCCCGCCGCGGTGTCGATGATGATGATGTCGGCCTGCGACAGGGTATAGAGCTCCCCGATGAAGCCCTGCCGCTCCTCCTCGTTCAGGTTGGCGATCTTGGAGAAGCCCGAGGCGCCCGCGACTATCTGGATACCGTACTCCGTGTCGAGGATGATCTCGCGCATCGTCTTCTGCTTGCGTATCACGTGGTACAGGTTGTACTTGGGGATCATGTTGAGCATGACGTTCACGTTGGCGAGGCCCAGGTCGGCATCCATGACGATCACGCGCTTGCCCATCTTCGCGTAGGCGATCGCCATGTTGATCGACACGTTAGTCTTGCCGACGCCGCCCTTGCCGGAGGCGACGGCTATGATCCTCGTCTTCTTCGTCCGCTCCTCGCGCGGCGGCGCCTTGAGCTCCGCCGTCGGTGAGCGCTTCCCCATGATCTCCCTGAGCGCCTGCGCCTGGTCTTCCATCTTCAGCTCCATTCGTCGACGAGCTCTCGCTCGGGACCGCGCTCGCGGCGCGACGCGTCCTTGCCCGCGTCCTTTTCCTTGCCCTCGCCCTCGCCGTACCGCGCCTCGAGCCTCGATCGGTCGACGCGGAATCCCTCGAGGTTCATGAGCAGCCTCGTCGCCCTCGCCCTCTCTATGTCCTGCGGGACCGACTGCCCCGTGGTCAGGTACGATATCGGCTTGCCTCTCTCGGCCAGCGCCGACACCGCATTGCCTATCCTGTTCGTCTCGTCGAGCTTCGTGATCACGACGGCCTTGTAGTCGAAGGGCTCGAACTGGCGCATGATCTGCACCATGTCGCTCGCCTTCGTCGTCGCGGACAGGGCGAGGTGCACCTCCGCCCCCGGGCCGCAGCCGGCGAGCAGCCTCTGCATCTCGGCCAGCTTGACCGCGTCCCTCGGGCTCTTCCCCACCGTGTCGACCAGTATGAGGTCGGCGTCCGAGTGCATGGCGATGGTCTTCCGCAGGTCCTCCGCCGTCTCGACGCAGGAGACGGGCACGCCCATTATCCCGCCGTAGGTCTCGATCTGCTGCCGCGCCCCGATCCGGTAGTTGTCTATCGTGATCATCCTCACCGAGAGGGGGCGAGCGCCGCCCATCCCGACGGCGCTAATGGCCGCCAGCTTCGCGATCGTCGTCGTCTTCCCCACGCCCGTCGGGCCGACGAGGGCCAGGACGCGCGGCTTGGGGCCCGGGCTCTCGGTCCAGACGCGGATCGAGTCGCCGATCCACTCGAGCGCGGCGGCCTCGACCTCGTCCGCGTCGTCGAGCTCCTCGAGCGAGAAGTCGCGCCGCAGGCGCGCGACCACCTCGCGCCGGAAGGACTCGGCGAAATCATTCAGGGCCAGGAGCGCGTCGACGCGCCTGATCGTCGGGTGGTCCTCGGCCTCGGACGCGGCGCGCGGCGCGCCTGAGGAGGCCTCGTCCATCCTCTCCTTGAGCCCCTTGATCTCGGCCAGCACCTGCTGCAGGGCCTGGTCGGCCCTCGCCTGCGCGAGGATCTTGCGCTTCTCCTCCTCGAGGTCGACCTTGGCGGCCGCGCGCTCCTGGCGCGCCTGGGGCTTCAGGTAGCCCGTCAGCTCGACTCCCTCGCGGCCGAAGAGGCCGAGGAAGCCGCCCATCCTGATGGTCCTGTGCGACAGCACCTGCGCCGAGTCCCCGTACTTGGCCTTGATCCGCTCTAGGGCCTCGCGATGCGAGGCGGCCTGTTCGGTGAAATACTGCATCGGCTAACCTTCCAATCCGATCTCGCCCACCGCCTCGACGCGGGCGTCGGCGACTATCTCCGGGACCGACAGGACGACCAGGTCCGGCAGCTCCCGCTCCGTGCTCGCCTTCACGAGCGCCCTCGCGCCCTCGGAGCAGAGCACGATCGGGAGCCATCCCTTCTGCTGCACGGCCGCGACCGCCCTGGTCAGCGCCTTGATCCACTGCCGCTGCACGCTCGGCTCCAGCGCCGAGACGACACCCGAGGGAGTGTCCACGCGGCTGTCGATTATCTTCTGCTCGAGCGCCGAATCGATCGTCAGGACCCGGAGCGTCTTGTCCGGATCGGCGTACTGGAGGCAGATCTGCCTGCCCAGCGCCTGCCTCGCCTTCTCGGCGAGGAAGCCCGAGTCCTTCGTGACTCCCGCGTAGTCCGCGACCGTCTCGAGGATCGCGACCATGTTGCGCACGGAGACCTGCTCGCGGAGCAGGGCCTGGAGGACCTTCTGGATCTCGCCCAGGGTAAGGCGCTTCGACGCGTCCTCGACGACCGCCGGGTAGTCCTTCTTCAGGGCGTCGAGGATCGACTGCACCTCCTGGCGCCCAAGGATCTCCGCGGCGTGGCGCTTGATGATGTCGGTCAGGTGGGTCGCCACGATGCTGGGCGCGTCGACGACCGTGTAGCCCGCCCTCTCGGCGCGGTCCCGCTGGTCCTCAGCGATCCAGAGGGCGGGCAGGTCGAAGGTCGGGTCACGGGTCTTCTCGCCCGGGATCTCCTCCGTGATGCCGCCCGGGTTGATGGCGAGGTAGTAGCCGAGGCGTATGATGCCCCTGCCCATCTGCACGCCCTTGATCTTGAAGGAGTACTCGGAGGGCTCGAGCCTCATGTTGTCGATGATCCTGATCCTGGGCACCACGAGGCCCATGTCGAGGGCGCTCTCCCTGCGGATACGCGTTATGCGCTCGAGCAGGTCGGCGCCCTTGTCCTTGTCGACGAGGGGGATGAGCCCGTAGCCCAGCTCGAGGCTGATGGGATCGAGGGGCACGACGGGCGACAGCTCCGAGGGCGCCTCGGCCTTCTTCGCGGTCCCCGCCGCCGCCTGCCTCGCCTTCTCCGCCGCGGCCGTCTCCTTCCGGGAGAGCCGGACGCCCAGGTAGCCCATCATCGCCGCCATCGGTATCAGCACGTACCAGGGGAAGCCGGGCAGGACGGCCAGCACGGCCAGCACCGCGGCGCCGACTATGTATATCTTGGCGTTCTGCGAGAACTGGCTCGTGACCTCCTCGCCGAAGGTCCCCTGAGAGTTGGCGCGGGTCACGATGATGCCCGTGGCCGTCGATACGAGCAAGGCCGGGAGCTGGGACAGGAGGCCGTCGCCGATGGTCAGCGTGGTGTAGGTGGACAGGGCGGCAGTGAAGGCCTCGCCGTGGAAGACCATGCCGATCACGAATCCGGCGATCAAGTTGATCAGAGCGATGAAGATGCTCGCCTTGACGTTGCCCGAGATGAATTTCGAGGCGCCGTCCATCTGGCCGTAGAAGTCGACCTCGCGCTGGACCTCGGTCTTGCGGCGGATCGCCTCCTCCTCGGTGATGGCCCCCGAGTTGTACTCCGCGTCGATGGACATCTGCTTGCCCGGCAGCCCGTCCAGGGTGAACCGCGCCGCGACCTCGGCGATGCGCGTCGCGCCCTTCGTGATGACGATTGCCTGTACCGCGATGATGACGATGAAGATGATGAAGCCGATGACGAGGCCGTCCGACCCTCCGGCGCCCACGACGAAGGATGCGAAGGCGCGGATCATCTTGCCGTCGAAGGCCTCGCCCTTGGTCAGGATCTGGCGCGTCGTCGAGATGTTCAGCGCCAGGCCGAAGACCGTCGTCACGAGGAGCATCGTGGGGAAGATCGAGAAGTCGGTCGCCTTCTTCGTATAGAGGACGATGAGGAGGATAAGGAGCCCCGCGGCGAGGTTCACGGCGAGGAGCGCGTCGAGGAGCACCGTGGGCACGGGTATGATGATGAGGAGCACCACCGCCACCGCGCTCGCGGCGACCGCCATGTCCGACGGATTCGAGAAGACGCCCGTTCGCGTCAGCCGCTGTGTATCCGCCATACTCCTACGCTACCCCTTTCCTAGGCCCCGGCCGTCGCGGCCCGGCCTGCGGCCATTCCGGCCGCGACGTCTGACTCGAGGTCGCCGGCCTCGTACCCCGCGGCCCCGTACACGTGGGCGAGGACCGCCGCTATCGCCTGGTAGTACTTCTCCGGGATCGCGTCGCCGATCTCGACGTCCGCGTAGAGGGCGCGCGCCAGGGGCCGGTTCTCGACGAGCGGCACGCCCGAGTCGGCCGCGATCCGCTTGATCCTGAGGGCCACCTCGTCGGCCCCCTTGGCGGTAACGGTAGGCGCCGCCATCTTCTCCCGGTCCCATTCGAGGGCGACGGCGAAGTGCGTCGGGTTCGTGATCACGACGTCGGCCTTGGGCACGTTGGCCGCCATGTTCCTCGACAGGAGCTCGCGCATGCGCTCGCGGAGCCGACTCTTCACGAGCGGGTCCCCCTCCTGCTGCTTGCGCTCTTCCTTCACTTCCTCCTTGGACATCTTCAAGGACTCGGTGTACTGCCGTCTCTGGAAGAGGAGGTCCGGTATCGAGAGCGCCAGGAGCGCGACGGCCACCTCGATGACGAGGCGCATCGCGAGCGAGAACACGTAGCTGACGGCCGGCCAGAAGGGGGCCTCGAAGAGGGTCCGCAGCTTGTCGAGCTCGGCCGAGATGACGAGATAGGCGATGAAGCCTATGATCGCCACCTTGACGATCGACTTCGCCGTGTTGAACAGACCCTCTGTCGAGAAGAGGGTCCGCTTGAAGTACTGCCCGAATCGAGGGACGATCTTCGAGAAGTCCGGCGTTATCGGCTTGACCGAGAAGAGGAAGCCGACCTGGAGGAGATTCGAGAATATCGCGGCGACCACGGCGACGAGCGCTATGGGAAGAACGAGCTTGAGGAAGTAGGAGAAGAAGGCGGCGGCGATCTGGCCGCCGTCGGTCACGACGTCGGCGCTTCCGACGAGCGAGATGAAGAACACGAGCATCTCGCGGAGCGTCCTCGCGTAATAGGGCGCGAGGAGCGCGAGCATGAGGGCCGGCAGGAGGAGCCCGATCGCCCCGACGAGCTCCTGGCTCTTCGCGACCCGGCCCTCTTCCCTCGCCTTCCTTATCTTGTATTCGGAAGGCTCCTCGGTCCTGCCCTCGTCCTCCGCGGCGAACCACTGGAGGTCGATAAAGGCCGGAGACCTGCGGGGGCTCGCGACGAGCGAGGCGAGTTCGAGTTCCAGCTCGATCACGTCGTGCCCCCGACCAGGATGCCGAGGTCGTCGAAGCTCGCCTCCACGAGGTGCGAGAAAGCCTCCATCATGAAGGGCAAGGCAGAGATCATGATGAAGAACGTCACCAGGAGCGATATGGGGAAGCCCTCGGTGAGGAAGTTCATCTGCGGGGCCGCCTTCGACAGAAGGCCCATGGCGATCGACACGATGAAGAGCGTCCCGAGCACCGGCAGCGACAGGATGAGGGACTGCTGGAAGAGCGCGCCCACGGACTTCATCAGGAAGGACACGAGATCATCCCGCCTCGTCACGAAGTCGACCGCGCGCATCGCCGTGAACGAGCCCTGGACTCCCACGAGGAAGAGCTTCTGGAATCCCGAGGTCCCGACGAATACGAACATCGCGATCAGGTTCAGGAACTGGCCCATCAGCGGCAGCTCCACTTCGGCGAGCGGGTCGTAGGTCTCCGATGCCCCGAAGCCGATCTGCAGCGAGAAGAACTGTCCCGCCGTCGTGAAGGCGGAGTATACGATCGAGAGGAAGAAGCCCATGGTGAGGCCGATCATCGCCTCCCCGACCAAGAGCAGGGCGAAGGCGGCCCCATCGTCCGGCGCGACGTACCCGGTCGCCTTTACCGCGGGGAAGACCGCCGAAGCCGCGAATCCCGCGAGGCCGATCTTGGCCACCTGCGGTATGCCCTGGCCCGAGAGGAGGGGCGCGACCTCGATCATGGCGAGCACGCGAGCCGCGACGAGGAGGAAGAGGTTGAAGTCCGCGAAGGGCCAAGACATCCTCCGACTACCTTCCGATCTCCGGGATCATCGCGAAGAGCCCGCGCGTATACTCGGCGAGGCTACTGAACATCCAACCGCCCAAGAGGGCCAGCACGAGCATGATGGCGGCGATCTTGGGCACGAAGGTCAGCGTCTGCTCCTGGATCGAGGTCGTCGCCTGGAAGATCGAGATGACGAGCCCGACGACCATGGCGACGAGGAGGACCGGGGCGGACAGGAGCAGGATCTCGAAGATCCCGCCCCTCATGATGCTGACGGCATCGCCGACGCTCACCTACTGCCTCCTCACGTGAAAGACCTCACCAGCTGCTGCGTGAGGAGGCCCCATCCGTCCACGAGGACGAAGAGGATCAGCTTGAACGGCGTCGAGATCATGACTGGCGGAAGCATGATCATGCCCATGGACATGAGGATCGACGCGACGACCATGTCGATGATGATGAAGGGTATATAGAGCAGTATCCCGATCTCGAAGGCGACCGTCAGCTCGTTGAGGATGAAGGCGGGCACGAGGACATAGGTCGGCACGTCCGCGAGGCTCGTCGGCTTGGGCAGGCCTCGCATGGACATGAAGAGGCGTATGTTGTCGGGCTTGGTCTTCATCTGATCGTACATGAAGATGCGGAAGGGCTTCTCCGCCGCGTAGTAGGCCTCCTGGACGCCGATCTTCCCGTCCATCATGGGCTTGATGGAGTCGTTGTACGTCGTCTGGAAGGTAGGCCACATGACGAACATCGTCATGAAGAGCGCGATCCCCATGAGCACCTGGTTAGGAGGTACCTGCTGCAGCGAGAGAGCGCGCTTTATGAAGTCGAGCACGATCGAAATCCGAAGGAAGCTCGTGACGAGTATCAGGAGGCTCGGCGCGAGCGAGAGGGCCGTCAGGAGGAGGAGTATCTGGACCGAGAACGCGACGTCCTTCCCCGTCGTGGGATTGCGCACGCGGAGGTCCACGAGGGGCACGGCCTGCACCTGAGTCGGGAGTCCCGTAGCGCCTCCGGCGCCTCTCGATGCGGCAGCGCCCGCGGACGTCGACGACGGGTTCGGCGTGTAGGTCCTGATGGCAGAGTCCGGCGACTTCACGCCGCCCGATCCGGCGGTCGATTGCGCGAAGGCGCCGGTTATGGCGATCGCGACCATCGCGATCGCCGCGACGAGCCTTCGAATGCTTTCTCTCGACGCCATGGCCTCAGAACCTCGTCAGCCGCTTGCGCTGGCCGGCCAGGAAGTCGCCGGTCGACTCCCGCTTGGGCGCGTTCTTGCGCTTCGAGCCGAGCAGGTTCGACAAGAGGTCGCCGAAGTCGCGACCCGCTCCTCCCTGCGGCGGATTCTGCGCGGCCTTCAGGAAGAGGGCGTCGACGAATTCCTTGTCGTCAAGCTCCGCGATGAGCGACACCGACGAGTCCGCCGCTCCGATGAGGTAGGCCTTCGATCCGAGCCCGAGGACATGCACGGCCTTACCCGGCCCGAGCGACCTCGACGCGAGCAGCTTCACCGAGGCGTCGTCGGCCTGCTTCGGCCGCGAGACGCGCCTCATGAGCCGATAGACTCCGTAGATCGCCGCGACCACCAGCGCGAGAACGACCACCATGCGGAGGAAGTATGAGAATGTATTGGATCCTACGGCGGCATTCGCCGCCCGCGTGCCACCCGCCCCCTCACCGATGGCGAGGGTCGTCTCGTCCACCGTCGACGCCGTCCCCACGACGTTTCCGGCGGGGCGCGCTGCAGCTGTAGTGCTCTGCGCGCCTGCGGCGGCCCCCGTCCCCAGCGTCGCGAGCGCGGCGCACAAGACGAGTGCTATGCGTGTCAAAGATCCCCTCCCGTTAATTATTGTAATACACTTATATTTGAAACGCAATAACTATTTCGTCGAAGGGCAAAATTTTAGCCCTTTCACGCGCATTTCCGCGCGCGAAAGGGCTACACATGCGACATGGAAGCGGCGCCCTCGACGGCACAGGCCTCGAGGACGTCGACGCTCATCCTAGATCGGCCATCCTCTCCATCGGCGACACGATCTCGGTGACGCGAACGCCGAAATTCTCGTCGATGACGACGACCTCGCCCTTCGCGATGAGCTTCTTGTTGACCAGGATGTCGACGGGCTCGCCGGCGAGCTTGTCGAGCTCGATGATCGTGCCCTCGCCCATGCCCAGGATGTCCTTGATAAGCTTCTTCGTCCTGCCGAGCTCTACGGTCATCTCCATGAGGACGTCCATGATGAGGCCGATGTTGCCCGACTCGGGACTGGCCTGCTGCATCTGGAGGCTCGCGAACTGGACAGGCTGCACGTTGGGCGGATTCATGCCCGGCCCCATGTAGCCGCCCTGCGGGAAGCCGGCGCCGCCGTAGCCGCCCATTCCCTGCATCATGGGCGCCCCTGCGCCGGGATAGCCTCCTCCGAAGCCCTGCATGCCGCCTCCCATCGCGCCGAACTGCGCCTGTCCCATCTGCGCCGCCGCGGGGGCCGAGGCCGCCTGCGCCGCGGCGGGCGAGCCGCCCGAGGCAGCGAGGACGTCCTTTACGAAGGAGAGCGCGAAGAGCTCGACGAGCCGCTCGGGCTTGCCGTCGCCGATCTGCAGCTGATAGGAGGCGCGCAGGAAGTCGCCGGAGGGGACCTTGACCATGGCCTTCGGCCCGAACGCGCCTTCGGCCACGCCCGCCGTGATGCTGCGGTTGCCGGTCTTCTCGGAGATGACGGTGATCTGCGTCCCGGTCAGCGTCGAGACGCATTCCTGGACGGCCGACACGGCCATGTCGTCGACCTCGGCAAGGGTCTCGTCCTTGTTGGCGAGGGAGGCGATCCTGATCGCCGTCTCCTTCGACATCACGAAGCAATGATCCCCGGGGATCGATCCCGCGAAGGAGACCGCGACCGAGAGGACCTCCTCGGGCACGTCCTTGAGGAAGCCGTCCCTCGTAGCCCCGTCGACGGCGGGCCCCTGCATCGTGACAGGCAGGCCCGTGATCATCGAGAGGTTCTGGGACTGCGCCCCCACCATCGAGTCGAGTATCGCCTTGAAGGCCTGCGCCTCCTGCGGGGACAGGGCGGAGCCGCGCGACGCGGCGGGCGCCTGCCCGGAAGGGCCGCCGTCGAGCCCGGCGAGAAGAGAGTCTATCTCTTCCTGAGAGAGGGCGCCGTCACTCATTGTTCTCGTCTCCTTCGGATGCCAGTTCCTCGAATTCTTCCTGGCCCACGTCCTCGAGCTTCTTGATGATCTGCACGGCCATCTTCTTGCCGATCACGCCGGGGCGGCAGAGGAATTTCCGCTTGTTCCCGACGTCCAGGGCCATAGGATCGCCGACGTGGACCGAGTGCAGGCGTATGACGTCCCCTTGCCTCAGGGCGAGGACGTCCCGCACCGGTATGCTTATGTGCCCGACCTCGGCGATCACGGGAATCTCCACCGAGGAGAGCTTGTCCTGGATGATCTTCAGGTTCTCCGTCGTCGCGCCCTTGCGCACGGACGAGTACCAGAACTGCGCCGAGAGCTTCGAGACGATCGCCTCGATGGTCATGTAGGGGATGCAGAAGTTCATCATCCCCTCGACCTCGCCGACCTTGGTCTCCAGGGTCACGAGCACGACCATCTCCGACGGCGGGACGATCTGCGCGAACTGGGGATTGGTCTCGATCTGGGACAGCCGGGGCCTGAGGTCGATGACCGTCGTCCAAGCCTCGCGCATGTTGCCCAGGATGCGGACGATGATGCCCTCCATGACGGAGTGCTCGATGTCGGTGAGCTCGCGGTTGAGCTTCGCGCCCTCGCCGGAGCCGCCGAAGAGGCGGTCGATGATCGTGAAGGTGACGGAGGGGTCGATCTCGAGGATGGCCTGGCCCTTCAGGGGGTCCATGCTGACGACGGCCAACGTCGTCGGCGTCGGTATGGAGCGGATGAACTCCTCGTAGGTCAGCTGGTCTACCGAGGCGACGTGCACGTTGACGAGGGCGCGCATCGACGCCGACAGGGTCGTCGTCGTGAGCCGCGCGAAGGTCTCGTGCATGTTCTGGACGGTGCGGATCTGCTCCTTGGAGAACTTGTCCGGCCTCTTGAAGTCGTAGATCTTGATCTTGCGGGTGTCGGCGGTCGGCTTTATGCTCTCGATCTCCGTCTCGCCCGCGTTGATAGCCGTGAGGAGCTGGTCTATCTCATCCTGCGACAGGACCTCGGTCATTCCGCCTCCAGGCCGTCCGATTCCCTACTGCTTTATTACGTCGAGTCTCTCGAAGAGCACTTCCTTCACCGTCGGCTCGGTGAGGATGTTGTTGAGGTTCTCGCGGATCTCGTCCTTGATGATCTTCTCGCGGTCCGCCGACAGCTCGTCCGCGGTCTTCGACGTGAAGTAGTTCCGAAGCCAGTCGCGTATCTGGGGCATGCGCGCGTTCACGTCGACGCCGGGGTCCTTGGTCTCCATGTCGAAGCCGAGCTCGATCTTGACGATCACCGAGGCCGGCTCGGAGTCGCTCGTCCTCGTGCGGATCTCGCCGACGGTGCCGATGTACTGGTAGAGCGGAGTCGCGGCCTGGAATTCCTCGGACTTCACGATGGGCTGGGCGGGCTTGCCGCCCTTGTTGACGATGCCCACGGTGATGACGACCACGGTGACGATGAAGATGACCGCCCCGAGCCCGATGCCGACGAAGGTGAGGATGCGGGCGATCCCGGGACCGGCGCCCTTGGCCTTCGGGGGCGGCGCCGCCTCGGCCTCGCCCTCGGCAAAGCTCATTTCCTGATCGTCGACATTGTCCGACACTTACGTCCTCCTGGCCGCGGCGCTCGCGCTGACGCGCGGCCTCCTCTTCTGATTATCGGAAATCGGCTTGACCGGATTAGTATACACGATGAGATAATACATGAAAAGCGCGATTAGGACGCCGCGACGCGGGGCCGCCCGCGGACTGCCCGGCTACTCGTCCACCGACGGGACTCCTATGGAGCGTCGATAGGCCACCACCCTCCGTATGACCTCGTCGGCGTCCTCCTTTACGATGATCCGCTTGCCGTCCGTCAGCGCCAGCGTCGTGTCCGGGTTCTGCTCCATCGACTCGATGAGGTGGGGATTCAGCCAGAATTGCTTCCCAGAAAGCGTCGTCAGTTCGATCATGTTCCTTCCTTTACAAAAAAGCGGGACGGGCTATGACTGCCCGCCCCGCGCCGTGAATCTTCCTTATCCTTTCATCATCGCTTCAGGCTCAGGAGCTCCTGGAGCATCGTGTCGCTCGTCTGGATCGTCTTCGAGTTGGCCTGGAATCCGCGCTGCGTGACGATCATGTCGGTCATCTGCTCCGCGATGTCCACGTTCGACATCTCGAGGGTGCCTCCGATGATCTTGCCCTTGCCGGCCACGCCCGAAGGACCGATGTTAGCCATCCCGGAGTTCCTGGACTGTACGAAGTTGGTCTCGCCGACCTTCTCGAGGCCGCCGGGGTTCGTGAAGCTGCCGAGGGCTATCTGGCCGATGGTCCTGTTGCTCCCGTTCGAGTAGACGGCGGTGATGACGCCGGACTGGTCGATCTTGAAGGTATCGAGGTAGCCCATCGAGTAGCCGTCCTGGGCGAAGACCTTGGTCGAGGAGCGCTCGGCCATCTGCGTGACCGTGTTAGTCGCCGAGCCGACGGTGCCGAGATTGACCCTGAAGGTCTGCCGCGTCTGCGCGCCGCCCGCGCCCGGAGTGGTCCCCGCGACGTCGAAGGAGACGCCCATGTCGAGGGCTCCGGTCGTCGGGGAAGCGTTGCCCTGGCCGTCGCGAACCTGGGCCAGGAGGCCCCGGTTGTCGAACTCGACGATGAAGGTGTTGCCGGTACCGGCCTGGACGTCCTGGCCGAGGGCAACCGCCGCATTAGTCGGCGCTTGGCCCTCGGGGTCGACCGTCACGGTCGCCTGCCACTGATTGGGCTGGCCGACGACCTTGCGGTACTCGACCCTGAGCGTGTGCGGCGATCCGAAGGAGTCGTAGATCTTCTCCTCGACCCGCCAGGTCCCCTGCTCGACCGTGTCGGCCGCCGCGTTGGGCTGGATCTCGACGGTGCGCTTGTCGAGGTTGCAGGCGAGGTCGACCCGCGCGGTGGCCCTGGCGGGATCCTTCGATCCGATCGGTATAATGAGGTCCTCGAGCGCGCCCGAGGTGGAGAGGATCTCCTGTCCGTTGACGTTCTGCGCGAGCCAGCCCTGGACGCGGTAGCCGGTGCCGGGGTTGACGAGCCGTCCATCCTGGTCGAGGCCGAGGGCGCCGTTGCGCGTGTACATCGTGCTCTCGGCCTTCTTGAGGACGAGGAAGCCGTTGCCCTGGATGGCCACGTCGGTCTGGACGCCGGTCGTCTGCAGCGAGCCCTGTGTGTGGATCGTGTCGACGGAGCCGATCGCCATGCCGAGGCCGATCTCCTTCGGGTTGATGCCGCCGACTTCGCCGTTGGGGGCGGCGGCTCCGGAGAGCTGCTGGTAGAGCAGATCCTGGAAGGAGGCCCTCCCCTTCTTGAAGCCGGTGGTGTTGATGTTCGATATGTTGTTGCCGAGGACGTCCATCCGAACCTGGTGGTTCTGGAGGCCCGAAACGCCTGAATACAAAGACCGCATCATTGGGGCTAGCCCTCCTACTCGATGACCGACTCGACCTGAGAGAAGTCGTATATCTTGCCGTTAACGCTCACGAGCGGCTCGTTGCCGCGCACGACCTTCTCAACGACGCCGCGCACCAGGCTCTCGCCGTCGCGCACCTCGACGCTGCGCCCGAGCACCTGCGCCGCCTCGCTCGAGGCTATGAGGCCCGAGAGCTGCTGCATGCTCTGGCTCATGTTCCGTATCTGCTCCAGGGAGGAGAACTGGGCCATCTGCGCGATGAATTCCTTGTCCTCCATCGGCGCGGTCGGATCCTGGTGCTGGAGCTGGGTGATCAGGATCTTCAGGAAGTCGTCCTGGCCGAGGGTGGTCTGGGGCGCCTTGCCCGCGTTAATTTCCTTGTTGAACCTATCCGCCTCGGCCTTCGTACGAGCGAGGTCGGCAGCGCTCATCGTCGTATTGACGTCCACGTATTCCCCCTATGCCAGCATGTCCACGGCCGAGCCCTGCCGCCTGTACGCGACGGTCGCGGTCGACGGCTCCGCTCCGGAATCCACGGCCGTTCGCAGCCGCTCCGAATAGAAAGGCCCTTCGCCCGACCCCGGCGCAGACTGCCCGCCCGAGCCCCCGGCGGAGCCGCCGCCCGAGCCGACCGAGACCTCAAGGCTCGCGGACTCGAAGCCGCCGCGCCTGAACGCATCGGTCAGCTCGTTCATGTTACGCTCGAAGGCGCTCTTGGCCTCGTCGGAATCGACGACGACCCGGCCGCTGATATTGTTGTCGGACAGATTCAGCTCGATCTTGACATTCCCGAGCGACTCGGGCCTGAGCCGAAGCCGGATCGTACCGGCGTCCCCGTCCTTGAGGATGATCTGCGCGGTCTGGACGATCTCGCCGTTCCAGGCGTCGCGGAGGCGTTCTGCGAGCATGGCGCGGAAATCGGAGGATGCGGAGGCGGGCGCGCCGGCGTCCGCTGAGCCCCTCGACCGCTCCCAGCCCGAGCCCCGAGCGTCCAGGGTCAGCTCCCTGACCTGCTCGCGGCTGGCCTCGGCGGCGTTGACCTTCGCCTCTAGCGCCTTCGCGGACGCGGCCTCCTCAGAGCCGCTCTCGGCCTTCGCCGAGGCCGTCTTCGCCTGCGCCGACCGTCGAAGGTCGATGAGCGTGACCCGCGGCTCTGTTTTCTTTCGCTCTTCCTTGTTTATCGCGCCGTCGATAGACGCGCCTTGCTCGGGACGCGAGGGCGCGCCTTTGTTCCGGAGCGAGGCGCTCGCTTGCGCGGACTCGGCTCCGATCGCGCGGTCCGAATCCGCGGATCTGCTTTTTTGCCTGAGATTCCTCCGCCCGAAGGCCGACTCAACGGCTATCGAGTCAGTCTCCGATGCATCGACCGCCTCGCCGAGGACGGAGGTTTTCGCGGATCGCGCGCGCCGCGAGGCCTGGTTGCCGCGCGATTCCTCGGCCTTGACTGTCGCCTCGGCCAGGCCCTCTCCGGCATGCGCCGATGCGGCGGCCTTGGTCGAGGCCTGGGCTCCCCGCTTATTCGCGGTCGCGAGGACTGCGTCGCCTCGCGCGGAGCCGCTTGCGCCGTCAGGCGAGCCCGCGGCCCTCTGAGAGCCCGATCGGGCATCGCCGACTGCAAGGCCCTTGCCCGGGCGCGTTGGCGTTCCGGATGCGTCGGCGGATTTCTGCGCTTGGCTCAGGATCTGCGCGAAGAGGCCCGCGATTCCGCGCGAGGCGGACTTGGCGCCGCGCTTACCGAAGACGCCGTGGGCGGCGCCGCCCGATGCCTCGGGGGGAGCGACGCCGTGGGCGGCGGTACTCGTAGGATCGGCCGAAATAGGCGTAGGCGAACTCCTTCGCCACGATCAGGACGCCCCCCGAGTCCGGCCCCTCCCCCGTTTTCCTGGCCCCGAGCCGCTATTCAAGGTCGCTCGGCTTAAGCGCCATCTTCCTCTGGATGGCGGCGGACCGTTCGGGCGGCATCCTGGAGAGCCAGACGGAGACCAGGGACGTCGTCCCCGCCGCCTTCGCCTTCTCTTCTACGGCCCGGAAGACGTCGACGATAGTCTGGTCTTCCATGGCCGTCAGGATCTTCACCGCCTTGTCCGGATCCATGCTGGTCAGGTACTCGGCGTTCTGATCGATGTTGGCCTTCCTATTCTCGTACTGTTTTACCTTGTCATTAAACGATTTTTCCTTGTCTTCGACCGCCTTCCCGCGGTCGTCGAGCTCCTGGGACTTCTGGGCCACGGCCTGGTCCCGCTTGTCGAGGTCGTCCGACCGGGCGTCCAGCTCCTCGGTCCTGACCTGGAGCGCCTCGAGCCGCTTCGCGTAGCGCTCCTCCTCGAGGAGGTCGGCGCGATCGGCCCGTACCGGGGCCTCGGTCCTGACCCGTATGCCGAGGAGCCGGTACGCGGGCGCCAGGACGCTCTTCGCGTCGATGAGCCCGATGAAGTCGAACCACACGAGTCCTCCGACCACGAGAGCGAGGATGATCGCGACGAGGAGGATGATGCGTCCCAGGACCCTGGGCCTTCCGAAGCTTGCCATACCGCCCTAGCCCTTCGCCACCGCGCCCCGGCGCCCGGCCGGGAAGCGGTGGTCTATCGCCGCCGCGCCCTGCCTGTCGGCCGGGGCGCGGAGGTCTTCCGTCGCCGCGCCCTGCCTGTCGGCCGGGGCGCGGAGGTCTATCGACTCGACGGGACGGCGCCTGGCCATGTCGTCGAGGGCCTTCGTTTCCTCTCGCTCGGCGAGGCGGTAGTACTCCGCCTGCCGGCGCTCTTTCAGCTTGTCGATGGCCTCGCGGGCCTTCCGCTTCTCCACGTAGTCGGCGCGGGCCGCTTCGCGCTCGACCTCGGCGGCCGCGAGCTCCTCGATCGTCCGGTCGCGATCGCGGTCCAGCCGGACGATGTAGAGCTCGGCCGCGCGGTAGTCCGGCAGCTGCCTTCCGGTCGAGAACATCTCCCTGCCCGTCCGGCGCCTGGACTCGGCGATCTCCTCGAGCCGCGCCTCGAGGAGGGCGCAGCGTCCGGCCTTCTCCGCGAGGACGAGCTCGGCGCGCCGCTCGTGGAAGGCCCTCACCTCGAGCAGCTTCTCGAGGTTGAAGCGGAAGCGCCGCATCCTACCTCGCCTCCGCCTGAGCTTCCTCGGCCTTCGCCTCGGAAGGCTCGGCGGCATAGGCCGAGATCTCCTGCGGAGGTATCTGGATCCCGGCTATCGCCGACAGCCGCTTCAAGGTATCGGCTATCGGAGCCTTCTCCTCCACGGCCTGTGCCAGGAATTCCTGGATGCCCTCGTGCTTCGCGATCGCCTCGTCGACGCCGGGGTTCGATCCCTTCACGTAGGCGCCGATCGTGACCATGTCCTCGTTTTCCTCGTAGACCGCCATGACCTTCCGCGCGTAGCCCATGACCTTCTGCGTCACGGGCCCCGTCACGGAGCCGACGAGCCTCGACACGGACTTGAGCACGTCGACCGCGGGATACTGGTAGCGCTGGGCCAATCGCCGCGAGAGCACGATGTGCCCGTCCAGGATGCCCCGCACCGTGTCGGCGATCGGCTCGTCCATGTCGTCCGCGTCGACGAGTATCGTGTAGATCCCGGTGATCGAGCCCTTGTCCGAGGTCCCCGACCTCTCGAGGAGCTTGGGCATGGAGTCGAACACGCTGGGGGTGTAGCCGCGGGTCGCGGGCGGTTCCCCGATCGCGAGCCCGATCTCGCGCTGGGCCCGGGCGAAGCGGGTCACGGAGTCGAAGAGGAGCATGACGTCCTTGCCCGAGTCGCGGAAGTACTCCGCGACGGCCGAGGCGACGTAGGCGCCGCGAAGGCGGGCGAGGGGCGAGGTGTCGGAGGTGGACACGATGACGACGGAGCGCTTGAGGCCCTCCTCGCCCAAGTCGTTCTCGATGAACTCGCGGACCTCTCGTCCGCGCTCCCCGATCAGCGCGATCACGTTCACGTCCGCGTCCGTGTTGCGCGCGATCATCCCGAGGAGCGTCGACTTCCCGACGCCGGAGCCGGCGAAGATGCCGATACGCTGCCCGCGGCCCAGGGGAGTCAGCCCGTCGATCGAGCGGACGCCCGTCACGACGCGGCGCGTTATGCGCTTTCGAAGGAGCGCGTCGGGCGGCCGCGCGATCGCGGGATAGAACGTGTCGGAAGCCACGTCGCCCTTGCCGTCCGCCGGATGGCCCATGCAGTCGAGCACGCGCCCAAGGAGCCTGTCGGACACGGGGACCTGCAAGAGCTCGCCCGTGGCGATGACCTGGCAGCCGACCTCGATCCCCTCGAGTCCCTCGTAGGCCATGAGCTGGACGGAGTCCTCGCGCAGGCCGACCACCTCGGCGTAGGCCGCCTTGCCCAGCCGCGGCACGAGGATCTGGCACACCTCGCCGATGACGGCCTGGGGCCCGCGGCTCTCGACCAGGAGGCCCAGGACCTTGGTCACGCGCCCGACGTACTTGATCGGGTCGGTCCGCTCGACCGCCGTCAGGTATTTTGCCATCCCTTCCATGATCAGCCCTGCGCCTTCCCGCGCGCCTTTATGGGCGCGACGTCGAGTATCTTCTCCTCGAGCTCGTGCAGCTGGCTCGCGATCCTGGCGTCGATCTCGCCGAAGTCCGTCTCGATGACGCAGCCGCCGCGGTCGACCGATCCGTCCTCGACTATCTGCAGCTTCTTCGCGTTCTCGGCCATCTGGACGAAATCCTTCACGTGCTCGGTCGCCAGCTGGAGGTCGGCGATGTTCACGCGCACGATGACGTCGCTCTTGGTCTTCAGCTTGCGGAGGGCCTGGGCGATGTTCTGGACGACGACGCTCTTCTGGTTCTCGGAGATGACCTTCACGACCTTCTTGGCCACGAGGAGCACGAGCTCGACGACCTGCGCCTCGGTCTCCGCGAGTATCTCCGCCCGCTTCTCCATGGCCCTGTCGAGTATGGTGTGGAGCCTTCCGACGAGCCGCTCGGCCTCGGCGACGCCCTCGCGGTAGCCTTCCTCCCGGCCTTCATCGCGCCCTTTCTTTGCGGCCTCGCGCTCCGCCGCCTCCATCCTGGCCTGGGCGGTAGACTCGAGCTGGGCGACCCTGGCCTCGGCCTCAGCCACCACCTTCGCGGCGGCCTCGTCCGCCTCCTGCTTCGCCTTCTGCGCCTGGTTGGTCTTCCGCCGGACCTCCTCGAAGGCTGCGGACTCGGCCTCGCCGACGATTCGCTCCGCCTCGGCCTTCGCCGCGGCGATCATCGCGTCCTTCTCTTTGCCCCACTGTTCCTTGAAGGCCTCGGCCTCTCGGCGAAGGTCATCGGCCGTCGGCCCCTCGTAGGACTCCAGCGGCGTCGCGGCCTCGACCTCGGAAAGCTCGGCCGCGGCCTCGCGTCCCTCGCTCTTGAGGATCATGGTCGAGCGGAGGGCCACGATCTCATAGGGCCTGAATACGGTTTTCGCCATCGCCTGTCTCCTCCGCTATTGTACCAGCTCGTCGCCTTCGCCGCGGCTGATGATGATCTCGCCCGTGTCCTCGAGGTGGCGGATGATCGAGACGATCTTCTGCTGAGCCTCCTCGACGTCCTTGATGCGCACGGGGCCCATGAACTCCATGTCC